>Ga0209748_1000002_pt1 | contig 440708 bp, 327 predicted proteins | sample BarGraIncu00421A_FD_185490 | JGI IMG/M metagenome (GOLD analysis project Ga0209748, IMG submission 185490) | Arctic peat soil microbial communities from Barrow, Alaska - Barrow Graham LP Incubations 004-21A (SPAdes) (version 2) | ecosystem: Environmental > Terrestrial > Soil > Wetlands > Peat... | reverse complement strand
TGCATAAGTCTCTGAGTTTTATGTTTTAAGTTTAGTTTCTCAAAAATATAATACTCTTATGACTTATGCAATTTTAACTGCACACTATTTTATATTACAAACATAGGGACTACTATCCAATCATCTCCTTCGTAAGTATTCTCACCAACGCATCGGTCTTCACATAATCCTCATAGGTTGGTTTGGAAATAAATCCTGACTTAGACAATACATCTTCAATAATATCGCTCATTTGAAGAAAACCAATCTTGTCCTTTAAAAATTCCGCTACTACTATTTCATTGGCTGCATTCAGTATGCAGGGCATGTTACCGCCTTTTTCCATGGCATAATAGGCAAAAGCCAGGTTTCTAAACCGTTCCTGATCAGGCTTTTCAAAGGTAAACTGGGAACATAGATCAAAATCAAAACGCGGGAAATTGGTTTTTATTCGTTCCGGATAGGTGAACGCATATTGAATCGGCAATTTCATATCAGGCATCCCAAGCTGAGCCTTGATGGAACCATCTACAAACTGAACCATCGAATGAATGATTGATTGCGGGTGTACAACCACCTGTATTTGTTCCGGCAAAACTCCAAAAAGCCATTTTGCTTCAATTATTTCAAATCCTTTATTCATTAGGCTTGCCGAATCAATGGTTACCTTTGCACCCATATCCCAATTTGGATGTTTCAACGCCTGAGCACTTGTTACATGTTCAAGTTCATGCATGGATTTCGTTCTGAAAGGTCCACCCGATGCTGTCAGTATCACTTTTTCGATCGGATTATTTCCTTCTCCGGCCAGGCACTGAAAAATGGCTGAATGTTCCGAATCAACAGGTATAATCGTTGCATGGCATGTTGACGCTAATTCACAAATCATCTCACCGGCTACCACAAGTGTTTCTTTATTAGCCAATGCTATTTTCTTTCCTGCTTTAATGGCATGAATAGTTGGGTTTAGTCCCGAATACCCAACCATAGCTGTCAGGACAATATCTATCGGTTGCATTTCAGCTACCTGTGCAATAGAATCAGCCCCTGCAAATACTTTTATCGGCAAATCAGCCAGTGCATTTTTCAATGTCTGATAATGATCTTCGTTCCCTATCGCCACCATTTCTGGCATAAATTTCCGGGATTGCTCTATCAGCAACTCAATATTATTGTTCGCAGTAAGAGCATACACCTCAAACAGGGAGTTGTTTTCAGAAATCACATCAAGGGCCTGTGTACCGATTGAACCGGTTGATCCTAAAATTGCTATTTGTTTTTTTTGTTCGTTTAACATGGTAACATGTTAGAATATTATTACTTCTTCAGGATCGACAGGCTTTCCTTGTTTCCACAATTCAAAATAGAACTGGCTTCCTACCTTCTTACCCTTTGCATCACCTGTAATGGCAATACTTTCGCCCGCTTTAACCTCATCTCCAACTTTCTTCAACACACGGGTATTATTTTTGTATATGGAAAGATAATTATTTTCATGCTGTACCTGTACTACCCATCCATAATCGAATGTAAAAGCGGCATAGACAACTGTTCCTCCTAAAACGCTGACCACACTTTCGTTCGGCGAAGTAATCAGGAAAATACCATATTTATGTTCTCCCAGGTTAAACGAAGAAGAAATTACCCCACTTGTAGGCCTGAAGAATACATACGAACTTTCCGTTGGTTTGGTATCTATACTTGCCAGGTTGTATTTCTCTTCTTTCTCGAAATTCTCAACGAACTTCTTTTCCCGTTTCGATTTATCCATTAAAATCCGTGCCCGTTGTTTCAGTGCGATGGAATCGAGCGAAGCAATGGAATCCGGATCCATTTTCCCTGTTATAATTCCCTTGATAATATCCACATACCCCTCTTGCAGGTCAACCTGCTGAACCAGCGAATCCGTTCGCATTGATTCCTTGATGATACTCGAGCGGTTTCCTGTTTCCCCGTAACCAGGTAAATACCGGCTTATCGGGGTGGTGAAAATAAGTATTGTAAGCAGGATAAACGTAAGAAGGATAAAGGTAGACCCAAGCATAAACACACTAAAGCGTGACAAACGTACATGCCACGATTCCTCCAGGGTATTCTCATTCAGTATCGAAACACGGTATTTAAAACGTAGTTTCGCAATAAATGGTTTAAGTTTATTAGTCTTTTTTTTCATTGGAATATCTTCCTTACAGCCAAAAGTGTACAAAAGTAGCGAAATTCAATACATAAACAAAATGCTATTTTTCATTAATTGTGGAAATAATTCAATTCCGTGTAGCAGTTTCTTTTTTTTGTACCTTTATTGTTCATTTTTATTACTTTTGTCCTTAATTGGAACATAAAATAACCAAACCATGAAACGAATAGGGATATTATCAGATACGCACGGAATGCTTGACGACCGCATTCTGGAACATTTTGCCAATTGTGATGAAATATGGCATGCCGGCGACTGGGGTTCCATGGATGTTGTCAATCGCCTGCGGGCTTTCAAACCTCTTCGCGGCGTGTGGGGAAATATCGATGGGTATGATATCCGTGCTATTTTTCCGCAACATAACCGGTTTATGTGTGAAGGGGTAAAAGTATGGCTCACTCACATTGGCGGGTATCCGGGCAACTATGATCCTCTGGTGCGGCCTGCCATCTATCAGCAACCGCCCAAACTCTTTGTGTGCGGTCATTCACACATCTTGAAAGTGCAGAACGATAAAAAACTTGATCTGTTGCATATTAATCCCGGTGCGGCCGGCAAGTATGGCTTCCACAAGGTACAAACCCTTATCCGGGTAGAAATAGATGGTGAAAAAATCCAAAACCTTGAGGTTATTGAATTAAAGCCAAAAGAAGTAGGATCTATAAAATAACAGAATCCCTTGCCGGCAAAACGGTAAGGGATTTTTTTATATGAATTATGAATTTCGACTTATAAATCACCAATTCTCTCTGTAATCTCTTCGAATCCCCTTTATACCAAAAACGGAAGTATAGAAAGGTTCGTTGGATTGAGATTAAAAAAAGAGTATAATCATTGAATACAAGATCAACATATTCCGGTCGTTTACTGATATGAATGTCATATACAAAAACCAATGTCGTTTAGCCTTTCTCAAAGCTAAACGACATTGGTTTATGAATTATGCAATATGAATTATTAATTTTTAATTATTAATTATTAATTATTAATTATTAATTATTTAACTCCGTTCATCAGCTTCTGCAACCACTTGGAAAGTCCAAAAAGAATAATGGCAGCAACCCCCGACATGATAACAAAGAACATAAAGAAGTCATACAACGTGGTGATATGATAGCCCATCAATACTTTTGTTCTGCCGGCTTCCGGATAATATCCACTGAGCATTCCTGCAAATTTATTGGCAGTGGCATTCGACATATACCACACACCCATCAGCAAGGAAGCAAAACGCATGGGAGCAAGTTTATTAACCATAGATAACCCGATAGGAGAAAGCATTAATTCACCCATGGAATGGATAAAATACAAGCTCGTCAGCCAAAGGATACTTACTTTCATTCCCGGAGCTGCATCTTTCACGCCCAACGCAATGACCAGGTAACCCAGTGCCAGTAAAAACAATCCCATGGCTTGTTTGATCGGTGAAGCCGGGTCCAGGTTCTTACGCCCTAACTTCGTCCACAACATGGAAAGAAGCGGTGCAAAAAGAACTACAAATACAGGGTTGAACGATTGGAACCAACTTGCCGGCATAACCCAACCAAGTATATTCCTGTCGGTTTGCTCATCAGCAAAGAAAGTCAGTGATGCCCCTGCCTGTTCGAATGCCGACCAGAAGAAGATCACAAAGAAAGCAATGATATAAATCACCCAGACTCGTTGCCGTTCAATTTTAGTCAGCGAGCTGTCCGATATCACATAGGCAGGAATAATGATACACAAGGAGAAGATGACAGCACCGATTAAATCGAACTCAAATCCATAATGGAATACAGAATAAAGTATGATTGTACCTACAGCCCATTTCACGAATGCAACCAGGTTTTGTTGTTTGCTTTTGGCAGGGGCTATCTCTTTTTCCGATTTATGCGCCTCTACCTTACCGGCAGCGACCACTCCCAGTTGTTCCCCGTTTGGACTTATCAGGTATTTGTTTTTCCATCCCACAAACAGGATTAAACTACATACCATACTCAGTGCAGCTGCCAGGAATCCCCATTTAAAATCCATAGGGTTACCGGTATCTCCTACAAACCCGCAGAGCAATGGTGCAATAAATGCCCCTACATTGATCCCCATGTAAAAAATGGTGAATGCTGAATCCAGTCGTTTATCCCCGGGCTCATACAATTGGCCAACAATGGCAGTGATATTCGGTTTAAAAAATCCATTTCCAAAGATAAGCAATGCCAACCCACCATACATGAGCCATCGCGCTATTTCACCACTCTGGTAATTTAAGGCACTGATAAACATAAATACCTGTCCCAGCACCATCATGACCGCTCCCCAAAAGATAGAACGTCGCATTCCCCAGAAATGATCGGCTACATATCCGCCAATCAGTGGAGTGAGGTATACCAGTCCGGTGTAATTTCCATAAATGGTGGAAGCAAGTTGCTTATCCATCATCAATGCTTTGATGAGGTAAAGAGTGAAAAGCGCACGCATTCCGTAATAACTGAATCGTTCAGACATTCCGGTTGCGAAAACAAAGTATAGTCCTTTTGGATGACCTTGTTTTAGTTCAGTAGTTGACATAAATTAGCTGTTTATTATTTTAGCAGATTGAATAAAATGGACGCATATAATTCCGCGTCAGGGTGTATGGTAACACCCGGATTACTTAGAGTATACAAAAATAGACTTTTTGATCGAAATATACGGCTATATAGCACGTAGAATTTTATTTTTATTCAAATAAACAACAAAATATCGTGTTTCTATCCGTAATTGTGTCATATCTACATGCAAATTCATTTTAAACTTACAATCGAATAATATTTTTCGGTTTCTTTATTTGACTAACTAATTAGAACAGGTGTAATCGTAATAAAAAAACACCTGCACAACTAACTGTGCAAGTGTTTTCTCTTCACTACAATACAAACTAACTACTAAAAAAAACACACTGAAACAAATTATATAGGTTTTATTTCCTCCACAATTTTGTCATGTCTTCCAATGTTTTTCCTTTGGTTTCAGGAACCATTTTCCAGACAAAAATAGCTGAAAGGACACTCATCACACCGTACAAACAATACGTAAAGGTCATGCTTATGGATTGAAGTGCAGGGAAACTTGAAGAGACAATAAAGTTTGATATCCATTGTGCAGCTACTGCAATAGCAATAGCTTTACCACGGATGGTATTCGGGAATATCTCTGAGATAAGCACCCAGCAGATTGGTCCCCATGACATCATAAACGAAGCCGAATAGATGACAATGAAAATCAATGTACTTACCCCGATAATTTGCAGGTAAGCCAGCAGTCCAATGGCAAACATGCCAATGGCCATACCTACCGAACCGATAATCAGCAATGGCTTACGTCCGAATTTATCTACCGTAAAGATTGCCACAAGGGTAAATACGATATTGATAAATCCCATGATAACCGTCTGGTACATGGCTGCATCATTCCCAAATCCAAGTCCTTTGAAAATAGTTGGTGCATAATACAGCACCACATTGATACCTACAGCTTGTTGGAAAACAGATAAGAGGATACCTATCACTAATACTTTCCAGCCATAAGCCAATACCTTTTCTATTTTCTCATGGGCAGAATCTTTTATGTCCTGTAAGATTTCCTTAGCCTTATTGGTTCCGTTTATTTTACCCAGGATATGCAGGGCTTTCTCTTCCTGACCAATCAAGGCAAGGTGACGAGGTGTTTCGGGTACAAAAAACAAGAGGATACCAAACACAGCTGCAGGTACTGCATTGGATGCAAACATATAACGCCATCCTGTAGCATCAATCCATTCCTGTGATTGTCCTTTGGTAATAAAATAATTTACAAAATAAACAATCAGCATACCGAAAATAATAGCAAATTGATTCCATGAAACCAGCTTTCCACGTATCTCAGCAGGTGCAATTTCAGCGATATACATAGGACAAATAGCTGAAGCCAGACCAACACCAATACCACCGATTACACGGTAGACGTTGAATGCCAACAGTACCGATACCGAACTATCCCCTTTGGCAAAGAAGAAGAATTCAGGATATGCAGCACCACATGCGGATAAGAAGAACATGATAGCAGCAAAAAGCAGGGAGTTTTTACGGCCTATCTTTTCGGCAAAAATACCGGAGATTGAGCTACCTATAATACAACCGATTAAAGCACTCGAAACCGTTGCTCCATGATAGAAAGTGGCCATGCTGCCAAAGGTTGCTGCATTCAGGTGAAAAACAGTTTTCAATGAATCAACAGCGCCTGAAATAACCGCTGTATCATACCCAAAAAGTAAACCACCCAGGGTAGCCACTAATGTTATACCGAAAATGTAAAGTTTACTTCCGTTATGTGTATCCATATTTATTAGAATTAAATATTAAGAGGTAAGGAGTAAGAGGTAAGAGGTAAGGAGTAAGGAGTAAGGAGTAAAAATCAAATGTACTTACCTCTTACTTTCTTACCTCTTACCTCTTATTCTGTTTAGATGTACATATTTACAATCGCTTCGTAAAGTTCTTGTTTTCCGCTGATTTGTGCAGGTTCGTCTTTTGATTTTGCATAAGCAACACAGTCTTCGAACGATAATTTTCCTTCTTCAAATTCCTTGCCTTTTCCGGCATCATACGAAGCATAACGGTCAGAAACCATTTTCTTGTAAGGAGATTGTTCCAGAATAGCTGCTGCAGCTTCCAATGCACGGGCCATTACATCCATACCTGAGATATGAGCAATGAACAAGTCATCCAGGTCTGTAGAATTACGACGAATTTTAGCATCGAAGTTTGTACCACCACCTTGCATGCCACCACCCTGAAGGATAACAAGCATAGCCTGAGTTAATTCAAAAAGATCGATAGGGAACTGGTCTGTATCCCATCCGTTTTGAACATCACCACGGTTTGCATCGATAGCACCAAGCATACCTGCATCCACAGCACATTGCAATTCGTGTTCGAAAGTATGACCGGCCAATGTGGCATGGTTTACTTCAATGTTGATTTTGAAATCTTTTTCCAAACCGAATTCTTTCAGGAAGCCGATAACGGTTTCAGTATCCACATCATATTGATGTTTCATTGGTTCCATTGGTTTCGGTTCGATCAGGAATACACCTTTGAAACCTTTTGCACGGGCATAATCACGGGCTTTTGTCAACATAATTCCCATGTGTTGTTTTTCACGTTTCATATCGGTGTTCAACAACGACATGTAACCTTCACGTCCTCCCCAGAACACATATGCCTTACCACCCAATTCGATCGTAGCGTCTAAAGCATTTTTAATCTGAACCATAGCACGTGCTGCTGCATCAAAGTTAGGGTTTGTGCTGGCTCCGTTCATATAACGGGCATGAGAGAATACATTGGCAGTACCCCACATCAGTTTAATTCCTGTTTCAGCTTGTTTTTGTTTGGCATATGCAACGATGGCTTTGATATTAGCTTCGTATTCTTCGATGCTGTTGCCTTCACTGATTAAATCGATATCATGGAAACAATAATATTCAATGCCGGTTTTTGTCATGAATTCAAAACCTGCATCCATTTTATCTTTAGCAGCCTGTAAAGCATCAGAAGCTCCTACCCAAGGGTGAACCTGTGTTCCGCCTCCAAATGGATCACCACCTTCAGCACACATTGAATGCCACCAGGCCATACAGAATTTAAACCATTCTTTCATTGGTTTACCATAAACCACTTTTTCAGCATCATAATGATGGAATGCCAAAGGGTTTTTACTTTCTTTTCCTTCAAACTGGATTTTTCCCACAGATGGGAAATAAACTTTTGCGCTCATAATTTTACTTGTTTTATTAATATGATTAGTTATTGATATTATTTATTTTACGTTGAATACTCCCGATACAGGTGTTGCTGCTCCCAGCTTTATGGAAAGCTCCGATGGCGAGCTGCCTGAAACATATACCTTGAAATCACCGGGTTCAATGACTCTGTCGCCCGACTCTGTGACAATTTCCATCATGGCGGGGGTAACCTCAAAGGATACTTCCTGCGATTCACCCGGTTTCAGTTTCAACCGTTTCATACTCTTAAGCGAAAATAACGGTGTAGCAACACTCGTTTTCAAATCGGTTATATAGAGTTGGGCAACTTCTTCCCCGCTTGCCTTTCCGTTGTTGGTTATCGTGGCAGAAACCTTAACCGACTGGCCTTCCTTAATTTTCACTTTGTCCATTTTCAGGTTGGTGTACGCATACGAAGTATAGCTCAGTCCAAACCCAAAAGGATAAAGAGGTTCTTCCGTCATATAGCGATAAGTACGTCCTTTCATGCTGTAGTCTTCGAAAGCAGGCAACTGGCTTGCTGATTTGGGAAATGTAATACACAGCCTGCCCGAAGGATTCACATCACCAAAGATAGCATCGGCTACTGCCCTGCCGCCTTCCTGCCCCGGATACCAGACAAATAGTATGGCATCGGCTATTTCCGACAGTTCAGGTGTACAAATCGGGCTTCCACCTGTAAGTACAAGTATGATTGGTTTTTTACATTTTTTCTTCAACAGACGCAGATAGTCCAGCTGATTTTGAGGCAAGCCTAAGTCAAGACGATCACCCCGCGCAGTTGAGGCAGTTGATTCACCCTCTTCTCCTTCAAAGACACCGGATATACCGAATACAGCCACAACGGCATCGGCTGCTGCTGCTTCACCGATTGAATAGTTCATTGAATTTTTATTTGTTGCACTTGGCTCTACTCCTATCCTGTAATTTACCGAAGTACCTGCACTCACCTTGCCCACAATGGCTTGCATAACAGTAGTCAGGCGATCGCTTACACCATTGTAATTCCCCATCAGCACATCCTGACTGGCAGCATACGGTCCAACCACATACAGCGATTTTAAGTCTTTCTTTAATGGCAGAAGATTTTTGTTATTTTGCAGCAATACCAGTGACTTTGCCGCAGCCTCATAGGCTAAATCAATATGTTTCCGGCAACCGATAACATCTTCGTTGATCTTCGAATACGGGTTCTGATTTTGCGGATCGAATAAGCCAAGCCTGAACCTTGTTCGTAGTAACTGGCTTAATGCAGCGTCGACTTCTTTTTCTGTTACAAGTCCACGCTTTACAGCTTCCGGAAGGCTGTTGAACTCATCCCCGCAATTCAGGTTTACACCGCTTTTAATAGCCAGTGCGCACGATTCGGCCATATCTTTTGCTGCCCCGTGGTACAAATAAAAGTTACGGATTGCCGAACAGTCTGTTGTCACATATCCTGTAAATCCCCATTGTTTACGCAACAAATCATTAAGTAAATAGGAACTTCCACAACAAGGCTTGCCGAATGTGCGGTTATAAGCGCACATCACGCTTTCCACTTTACCTTCTTTCACCAGTGTTTCAAAAGCAGGTACATATGTCTCCATGAAATCTTTCATTGGTGGTTCCGCATCGAACGAATGACGCAACGCTTCCGGTCCTGAATGAACCACATAGTGTTTTGCACAGGCTGCTGTTTTCAGATAGTTCGGATCATTTCCCTGCATACCTTTTACATAGGCAACTCCCATTCGTGATGTCAGGTAAGGATCTTCCCCATAGGTTTCCTGTCCCCTGCCCCATCGTGGATCCCTGAATATATTTACGTTGGGGGCATAAAAAGTAATCCCTGTATATTGGCTGTAATTCTCCAGACGCTGTGCAATATTGTATTTAGCCCAGGCTTCATCCGAGATAGCCTCCCCGATACGGTAGACCAAATCCTCATCAAAAGTTGCTGCCAATCCTACATTCTGTGGGAACACAGTAGCCCTGCCAGTTCTTGCCACGCCATGCAATGCCTCATTCCACCAACTGTACGGAAGTATGCCCAGCCTTTTAATGGCAGGTGCATCATGCAGCATCTGTGTTGCTTTTTCCTCCAGGGTTAACCTGCCGACAAGATCTGTTACACGCTCATCCAACGTCTTATTCACATCCTGGAACGGATATTTTGCGACTGGTTGGGCATAAAACGCAGTACTCAACAGCAAAAAGGCTGCTGCAGTACTGAATTTCAGATTTTTCCTGAAGGCTCTAATGATTTGATTTTTCATTCTTAAATATCTTTACGGTTTCCCTTTCTTTTGGGAAAGGACATGTGCGAAGTTATTTCAAATATGCTTTTCCCAGTTTTCGTATGCTGCCATGCTTGCTGCTACGTTTTCTGGTTCAGGAGTTACAATGATAATTTTCTTTAAGGTTGCAAAAGCTTCTTCGGCATTCTTGTAAATCCCTGCTCCGATTCCTGCTCCACGTGCTGCTCCTACCGAACCATCGGTGTTATACAGCTCAATGGTTGCGCCGGTGATATTGGCCAGTGTCTGCCTGAAAATAGGACTCAGGAACAGGTTGGCATGTCCTGCGCGGATCGTCTTTGTTTCTATACCCATTTGGTTCATGATGTCCATTCCGTATTTAAAAGAGAATGCTATACCTTCGTGGGCTGCACGGGCCAGGTGGGCTTTGGTGTGACGGTTGAAGTTTATGCCATGTATCGAACAATTTGGTTCCTGATTACAAAGTACACGTTCGGCACCATTTCCAAAAGGAATTATGCTGACACCTTCGCTTCCTACGGGTATCTGGGCAGCCAGTTCATTCATCTGGTCATAGCTGATTCCTTCAGGGGCAACATTGTTTTTTATCCAGGTATTGAGGATAGCTGTTCCGTTGATGCAAAGCAAAACACCCACACGCGTATCTTTTTTAGTATGGTTCACATGGGCAAAAGAGTTTACACGTGATTGCGGATCATATTTCGCATCTTCGTTTACTCCGTACACTACGCCTGAAGTACCGCCGGTAGCAGCAATCTCTCCGGGATTCAGCACGTTTAATGAGAGTGCATTATTGGGTTGGTCGCCGGCACGGTAAGTAACCGGTGTTCCGGCTGCTAATCCGAGTTCGGCAGCAATTTCGGCTTTCAGATTACCCTGTTGGCCAAATGTAGGTACTATTTCAGGTATAAGCTTTGTGTCGAACCCAAAGTAATCGAACAGGAAAGTAGCAGGAGCATCCTGTTTAAAATCCCAGGCAATGCCTTCGGATAATCCGGAAGCAGTCGTGGAGGCTTTTCCTGTCATGCGCATAGCCAGGTAATCGCCGGGCAGCATGTAGTATTTTGCTTTTGCAAAATTCTCTGGTTCATGCTCTTTCACCCATGCCATTTTCGACAAGGTAAAGTTACCGGGAGTATTTAACAAATGGGACAGGCATTTCTCCCCACCTATTTCTTCAAACGCCTTTTGTCCGTAAGGAACAGCACGGCTGTCGCACCAGATAATAGAATCACGTATGGCCTTTTGGTTTTCATCAACCAGTACCAACCCATGCATTTGATACGAAATACCAATAGCCTTAATAGCTGACGGATCTTTTCCAAATTCAGCCAACACAGCTTCTGTTGCAAGTTTGAGATTAGTCCACCAGGTTTCAGTATCCTGTTCTGCCCATCCGGCCTTGACAGACTTAATCTCCATTTCCTTTTTTGGAAAGAATGCACTCGAAACACATTCGCCTGTAGTAGCATTCACCAGACTCGCCTTTACCGACGAACTTCCTAAATCATATCCAAGTAAGTACATATATAAAAAGTTAACCCCCGACCCCTAAAGGGGAGTAAGAGTAGTTAGTATTGATTATTACCCCTAACCCCTAAAGGGGAATAAGAGATGTTAGTATTCTTTATTTATATGCTCCAGCCCATCCCAGAGGAATTTTATTCCCCTTTAGGGGTTAGGGGTTCTTATATTTCTTTTCTTATCCCCCTTTAGGGGTTAGGGGTCATTTCTTATATTTATACAACCTTGCCGCCCTGTGAGGCACCCCCTCTTCAAATTCGTCCAGCATGACCAGATACGGCATTTGTGCCACTTTCTTCTGGAAGTTCCTGACATCCGATCGCGTCTGGTGAATAACATCATACAACGTTCGTAGTTGAGATATGGTAAATTTACGGGGTAACAGTTCGAACAACAAATGCGGTTCCAGGTCCAACCGGTGACGGATATGCTGCAACCCGTTTTCAATAATCTGATTATGGTCAAAAGCCAGTTGCATACTGGCTATTTCTTTTACATCATACCAGCTGGCTGTTGTATCTTCGGTGTTAAACACGATTTTACGGTCAATCTTGATAAGTGCCACATAGGCTACTGTCACAATCCGGCCGATTTTTAATTGTGTTGTCCGCTCCAGCCAGAGTATATCCCTTGGATTCGCTGTACGGTTTGTACTTCCAAAACTTTTAAACTGGCTTAGATAGATATTATTTAATCCGGTCAATTCATTCAACACCCGTGAAGCTGCATCATCCAAATCTTCATCATACAGGATGATGCTTCCCGGCAGTTTTTTATCATTGTATAATTCGTTTTGTTCATCAATGCTGCGTTCTATAAGCAGTACTTTCAGGTTTTCCCCATCAAAGCCAAATACGACACAGTCGACTGAGATATGCGGATTGTATAAATTTTCGGTCGTCATTCCTCAAAAAGGGTTGGTATGACCGCAAAAATAATTCATTTATTTGAAATATATACGAATATATTTCATGTTATAAAACACATATTCAATTATTTAAATTATGTATTAAATACAATAAGTATTTTATCATTACTGTGATATATACAATAAGTAATTTGCTACCGGATTTACTAAACTCTGAATTATGAATGCATTGATTCACTCATTTGAAATCCTGAATTCCATTTACAGAATACAATATGTCCCGGAAAATTATATGATCGTATCCATTTTTTTAATTTCCGATTTTAAGAAAGCAAATAGAAGATGCCAACAAGTCTGCATTCGCAGTTTCTATAGCTATTGGAATGTTGGATTTTAATCCGATGGCTATCGGGAAGATAATATTCTACACACTTTTCTGAAGACTCCCGAACAGCCTCCTGTTTTAGGTATAAACGGTGTTCAGTGAGGGCTCAATGAGGGTTCAATGAGGGTTCAATGAGGTTTACCCCTTCTAACCCCCTCGCAACCCCCAGGCAACCCCCAGGTAACCCCCTCGGAACAGTAATCGAATGACAGTCATTTTATTCCTGTTCGATGTTCCGTGTTCTGTGTTCTGTGTTCCGTGTTCTGTGTTCTGTGTTATTAAGATTGATACTTTGAGCATTTGGAATAATAATTAAAACAATGATTGATCTGCCAATTAACCTCCCGATAGCTATCGGGACAACTAATTAACCAATTAACTAATCATCCAATTAACCAATCAACTAATTAACCAATTAACTAATCATCCAATTAACCAATCAACTAATTAACCAATTCAGGAGAACAACCTGACATCGCCGAAGCCATTTAAGCAAGGAGCTATGCTTTTATATTCAAAATTGTGTTGTATAACATAGATTCATTTATACATAAATCGAAAAACAAGTGTTTACTTTACACTTGTTTTAAACACACAAATCATAGCAGGTAATTTATATACATAGAATGCTATATATGTGACATTTACATTTGATTCAATTTAATTTGAAATTTATACATTATTTTTAATGAGTGCATCCTTTTATCAAAATAAAGACAGTTTTTTAGTTGCGGTTGATTGTATAATTATCGGTTTTCGGGATAACGAATTGCATATTCTGGTAGCACGCAGGCCATTTGAGCCATTCAAAGGTGGGTGGTCGCTGATGGGAGGATTTGTGAATGCTCCTGAAAATATCAAAGAAGCAGCAAAAAGGGTGGTCGGTGAATTTACCGGAATAGACGACATCTACCTGGAACAGGTTGGTGCCTACGGGGATATTGACCGCGACGTGGAACGTGTTATCTCAATTGCCTATTATGCGTTGGTGGATATCGATCAATTTGACACCTCCTTAGCAAAAAAATATGATGCCCGCTGGGTAAAAATCACCCAGTTGCCTGATCTTATTTTCGACCATAACATGATGGTAAAAGATACAATTGTCCTTTTGCAACGAAGAACAGCAGTCAAGCCAATCGGGTTCAACTTACTCGGCGACCGTTTTACCTTGCCGACATTACAGAGTTTATACGAATCGATTTATCAGGAAACCATCGACAAACGCAACTTCCGTAAGAAATTGCTTACCATGGATATTCTTGAAAAATTAGAAGAAAAGGATAAAGGGTCGTCTAAAAAAGGGGCATTCTACTATCAATTCAACAAAGAGAAGTACGATCAGTTAATTCAACAGGGGTTGCATTTTTCATTATAATTATTATTACCGGCTTCCGTAAAACCGATACACAAATTATTAAAAACAGGAATTATGTTAGAGTCATTAAAAGCAGAAGTGTTCAAAGCCAATCTTGATTTGGTAAAACACGGATTGGTAATATTTACCTGGGGAAATGTCAGTGCCATCGACCGTGCCACAGGATTAGTGGTAATTAAACCTTCGGGGGTTTCATACGAAGATATGAAAGCAGAGGATATGGTGGTTGTTGATCTGGAAGGGAAAATAGTGGAAGGAAAACTGAAACCATCGTCCGATACAGCTACCCATCTGGCTCTTTACAGGGCATTCCTTACCATTGGAGGAATCGTTCATACCCATTCCACCTACGCCACTTCATGGGCACAGGCAGGTGTGGACCTTCCGAATATCGGTACCACCCATTCCGACTATTTCAGTGATGCCATTCCATGCACCCGCGACATGACCCAAGAGGAAGTGGAGGGGGAATACGAACTGGAGACAGGCAACGTGATCATCGAACGCTTCAAAGGACAGAATCCTGATTTTACACCGGGAGTACTGGTCAAAAACCACGGTCCTTTTGCCTGGGGAAAAGATGCCCATGACGCGGTACACAATGCCGTAGTAATGGAACAGGTGGCCAAGATGGCATATATTTCGTACGGAGTGAATCCTGACCTGACCATGAGCAACCACCTGATTAAAAAACATTTTTACCGGAAACACGGACCGGGTGCGTATTACGGTCAGTGATTGGTTAATTGGTTAATTGGTTAATTAGTTGATTAGTTGATTGGTTAATTGGTTGTCCCGATAGCTATCGGGAGGTTGACCGGGGAAAAAGTAATATTAAGAAGCATAAGCAATTCAGTAGATTTTGGAGATTGAACAGTTCGTAATGTATTTAAATATAATCAATTGGGAATCTAAAATTAAATCAAATATTATACACATGAAAAAAACATTTCTTGCTTTTATTTGCGTTTTAACCTTTTCAGTATCTGCACAAACCGGTATATCTAAAATTACCATTCAGGCCGATAAAGGCACAAATATCATCAACAAAGAAATTTACGGCCAGTTTGCCGAACATTTGGGCACCTGTATTTACGGAGGTATCTGGGTGGGTGAAAATTCACCGATCCCCAATACAAAAGGATACCGGAATGATGTACTGAATGCCCTGAAGGAATTGCACATACCTGTATTACGCTGGCCGGGAGGTTGCTTTGCCGATGAGTACCACTGGATGGACGGAATCGGACCACGGGAGAAACGACCAAAAATGGTAAACAACAACTGGGGTGGAGTAGTCGAAGACAACAGCTTTGGCACCAATGAATTCTTTAATCTGTGTGAGATGCTGGGTTGCGAACCTTACCTGAGCGGCAACGTAGGCAGCGGGACAGTAGAAGAACTTGCCAAATGGGTGGAATATATCACCTCAGCCGGTGACAGTCCTATGGCGAGAATACGACGCCAAAACGGACGGGAAAATCCATGGAAACTGAAATACATTGGAGTTGGTAACGAAAGCTGGGGATGTGGTGGAAGCATGACACCCGAATACTATTCAGACCTGTATCGCCGGTATTCAACCTATTGCCGGGAATATGACGGCAACAAACTCTTCAAAATAGCCAGTGGTGCCAGTGATTACGATTATAAATGGACAGAAACATTGATGAAAAATGTTGGCAACCGGATGCAGGGCGTTTCGTTGCATTACTACACCTGTAAAGGATGGAATGGCAGCAAAGGCTCGGCAACTAAATTCGATACATCAGAGTACTTGTGGACAATGGGGAAATGTCTGGAAATTGAAGACGTTGTAAAAAAGCACATTGCCATCATGGATAAATATGATCCACAACAAAAAACAGGTTTAATGGTCGATGAATGGGGTACCTGGTGGGATCAGGAACCAGGGTCACATTCGGCACTTTATCAACAGAATTCTATGCGTGATGCTTTTGTAGCAGCATTAACACTGAATATTTTCAACAAATATACCGAGCGTGTAAAGATGGCGAATATTGCCCAGGTAGTAAATGTTTTACAGGCAATGATTTTGACAGATGGCCCTAAAATGGTGTTGACACCATCATACTATGTCTTCAACATGTACAAAGTTCACATGGGTGCGACCAACTTACCGATTGAAATCCAATGCGATTCATTGGTATCGGGCGATAAGAAATTTGCATCAGTCAGTGCATCGGCATCAAAAGATTCAAAAGGTACGATTCATATTACACTTGCCAATATTGACCCTGACAAAGAACAAAAAATTGAGATAGACCTGGCAAACGTAAAAATTACAAAAGTTTCAGGGACTATATTGACTGCCAAAACCATTCAATCGTACAACACGTTTGACAACCCGAATGAAGTTGCCCCTGCAGCATTTAAGGGAGCTAAAACAACTAAAAAGGGTCTTGCCTTTAGTGTTCCGGCAAAGGCAATTATTTCTATTGAAATACAATAATAACTCCAAACCCCGAAAGGGGCTTGATAACAAAATTCACAAAAAAATAATAACACTAACTTCTCTGACTTCCCTTTAGGGATTGGGGGTAAATAAAATTAATTATCATGAATTACAAAGATTTAGAAGTATGGTTCGTTACTGGAGCACAGCTTTTGTACGGAGGTGATGCGGTAGTGCATGTTGATGCACATTCAACCGAAATGGTAAAGGGATTGAATGATTCGGGCAATCTGCCGGTTCAGGTAGTTTATAAAGGTACAGCCAATTCTTCGGAAGAAGTTTCAGCAATATTCCGTGCAGCCAATGGAGATACAAAATGCGTAGGGGTAATTACCTGGATGCACACATTCTCACCGGCTAAAATGTGGATCCATGGATTAATGGATTACAAAAAGCCATTGTTGCACCTGCATACCCAGTACAACGAAGAAATTCCATGGTCGGAAATCGACATGGACTTCATGAACCTGAACCAATCGGCTCATGGAGACCGTGAATTTGGGTTTATTACCAGCCGCTTACGTAAACCACGCAAAGTAGTTGTCGGTTACTGGAAAGAAAAATCAACTCATGCAAAAATAGCAGACTGGATGCGCGTTTGTGCTGCCTGGGCCGATTCACAGAACATGCTGATTATCCGTTTCGGCGATAACATGAACAATGTAGCTGTAACCGATGGCGATAAAGTAGAAGCAGAAATCCGTTTGGGCTACCACGTAGACAATGCTCCTATTGCAACGCTTGTACCCTATGTGGAAGCTGTTACTGAAGCTGAAATCGACACATTAATAGCTGAATACGAACGCACGTACGAGTTTGCTGACGATTGTAAAAAAGGAGCAGAAAAACATCAATCAGTACGCGAAGCTGCAGCACAGGAAATAGGATTACGCCGCTTTCTTGTTGATAAAGGTGCAACCGCATTTACGACAAGCTTCAACGAACTGGCAGGCATGAAACAGTTGATGGGATTTGCTTCCCAACGATTAATGGCCGAAGGATTTGGTTTTGGTGCTGAAGGTGACTGGAAAACAGCTGCCATGACACGCACCATGTGGGTAATGGCTAAAGGTCTGCCCGGTGGTTGTTCATTCCTGGAAGATTATGTATTGAATTTCAACGGGGCAAAAAGTGCTATCCTGCAATCGCATATGTTGGAAATCAACCCTGAAATTGCAAAATCAAAACCACGTATAGAAGTTCATTTCCTGGGTATAGGCGATGCAGGAGTTTGTGCACGTCTGGTATTCCAGGCTCACGAAGGAGAAGGCATTGCAGCAACCATTGTGGATATGGGCAACCGTTTCCGCATGATTGTAAACGAAGTCAAGGTCATTGAGCCAAAAGCGTTACCTAAATTGCCAGTAGCCTGTGCGTTGTGGATTCCACAACCAAACCTGGAAATAGGTGCAGGAGCATGGATCACAGCCGGTGGTACTCACCACTCAAGCTTTTCATTCTCCATTACAACGGAAATGATGGAAGACTATGCCGAAATAGCAGATATCGAAATGCTGCTTATCGATAAAGACACCAATATCCGCAATTTCAAACAGGATATCCGCAACAATGAAGTGTATTACATGTTAAACAAAGCACTTAGATAATTCATAATTATTAATTCATAATGCATAATATAGCGGAACAATTTAAAGTACTTTGTTAATTCAAACTTCACCCCCTTACTCTTTGTAGGTAAGGGGGCTGAGGTAGTAAAAAACAATATGCAATTTAAAATGCAACAGGTCATTATTTTCTTCCAATTATTTATTTATGAATTATGAATTGTGCTTTAAAAATTATGAATTATGAATTATAAATTATGAATTAAATAAACATTATGAGCAAATACGTTATAGGATTAGACTACGGCACCGATTCAGCCAGAGCGGTTGTTGTAAACGCCGAAACAGGCGAAGAACTGGCTTCATCAGTAAAGTATTATCCACGCTGGATGGAAGGCAAATACTGCGTTCCTACTGCCAATCAATACCGGCAGCACCCACAGGATTATATTGATGCATTGGAATACACCGTAAAAGATGCACTTTCAAAATGCCCTGCCGGAACAGGCAGGCAAGTTGTTGGAATGGCATTCGACACAACCGGAAGCACACCTGTATTTACAGACAAAAACGGTACTCCGCTTTCATTATTACCTGAATTTGCAGAGAATCCGAATGCCATGTTCGTATTATGGAAAGACCATACAGGGATAAAGGAAGCTAAGGAAATAAATGACCTTGCCGCAAAATGGGATATTGATTACACTTCGTATGAAGGTGGTATTTATTCATCGGAATGGTTTTGGGCAAAAGCGTTGCATGTATTGCGTGCCGACGAAAAAGTTCGCAATGCCGCTCACTCCATCGTAGAGCATTGTGACTGGTTACCGGGCTTACTGACAGACACAACAAACCCTTCAAAACTCTTCCGTAGCCGTTGTGCTTCAGGGCACAAAGCCATGTGGCTGGAGAAATGGGGTGGATTACCTTCAGAAGATTTTCTGACTACACTTGATCCACTCTTAGCCGGTTACCGCGAACGCTTGTATACCGATACGTATCCAAGCAATCAAAAAACCGGAAACCTTACCGAAGAATGGGCCGGGCGTTTAGGTTTAACAACAAATGTAGCTGTTGCAGTAGGTGCATTCGACTGCCATACTGGAGCAGTTGGTGCTGAAGTTACTCCGGGTGCATTGGTTCGTGTTATTGGTACTTCTACCTGCGACATCATGGTGGCAAGCTATGAAGAAATGGGCGATAAATTAATCCCCGGAATCTGTGGACAGGTTGATGGATCGGTGATACCCGGCATGATCGGACTGGAAGCAGGACAATCGGCTTTTGGTGATGTATATGCATGGTTTAAGAATGTACTGGCATGGCCGGTAGTAAGCATTCTTTCCAAAACAACACTGGTAGACGAAGCTACCAAACAAAAACTGATTGAAGAGACGTTGGATCAGATCATTCCGGCTCTTTCGGTTGAAGCTGCAAAAGTTCCTGTATCCGAATCAACGATTCTGGCAACAGACTGGATGAACGGACGCCGTACACCGGATGCAAACCAACTGGTAAAAGGAACGATCACCGGATTAAATCTGGGCAGCTCAGCTCCTCTTATATTTCGTGCATTGGTGGAAGCTACCGCCTACGGGTCAAAAGCTATCGTTGACCGTTTTACTGAAAATGGTGTAGTAATCAATGAAATCATCGGTATCGGTGGTATCGCATTGAAATCACCTTTTGTTATGCAAACCATGGCTGACGTGCTGAATATGCCTATTAAAGTGGCTAAATCGGAACAGGCCTGTGCATTCGGAACTTCCATGTTTGCAGCGGTAGTAGCCGGATTATATGAGAAAGTGGAAGATGCCCAGAAAGCTATGGGCATGGGCTTTGCCATGGAATACTTTCCAAACCCTGCGAACGCTGCCTTGTACAAAGAACTTTACAATGATTATATCAAGCTGGGTCAATTTACCGAAAAAGAATTATTCTCTTAAACAAATCTAATATTTTCACACAATGAATTGGAGTTCGAATGAATTTATTTGGCTCGACTGGGTTGTTCTCGCAGTTGGGATTTTAGCTGTATCATGGGCTGTATGGCGATCGGTACAAAAAGATAAACGTTTGCAAAAGGGTCCCAACAGCGAAGATTACCTATTCGGTAAAGGGGAACCCTGGTATATCATTGGTGCGGCTATCTTTGCTGCAAACATCGGTTCGGAACACCTTGTAGGGCTTGCCGGTACAGGTGCAAAGGCAGGAGTCGGTATGGCACACTGGGAGATGCAAGGCTGGATGATTCTTATCCTGGGTTGGCTCTTTGTACCATTCTACCAACTTATGAATTCAAAGTTGGGGAAAATAATTACCATGCCTGACTTCCTCAAAAACCGATACACACCCCGTACAGGCTCGTGGTTGTCTATCATTACACTGATAGCCTATGTGCTGACAAAAGTGAGTGTAACAGCCTTTACCGGTGGTATCTTTATGGAAAGCCTTATTGGCTTGCCTTTCTGGTATGGAGCTATCGGGTTGATAGTCATAACAGGTATCTTTACCATTTTTGGCGGGATGAAGGGAGTTATGACACTGTCGGCAATTCAAACTCCTATACTGATCATTGGCTCATTCCTTGTGCTTTTCTTAGGATTGTCAGCACTTGGAGACGGTAGTATTGCTCACGGTTGGACTGCCATGATTGACTATTCTAAAACGTTGAGTACCGGAGCAGATGGACATGCTTACGGCACAAACCATATGTTCCACTTAGATACAGGTGACCCATTGTATGACGACTATCCCGGTTTCTGGGTATTTATCGGAGCCTCCATTATTGGTTTTTGGTATTGGGCAACCGACCAGCATATTGTTCAACGGGTACTCGGACAAACAAGAGGCGAAGCGAATGATGTTGTAATGAAACGTGCTCGAAGAGGTACTATCGCTGCCGGTTATTTCAAAATACTACCTGTATTTATGTTCCTGATACCAGGAATGATAGCCGCAGCATTAGCTGCACGTCCGGGCAGCGGCTTTACATTAGTCAACCCAGATACAGCCTTTGGCTCCATGGTTAAATTTGTATTACCCGCCGGCGTGAAAGGGATTGTTACCATAGGCTTTATATCAGCCCTGGTTGCTTCATTGGCAGCATTTTTCAACTCCTGTGCTACACTGTTTACAGAAGACTTTTATAAGCCAATGTTCAAAAAGAAGAGCGAGGCTACATACGTTTTGGTAGGCCGTATTGCAACTGTTGTGGTTGTGGTACTTGGTATTATCTGGATACCGGTCATGATGAGTCTTGGTAGCCTTTACTCCTACCTGCAAGGCATTCAATCGCTCCTCGCTCCTGCTATGGTGGCAGTTTTCGTAATGGGTATCTTTTCCAAAAGAACTACGCCTAAGGCTGGTGAAGCAGGTTTAATAATAGGTTTTCTTATTGGAATGGCCCGCTTGTTTACCAACATCTTTACAAATACAGGTAAAGACGTAATGACAGGCTGGTACTGGGAATCCACCACTTGGTTCTGGCATACCAACTGGCTTATCTTTGAGATATGGTTGCTTGTCTTTATCATGGGTATGATGGTCGTAGTATCACTTTTTACAAAGAAACCAACCGCTCAACAGATAGATTTCATCACGTTCGATGGTGACTACAAGAAACTCATCATGCAGAGTTGGAACAAGTGGGATGTTATTGCCTCACTGGGTGTAGTAGCTCTTTGTGCTGCATTCTACTGGTATTTCTGGTAATTAAGTTGTAGGAACAATATAAAGTCTTGTTTTTTCTTCCTATTTCAAGAAAATAAGACAAGACTTTATATTGTTTCACGTACTTAAGTAATCGTAGATATTTAATGATCTATTTGTTAACCTACAAGTTCTTACTTGTAAGTAATCTGTCAATTTTTAATTATTAATTTTTAATTTTTAATTATCCACGTTATTATGAAAAAGATATTTTTATCATTCATTGTTATTACATGTATGCTCTCATCCTGTACCAGTAATAAAAAAACAGCACAGATTTTTCCGCAAAGCAATTTCGACACCATTGTCAATGGAAAGAAAGTATCCGTTTATACATTGAAGAATGCAAATGGAATGACTGCCCAGGTAACGAATTATGGCGCCCGCTTAGTTGATTTATGGGTTCCGGACAAAGAGGGGGATTTCAAAGATGTCATCTGGGGATTTGAAAACATAAAAGGCTACCTGAATGCTACCGATATGTTCGCAGGACCTATTGTCGGAAGATATGGAAACCGGATTGGCAAAGGACAATTCACCTTGGATGGCAAACCATACCAGCTCACGTTGAACGACCATGGGAATCAATTGCATGGTGGCATGAATGGCTTTTACAAAAAGGTATGGGACGCCCGTGCTTTTAAGAATGAAAAAGGAGAAGACGCAGTTGAGCTTAGCTATCTGTCACCTGCCGGTGAAGAAGGCTATCCCGGCAACCTGACACTGAAAGTAACGTATGCCATTACTTCAAATAATGAACTGACGATCAATTATGCCGCAACCACTGATGCTGCAACAATCTTAAATCCAACGTCACATTGTTATTTCAATTTACATGGCACTACAGCACAATCAAGCAATTCGCATATTGTCACTATATTTGCCGACAAATATACAGCAACCGATTCATTGTTAATCCCAACAGGTGAAATTGCAACCGTTGAAAATACGCCCCTTGATTTCAGAAAACCTACTCCTGTCGGTGAACGCATCAAGGCTGACTTCATGGCATTAAAATACGGGAAAGGATATGATCATAATTTCGTATTAAACAAGAAAGCCGGTGAGATTTCACTTGCAGCTGAAGTATATGAACCTGCAACAGGGATTGTAATGAAAGTAAGTACCGACCAACCAGCCATTCAATTTTACAGTGGCAACTTCATGGACGGGAAAGACCTGGGCAAACGTGGTGATAAACACAATTACCGTACCGGCATTGCCCTTGAGGCACAGAATTACCCGGATGCACCTAATCATGCCAATTTCCCAACAGCCGTACTGAAACCGGGAGAAACATATAAACAGGTTAGCATTTATGCTTTTGAGATAAAGAAATAAATCTTTTCCATTCGAGGGTACATACATAAAAAAAACAAAAGAGTATCTTTGACTGCTCTTTTGTTTTTTTTGTTTTATTACCCTTACATGAAAAATTATTCCAAAGCAAATTGAAACAGTAGAGCATACTCATTAATAAATTTCAAAATCTAATATTTATGAAAAGGAAATGGATCTTAACAGGATGTATAGCTGCATTTCTATTAACCGCTTTTTCACAGGAACAGGCAGTAAATGACTGGGAAAACCCTGCAGTCTTCCAGATCAACAGGGAACCAGCACGTGCAGCGTTCCTACCATATGCTGATGAACAGTCAGCAATAGCTGATGATTATAACCGATCACCCTGGTATATGACGTTGGATGGTGACTGGAAATTCCAATGGTCTCCTACCCCTGATCAACGGCCTGAAGACTTTTATAAAACGGACTTTAATGTCACCAACTGGAAAGAAATTCAGGTTCCCTCGAACTGGGAACTGAAAGGATACGGCATTCCTATCTACACCAACATAACGTATCCTTTTCCTAAGAACCCTCCTTATATTGATCATTCCGACAACCCTGTCGGATCATACCGTCGCGATTTCATACTTCCTGCCAATTGGGACAATCGCCGTGTATATCTTCATTTCGAAGGTGGAACTTCGGCCATGTATGTTTGGGTAAACGGTAAAAAAGTTGGTTATTCCGAAAATACAAAGAGCCCTGCAGAATTCGATATTACACAATATGTGAAACCCGGGAAGAATCTTGTTGCTGTCGAGGCTTATCGCTGGAGTGATGGTTCGTACCTGGAAGACCAGGATTTCTGGCGTATCTCAGGCATTGACCGCGATGTTTATCTGTACAGTACTGAGAATGTACGCATCAACGACTTCTTTGCCCGTCCCGACCTGGATACTAACTATAAAAACGGCAGCCTGGCAGTAGACATCAAACTGAAAAACATGAATTCTGTAGGTAAAAACAATCAGACAGTTGAAGCCCGTTTAGTGGATACAGCCGGGAAAGTTATTTTCAGCAAAACGGTAAAGATGAATGTGGGAGCTTCTGCTTTCCAAACAACGACCATAAACCAGCAGGTAACTGCACCCGGCCTCTGGAGCAATGAAACGCCGAACCTGTATACCCTGCTACTGACTTTAAAAGATGAAAACGGCAGGTTTATTGAAACAGTTGCTTCTCAAATCGGCTTCCGGAAAGTAGAACTGAAAAACGGCCAGTTATTGGTGAATGGAGTCAGGATCATGGTGCATGGAGTTAATATCCATGAGCACAATCCCATAACCGGACATTATCAGGATAAAGAAACCATGATGAAGGATATCCGTTTAATGAAGCAATTGAACATCAATGCGGTTCGTTGCAGCCATTATCCCAACAACCTGAGATGGGTGAAACTGTGCAGCCAGTATGGCCTGTTTATGGTGGACGAAGCAAATATCGAAAGCCATGGAATGGGATATGGGCATGAGAATATGGCCTATCATGCAGAGTGGGATAATGCCCATTTAGACAGAACCTATAGTTTGGTGGAACGCGATAAGAATTTTCCTGCAGTAATCATATGGTCGTTGGGTAACGAAGCAAGTAATGGGGATGTTTTTAAAAAAACGTACAAATGGATCAAGGAACGGGATAATACCAGGCTTGTTCAATTTGAACAGGCAGGCGAAAATGAAAATACCGATATAGTGTGTCCCATGTATCCCGGTATGGATCACATGAAAGAATATGCCAGACGTGAGCATGTAAACCGTCCGTTTATCATGTGTGAATATGCACATGCTATGGGGAACAGCAGTGGAAACTTCCAGGAATACTGGGACATCATTCACAGCAGCAAGAATATGCAAGGTGGTTTTATCTGGGACTGGGTCGACCAGGGATTTCAGATGACTGATGAAGCAGGGCGTAAATACTGGGCCTATGGCGGGGATATGGGTAGCCAGAATTATACCAACGACGAGAACTTTAATCACAACGGGCTCGTCTGGCCCGACCGTACACCTCACCCCGGAGCTTTTGAAGTAAAAAAGGTATACCAGGACATACTATTCAAAGCCATTGATCTTGAAAAAGGAATCATCAAAGTAGAAAATAATTTTGCATATACCAACCTCGACAAGTACCTCTTCAGCTATGAAGTACTTGAAAAAGGGAAGGTAATCAAACAAGGGAACCTGGATATAAACCTACCGCCACAGTCGCAGAAACAGGTTCAGTTGCAACTGCCAGCACGTACCGGGAAAGACGGATTTGAGTATTTTCTGAATGTATTTGCCTATACAAGGATTGGGACTGAAATACTTCCACAACATTCGGAAGTTGCCAGGGAACAGTTTAAATTAGGAGAGGGCAATTACTTTGTAAAAGTAACTTCAGCAAAAGGAACTGCAGATCTAACTGAAGATAAAGACCACATTTCAATGAGTGCAGGTGATGTACAGGTAAACATAAATAAAAAAACGGGGTTAATGGATGGTTACCGGTATGATAACAAGACTTATTTTAATACAAATCCAAGACCTAACTTCTGGCGTGCACCAACGGATAATGACTTTGGAAATAACATGGTAAAGAAATGCAATGTGTGGCGAACTGCAGGAGAAAACACTTCGCTTAAAAACATAGCAGGAAAAGAAGAGGATGGTAAAGCGGTCGTTACAGCCGATTTATATCTGAAAGATGTAGCTTCGGATTACCAGATCATTTATTCGTTAAGTGGCGATGGTGCATTGGCAGTCAATATAGCCTACAAAGCAGGACCGAACGAATTGCCTGAAATGCCTCGTTTCGGTATGATTATGAGCCTGTACAAAAAATTTGAAAATTTCAAGTATTATGGACGAGGTCCCCTGGAAAATTACACCGACCGGAATACTGCTTCCTTTACCGGAATTTACGAAAGCAATGTAGCCGCCCAGTACGTCCCTTATACCCGTCCACAGGAGAATGGATACAAAACCGATGTACGTTGGCTTACACTGACTGACAATGCGGGAAAAGGCATACGTATTGAAGGGTTGCAGCCTGTCTGTGTAAGTGCGTTGAACAACTGGCCCGAAGATTTTGATCCGGGACTCACTAAAAAGTACCGCCATATCAATGATATTACTCCCCGCAATGAAGTGATACTATGTGTCGATTTACTGCAACGCGGTGTGGGTGGTGACAATAGCTGGGGAGCCCTGCCTCATGAACAATACTTGCTAAAGGATAAATCTTACAACTACGGATTTGTAATTATGCCTGTAAAATAAAACAGTTTAGTGTGACTGTTCACTCAGGGTGAACCTATTACTTCCTGAATTAAATGAGGCTGTCTACTTTTTAGACAGCCTCATTGTTGAATACCCGTTTACGAAAGAAGAAAAAACTTATTTGCTCGGGAAAATGATGTTATTGAACGTTATCTTGATTCAAAAAAGCATTTTTATGTCCTTCGAACGGAGTAAGGATTGATCAAAACAAAAAAAACACCTACACAATTGAATGTGTAAGTGTTTGTTTTACTTTGTGGGCCCAACTGGGCTTGAACCAGTGACCCCCTGATTATGAGTCAGGTGCTACTAACCAACTGAGCTATAGGCCCCACTTTTGCGAAATATTTGTGTATCTTTGCAAAGCGAATGCAAAAGTAATAAATTTTGTCATACTGCAAAAATTATAGTTCATTTTTTTACTCATACATGAAACATTTTAAAAATATTACCACACTGATCTTTGATTTCGGAGGAGTACTTATCGATTTAGATATTAACCAATGCATATTGAATTTCAAACGTTTAGGACTTGAAAACGTTGAGCAATACCTGAATAATTTTGCTCAATCAGGCTTCTTTATGCAACTTGAGAAAGGTCAGATCAGTGCCGTTGAATTCAGGAATGAAATTCGCAAACTGACGCCAAATAAACTTACCGATACCCAAATTGACGAAGCATGGTGCTCATTTCTACTGGAAATTCCGGAAGAGAAGCTGGAAATGCTAATTGAATTGCGTAAAAAATTCAGGGTTGTGCTACTTAGCAATACGAATATAATTCATTTTCCGAATTCAGAGAAATTGCTGTTCACCAACAAAGGGAGACAACTATCTGAATATTTCGACAGGTGTTATTTATCCTACGAAATGAAAATGGCTAAACCCGATCTTCAAATCTTCAAGAACATCCTGGCATCCGAAAACGTTCAACCAAATGAATGTTTGTTTCTGGATGACGGATTGAAAAATACGCTTCAGGCTCAAAAATTGGGTATTCAAACATATCTGGTAAACGAACATGAAGATTTAAGTTTTTTATTACAACCTGAAACCTGGGCATAATTTGTCATGCAAATAATATATCAATCTGAAATAAAAAAATTATCTCCCTGTGTTGCCACGGTAGGGTTCTTTGATGGACTGCATGCTGGCCACCGTTTCCTGATTGAAGAACTTAAAGGTATTGCAAAAGAACAACACATACAGAGCGTAGTTGTTACTTTTGCTATTCATCCACGCAAAGTGTTGAATTCAGAATTCAAGCCGGAATTACTGACTACACTTTCCGAAAAACTTACCCAACTTGCCACAACCGGAATTGATACGTGTATCGTATTGGACTTCTCCCTTCAAATGGCCAAATTATCGGCATATGATTTTCTGAAGACAATACTAAAAGAACAATTCAATGTACAAACCCTGCTAGTGGGTCATGATCATCGTTTTGGACATAATCGGGCAGATGGATTCCCTGAATATAAAAAATACGGGGAAGCACTCGGAATGACAGTATTGAAATGTTCCCAATTTCACACCAATGTTGACAAACACATCAGTTCCTCTGAAATACGCAATGCATTGAAAACTGGAGAGATTGAACTGGCAAATCGATTACTTACCTACGAGTATTCCATCCGGGGCAAGGTAATCGAAGGGTTTAAAAATGGGAGACTAATTGGCTTTCCTACTGCAAATATAGAACTTTTCGATCCTGAGAAAATAATTCCTGCTATTGGGGTTTATGCTGTCAGGGTCACATGGAATGGCAGTCAGTTCAAAGGCATGCTGAATATCGGTCATCGCCCGACGTTAAATAATGGACAAACCATCAGCATTGAGGTTCATATTCTTGACTTTAACACCGACATTTACAGTCAAACCCTGGAAGTTAGTTTTATAGTCAAAATACGTAATGAGAAAAAATATAATAGCATTGAAGCATTAAAAGATCAACTTCAAAAAGATAAACTTTTCGTATTGAATTTGGAAATGAATTAACTGTAAGAATATATTTAAAAATAGGATATTCAAAAAAAATCGAATAAATTGAAGCGTAATCAACTTTGTTAAATAGTTAATCATTATCTTTGTACCTTAAATATATTTTATAATCTAATTCAATGATAAAATGAAAAAAACGTTATTAACCCTAATGATTGGATTACTTCTTATGGGATGTGCTAAAAGCGACAATCCGTTTTTCGAAACGTACAAAAACAAATACGGTGCTCCACCTTTTGATAAAATTAAAAACGAGCATTATATGCCTGCCTTTAAAGAAGGCATTAAACTGCAGACAGCAGAAGTAGATTCAATTGCCGGAAATACAGATGCACCTACTTTTGACAATACCATTGCAAAACTTGACTTTAGCGGAGTGTTACTAAAAAAAGTTTCGTCTGTGTTTTTTAATTTATATTCATGCAACACCAATGAAGGCATGGAGAAAATCGCCAATGAAATTACTCCTATTCTTAGCGAACACAACGATAATATTTATTTGAACGAAAAGCTCTTTGCACGTGTCAAAACATTATTTGATAACCGAGCAAAACTAGGATTGACTGATGAACAAATTCGTTTGCTCGAAAAATACCATCGTAACTTTATTCGGAGCGGTGCTGCCCTGAATCCTGAACAAAAAGAGAAATTACGTGCAATAAACAAAGAACTTGGTTTAGCCCAATTGGCTTTCGGGAAGAATGTATTGGATGAAACCAATGCTTTCAAAAAGGTAATTGACAAAGAATCCGACCTGGCAGGATTACCCGAGAGTGTTCGTCAGGCAGCTGCAGAAGCAGCCAAAGAAGCAGGCAAACCAGGCAAATGGCTTTTTACAACCCAAAAAGCCAGCTTTATTCCTGTACTTCAATACAGCGACAACCGCGAGTTACGTAAAGAATTATTGATGGCATATACAACCCGTGGCAATCATGACAATGCAAATGACAACAAAGCTACTATCAATAAAATCATAAAGCTGCGCACCCAAAAGGCACAACTGCTTGGATTTGCAACATCTGCAGACTTTGTTCTGGACGATACTATGGCTAAAACACCTAAAGCTGTTTACGCATTATTGAATACAGTATGGACTCCTGCTATTGCAAAAGCCAAAGAAGAAGTTGCCGAACTGCAAAAGCTAATGGATGCACAGGGTAAAGGTGAAAAGCTGGAAGCATGGGATTGGTGGTATTATTCGGAAAGACTGCGAAAAGCAAAATACAACCTGGAAGAAGAAGCCCTAAGACCTTATTTTAAACTGGAAAATGTTCGCCAGGGTGTATTTGACCTGGCTTCTAAATTATACGGGTTGAAGTTCAAAAAACTGACTGACATGCCGGTTTATGATCCGAATGTCGAAGTTTTTGAGGTAAGTGATGCAGATGGATCATTGATTGGAATCCTATATACAGATTATTTCCCTCGTGCAGGAAAGCGTGCAGGTGCCTGGATGAACAACATAACAGACCAGTACAAGAAAGATGGTATAAATCACCGTCCGATTATTTGTAATGTTGGTAATTTCACTAAGCCAACTTCAACGAAACCATCGTTGCTTAACATGGACGAAGTACAGACTATGTTTCATGAGTTTGGTCATGCATTACACGGCCTGCTTACTCAATGTACCTATCCGGGTCTTTCAGGGACCAATGTAGCCCGTGATTTCGTAGAACTGCCTTCGCAGGTTATGGAAAACTGGTGCTGGGAACCTGAAGTCATGAAAACCTATGCAAAACATTACAAAACAGGTGAAGTAATGCCAAAAGAATTAATGGATAAAATACAAAAAGCAGGCACATTTAATCAGGGTTTTATAAATACCGAATTACTGGCAGCATCTTTCCTTGATATGGATTACCACAGCATGAAAGACACTGCAAACTTTGATGTTACTGCTTTTGAAAAAGCGTCATTAGCTAAGATTGGCATGATTCCACAAATCATAGTTCGTTATCGGAGCACTTACTTCAATCACATTTTTAGCGGTGAATATTATGCCGGATATTACAGTTACACCTGGGCGGCAGTATTGGATGCCGATGCATTTCAGGCCTTCAAGGAAACTGGTGATATTTACAATCAAAAAGTAGCTACATCATTCCGCAAAAATCTTCTTGAAAAAGGAGATACGGAAGATCCAATGAAATTATACGTTAAGTTCCGCGGAGCTAATCCAAATCCGGATGCTTTGTTGAAAAATCGTGGACTTAAATAGATCTTTTCGATAATCACTTATTTCTTTAATTTGCAAGTACCGGCTATTTTAACCGGTACCTGCAAATCTTTATTTTATATTCAATTCCAAATATAGAAAACAAATGCGGGTTTCATTAAAAAATCTCATTATACCGAGTATTCCACTTGCTGTATTTTTGGTAGGGTCGTGTTTTGTGATATGGATGTCATCTTTCGTTGGTGAACGTAACACCACTTTTTCCACTCAAAACACGTCAATTGCCGAAAGCCTGCAATCTGTTTTTCTACCCAATACACTTTTGTCAAATATAGTGTGTTTCACCCTTACATTGCTGAATGCCTTCCTTGTTGCACAAATAAACAACCGTTTCACCATAATTCGTACTCGTACATTTCTACCCATATTGATTTTTCTGCTGTTATTAGGGACATGGAATCAGACTCATGCAATGATTGGATCCCATCTGGTATTGACATTATTCATCTTAGCGTTATTCTATTTCTTCAACATGTCACGCGACCGGAAAGCCTCAGAAGAAGCTTTTATGGGAAGCTTTTTAATTAGTTTAAGCAGCTTGCTCATTAATCCGATGATCTTTATTATCCCGCTTTGTTGGATAGGGTTTGTCATGTTCCAGAGTTTTTCTTTAAGAACATTCTTAGCATCTCTCTTTGGAATGATTGCCCCCTGGATATTTTATTTATCCATCGTATATATGCTTCAGCCCGATTTCAATATTTACCACCTTTTCAACCTGAATTTCAATTCGGAACTCAGCATTTCCAATTTCTCTCTGCCTGAGATTATTTATGCTATCTCAATCTCCCTTATAATGATTATAAGTATCTTTGAAATGTATTCCATTACAAACAGCGATGCCATTAATACCCGCAACAAACTTGATTTCCTGTTGTTTTTGCTTGTTTCCCTGGTTATCCTGTCATTCATTTTCAGAAACCAGTTTATATCTTTTTTGCCAATAATTGCATTAGTCTATTCCCTCTTGATTTCGCACCCAATGACTCTGAAGCAGAACAATTTCAATGGCATACTGTTTCTCATTTTTTGTGTGATTAATATTGCGTTTATCATTTCCAAATACTTTATATATTAAATGTTAGGACTCACCGAACTTGGTTATTTAGGACTTTTTCTAGCTTCTTTTCTGGCAGCTACGGTAGTTCCATTTAGTTCTGAAGTTATTTTTTCAGCAATGGTATATAGCGGTCTGGACCCCTGGACCTGTGTATTCGTGGCTACTGTGGGTAACTGGCTGGGTGGCATGACCAGTTATTATGTCGGGTTATTGGGCAAAATTGAATGGATAGAGAAATACTTTCATATCAAAAAAGAGAAACTTGATACATTCACCGTCAGAATTCAAAAGTATGGTGACCTGTTGGCTTTTTTCTCCTTTGTACCTTTTATTGGTGATGTTATTGCTGTGGCTACCGGATTTTTCAGATGCAACTGGTGGAAAGTAGCCATATATATGCTTATTGGAAAGTTCCTGCGCTATGTTGTGTGGATGTACTTTAACGGGTTGTTCATGTAGGATTAAATGCCTTTTATCGTAATGTATAATCATTCATCTGATTATTTCATTAATAAGAACTTTTTGAAATATAAATAATGAATCTGAATCGAAACATTCAAATTACACTTATTAGTTTATTATTCGTATTAAACTTTTCTACTGCCAGCAGCCAAAACAAACTGAACATTATTGACAAAACAGTTAGCTTTGGAATGCGTGCAGCCAGCCTGAGAGATATCAACACCATTATTGTTCATTCTGCGTTTAATGCTTCCGGTGGTGACATATACGACATCGATCTGATCATTAACCAATTCGCACGTTATCATGTCAGTTCACATTATGTAATAGGCAGGGAAGGTACCATTTACCAGCTTGTAAAAGAGAAAAACGTATCGTTCCATGCAGGGCAAAGCAGTCTACCCAATGGTCAACAGGGAGTGAACTTATGCTCCATAGGTATTGAACTCATGGACTCGATTGGCACGTCACCCACAGAAAAACAAATCCAATCATTGACTTTGCTTGTCAAAGATATCCAACGCCGTTATCCGATAAAATACATTCTTCGTCACAGTGATATTGCACCGGGTAGAAAGACAGACCCATGGAATATGGATTGGGAGGATTTTATGAGCCGGATAAGCGATAAAGGTCCCTTTATCAATTTTAAAAAGGACTCCATGTATAACCTGAAAATGGATCCATTGTTTAAGCTGTCGCATTGAAAGTTTAAAATTCAAGACATAATCTCAGAATAGCTTTTACATTTCTGTTTATTAAAGCACATAAAAAAATCCACAGTTGATTCCTTTCAACTGTGGATTTTCTGTATGGTTTAATGATGTACCTTAATCTTTCAGGGCCAACAAATAGTTTTTGAAGTCTTTAAAATCTTTGGATAAAGACAGGCTCTTCTTTTCACCCTTCATAAACTCCTGTAATTTCAACGGGATTTCTACTTTCTCACCTATAATCTTTTCTACAGTTTCAAGGAACTTGGCAGGATGTGCCGTTTCAAGGAATACACCTGTTTCATTATCTGCCAACCCTTCTTTTAGTGCCCTATAACCACATGCCCCGTGAGGATCGAGTAAATAGCCTGTTTCGGAGTAACATGCTTTGAGTGTTTCAGCTATTTGCAGGTCGTTGTAGCTCACCCCGCTTATTTCGGATACAATTGCGTCATGCGACCCGTCAAAGAGGTCCAGAACACGCGCAAAATTGCTTGGATCGCCTACATCCATCGCATTGGCAATGGTGGATACTGATGGGCGTGGTTTATATTCGCCCGTTTGCAGGTATTGAAGGAAAATATCATTCCGGTTATTGGCTGCTATAAAACGTTTCACTGGCAATCCCATACGATTGGCAAAGAGCCCTGCTGTTATATTCCCGAAGTTTCCGCTCGGTACACACATTACTAAATTAGCGGCTTTACCTGTTTTTTTCAATTGTGCATATGCATAGAAATAATAAAACGATTGAGGCAAGAAACGGGCTACATTGATCGAATTGGCTGAAGTAAGTTTCATTTTTGCATTCAGCTCCTTGTCCATAAATGCAGATTTTACCAGTGCCTGGCAATCATCAAAGGTACCATCTACTTCGAGCGAAGTAATATTCTGTCCGAGTGTTGTAAACTGGCATTCCTGAATAGGGCTCACCAGTCCTTTCGGATAGAGAACATAGACATGTATTCCCTCCACGCCAAGGAACCCGTTAGCCACAGCACTTCCGGTATCGCCCGATGTAGCCACCAGCACATTGACTTTTGTTTTGCTTTGTTTTTGTATAAAATATCTTAGCAAGCGTGACATAAACCTTCCACCTACATCTTTAAATGCCAGGGTAGGTCCGTGGTATAGTTCCAGGCTGTAAATATTATCCACAACATGTACAAGCGGCACATCAAAATTCAGCGTGTCATACACAATTTCCTTCAGTGCTTCCGCTTCCACATCATCACCAAAGAATGCATCCGCTACCGTACAGGCTATTTCCTGAAATGACAGGTTTTCAATATTATCGTAAAACGACTGTGGCAACACCTTGACCATATCGGGCATAAACAGACCTTTATCTTCTGCAAGACCCTTCACAACGGCGTCCTCTAAACTCACGCCACTCACTTTTTTGTTGGTACTGTAATATTTCATTGACCCCTAACCCCTAAAGGGGTATTTAGTTAGTAATATTGATTTTAATAATCTATTTAAACAAAATCAGATTAAACGAACTGGAACTTGCCTAATTCCCCTTTAGGGGTTAGGGGTTCTTTTTTTATTCTGATTGTTACTTAAGAACTGATTTTATCCAATAAATTCTTTCATAAACTCAGCTCCTTTTAGCAATCCGTAACTTCCGGCCGAGGCAGCAAATTCATCATATACAGTAACCTCATCCGGCTCTACACCCTGTTTATAAATAATAAACGGTACGGGAGTTCGGGTATGCGTCCTATAAACGCATGGTGTCGGGTGATCGGGTAATATAGCAATGGCTACCGGTTCATCCCAGGTAGAGACTTCCTCGAAAATGGATTTTACCACACGGCTATCCAGGTATTCTATTGTTTTAATCTTTAATTCTACATTCCCTTCATGACCAGCTTCGTCACTGGCTTCGATATGCAGGTATACGAAATCGTTTGTACGGAGTGCCTCAATGGCTGCCTGTGCCTTTCCTTCGTAATTTGTATTATACAGTCCGGTTGCTCCTTCCACATTGATCACTTCAAGGCCCGCATATACACCAATTCCTTTTATCAGATCAACAGCAGATATGACTGCTCCGCTTTTCAAATGATAGGTTTTGAGCAAGGTCTTCATTTCCGGTTTATAACCCGGCGACCACAACCATATACTATTGGCTTTATCTTTCCCTTCTGCAGCCCGTTTCAGGTTCACAGGATGGTTTTCAAGCAGTTCCTGTGATCGTAAAGTCAGTTCATTCAGGAAGTCAGCCGTATCTTCAGCCTCTTGTGTTTCTGCCAGGATCATGACATCGGCAAAAGGCGTTCCGGGTACATCATGTGGTGGAGTACAATCTAAATGTTTATTTCCACCTTTCATTTTAAATAAATGACGGTATGAAACTCCGGGGAAGAAATTCACATCTTCCGACCCAAGTTCATCCTGTAAAAAAAGAATCAGTTCGTGGGCTTCTTCATTGCTGATATGGCCGGCCGAGTGATTCTTTATCTTTCCATCTTCAATGCAAATCAGGTTGCACCGCATGGCCATTTCACCCGGTTCAATGTCAATGCCCATACTGGCTGCTTCCAACGAGCCACGACCTTCAAATACCTTATTCAAATCATATCCCAGCACACTCAGGTTAGCAATTTCACTTCCCGGAAGGAATCCTTTTGGAATGGTATCCAGCAATCCGTTCCGTCCCAAGGCTGCTATCCTGTCGATATTCGGGGTATGGGCAGCCTGTAAAGGTGTTTTATTACCCAATGACTCAATCGGCTCATCTGCCATGCCATCGCCAAGTATAATGAGGTATTTCATAATCGTTTGAAAGTTTGAAAAGTTTGAATGTTTGAAAAGTTTGGTTTAAGAATAGTTTATCAATCTTTTAGTTCAGCCATTTCGCGTAAATAAATGGGACTGAAATCAAATCCATTTTCCCATGCTATTCCACCAGATTCATCAACTTTAACTTGTTTAAAATAGTTATAGTCAGACAATTTTGCTGATATACCTTCTGAAATGAAAGGTTTTATATTTATAATCGCATCCGAATTATCCGAAAAACGTATCCAAACAGTACAATTATCTAATGTCTTAACTTCGAAAATTGGGTCCAAAATTTATTAATGGTTCAACACCTCTCAATTTCAGAGTTACGACGTCTTATTCCCCTTTAGGGGTTAGGGGTGTTTTTCTACTCTTCCAGAAAGTCCTTATATTCAGGTAATGCATCTTCAAATTTCTTTACAGCTTCCGCTAGCGACAGGCTGCTTTCACCACCGGCAGCATTTAAGTGCCCTCCTCCATTAAACAGATCGGCTGCCACTTTGTTTGCAGGGAATGTACCCTGAGAGCGGAAGGAGATCTTTATCTTATCGGTATCTTCGCGCATAAATACTGAGAAATCAACTCCGGCAATGGATAGCGGTATGTTCACAAATCCTTCAGCATCACCGGTGATATAGTTGAACTGGTACAATTCCTTTCCCGTCAGGGTAATCAATGCTGCACGGTATTCGGGATAGACTTTCATTTTATTGAACAGGCAGAAACCCATCAGGCGCAACCGGTCAACCGAATAGGTATTGAAAACTTTCCTGTATATATCATCCTTATCAATCCCAATCTTTATCAATTCAGCAATAATGGCATATATTTCGTGGTTATTCGAGTTATAAGTAAATCCTCCTGTATCAGTCATCATACCGGTATAGATGCATTCGGCACATGCCAGGTTAATCATCGAGAAATCACCCATTCGACATATTAAGCGGAATATCAACTCACTAGTCGAGGATATTTCAGGATATGAAACCCGTATTTTTGCAAACGTATCGGGATTTAAATGATGGTCTACCAGGATCTTGTCCGCAGGAGCATTTATCACGGCATCCGCCATCTTACCCATACGGCTTGCCGTATTAAAATCCAGTGTAAATATCAACTCAGCTGCAGCTATGAGTTCATCCGCTTTTTCCTTATGTTCATCGTAATTCAACACACACTCAGCCCCCGGCATCCAGGCAAGAAAAGCAGCAAATGGATTAGGGACAATCACAACAGGTTCCTTATCAATGGTCATCAAATAATGCCATAAGGCAAGCGATGATCCAATAGCATCTCCGTCGGGTCCTACATGTGCTACAATAACGATTTTATCCACATTATCGATTGCTTTCTTTACCTTGGAGATAAGTTCCTCAGCTATAATTTTTGAAATCATTTGTCAGGTTTTAATTTGTATGCAAAAGTAGCAAAAAAATACGATTATGAGAGTTATTTAAGTTTTACAAAGTTAATCTTTAATATTCACGATATAAGCTCCCTGTTCGGCTACAGCGTAGAATCGGATCTTCCGGCTAAGGCAGTATTGTTTGATATGTTCGCTGTACCATTTCGAAATACTCCTGTCAACGATTATTTTATGCGGGTGAACGCATTCCATCAGTTGCTCTATTTTAGGCTTCAACCGGTTGCCCAGTATCAGGTAATCGATTTCAAGGGGTGTTCCTGTCGATTTCTTCTTCAACATATCCCCTGTCAATATCAACACCTTTAAGCCTTCATAATTTGCAAAGCCATCCTTAAACCATGCACTTTCATGAATATAAACCGGCTGTTCCAGCTGTTGGTTTTGCCAGAAAGCCTTAGCTATTCGCTGAATTTCAACTGAATCAGTGGTAAATACATTATTATGATTCCGGTTAATGAAACTGACATGGGTATTTTTCTGTCCGGCATATACAATCATTCTCCGTGTTGTCAGGGTATGATAATTTACTTGAAGACTGAACACACTTACCAAAAGAAATGATAACAGTCCTGCTACCAGGGGTGTAAACTTACGGCTGAAATAATAACCCGACAGGCATAAGATAGCTAATAAGAGAAACACAGATTGTTTTAAATCCAACGATATATGCGATATTGAATAGGGCAAATGATGAATGGTAACAATGACAGAATTCAAAAGCCATACTGTTTTATTCAGCAGGAATCCAATCCAGACTGATAATCCCGGCACAAACGACACAAACAAGAGCCACATTGCCAGGTAAATAATCAGGGTGGACAAGGGAATGGCTATGAAGTTAGTGACTAGAAAATAATTCGGGAATTGTTGAAAATAATACAATGTGAATGGTGTGGTTCCCACTTGTGCTGCCAGTGAAACGGAGAACATAGTCCATACAAACCGGGTGATCTTATTGGTCGGGTTGTAAACTTTATCCACAATTGGTTTAAAGAAGACAATGCTTAAAACGGCTGCATAACTCAACTGGAATCCCACATCATACAAATAGGAAGGATTCACTATCAGCATGCAAAGGGCTGACATAAAAACAGTATTGTACAGTTGTGATTTACGCTCAAAGCAAGTGGCAAATGCAATAAATGAGAACATGAGTGTAGATCGGATTACCGCTGCCGACATCCCGGTAAGAAAAGCATACACCCACAAAAACAGCATGATAAACAAAGCCTTAAAGACCTTTAGCTGTTGCGTTTTATTCATAAACCCCAACAGGAAAACCATGACCACATAGATGATCCCCACATGCATTCCACTTACCGAGAGGATATGTACCACACCAGTAGCACTGTAGCTTGCCCGAATATCCGGTTGCAGGTCGTCGGTATATCCCAGTGTCAGAGCAGCCAGCACTGAGAATTCATCTCCTCGGATATGAAATTTTCTGTAAACATCCAATAGGTATTGCTGCCATTTACCGGCCTCACGGCGTATTGAAAACGCCTTATTCCGGTCGGTCATCTGCCAGGTGCCTGTAGGAATAAAACAAACTGCACCTACTCCCTGCCTTTTCAGGTATGCAGCATAATTAAGACCGCTCGGGTTTAAGGCTCTTTCAGGAGGTGCAAAATCCGCTTGTACAAACAACCTGTCACCAAAAAGTAGTGTTGAAGCAGCTTTATCTTTTTGAAAATAGAGTATGGCTTGTCCGTGGGCAGATTTCCATGATGAATCGTAGAATTGCATAACATCCACCTTACATTGATAGGATCTTGCAGTTTCAACAGGCGCAGAGAGCAGTTCTACATGGTAAATTCCCTTTTGGTGAAGGTGATCAAAAACGTCCGCTTTTTCATGTTCAGCACTTAGCACGTATGCCAGTGTCATCATAAAAACAGAAATACCGCAGCCAAACAGCCAGCGGAATTGATATTGCCGGTTAGGGGTACGGATTAGATACAAACCGGCAATGAACAGAACAGATATTCCAGACAGGGCATACAATGTCCCGTAATAAAACTCCACATATTGGTACAGGACTATACCAACTATAAAGGGGAGCAACAAACGAAAGAACGGTGTTCGTTGCAGGAATTCCATATACTATTGGAATGGAATGGTTTAATGCGTTGTTTTTAGCTTAGATTTCCAATTCTACACGAAAGTAATTAAAAATTAATAATTAATAATTAACAAAATGCTGACAAGTAGGCTTTTGCAGATTAACAAATAGATTATTAAGAAATCACGATAACTTACAAAAAATATCATTCCTATATAAAGCAATAAGTTTATGATTTTACTTCTTCTCTGAAAAGGCCGAAAACCAAATATGATCTTTCTGTATAAAAAGCTTATTCTCTCTTATCTAATATATTACGAATTCAACATAGCATGTATCGTTTCCTTTGGGTCCGGGGTATTGAACACAGCACTACCGGCAACCAGTACATTCACACCACTCTCAAACAGTCTGGCTGCATTTTGCATATTCACACCACCATCCACTTCAATAATGCAACGGGCGTTTTTACGTTGAATTATTTCCTTTAGTTCAGCAATACGGCCGTAACTTTCTTCAATAAACTTCTGTCCCCCGTACCCTGCAAATACGGTCATTAACAGCACCAGATCCACCTTATCCACGAAAGGCTCCAAAGCACTTACGGGTACATCCGGGTTAATCGTTATCCCTACCTGTATGCCTTCCGCCCTGATCATGTCGATTACTTCCATCGGGCTCTCCACCGTTTCATAGTGAAAAGTAAGGATAGATGCTCCTGCCTTTGCAAAGCGGGAAATATATTTCTCAGGATGTACAATCATCAAATGCACATCCAGCGGTTTGGTACAATACTTTTTGGCTGCTTCCAACACAGGGAATCCAAACGATATATTCGGCACAAAGCTTCCGTCCATCACATCAATATGCAACCATTCGGCTTCGCTAACATTAATCATTTCACACGCAGCCTGCAGGTTTCCAAAATCTGCCGATAACAACGAAGGAGATATAATTTTTTTCATGTTTTTTTCTGAATTCTTAATTGAATTATGCAAGTAATTAAAAATCAATTCATAATTAGTAATTCATAATTCACAATTGAAAGATACCGACGAGTAAGTATACGAGGACAAAATTATGAATTGTGAATTACTAATTATGAATTATTGTATGAATTATAATTGCAAATATAACAAAAAAAAGACTTCCAAATATTTGGAAGCCTTTATTTTTTAATTTAAATACCATTCAACATACTGATTTTCGTTAATCTGTTCGGCTCTGTAAGTAGACGCAAACTGAAGAATCTTTTGTAAGGTGTCAGCCGATGGTTGTATAAGTTGTCGGTTTTCAAGCCTCTTTTTCTCGGAATTTAAATCAGTTTTTTTTGGTGAGGTGGAAAAGTTTTGCATAGGCACTGTATAATTTTTTAGTGTTATGAAACTAAAACGCATACGAATGCAAAATAGTATATTTTGTTGATAATTTTTTATTGAAATACTAAATATCTGACGCAAATTTAACGGAATCGTTAAGTGGTCTTTTTGTCTTCTCCGCTGGCAGGACACTGCGAAGAACCTTTTTTTAAATTTCCGGGCGTGTTGGAACATAGTTATTAGCTTAAAAAAAGTCCATTTTCAATCAAAACATCCGATACAGTTCCGGTCAAATGGTACGATAATAACGGCTGTTCGTCCTAAAAATTCTGTTACTGGCCCCTCTCCCCCTCTTATTTAACCCTATTTCTGTTTTATACGGAAAGTTTTATATTCAAACCTTTCGTTGTACGAAGTACACAAAAGTGTTTTACTGATTAAATAAAATAAACAAGAAAACGCTCTACAGACTTCGTACACGTTGAGGTTTGTTCGTCATTATTGAGGTTTGCTCCGAAACGCAGAACTCTTCAAACTTTCAAACCCTTCAAACTTTCAAACTCTTCAAACTCTTCAAACTTTCAAACTCTTCAAACTCTTCAAACTCACCCCACCTTCACCACCTTCCCGCTCCCGGCATATTTCACTTCTACTGGTTCTCCGTCAGTTCCCACATTTCCAAACTCCACCGCCATGCTAAGCAATATACTTACGTTAGGTGTCAGAAATTCAGTGCGCTCTACGGGCAATGCCACAGTCAACGAATGTTCGGGCAGGACACTCCGGGTGGAATACCATTTCCCGGTCAGGGTGACGCTTATGCCATACATTTCTATCACCATGGGCTCATATTTTCCGGTGGTTGGATTGTATGCCATATCGGTCATGGCACCAATAGCCACGTTCAACCTAAAGAATGGCAATTTTTGGAAGTTCATCAGGTCCATATCCGTATTGATCCGTGGGATGGTGAACACTCCCCGTAAGTTTTCGCGGTCCAGATCCACACGTGGAAAAACGCGCAATACAGAAGTTAAGGGATTGGTACGATTGAAATTAAGTCCTTCCAGTGCACCTTTGTTCTGTGACAGGCACAGAGCCCTTTTGCCTGCTTCCGAGGTGGTATCCAGTTTCATGATATTTCTCCCGATTCCCGTGAGTACCGCTGACAAGTTATAATCAGCTACACGACGCAGGTCTCCAAAGGCTGAGCGGGTATATTTCCCGAATTTGGAACATACACCGAATTCTTTTTGTTGCTTACGTAACCCTTCGAATTTTGGATTGGCAGCCATTTTTTTCCTGGTAGTCCCTCCTTTGGTTCGCATGATCACCTTGTTGGTTCCTCGTTGGGTATAGAAGGTTACATTCCCCACACCCCCGTTCATTGTCATAATTCCTTTTACAATAGCCATACCGGTACAATTTTAGACGCCCCTTCCTTTGTGCTTAAAAGCTACAATTGGTGGAGGCATATGAATACTTGGAAATAATATCAGAACTTATTAAAAATCCATTCTTCCCCTTCATTCATGCTACTCGTTCAGGGAAATTTACAGCTATCCCTGTTCCTTTCTCTATCTCTTCTATATCTCTTTTATATCTGGTCTATCTAAAAACGAAACTGCTGCCCATCGTCCACCCTGGTAAAACGCAGATAAAACGGCACTTTTAAATACCGTTATATCTCCGTTTCATCTCCGTTTTATCTCCGTTTTATTTCCGTTTTCAGATAGACCAGATATAAAAGAGATATAAAGCAGATCATGGAGAAAAGAATAGAAATCAGGGAAAATGGAGAGAATGATGTTTCATTGGCTCAGCATTTTAAAAACCGTGTATGTTTCTGGCTGTCAAACTATCAAACGTAAAAAAGCGAAATTTAATATATGACCGGATAAAAAAAATAGCAAATTTAATATTTCACCTTTTTTGTTTAAAAGAGGCATAAACCACGGAAAGGCTTTTGCAGACGATATTTGAGCAATTTTACAGATAATGAATTGGTTACTCTCTAAAAGAGTTTGTAAATAATTCTTATGTTTTAATATATTTATTTAATATATTAACTATATTTGTAATAATATTTTTTTGGTTTGCACCCTTACTATCAAACTTAATGTAGTTAATGCGATACCGATTATCAGAACTAATACGATGAACAAGTTATACGAGGAAATATCACAAAAGACAACATTGTTTTTAAAAGAATATAAAAAGTTTTTCATCAACAGACCGGAATACAAAGTTGCGATTAACATGCATCGATTCGGTAAATGCAGGCACTTTTCTGAATAATTAATTGAGTTTATACTAACTATAAATCGAATTTAATAAATTATAATTCTGATCGAAAACAAATAGGTGTTTTACATGTTTTAAGATAAAAATTAATTGCTTAAAGAAAGTCAACATTTAAAACCTACTAGTATGAAAGGGAAGATTCACATTGTGTTATCCGTAGTATTCCTGTTGGTGGCCTTCCAGGTGGCCGGACAAAAAATGGAATACGGAATTATCGGAGGAATGGACGTTTCGGCATTCAGGATGTCGAATACACCCAGCGAAAAGATTGGTACGTCATGGGTGTATAACCCGTTGGTAGGATTTAATGTAAACGCCTCAGCTGAATATAAGAATGAGACATGGGGCTTATCCATAGAACCGGGGTTTATTCAAAAAGGGGGAGTCCAGTTATTTGGGTATGCGAATTTTCTAAGCCGGTATACGACAAATTACCATGTTGAAACCCGGTTGAACTATCTTCAATTGCCCTTGCTCTACAACATCTACTTGTCCGATATTTTTTGCTTATCGGTTGGCGGGGAGTACTCATACCTGATACATTCCGACTCGAAACTGACTAATACTCCAAACAGCATTGACAAAACTCTGGTGGCATTTGACAGTACCCAGGATCAGTTCAATTCGAAATATATCACCAATAACTTTCCAAATCATCATGAATTGTCGGGTATTATCGGAATCAGTTATGCTTTAACGGATGAAGTTGACGTACGACTGCGCTACAGTTATGGTGCGACGGAACTGGCTACCGTCAGTTGGATGGATCAATCGGGATTCATTTACAGTGCCTCTCACATACGTAACCACTACCTTCAGGTATCTTTAAAATACAAACTATTTTTCTGAACTAATGACCGTTAAAAATGAATAACCCACGCCGCAAGCGGTCGAGGTATCGTTGTATAGTTTCTATTCACCGCAAGCGGCGGGGAATTTACCCAAAGAGATTAAAGATTTACGATTACTTAAAACAAAAAAAATGAAGCCATTGGCTTCATTTTTTCAATGATTACGTTTATAATCATTTGACTTTTTTAAAATCATCAACAACCGTTTTGGTTACTTCTGTCTGGTAAGATGGAACGTGTTTGACGTGTTTACCTGATTTCTCTTTCTTTGGTTGTTTGTTACCTGATGCGCTCATATTAAAACCTCCTATTAAATTAAATTAAACATTATAATTTATATAGAGTCGTGTTCGGTTATGATTGGATAGCTGGACTGCTCTTGATTTATGTACAACAATAAACGAGCCAACCTGCTAAATATGCCATAATAAGGTCAAAAAAAGCCATATTGACTGAGTTTCCCGGTAAATGGCAGGGGATTGGTTAATTGGTTGTCCCGATAGCTATCGGGAGGTTAATTGGTAGATTGGTTGATATCTTATATTAAATAGTAAATGGTAAATGATTAAATAGTAAATGATTACATGTTACAGAATGGTTACATGGTGGCTTATTTAATCTCCAGATACACATCTTTTTCAGCAGCTATACGTCGCATATTAAGCAATGCATAGCGCATACGACCAAGAGCCGTGTTAATGCTTACATCAGTCTTCTCGGCAATTTCCTTAAAGCTCAGGTCCTCGAAGAAGCGCATGCGGATAACAGATTGCTGGGTCTGGGGCAACAGTTCAATCAGGTGTACAACATCAGCCAATACCTGTTCATTCGACATGGAATCTTCTATACTTTTCTCAGAGAGTTTTGCATTGTTTATGATATCATAGTCCACTGCATCAGCCGAGAACGTATTCTCGTTTTTCTCACGCCTGAAATGATCGATAATCAAATTGTGGGCAATACGGTTTATCCAGGCTAAAAACTTGCCTGATTCGACATACCTGCCTTGTTGAATAGTGGCAATTGCTTTAATAAAGGTGTCCTGAAATATATCTTCGGAGAGTTCCCGGTTGCGTACAATCAGGTAGACATATGTGAATACCTTCGATTTATAACGCATTAATAAAATTTCAAACGCCGTGTTATTGCCCGTCTCATACAATTTTACCAATTCATCATCGGTTAATTGATTCAGATTATTCATTACTTTTAATTTTGTGGTTTTAAAGTAACTATCGGCAATAGGCGTTTAAAATTTAGTAGTTAGTAGTGGATTGTTTATGCTGCAAATATAACGATACTATTTAAAAGAAAAAACTAATTAGCAAATAATTTGCAAAATAGAACCGATAAAGCAACTTTTATGTTAATTAAATTGAAGGCTATTCTACCCAGAGTACTAATCCTTTTAAATATTCACCTTCAGGATGGTAAATATTGATAGGGTGATCGGCCGGTTGGGACAATTGGTGCAGGATACGTACATTTCGTTTGCTTTCGGCTGCCGCACTGAATACAGCCAGACGGAACTGGTCCTTGGTAATCACCTGTGAACAGGAGAACGTGAATAAGATTCCACCCGGCTTAATCTGTTCGAATGCTTTCGCGTTTAAGCGTTTATATCCTTTCAATGCATTACGGATTGCTTCACGGTGTTTGGCAAAAGCCGGCGGATCAAGAATAATAAGATCGTACTTCTGTTCGTTATGCTGCAGGTTATTTAAAAACTTAAAGGCATCTTCGTCAAAAGAGGTATGACGAGGGTCATTCGGGAAATTAGCCTTGACATTCTTTTCAGTAAGATCAATGGCTTTTGCCGAGCTATCCACCGAGTGAACAAGTTCTGCACCCCCACGTAAAGCATATACAGAGAAACCACCTGTATAACAAAACATATTCAATACCGATTTGCCTTTGGAATATCGTTCAAGAAGCGAGCGGTTTTCACGTTGATCAACAAAAAAGCCTGTCTTCTGTCCACGTAACCAGTCAACATGAAACTTAAGTCTGTTTTCTATAGCACTGAGATCGGCTGTTTCCTTGCCAATCAGGTATCCATCTTCGGGAGTAATGGGGGCATTAAAGGGCAAAGTTGTTTCCGATTTGTAATAAACATTCTTTACTTCAGGTACATTCTTCACGATGGACTCAGCAAGAATCTGCCTGATTTCGTGCATACCCACCGAATGAGCTTGCATAACTGCTGTATCATCATACACATCGACAATCAGTCCGGGCAACGAATCACCCTCGCCATGAATAAGCCTGTAAGTATTATTCTCGTCTTTTACAACCAGTCCAAGGGATAGGCGCATGGCATAAGCCTGTTGAATCTTATGACTCCAGAAATCATCATCTATGGGAATGTTCTTGAATGAAACAACCCTTACAGCAATGCTTCCGATCTGGTAATGACCTATGGCCAGGAAATTGCGTTTATTGTCGAGCACTTCTACCAAATCACCTTCGGCAGGAGTACCTTCAATATGCTGTATTGCGCCTGAAAACAACCAAGGGTGAAAACGTTGTAAACTTTCTTCTTTCTTTGGTTTAAGTTGTATGGAAATCATCGGATAAGGGAGGTTTAGATTGATTAAAGTAAAGGAGTTTCATGCTGATTGTTGAGTGCTTTCTGTTCAAGGAAGTTTTTCATAACCATTTTATCAATCTCCGTCTTGGAAAGTTTTTGTTCATTCATCAATTGCAGGTAGATCTGCAGGCTGGCCCATGCATCGGTAGCAGCATACCGTTGTTGTTGTTCGGTTAGTTCAGGGCTTTCCCAGTTACTCAACCGTTGTGATTTGGAAATCTTTTTCCCGAACAGGATAGCATATATTTTCTGCAGGCTGAGTTCCATAATACCATAACTCTGGGCTATAGTCTGTATATCAACAAAGTTGGCAGGTTTAAAGATTTGGTGTTTATTCAGGCCGCTAAAATCGTCACGGAGAGAAAGGCCTATTTTCCTGACACTTTCATCTGACAGAAAATCAGCCAGAGCAGGAGGAAAATTGGTTTTATTCAAACGAAACAGGAAGCAATGATCTAATGTGGATATTTGAACCAGTGAAACCTTGTGATGAGTTCCACGGGTAAAAGAAGGTTTGGTCTCAGTATCGAGGCCAACAACTGGGTACCTGCGCAGCTCTTCTATGGCAGGATCTATTTTAGATATTTCATCCACAAGGGTTATTTTACCCTCGAAGATCACTACAGGCATTAAATTTACCTCGTCCTTTGTTATTTTTGTTTTAAACATAGCCACTATTACAATAATTTTGTCAACTCGTCATCGTCATCATGTTGGAAATTGAGAAATGAATTCCGATCAAGGGATGATGAGCCGGCACTTTCGTTATCCGTATCTTCTAACCCAAATCCTTCGCTAAACCGCAAAGCATGCAATGCTCTTAATGCATTCAGAAGCTTCTGCCCCCAATGTTCGCCAAACGCGTCAAGACAGGCCACCAGGGCATCATTCATAATATCAATATCACCCAACTGATAATTAGCTGCAAAGTCTTTTAATTCCTGATATATATCGGCCAGATTTTCGGAAACAAATGCCGCAATAGGAGTATCACTCAGTGCCATATCAGGATGGAAAACTTCCAGGTACGAATCATCTGAACCCAACAATTGTTCCAACAGTTCATGCACGTACTGATAATCTTCTTCGTTTACAAAGCGCTCCGGGATTTCTTCAAAAACAGAATCGGGTATGTCCAGCAATGAAGCATCCAGATAGAGAAGAGGCAAAATCTTGATTGACTTTTGAACAAAATCTGTTTTAGTGAATTCATTCGCATGTTCCAGAAACAAACATGTTTCGGCGGCAACAGTAACAAATTCAATAACTTTTTTGCTATAAACTATATGATCTGGTAATTGGTCAGTATCCATACTTGAGATAAAAAATATTTATTCAGTTGCAAAAGTAAGAAAAAATATCCATTTTAGATACTTTCTTTCCATTTATGAACTGTCAATCAAATGACAAAGTAAATGTTGAGATATTTAGAATTACTTAGAGAACAATGCTACTCAGAGAACAAAATTTAAAATAAATCTGTTATAGGAATACGATTCCCGCGGCTTCAAAAGCCGATAACCTTTAATACTCATTGAAATGGAAGACAAGCTTAAAACACTAAAAAACTATGAAACAATGGTTGAAGCCATGTTTGATCAGGAATTGCTACGTGAAAAAGACATCGATAGTTCTATAAACAATGAGGAATCGGTTGAACTCTTGCCCATGTTTGGAGATATTAATGAGGGACCGAGAATTTTAGTCTTTGAAAAGGATTACGAGGAAGCTGTTAAAATACTGGAGGAGTATAAAAATTCGCTTGATACAGTATGAAGCTCAATGCAGCAGAAATGCATCACTACAACAACCTGAATTCTTTATTGGATACTGGATCTACTATTTCAGGAGCTATTTCCAACAACGGAATACAAACAAAATCCCTTTTTAGAATTAAAGGATGCGGGATTTTTAATGTGGGTTGATCAATAATCAGCATGTCATACAACAAAATATCAATGTCAATTGTGCGATCTTCATACCCGGAGGTTGTTTTAGCGGTACGTCCCATATTCCGCTCTATCTCCTGAGTTTTAGCTAACAGCTCGAAAGGAGACAACTTAGTTTCCACCAGTATCACTGCATTCAGAAATTCATTTTCCGATTCAAATCCCCATGGTGAGGAAGTATGAAATGATGATACACTCAACACACTCCCGGCAACAACCGATAAAGCCTTAACGGCATTATTCAGGTTGAGAGGCTTATCCCCTAAATTTGTTCCTAATCCCAGGTAAACGAGTGACATAAATCTTTTTTTGTACAAAGGTAGCAAATTAAAACAGCATCGAGGAATGAGAAATGAGTACAGGAAGACATTTTTCTGCCCTTTTGTCAGTGATTTATTCATTATTTCTTAACCTTTGTCTTTCTTTTCTGTCAAAACCCGAAAGAGAAGGTGTTTTTATTAGTTGGCATATGGTTTGTAAAACAGCAAGCGTATAAAAACATATCAGAAACAACTGAAGAAATAAAATAAATAAAAATTATGGGAAAAATTATTGGAATTGACTTAGGAACCACAAACTCTTGTGTTTCCGTAATGGAAGGTAACGAACCAATCGTTATCACCAACAGTGAAGGAAAACGTACTACACCTTCGGTAGTTGGATTTGTTGAAGGTGGCGAACGCAAAGTAGGTGATCCTGCAAAACGTCAGGCCATTACCAACCCTACAAAAACTGTATTTTCAATTAAACGTTTTATGGGTGAAACCTATGACCGCTTAACGAAAGAAATTGGACGTGTGCCATTTAAAGTGGTTAAAGGTGATAACAATACTGCCCGTGTAGATATTGATGGCCGTATGTATTCTCCACAGGAAATTTCAGCTATCATTCTTCAAAAAATGAAGAAAACAGCTGAAGATTATCTTGGAACAGAAGTTACCGATGCAGTTATCACGGTACCTGCCTACTTTAATGATGCACAACGTCAGGCAACGAAAGAAGCCGGTGAAATTGCAGGATTGAATGTTCGTCGTATTGTAAACGAACCAACTGCTGCCGCTTTAGCTTATGGTTTGGACAAGACCAATAAAGACATGAAAATTGTTGTTTTCGACTGTGGTGGTGGAACACATGATGTATCTGTACTGGAACTGGGTGATGGCGTATTTGAAGTAAAATCAACCGATGGTGATACTCACCTTGGTGGTGACGACTTTGACCACCGTATTATTGACTGGTTGGTACAGGAATTCAAAAATGAAAACAGCAATATTGACTTAAGCAAGGACCCAATGGCATTGCAACGGTTGAAAGAAGCTGCTGAAAAAGCAAAAATCGAATTATCAAATACGACTTCTTCGGAAATCAATTTGCCTTATATTATGCCGGTAGATGGTGTGCCACGTCACTTGGTACGTACATTGACCCGTGCTAAATTCGAACAACTGATTGATGATTTGATTCAAAAAACGATTGAACCATGTCGTACAGCTTTGAAAAATGCTGGATTGACAATTGGTGATATTGATGAAATCATTCTGGTAGGTGGTTCAACCCGTATTCCTGCAATACAGAGCGCTGTAGAAAAATTCTTTGGTAAAACAGCTTCAAAAGGTGTTAATCCTGACGAAGTAGTAGCAGTAGGTGCTGCCATTCAAGGTGGAGTTTTAACCGGTGAAGTAACTGATGTATTGTTGCTTGATGTTACCCCTCTTTCTTTAGGAATTGAAACTATGGGAAGCGTGATGACCAAACTTATTGAAGCAAACACGACTATTCCAACTAAAAAATCGGAAACATTTACAACTGCTGCCGACAATCAACCTTCTGTAGAGATTCATATTTTACAAGGTGAACGTCCATTAGCCAATCAAAATAAATCAATCGGCCGCTTCCACCTGGATGGCATTATGCCTTCCCGTCGTGGTGAACCACAGATTGAAGTTACTTTTGATATTGATGCCAACGGAATCTTACACGTAGGTGCTAAAGATAAAGCAACCGGAAAAGAACAAAGTATTCGTATCGAAGCTTCGTCCGGCCTGACTGATGCTGAAATCAAACGTATGAAAGACGAAGCAGCTGCCAACGCAGAATCAGATGCAAAAGAAAAAGAAAAGATCGATAAACTGAACCATGCCGATAGTTTGATTTTCCAAACAGAAAAACAACTTACTGAAGTAGGTGATAAAATTCCTGCTGACAAAAAAGGCCCTATCGATGCTGCCCTTGCCAAACTGAAAGAAGCCTATAAAGCACAGGACATACCAACCCTTGACGAAGCTACCAACGAACTGAACACAGCATTCCAGGCAGCCAGCCAGGAAATGTACAATGCTCAGAACACTCAGGAAGGTCAACCTCAGGGACAACCTAATGCAGACTTTGGTGGAAAACAAAGTTCGAATGAAGGTAACAAACAAGGTGATGTAACCGATGTGGATTTTGAAGAAGTTAAGTAATTACCCCTAACCCCTAAAGGGGAATAAACAAAAGAAGAGACCAACCTGATGAAAATCAGGTTGGTCTCTTTTTAGTTTAACGGAATAATACTTATAGAGATATCAGCTCTTTATTATCCGTTGATGCTGATTGCATTAAATTTGCAGCTTTCTATGCATTTCAGACAGCCTGAACATTCACAGGCATCGTACATAAGTATATGTGAATGAACCAGGGTATCGAAAATGTACAAAAAAGATTTATCTATTACCTTGTTGGGACAGGTTTCAATGCATTTCCAACAGGCTGTACAAGCTTGAATGTTCAATTGGACGAAAGCAGTTTGAGTTGTATCGTTTTGAAGAAATGTCGTTTTCATGCTTAGTTGATTTTTTTTTGTTTCTGAGGAGTGCAATCTATTGCATTCCAGAATTCAGTATATTCAGTTTTTCAATTATTATTCTGATCATGTATAAACATTGTCAATTGAATGAAGATTGAAACTTCAAATTAATAAAGCAGTAACAAAAATCAGGTGGTATACCAGGCTTTAAACTCTGAAACACGGGCTTTACTGACTATAATTTTTTCGGGTACCGCAACATTCAGATTGATTGACACTTTACTTCCGAACCATACAGAGATATCTTTGATAGCTTTATGGGAAACAATGTATTGACGGTTCGCCCTATAGAACTGCGCGGGATCGAGCTGAGCATATAAATCTTCAAGCGAACTGTCCATAGTATAGATCTGATTATCTTCTGTAATAATTTTCACCATTTTGTTTTCGCTGTAGAAACAAGCTATTTTATGAATGGCCAATGGAATGAACTTATCTTTATATGGAATTAAAAAGTTTGATTTATAAACCATGTTCGTCTGTTTGAAAGCAGCAAGCACATTGGATATCAGGTCGGCATTATCTGTTTTCGCTGACACCAGGCTCCGCAGTTTTAGTACTGCACGCTCCAGACTTTTCTGGTTAATTGGTTTCAGCAAATAGTCAATGCTGTTTACTTCGAAAGCTTTCAGGGCATACTCATCATAGGCTGTTGTGAAAATAATCGGACAGGAAATATGTACTTTCTCGAAGATAGAGAAAGCAGAACCATCTGCCAGATGGATATCCAGAAACACAACGTCGGGTACAGTATTGAGTGAAAACCATTCAATACTTTCCTCTACACTTTGCAAAACAGCAATAACCTGAATGTCATCAGCTACCTGACTAATCAAACGTTGCAAATTCTGGCCCGCAACAAGCTCGTCTTCTATTATTAATGCTTTCATCCCGGTTGTTATTAATTTTTGTGTCTTCCAGTTCTTTGATCAGTGGTATTTCCACGCAGAAGATATCGGTTATAGTGATAGATACTTCTTTTTGAAACAGGAGTTCATATCTTTCCCTGAGGTTTGCAAGACCAATACCTTCACCCTGCTCAGCTTCTTTCTTTACCTGAATGGCATTCATTACCCTTATGGTGTCGTTCGGTGTGGTTTCAATGGTTAATACCAACGGATGCTTCGTACTGATTACATTGTGCTTTACAGCATTTTCAACCAATAATTGCAGGCTGATAGGCATAATGTACCAGGTTTTGTATTTTTCATCAATATTATACTGAATCTGAAAGTTATCGCCATACCGTATTTTCATAAGATGGGCATACGATTCCGTAAAGTTTAATTCCTCGTTGAGATACATGATTTCCTTATTGCTAATGGCATAACGAAACACCTGTGATAAATGCTGGACATATTCGTGTGCTCTGTCGGTATCCATGCCAATAAGTCCGTCGAGTGTATTGAGTGAGTTAAAAAGAAAGTGAGGATCCACCTGATTTTTCAATACTTCATAGCGAATACGTATGTTATCAGCTATGAGTCTTTCATTTTCAAGCAAAGTCTTCTGGCGTTGATCGACAGAATAGAACAATGATGTTGACAGTAAAACCATTACATATATGATTAAGCCTTTAATAAGATTAGTAATAACCACAAGGTTGTCAGGAATAGGAATTGATGGCAGGAATTGAATGGCACATTTCGAATAAAAATAACTTAGACCAATTGCAATGATCAGTGAACCTAAAATTACAACCCATCCTTTTATCGGCTTTTTCCAGTTTTGCAGGATTGTTTTAAAGTTAAATATATACAGCAGATAAAACATAACAAAATCGGAAAAGAAAGCAAAAACAAACCTTATTCCGCTTATCTGTCCTAAATTTTTATTATATATATATCCTAAGGACAGAATCGCATTCAGGAGAATACTAATCGTTAAGGATAATTTGAATGCTGATATATTGGTGAACGGATGAAATTCTTTGTGCCTCATATCTTCTTAGATTTTGACGATAAAAATACAACATTTAATCATGTTTCGAATGCAGTGATTAATAACTAATCGCTTTATTTGATACTTTTTTTGCTTTGGCCGAACTTAAAGGACGGCTGTATAATCCTTTTTTACTTCGTATGAAGTTGATGGTACTGCCTATTGTAGTAAGTTGAGGGTAGTCAAATTTCCTTACAATAATATCAAAATAATTAGTGATATAATAAGCCAGGCAATTGAATTGAAAATCATTAAATTCAAAGTCTTTTACAAATGAAGCATCCGACCGGACTTGTTCGTCAGGGATTCCCATATACTTCAATATCCTTGATATTTTTTCTTCTATTTGGTCCATATTCTGTTGATTTATTCCAACGTGATGTACTTCGTGAATTGATAGTAAAAAAACAACGACTATACATTAAAAGCATAGTCGTTGTTTGTAACTTTGATTTATGCTATGCTGGATTCAAGCTGTCTGGCTTTTACCTTTTTTACCATTCTTTTCTTACGTCTTGATCGGCTTTTAGCTCCGAAACGATCGAAAATATAATAAACTACCGGCACAACAATCAGTGTAAGGATCATGGAACTGGCCAGTCCTCCGATAATCACCCATCCCATACCGTTTTTCATTTCAGCTCCATCACCCGAACCCAGGGCAATAGGCATCATACCGAATATCATGGCGAATGTAGTCATCAGAATCGGACGCATACGGTCTTTTCCTGCTTCAATAAGAGCACGGTAAGTGCTTAAGCCTTCTTCTTTCCTGATTTTATTCGTGAAGTCAACCAACAGAATAGCATTCTTAGCCACCAGTCCGATCAGCACAATCAATCCGATAATACTGAAGATATTCAGGGTATTCATAGTCAGTGCCAGGGCAAGAAATGCTCCGATCAGGGACAATGGAATAGAGAACAATACAATAAGAGGATCGGTCAATGAATTATAAAGCATAACCATAATCAGGTAAATCAATACAATAGCTGCCAGGAATGCAAATCCAAGGCTTCCGAAGGCCGAACTTTGTTGTTCCATCATACCTCCCGGTTTAATAGATACACCTTCCGGAATCTTTCCTGCAATGGCTGTGGTTATTTCAGAACCAACTGTTCCTGATGGGCGGCCGTTCACATTCGATTTTACAGTAATGGATGATATACGGTCAGTACGTTCAAGAGCCGAAGGACCTAAGCCATAACCGACAGTAGCAAACTGTTTCAATTCTATGAGTTCTCCTTTTTTGTTTACAAAAGTGATTTTGGATACATCATCTGATTTCGTACGGTCAAAGTTATCAATACCAATGCGTATTCTGTATTCATTATTTCCTTCTGAGTATTTTGAATCATCATTACCATTCAGTGAGGTACGGAGTGTTACACCCACATCACTAACCGATAATCCGAGGGTAGCCATTTTTTCCCGGTCAAGTTTAATCTGTACTTCCTGACGGGGATCATCAATGGAGTATTTGGCATCCGAAGTTCCGGGAGTACGACGTATTGTTTCCAGAATCATGGCTGCCGTTTTCTGAACCTTTTCATAGTCAGCTCCCTGTACAATCAACTGTATGGGTTCCGACGCACCACCTCCCATAGAAGTGGCTGTAGCAAGTGCACGAACACCCGGTATCTGTTTCATGATCTTGTCTTTTGTCAGTGTGGCATATTCTTGTACACCCAGTTTACGTTTTGACTTCTCTACCAGTTTTACATTGATGGTCGTAACATTGTTTTTCGTACTGGTTGCCGACATTCCCACATTTGTATAAATGCTCTTAACTTCAGGAATGCTTTTGATTATTTTTTCTGCCAGCATAGTGATCTGGTTGTTCTGATACAAGGTTACCTGCGGATTCATATCCAGGGTAACAGTATATTCTCCTCTATCGGTATCGGGCATAAATGCAAAACCAATAAATCCGGTTGGAATCAATGCAAACGAAGCAAAGAAAAGTACTAACGTTGATCCAAGTACTGTTGCTTTATGTTTTAATCCCCAACCCAATACATTTCCATACCAGTTTTTCACTGAATCAAACGTCCGCTCGATAAAACGGGAGAAGCGTCCTGAAAGTGTTGGTCGTGTATCGTCAGGCATGGTTCCGAATCGTGACATCAACAGAGGAGTCACAGTAAACGAAACCAATAAACTACACAACGTGGCGATAACAATTGGAATAGCAAATTCTTTCAATATATTTCCTATTAATCCGCCGCTAAGTCCCATTGGTAGAAATACCACTACAATTACAAGGGTAATAGCCATAGCGGTAAACATAATCTGCTTACACCCATCAATGGCTGCCCGCCATTTTGTTTTTCCCTGTTCCATGTGCCGGAACATGTTTTCGATCACCACAATGGAGTCATCTACCAGGATACCCACTACCAGCGAGAGAGCCATCAATGACATCATATTCAGCGTAAAGCCCAAAATGTACATGCCTATAAAAGCAGGTATAATTGAAAGCGGTACAGCAACCATAACGATCATGGCACTCCGGATATTGTGCAGGAAGATAAAACAAACCATAGCCACAATAAGAATAGCCAGTATAAGGTCAACTACTACTCCATCAGCCGATGCACGGGTAAATATAGAGTCGTCAGTTGCAATTTCAAATTTCACATTGTTGGATGCGTATTCTTTTTCTATGGCTTTCAACTCCGCTTTAGCCAGATCGGATACTTTTACTGCATTGGCATCACTCTGTTTCTGAATGGAGATACCAATGGCATCACGTCCGTCGATACGGTTAATCAGTTTCTGTTCGGCTATACCGTCTTCTACTTCCGCCACATCCATTACTTTTACTTTACCCCCGTTTGGTGTGGTGGCAATGACTGTATTGCGCAGTTCTTCCAGACTTGCATATTTAGCAGCTAAACGTACTGAATACACCGAGGCTTTGCTTTCCACATTCCCTGCAGGGATTTCCATGTTGGCTGACTGGATAACCGACAATACCTGAAGTACTGACAGCTTGTAAGCTTTCATCTTTTCTACATCAATATTCACCTTGATCTGGCGCTCTTTACCTCCGCTGATCTTTACAGCCCCTACTCCCGGAAGCTTGGCCACACGTGCCTGTATACGGTCTTCTACCAATTTATAGAATTGAGTGGATGGCAGTGTTGATGATGCAGCAACGTTCAAAATGGCTTTTTCGTCGAGTGCTATTTTATTGATCGACGATTCTTTGACTTCTGAAGGAAGGTTTGATTTTATGGCTGATATTTTACGCTGGGCTTCCTGAACGGCAAGATTGGCATCAGAGCCTGCATTCAGTTCAACAGCAATAACCGAAACACCTTCCATAGAGGTTGAACTTATCTTTTTCAGGTTTTCAAGTGTCGAAAGGGCGTCTTCTATCTTTTTTGTCACCGTCGTTTCTACTTCTGATGCTCCTGCTCCCGGATAAATTGTCTGGACAGTAAGTACCGGTATTTCAAACTTAGGCAATAAATTAAGATTCAGTTGATTGAATGATATTAATCCTCCGAGTGTCAGCAGCGTAAAGATTACGCCAATGATCAACGGCTTTTTTATCGAGGTTTCTACTATATTCATGTGTAGATGATTATTTTAACGATCACATGGAACTCATCCCGTCAGAACGGGAGTCGTTTCATAATAATACAGTTGGATTAAAATTAGTTGATTACAGAAACTTTTGAACCTTCGGATAAATTAATCTGGCCGTTGGTAACCACTTTGTCACCCTGTGCCAGTCCTGCAACCACTTCAAGGTTTGAATTAAAACTGCGGCCGGTAGTAATCTTTACCAGTTTAACCAGATTATCATTTACCACATAAACCGATGGGTCTTTTACGCTGCTTACAATGGCATCACGGGGGATCATCAATGCTTTTCCGCTTTTACCCATGTTCACGCTCACATTGACATACGTCCCTGCTTTCAGCTTGTCTTTGCCACTGTTGGCAATCAATACTTCGACAGGATAGGTGTGTGAAGGACTTGCTTTGGGGCTGACATTTGATATTTTTCCTTTGTAATCGGCATCAGGATGTACATCGGTCGTTACACTGATCTGCTGTCCCTGATGAAGTTGGTAGGCATTCGATTCGGATACATCCAATACAACTTTCAGTTCCGATATGTCGGCTATTCCGGCAATCACTGTCCCTGCAGCCACATAGGCTCCGAGTTCAGTTGTCTGCGAGGTGATATAGCCACTGAAAGGAGCAGTTATTTTAGTATCATCCCATTGTTTCTTTGCATTCTCAAGTTGAATGTTTGCATTTTCATAGGCTAACCTGGTATCCCTCAATTGAGTGTCGGAAACTGCATCTCCTTTGCGCAATGCTTCGTAACGGGTAAGGTCTTCTTTGCACTTGTTGTAAGTCAACCGGGCATTTTCATATGCCAACCGTTTGTAAGTGTCGTCGATTTTAGCCAATACTTTTCCTTTGGCAACAAAATCACCCATTTTGAAATTTACCTGTACAATTTTACCTGAACCTTCGGAAGCAACATTCACTTCTTTACTTGCCTGGGCAGTTCCTACCAATTCCAGATCCCCATTTGTTTCTTTCATTTCGGTTGAAGCTACTGTTACGGCAATGCTCGTTTCAGTGGTTTTGGCCTGCTTGTTTTGGTCAATTACCTTTTTATTGGATGCAAGCGTCCAGGCCATGAGTCCAAGCAATACAATTATTGTTGATACTCCAATGATTGTTTTCTTTTTCATATTGTTATATTGTTTTTTTAATTTCCGGTTGATTGTTGTTTTTGTTCCTGTTGAATTCAGCATTGTTAGTTAATCAGATTTTTGATTTCACCATTGAGTGACATGATTTTCAGTTCTGCTTCCTTGAAGTTGTATAAAGCAGTCAGGTATCCTCCCTGGGCACTGCTCAGGCTCATTTCATCCTGAAGCAGGCTGCTCATGGCTGCCATTCCTTCGCGGTATTTGAGGGTTGATTCCTGGTACACTTTTTCAGCCAGTTCAAGGTTTTGTTTCTGACGGCGAACAGTGTTCTTGTTGTTCGTATAGTTATTCATGGCATTCTTGTAATTCATACTGAAATTTTCTTTGGTACTTTCCAACGTAATCTGTGTTTTCTGTATTTCAAGATTAGCCTGACGTGCTTTTGATCGTTTTTCAAACCCGTCGAATACAGGAACTGCCAGGGTAACTGTGAAATTTGCATACGGATACCACTTGTTGTCCGAACTGCTCTTAAAATAAGTACCAAATTTTTCCTGCAATCCCTGGTAAGCTGCCTGTCCGGATAGTGAAAGAGTAGGCAGATAGCCGTTCGTAATCACTTTTTTATTCAATATGGAGATTTCCTTTTGCGATTCAAGCAGGCGGATAGTCACATGATTCGAAAAATCGGATTGTAGTTTTGGTCCGTCTTTCAATAACTGCATTCCTGCCGAATCAGTCAATGCTATGTCCTGGTCAAGTGGCAGGTCAAGCATGTACTTGATCATGTTCAATTGCTGTTCCTGGGCAGCCTGTGTATTGCTCTGCTGTGTGTAAAGGTTTTCAAGGTTTACATTTACACGGTCCAGGTCAACCTGTTTGCCTATTCCATTGTCAACGGTTATTTTTGTAATATCTCTCAGACGTTCTGTATTTAAAATATTTTTGTCAATCAGTTTACGTTGCTCGATGGTTGTCTGACCCAGAGCATAAAGTTTAGCAACTTCGAATGCAATATCTTCGCTTGCCTTCTCAACAGACAATCCGCTCACATCCGAATATTTTTTCAACAACTTGACTGCTGTAAGTGCTGTCTGATTGTATAGCACCTGATTGATACTCAGCGAAGCACTCGCACTGTATGTGCTTCCCATCTGTAAGGGAACCATTGTACCCGGTTTACCCAAAAATTCGCCCGGTAGTACAGTGGTAGGCAATAAAATATTGTCCGTCAAACTGCTGTTAAAATTGACTTTCGGGAGCAATGCAGCAAGGGCTTCTCCCTTTTTAATCCTGCTTTTTTCGTCATCTAAGCGGGCAGTTTTCACATTGATATTTTTTTTCACCGCCATTTGTACACATTGCAGTAACGATAATCCTGTGGTTTTGCTTTCCTGTGCAATGAGCATCTGACCGCCGATCAGGAAAAGTACTAATGAAAAAATTGTTCGTCTCATAAATTTGCTTTGTTGTTTTACGATACAAAATTATGTTATAAAACAGCTTATTTAAGATAGAAACTTACTGAAACGGAAATTTCGGGCACTGAAATGGCCTTTTCAGGTTTTAAAGATTGACTTGTAAATAGAAAATCAGGAGTATATTCAAATTTAGCATCCCGATTCTACCATTAAATATGAGGAAAACAAATCTAAATTAACAGGGAAAACCGACTAGCTTTCAATGTCATTTAAGGATATTGATTATTTGAACTCGATGTGTCCGTCGGTTGGCGGATCGTGTTGACCTTGTATCAGGATACTCTGAGTCAAATTTCCTCAGCACGGCAAACATAAAATTGATATTGATTCTGTTGTTTAATCCCAATTCAACAGATCTTACCATTCTTCCGTTTTAGGTATAAAGTGGAATCGGTGAGACTTTATTGGGGGTTCAGAGAGGGTTTAAAGGGGCATGCCTCACTGAACCCCCTATGAACCCCCTTTGAACCCCCTATGATCCCCCTATGAACGGCGAACAAATAAGAGTAATTGGAGTCTTCAGAAAAGTGTGGGATTGTTCAAAAAAGTGTATTTTTGTTGAATAATATCTTTAAATATAACAAAGGAGTAATATCCATATTTATAAAATGCACTCCAAATTCTTATTATTTTACAGATACGAATGCTATTTTGATTAAAAATCAGGAAAATATCGATAAAATTCACATTTTAGTCGTTTATATGCGAATTAAACACTTTAAAATCTATTACTTTGCATCAGAATAGAAAAATCGTTTTACCATCTCAAAACAACAGGGTTGATTATTGATAAAACATGTTGAATTCAATAAATATTTAATTGTGCAGAATAAAACAGGTTGTCGATAATGACTTTTTTATGGAATAAACATTCAGTCGTTATCCCAGAAATCTCAGTTTGTTTTCAAGCCGGGATCTCAGTAGTCATTCTTGTTTCCCTGTTTCCAAAATAATAGCTATGCATAGAAATTTCATTTGTTTTTTAATAGCACTTTTTATATACCTGCTTCCGGCTTTTTCAGAGCAGTTAATTACAGGGCAGTCAATTACAGTGAGCGGGTACATCCGTGATGCAAAAACCGGAGAGGATCTGATAGGTGCCACAGTTTCTGTTAAAGAACTGTCGGGCAAAGGGACAGGAACAAATGCTTACGGGTTTTATTCTTTAACACTCCCATCCGGGCAATACCAGATAACAGCACAATACATGGGGTATGAGCCTCAAATACAACAAATCGACCTGACAGTGCCCCGAAAGATTGATTTTCTTCTAACTTCGCAAGACAATGCATTGGGAGAAGTAGTGGTCACTTCCATGAGAAAGAACGACAATATTACCAAGCTTGAGATGGGCGTTCAGAAGCTTGACACGAAAGACATTAAAAACATTCCGGTGTTATTTGGAGAGAAAGATGTATTAAAAACAATTCAGTTATTGCCGGGTATCAAATCAGCGGGTGAAGGGAGCAGTGGATTCAACGTCAGGGGTGGTGCCGTCGATCAGAATTTAATCCTGCTGGATGAAGCAACCGTATACAATGCATCGCACTTAATGGGATTCTTTTCGGTATTCAATTCTGATGCCATTAAAGATATTTCTGTTTATAAAGGAAACGAACCTGCGGAATACGGCGGAAGGTTATCTTCGGCACTGGATATTAAAATGAACGATGGTAACGACAAGAAGTTTAGCGTCAACGGAGGGATAGGGCTCATTTCTTCGCGTCTGACTGTTGAGGGGCCAATAGTTAAAGACAAAGGATCCTTCATTGTTTCAGCAAGACGCACATATGCCGACTTATTCCTGAAGCTATCGAAAGATACCACATTAAACAGGGCACAACTTTATTTTTATGATGTAAACGCGAAAGCAAATTATAAAATTGACAGCAAAAACAGGATATTCCTTTCGGGATATTTTGGAAAAGATGTACTGGGACTCAGCAATACTTTTGGCATAAACTGGGGGAACAGCACAGCAACACTTCGCTGGAACCATTTGTTCTCGGATCGTCTGTTTTCAAATACTTCGCTTATTTTCAGCAACTACACGTACAGGATAAACATGAATAACGGGGTAGAACTGAATATCATTTCCCGCATACAGGATTATAGTTTAAAACAGGATTTTCAATTATTTTCAGGTACAAACAACACCATAAAGTTTGGATTTAATTCCATCAATCATAAAATTATTCCCGGCGTCATTACATCCAGCAGCATAGTGGATATGAAAACACTTACCAATAAATTTGTCTGGGAAAATGCGTTTTATATTTCGCACCAACATACTTTCTCCGACAAATTCAGCGTTGAATACGGTGCGCGGCTAAGTATATTCAGCTCTCTGGGTCCGGGTAACTTTTATTCCTACGATTCGATTGGCAACCCGAAAGACACTACCTATTACAAGGCAGGTCAGTTTGTCAAAACATATGCCAACATAGAACCTCGTATTACACTCAATTATATACTCAATCAACAAAGCGCATTAAAAGCATCCTATGCACGGAATGTTCAGAATCTTCATTTGATTTCCAATTCAACGTCAGGGAATCCTACCGACTTATGGATACCAAGCAGTAATAACGTAAAACCTGAAATTGCCGATCAGGTTTCGTTGGGTTATTACCGGAATTTCAATGATAATATGTTTGAATTTTCAGCCGAGATATACTACAAATACCTTCAAAACCAGATTGATTATAAAAACGGAGCGGAACTGAATTTCAATGAAAACGTTGAGTCGCAAATTCTCTTTGGTTCGGGACGTGCTTATGGGCTGGAATTATTCCTGAAAAAGAAATACGGCAGGTTCAATGGCTGGATCAGTTATGACCTGTCACGCACAGAACGAAAATTCGATGCCATAAACAATGGAAGTTATTACCCGGCCAGGCAGGACAGAACGCACGACATTTCGATAGTTGGCATGTACGAACTCAGCAAACATTGGTCTTTATCGGCAACCTGGGTTTATAACACTGGCAATGCAGTGACTTTCCCCAGCGGAAAGTATGAGATAGACGGAAAAACAGTGATGCTGTACACCGAACGCAATGCAAGCAGAATGCCGTCATACCACCGCCTCGACATTGGCGCTACCTGGATAGTGAAGAAAACCCCTAAATTTGAATCGAGCTGGACGTTTTCACTCTATAATGCCTACGGTCAGGAAAATGCATATACAATAACGTTCCAGAACAATCCGGATGATCTGACCAAGACACAAGCTATACAAACTACGTTGTTCAAATTTGTTCCATCGTTCTCTTACAATTTTAAATTTTGAATCCATGAGAAAGAACAAAACCATATTGTTTACAGTTGTTGCAGCAATTGGCTTCCTGACTTCGTGCCAGAAGGTTATTCAGCTTGATTTAAGCACTACTTCCCCGCAGCTGGTGATTCAAGGCGATGTATATGATGAACCCGGACCATATGCTGTAAAAATATCAATGACATCTGACTTCGACAAGCCCAACATATACCCTCCCGTTACCAATGCCACAGTAACTATCAGTGATAATACCGGAAAGGTGGATAATCTGTCGCAGGCTACTGATGGCACCTATGTTACTTCAACCCTGCAAGGCGTAATTGGCCGGACATATACCCTTACCGTAAAAATTGACGGGAAAATCTACTCAGCCAGTTCTACCATGCCCAGACCAGTAAATATAGACACCATTTATTCTAAAAAGTCCTTATTCGGCAATGATGATGTAATTGTACTGGATTTCGTTAATCCTCCGAACAAAGAAAATTACTATCAGGTTATTCATTTGGTTAACGGTAAACAGATACCGGGATTTAGCGTTTTCAACAACAATAGCAACCTGATAGAACGAATAAGCTTTTCATTTATGACTACCAATTCAACACCCAAGGTAGTCAAAGGTGATGTCATCGACGTATGGCTTGAAATGATCGACAAAGGAGTTTTTGAGTATTTCAGAACAGCCAACAGGAATGGAGGACGATCGGCTTCACCTGCAAATCCTGTTTCAAATATCAGCAATGGGGCATTAGGTTATTTCAGTGCTTGTTCTGTTCGAAAAAAAACATTTACATACCAATGACCCCGTGAGTCAGGTACACACCACATTTATTTAATTATCAACACATTGCGCTCAGTGATTTGATAATAACATCTCTAATATAACAGACCCGTTGAATGAAAATCCAACGGGTCTGTTATATTAAGTTAAACTTTTATTTAATTGTGTTTTATCTTGATATATTCATTATTTTTTTATAATTTTCGGCCGTATACTATGATCAAAATAAGTGAGGATTACAGGGCTTTTGTCCCCTTAAGTCACAGTATATTTAAACAATACACCAGATTAAAATGTCCCTTTCGTGCATTATTTCTAATTTGAAGATAAAAAGATGAGGATCAAAGAGAATCTTTGAACGTGAATATTTATTAATGTAATATTAATTTCATTTCAGATATTCAGGATTTGCTTGTAACCAGGCAACCGATTCCACAAACATAATTCATCTCACTAAAAAATCACGAATATGAAAAAAATCGCATTTATCATCCTTATCTTGTTAGCTATGCTGGCAAGTTCATGTGCAGACGAAGTTTCAATGTCCGCTTTACCATCATCAACCAGTGTCTGGAGAAGCACAAATCTTGCAGACAGCAGTTTATCTGCCACCTTTGAATACTATGAATTCCGGTTTATTTCAAGCTCTACTCTCGAAATATGGGTAAAGCGAACTGCAAATAGCAGTCCTGAGAAAGTAAATGAAACGTACACGTATACGATAAAAGATAAAATCATATCAATCGCTTACAACAACGTGATCACAACAGGTATTATTGACAAGGCAAAGATTAGTGTAACAGAAGATGGCACTACAATTGAATTAGCAAAGATGTAAATTTCCTGCATGAATAATCTGAATGAGGATTAGCCTGCATCAGTTTAAAACAGATCTGCCTGACGAATAGTCAGGTGATCTGTTTTTTTTTGTGCGGAAACATAAGTAATTATTGATTATAAATTACTTAAAGACATAAATTCTCCCTACAAGCTTTAATATTTGGATTGAAATCATTCAAATATATGCTTTAGTTGCTGAAATATAGTACCTTTGTTACTTTATGGAATATAGTACAACCTAAAATAATTTTCATCGGTAAAATATCACCCGAAAAACAATAAACTTTCTTTCATCAAAACTATCAGAGCTGATGCATGTTTCATTTACAGTGCACTTCGAAGCAATTGAGAGCTTTTATTGAAATGCAACTTAAAACAACTACATGGCACAAAAGATAGAAAATATAGAACTTGATTTTTTGACTATTGACGATTATCAGGAATTAAAACAGGCAATGATCATTGCTTATCAGGCTATTCCAAATCCGTATTGGGAAGAAAGTCAATTACAGACTTTACTTGATAAATTTCCGGAAGGTCAGATTGTGATAAAGGCAGATGGACACATTGCAGGCTGTGCGTTGTCTATCATCATTGATCATGAGCAGTTTGAAGAGCTTCATACATACAAACGAGTCACCGGGAATTACACGTTCAGCACACATAGCCAGACAGGAGATACCCTCTACGGCATTGATGTATTCATTAAGCCTGAATTCAGGGGACTCAGACTGGGAAGGCGGCTTTACGATTACAGGAAAGAGCTCTGCGAAAAACTGAACCTGAAAGGGATTGAATTTGGTGGAAGAATTCCCAATTATCATACCTATGAATCGGAATTAAGTCCGAAACAATATATTGAGAAAGTAAAATCGCGGGAGATATCCGATCCTGTATTGAATTTTCAATTGTCAAATGATTTTTACCCGGTCAGGGTACTCAAAGGATACCTTGAAGGCGACAAGGCATCGAGCGAATATGCAGTATTACTTAAATGGGACAACATATACTACGAAAAACCTTCGAAAAGAGCCAGTGAGATTAAAAAGGTTGTTCGACTTGGATTGGTACAATGGCAAATGCGACCTTACAAAGATGTTACGGAACTCATGCAACAAGCCGAATTCTTTGTAGATACATTAAGTGCATACCACAGCGACTTTGCCTTATTCCCTGAATTTTTCAATGCACCCCTTATGGCTGAATTCAACAAAATGGGTGAAGCACAGGCTATCCGGAAACTTGCTGAATATACCAGCCTTATTGTTGAAGAATTTTCTAAATTATCGATTGCCTATAACATCAATATTATTACCGGGAGTATGCCCGAACTTGTAGGCGATACGCTTTATAACGCAGGCTACCTGTGCAGGCGCAACGGATCAGTGGAACGCTTCGAAAAACTTCATATCACCCCTGATGAAATGAAAGCGTGGGGCATGAAAGGTGGAAACTCATTGCAGACCTTTGATACCGATTGTGGTAAAATTGGGATACTGATATGCTACGATGTTGAATTCCCGGAACTGAGCCGGTTGTTGGCCGACGAAGGAATGGATATCCTGTTTGTACCTTTTCTGACTGATACCCAAAACGGATATTCCAGGGTACGTTATTGTGCACAGGCCAGGGCTATTGAAAACGAATGTTATGTAGCCATTGCAGGAAGTGTCGGCAATTTACCCAAAGTGCATAACATGGATATTCAGTATGCACAATCGATGGTATTTACGCCCAGTGATTTTGCTTTCCCCACTACCGGAATCAAATCGGAAGCAACACCAAACACCGAGATGATCTTAATAGCCGATGTGGATCTTGACCTGATCAGGGAACTTCATAGCTTTGGAACTGTAAAGAACCTGAAAGACCGGAGACTTGACCTCTATGAAATAAAAAAACGCAGATTATTAAACAAATAATTGATTGGCATAAAATAAATGCTGATTTATAATTGAAATCAAACTACACACAAATGTCCGATATAAAAAAAGAACATCCAGTTGAAAAAATAGAATTACATCCCCGAAACAAACACCGGGAACGCTATGATTTCAAACAACTGACAGTAACATGCCCTGAACTTGCGAAGTATGTAAAACCAAATGCTTACGGAGATGAATCAATAGACTTTGCTAATCCGAAAGCGGTAAAATGGTTGAATAAAGCCTTGCTGAAGCACTATTACGGAGTTGATTACTGGGATATTCCAACAGGTTATTTATGTCCTCCAATCCCGGGAAGAGCAGATTATATTCACTATGCAGCCGACTTATTAGGCAGTAGCAACAACGGGAAGATACCAACGGGCTTTAGGATAAAATGCATGGACATAGGTACTGGTGCCAGTTGTGTCTTCCCGATTATCGGGAACAAAGAATATGGCTGGTCATTTATCGGTTCAGAGACCGATCTCGTTGCCATTGAATCGGCAAGCAAAATAGTAAACTACAACGCTTTCCTTAAGAGGAATATTGATCTTCGGCTACAGGAAAACACAAAGGATATATTTCATGGCATCATGGAACGGAATGAACCGATTGATATTACCATATGCAATCCACCTTTTCACTCATCTATGGAAGAAGCTCAGGAAGGTACACTTCGCAAACTAAGCAGCCTGAACCATAAAAAGATCACTACTCCTACCCTCAACTTTGGCGGACAGACAACTGAATTGTGGTGTGAAGGTGGTGAAGAACGTTTTGTACGTGATATGATTCGTCAGAGCAAGCAATTTGGATCAAACTGCTTCTGGTTTACTACCCAGATTTCAAAACAATCACACCTTGAAAGCGTATACGAAGCGCTCAAAAGTGCAGGTGCTGTGGAGGTAAAGACTATCCCTATGGGACAAGGAACGAAAGTAAGCAGAATTGTAGCATGGACCTTTCTCAAAAAAGATCAACAGGCTGGCTGGATCACTTCAAAGTGGAACACCATTTTGCATTAATACAGAAAGATAATCAGCGTTTAATTTCATCAAACCCAAAGCATATGAAATTTTTCACTACCTCACAGATCCGCCAACTCGATAATTACACGATAGAGCATGAACCCATTACTTCAATTGATTTAATGGAACGTGCTGCGGATGCCATTTATAAATCAGTTACTCGATCATGTCCTTTCAATACGCCGGTTTGTATACTTGCCGGGCAGGGCAACAATGGTGGTGATGCATTAGCATTGGGGCGAAAGTTACTGAATTCAGGCTATGAAGTTTCAGTTTATCAGATCCATACAGGCTCATTATCTCCTGATTGTGAAGCTAACAGGCAGCGATTTATATCAGAATACCCATTATCATTTATAGAACTAAATGATACATTTGTTCCTCCGATAATCACAAAAGAAACTGTTATACTTGATGGACTGTTTGGTTCGGGATTGAGCAGACCCCTAAGCGGCATATATGAACTAGCTGTTTGTTGGATAAATCAAACAGGGAACAAGGTAATTTCAATTGATATACCTTCCGGTTTGCAGGGTGAAGAAAATCAGTTGACGAATAATCCGGTCATTGTAAAAGCTGACCTTACATTGAGTCTTCAATTTCCGAAAGTTGCATTCTTACTGGCTGATAATGCTCAATATGTCGGGGATATGGAAATCCTTGAAATTGGCATTCTTCCTGAAGCAATTGAAAAGACAACAAGTAATTTATTTTACCTGGAAGATAACGACATTTTCCCGTTGCTAAAAGACCGTTCTAAATTCTCACACAAAGGGACTTTTGGCCATGTATTGATAATTGCAGGTTCAAAAGGAATGGCAGGTGCTTCGGTATTATCATCAAAAGCCGCCTTACGCAGTGGTGCCGGATTAGTTACAGTTCACGGACCGGCTGCTAATCGCACCATTGTACAGACAGCAATTCCTGAAGTAATCTTCCAATCGGATAATTCCGATGACTTTATAAGCCGTATCGATTTAAAAGGAAAGAACTATGCTGTTGCAGTAGGCCCCGGAATCGGCACTCATGCGATTACAGTATCAATGGTGCGCGATCTGTTGATGAAACTGAAGAGCCCTTGCGTTATAGATGCCGATGCACTAAACATACTTTCAACCCAAAAAGAATTATTACACCTTATCCCTAAAAACAGCATACTGACACCACATCCGAAGGAATTCGAACGCCTGTTCGGAGAATGTCATTCTTCATACGAACGAATGATGACAGCAGCAAAGGCTTCGAAAGAGTATGAAGTTATTATCGTCTTAAAAGGTGCACATACTTTAATTGCAGTTCCTGACGGTAACCTGTACTTCAACAGTACCGGCAATTCAGGCATGGCTACTGCAGGCTCGGGAGATGTACTCACAGGAATTCTTGTTGGGCTATTGGCACAAGGCTATAAACCCAACGAAGCAGCCCTAACAGGAGTTTTTCTTCACGGGCGTGCAGGCGACCGAGCATTGCAAACCCAATCGGGCGAATCGCTTATTGCCTCTGATATTATTTTCAGTATGGGAGATGCTTTTCAATCAATCCGGGATAACTGCATGCAGGTTCATTTTTAAGAAGTAGCCAGTTTTGCCCATTCACTGTCTGCTTCATAATTCTCTACAACAAATGTATTTTGCTTAAATGAGAATGTATCCATTAAATTTGAGATTTCCTGGCGAAGCATTGAGACAGCACCATCAATCAGATCCATCCGGAATCCGTTATCACCCATCTTAATTACCAGATCCATTGATACGATCCTGCTTAAGGCTTTACCTAATTCTACAAGCTTACGTTGCGGCATTTGCAGGTCGATATTAAAATTAAGCAATTCTTTCAGATATTCCACAGCCCGTAGTGTAAGAGGATGTTCCTTTAGAAATTCCCAGACATTTATTTCCTTTACTGATTTCATGAATTTTATCAGTGATTCGGATATTTGTGTATACAGGATATCGTTGGCACCTTCAAATATCTGAAATGGACGACTATCAACTATACCACGCCCTGCAATGTGGTTTAACCTGTACCCGGCTGCACCGACTAATTGCAATAATGTTTGTGCTGACTTCTGCATCAGATCGGAAGAAACGGTTTTAATGATATTAGCTTCAAAGCCCAATGGCATCAGGTCATTATGAATATCGGCGAGTTCGCTGCTTTTTGTACACAGGGCAGAACAAACAGTGTAATTTGCCTGTAAGCCCGCTAACTGTTCTTGAACCTGATCGTACGAGAAAAGAGTCTTACCGCCTACAACACGATTCTGGCAATGGGTAATTGCTTCGTCAAGCATCCTCTTAATAAACCCAAGTCCTATGCCCGGGAATTGCATTCTGCTGCGGTGCAACAGATCAAGCAACATCTGTACACCCGTTGTCTTAGGTACTAACCGTTGCAATTTGGGTATTTGTACATTCAGGATATTTCGACCGTAAGGAATCTGATACAGACCCAGGTTCTCAAAATACTCATCCACCACCACTCTCTGAAATGGTGCTCTGTTATCGCACACAAAGAGATCGACATCACGTTGCAGGTTCCCATTTGAAGCTTGTTTGCGTGCTGTAAGCAGCCAGAAATCAGCCAAACCTGTCAGACCTGCCCAGTGCTTTGTACCTCGTATGTGGTAATGGTCTTTTTCCTCAACATAAGACGTTTGCATGCTGAGTGCATCACTTCCGTAGTCAGGTTCAGTGATCATGAGTCCACCCATATTATGGTTCTGGATAAACCGGTTAAACACTGATGACTTTACATTCTCCTGTCCGTATTTGGCAACGGGCTGAAGAAAAAGGGCACTATTGATGCCAATCGTTAATGACAACGCTAACGATTCATAGGATGCAGCTGACAAAAGTGTAAGATTTTCCTGTACTGTTCCTCCTCTCCCACCATATTCCGCGGGTATACAAAGCGACAGGGGATTCGAAGACATGATTTTTTGCCATACTTCAGGAGGCAGTCCACGTTGAATGCTTAACTGGTCTATATCATTATCCTCATGAAATGCAGAAGTAAGAGTGGTTTTAAATTTGTTTAAAAAAGAATCAAACGATTTTAGGGTAGTTACTTTTTCGGGAGATAAAACAGTTATGTCTGAAGAATTTAAATTTATTATTTGCATTATTTTATAATTTGGTTTTAATAGTTGAGTTTTGTACTCATTACAAAAACAAATCAAGCAATACAATGTTTCTTCAATTATGGAATAGATTAATAATTTACCTTATTTTTTGAGTTCAACTTAAATTACCAGGTTTGAAACTGCAGCCAGAATCACCATTTACTGGTTGTAATTCATCCTGTTAGCAACTTTTCAACAAACATAAAAGCAAATTATCCCTTTTACTTTAAAACATGAATATACCCTGTTTAAGGAATATCCGGTCATATGTTTAATTTTCGTCTCATATCTATGTTACTATTTTCATAATTTGAATTTTACGTAAAAAAAGGGGTATTCCGGAACAATTATTCGTACATTTGAGAAACGAAATATAAAACAACATATACGAAGTTGAAATCTGTCTCTGATTGGCTCATTCAATTGAAGGGCAATAGGGTATAACAATGAATAGCAGACTTTTATGAAATACAGCAACTGCTGATTCACTTCAAATAATTGATTCAAACAGATCTGCATGGTAGAGCAAATTTGAAATGAGTTTACAATATATCAATAAATAAATCATAGAAATATCCGTCAGAAACTTAAATACAGTCAAATAACATTAAATAATTTCAGAATAAACAAATAAAATGTTTCATACCAACTTCCATAGTTGCCTTCGTTTGAAGGGTTGGGAGTTTAAATTTAAAAATTAAAATCGTTTCAAAAAACAAAATCATGCAAGTAGAAGTAAACAGAAAAAAATATATTTTTTCACCTGATCCTTCGAGAATTATTGCTCGTTTTCTTCAAGTAAGTGATGAAAGATCCGCAAATATAATTCGCAAAGTACTGGCAATGCCGGAAAAAGAAGTGAATATTGCCATAAGCCAATTGCTGAGAGGCTATTCCAGACGACACCGGAATATATCTAAAGTTTTTGAGAAGCACTTCAATAAAATGGCTCCTATTTTCGACAAAATAGAAGTAAATGAAGAAGACCTGACTGTATCCCAAAAAGCCTTAATCGGATCCTATTTTACGATGGAATATTCGATTGAATCAGCTGCTTTTTTTAACCCCTCAATAGTCGATCATCCCGATCAGTCAGAAATAAGATCGGATGAAAAAAGAGTGATTTTCAGTTTCCGTGCTACCGGCGAAGGGCACATTTCATCAATCGTTTTCAGGTCGGGTATTCTTGACAAGAATAATAACCTCAGCATTGAACCAGTTGGTAAAATGTTAGCCGAAGCGGATGTTATCAAGCGGAATGTTTATGAGAAAAAAGCTTTTCTGAAAAAGTTAAATGAAATGCATGAACAGGCAACTGTTATTGCTCCCGAACTTATCGTGAAACCTGAAGAACTGCAACACACAGAAAACACAATACCTCCGGTAGTCATTGATGCCCACCAGGAAATTCATGACCAGACAAATGTTATATCCTCTTCATTCATTTTAGATAATCTTGGTGATGATTTCACGTATGGGGAATTGATGAGATGTATTGATATTGCAAGGAAAAAACCGGATGTCACGGAAGATCAGTTAAAAATAACCATTCAAATGATGTGGCTGGCATCATCCCATTACGAGATTCATTTTTCAATTGATTCGGCTATTTCGGAACGGGTTATTTTTCCTATTTCAGCCACCGAACAAAAGGGGATTGAAGATGCACGTTTTGTTAAATTTACAGACGATAACGGTGAAATAACCTATTATGCCACCTATACTGCCTACGATGGAATGGCTACCATGCCAAAGCTTATAAGCACAAAAGATTTCTATGATTTCAAGATCCTGCCTATCAATGGAGAAATAGCCCAAAACAAAGGGATGGCACTTTTTCCACGAAAGATTAATGGCAAATATGCCATGTTATGCCGGATAGATGGCGTGAATAATTATATTGCTTATTCCGACAGTATCAATATATGGAGGGAGGCTAAAATCATTCAGAAGCCTATATATCCATGGGAATTAGTTCAAATAGGGAATGCCGGGTCGCCTATTGAGACAAAGGATGGTTGGCTGGTCATTACTCATGCCGTAGGTTCCATGCGTGAATATTCGTTAGGAGCTTCCCTGTATGAACTTGAGAATCCTGAAAAAGAAATTGGCAGGCTAAGCAGCCCGTTAATGGTGCCAAATGAAATTGAAAGGGAAGGTTATGTTCCGAACGTTATCTATTCGTGTGGGTCCATGATTCATAACAATGAACTGGTCATACCATATGCTATGTCCGATCATTCATCAACCTATGCTACAGTGAATCTCCGTGAACTGATTGACGTGCTTAAAGGCTCAACATCTAATCCCTGAGGTGCGAATGCAAGTAATGCACTGAATCAGTTTTTAAAATAAATCGGCATTTTATCCGGTATAATTTAAGGAACAGGCTATATAGATAGTCTGTTCCTTTTATTTTTGCACCCGTTGCAGTTCCTGATTTTTCAAATAACAAACCGAAATCCTAAAATAAGGTCTTTATGTTTCTGGATTGATTTAGGGTTTCAACATTCTTCTGCTGCATGTTTTAAGAAGCTTTGATGATGATTGCTTTTTTAATCTGTAACTTTTCGATTATTTACAATTTAAAATACCGGCATCTCTTACTTAATATGGACACATACCATCTAAGTGTTTCCATACATTATTTTCAATGATGGTTACGGCTTCGTCCAAACGAAATTACAACATACCACAACGCGGAACACGGAACACAGAACACGGAACAATATAACTGTCATTTATTCTATGTTTCGAGGGGGTTGCCTGGGGGTTACCTGGGGGTTGCCTGGGGGTTAGGAGGGGTAAACCTAACTGAACCCCCAAGAATGGCCCAGGAAAGTCACTCTGATTCCGCTTTATACCTAAAACAAAAGTATCATCGGGTGCATTATTCATCCTGTTAATAATCCATAATAATTATCCACAAAACAATTTATATCAAACAAAAATGCATTCTTTTGCACTCTATTAATAGAGCTATTAAATACATTAATTAAATATGGATATTAAGAACGAACAACCGCTGGAAGAAGCCATACTGGAAGTTGCTGAAAAGCTGTTTCTGGAAAAAGGATTTGCTATGACTTCAACGACCGAGATAGCCAAAGAAGTGGGGTGCAACCAGGCATTGGTGCACTATTACTTTCGTACAAAGGACAATTTGTTTAATGTGATATTCGAACAAAAATTCAAAACATTCTTTCAGGGAGTATTTGAAATGAGAACTATGGGTAATCTGAGTTTTCAGGACAAACTGCGACACATCATAGAAACTCATTTTGATTTACTCAGGAAAAACCCTAAAATGCCGGCTTTGATTTTGAATGAATTATCCCGCAGGCCTGATCAGATTGCAGTCCTTCGTGAAAAATTGCATTCACTTCCTGAAAAGCTTTTTGCAGAACTGGAAAAAGACCTGCAGGTTGAGATTCAACAGGGAAACATCCGGGATATAAGTTTGATGGATATATTGGTGAGCATGCTTTCCTTAAATATTGCCTTATTTATTATTATGCCCGTCGCTGAAACAATTTTACAAATAAACGAAATTCAAAAAGAGTTTATGATTACGCATAGAAGATCCGAAAATGTGGATTTCATTTTAAAAAGCTTAAGACCCTGAATTCAAATATTTATAATCCGACAATATGAAAAAACTGATTCTATTCAGCTTTATGTTTCTATCGGTTCAACTGAGCATGCACGCTCAAAGCCTGACCATTGAGACCTGCCAGGCAAAGGCCAAAGACAATTATCCACTTGTAAAACAGTACGGATTAATTGAGCAGACTGCCCGATACAGCATCAGCAATGCCAACAAGGGTTACCTGCCACAGTTATCCTTTTCGGCGAAAGCCACCTATCAGTCTGCCGTTACACAAATACCATCATCACTTGGGGATGTATTATCAAACCTGACCGGTAAACCTTTCTCTTTCCCTGCATTACCCAAAGACCAGTATCAGGCTGTACTTGAAGCGACACAGGTAATATGGGATGGCGGAGTCATTTCAACGCAAAAGAAAATTACAAATTTAAGCACTGAGGTGGAAAAACAAAAACTTGAAGTTGATTTATACACATTGAAGGACCGGGTAAACCAGCTGTTTTTTGGTATTTTACTATTGAATGAGCAATTGAAACAAAATGATATTCTAAAAAACGATTTACTCACAAGTTACAACCGGTTGGATGCTTACAAACAAAATGGCATTGCCAATCAGACCGATTTGGATGCAATTAACGTAGAACAGCTAAATGCCAACCAACGCGAGGCGGATTTGAAAAGTATCAGGAAAGCATACAGCTTAATGTTATCGGCTTTAACAGGGTTAGCAATCAATGACGAAACCGTATTAACCAAACCAGACATAGATTTCACAATTCTAAAAGAGACTGCAAACAAACGGCCTGAACTAAGTTTGTTCGAAGCTCAGAGTAATCTGTATGAAAGTCAGAAATCGCTCACAAATGCAGGCAATTTACCTAAAATAGGTGCATTTGTCCAGGGAGGATACGGACAGCCTGGATTAAACATGTTCACTACCGGCTTTTCGCCATTCTATATCGGTGGTATAAGGCTTTCGTGGAACATTAGTGGTTTGTACAGCCAGAAAAACAACATAAACAAATTAGAACTCAGCAAAAAAACCGTTGACATTCAAAAGGAAACATTTCTATTCAACAGTAACTTAGCAACGCAACAGCAACAAACAGAGATTGAAAAACTCAAGTCAACCCTTGCGAACGATGATGAAATAATACGTTTGCGACAAAACATCAAAAAAGCGACCACCGCAAAAATGGAGAACGGAACAGCTTCGGTTAGTGATTTGGTCCGGGAAATAAATGCTGAAAACCAGGCACTGCAATTAAAATCATTGCATGAGATTCAGCTTTTAATGAATGTATATCAACTTAAAAACAACATAAACAATTGACAATTCAACTACGTACAATTTACAATTGAAAAATGAAATTTTATGAAAACAACGAATGCCATCTTAAGTAAGTTTTTTTGCACAGGTAAAAAATATATGTTTTTAAGTATCGTGATTCCCACAATTCTGATTTCATGTGGGGTATCGAAAGATGATTTTGATGCTTCCGGTACTTTTGAAAGTACGGAAGTTATTGTTTCTGCAGAAGCAAGCGGTAAAATATTATCCTTTGATATTCAGGAAGGTCAGATCCTTACAGCCAATCAGGTTGTGGGAAGCATAGACAGCCTGCAACTGTTTTTACGAAAAAGGCAACTAATGACATCTTCAAAATCCATGCAAGTCCGTCGTCCTGACGTACGAATACAAATATCAGCTATTGAACAACAAATTACAACGGCTAAAAGCGAACGTAAGCGTGTTGAAAATTTATTAAAAGCCAATGCTGCCAATCAGAAGCAACTGGATGATATTAATGCCCAGATATTGGTACTTGAAAAACAACTTGCTGCTCAAAAAACGACGCTTGTAACAACGAATCAGGGAATTACCGACGATACGGAAGGAATAAAACTGCAGGTAGCTCAAACTGAAGATCAACTCAACAAATGCAGGATTACCAGTCCGATAACCGGAACTGTATTGCTGAAATACGCAGAAATGGGAGAAGTGGCTGCACCGGGAAAAGCACTGTTCAAAATTGCAGACACAAATAATATGATCCTGCGGGCATATGTTACGAACGACCAGTTATCAAAACTGAAAGTCGGACAGAAAGTAAAAGTATATTGTGATTCCGATAAAAAAGAGATGAAGGAATATGAAGGAACTCTGGCCTGGATATCTCAGAAATCGGAGTTTACACCTAAGACCATTCAGACAAAAGATGAACGTGCCAACCTGGTGTATGCAGTAAAAGTTAATGTAAAAAATGACGGACTGTTGAAAATCGGCATGTATGGAAATGTAAAGTTTTAAATAAAACCGGCCCCTAACCCCTAAAGGGGAACTGAGTTACTTTTATCTGGTATGCTTATACACGTGGTATATGAAAATGTATGAAACTACAAAGGAATATCTACCATGAGAACAAAAAATTAAATGCCGAATAGTCTATGTATGCAATTGAAGTAAAAAATATATCCAAGAACTACTATTCTGAAAAGTCCGGCAAATTTGCAGGAATAGGGGTAAATCCTCTTTTATTGGAAGAGAGTACTAACAATAATTTTTCGAATGAGGGTATATCCTTTGATGTTGAAAAAGGAGAGATTTTTGGAATCATTGGGCCGGATGGTGCAGGCAAAACAACACTGTTCCGTATCCTGACTACATTAATTCTTGCTGATAGTGGCAATGCTTCGGTAGATGGGTTTGATGTTGTAAAAGATTATAAGGAAATTCGCAAAAGGGTTGGGTATATGCCGGGTCGATTCTCCCTGTACCAGGACCTGACGGTAGAAGAAAACCTGAATTTCTTTGCCACTGTTTTTAATACGACCATAGAAGAAAATTACGAACTGATAAAAGATATATACCAGCAAATAGAGCCTTTCAAGAAACGACGTGCAGGGAAACTGTCAGGAGGCATGAAGCAAAAACTGGCACTAAGCTGCGCGTTGATACATAAACCAAGCGTCCTGTTTTTAGACGAACCGACAACAGGTGTAGATCCTGTATCGCGTAAAGAATTCTGGGGAATGTTGAAAAAGCTCAAAGACCAGGGCATTACCATTCTGGTATCAACCCCCTATATGGACGAAGCAACCCTATGTGACCGGATAGCACTTATACAAAACGGGCAGTTTCTGAAGATTGACACTCCTAAAAACATAATCAGCCAATACAAGAATAAACTTTGGGCCGTGCAAAGCGATACCATGTATAAATTACTAACTGATCTTCGGGCTAATGAACTGACAAAAAACTGTTTTGCTTTTGGCGATAAACACCATCTTTCCATTGACAATGAACAACTAACGATTGACGATCTGAAAGAAATAATTGAAAAGTCCGGGCACACGAATGTTGTAATCACTGAAATTGAACCAACCATCGAAGATTGTTTTATGCAATTAAGTCAGGTTTAAGAAGCTAAGAAAAGAAGATGAATAACATACCACAGATAAAATCAGGCAAAGTCATTACGGCAGAGAACTTAACGAAGAAATTCGGGCATTTCACTGCAGTGGATAACATTTCATTCGAAGTAGAACGTGGTGAGATCTTTGGCTTTTTGGGAGCTAACGGAGCCGGTAAAACAACAGCCATGCGCATGCTTTGCGGTCTGAGCATCCCCACGAGTGGAAAAGGAATAGTTGCTGGTTTTGACATTGAGAGCCAGACAGAACTGGTAAAGAAAAGCATAGGGTATATGAGCCAGAAGTTCTCGTTGTATGATGACCTGAAAGTGTGGGAAAACATTGAGCTTTTCGGTGGAATTTACGGCATGAAAGATAATGAAATAAAGGAAAAAACCGACGAGTTAATGAAGGTCCTGAATTTCGAAAATGAACGGGATAAACTGGTTGGTTCATTGCCGTTGGGATTTAAGCAGAAATTAGCGTTCTCCGTTTCTATTTTTCATAGTCCGCAGGTAGTATTTCTGGACGAACCGACAGGTGGAGTAGACCCAATTACACGACGTCAGTTCTGGGAATTAATTTATGATGCTACGTCGAAAGGAATAACCGTTTTTGTGACAACACACTATATGGACGAAGCTGAATACTGCGACCGGGTTTCTATTATGGTGGATGGCAGAATTGAAGCACTCGATTCCCCGAAAAACCTGAAAAAACAGTTTAATGCAACCAGCATGGAAGAAGTCTTTCACCAGTTAGCACGGAAATCGACCCGTAAAGCAGATTAATTATGAAACAGTTACTTTCATTTATACGAAAAGAGTTTTATCACATTCTGCGTGACAGGACAACCATGATGATTTTGCTCCTGATGCCCATTATTCAAATCATATTATTTGGATTTGCCTTGACAACAGAAGTAAAAAATACGGAAGTAGCCGTTCTTGTACCGACAAATGATGACGCAACCAGCAGGATTATTGATAAAATAAATGCCAGCGCCTATTTCGATGTAGTAGCCAAAATTCATACTACCTCTGAAATACAACCCATCTTCAGGGATGCGAAAGCTAAATTAGTCATGGTTTTCGAAGACCATTTTGCAGAGAGACTCCGCGAAACAGGGAAAGCACATATACAACTTATTGCCGACGCTACCGACCCAAATGCAGCAACTTCATTTACATTTTATGCAAGCAACATCATTGCTTCTTACCAACAGGAATTAGCAGGACCGGTTGCCAATCCGTATCAGATAATTCCCGAGGTGAAAATGTTGTATAATCCGCAAATGATCGGTGCTTTCAATTTCGTACCAGGTGTACTGGGTATGATTATGCTCTTAATTTGCGCCATGATGACTTCCATAGCCATTGTCCGGGAAAAAGAAATGGGTACCATGGAAATCCTGCTGGTATCACCCATGAAACCTATATACATCATCCTGTCTAAGATCACGCCTTATTTTGTGCTATCCTGTGTGAATTTTGCGACCATCATGTTACTATCGGTATTTGTATTGAAAGTTCCCATAGCGGGTAGTTTTATAAGTTTGGTTGTGGTTTCGTTGCTTTACATTTTCTTATCATTATCACTTGGATTGTTGGTTTCAACGATGACTGATTCACAACAAGCCGCCATGCTCATATCGGGAATGGGACTTATGCTTCCTGTCATGCTGCTTTCGGGAATGATCTTCCCGGTAGAAAACATGCCGGTACCATTACAATGGCTCTCGGATATTGTGCCGGCAAAATGGTATATCTCAGCAGTCAAGAGCATCATGATTAAAGGGCTCGGCATCAGCTCCGTGCTCAAAGAAGTTGCTATACTCAGTTTTATGAGTCTGGTAATGATTGGGATAAGCCTGAAGAAGTTTAAAATAAGACTGGAATAGAGTTGGTAGCAAGTAGTTGGTAGTAGGTAGTTGGTAGTAAGACAGCGCATTAACAAAATAATTTTTATGATAAAATATCTTCTGAAAAAAGAGTTTAAGCAAATTCTTCGGAACTCCTTTCTCCCGAAAATGATTTTCATTTTCCCGTTTATGGTGTTAATGGTTTTTCCATGGGCTGCCAGCTACGAGATCAAGAATCTGAATCTAAGCGTGATTGATAATGACCACAGCACATATTCGCAACAGTTGATACAGAAAATAATTTCATCAAATTATTTCAGGCTAACCGATGTGTCACCCAATTACAACAAAGCACTGAAAAGTATTGAACGGAATCAGTCGGACATTATCTTAGAGATCCCGACTAATTTCGAAAAAAACTTAGTCAACCGTCAGGGAGGGAAAGTAATGATTTCAGCCAATGCAGTGAACGGAATGAAAGGTGGGATTGGAATGACCTACCTAAATAGCATTGTCATGGATTTTAACGCCGGTATTATTCACGATCTGATGCCTGCTGCACAAATACCCGGCGCAGCTCCAACTATCGAAATTGACACTCAATATCGTTTTAATCCACATCTCAATTACCGCGTGTTTATGGTTCCGGCTTTAATGGTTATGATATTGACATTACTCTGCGGTTTCTTACCTGCAATTTCGATAGTATTTGAAAAGGAAAGAGGTACTATGGAACAGATCAATGTTAGCCCTGTTCCTAAATCAACTTTTATACTGGCAAAATTAATTCCATTCTGGATAATCGGGTTTATTGTTATAAGCATAGGCTTTCTAATTGCATGGGCGGTATACGGGTTAATCCCCGCAGGACACTTTTCAACAATCTATTTGTTTGCTGCCATTTACATCCTGACTGTATCGGGCCTGGGAATTGTTATTTCAAATTATGCATCCACCCTCCAGCAAGCCATGTTTATTGTATTCTTCTTTATGATGCTTTTTATCATGCTGAGCGGATTATATACTCCGATAGACAGCATGCCTGAATGGGCAAAATGGATAGCAGCATTCAACCCGCTTAAGCATTTTATGGTAGTTATGCGATCGGTCTATTTGAAAGGAAGCAATCCGTTGCAACTTATGAATGATTTACTCGCATTAATCGGATTTGCCGTATTCTTTAATATATGGGCCGTATTGAGTTACAAAAAGAAAAGCTAGCAAACTGACGGAAAACAAATACGGGTTGACTCATAAATTGAGTCAACCCGTATTTGTTTTAATTCATTATTTATCGGATAATCATTACAGGATAACTTGAGAAAGTATCGTTTAGTTTTACTTTCAGGATATACGTTCCGGTTGAAATATCGCTAACGTTCAAATCACTGGATTGTGATTCTTTTAGAAGCAACCCGTTTATGGAATAAAGTTGCATAGTTGCAATTTCATCAGTACCATACGAAATATGAATTATGTTACTTACCGGATTTGGATACACTTTAACTTTATCTTTCAACACATTTTCTAAAGCAAGAATAGTCTTATCGTAAAGCAACATATTATCAATATTCAAAGCTCCACCCGTTGATAGTACTCCCTCTTTTCTAACGATCCTAAATCCGGTTAATTGATAATCTTTTGATTCAGGAAGCGATAAAAGATTCGTTTCAACAAACTCCCACCCGAAGAAACTTATGTCACATAATTTCACAAATTGAACATCCGTTCCATTAGTAAACTGTAATTGCAGTTCATTTCCTGATAAATCGCCATAAATATGCAGGCCGGCAACCTTATTGTGATTTACTGTAATTGCAGGTGAAACAGTTCTAAACGTTACATTAGCCAGTGGTTGTGCAAATGTATAACTCAACAAATTGGAATATGTACCAAATAGTTTCTTGGATGAGTCTGTTGCAACTGAAGCGTTTGTAACCTGTGAACTTTGTGTTGCATCATATACATAATTAGCTGTTTCGAAACCATCCACCAGAGGTTGGTTATTAACCAATACCGGTGAAGTATGGAATTTTATTTCAATCGGGTCAACTACTGAAACACCAACTTCATCAACTACATTTGATTGAATAGCAATTTTATAATCTTCATTCGGTGTCAATGCATTTGTCAATTCAAAATAACACGAACCATTGGGTGAAGATACTTTATTATTCAGAAATGTACGTGAATTTTTCACTAGTTCTGTTCCATTTTTATCAAATACCTTTATTGAAGTCAACAGATTTGAAGTATTCAATACCCTGTCAAAAACAAACCTGAACAAAGGTCTTATATAAACTCCTTTATCTCCTTCATAAGGATAAGAAGTGAGCAATGCCAACCGGTTCCTGCTCTTTGTAAGGAACTGGAATGAGAAATCATTAGTCATGGATAGATTGTCAGGATGTTTGGCTGATTTAGCCAGCTTCACAGTATAAACCGTAGATTTATCAAATGGTTTTGCAGGAGTGAATCGTAACCGGTACTGGCTGTCTTCAAAGGTAATCGTTCCAGGCACGGCAGGAGTAATTGAAAAAGCCTGTGTCGTTGATTCAACATCCATATCCCAGTTAAAATTCAATACTATACTTGTGGCACATTCTACACTATCGGTTATAGCGACATTGGGAGTATAGGTCAAAACCTGAGGAGGTGTATTCCTTACTTTATTCAGGCTAAAATTAAAGTATGAGATAGTACCGGCACTTACCGTAACTGGAATAGTCTGTGGATAATATCCCGTTGCTTCGGCTTTTACATTATAAATACCGGGTGCAAGATTTTTAAACACATATACCCCGTTATTGAGCTGATCAACAGTATAAGTCTGATTGGTTTCAACAATGGTTAGCCTGGCACCATTCAAAGGTAAAAGTTCATCTTTCCCTTTAATCTTATAATAAGCTGCTGTATTTAAATTTCTACTATCACGCACTGAACCTGCGATATTCCCTGTAGGAATTACTTCTGCCGGTTTAAAATAATTGGCGAACGATTTGAAAAAGTTCCATGCTTCCAGCCATTTGTAATCCATATTCATTAACCGGTAAGCTTCAGGGATATAATCATGCATGGCACCTTCCGATATTGTTCCTGGCACCAAGAGGCCACGTAATACACCATACCCATCACTCCAACCCATGGCAACCCGTCCAAACGTTTTGTCACCTGAGATTGAATAGCCGGATGACCATGTAGTAATCTGATTGGCATATTGATTTTTAGCAATAACGGTACTGATATCACGACTCTTATCGGACCAGGGTGTAGCGGTGGCATAAACAACAGCATCAGAAACATCCTTACCTGCATAAAGTTGCAACACACTATTTGCCACTCCATTTCCTGCATTGCTGTGAATAGAGACCATGAAATCAGCATTCCCTTCATTGGCCATGGCAATAATAACAGATAGATTTAAATCGTCAGCCGTGGTATTCGTTTCACGTGTCAGAATCACTTTTGCACCTGCAGCCTGCAACATTTCACGTAGCTGCTTCCCTTTATCCAGGTTGCTTTGCGACTCCCAGAAGCCATTTGGATCACCTTGTGCAAAGGGTGCGATAGGCACATTACGATCATCGCTGTCAAAACCACCATGCCCGGGATTGACACATATTTTTATACCGGTCAGATTTTGTGAATTAACTCCCGTGAATATTATAATAGATATTAAAAGCAGGTAAATTCTATGTTTCATGTGATTTATTTTTATTTCATTCGTATTATTTCGGTTAACGCTTATTGATTTTGACTGTATCCACTTTATCTCCCTGATAGATTTTCAACAGATAGGTGCCTGAACTCAAGCCTTTCAGAGATACTTTGAACTCACCTGTTGCAATATTTCCATAATTTTGTGATAATACCTGTTGGCCTGAAACACTATAAACCCTGGTTTGCAAGAAACCTGAAGAAGGATTTTTTAGTTCGACACTTATTTCATCTCCTGTAGTGGGATTCGGGTACACGCTTATATTCGAAAACAATACCGGATTACTAACTCCAAGCACTATATTTTTATAACACAAAGACATTTCCTTCAGATAGATATTGTAAGTCGCATCAGCAATTTGATTTGTAGTTACGATATACATTGTAAAATAGTCAAACCAAATAGGATATGAGATAATATCTTTCACGTCAGCTGCAATTGCTGATGTAGGGATTGATAATTCAGTATCTGTATTTTTGGGAATAATTGAAAAAGTTGAAGTAATATCTGAAGTTTGATTATTGGCACGCATCCCGATATAAACCTTATTAATTTCTACATCGCCCGGATTTAAAACAAGCTTAATAGTATCAGGAAGACTGTAGAGTTTCATTGGCTTTACCAATTTGAATGAAGGTGTGCGAGCAGATTTGTATGTATATCGTAGTGCTACACCATGGGTCCAGCTGTTTGGCAAACCATCGGTTGACATTGTCGCATTCCAGGTTGTTGAAGGCGGAGTCATTGTCCATGAATTCTGATCATTAAAGCTATCTTGTATTATCCTGGCAGAAGCAGGTATTTCAACCTTAACTAACAACGTATCTTTAAAAGTTCCTAAGCTACCGGTTACCAGAGTAGTTCCACTTTTCAACCCTTTTAGTACTCCATTTTGAACACTGCAGATTTCAGGGTATTGTACAGACCAGGTTAATGCAGAGGGTAAAACCTGCATCGTGTTTTGCCCAATCACACTTTGCACTTCGATCGGGTATTCAAACTTATTATCGATTAAAACGGAATCCACCCGAATGGCTATTTGAGCTTCATCTTTCAGGATAATATTTACATTAGTCTGAATGCCATTGTAAGTTGCAGTTAAAATACCGTCTTTTGTTCCTGATGCAACTAATTGACCATTGCCATTGATATAACCAAGTTCAGGAGCACAGCTTATTGTTACTCCTTGCACATCCGTATTCAATAAAGTACCGTATTGGTTATACCCCAGGAATTTAGGTTTAAATACACCGTACTTTGGCAATTGTATTGAATTTTCGTAGGCTTTTATTTCACTTATAACAGCATCATCCGGTGCTGAAGAAACAGCAAAAATGCCATTACCTGTAGCGCGTTCCACACCATCACTTCCATCATTCATTGCATTAAATTCTTTTACATACATGCAACTGGAACCACCACCATCTAAATTTATGGCAGTATAAGCACCGGCACTTTTCATTATGTCAGCTAAACTTTTTGTGCCTACTCCTATCGATAGTAATGAACGACCATCAACCACACAGAAATAGATTTTGCTTTTATCGGCTGAAAATCCCATAGCTGTACGGGGATTCAATTCAACCCAATCATTATCGGTCACCAGTCCGTTTTGTAAGATTAACCTGTCACCTCCTACCATATCAGTCAGCAAAGGTTTTTCTCCACTCGTACTTATAGTTATACCCAGATTGATATCAATTTCATCGTTAACTTTTAATGTATTTAAATAGGTTTGGGCAGTACCATGGCCAGACAAAACAGCACTTCCTTTTGGTATTGACATATTTCCAACTCCCTGGACAACCGAAACCACTTTTGCTTTTAATGACTTGTTTACATTCCATATCGGATCAATTAACTGCACAAGAACTTCTGTTCCGGAAACATTGGTATGCGTAAATTTACCATTTAAAGTATTATAAAGTATCAGTTGATTTGTGCTTCTGGTTGTATTGACATTGGCAATGGGGAATGATTTTCCGGCTAAACTAACACTTCCTGCAAATGTTTTGGTGCCAATAAAGGGAATTAAGTTCCTGTCGAAAGCAATGTCAGGTCTTGAATTTGGAATAACACCAATTTCTCCTTCTACCATACTGCCTGCCACTGGTACTCCTACCGGGACTGCAGTGTTAAAGAAATCACCGTTTGTACCTCCAAAGTATATAGCCCCCGATTTCGTTTTTCGTTTAGCCATATCGGAAGGACGTTCGCAGGTAACCGTTGAATCTTTACCCAACACACTTTTAAAACTCACATAGGGATTTGTGGCATCTACTTCAAGAAAAAAAACACGAAGTGGTTTAGTTGCATCCCTGAATTGCAAATCAGTGTAATAACTACCTGGTCCTACTTTAAAATGGGCGAGTGTATCAACCGGATAAGTTTTTGTACCGACTACTATATTGCCGGCTGAAGAATAGAATATAAATAAAGAGAAAATCAGTGAGAGAAGTATTGATTTTTTCATGGTTGAAATAATTAAATGTTTCCTTCTAAAGATGGATGAAAGTATAAAAAAAGGAGATAGTGAAACACCACCTCCTTTTTTATCACACTAAAATTTATTATCTTACAATAACCTTTTGAATCGCAGTCTCACCTGCTAATGTTGCAGCTTTTACCAGATATACTCCTGTACCGGTAACATCGATTGATGTCACATTTTTTGCTTTCACTATCAACTGACCTGTTACACTATATACTTCTACAGAGGCAACTAGTTCAGACAATATAAGTGTTTTACCAGACACCGATACTTTCACAGCATTATTATTCAATACATCTTTTACTCCAGTTGTTGAAGCAGACAATTTATACATGCCATAACCATTATCTCCGGTATATACATAAATATTAGCTACATTATTAATTACTTCAACACATGGCATTCCTGTACGATAAGTATTTGAAGCTGCTCCCATACCTGCTTTTGGGAATGTCCATAAGCATTCCAAACCTGAGAAAGCTTTGCTTGCATCAGCAAATTTGAATAGTCTGAAAGTTGATGCAGGCACACCTGCAGTATTTGTAGCTGACATAATCATGAAATAATCATTTCCAACCTGGAATTCAGCAACCCCATTATGCCCCTGGTTCATTGTCCATTTTGTACCCGGAACGCTAACTGAATCTTTTAAAGCGTTGGGGTTATTATAAAAACCATCAATAACATTCCCTGAGTTATCCATTAATGTTGGAAATATAGCGTTCCCATCAACATAGAATAAATTTTCATCCAATGGAAAAACCTGTGGAGCTGAACCTAAATTTGCTAAACCTGTCAAATAGGTTCCAACAGTAAGGTTATCTAAATCGATTAAAACTGGAACTCCTACAACACCATTCGTAATTTTCCATTTATAAACCTCCATTGCTGTTACAGATGCATTTGCAGCTAATATAACGGCATTTTTGGTTACATCACCCCAAACTCCAAAGGCATCAAAACGCATGGTAGTGGCTAATGGGAATATTGTAGCTAAATTTGATTGATCAATTATGGCTGTGCCTGCTCCAGTTGCCAGATTTATCTTCCATATCTGGAATCGACCAGCGTTAGATGTTACCAAATTACTCAACAATACATTTCCTGCATTATCAATTTTGATATCATTACATGGCAAACCTGTTAAATAGGTACTATCCTGTGTATTTGCTTTATTTCTTCCAGGATATGTAAAAACATTAGCAGCTAATGTTATTGGAGTTTCTTTTGCTCCGGTAGTTCCATTTACTACGACAATTTGATTTCCGGAGTTCCTGCTTGCAAAATACATTTTTCCACCTACTGCAGCCATACCTCGAACTGTACCTGCTGCACCTACTAAATCTGCAGCGAGATTATAATTGTTTAAGACATTAGAATACAGCCACTGGTTAGTGAGGCTATACTTCACATGCGTTCCCTTTTGTGAATAAGTTGCAGGGTCAACACTTGGGTTTGAAGCCATTACATTTGACAAGAATACACTGCATAGGAGTGCAATTCCAAATAGTACTTGTTTTTTCATAAATGTAAAATTTTAATGAATTAATAAAATTGAAGATTAGAGTTTCGTTATTTAATAAGTAATGAGTTTCAAGACTATTTTTTTACTTTGAACATCATTTTATTTTTATCTGTTTGAATTTTTATTATATAAATTCCATTTGGGAAACGTGACATCTCCAGAGGAATAACATTTTCTCCATGATTCAAATTGCTTTCTTTTTGCCAAATCACCATTCCAGTTAATGAATAAATTCCAATTGATGCTTTACCAGCCTCTTCAGTAGCTACCAATAAGTCAGTTGTTTTCTGTTGATTATTTCTCACATAACACTTAAATCCTGTGGAACTGATTTCATTGACGGGCGTAATATTTTTCAACGTAAACGATACTATAGTAGATGGAGTTGTCAGCCCTGCTGGCGTTGTTGCTTTTACCTGTACATAGTATGTATTTGCAGTTAAATTGTCATAGGTAACACAATAGGTATATGCATCAGTTGTTTTAACCGTTGTGCTACGTGGTGGAAATGTTGAAGTGGCAGACAATTCTACTCTAAAACCTCTCGATGCCTGTTCGTTCCAGCACACCTGAACGGATGATCCCTGAATGGATGCACCTTCTACAGGTAATGAAATCTGAGGTACAGGAATTACCTGATCCAGTGTCGTAAACAATACAGTTTCCGAAGTAGCCTGAACAATTCCATCGGTTACAATAACCCGAGCATAATATGGAGTACTGCTCACTAACACTCCTACTGGAATGGTTAATCCCGGAGTTTGAACTGTTGCCAGATAGATACGTTTAGTTTCCAGGAACTCAGATGTTGATGAAATTTCCAATGTGTAATTAGCCGTCGTGCTGACATTATCCCAGGTTAATGCCGGAGTAAGAGAAATGTTACCACTTCCATTTGCAGGCGTGATTATTCCAAATTTATTGCCTAAAAAGCTACGTGTATCTGACCAAACTGCCGGAGCATTTGGCTTAAGTGCCTTAACCCGCCAATAATATCTGACACCGTCTTTTAAATTTGTTTGTAATCCTGAGAAAAATTGCGGAGTTGTCGTAGTCCTTGAACAAACCAGATCAGTAAACTGACTGTTTCTGGACAATTGCCATACATAACTATCGGCTTCAATACTTGCCTCCCATTTAAAAACACATGGAAGCAATACTTCTGAATTATCTGTTGGATAGATCAATTGGGCAGTTGTAGCAGTCGTTAAGCTTTCACCCAATACCCGCGCAGTAAATTCATTCCCATAACGATCTAATACTGAAACTGCAATTTTATGAGTACTTGTACTTACAGTGCCAGGCAATTCAAATTGGGTGCTATATGAGATACCCAACAAATAAAGTGAAGAAGCATATACTGAAGCATTACTGGCATTGGCTATTGGCACTGCATACACAGCATAGCGCACGTTTGTATTGGTATAAGTCCACGATAATGTTTGTCCACTTAATGTGATATTATCAACCAATGACTGATTGGCTGCCTGCTTCCAACTTCTTGCAGGACACAAAGCCGGCTGGGTAAACTTGTTTTGTTTTAAATAGCTGATAAAACCGCTTGTATTTACTGTGTTATCAGTTGCATAAAACACACTTCCGGGAGCATCATTTACATCGCTGTTCCTATTAAAATCTATTTGCAAACCAACTTCCGAAGGCGTAAACATAGTAGATGCAGGTGCACGCTTTATGTCTGAAGATTGTAGTCGGTTGATCATGGAATGTTCAAGTGTTGATAACGACCTCAACGGAATGATTTCATTTTGCAGAAACACATTACTTTTAACACCTGAAGCTGTTGCAGCTGCTGCCGTCAAAGATGATAATGAATGGCTCGAATAAAACTGTTTGCCAAACCGATTGGCAATATCGGACCACCAGGGTGCTAATTTACCATAAGGATATGCACTATATGTTGTCCAGTAAAGCTGAGGTGAAACATAATCGACCTTGCCTTCTTCTAACCAGGCAAGAGGATCACAATAAATTTCCGCATACATATTTCCGGTTGCTCCTACCCCTGCAGGTAATACGATATTCCGTTTTTTTGCTACAGCTGCATCAGTTGTCCACGTGCCAAAAGGTGAAACTCCAAAAGTTACATACGGTTTTATTGTCTGTATTGTATCATATACAGCAGCAACCATTTTGTTTACGTTTTCTCGTCTCCAGTCACCAAGGTCCTTGCTTGCCGGTTTATATAGAGACTGTGCAGAAGCATCCAATGTAGCACTTGTTCCTCCATAGGCATAAAAATAATCATCGAAAACAATTCCATCTACATCATACTTGGTTACTATTTCTCCGACTACCTTTTTAATTTGTAAAACAACTTCAGGCAATCCCGGATTTAGAATTTTGGTATAGCTGTCATAAGCCAACAACCAACCGGGATGTGTAATAAAATAATCAGTTGCTAACTCCCCATGTGTGGTCGAAGAAGTAGAATAACGGTACGGATTTAACCAGGCATGTAGTTCAATGCCCCGTTTATGCGATTCTTCTATTGCAAAAGCCAATGGGTCATACCCCGGGTCTGCACCACGTTCACTGGAGATGAATGAACTCCATGGTTCGTAGGATGATTGATACATGGCATCACACATGCTTCTCACCTGAAAAAACACGGCATTCATATTCGCACTTTTCAGTGAATTCAAAATGGAGATTAACTCGTTCTTCTGCTGCAGGATGGCTGATTGCCTGGCCGCATCATTCGTTCCTGTTGCCTTGGGGATAGTTACTGATGGCCAATCCAGTCTCCAGACCGTAGTAAGCCAGGTAGATCTCAATTCATGTTTCGGCGATTGGGCTGCCACAAATTGAATGCTATTCAGTACAAGTACCAGAACAACCAGAAATTTAAGATTCTTCATTTTAAATCGAATGACATGTGAGAATTTAACAAGTTGAATAAAGCTTCAGTATGAAGTATAGAAAAGACTTTATTCACTTATTCTTATTTTTAAAATAATTTTGATTTGGTTTTATTTACGGATACGCCATAAACTTCGACACCTTCAATGACATATTCAATAAAGCCGGATGCCGGATTGAATCTCATTAATCCAGATTTTACGGTTGCATCAGCCGAACGTAATCCAAAATAGACTGAACCATCAGTATCATCCAAGGACAATTGGCAGATACCAATAAACTCTCCGGCTGAACCCTCTCCAATACCCGGTGTGGTAATTGGAGTTACCGTTTTGCCATTGGCTAGTTTCAACTTATAAGGAGCCAAATCATTACGTGATAAAATAGCACTTAACTGTGCCAACGAACAACGATAAATACCTTCGTATCCTGTATCAAAAATTGTAAAATAAATCACCTGATTATTTGCATCCCAGACAAAAGATTTAGGCGACATACCGTCCAATGCGACTCCTGATTTTGGAAGTGTGCCACCACCCGTAATTGGAGTTGAGAGAATATCAGCATCTGAAAAGCGGTAAATACCATTCCCGTTGTATGTTTTACACCAATACCAAACACCGTTAATCTTTCCAAAATCGGCATTCATGCCACCGAAACTTAATCCTAGTCCATAATAGCCAAGAGTAGCATTCTGAACATAATACGGATAATCTGTACGGGAGAATGATTTATTACGTTCTTTTAGAACTATGTTTGAAATACCTGTATTACGGTCTGTAAAATAAAGTTTTCCACCTTCAATATATCCGTAAAATGGATCGTCAAAAGCAGCACCGGTATTCGTAAGCATCGTTTCCACTTTGCTTCCATCTTTAGACATAACAGTAATTCTTCCGTCACCCTGATTCCCATCAACATCATTTACATACGTAAATTGTTTACCACAATCAATAACATACAATGAAGTATCATTAAAAATGATGTTAAGTGGATGTTGACCTGATTTTACTCCCATATCAAAAGGTTTGATTTTCATCCCTACAGGTGCATTTCCAGTCAGTTTTAATGCCATGATGTTACCCGTCTTAACAGCATAATAAAGAGTTGGTACCATAGAATAATAAGCAACTTGTACATTGATTTTACTTTCTTCAAGCAGGCGTCCTCCTAATTTCACTTTCAAAATCACTGCCTGAGAACCAACATTTGTAAATTTAATTTTGCCGGGGTCTTTCCCTGTAAAAGATTCCTGAGCTGTTCCCGACTGGTTTAATGTTCCTTCTGGAAATGCCCATACATATTCTTCCGTTAGTTTTTCCGGATTCGGTAATTCCACATTAAAGCTTACATATGTTGAAAGCACTTCACAAATACCTCCTACGACAGGGTTTATCTTCATAATGGGTCGTATATCACTTATAAATATCTGATAAGTCAATGACCCGGCTCCTTCAACAGTAAGTTTCACATTATACGTCCCTGCAACAGGATATTTATGAGTAACAGTATTTCCAGCAGCTGTATTCCCATCACCAAAATCCCATGTACAATTTCCTTTTGCTGCCGATTTGCTAACAAACTGGATTGTCGCACCTACATAATAATCTATTTTATAGGTACTGTCAATCACCGAATAAGTAAAAGCCACATCCGGATTTGGTAATGATTCAATAAGTGGTAGTTCATCCACACATCCAAATGAAAAAAGGCAAACCACAAATGCAATACCTAGGTATTTAATTTTTTGTATAGTATTCATATCTTTTTAGGCATTTAATTTAGTGTAATGGTCGTTTTAATTGCAGTTCCCGCCACACCTTTCGTATCTATGGCTTTTAAGTTTGCATCTATAAAGTACGATTTTGTAAATTCTACCTCATAATTTGCATTGGACGTATTAAAAATCAAATCTGCAAAAGGTATTTTTTTATAAATATTATTTATTACATTCGGTACTGGCATATTCCCTTGTGCATCTTTTGGAAAATGGTAGTCATATTTTCCCGTATTACCATTGTAAGTGGAATCAAGATATATATTGAAATTTTCCACCAGGTTCAATCCTTGAAACATTTTTTTGAAATCTACAGCCTGCATCTTAGTATACAGACTATCTTTAAAATGTTGCATAAATGCTGCACCATAGTAACTGACCATCTTTGTTGAGTCAAACGTTGTAGGTTTTACCCATGAAACTGACGACAGTGTATTACTGGTTGGAAATGTAGACGTAAAACTATATGCATGCAATGGATCTGACCAATTAGTTTCATTATGAGCATATTCTTGTATTTTCTGCAAAATTCTCTTTTCAAGAGAGGTTGTAGAAGTATAATTGAATGTTATCGATTGCATCCAGGGACATGTCACAGTTTTTGAAACTTGCTCTGTCAGGTTATACCACACTTCCAAATGATCAACTGGCGCATCACTTGTTGTGTAATATTGAGTTGTAAATGTCACAGCACTTCCTGCAGTAACTGTACTGCTAGCAACTTCCCAATATACCTGAGGTGCCATACTTCCTACTATGACGTCTTCATCTAACGAATCATGTAAATCACATGCTGTAAATAATAGCATTGATAATAAAATGATTGCAATGGATTGAATTTTTTTCATGGTTATTTCTGATTATATCAATGTATTATTACTTCCATTCAGTAGCATCCGCACTTGTAACGTACGTATTATTTTTATTTGCCCATATCATCCGTTTTTTGAGCCATTCGGGATTTTTATAAGCACCCAGTCGTTCTAACTCTTTGCGGTTATATTTGTCTTCTGTTTCAGGATCATAATTTAAACGGTTAATCCATGCATTGGGAGAGAATTTTGCATTGGTTCCATACGAATCCGCATTATTCCAATAAGCTTCGTACAAATTATATGGACGTGTGAGTGAGTATTCAACAGAGAAATTGGATGGATTAACAAATCTCGAACCATCATGACAGGTTTTTACAGTGTAAACAAACTGGCCATCATAGGCAATCCCATTTGTTTTACTGCTATAATTATATCTCCGTATGTCATTCCATAACTCAGGTTGCATATACATGGCAACATATTTTTGTTGCATTAGGTCAGCAATGGTAAATAAAGTTTCGCCAGGCAATCGTACCTGGAAAAAACGAGCATAATATGGATTGGCAGATGTTACACCGAGTCTTGCCATGTTAGTATTGACAGCATCAACAGTAGTATGAAAAGCTGCAGTTTTTTCGCCCTTCCAATATTGAGCTTCAGCTTTCATAAACAGCAGTTCTTCTTTAGACATTAACATGATGTATCCATCATTTTTTGCATAGGGATTTGTTAATCCAGATCCATATAAATCAGGGTAATAGGTAATTTTCATTGATGTGGCCATCCCAAAATTATTATCGAGATAACGTAGCACTTTTACACTTTTATCATCAATTCTTGGTGTCATCAATTGTTCTGCACGCGGATCAAGTGCATATCCCCGCGATTGAGTATAGGTTGTATAACTTCCAAATAATGCAAATGTGAGAAATTTTGAAGGTACTGCATCGGTAAGCAAATTATCACGTGCCTGTGCCCAACCAAGATTTAATTTAGGTTGTGCCGGACCCCATGGACAATTTTTCTCTGTCGATCCACCATCATATTTGTAAAGTGCATCACTATATGAAGGATCTGTCAATGCTGCATCGACAGCTTGAATAATTTGATCACAAGTTTGTGGAGTATTATCCCAGTTTGGCAATTTTCGCAGCATAATCCTTGCTTTTAAGGCTTTCGTGTAAGCACGCCATTTACCCAGATCACCGGCAAAAATCCGATCCATCTTTACAGTTATTGATTTATTAGTAGGATTCTTAACCCATGAATCATCATCATATAATTTAATTAAATCATCAGCCTCTTTCGTCATCCATTCATAAACTGATGCTTGAGTATCGTACGCTGGTGAGTTTGAAAGATAAACCTGGGAAAGAGGGATATCCCCAAATGCATCAGTGGTTAACAAAGTTGATTGTAAACGGATAGTACGTGCAATCAGGATAAAGTTCTTTGAATTGATCTTTTCAGCGGCAGTGATCAATGAATTCACATTTACACCAATATCATAAAAATGACGGCGCCATTGCGGGTGACGGTTCATTGAAAGAAATTCCCATCCGCTTTTGTAAGCATAAACTCCTGTTTGGCTTCTCCCTCCGGTAGTTAATGCCTGAGACAAATAAATACCATATTCCGCATGATCATAGCATATCTGTGAAGCATAGAAAACAACAAGTGGTAACGATTGATCTGCCGTAACTGTCGTAGGCGTATCTTTACTGGTATTAATATCAAACCAGTCCTGACATCCGGTAATCATCAAAACAACTCCAGCCAGAAAAAATGCTCTATAATAATTATTTAATTTTTTTATTGGATTCATTATCATGTGTTTTTTAGAAGTTGGCATTAATTGTGAAATTAAATCCACGTGTATTTGGCACAGCATAATTATCTATTCCCATTGATCCTGTTCCTCCGCCAGTTGTACTGGCATTAAGCTGTGGATCGGATCCTGTGTATTTCGTCAATAAAAACAAATTCGTTCCTGTTAATGAACATTTCAGAGCCTTTATCTGACCTTTCTTCTTGAAAAACTTCGAAAAATCATAGCCTATTGTCAGGTAACTCAATCGAATATATGAGCCATCTTCAATAAAATTCGAACTTACAGCTGTATAATAGTTAGTAAGTGTCTGGTAATCCATGACTATTGGCGTTGTGTTTTTAACATAGGTACCATCCGTTTGTGCAACAACTCCATCCCATACAACTTGTCTTCCACGGTAAAACTCAAGATTCTTATTTTGTCCACTTGACCATAGTCCTCGTCCGGTAACATTTACTACATCGCCACCCTGTCGGCCATCAAATAAGCAACTGAACGAAAATCCCTTGTATTGTAGTCTCGTCGATAAACCTAATAGAAAATCAGGCTCCCTATTGCCGATAACAACACTTTTTGTAGGATTTATTTTTGGATAACCATCTGCTGAACAAATCACTTTACCTGCTGAAGTACGTAAATAATCCTTACCGGAAATAGCAGTTGTAGATCCATTTAAATATGCTGTTGGAAAAATATCACCATATTGAGTCCCTTGAATTTCTACAACATCATCCGGCAAATCAACAACTGTACCTCTGTTTAAACTAAAGTTTATTGCAGCCGTCCAGGATAAATCCTTATTTTTTAGTATGGTTTGTTCCAATGTAAGTTCCACACCATGATTTTCAATGCTTCCTTCATTACGGGTTTGTAATATGTAACCTGATGCCGGTGATACACGAACTGTCACAATCTGGTTTGCAACTGATGTAGAATAATATGCCATATCCAGATGCGTCCTATTGTTAAAGAAACGCGTATCCAGTCCTATTTCCCATGAACTTGACATTTCTGGTATCAAAAGACTTGCAACTGACATGGAAGGATCTATTCCGTAGCCACCATCAGGCAGTGTAGGATATTGAGTATACTTTCTATCAAACAGGTATGCTGAAGGGGCGTCTTTCCCAACTTTGGCCCAGTTTCCACGTATCTTACCATACGAGAACCAGTCATTTTTTATATCTAACAACTCTGAAAAAATCAGTCCTCCTGTAACAGATGGATAATAATATGGGCTATATTGCAAGGCAAGCGTTGATGACCAGTCCCAACGTGAAGTAACACTCAGATTGGCAATTCCTTTATAATCTGCACGTATTTCTCCAAATACACCGGCATTCCTTCGTTCAGTATGATTTAGAGAGATATCATTTACACCAAGAATTTCGCTCACATTAGAGATACTGTAAATTCCTGGAATGATAAAATTACGTCCGTTTAAAGATGAAGAAGTTGCATTCTTTGTTTTTATTTCAGTACCTGCCAGCAATTCGACATTCAGGTCATTCGTAAATTTCATCTTATAATTAGCTATAGCTGATGCCGTCAACAATTTGCTGGAACTTTGAGAATAAGCATAATTTCCAAGCAAATTCTTATCAATATTATCCAGTTGTTTTTGAGTCAAATAAGGTGATAAGTATTGAGCTGCCAAACTTGTTTGATAATTAGGTAATGATGAATCTAATTCAGGTAGAACTACAGAGTCATCAAAACGAGGTGTAGCATATCCATCATAAGAATAGTTATTTTGGTCGAGGCTTAAACGTCCTGTAATATCAAAGTTTTTAAATGCCTTATAAATAATGGACCCTTGCATAAGATTGCGGGTTGAAGAATTTATACCCGAATCCATATTACGACTCCACAATGGGCTTAAAGGAGAATCTGCTTTATTCTTCTCGCTAAGATATCGGAAATGCGGAGTTCCATCATTGTTTTTATAATTGGTGATATCATCATTTATAGGCCATGAATATACAGAATTTATACTTCCGGCTCCTCGATAAGTATTATTCACGATATTAGCCATCATAGTCATTGAAAGTCGCTTATTAATTTCATAAGTGCCTTTTACCATAATGCCCATTTTCTTTAAATAATCATTGGGGACTATTCCTTCATTGGTCGAATAATTAGCGGATGCATAAGCATTAAATTTTTCGGTTCCTCCAGTTAGACTGATATCATACTTTTGATAAAGGCCCGTTTTGAAATAATTTCCAATATTATCATATATTGTTTCACCTTTCTTCAACAATGGGCCCCAACCACCGGATCCACCACCTGCTTCCGGTTTATAAAACCCTAAAGAACCAGGTCCATAAAGCGATTGCATTTGGGGCGTTCTGGTTGCATTATCAATTTGCCAGCTTGTATTTACGGAAACTGACATTGCTCCAATTTTTGCCTGTTTTGTGGTAATCATTATGGCACCATTTGCTGCATTCTGGCCGTATAAAGCTGCTGCTGCAGCACCTTTTAGAACAGTTACATTTTCAATGTCATTCGGATTTATATCAGCTGCACTTGAAGCACCACCTGATAATGGCATCCCATCAAGGATAAATAATGGTTCATTACTTTGTGAGCTATTTATAGAAGAGATACTACGTAAAATAATCTGGGATCCGGCATTTGGTGAGCCACCTGTATTTGTAACACTTACACCGGCTACATTACCTTGTAACGAGTTTACAAAATTCGCAGACTGTCCGGCTGTAATTTGGTCGGAATTAATACTCTGAACTGCAAAATTCAGCTTTTTCTTTTCAGATTTGATGCCCATAGCTGTCACAACTACTTCATCCATGGCAACTGAGCTTGAATGTAGAATTACATTTACTAAAGCCGTGCCGGAAGTTTTCATCTCTGCTTTCTCCATGCCGATATAACTAAATGTCAGCGTTGCACTGTTGGAGACAGCAATCGAATAAACTCCATCAAAATTTGTTACCGTTCCGTTTGTAGTTCCTTTTTCCATAACCGAGGCGCCAATAATGGGCAATCCGTCTTCTTTGGATGTCACTTTTCCGGTTACAGTCACCTTTTGACCATAACTGAATTGCAACGCTAAAATGAAACTTACAAATAAAAGTACGAATCTTTTCATAAAATTAATTTATTTGTTTGTATTATCGTATTGTAAGAAATCTATAATTTTAAAATATTTTTTTAAACTTGACGTTGCAAAAGAACAAAAAAAAAATCACTCTGCAAACGTTTGCAGAGTGATTCTTAACTATTAATGTTTTCTTTTAATGTTTCTCTTTTCGGTAGGCATCAATGGCCTTTTTTACAGATCCATGGATTAAAAGGATGTTTTTAGCCTGTTCATATTCCAGTCCAAGTTCTTCAACAATCATTCTGGCACCACGATCCACAAGCTTGGCGTTCGAGAGTTGCATGTTCACCATCTTGTTCCCTTTCACCCGGCCCAATTTGATCATAGTTACTGTGGTTATCATATTCAGTACCAGCTTCTGGGCTGTCCCCGACTTCAACCGCGTACTGCCTGTAACGAATTCAGGATCGACGATGGCTTCAATTTTTATTTCTGCTTCCTGGGCTATCGGGGAATCAGGATTACATGCTACTGATGCTGTCAGGATTCCGTTTGCACGTGCATTACGAAGTGCACCTATCACATAAGGCGTAGTTCCGGAAGCTGCTATCCCGATCACCGTATCATTCTGATTCACTTTATGTTCCACCAGTTCAGCCCATCCTTTATTGATATCATCCTCTGCATTTTCCACCGGATTGCGCAACGCGCGTTCTCCTCCGGCAATCAGTCCAACCACCAAGTGGGAAGGCATGCCAAATGTGGGAGGGATTTCTGAAGCATCCAACACCCCTAACCGTCCGCTGGTGCCGGCACCCAGGTAGAATATTCTGCCACCACGTTCCATTCGTTCAACGATCTTCTCCACCAGGGACTCGATTTGAGGAATGGCTTTAGCTACTGCTAACGGAACTTTTTGGTCTTCCTCGTTCATCTCAACGAGTAGTTCCTTCACCGATTTCTTATCCAGATTGTCATGCAGCGAATTCTGCTCTGTAATTTTTTTAAACGACATACTTTATTTTATTTATAACACAACACTCATTATTTAAACACGTTATCGTGTGCAACTGTTTTCAATTTTCATCTCACAAACTACAAAAAAGAAGCATGACCAATCTTTCAAATCAAACAGTTAATTCCATTTGCTCCATTCTTCTTTAATATTGAGAGGTTTTTGAGAGGCTCTATAGAGGGTTCTGTGAGGGTTTGGATAGCTACGCCTAACTGAACCCTAACCGAACCCTATCCGAACCCTAACCGAACCCTATCCGAACCCTATCTATACTTAAAAGGTATCCACATTAAAATAACAATAAAAAGTGAATCACAGGGACTGTCAACTCTTAATTGCATCCTTTGTACCCATAACAAATACAAAGACACCTTCAAAGATACAGGATTAAACCGACATTGCGGGATATTGTCAGAAATAAAAGGATAATAACGTAATCATTTGGGATACAATCCGTCAAATTAAGGAGATTGCTTATTTCGAATGATAATTCACCAACCCATCCATGGGGTTTTGTACAATCAAAGAAATTGCAATTCCGCGTTTTAAAGCTACGAGTTCAAGTATCTCATGAAAATAATGTGCAATGGACCCGACAAAACCAACCTGTATATTATCCAACGGATATTGCATGACATTACGCACAAAGAATGCATCAAAACTCTCATACACTATCTTATAGATAGATGGTTCCTGAATATTCTCAAGTAAAAACGGAGTTAGTTTTGCAAGAAACCTGTTTGGAAAAGGTTTTTTATAGACATTTTCTAGAATCAATTGTGGAGTCAGTTCATATGTTTTCAGCAACTTTTCTTTCAATGCCAGTGGCAATTGATTTTTAAGGGCATCGGCAATCAGTGTTTTGCCTAATACGGCACCGCTTCCTTCATCACCCAGGATAAAACCCAGAGGTGAAACATTTTCAGTAATCTTTTTACCATCATACAAACAGGAGTTTGAACCGGTTCCCAAAATACATGCAACACCCTTATTTTCAGCGAACAATGAACGAGCAGCACCTACCAGGTCGCTTTGGACTTCGATGGATACGTTCTTAAAATGCCAGCCAAGGGCACCACTTACCAGGGCTATTTTTTCAGGGAAAGAACATCCGGCACCATAAAAATAAATCCGATCAACCTTTATTCCTTTCAGGGAAGGGACAAGGGACACTTCCAGATCCCGGATAATCTCCTCTTCAGTCTGGTAGAACGGATTAATGCCTTTTGTGAAAATATGTTTCAAAACTACCGAGTTTTCGGTCAGGCACCAGTTTGTTTTAGTCGAACCACTATCAGCAATCAATATCATACTCTATATTTTAACAGTTATTACTTGGATTTATACGCAAATTAAAGCAAAAGGATTGACCTGACCAAAGAAAAGCAGGAAAAAAGCAATATTTACTGCAAACGTTTGCATAAGATTGTAATATTCCAAATTTTTTATTACTTTTGACCCTTAATTTACAAGAATGGCAAACTAGAAATTAACAAAATGAGAACAAACCTGAGTTCACAAATCACCTTAACACGCGTTCCGAAAAGATATTATCAACCGGAAGATGTATTTGAATTATCGCGTGTTACACGATTTGAGAAAATAAACACAGAAATTTTCGAAAATGACCTTATCGGTTCATTCAAAGTGGCCCAAGAAATTGCAACTCTTATTAAAGAGAAACAATCGACCAATGAAAAATGCATCCTTGGTTTAACCAATGGCAAATCGACTGTCAGCATTTACACCGAACTGGTACGCCTTCACAAGGAAGAAAATTTAAGTTTTAAAAACGTTATCGTATTCAACCTGTTCGAATACTATCCGCTTAGCAACAATACACAGGGGTGTTTCCTTCAAATGAAAGACATTCTGTTCGATCAGATTGACATACCCTCAGAAAACATTTTCACACCGAACGGGACGTTGGACAAGTCGGAAATAATGAGTTCCTGCCAGGCATACGAAAAGAAAATTGCCGAATTCGGCGGAATTGATTTTCAGATTTTGGGCATTGGACGCTCCGGGAATATCGGATTTAACGAACCCGGCTCACAATCGAACTCTTCAACCAGATTAATTTTACTTGATAATATTTCCCGAAAAGATGCAGCTGATCTTTTTGGCGGGATTGATACAGTTCCTATCAGTGCGATCACGATGGGTGTAGGTACAATTCTTAAAGCAAAACGTATCGTATTGGTAGGTTGGGGCGAGCATAAATCAACCGTTATCAAAGACTCAATAGAGGGTGTTATGTCGGATGCATTTCCTGCTTCTTTCTTACAGACTCACAGCAATGTGAAAATGGTTATTGATTTACCGGCTGCAAGCGAACTCACCCGAATAAGCCGGCCATGGTCGGTTACATCATGCGAATGGGATGAAAAACTCATCAGACGTGCTATTGTATGGCTTTGCATGAAAATTAAAAAGCCGATTTTAAAACTTACGAATAAAGATTATAACGAAAACGGACTCAGCGAACTGCTCGCAATATACGGATCGGCTTATAATGTAAATATTCAGATTTTCAATGATCTGCAACATACCATTACCGGATGGCCCGGTGGAAAACCTAACGCTGATGACACAAACCGGCCTGAACGCGCAAAACCATATCCAAAAACAATATTAATCTTTAGTCCACATCCGGATGATGACGTGATATCAATGGGAGGAACTTTTAAAAGATTGATTGACCAACATCACAATGTACACGTAGCCTATCAGACTTCAGGGAACATTGCCGTTGCCGATGAAGAAGTGGTACGATTTCTGGCATTTCTGAAAGGGTTTAAAGACATATACGACTTTGGCAACGAAGTGCTTGAGGCAAAATACAATGAATTTCGCAAGTTTATCTTACTGGACAAAAAAGAAGGGGACATGGATACCCGTGAGATCTTGGATTTAAAGGCTTTGATACGACGCGGTGAAGCAAAAGCAGCCTGCCGGTATATGGGACTTGCCTCTAAAAAAATTCATTTCCTGAACTTACCTTTTTACGAAACAGGAACAATTAAAAAGGGAGTTATGAGTTATAAAGATGTACAAATCATTAAAGATCTGCTCAGTGAGCTGAAACCGCAACAGATTTATGTAGCCGGTGATTTAGCTGACCCTCATGGAACTCATAAAGTGTGCACCGATGCAGCTTTGGCAGCCATCGACGAAATGAAAGATGAAGCATGGATGAAAGACTGCCGGATATGGATGTATCGTGGAGCCTGGAAAGAATGGGAAATTGACCACATTGAAATGGCCGTACCAATCAGTCCGGAGGAATTACGCAATAAACGAAATGCGATACTTCGCCACCAGTCACAAATGGAGAGTGCCCCTTTTATGGGCAATGATGAGCGTTTATTCTGGCAACGGTCGGAAGACAGAAACCATGCAACTGCCGAACTTTATTCCCAACTGGGCTTAGCATCCTACGAGGCTATTGAAGCATTTGTGCAGTATATACCACTATAAATAAGCATATTGAATATCCGGAATGAAAAAACACAGCCCAGTAAAACTATAAAACTTAAGATATAATTTAAATTTACTTATGAAACTAATTAATTGCTTTATAGCATACAACGATGTAGCTCAAGCTGAAATAACTGCTCAGAATTTATTAAAATCGACTCTCGTAAAATCAGTATTTCTGCTTGCAACATCGGGAAATAATTTACTTGTTGAAGGTTGCGAGTACATTGAAATAGATTCACTAAACAGCACAAGAACTATCCGAAAGATTTCCGAAAAATCAGACACTCCTTATTCGCTTATCTACACAAAAGATACCACACTCGAATTAGGCCAATATGCCCTGGAACGTTTTTACCATATTGCTGAGGGCACAAAAGCAGGATTAGTTTATTCCGATTATTATCAGATTGCCGATGGAGTACGGACTAATTTACCATTGATTGATTATCAGGATGGAAGTCTGCGTGATGATTTTAATTTTGGATCCGTTTTATTTTACAATACCGAATATCTGAAGAAAGCCCTTGAAGCTTCTACCGAAGACTACAAATATGCCGGGTTATACGATCTTCGTTTAAAAGTATCGCAACTGGCAGATTTGATACACATCAACGAATATCTTTATTCAGAGATTGAACATGACACCCGCAAATCAGGTGAAAAGCTTTTCGATTATGTTGATCCGAAGAATCGTGGTATTCAGATTGAAATGGAAGCAGCCTGTACCGATCATTTAAAGAAAACCGGGGGGTACCTGGCTCCTAAGTTCAAGAGCATAGCCTTTGAAGAAAAGTCCTTTCCTGTAGAAGCATCAGTCATAATTCCAATTCGCGACAGAGTAAGGACAGTGGAAGATGCGATTAAGTCTGTTCTTTCCCAAAAAACGACTTTTAGTTTCAACCTGATAGTCGTGGATAATTTCTCGACAGATGGCACGTCTGAGATTATAGAAAAATACGCCAAACTTGATAGCCGGTTGATTCACATTAAACCTACACGGACAGATCTTGGAATCGGAGGATGCTGGAATGAAGGAGTTGATTATCCGGGATGTGGTAAATTCTCAGTACAGCTGGATAGTGATGATGTTTACAAGGACGATAATTCTCTTCAGACCATTGTCGATGCATTTTACGAACAAAACTGCGCCATGGTGATCGGATCGTACACAATGACCAATTTCAAGATGGAAACCATTGCCCCCGGACTTATTGACCACAAAGAATGGACACCTGAGAATGGAAGAAACAATGCTTTGCGAATAAATGGACTGGGAGCACCACGTGCTTTCTACACACCGATACTTCGCACGATAAAAGTGCCAAATACCAGTTATGGTGAAGATTATGCCCTGGGGTTGTATTTCAGTCGGGAGTACCAGATTGGACGGATTTATGAATCGGTATACCTGTGCAGACGTTGGGATGATAATTCGGATGCTTCACTGGATGTGGTAAAAATGAACGGGTATAACCTCTATAAAGATAAAATCAGGACGATTGAATTAAAAGCAAGACAAAACCTGAACAAAAAATAAGAAACTATAAAGAACCAATACTGTTAATATTGTAAAATTATTATCCTTTCTAGCTAACAAATAATAATTATTTCTTTGATTTTATTTTATTAAAATTAACGGAATAATTATTGTTTATAGAAGAAATATAATTTTAAAATTAAGTATCATGAAAAAAACAAACAGTACCGGTTTTATTTTTTGTTTCTTCTTAGTAGTATTATCGTTTAATGCTTCGGCCCAGGAGTACAAATACGATATCAGCAAGTATTTTACTCCAGATATTGTGCGTAACAGCCTGGATTTTTCATTCAATACGAATAATAATTTCAGTAATTTTAAAATGGCATTGGACACTACACAGTCCCAATACTATACTCAGATGAATGGTACAATAACTCCAAATTTTGTGAGTTACATAAATACCCGAAAACGAATGTCCTTATTTCAGATTAATGGACAATTTTATGGCAATTATTATGAAAGCGGATTTTTAAACAGGAACAATTCTTACAAACAATTACAAACAAATGACAATTTCGGAGTAACTTATTCGAGTCATTTCTACAATTCAACGAATCAATTCTTATCATTGGGAATTGCCTCTAATTTTCAGGCATCAATAAATAATAATTCTTCTACAGTGAATTCAGTTATTGGAAAACAAACTTATAATAATTATTTTTTAACTATCGCACCAACTGTAGGAGTAGGAATTGGCAGAATTGAATCGGTGGAAGATGCCCGACAGGCAATTTATATTCTGGATGATTTATCTAAAAAAGGAGTATTGACACGTCCGTTAAACGAAGAGGAAATTTTTCAATTTGCCCAACAAATATCAAAAGTTAAAAACAAACGTTTTTTGGATTATCGCTTACATTTGATCGACGAGATAACTACTGTCGATTCAATGCTGGTAAGTAACAATTTACTAAACAAGTCGGATGCCAGGTATTTCACTTCCTTATACGACAACTGGCAATATGGAGCTTTATATAGCAGAAAATCCGGACAATCGTTCGAAATCACATTTACTCCATCGTATAACTGGAATTATATAAAATACAATAAAACGGAAACAACAAATAATAGCTGGATAAATCAAAACAATCTGACAGGCGGTCTTTCATTCATTTACACCTACGAAAAACCAGTAAATTTAAACTGGCAACATTCTGTACTGGCATCTTTGAATGGATCTACAAATTTCAATAGTTCTTTAAATCAATATGGCGATCCCAATAGTTATTATGGATCAATCAGTAATAATATTTTGAATGGATTCGATTACAAATCTGTCAATCTGAATGGAAGTTACACATTAGGATTCTACCCCAGCACCCGAACCTACGTGAACGCCAGTCTGAAACAGTCCCTGCTATTGTCCTATTACAAAGAGGTAAATAGCACTTCAGACAGTTGGAATAAAACATTAATCTCCAACATAGACCTTAATTTTTCTGTCTATTATTATTTATCCCAACAACTGCGGTTATCCGCAAATGCAGGCACAGGAAATCATTACACGAATGACTATTCACTTAATAAAAACAATCAATTAAACATATGGTTTGGAGGCACTATAAGCTATTCATTCTTCTAACTGGTTTTTCAAAATAAATTTGAGAAACTAAATTCCTTTTTTAATGGACAAACTCAATATTCAACTATCATCATTATTTCACGAGCAGGTTTCCAACTGGGAACTTGCCCGTGCTAATTATGAAGGGCTTAAAACAGTCAAAACAAAGACATTCTTATTCGAAAACTTTAAGGTTATTGTACAGTTTAACCCGGCACGGATAGCATCATCCGCGGCAAAGGTGGATGCTAAAACGATTGCCGAAAGGAAGTGTTTTTTATGTACAGCAAATTTACCTGCCGGACAAAAAAGCATTGATTCCGGTAATTATACCATTTTGGTAAATCCCTTCCCTATTTTCCCGCAACATTTCACCATTCCGCGTGAGGAGCATATCGACCAACAGATAAAACCTTACTTTACCGAGATGCTTGAACTGGCAGAATCGATGGACGATTATGTTGTATTTTACAACGGTCCACGATGTGGTGCTTCCGCTCCCGACCACATGCATTTTCAGGCAGGTACAAAAGACTTTTTGCCCTTAATATCCGATTATAAAAAGATGAAACCGGATCATGCGACTCTTATCGATGAAGGGGAGAATTATCAACTCTATAAATTAAACGACTATTTTCGAACCGTTTATTGCATTGAGTCCGATACGATTGGTTCTGCCCGGAATATCTTTGAAAATTTATATGCCAAATGGCAGGATCAGTCAAAAGAAAAAGGGAAAGAACCAATGATGAATATCGTATGTTCTTTCGAGGATAATATCTGGTATACGTACATTTTTCCGCGTAAAGCTTTTCGTCCATGGCAATATACAGCCGAAGGTGACGACAGGTTAATGGTCAGCCCTGCAACAGTCGAATTGAGTGGTATATTTATCACCCCCATTGAAAGTCATTTTGAACGAATAACAAAACAGGATGTAATTAACATACTGGAACAATGCAGTTGACCGCATTAATTGAAACCGGGATTTCCATATTAAGATATAATAAATAAGCACACTTAAACTCTCAAGGTCACTTTGCTGCCATAGGGTTTTTTATAACAGGACCAACATGAAAAACACAGAACCGATTATACATGTCGGAATTTTATCAAACAAATCCATTGAATTTGTGCTGAATGGTGATTTCAGATCAACCAATGGAATAATCTTCACCGGGAAACAAAAAGCAACCTATAAAAAAGGTAAGATCTTTTTCAATGGAGAAAGTTTTGAAGAGATCATTTTTTATCCGATCACCAAAGATGCATCGTTTGATTTAATCGACGTGATCATAGGCATCAATTTCCACTGGGAACGAAAAGAAAACCAACGTTTCAATGGAGCATTAAAATTCATAGTTGAAGACAAGAATCTGACTGCTATCAACCGGATCAATGTAGAGGACTACCTGATCAGCGTTATCTCGAGTGAAATGAGTGCTACGGCGTCGGACGAACTACTAAAAGCACATGCTGTTATTTCAAGAAGTTGGCTATTGAGCCCCCTGCAAGAAGTAAAAAAGAAGGAGAATAAGGTGCATCCTGCTAACGAACAACAATCCAATAACGGAGAGCCAATCCCTACTACCAAATTATCACAACCAACTTACCGCTATATCAAATGGTACGAACGGGACGCACATACCAACTTTGATGTTTGTGCTGACGATCATTGCCAGCGCTACCAGGGAATTACCAGGGCAAGTACAAAAGCTGTAGAAGATGCTATTGAAGCAACCCGCGGCGAAGCATTGATGTACGATGATCAGATCTGTGATGCACGTTTTTCTAAATCATGTGGAGGAATATCCGAGACTTTTGAGAATTGCTGGGCGCCTGAACATTACCCTTACCTGACTGCTGTTATCGACAATGCGAATGCACCTGTTGGATTTGAACTTGATCTGAGCAATGAAGACAGTGCTGAAAAATGGATTCGCAATTCACCCGCTGCATTTTGCAATACAACGGACAAGAAAGTACTTTCGCAGGTATTGAACAATTACGATCAGGAAACAACTGATTTTTATCGCTGGAAAGTAGAATATACACAAGCAGAAATATCGGAACTGTTATCCCGCAGATCAGGGATTGACTTCGGTGAAATAATCGATATGATACCCATACTACGTGGCGAATCAGGCAGGTTGATTGAACTGAAAATAATCGGCACAAAACAGACTGTCATCGTGGGTAAAGAACTGGAAATCCGGAAATGGCTTTCGAACTCACACCTGTATAGCTCTGCATTTGTAGTGGATAAATCAAAAATTATTGGCGAAATTCCACAACACTTCACTTTAACCGGAGCCGGTTGGGGACATGGTGTTGGATTATGCCAGATTGGCGCAGCCGTTATGGGCGAAAAAGGATATAAATACAACGAAATATTGCTGCACTATTTCAGAGGGGCTGAATTGGAAAAAATATATTAACTTCGTTGATAAGATTTCATGATATGAAACGTTTAAAACGTTTGGACCCTGGAAAATTCAGGAGAGTAGTAATAGTTGTTGTAAAATAAAGTTTAAGTTTTTAGCGAATAACAAATCGAATCACCGTAGATGTTGCTGAGATTAATGGAACTAATCGCCGCAAAATATGCGGAGAATAATCACAAAATAGAATCATAATGGAAAACAATCCAACAAAAAAACAATCCTCACCCTGGTCCTGGATACCAACCCTTTATTTTGCAGAAGGAATGCCTTATGTGGTAGCCATGACGGTGGCAGTAATCATGTACAAACGTCTTGGCATATCGAACACAGACATTGCACTATATACAAGTTGGTTATATTTGCCATGGGTAATTAAACCGTTCTGGAGTCCTTTTGTGGATATTATTAAAACAAAACGCTGGTGGATTATCACCATGCAACTGCTTATCGGAGCCGGATTGGCAGGAGTTGCATTCCTCATACCCATGCCTTTCTTCTTTCAGGCAACGCTGGCTGTACTCTGGCTGATCGCATTCAGTTCTGCGACACACGATATTGCCGCAGACGGATTTTATATGCTGGCATTGGATAGTTCCGAACAATCATTCTTTGTAGGCATTCGAAGCACATTTTACCGTCTGGCTATGATTACAGGACAAGGTCTCCTGATCATCATTGCAGGCTCCCTGGAAAGCTTCACAGGTTTGGAACCCATGCAATTCAGCGTACAGTCATCAAATACTATCCAAACAACAGAGATATTACAACCCCGGGATTATAAGGTGCCGGCAAGCGATAAAATGACTTTTGCAGCTTTTCCTTCAACGTTGGTGCTTAATACAAATAACATATCAGTAGATTCGCTGAGTAAAATCAAAGCTTTTGCTATAGAGGAAAATCAGAAAAACGGATTTATTACGAAAGAAGAAGAAACTTCCAAACTTACAATTACAACCGACAAATCATGGTGGACAAATAATATATCTTCCCCATTGGGAAGCTTTATTAAAAATACGTTTGGACAAAAGCGTATTGCAACCGTTGGAGGAAATGGTAAAACAGGTAATGCGGGTATAGTTGCCGTCAGGCTGACCAGGCAACCAGAAGCCGGGAAAACGGTCGTACTTAATTCCAGTTTCGCAAAAGGGGATAGAAGCATATTGCTGGCAGCCGGTGAACGATTTGTATTTACCTCTCAAAACTGGAATAAACCCGCATATATGGTTGTTCAGCTTGATTATAAACTGAAAGACCAGGTAAAAAGTGAATTCAAAGGAATATCAGGGAATATCCGTTTAGCATGGAGCATAACATTCTTCATTCTGGCAGGGTTCTTTGCATTGTTTTTTGTATATCATCGTTTTGTACTTCCACGTCCTGATTCAGATCATCCAACAGCAACACAATCAGCAGGAGATGTGCTGCGGGAATTTGGTCATACATTTGCATCCTTCTTTCAAAAGCCGGGTGTTGGTCTGGCCATTACATTTATGCTTTTGTATCGTTTAGGAGAAGCCATGTTGGTTAAGATGGCATCTCCGTTCCTGATTGATCCGCGTGAAATAGGAGGAATGGGACTTACAACAGGTCAGGTTGGACTGGTATATGGAACAGTTGGCGTTATTTCACTGACCCTTGGTGGAATTGTAGGTGGAATTGCAGCATCGCGAAACGGGTTGAAATACTGGATCTGGCCAATGGCACTTTGTATTACATTTCCTCATTTGGCTTACCTGTATCTGTCCTGGTTTACTCCTGAAAGCATGCTATTGGTGAATATTGCTGTTGGCATAGAGCAATTCGGTTACGGTTTCGGGTTTACAGCATACATGCTCTACATGATCTATTTTGCTGACGGTGAACACAAAACAGCTCATTATGCCATTTGTACAGGCTTTATGGCCCTGGGAATGATGATGCCCGGAATGATAGCCGGCTGGTTACAGGACTTATTAGGGTATAACCATTTCTTTATCTGGGTTATGATCTGTGCAATCCCTACATTACTAATCATTCCGTTCCTGAAAATTGATAAGAACTACGGCATAAAAAAGAAAGAAATAAAAGTTTGAGGTTTGAAAAGTTTATTGAAATAACGAATGAAATTGGCTTATAAGAACTATCAGTCCTTTCTGATCGTTGGGTGGGTTTAATATTTTTTTTACCTTTGCATTCAAATTAAACTAAAGTAATGAAGATACTCATTCTTGGTGCCGGAAAAATGGGCACATTTCTGACTGATGTCCTGTGCATTCAACATGAAGTGGCATTGTTTGATACCGATCCCAAGCGTTTACGGTTTGTTTTCAACACCTACCGAATGACTGAATACGAAGAGATTCGTGAATTCGAACCGGAGTTGGTAATCAACTGCGTAACACTGAAATATACCATCGATGCATTTCTGGAAGTATTGCCATATTTACCGAAGAACTGCATCATTTCGGATATTGCTTCTGTAAAAACAGGGCTACAGGATTATTACGAAGCTTCTGGCATGCGTTATGTATCGACTCACCCAATGTTTGGCCCTACATTCGCTACTCTCGACAACCTGAGTACACAAAGTGCCATTATCATATCCGAATCGGATCATATGGGCAAGGCTTTCTTTAAAGACTTATACGGGTCATTGCACTTACGGATTTTTGAATACACCTTTGATGAACATGATGAAACAATAGCATATTCGCTCTCCATTCCTTTTGCTTCAACATTGGTTTTTGCCTCCGTCATGAAACCACAGGATGCTCCCGGAACAACCTTTAAACGTCACATGGATATTGCAAAAGGTTTGTTATCCGAAGATGATTACCTGTTGACGGAAATCTTATTTAATCCGAATACAACAAAGCAAGTTGAGAATATCCGTGCAGAACTGAAGACATTGGTCGACATTATTGAGAATAAAGATTCAGACCGCATGCAGGCTTACCTGAAAAAGGTGAGAAAAAACATAGAATAGAAAAAACAGCCCCAGCCCCCTAAAGGGGAGCAAAGAATGGCGTTCGAAACAGTTTAAATTAAATATAAATGTCTTTAGGCTCATAAAGTTTAAAGGCTAAAATCAAAATTTTATGGAATCAGCAGAAAAAGTATTGGCAGCAATGAAACAAGCCGGAACGCCTTTAAATGCAGGTAAATTAGTTGAACTAACGGGACTTGACCGCAAAGAAGTAGACAAGGCAATGAAAACACTAAAAGCTAACGGAGCAATTGAATCTCCTAAAATGTGCTTTTGGCAACCAAAGTGAATTAAAACTTCAATCAATAAAAAAGTCGTACTTCATTGAAGTGCGACTTTTTTATTTGTATATCCTGAACGCAGTGTCAATGTACGGATAATGGCTTCCCTTTTTCTCCCATAAAGAATGCGATTAAAATAACATCCTCTTTTCCATTGTTTATTCCATTATGCAGGGTGTTTATGACTTCAGGGAATGAAGTGCCAGCCTGAAACTGCATTGTTTTATGGTTTTCAACTTCTATCGTTAATGTCCCCTGAATCACATAGGCAAAAACAGGAAAAACATGTTTATGCCAGCCAGTTGATTTACCCGGAGGAATTATCACTTTTACAATGGATACTTCATCGCTTGCAAAATCAGGATACACTATTTTCTGACCTATCGATGTTGTATCTGTCTTCAATAACGGCTTTAAAACTACTCCCTGGTTGTATTGTGCATTTGCTCCAAGGCATAAGAGAAACATGAAAATTAAAAATTCAAGTCTTTTCATACGATATCAATTTTAATACTTTCCCACTAACAACAGAACAACATTTGTTTAACAAGGTTCAAATCAATAAAATCATATTGAAAACATTCAACCGAAATTGTACACATAAAAAGTAAGGAAGATTAACAGAGCTTTCCTAAAAGCATAGTATTACACAAAATAGGTAATGCGATCAAAATTTATCCAAGATTAATATGTTCTGCCGTTGTAGCTTCATTCAGGAATATCGAGGCAGAGGACGAGAATTTCTCCACTGATTCAGTGGTAAGGTATCTGCAGGTTGCCTTTTTTGTACATAAGGCATCCATCTCAGGATGACGTTTGAGATAATCTGACAGGCTGTGCGCAACAATTTCTCCCTGTGATACAACTCTGATACCTTCGGGAAGATAGGATTTAATCTTATCTTCCAACAGTGGATAATGGGTACACCCCAACATAATGGTATCTATTAACGGATCGGCATCCATCAGGTGTTTAACATTCTTCCATACAAAATAATCTGCACCTTGCGAATTATGTTCATTATTTTCAATCAAAGGAACCCACATAGGACAAGCTTCGGATGTAACAATTATATCCTTGTTTAGCTTATGTATTTCGAGGGGATATGAATCTGACTGTACGGTTCCGGTTGTAGCCAGCAACCCTATGTGATTCGAACGGGTCATTGCTCCCACTGCTTCAACAGTCGGGCGAATTACACCCAACACCCTGCGTTTAGGATCCAGGGTTGGCAGATCATGCTGTTGAATGGTTCGCAATGCTTTAGCCGAGGCGGTATTGCATGCCAACACCACCAGCTGGCAACCCATCTCAAACATACGGGTTACACATTCAAGTGTATATTTATAAACTACATCAAAAGATCGTGTTCCATAGGGTGTCCGGGCATTATCACCCAAATAGATATAATCATAACCCGGCAGTTCAGTCCTGATCTTTTCCAGGATAGTCAGACCTCCATAGCCCGAATCGAAAACACCTATTGGACCAGGTATATCAGGAAATCCTCCAACCCTCAATGAAGGGTTGAAGTTTCGGTCTCCCTGTATTTCTTTTTCTTGTTCTGACATATCAATGGATGATGAATTAGTTAATTACCGCTGGATTATGAATATCAACGTCTATAATCCTCATGTAAAAGGCTTAATCGAACATTTGTCCCGCATTATTACTCATTTGAACCATCTTGTCATAATCAGCAGGCGACAAATCAAGGAAGTAATAGTTTTGAGGATTCATTACTTCACCTTTGTAATGAACTTCATAATGTAAATGTGGTCCTGTTGACTTACCTGTACTGCCGACCAACCCAATGACATCACCACGTTTTACTGTTTGTCCGACACGTGCTTTGACGGCACTCATATGGCCGTAAAGTGTCAGATACCCATAGCCATGACTTATTTGAACGCAGTTTCCATAACCTTGTTGCCATCCTGCTGCAATAATAGTACCGTTACCGGTAGCATAGATATCCGTCCCGATAGGTGCCGTAAAATCCATACCTGCATGAAAGCGGCGGGTATGGTAAATGGGATCGATACGCCAGCCATAGCCGGATGCCATTCGTGTCAGGTTCTTATTCAAAACGGGTTGTATGGCCGGCAGATTTGCCAGCATGGTTTCTTTGTTTTTTGCTAAAAGGACTAATTCATCGTACGACTTCGACTGGATATAAAGTTCCTTTTTTAATTCATTTAATTTTTTGGTGGTTGAAACAACAATTTCCGAATTGGTCATATCCAACAACTGGGCATAGTACTCTGTATTGGCCGAAGAGCCTCTACGTACTGAAAGTGGAATAGGGTCAGCCTGAAAAACAACCCGATACAGATTATCATCTCGTTGTTCTAAATCGGTCATGACATACTGAACTTCCTGTAACTGGCGTTCCAGTACCCGGTACTGAGCTTCCATGTGGCTTTTATCCTGGCCAAGTTGTTTTTCTGAAGGAGATTGAATGGTGGAGACAAATATGAAGAAAAAAATGATGCCTGAAAAAACACCTGAGAGAGCATGAATCAAAAATCTTTTGAGCTTATGAGCAATGGTGTGATCAATTTGCTCATAACTCAATGTCTCTTGATTAAAGTGGAATTTTTTCTTAGCCATAAAAAACTTTTTTGTACCAGCATGTTAAAAAGGAATATCCAAGCTGGACATTGGATGATAAAGATAGTCAAATATTCAATTCTTCATTAAAATCGACACGTCTTTTCATCTTTTATACTCACAATTGCTGCAAAAATAATAAATTTGAGCTATTTTTGCATTCTTTATTTGGGATTATTAACCCTAAAAAGGATATTTACCTTCAATGATAAGACCTGCGGTGATATGATTTCATGATATTATTTCATGATATGACCTTCGGAGATATGATTCATAGAACGAATATCGTGGTTTAATTTCTACCAATTATCACGACCGAAGGGAGTAATATCAACGCAGTTTAATTTCTATAATATCTCGCAGCTTATAACATTTACAATATGACTTCACAAGAAATCCGCCAATCTTTCCTTGATTTTTTTGCTTCTAAAGGGCATAAAATTGTTCCCTCCGCCCCCATGGTTATCAAAGATGATCCGACACTTATGTTTACCAATGCGGGAATGAACCAATTTAAAAACATTATTTTAGGGAATGACCCCATTAAATATCCACGGGTAGCCGACTCACAAAAATGTTTACGGGTTAGTGGAAAGCACAACGACCTGGAAGAAGTAGGTCACGACACATATCACCACACCATGTTTGAAATGCTGGGCAACTGGTCATTCGGTGATTATTTCAAGAAAGAAGCCATTGAATGGGCATGGGAATATCTGGTTGATGTATTAAAGCTTGATACCGAACGGTTGTATGTGACCGTCTTTGAAGGGTATGCCCCCGAAGGACTGGAACGTGACAATGAAGCCGCCGCTATCTGGGAACAATTCCTGCCTAAAAGCCGCATTATCAATGGAAACAAAAAAGATAATTTCTGGGAAATGGGTGATACCGGTCCCTGCGGACCTTGTTCAGAAATTCATATTGATATCCGCAACAACGAGGATCGGGCCAAAATAGATGGCCTGACCCTGGTAAATGGAAGCCATCCTCAGGTAATTGAAATATGGAACAATGTATTCATGCAATATAACCGCAAGGCAGACGGCTCACTGGAAGGACTTCCTGCCAAAGTTATTGATACAGGCATGGGCTTTGAAAGACTCTGTATGGCATTGCAAGGCGTTCAATCAAACTATGACACCGATGTATTTACACCCATTATAAAGGAGATTGGTCTCATCTGCCATTCAGAATATGGTAAGAACGAACAAACCGACATTGCCATGCGCGTAATTGCCGATCACATTCGTACTATAGCCTTTTCAATCACCGACGGACAATTACCTTCAAACGCTAAGGCGGGTTACGTAATACGCCGCATATTGCGTCGTGCGGTACGTTACGGGTATACTTTCCTGAACCAGCGTTCTGCATTCATGTACAAACTCATCCCCGTGTTATGCGAAAACATGGGAAAAGCTTATCCTGAACTTATTTCTCAAAAGACACTGATTGAAAAAGTAATTAAGGAAGAGGAAGAGTCTTTTCTTCGCACCCTTGAAACAGGTATCCGGTTACTGGATAAAGTCATGGAAGATTCTAAGAAAGAAGGTAAAACTGAGGTTACAGGAAAAGTGGCTTTTACTTTGTACGACACATTCGGATTCCCGTTAGACCTGACAGAACTTATCCTGAGGGAGAATAATTTCACGGTTAATATCGAAGATTTTACTGCCGAAATGCTCAAACAAAAAGAACGTGCCCGTCATGCTGCCGCTACTGAAACCGGTGACTGGATCACAGTTCGTGAAGGTGACAGTACCTTTGTTGGCTATGACTATACATCATGCGAAACCACCATACTCCGTTACCGTAAGATAAAACAAAAGAACCAGGAGTTCTTCCAACTGGTTTTATCCAATACTCCTTTCTACGCAGAAATGGGTGGGCAGGTTGGTGACAGCGGCAAGTTGATTTCTGAGAAAGGCAACATTGATATCATCGACACAAAAAAAGAGAACAACCTGGCAGTTCATTTTGCAACCCAACTTCCTGAAGACATTACCGAAACATTTACGGCAACCATTAATACCGAGAAACGTAAAGCCACCGAGTGTAACCATACAGCTACCCATTTGCTCCACGAAGCATTACGCAGCGTACTGGGGACGCATGTTGAACAAAAAGGATCGTATGTAAGTCCGGATACTTTGCGCTTCGACTTTTCACACTATCAGAAGCTTACTAAAGAAGAAATCCGGCTGGTAGAACAAATGGCCAACCGCAAAATACGTGAGAACTATCCGTTGAATGAACGACGTGATACACCCATTGCCGAAGCACAGGCACTGGGAGCTATGGCTTTATTCGGTGAGAAATATGGTGAAACGGTACGTGTAGTTCAGTTTGGCACTTCCACTGAGTTATGTGGTGGAACACATGTGCAGGCTACCGGCGAAATAGGACTGGTGCGTATTGTATCCGAAACGTCTATTGCTGCCGGTGTTCGTCGTCTTGAAGCAATCACAGCCAAAGGTGTTGAAGAGTTACTGGATATACAACAGGATACGATTGTTGAAGCACGCGAATTGCTTAATAATACTCCCGACCTGCTGAATGCTATTAAGAAATCAGTAGACGAAAACAATGAGCTAAAGAAACAGTTGGAAGTGTTTATGCACGAAAAGATCATGTCGCTGCGTGACAAACTGGTTAATGAAGCAACCATGGTGAATGAAATAAAAATCATATCCTACCAATCCGATTTATCAGCCGATGCCATCAAGACACTGGCTTTCCAGATACGGAACGTAGTCACTGAAAAGCTCTTTTTTGTAGCAGGAAGTGTGCATGAGGGCAAACCCTCAATAACCGTTCTACTTTCTGATGATCTTGTTGCCGGGGGATTAAATGCAGTCAATATTGCCCGTGATGCTGCCAAAGAAATTCAAGGTGGTGGTGGCGGACAACCTTTCTTTGCTTCTGCCGGTGGTAAAAATGCTGCCAGAATACAAAAGGCTGTGGGAAAAGCCCTCGAAGCTATACGTTAAATTTATTGGGAGTGTGACCCACTCTTCAGGACAATTCTTCCTGACGGAATGACAATAAAAGTCATTCCGTCTATTTTTTTGCGTTTCATATTTCTCAGTTAAAATATAAACTACCAACATATTAATCAATTAAAAACTAGTCTGACCATGACGGCCGGCTAACAAACACAGTGAAAATTAAATCAATAAAAATAGTGATTCTGATTCTGGCCCTTTCGTCCTGCTCATTCACTAAAAACTCACACAAAGAAGTATTTGAAGAAACAAAACCAGCAGAAAGAATCTGGGGCATTGACATTTCACATTACCAGGAAATATTTGACTGGAATAAACTCCTGCAACAGGAACCCGGTTTTATATTCTTAAAGGCTTCCGAAGGCAGTACCATTCAGGATCAAAAATACACCGAATACTATAAAATGATCCGAAAATTAAATATCCCGGTAGGTTCATATCACTTTTTCACCTATGGGAGTAGTGGTAAAGATCAGGCAAAAAACTTTTTATCCATAGCCAGATATCAACATGGGGACTTACCACTGGTACTCGATGCTGAGTTTGCAAAGAAAATGCCGGACAGAGAACAGATAAAAAAGCATTTAATGGATTTCATGAAAGTCATCAATGATAAAACCGGACGTTATCCGATTATCTATTGTGCCTATAAATATTACTTAGTCTACCTGAAAGATAATCTTCCCAGTGAATGCAAACTCTGGATCGTGGATTACAGAAGCAATCCCAACTGCGACTGGATATTCTGGCAAACTACAGAGAAATACAGGGCCGGAGGCATCAAAGGGTATGTTGATTTCAATATCTTTTACGGCTCTAAGAAGGACCTGAAGAATCTGATGTATTAATGGAACATAAATCAGTCCATCCACTTTAGTCTACTTATCAAAAAAAAGAGATGATTCCACCCGGAGTCATCTCTTTTTAATTATGCATTATGAATTTTTAATTATGAATTATCTAGAACCTGTATCGGGCCCCTAAACAAATACCATCATACGTTCCATTCAACGACGGTACAAAGAAAATACCCGGACGATAATCCAACGATAAGGTCAATGGTATTTCAAATTGATATTCAATCCCCACTTGTCCAAGTGCACCAATACTAAAATTAGAAGGACCATGACTATCATTGTTGAAATTGAAATTATACGAACCGATACCTGCTCCAACCCCTGCATACCAGTTAAAACCATCAGCCAGGTCCGATAAGTCCCATACCCACTGATAAATCCCGTTTAGTCCAAAGCCCCAGCTATTCAGTCCAAGATCTACTTCCAACCTGTTTACCTTGTTCAACGGTTGTTGGTATGAAACCTCAGCACCATACCCAAAACCACCACCTAACCGAAGACCAATTGCCTTATTATCTGCCTGTGCCATTAAAGCACTTACCATACTCACAACAAGGGCGAGTGTAAGAATCATTTTCTTCATAATTTTTCTGTTTATTTTATTAACCAAAACTAAAAACCATTTGGATGCAAAAGTATAAAATATCTAACTGATAAACCAAAAAACTACACATTGAAATGCAAAATACAAAAAATGATACCTGGCAGAAAGCATTTTCCCTTTCAATAAGTGAATAGTCCTGAATTCAATTTAGTATATACAACCTTAACGGATATTTATTTTTTTATTATATTTTGGGTGCAACAAATTTAATAAAGCCTTAATCTACAACTAACCCCCTTGCTTACTGTCAGGGGGTTAGTAGAAATATTCTTAAATTAATCTTCAATATCTTTTCCATATAAAAAAGGAACAAATTATTGATAAGTTCCTCTTTTTTCAAACATTGAATTAATTTATCAGAACCTGTAACGGACACCTAAAGCTATTCCGTCAGCAATGAACCCACTCCTATTCGCGTTAAGCTGAACGGCAGGTCTGTAGTCCAGCGACAATCTCAACGGAATATCAAAATTATATTCAATGCCTATCTGCCCTAAAAGAGAAACAGGATAACCCGAATAATCGGAATTGACATACGAATATGAGTAATAACCCAATGATGCACCAAGTCCGGCATACCAGTTAAAACCTTTTGAAAGTGCGGATAAATCCCATACCCATTGATAAACTCCGGATAAAGAGAACAGGGAATAATTGCTGTTAGCGCCATACCCGTAGGTTCGAAATCCCAACCCAAGTTCTATCCGGGTTGAATTACTAAGAGCCGATTGAAATGATATCTCAGCTGGATAGCCCAAACGGAGACCAATTGATTTTCCTTCCGACTGTGCCATTAAAATGCCACTCAAGCTGAATGCCAATGCAAGTGTAAGAATAATTTTTTTCATATTTTCCTTGTTTTTTTAATTGTTTAGTATCAAAACAATTCTTTTATATTATCAAAATTTAAACATAAAAGATAAAACTTTTGTTCAATCTCTTAACTTATTCTATTCGCTTACTCTCTGTATTTTGCTATTTTAACCACATGCTATTCATACAGATACTGCTATTTTCACAAAACAAATCGCCAAATACAAAAAAGAGGAACGATGAATCACAACGTGAGAATATAAAATGCCTGATGATATACCCATCACAACCTCGAATCTTTTCCGGGAATGCACTTCGGCAACTGAAATACCTTTTTATTTTCAAAATTTATCTTAAAAAGCATGCTTCTTTATTGTTTTTTATCTAAAATAAAACTTTTTGAACGATTTATCATTAAAAAACTTTCTATCTTTGTAATAGTTTCAAATAAAGAAAACTTACAAACACTTAAAACACTGACTATGTTAGAATCTCATCAGTATTTACGTCAATTTTCCATCAAACCATCGGTGCAACGTTCGGCAGTCATGAATTTCTTATTAAAAAACCGCATTCACCCAACTATTGAGGAAATATACCTGGCACTAAGTCCAACCATGCCAACTTTGTCGAAAACTACCGTGTACAATACACTTGACTTATTTGTAGAACGTGGAGCCGTGCGCGCATTGGCTATCGATGAAAAGAACGCCCGTTACGATGTAGACATTTCTGCCCATGCCCATTTTATGTGCCGCAGCTGTGGATCTATCAAGGACATTTTCGATTTGAAAGCAAGCATGTACCACATACCTGAAACCACCAATTTTAAAATTGATTCAGTCGAAATATCCTATTTTGGCATATGCGAAAATTGCAAAGGAAATTAATATTTACAATTCCTTTTGGTAAATAAACTGATTGTAAGATTGATGATTATTTTTCTGATTTGAAGATATTAAAAAAAACCGTTACAGTCTCCTGTAACGGTTTTTTAATAGATATAAGAAATCGTAGATATTTAATCATATGTTGGTTAATCTACAAAAGCGTACATTCAAACATCCTGACAATTAATAATTATTAATTTTTAATTATTAATTATATCTTTAGTGCTACCATTCTGCTCAGTCCCGTTTCAAATTCTATCTTTGTTACATTCATAAACCCTGCCACTTGCAGCATATCTGTCACTTCCTGTTCCGTAAAACAATCTCCTGATTCGGTTCCTACCAGCATATTGATAGCAAATATAGCCCCGGCAGTCGGCAACGTTCTGTCACGGTTCATGATCCAGTCCTGGATAACAATTTTACCTCCTTTATTTAACGAGTTAAAACATTTTATCAGTAAGTTCTGGTTTACCTCCAGCGAATTACTGTGTATAATGGCTGAGAGGAACATTAAATTAAATCCGGCAGGCAATTCATCATTGGTATAATCGCCTGTAAATGTTTTTATTTTACCGGAAAAGCCTTCCTGTTCGATAAACTGTCGGGTAATCGGCACCACATTAGGCAGATCAAATACTGCCGCTTCAAGTTCCGGCATTTTAGTAATAAACTCCATGGCATATGCCCCGGATCCACCCCCGATATCCAGGACCGAATGTATTCCAGTCAGGTCAAGGGAGGATAGCTGTTGTGGAGCTTGTTTTTTTGCCCTGTCGTGCATGGCACTGATAAAAGAGTAAAGCCATTCCTGACCACGGACATTTATTTCTGAAGGATTAGCCGAAACACCGGTCTTGATTACCTGTGTCAGGTTGCTCCAGGTATTCCAGAGATGATTGGAATGCATCAGCCCACCCAGATAGTCAGGACTCTTTTTCGAAAGGAAATTATAGCTGTCAGGAGTGTTTAGGTAAAGTTCGTTTTCTTTTGTAAGAAACCCTAACGATACCAAAGCATTCAGCAATCGTTCGCAGGCATGCACGTCCAGTTTCAGTTCCGTAGCGAGCTCCTGATTGGTTGTACCTGCTTCTTCAAGCGTGGTAAAAATATCAAGTTCAAAACCGCTTAATAGTATCCTGCTCTTTTGAAACTGAGCCGCAAATTCTCTAATGGCTGTTGGATTCATTGGATTAAAAATTAGAAGGTTATTCGTTGAATATTTTGAAAGTATTTAGAGTTTGTTTATTATTATCATTCCAGCATTCGGAACTGCATCAAACTGAATATATGTCACTTTATCTTTCTTTACCAAAAAGGTTGATCGCTTTTCATCCCCCTGCATAACATTAGTTCCTTTCCATCCTTTTGGTATTGGGCGCCGGATAGAAACCGGATAATTATAAATTCTATCGTTAAGTGTATCAGTAAGCTCAAGTGTGATATGTGTCCTGGTTTCTGATTTCACCATCAAAATTGCGGCATTCCGTTCCCTGATATATCGTATAACATTTCCAAAGGTAGCTACCCAGTAATTTTCCTTGTTTGCCTGCACATACTTCAGATGTATTCCCAGTTGTTCCGAAGGCATGGGTGAATAAGCACGGTCAGTGTCAATGCCATGGAACAAAAACACGCACCAGCCATTCTGTGGGATGGCACTTTCTACTTTTGCATTTAAATCCGTTGCTGTTTTTCCAGGTCCTTCCGTACCACAATTTATCGAACTGATATGCATAAAGTCAGCGGGTGTTGATGGCACAACATATCCATCGCAACTCCGGGCACCGATATAAAACTCCGAACACAACTTGCTATTGCTGCAGGAACAAAACGGGTAGGCTATGGTTACACATTTTGAACCGGTGATATTGTTTTCTATCCTGTTTTTAGAATCTCTTAATTCAACCGTTTGTCTGGCTTCATTGATGCTGTCCAGTTTAGGATGTGTCACCGTATGGCTCGCTATTTCGTGTCCATTGTTTGAAGCTACCTGCAACCTTGCCCAGTTGGGAGCCCAGTTTGTCACAGTGAACAGTGTAACCTTAAACCCATGCTTATCGAAGATTGGAATTGCTGTTCCCAATTGATTTGGACAATTATCATCAAATGTATAACTGATTGCTGCAGGTTTAAAACCTTGCCACGTGCCAATTTCATAGGGTACTGCAATTCGTTGTCCGATTGCACCCTGAAATATGGCAAGTGCCAATACGATTAATATTTTCTGTATTAGTTTCATAATTACGTATCTGACTGACATATTAAAAATTCAATTAATCGCATTATCATTGTTTATTAACGAGGGAAGCTGATTTGCTACTAACCATCATATCAACCAATTAACTAGTATCCAATCAACCAATTAACCAAACCACCAATCTATCTCGAATAAACAGCCTTCATATTATATTTCCATTTATTGAAATAGATATTTCCACCCCTCCATTCCATTTCGCCCCGTTGAAAGTCTAGCGTTTCACTGCGTGGATAGATCTTTGCAGGGAACAGGGGTTGTGCATAATCGTCATTAACAACGAGACGGTATCCATCTATGCCCGATACATAGAAACTACGTATGTCAGTATCTTTTGAATCCTGTTCTTCGAACGATTGATCCAGCGGAACCCAACCCACTCCCTCGTAATATACCTCACACCAGTCGTGCAGGTTTATTTCGCCCGGGTGCAGCATCCATCCGCTTTGCCATTTACAGGGAATTCCTGCATAGCGTGCCATAGTCATAAACAACAATGTTTGCTGGCCACAGTCTCCGTGCCGGTTGGTCAACACATATTCGGGGATATTGTCGAGTGTACTGTATTCAAGTGCCGAACACCAGGGAATATTGGAGTCTATCCACCGGTAAATACGTTGAACTTTTTTAAATATGTCGGTCTCTTTGCCTACCACCGAGTCTGTGAGTTTTTTTATTTTGTCGCTAAATACAATTTGAGGGAGGCGTTCGGCAGTATATGTTTTGAATATCTCTGAATTCAGTTCATACGGCTTTACAGTCATGTTGGCCAATTGTTGCCATTCAGCCCTGCAATCAAAACTAAGCTCAAGAACAAAGACAGTGGGTTGTCCCTTTTCAGCTATTTTTTCGCAATAAACGGTACGTTGCATATTATCTGGAGGTGCCAGGATACAGTTTTTGCTGTTTATTCGCAGCAGCTTGATATTGCTTTGGCGGGCATGCCCTTCCCTCGGATAAGGCAACCAGCACCTCACTGTTTCACCGGCAGGGATGGCATCAGCTTCCAGCGTAACGGTATATGTAAGGGTGATGGTGCGTTTATCTGCCAGAGTTGATTTCTCCAGCCTGAAGCTATCGAGTAATACAGGCAAATAGTTCTTCAAAAATTCAGGAGCCCCGTTGAAAGTATTTTTATCGATCGTATTTTTCACCTTTTTAGCCATGCTGTCAAGTCGGAATAGGTTGCCCACGGACACTTTAAAATAACACCGTTTACCATCAATTACTTTCATCTCCAGCTTCCGGTTGTTTTCCCAGGTACGCAACTGATTGTCGCTGACATTCGGAAAATAAGGCTTCAACTTTTCACGTATATCTTTCTCTGACAGGCTAAAGTCCAACCTGATTCTGTTGAAAACATCCTGTTGAAAAAGAAGTTGGTAGTTTTCAGTTTCAGTCAGCGTATTTGTTGCACGCAACCGGTCAATCTTTTGTGATGCTTCCGTGAAATTTCCTTTCCGGATTAAACCCTCTATCCCGGAAATATCAGTTTTCTGCCTTAACTGGCAATTTGCGGATAAACTTATAAACATGAGTAGAACAACAGGGAAATGGAATAATTTCATATTAAAATATTTTGTTGGCATTTAAAGTACAAAGGATACAAGCAATAAAGTACACGAAATTCAATACAGCAATGGTTAAATAGAATAAAACGCCGATAGTATAATCCGGTTTTGATGGAATATATAAGAATCGAACGCAAATTAACTCAATTTAATGCAAATTCGGTCGATTATATCCGGATTTTATTTCAATAAATTGAAGATAGAATATACGCTTACTAAATGATCTTCTGATTTACAAATATTTGACAGTTACTCCGTGCAAGTTAAGAAATAAAATAGAATTTAATGATCTATTCAGCCAATGCCCATAAGAACCAATCGCACTCCAAACTGGACCGTAAGAATACTACGTTTGCATACAGAACCAGGCTACCTGCGAGACTTTTTACCATATAACACATAATTTACATAAAACAGTAATGTGAAGAAGAATTCGAATTCGTGGGTTGTTAATCCGAAGAAATAAAAAGCTATAATATCATAAAAAAAGCAAACAACAATCGCTTTTGATCCTTGCATGCGCTGCTATTTCCCCCTCGTTTATTGGGGATTAAGAGGAGTCAACAAAAACGAGGTCGATTATTAACAACTGATAGGAATAGAAACAAACTGAGGTTTACAGTTGTTGAAAGAACAGGTTTTTAAAATTAGCAGGTATTATTTCCTGGTATAGTAAAATATACGATGAAAGAATCACACCAAATTTTATAAACTAAATGATAAGAAAACATGAAAAAGCTTGTTTTATCTTTACTCGTAGCAGTAAGCCTGAGTGTTTACGCACGAAATTTTTCCGTATATGGAAAAACAGAATCAGGGACTGACATGAAAAATTCAGTACTGGAAGTACTTGACAATCCTGACGGTTTCTTTTTGAAATACGGTAAAATGATGATGGTGAATAATGGAAAATACACCATAATGTTCAAAAATGTTACACTTTCCGAAGGGACAGTGGTAATGAGCACAGGGTACTTTATAAAAAAAGGAGGTCTTAAAACAAAATTGAAAGAAGGCGAATTCATTGATATGGAAGGTAACCTGACAAAAACGGATACAACAGTTGATCCTAAAACAACTTCGGATAAAAATATGAATGACAGCACAATGAATACTTATTAACAGAGTTGCTTTTTCCCTCACTCCTACCTTTCAATATGTAAATCTTTTAAAAAAAGGAGAACGAGGAAGATAGACAGATCGGGATCACATAAACCTGATCCTTTGTTGCTATCGAACGTGGAAATTTATATTCAATTACTCAGCAGAAATACATTTGCTTAATTTGATTTCCCGTCTGAGGAATGGTGAATAGATGAGTTAAAAAGACAGTTACGTGAAATACGTTACTGTCTTTTTTTTTGCATTAATATCAGTATTTTTATCATTAAAGTGTTGCGTGTTTGAATGGTTTGAATAGTTTTAATGTTTGAAGGATTTTGTATTGAGCTCAACTTTGCAGCTTGTACTAATTGGAACAATTAAATGTCGTATTTTAAAATTTAACCCGGAAGAACGCTTCTCGAAGATGCTGACTTGTCGACATTCGCTTTTCTTATGGCTATCGGTATTTCGGGTTTTAATCCTGATTACTATCGGCAGAATTATAAGTCCATTGCAACCCACCTTACGATACACTCGTCTGATGTATCATGAGGAATCGGTAAGACTTTACAGGGGGTTCAGAGAGGGCTCAGAGGGGTTTACCCCTCCTAACCCCCAGGCAACCCCCTCGAAACCCCCAGGAAACCCCCAGGCAACAGTGAACGAATGATGACAGTCAATTTATTCCACGTTCAATGTTTCAGTTTTGGGATGAACAGCATTAAAATAGCATTAAATCAACTGTGTTGAAAGTTGTACATACTGAATAATTTCCGATAGCCATCTGAATTTAAATAAGACAATATATTGTTCAGCCAACTTAAAAAAATTATGTTCGCCCATTTACTTAAACAAATTTGTTCCGAAATTATTAGTACATATATTTTCGTAAACGTAAATTCGTTTACTGTTCATTACAATCGTTCAAAATCGTTACTATTAACATTTTAAAAGTACAAAACAGCATTAATAAGCTGCAATTCTTAATAAAATGTTGGACTAGTATTATTTTTTGTTAATAATGCATGATTATATTTTCATACACATTGACTTTCGTTTATTTGTTATTATGTTTGTATACGAAATAATTCGAAACTATTTATCATGTTAAAAGTAAATCAACATACAATAAAAGCATTACAACTGAAAGCTGAAGAAATCAGAAGCAAAGTGGTAGAAATAGTATATGCTTCGAAAGGAGGACACATTGGGGGATCACTGTCATCGGTCGATATCGAGACAGCCTTATACTTTCACGTAATGAACATTGACCCGAAAAATCCCAATATGGAAAACAGGGACCGCTTTATCCTCAGTAAAGGGCACAGTGTGGAAGCACTTTATTCAGTGCTTGAAGCTAAAGGGTTTATCAACCAAAGTCTGCTGAATACATACGGTAAGTTCAATTCAAAACTTGCAGGACACCCAACAAAAAAAACACCCGGAATAGAATTGAACAGCGGAGCCCTGGGCCATGGATTGTCGGTAGGAATTGGAATGGCTATGGCAGCTAAAATGGATCAAAAATCTTACAAGACCTATGTATTAATGGGTGATGGCGAACAAGGAGAAGGTTCGATTTACGAAGCAGCCATGTCAGGGAGTCATTATAAACTTGACAATGTGGTGGCTATCATCGACCGCAACAAATTGCAAATCAGCGGAAAAACAGAAGATGTAATGTCACTGGAACCTATGCGCGACCGCTGGGAAGCATTCGGCTGGGAAGTGATTGATATGGAAGGAAATGATATGAACGATATTGTGAAGACATTCGAAAGCCTGGATTACACGAACGCGAAACCCAAAATGATCATAGCACATACCACCAAAGGGATGGGCATTTCATTTATGGAAAAAAAGGCCAGCTGGCATCACGGAGTACCCAGCATAGAACAATATAACAAAGCAAATGCTGAAATTGGAGCGAGAATTAAAAGTTTGAACGAGTAAGAATGATGAGTACTGAAAATAAAAATACAATTCCATGCCGCAAAATGTTTACCGACACACTGGTAGAGATGGCAAAAAAAGACAGAGACATTGTGGCAGTTACCACGGATGCACGTGGATCGGTTACACTTGATAAATTTGCCAATGAACTTCCGGCACAGTTTGTAGAACTGGGCATAGCCGAACAAAACGCGGTAGGGGTAGCAGCAGGACTGGTATCGGCGGGCAAGAAAGCTTTTGTATGCGGACCTGCTTGTTTTTATGTAGCCCGCAGCCTTGAACAGGTAAAAATAGATGTAGCCTATTCCGCCAATCCGGTCAAAATACTCGGAGTAAGCGGTGGAGTAAGTTATGGATCGTTGGGTTTTTCACATCACAGTCTGCACGACATAGCTGTATTGCGTACTTTCCCTGGAATGCACATTGTACTTCCCTGCGATATCCGTCAAACAAAGAAACTGGTGGAAGAATTGGTTGACTATCCTTTTCCGGTATACGTCCGGGTAGGTAGAAATGCTGTGCCAAATGTCTATGACGATGAAACAATTGAGTTTAAAATCGGAAAGGCAAATTTATTGCTCGACGGCAATGACCTCACCATTATCGGTACCGGTGAAACAGTATATCATTGCCTTGAGGCAGGGAAGAAATTACACAAACAGGGAATTATGGCAAGGGTTATTGATATGCATACCCTGAAACCATTTGATAAAGAAATAGTAGAAAAAGCTGCCAGGGAAACAGGTGGAATAATTACAGTAGAAGAACACAGCATATTTGGCGGTCTGGGCGGGGCAGTTGCCGAGATAGTAGCTCAAAGCACCCCTGTTCCCATGCGTATTCTGGGCATCCCGGATGAATATTCCATACATGGGAAGCCGCTTGAAATTTTCAACCATTATGGAATTGACGCCGAAGGGATATTTAATACGGCTGTTTTCATGTACAAAGCATAATTGGAGTTTTTTTGCAGTACAAATGAAGAAATAAACCGTTTAAATATACAGAGAATCTAATAAATTATTTTTCAAAAGAATAGATGATATTCTTTCGTTATTGAACAACCTTCAATTTCTCTTACTTAAAATCTAAAACTGAATGAAATACACACTGGCAATTGACCAAAGCACCTCGACAACAAAAGCAATGCTTTTTGATGAAAAAGAGTCATTGATTGCACGTACCTCCATCGACCATAAACAATATTATCCGCAACCCGGCTGGGTAGAACATGATCCGGCTGAGATCATAGAAAATACATATAAAGCAGTAGAACAAGTCATCAGTATAAGCAATATCGACCGGAAAGATATTGCATCTGTAGCAATCACCAATCAGCGCGAAACGGTTGTGGTGTGGGATAAACGTACAGGAAAACCGGTTTACAATGCTGTGGTGTGGCAATGCAACCGCGGCACAGCCATTTGTGAAGAACTTATTGCACAAGGCAAAGAACCATTTGTAACAGTAAAAACAGGACTTATTATCAACCCATACTTCTCGGCCAGTGGTGTAAAATGGATCCTGGACAATGTTTCGGGTGCACGTAAAGCAGCAGAAGACGGCCATTTATTGCTGGGAACTATCGACAGCTGGTTGATCTGGAACTTTACAAACGGGAAAGTACACGCTACCGATTACACAAACGCCTCACGAACCCTCCTTTTCAACATTCACACATTAGACTGGGATAATGAATTGCTGAAGCTCTTCACTATCCCATCGTCTATGCTTCCAAAAACATTTCCCTGCGACGTACGATATGGAACAACAACATTAAACGGAATCGTACAGGAAATACCAATTGCCGGCGTAATGGGCGATTCCCACGGTGCATTGGCAGGACAAATGTGTTTCTCCGACGGGATGGGAAAAGCAACCTACGGTACCGGCTCTTCCATAATGGTCAATATTGGTGAAAAGGCGTTGCCTGCTCCCCGTGGACTGGTAACATCCATAGGATTTGCCGCCAAAGGCAAAGTGCATTATGCTTTCGAAGGAAATATCCATTGTACAGGAGCCACAATCAAGTGGTTGCAGGATGACCTGCAACTCATTCAGTCGGCAGCAGATACTGAAGCATTGGCAACATCGGTAGAAAGCACTGAGGGTGTTTATTTTGTCCCTGCATTTGCAGGATTAGGTGCACCCTGGTGGGATAACGATGCCAAGGCTCTGATATGTGGCATGAACCGCGGAACAAACAAAGCGCATATTGTGCGGGCAGCCCTTGAATCAATTGCTTACCAGGTAAAAGATTTAATAGGTCTTATTCAGGAATCGGGTGTAAAACTACTTGAACTACGGGTAGATGGCGGTCCTGTGAAAAACAATTTTCTTATGCAGTTTCAATCGGACATATTGCAGGCAAGGATAGACAGAAGCCATATTGAGGAAGCTTCTGCACTTGGAGCTGTACTGATGAACGGGATTGCACTCAAACGCCTTGCAGAATTAGAGGATGCCATTGCCCTGAGAAATACAAACGATCATATCGCCCCGCAAATGAATCCGCTAAAAGTAGAGGAATTATACAGTCAATGGAAAAAGGCAATACAGCGAACGTTGATGAAGTAAAATTAAAAAACAGGAATTCAGAAAACACGAGAATAAACACAACAACTAAAATTACTAATACCTAATTCGTAAAAAAATGGCTTATAAACAGAAACTTACCTTTGGTATCATTGTAGGTACCAGAGCTTATTTCAATTCTGCCTTAGCAGAAGACGTTCGCGCTACTGTACTGAAAGAAATTAAGGCCCAGGGTTATGATTATGTAATACTTGACGCATCTGAAACACCAACAGGCAGTATTGAAACGTACGACGACGCAAAGAAGTGTGCAGCTCTTTTCCGTGCAAACCGGGATATAATTGACGGAATCATCGTATCATTGCCTAACTTCGGATATGAAGTTGGTATCGTCAATTCCATCAGTCTGTCTGAACTGAAAGTCCCTGTACTTATTCAGGCTTGTGATGACGAAAACGATAAAGTCACCCTGGATAAACGCCGTGACGCTTTCTGCGGTAAACTTTCTGTTTGCAATAACCTCTATCAGTATAATATCCCGTTCACGGATACATCCTCACATACTTATTCCATTCACAGCGAAGACTTCAGGAAAGACATGGCCTATTTTGCCGGCGTATGCCGCGTAGTAAACGGTTTACGCAAAGCCCGCATCGGGGTTATCGGTTGCAGGCCTATCGGTTTCCAGACCTGCCGTGCAAGTGAAAAGTTATTACAGGCTACCGGTATTACAGTCGTTCCTATCGACTTGTCCGAAATGATTGCCGCAGCAGGTAAGATTGCAAATGATTCTGAGGGCGTAAAACTCCGTATTGAAAATATGAAGGCTTATGCCCATGTTTCAAAAGAATACGAGGAAAAATTGATTTTGCAGGCTAAGATGGGGCTCGCAATTGACGAATGGGTGATTGAAAATGACATTGATGCTACGGCTGTTCAATGCTGGGACTCCATCGAAAAGAACTATGGCTGTGCTCCTTGTCTGAGCATGAGCATGATGAGCGACCGCCTGTTCCCAAGCGCCTGTGAAGCTGACGTAGCAGGTGCCGTCTCTATGTATGCCTTAATGCTGGCAGCCGGCACACCTCCGGCATTGGCTGACTGGAATAATAACTTTGCCGAGAATCGCAATAAATGTGTGTGTACGCATTGCGGGAACTTTCCCAAGGGCTTTACGAAAGCTCCTATGGCAGTTGGTTCTCTTGGTGTACTGGGGAATGTATTGGGTCGTGTGAATACCGTTGGAGCCATACTCAGTAAAGTATCCGAAGGTCCATTCACCTTTTTCCGTATTTCTACGGATGATAATTTAGGTAAGATCAAGTCATATCTGGGAGAAGGAAATATCACAAACGACCCATACGGAATGGATGGTTGTATTGCAGTAACAGAAGTTGATAACCTGCAGGGGTTGATGAAATATATGTGCAAGAACGGTTTTGAACATCATGTAGGTCTTGTTCGTGGTCAGGTAGCCAATATACTTGAGGAATCAATCAATACTTATTTAGGCTGGAATTTATATCTCCATAAATAATTAAACCTTTTTGCAGGAATGCAACCCGATTGTGTTCCTGCAATATTTAAATCTAATACGTATGATCTTAATTCACAATTTTCTACCCGCATTGGTATTTCTGTTCTTCAGTATGATATGCTGGGGTTCCTGGTCAAATACACAAAAAATGACTGCTAAGAACTGGCGGTTTGAGTTATTCTATTTCGATTTTGTATGGGGACTTTTGCTTACTGCCTTAGTAGCATCGTTTACACTGGGAAGTTTCGGATCGGACGGTCGAAGCTTCATGGAAGACATTGCTCAGGCTGACTCTACAAGCATCATGTATGCTGTTGCAGGCGGAATCGTCTGGAATTTAGGCACTTTATTATTAGTGGCTGCTATGGCAATTGCCGGCATGGCTGTTGGCTTTCCTATTGGTGGCGGACTGGCCTGGGTACTGGGAATCATGGTTAACTTCTTTATTTCCGGAGCACAGGGAAATAATACAACCATTCTGTTTTCAGGCGTAGCGCTTATCGTGGCTGCCATTTTCTTCTGTATGCAGGCATATAAAAAACTATCTGCAGGCAAAAAAGGCTCTACCTCAAAGGGCCTGATCATTTCTTTACTGGCCGGTGTAACCATTGCATTCTTCTACGGATTGGTGGTGAAATCACTTGATCCTGCTTATGTTGCAGGTGGATCAGGTAACCTGACTCCCTTTTCTGGAGTATTTTTCTTTACCATTGGTGCAGTGATCAGCACTCCTATATTCAATTATTTCGTAATGCGCCATCCGGTAGAAGGAGAAAAACTCACCCTGAAAGATTATTTCAAGGGAGATATAAAAACACATCTCACCGGCGTATTGGGTGGAATAATCTGGATGACAGGTATGGTTATCAGCTTTATGGCTATACCCAAGGCAGGTCCCACCATTTCGTATGCACTGACCAACGGAGCTCCTGTGGTAGCTATGTTCTGGGGTGTATTTGTATGGAAAGAATTCAAAGGTGCACCCAAAGGTACAAACGGACTGCTGACTGCTATGTTTGTTCTTTTTATAGCAGGCTTAGTCACAATTACTCTCTCCAAAATATAAATATACTCAACACATTAAGTAAGTAGAATAAAATAGTATCGCATTATTTCAGCTATTCACCCAACAAAGTCCTTCTCCATGGGAGAGGGATTTAGGGAGAGGTTGAAATTGCAATATTGTATCTTTCCTGTTACTTCATATTACAAATATCAAAAAACTATATCTTTTGCAAGTTCTTGAATTACCTTAATATTAAACCTATTATTATTAAAATCATGAGAAAAAACAAAGAAAAACAAAGACATGTGCAATTTCTTCTCAGAAGAGTTTTATACTGCAGTGTAAAGCTTCTGACAGTAGGATTCATTTTATGCGCATCCTTTTTTGGGACACTGCAACCAGTAATGGCTCAAAATGCAACAAAAATTACCGGAGTAGTCACAGATGATTCCGGTTCAGCATTGATTGGTGTTGGAGTAATCGTTAAAGGTACCAAAACAGGTACCATAACGAACATAGATGGGCAATTCGCCATTGATTTAACTCAAAAAACAGGGACTCTGGTTTTTTCATACATCGGTATGGACAACAAAGAAGTTCCCTTTATTGGCTCCCAGGTTCTAAACATTGTATTAACAACATCGGGCATAAACTTGGATGAAGTAGTTACAATCGGGTATGGTTCCATGAAAAAACGAGACCTTACGGGAGCTGTATCCTCTATAAAGAGTGAGGATATCACGTTACGTCCAGGATCTAATCCAATGGAAGCCCTTCAGGGCAAAGTAGCCGGATTGGATATTACCCGTACTTCAGGGGAACCCGGAGCAGGTATAAATATGCAACTACGGGGGAACAGATCGATTAAAGCAAGTGGTACTCCTATATTCATTATTGATGGGTTACCCGGTGATTACGCCACTATAAATCCAAATGACATTCAATCCATAGAAGTATTGAAAGATGCTTCTTCAACGGCTGTTTATGGTGCAGCAGGATCGAATGGCGTCATTATCATTACAACGAAAAGAGGCAAGACCGGAAAAGTAAATATAGATTTCAACAGTTATTATGGGTATAATGGGTGGTCTGTCATTCCGCAAATGCGAACCGGTGAGTCATACCTTGAGACTAAACGCGAAGCTTATAAGTACGTGTGGGATCCAACCAATAACGTATGGACAACAACAGGTGCTGTATGGCAATCTGAGGCCAATGATGAAACAATCTTTGGAACGGCACGATATGCTACTTACAAGCAAGGCCAGTTCGTGAATTGGGGCAATGAGTTTCTACGTAAAAGCGCAGGTACGCAGAACTACAGCTTAAGTATCTCCGGAGGAAGTGAAAAAACAAAAGGATATGTATCTTTCAATTATACCGATGAGAAAGGCCAATATACGGGTGATGATTATAAACAATATTCAACCAACATGAAAGTAGATCACAACTATAAAAACTGGCTTTCATTTGGTAGCAGTATGCAGGCGTCGTATGTGATCAGGAACAAAGCCCAGGATAAACTGGAAAATGCGTTAACTACCGACCCACTTGTCAGAACCCACAATGATGATGGTACGCTGAATACGAATCTCGGTAATAATGTGTACAACCTTCTTCTCAACTACCAACCGGGTGTATATGCCAATACGGATAACAATTTCAGGATTAATGTAAATCCATATGTTGAAATCAAGCCTTTCAAAGGGTTAAGCATATTATCACGGGTTGGAGCAGCATTCACGTATTCCAACGGTTATCAATTCAATGGGATAGGTTCGGTAAATTACACCTATAACAATGGCCAGATTGCGAAAGCACTGATCACCCAGAACCGTTCGTTTGGATATACCTGGGAAAATATCCTGACCTATAATTTCAAAATTGCCCAAGATCATGATTTCACTCTCACAGGTGTAACTTCATGGAATGACAATCAGAAAATAAACACTGATATGTATCAGAGTAATATAATAACCAATGACTTTAAATGGTATAATTTCACCAATGATGTAAATACAACAGCTTATTCATCCTATTCAATGTCAAAAACATATGGTTTTGTTGGGCGTCTTAGCTATTCCTATTTAGGTAAATATCTCTTATCTGCTTCTGTACGTCGCGACGGTGCATCTGCCCTGTATTATACAAACCAATGGGATAATTTCCCTGCCGCTTCAGTAGCATGGAGAATCTCTGATGAAAAATTTATGTCTTTCTCCAAAAACTGGTTAGACAATCTCAAACTGCGTGTAGGTTGGGGAGCTACAGGCGTATCGAGTATTGATCCTTATACTTCCACCCAAAATCTGGAAAGTAACAACATGTCGTTGGGAGGTACCACACAGTCCATTTACCGGTATTCGAAGTATCTGACGAATGCTGATTTAAGATGGGAAAAATCATACAATACCAACATTGGTCTGGACGCAACTTTACTGAAGAACCGCGTTGATTTATCGTTGGATTATTATACGACTAAAACCGATGGCGTCATTTATGGCGTTTCTTTACCAACAATTTATGGCACTTATACACCAAATACAAACTATCTGACGAATATAAATATCTGTCAGACCAGAAACACAGGTTTTGAGGCCACATTAAATACACGCAATATCGTTACAAGAGATTTTGAATGGAATACGTCCTTTACGTTTTCAACTAACAAAGAGGAAATCCTAAAACTAACAGGTGGAACCAATAATAACATTTCAAATAGTGATAATACGGCCTATACGCTCACTATTGGCCAACCTGTCAATTCATTCTACAACTACAAGTTAAATGGCATTTGGCAAATCGGGCAGGAAAAAGATGCTGCTGTATTTGGGGTAAGACCGGGTGATTTAAATGTAAATGTTCCGGGTATGACACGGCTGGATGCAGGTGTTTATACAAAAACAGCTGCTGATGGCACACTCACATACTACTATACCGACCTGGCCGCAGCGCAGAAATACAATTCGGGTCTTACTGCTGCAACATCTAAGTATTCAGTCAGTAACAAGGATTTCCAAACCGTGGGACATAATGCTCCTGACTTGTCGGTTGGATTTCAAAACACATTCAAATATAAAAACTTTGATTTAACTGTATATGCGTATCTCAGATGGGGACAAACCATCAGCTATAACATGATGGGATGGTACCAGCCGAATGCATATGCTACCAATGCAAGCCCTTCCAGGACGATTCCAAACTATTTCAATTACTGGACTCCTACGAATCCATCCAATGATTTCCCTGTTATGAATTATCTTGCAACAACCTCAAACATGACAGGTTTTACCGGATTGAATTACGTCGATGGCTCGTTCTTTAAAATCAAAAATGTCACCCTGGGCTATTCTTTACCAAAAAAATTAATACGGAACCTCTCCATTGAAAAGTTCCGCTTATATGGTACTGTTACAAACCCATTGGTGGTTGCAAAAAGCCATTTGTTACAACAATATGATCCTGAAATGAACGGTTCATTAAGCTATCCGCTTACCAAGCAGATTGTAGTAGGTCTTAATGTAACATTTTAATTATTAATTTATTAAAAATAGAAATATGAAAACTCTTAATATAAAAGGAATATTCTATACATGTGCGCTCGGGTTGTTCCTGTCATGCTACTTTACTTCATGCACCCTGGATGAATACAACCCGTCGGCTGTGTCACCTGAAAACGTACTTAAAAATTTTAATGGGTGGAAATCATACCAGGCAAACTGTTATACAGGTCTCTGGGGATCACTGATAGGACTGAATTATAATATTCAATCGGAAACAGGTACTGATTTATGGACATTTTCGTATGGTGTTCACGGTATGTTTAAAGATCTAATGGCATATGAGCAGTATACGACAAGTTCCGGACCGGTAAGTGCTGTCTGGAATTATGCCTATGGTTCGATAAAAGACTGTAATGTAACGATACAATTAGCGCCTAAACTGGTAGATGGAAAGGCCAGTGATATCACTTCTATCGTTGCAGAAACAAAATTTTTGAGAGCATACTATTATTCGGTGCTGGTAGCACAATATGGTGAAGTTCCGCTAATTCTGGTGGATGAACCGGTTAAAAGCTTAACCCCTAAACGGAATACGATTCCGGAAGTGTATGCACAGATTATTTCGGACCTGAGATTCTCATTTCAGAATCTTCCGGTGACACCCTATGATAATAACGGTGCACGTGTGACTAAAAAAAGCGCATTAGGCATGCTTGCTCGTGTGTATGCACAAGGGGGCGGTGAAGGTTTAAGTGAAGGCGGAAAGTCCTATTGGTTACGTGCTAAGGAAGTCGCAGACAGTCTTATCAACAATCAAGGCACATATGGGGCATCTATGTACGACGATTTTCAGAAAGTATTTGCTTCAGCAAACAACCGCAACAATACTGAAGCTCTCTTTACAGCTTATGGCCTCAATCCGTATGATGCCTCCTATGACTATTTTACAGGAAATTCCAGACCAAATTTTTATCTTTATTATTATCCTAAGTTCGATGATGCATTTGGGACATCAGACATTTTTAAAAGGGGCGTAAACTCCAATACCTCAAATGCATATTATGGACGTTGCAATCAGCAATTTGTTGCTCCGACCAAGTATCTTGTAAATTGTTTCAATGCGAAATATGATAAACGGTGGGAAAATACATTTGTAACGGCTTTTGCAAATTACTCCGGGGTACAGGCAATAACGAGTCTTGGAACAGGTGTTCCCAGTCCGGGAAATGTAACATACAGTGCTGCAACAATTACTCTTACAGCGGCCATATGTACAAAATATGGCATTGATGCATCACACGTAGGTGAGAAAATTTATCCATATGCAGACGTAAACGCTGTAAACGCTTCCAAAAATGCGTCCTGGCAATATATCCCAAAGATATGGAAAAAAGGCGCTCACACCGGGGCAATCATCGATTTGAAAGATACTACAAATGGCAATTTACATCCGTATCCGTTAGCTGCTGATGAAGACAGGTTTTTTATCTATTTAAGCAAAGATCCTCTCACCACTGCAGAAAAGAAGGTGCGCAGATATGTGACGGTCAATATTGATGATTTATTTGATACGGCTGCCGATCCCACCGGGAGTACGTACAAGAGCGTAACTGCATCTAACGGGTTAACTCCAATGAGTCTTGCTAATCTATTTCCTGCCATGTCGAAGTTTAATCATAACTTTGATGGTGGTTGGGTAGGTTCAAACTTCCAGCTAAAGCTAGGTAACATTATGATTATGCGTATGGCTGAGGTCTATTTAATTGCTGCCGAAGCTGCTCTGCATGTAAATAATGGTGATGGGGCTACCGCTGCCAATTATCTGAACCAGGTACGTAAACGTGCCTGCAGGAATGCCAGTGACTTCAATACCACGACAGGCATGCAACTTACTACAGCAACCATGAATGACGTATTTGATGAATATGCAAGGGAACTATGCGGAGAATTTAATCGCTGGGCTTTGTTAAAGAGGAACAAAGCTTTTGAGTCACGACTAAAAACCTACAATGGAACTGCTTTTGCGAATTTCGATCCTACCAAACATTATAATCGCCCTATACCATTTAGCTTCCTGAACCAGATTAACAATGCTGGTGAATTTGGAACAAACGGTTATTAATTGTTTGTAAATTTCATAGTCAAAATGCTGCTTCACAATCAGGCAGCATTTTGACTATTTACGAAATCATTTAAAATTTCTATTTATGAATAAATTTCCGGTTTTACTGTCTCTGTTATTTTTATTCGTAATTCAATCTTTGTATTCACAGAAGACGGAACAATGGGATCGATTCGAAATTACCTTAAACAGTAACCAGAATGGAAACTCCGTCAAAGATGCTAAACTATCCGCCACCTTTGTCAGCAAAGACACAACCTATACCGTTGCCGGGTTTTATGATGGCGACAATACCTTCAGGATCCGCTTTATGCCACAACAAACAGGAACGTGGAGCTATACAACCAAAAGTAATATTCCTGCCTTAAACAATAAAAAAGGAACATTCGAATGCATCAAAGCCACAGGTGGTAATCATGGAATAGTCAGGGTAAGTGACACATACAATTTCAGATATGCTGATGGAAAACAATATTATCCTTTTGGCACCACAGCCTACGCATGGACACACATGACCAACGGCATTCAGGAAATGACTCTCAACAGTCTTAAGAACTCGGGGTTCAATAAAATACGGATGTGTGTGTTTCCCAAAAACTATGATTTAGTGAAGGAAGAACCTGAACTTTATCCATTTGCAATAAAAGAAATAAAGAAAGATACAAAAGGGAATGAGATTAAAGTCTGGGATTTCAATCAGTTCAACCCTGCCTTTTTTCAGCATCTCGAAAAAAGGATTGATGATCTGGCAAGGTTAGGCATTGAAGCCGATCTGATTCTTTTCCATCCTTATGACAAAGGGCGTTGGGGGTTTGATTCCATGCCTGCCGATGTGAATATCCGTTATATTGAATACATTACTGCCCGGTTATCCTCATTCCGAAATGTATGGTGGTCGTTGGCAAACGAATGGGATTACGTAAAAAGCAAGACGCATGCCGACTGGGACTTACTGGCACAAACTACAGTCAAAAATGACCCATACAGGCATTTATGCTCCATTCACGGAGCAACAGCCACCTATTACGAATACTGGAAACCTGAATTTACCCATGTAAGCGTTCAGGACGAATCACCTGTACAAAACCCGGGAGCAGCAGCCATGTTGCGTAATGTTTACCACAAACCTGTTATCTGTGATGAAGTAGGGTATGAAGGCAATCTGAAATCACGTTGGGGCCGGTATAGTCCAGAAGAAATGACCTACCTGGTATGGAATGGTGTGATCGGTGGAACATACGTCACCCACGGCGAAAGCTATATGTTCAAAGATCTTACGGATACTATTTTCTGGGCAAAAGGCGGTGTATTCAAAGGCACCAGCTGGAAGCGTATTGCTTTTCTTCGCAACATTGTTGAAGCATGCCCGTCACCATTAAGCCTGGCAGATATAGGCCGTGATAACAGTACAGCCTCTGCAGGTCCCGGTTATTACATTGTTTATTTTGGAAAAGAAATGCATGAGTCATGGCTCTTCAACCTTCCTGCCAGGAATGGTTCGTTCCCAAAGCTGAAAGCAGGTGTTCGTTTTAAAGTAGAAATAATCGACACCTGGGATATGACTATCAAAACAGTCCCATTCGTTTTTGTCACTTCTCAGGAAAACGATTACAGGTTATTTGATACAGATCTAAAGAAAGTAAGACTTCCATTAAAACCCTACATCGCATTGCGAATAACAGAAATCACCAACCCATAATTTACAAATCAGACACACAGCAACATAATCAACCAACGAAAATTCAATAAACTAATAAACACATATTTACAGCTAACCTCTTTCAGTTCTTCACCTATTTCTAATTCAGTTTTTTATTCTTTGCAACATTCGTATTTCTTTTAAAATTAGTATAAAGTTCTCTCTGAAAAACAATTTCTAATATCAAAAAAAAACCATGAAAAGAAACAAAATGAATTGTCAAAGTACTCATCATTGTAGTACTGAGTCTTCCGGAAACATTTGGAAGCACAGCCTGAAGTTTTTCCTGACCTGTATGCTGATTCTCAGTATTCAGTTTGTATCAGCACAAGTCAGGGTAACAGGAAAAGTAGCTGATAACAAAGGGATACCGCTTATAGGTGTCAATGTAATCGTAAAAGGTACCAGTCAGGGTACCATCACAGACGTGGATGGTAATTATTCAATCAACACTTCTGCCAGTGCTCAACTCAAATTTAATTATGTAGGTTACGACGAAAGCATTCAGGCTGTAGGTGACCGGACAGTTATCAATGTCGTAATGACTGAAGGGTCTAAAAACCTTGATGAAGTTGTTGTTGTAGGGTATGGCCAGGTAAGGAAAAAAGATTTAACAGGGTCGGTTGCATCTTTTGGAGCAGACAAGCTTAAGGAGAGACCATATGGCAATGCATTACAATCCTTGTCGGGTCAGGTTTCCGGTGTTCAGATCACCCAGTCGCAGGGTGCTCCCGGAATGGCTCCATCCATCAAGATTCGTGGGGCATCGTCTATCAATGCAGGGACTACTCCACTGTATGTCATTGATGGAATTCCATTGGAAGACAACACCGTACGATCTGGTGATGGTGCCAGTAGCGGCAGCAATATGGACTTCAACCGCAACCCGTTAAATAATATCAATCCAAATGATATCGAATCAATTGAGATATTGAAAGATGCATCTTCGGCTGCTATTTATGGTTCACGTGGTGCAAATGGTGTAGTTATCATCACTACAAAACAAGGTAAAGCAGGTAAGACTAAAATTGATGCCAGTTATGAATTTGGAGTCTCCAATGTAAACCGCAAGATCGATATGATGGACGCCAGACAATGGATGGAATTTGAAACAGCAGCTCGTAACAACACCTGGGCAACTACCGTAAAAGCTAACCCGGCAGCTGTTCGTGGCAATAACACCATTATCCCTGTTGAATTCTCTGACCCTGCCTGGTTAGAACGTATCGGAAATGGTACCAACTGGCAGGATGTATTATTAAGAACTGCCTATTCGCATAACGTTCAGCTTTCGGCTTCCGGAGGTAATGAAAAAACACAGTTTATGATATCAGGTGGATACCTGAATTCTCAGGGTGTTGTAGATCAGAATGAATATAACCGTATCACGCTCCGGTCGAACTTAAAACATAAAATCAGTGATAAATTCACAGTAGGTGTCAACATTGGATTAACACGAACCAACGATGCATCATTTGGTACAGCCGGTAAATCGGATGCAGTCAGTCTGACTCTTCAGAACGACCCTATTTTCCCGTTATACGTGGAAACAGGGAGCCTTGGATTTAAAGACCCTGCTTCAATCTGGAATACCTTTGCCAAATATGGTTTTCAATTCTGGCATCCTTACTCGTTAACACGTGAAATGACCAAAAAGAAAATTACAAATGTAACAACGGCAAATACATATGCAGAATGGAACATTGTGAAAGGCCTTACATTTAAAACAGCCATGAATGCCAACCTTGAAGATACATATTTTTCATCGTACTGGAACGAAGGTCAGAACTGGGGTTATTCAGGCTGGGTTAATGCTACCGGTAGCTTTATTACCATGCATTCGATGAACTGGGTTTGGGAAAACACCCTGAATTTCAACCGTACATTTAACACCGACCATGTGGTATCAGCGTTAGTTGGTTATACTTCGCAGGAACAACGTTACGACTACAGCGATATGACTTCCGGTTCATTTCCAAACGATATGGTAAAAACACTGAATGCAGGTAAAGTAGTTTCAGGAAGTACCTCCGCACAGGAATGGTCACTGCTTTCCTACCTGGCGCGTGCAACGTATGCGTACAAAGATAAATATCTTGCAACAGCTACAGTGCGTGCCGATGGTTGCTCCCGATTTGGCAAGAACAATCGTTGGGGTTATTTCCCTTCTGCTTCATTAGGCTGGAGAATGAAAGAAGAATCTTTTATGCAGGACTTTACCTGGCTGGATAACCTGAAACTTCGTTTAAGCTATGGCGAGACAGGAAACAACCAGATACCAAACTACGGATCGGTCGGTTTACTGGGATATTCTTCCTATGTATCCGGAGCTAATGTAGTACAGGGCATCTACACCAACACATTCCCTGACGAAAATCTGAAATGGGAGAAAACCGCTCAGACTAATCTTGGGTTGGATGGTTCTGTTCTGAATCAACGGGTTAATTTCTCCGTGGATGTTTATTATTCAAAGACACGTGACTTATTGCTGAATGTACCAATTCCTGTCCTGACAGGTTTCCAGTCAACACTTACCAACATCGGCGAACTGGAGAACAGAGGTGCTGAATTCTCTCTTTCAACGAAAAACCTGATAGGTGCATTTACATGGACAACCGATTTCAACATTTCACTCAACCGCAATAAGGTACTGAAACTTGGAGCCAACAATGCTCCGATTCTTCTTACCGTAAACGATGCTATTTCTAAAACTGAAGTTGGGCAGCCTATCGGTAATTATTACGGGTATATATTCGACGGAGTTATCATGAGCCAGGCTGATCTTGACAGCAAAAAATATCCTGTATGGCCGGGTAGCGAACCGGGTGATCCTAAAGTGCGTGATGTAAACGGTGATAAGAAAATTGATTCAAACGACCGTACCATCTTAGGCAATTATCAACCTGATTTCACATGGGGTATGACAAACACAATCGGATACAAAGGCATTGAGCTTTCAGTTATGTTGACCGGTGTTCAGGGTGCTGAAGTAATGAATCAACAGTCACGCTTCCTGAAGACCTTTAATGGAGACAGAAATGTTTATGCTTATGTATCTGATTATTGGAAATCGGATGCTGATCCCGGTAATGGAAAGATCAACAAGCCAAGGGTAACACAAAATACGGTTCAGTCATTAAGTTCTTCCTATTGGGTGGAAGATGGTTCATTTGTACGGGTTAAAAATATCCGTATCGGGTATAACCTTCCTTCAAGTTTGTCAAAGAAGCTGAAAGTCGGTGGAATAAAACTGTATGTAAACGCTGAGAATGTGTATATCTTCTCTAATTATTCCAACTACGATCCTGAAGGCAGTACCTATCAGGCCGGTGCTTTATTAGGATTCGATTATGGCGCCTATCCTAATCCATTTACTGCTACTGCGGGTATCACAGTCAGTCTTTAATAATAAATGGTATAATAACAGCCAAAAGCATTCATGATACATCAACATGAAACGTGCATAATCAATGTATACATTAAATGCCCTGATGAATTGCAGGTTTCAACTGATAATAATGTACTTTCAAAAAAAATAATTGTATGAAAAAAATAAAATATCTATTAGCTATTCTGATTCTGTCTCTCGTTGGTTGCGGAGATAGCTTTTTGGATCGTGCTCCGATCTCAAATATGAATGACCTTAGTTTCTACAAAACTGAAAAGGATTTTACTACGGCAATGTGGTCGGGGTATAACCGGTTGTATTCACTTTACGGACCAGAGAGTCTCCCATCGTTCTATGGTGAACTGATGTCGGACAATGCATACAGCGACAATACTGCCGGCACCGTCCAGGATTATGAAGCATTCGAGAATCATACCATGAACGAAAACAACACATTGGTATTGGGTTACTGGAACAACTACTACTCAAGTATTTTCATCCTGAACAACATCATTTACAAAAGCGCAGGTTCTGACTTTGCTTCTAAAAATGCACTGATCTCCGAAGCCCGTTTCTTACGTGCATTGTATTATTTTGATCTGGTACGGGCATGGGGTGACGTTCCACTTGTAACACAGCCATTGACAATCAGCGATGCATACAGTGCAGGCAGAACTCCTGAAGCAGATGTATACAAACAGATTGTTGCCGACCTTGACTTTGCAGCTGCGAACCTTCCACTAAAAGCCGCTAAGCGCTTTGCAGGAGCAGCAAGCCAGGAAGCAGCCAACGCATTGCTTGGCAAAGTATACCTTACCATAGGTGATAAAGCAAAAGCCACAGAAGCATTGCAAAAAGTATATGGTAAATATTCTCTGGTTCCTTATGCCGACCTGTGGAACAAAACCAAGAAGAATGGTGCTGAATCTATCTTTGAAATTCAGTATAAAGGTGGAAAGTCAAATCCGTACAGTTTATACTGGGCCATGTTCACACCCCTGGATAACCGTATCGTAACTGCCTGGGGAGGTGGAATGAATCAGGTAACAACCGATTTATGGAATGCCTATGAACCAACAGACCCGCGTCGTGACCTGTCAATACAAAACGGATATACCACAGCCGGTGGCGTGAAAATCAATGTGAAATTTGCTATTAAATGGAAAGATGCCACTGCCGAACTTGATGGACTACGTGAAGCAAGTGACAACAATTTCATCATCCTGCGGTATGCGGATGTATTGCTTATGCTAACTGAAGCTACCGGAGATCCGAAATACATGAATGAAGTACGTACACGCGCAGGTCTTCCTTTGTATGGCGCAACAGGATATCCGGCACAATACAATACAGTGGCACTGGCAGTTGAACATGAAAATCAGGTTGAATTTGCACTTGAGTTCCACCGCTGGTTCGACCTGAAACGTACAGGACGGGCAATCGATGTCATCAAACAAAGCAGCAAGAACATTACCCTGACTGCCGGCCAACTGGTTCTGCCTATTCCGTTGGAAGTAATTACACAGAATCCGAATGTAATGAAACAGAATGAAGCTTATAAATAAAAAAAGTGCCTAAAAGGATTTTATCTCTTTAGGAATAACACAATCCTCTCCCCTGCCCTCTTCAATATGGAGAGGGCAATAAGAGGGTAATAAGAAAGTAAATAAGAAGTCACAATGGCTCGTATAAATTTTAATACCATGTCTTAACATCCTCTCCCGATAGCTATCGTGATTGGGGGGCTTGGGGGTCATAATCTGTGATAAGAAAGATAAAAAATCCATTTAGTAATGAATAGAATTTAATTATATAATTTTACTTATGACCCCCAAACCCCCAAATGGGGTCTTAAGAGTTGAACTAAGAAGTTCCTATAGTTTATATAAATTTCAATACCAAGTCTTAACATCCCCCATTGGGGGGCTTGGGGGTCAGAATCTCGACAAGAAAGAAATAAGATAATTCAATAATATGAAATATATCAATAAATATTATCTTGTAATTATTTAAAGACTTATTAACGAAATAACCTGTTGAATATTCCGGATAGCTGAAATCTTAAAACCACAATCATAATCTTATACATTAAATTCAAATCACATGAATAAGAAACCAATCATCGGATTAGTCATGAAATCACTCGAAGCTGAGTTCTTTCAGGAAATGAAAAAAGGAGCTGTTGCTTTTGCCGAAAAACAAACCGGGTTTCAACTGGTAACGGTTGGTACTTCCACTCAAACAGAAGTTGACCTGCAGATTGAGCTCGTCAACAAACTCATTCTTGACAAGGTGGATGCCATCGTGCTGGTTCCCATCGATTCAAAAGCGCTGGTACCGGTAGCCGTAAAAGCCATACAGGCCGGAATCAAGGTAATAAATATTGATATCAGACTTGATGAAGAATTGCTGCAACAACATGGTGTAGAACTCACTTACGTGGGTCCTGACAACAAAACCGCTGCCACGCTGGTTGGAAATGTCCTTGCCTGGAAACTGGGGAAGAATGCCAGAGTAATTCTGATAGAAGGGCTCCGTGCAGCAGAGAATGCCCAGCAACGTAAAGCCGGATTTATGGAATCTGTTTCTGCGTTTGGGCTCAATCTGGTAGCCTCCGAAGCCGCAGACTGGGAAACAGGAAAAGCAGAACAGGTCTTTGCTGGTCTTTATGCACAACATCCCGATGTGGAAGGTGTCTTTAGCAGCAACGACGCCATGGCCCTGGGGGTGCTTAACGTGTTGGTAAAAAATGGCAAAGCGGGAATTATACCGGTTGTCGGGTTCGACAACGATGCTTCCGTACAACCCTACTTAAAGTCTGGGGCTATGCTGGCAACCATCGATGCATTTGGTTCGCAAATGGCAGTACAGGGCATTGAATTTGCCTTGAAAGTGTTGGATGGCATGGAAAACAAAGGATCGTATGCTACTGATTTCAAATTAGTTCAACTCAACAGCTAGTTGCTTTGCCGAAGGACGATTGTATTAAAAGAAACTTAAAACGCACAAACTGTTGGCATTATGCAAGAACAACAGTTGGAATTTATTGTTATCTTTGCAGTCAAATTAAGAAGAAGGTATTTTTGAATAACTGAATTCAAAAACACCTGATAATGAGCAATAAAATATAAGTACATGTCTGATAAATTTAATTCGGTAGAAGAAGCTATCGAAGATATCCGTGAAGGAAAAGTAGTGTTGGTGTTCGATGATATAGCACGGGAAAATGAAGGTGATTTTATAGCTGCTTCCGAGCACGTCACCCCTGAGATCATCAATTTTATGTCAAAGTATGGTCGTGGGTTAATATGTGTAGCCATTACCGAAGAACGTGCCAATGAATTATCCCTTGAAAGAATGGTGCAACACAACACCGCTACATTGTCCACTGCCTTTACCGTTTCGGTTGATTTACTCGGGCATGGATGTACTACCGGAATCTCTGCATTCGATCGTTCCAGAACAGTAAAAGCATTGGTTGACAAGAGTACAAAACCGGATGACTTAGGACGTCCCGGACATATATTTCCTTTAATTGCCAATTCCAACGGTGTGTTGGGCAGAATGGGCCATACAGAAGCCTCCATTGACCTTCCCCGACTGGCTGGTTTAAACCCCAGTGGTGTATTGGTAGAAGTCATGAACGATGACGGTACCATGGCCCGGTTGAACGACCTGGTACTTATTGCCCGTGAACATAATGTAAAATTAATCTCCATTAGCCAACTGGCAGCCTATAGAAAAGAATCAAAATAGTATGCTCCAAAATCAACGTCGCGACAAAATTCTAGAATTAATCAGGGAAGATGGTCATGCCAAGGTAAATGACCTGAGCCGTATCTTTAAAGTTACAGAGGTTACTATCCGTCAGGACCTGGAAAGTCTTGAGAAAGAAGGATCAATAGTACGCGAGCATGGCGGTGCCTACCTGAAAAACATAGACCTGAATGTACGCAATTTCAGTCTGCAGAATCAGGAGAACCTGTCTGAAAAGATGATGATTGCCCGTAAAGCAGTTGAATTTATTCATGATGGTGATACCATTATCCTCGATTCAGGTTCTACCACCAGTGAAATCGCCAAGTTGCTTACCGGGTACAGCAATCTGACCATTATCACCAACGCCCTGAACATTGCGTTAATCCTGGGCGCACAGGCAGGTATCAATGTAGTGGTTACAGGCGGAGAGTTTAAAGCTCCTACCCTATCGCTTACCGGACAAAAGGCAGCCGATTTCTTCCAGAATCTCCATGTCGATAAATTGTTTCTGGCCACAGCAGGCATTGCCCTGAAATCAGGACTAACCTATCCGGGCATCAGCGACATCTGTGTGAAAAGAGCCATGATCGAATCGGCCAATGAAATCTTTCTGGTAGCCGACTCTTCTAAGATCGGCAAGAATGCCTTTGCAAGCCTGGGAGCACTTTCATTGATTAATTACCTGATTACAGACTCCAAAATAAGACCTGAAGACATAGACTGGTTGAAAACCTATGATGTCCAATTCTTGATTGCAGAGAATTAAGTTTATACATATACATAAGATTCAAAAAACCGTTTCATTCAGTTGAAACGGTTTTTTTTAGTTCCAAAAAACGTGTGATACGTTCATGTGATAAGAACCCATGACGGGAATTTGCAAGCCGGAATTTTATTCTGATTGAATCGTTGCTTCATTCTATAAGATTTATGAGAGCCCCTTATTCTACCAGGCTGAACCAAAAACGATATGAAACAAACCTGTGGATTAGTTGTAAATGAATAACTCGTTTTCGTTTATTAAATTCCCGACCTCCCCCAACCCCTCCCATGGAGGGGAGTAAGACTGGTTGATGAGATTTTGTATAAAAGTATTTGAATTTGTTTCCTGAAAGAGGTGAGTATTTCACATCCCTGCAATTTATCGGGAGGGGCTTGGGGCGATTAGTTTTAAGAGAGCACCTTATTCTGCAAGGTGGAACCAAAAACGATAGGAAACAAACCTATAGATTAGTTGTAAATGAATAACTCGTTTTCGTTTATTAAATTCCCGACCTCCCCCAACCCCTCCCATGGAGGGGAGTAAGACTGGTTGATGAAATTTTGTATAAAAGTATTTAAATTTGTTTCCTGAAAGAGGTGAGTATTTCACATCCCTGCAATTTATCCCGATTTACCGGGAGGGTCTTGGGACGATTAGTTTCATGAGTGCGAATCTCTCCGGTCAACTAAAAACATCAGTAAAAGCCGGTCACAAATCATCAACAAACCGAACAAAAATACGTCCCGGTTACCCGATCAACGAATCCACCAAACAACCATTTTTCCATGCAACCGATGTCTGATTTGTTTTAGGTAAAGTTAGGGTTCGGATAGGGTACGGATAGGGTTCGGATAGGGTTCGGATAGGGTTCGGATAGGGTACGGATAGGGTTCGGATAGGGTACGGTTAGGGTACGGTTAGGTTCAGCTAACCAGACCCTAACTGACCCCTTTTGGAAGTCTTACCACAGACTCTCTATACCTTGAACACATCAAATTCAACATGCCTACCGAATGGGTATTGAAAAAAAAGGCAATACATCAAGCCGTTTTATGGATTTTCAACGATGAATTTCAGGCTGAAAAGTTATAAGTCATGTATCCCAAAAAGAGACATTTTTCGTATTTATATATTAAAATTAAAAGGCGTAATATATAATAATAATTAAATATTCACGTTTTGATTATACAGATAGATACAATGAAATACACAGGGATATAATAGCCATAAAATCTCTGCTAAACAAAAATTCATTCGTTATCTGTTTAAACAGATAGCACTTATCTTTAGAGCGTATTTACAAAGAACTACCTGTTTAGGGTGATTCATAACCGAAAACTATACATTTATTTAAAAATTCAGCACCATGAGTATCGCACAAAACCCCCTACTCGGACCCATGAGAAAATCGATGGGCAATTTTACGACCTATTCGTTATATGGCATGAACATCGTACGTTCAAAGCCGTTAAAGGTCAGGGATTCCAAAACTGAAAAGCAATTAACCGTGCGGGCACGCATGACCCGGTTGGCCGAAACGTACAAAGCCTTTAGCAGCATTATCGCTCTGGGCTTTCCGGAAAACAGTTATGGAAAATCACCTCAAAACATGTTTGTTTCAGCCAACTTCGCATCGGCTTTTGTGACCACGGAGGAAGGGCAGGTAATTAGTTACCCTCAGTTGCTGCTTGCCAAAGGTTCGTTGCCCATTGTGACGATACCGGAAGCCAGTACAGATGCCGATGGCATAAAACTCCGGTATGATGCAGGTGTCCTGTTTCCTGAGGTAATGGCCAGCGATGAGATCATAGCCTGTGCCGGATTGACAACCGGCGAGCTGCTTATTGCCCGTCAATTCATGGGGAATGAACCCATTGGAACACTCCTGCTGAAACATCCTTCGCTGCAGTCGGAAGAGGTGGCATGCTGCTATGTGTTTGTGCGGAGCGGAGATGGAAAAAAAGCATCAGATTCGGTGTATGTGCCCCTTAGCAAATAGTTTCCGGAAAAAGGATACCTTATCCGGTACGTTTTTTGAGACTTTTTCTGAAATTATTGAAATTTGATCCGTACCTGTTTGCATTATTAATTTATTTAATTAATTTTATCGCGAAATTTAAAATAACAAAGAAAATAAATAGCAGGAAAGATATAAAGTCGTATTACTAATTTCGACCTCTCCCTAAATCCCTCTCCCAATCCCGATAGCTATCGGGAGAGGGACTTTGCCGGGTGCAAGGTTGAAAATATTATGACATTATATTGTTCCACTTACTTAAGTCATATTATATCTGCTAATTATCTTGTATTCTTTTAAGGCGGATAGGGCGTTGAGCCCATCCTGAATCAATGATATACAACATTTTCAAATCTTCAAATTGCTTAATTTTCAAATTAACCAGTAACAAATAATTTTAGGAACGTTTATGGAATCGTATATTTCAGAAAGAATTGAAGTAAGCCAGACCTTGTTAATACGCAAGGTATATGTGTGGATGTGCGCAGCATTGCTTATCACAGGCGTAACGGCCTACCGGGTAGCCGACTCGGAAGAACTGATACGAATGATCTTTTCAAGCAGTTTTAGCTTCTTCGGGATTATCATTGCTCAGTTTGCACTTGTATGGTACATGACGGCAAGAATTAAAACACTTTCATTCAGCACGGCTACCATCCTGTTTGCGGTGTATTCGGTACTGATGGGCGTAACCATGTCGTGTATATTCCTGGCATACACAAAATCGTCCATTGCCTCTACATTCTTTATTTCGGCAGGTACCTTTGCGGTAATGAGCATTTACGGGTTTACCACCAAAAAGGATCTTACCTCGATAGGCGGTTTACTGATCATGGCATTAATCGGACTGATCATTGCTTCCGTAGTCAATTACTTCCTGAAAAGCACCATGTTCGATCTGGTGATATCCTGTATCGGCGTACTGATCTTTGTTGGACTGACAGCCTATGACACCCAAAAAATCAAGGCACTGATGAATCAGGAAAATACGGAAGAAAACCAGAAAATGGCCATTATCGGGTCGTTAATGCTATACCTGGATTTTATTAATCTATTCCTGTTCCTGCTGAGAATATTTGGAAGAAGAAGGTAAGTAATTAATAATTAAAAATTAATAATTAATAATTACCAATGCGCTGGAATACTGGCTATTGTAGATGAACAAAAATATCATTTAAGATCTACAATTACTTAAATACCATTATTGTAAATTCGTAAGTCTCTGATGCAGCTTGTATCAGGGATTTTTTGGTTGATAGAAACTCGTTCATGGAATACCTGTCGATTATCAACATGCAGAATTCTTCATTGCATGGATAAAATTTTCGTAGTACAGACAAACCTTTCGTTGTACGATTAAACCTTTTGTTGTACGGAGTACACAAAAGTGTTTTCTTAGGGATAGACGCTTTTTTGAAGAAAACACTCAAAGGTACTGCGTACTCTTTGAGGTTTATAGTGGAACGCAGATCCTTTATAGATTAGAAATTTAAATATCAATTGAGTAAATACGACTGATTTGATTCATAAAATTCAGATAATTGCATGAAAAATTAAAATTATATTTTGTAATTTTGCAAGGCGCTAAGAGTATTAAGATTAATGAATTAATAACTTTTAAAATCATATGACAGGACAAAATCAAAGGTTATAATTGTGAATGGAACAGATATTACAGTTTTTCACACTGAGAAAGACGATTATATTTCGTTGACAGATATGGCGCGTTTTAAAAATGCTGAAACCACAGGATTGGTTATCTCTCACTGGTTAAGTACACGGTACACAATTGAATTTATGGGCTTATGGGAGCAAATGAATAATCCTGATTTTAATGTAACGGAATTCAGTAACATTAGAAATGAAAGCGGAAGTAATGGATTTGTTTTATCTGCAAAACAATGGATAGAAAAAACCCGTGCAACAGGTATAATATCCAAAGTTGGAAGATATGGAGGAGGGACCCTGGCTCATAAAGATATAGCTTTTGAATTTGGTTCATGGATTTCACCACAATTCAAATTTTATCTGATTAAAGAATTTCAACGTCTTAAATCGGACGAAAACAACCGCCTGAAACTTGACTGGAACCTACAGCGTACACTTGCCAAAGTTAATTACCACATTCAAACCGATGCTATCAAAGAAAACCTGATACCGAATGAATGTTCCAAACTACAAATCAGCCATGTGTACGCGAATGAAGCTGATCTACTGAATGTAGCTTTGTTTGGGAAAACGGCACAACAATGGAGAAATGAAAACCCAACTTTAGAAGGAAATATCCGTGATGCTGCTACCCTGGAACAATTGGTTGTCCTTTCTAACCTGGAAAGTATGAATGCTGTACTGATCCAACAAAAACTCTCCCAACCTGTACGGCTTATTCAATTAAACCAGATAGCTATTTCTCAGATGAAATCGCTTGTAGGGAATAGAAACCTGAAAAAGCTGAAGTAAAAATGATATAACATGTTTATCCTTGTTGAGTTGTTGTTACTGAAGAAAAGCGATCTCTAAAAAACATAAGAAGAGTACCCACACCCCTATCCGTTCGTTTACCAACTGAAGAAGTTACTTCCTTGATGAATATATCAAAAATACACTGATGACTCATTATGTTAAAATAAATATATAACCATAAATTAAAAGCATTGATATTGCATAGTTTTAAAATATCTTGGAGTATGATGTAAAATGCGGACACCCACTAATATAGTTAATTAGACTAATAGAATTTTTACTCTCTCAATTCATACGAATTGAGAGAGTAAAAATTCTATTTTAATCAATAAATAATTATACCTAATTACAATAAATTAAACGTAAATAGTTCATTAATCATTTATAGGTAGACACTTTCAAATTATTTAAAATTAAGTAAATAATAAACTTATAATTTCACTTTTATTTCTAACTTTGTTGTCTTTTTAGCAAATAAGTATATATAATTTTCTTGACATATATTGTTGACACAATGGATATTAATATTTCAAATAAAATTGAATCTTTTTTAAAGAGGCATCCCCGTAATAGATTAATTATTCTTTCAAAAGAAAAATCGGAGGATTTATCGTTTGTTGATGTTGGATTTGAGTTATCAAAGGCTATTGAAAAGAATCTGAATCAGCCTAAAATCAGCATGCTTACTTCGGATATACTGGAAGTGATGTTGCAAAATAACGGAAACGTACATCCAATCATTGGTCAGTATACAGCCATTTGTAATCCGGGAATATTGCTGGAGAATGCATTGAAAATTGACTTTGTCGGTTTCTTAGATGCTCACTCTAAGAATCAAACTTTAATCCTTTACTGGGAAGGAGAAACAGAGAAAAACACACTTTATTTTCTTTCGAAAACAAAAGGCTTGCAATTTGATTTAACGAATATAAGTCATATCATCATTTAAAACTATAAATCTACATACTAATGAAATACAGCGAACTCATTCAATTTGAGCCTATCAACGAGGTTGTAAAATTCAGCCGGACAAATGATCCTGAATATCAAAAAAACCTGGTACGGACTTTTGTATTTTCAAATGCCTATGAAACTGCATTGCTACCAACAATATGTAATGTTTTAGACTATCAAACATTGGTTGAAACTTATGGCATACAGGTAATTGGTAATTATGGTACCGGTAAATCGCATTTAATGTCGCTGGTATCACTCATTGCTGAAGATGCTAACTTGTTAGACTTAGTTTCAAATGAGAAAGCCAAATTGCACTTAAAACGAATTGCCAATAAATATAAAGTAATTCGGTTTGAGTTAGGGAATACCGAAAGCCTTTGGGAAGTTGTTACTTATCGATTATCTACTTTTTTAACTGCACAGGGGATAGAATTCTCTTTTGATGGACATGGACCCATCAGCTATTTAGACAAGATTCAGCTCATGATGGCTGAATTTGAAGAAAAATTTCCAGATAAAGGTTTGATGGTTGTTATCGATGAGATGCTTGCCTACCTGAAAGCCAGAAGTGATGATCCGGCAAAGCTTAATAATGATTTGCAAGTCCTGCAGGCATTGGGTTTGGCATGCGACAATTCCAAATTCAGAATTGTATTTGGTGTACAAGAATTGATTTATCATTCCCCTGAATTTCAGTTTGCCGCACAGATGTTGCTAAAAGTAAAAGACCGGTACCGGGATATTACGATAACCAAAGATGACGTCTCTTTTGTTGTAAAAAAACGTCTTCTTCGCAAAGATGAACACCAAAAGCAGAAAATCAGAGAACACCTCAACCAGTTTATATCCCTATTTTCGAATATGCATGCTCATATTGAAGATTATGTTGATTTATATCCGGTACATCCCTCTTACTTTGAAAATTTCCAATTGATAAAAATCGGGAAAAGCCAACGTGAAATATTAAAAACACTATCCAATCAATTTCAGGACATTATGGATACTGAAGTACCGAATGACAACCCTGGACTTATTTCCTATGATATGTATTGGAAAGACATGTCGGGTACTCCAGCGTTGATGTCAATCCCTGATGTTTTTAAAGTGAAAGAAATTACGGATACCATTTATGACCAAATTGAAACAAATCTGATAGGAGTACGCGCCTCCAAAAAGCCCATAGCCATTCGTATTGCCAATGCAGCAGCTATCAAAGTGCTACAATCGGATTTAAACAAACAAAAAGGGGTAATTGCAGAGCAACTGCTGGATGATTTATGTTATACCGATGCCCTTGCTGATGACCGTGAATTATTGATTGATGTGATCAACTCAACGGCTAAGCTCATTGTTACAGCCACTTCGGGCCAGTACTTCGATCAAAACCCGGATAACCTTGAATTTCATTTACGGGTGGAAGGTGGTGTAAATTTCGACCAACGTATCAAAGATTATGCTGTATTAATGGGGGAAACGCAGAAAGACGAGTACTTCTATCAATTTCTTGAAACGACACTCCCCATAGAAGTAAATACTTACCGTTCGGGGTTCAAGATTTATGAACATGAAATAGACTGGAAATCGCATAAAACATATCGATCAGGCTATATTTTTTTTGGAAATCCCAATCAAAAATCAACCACCCAGCCCCGGCAGCATTTCTATATCTATTTCATGCCGATATTCGATACTGCAAAAAAGAAATATACACCCGAGCAAGACGAAGTTTATTTTTTAATGGATGATTTATCGAACGAATTCAGATTGCAGGTGAACCTTCTGGGAGCAGCCCAATCGCTGGAAGCATCAGCGGATACCTCGCAGAAGTCAATTTACAGTCAAAAAATAAAAGAAATCAAAGATAAATGTATAAAAATATTCAACAGTGAGTTTTTGCAAGTTACCCGTGTAGATTATATGGGCAAGCAAACCATACTCTATGGTTACCAACTTCCCAGTGCAGGTGCATCCAAAATGCAAATCATTGATACAGTTGCTTCCCTGGTACTGGATCCCTATTTTGAATCGGAAAACCCTGATTACCCGAAGTTCTTGCAGCTAAACGGTGATGTAAGCAAAGACAACTTCGATAAATTAGTAAGGCAAGCCTTGACTAAAATAGCCAATCCACAGCAGAGCAACCGGGATGGTGAAGCTATTCTAAGCGGTTTAGGACTGTGGGTACCGGGAATGTTGGATGATAACCATTCTGTATATGCCCGTAGCATTAAGAAATTATTGAAAGAAAAAGGGGCAGGCAAGGTGCTCAACCGCGATGAAATACTCACCTGTATCTGGCCAGATTCCAATCTGTGGGTTTCGAATGATTTTAAGATTGAAGCCGATTTCGAGTTTCTTGTATTGGCGACATTAGCAGCCCTGGGTGAAATTGAAATTACACTTTCGGGCAAGACCATTAATTCCACCAATATTGAGTTGCTAAAATCACTGGACAAAAGCGAATTCTTCCTGTTTTCACACATACATCCACCGAAAGAGCTGAACCTTAATGCTATACGTGACATGTTTATTGCTTTGACAGGTAAAGATTGGAGTACTCAGCTTTCTAACGAACAGACTTATATTGAGCTGGCTAAGGCAGTAGACAGCTTTGCCAATCGTTCGGCGTATGCCGAAAGCAAGGTAAGCACTGAATATACCTACAACGGAATTGTTCTAATCGATAAAGATAAAGCTTTGACTTACCGGCATAAATTATCAGCATTCAAAGGTTTTTGCGATAGCTTGCGTAATTACACATCGGAAGCCAAGTTGAAGAACTTTAAATATACGCTTGAAGAGTTAAAAGAAATTCTGAAAGGCAAAGAGGTGTTGGAATTGGTGGAAAAGACTGTGGATTTAGTAAAGGAGTTTGAGCAAGAAATCAGTTACCTGATACAAGCGAAACAATATATTCCCGATATCCCTTTGCGAAATTCCATTCAACAGGCTATTGACCAACTGACTGAAACGTTAAACCATCAAACGGATGCAAAAACCAATCAATACAAAACAGAGTTAAGACAATTAAGAAGCGATTATGCCGATTGGTATCTGGAACAATACCTCAAAAACCGTATCAGCGCCATAAAGGATGCAGAGAAAAATAAAATCTTACATTCCAACCAAAAGATCATCTGCGACTTGTTGAAAGATACGAATTTTCTTTCGGTTAACTCTTATTCCAATTGGCTGGTTAAAATTCAAAAGCTCGTAGTAGCTGACAGTGCGGTAAATAAACAAACCATCATGCTTACACCTTACCAGAGTTTTAACCCATTGGAGTATGTGGATAAACAACTAACCGGTGTGGATGAATTACGCATTGAATTGGATGAAATCTTTAAAAGTTGGGATAATACCTTGCATGAAACACTCGATGACCCGGGTGTAAAACGTAACTTTTCACTGATTGATGCCTCAGAACAAAAGTTATTATCGGCATACCACATTGGAGAGATAGAATTGGACATCAACAATGCCCGGCAAATATGCAAATTGATACAGACCTTACACCAAGGATTAGACAAAGTGGAACTCACTGCCGAGAGTCTAAAAGAGACTTTCAGTAAGCCGTTGACTCCTGACGAAGCTATTGACGCCTTTAAAAAATATATCGATCAAATAAGCCAGGGTAAAAATAGAGATAATATCAGAATCATTCTTAAATAAAAAAAAATACTATTCTTTCTTCTATTCCCCTTTACTTTAGGAGAGGGGTTAGTGGTGAGTTTTAATCCAATAAACTATGCCAACACTTTTCGAAAACCAACATACACCAACAGCTACCCTGCAACCGGTAACTGTACTCGGACGTACCTTTGTCAATGATGACGAACGACGCACTTACTTCCGTGAAGAACTGCGCAAGCAATTACCTGAACTAAAGAAAATTGAAGGTTTCCCTATTGGGGATGACGAAGACATTCTTAACCTCAGCGACCCTCCCTTTTACACTGCTTGCCCCAATCCTTGGATAAATGACTTTATTACTGAATGGGAAGCTGAAAAAATTGAACTTCAAAAACAAGGCAAACGTTTATATGATTTTGAGGTAGATGAACCTTATGCCAGCGATGTAAGCGAAGGGAAAAATAATCCTATCTATAATGCACATAGTTACCATACTAAGGTTCCTCACCCTGCTATAATGCGTTATATTTTGCATTACACCCAACCGGGTGATATCGTATTCGATGGTTTTGCAGGTACAGGCATGACAGGGGTTGCAGCTGGTATGTGTGGAAATCCAGATACAGAGATTAAAGCTACAATTGAAAAGGAATTGAAAAGTGCTGGATTGCATTCTCCAGATTGGGGTACTCGTCAAGCTGTTTGTAGTGATTTGAGTCCAATTGCCAGTTTTATTGGATTTAACAACAATATGCCAAAAAACTACTCTTTAATTGAAATAAAGGTTAAAGATATTTTAAAGAAGATTAAAGAAGATTTTGGCTGGATGTATCAAACAAAACACACTAATAATGCAACTGCTAATATTAATTATGTAATTTGGAGCGAAGTATTTACGTGTCCTGAATGTTTATCCGAAATTGAATATTGGAAAGAAGCAAGAGATTCAGAAGGAAATATCCAAAATAGTTTTTCATGCCCAAATTGTTCAACTAGTGTGAGTAAGTCTACTTTGAATAGATTGTATGTATCAAAATATGATATAAATTTGAATTCTTCTGTAAAACAACCTAAATATGTTCCAGCACTAATTAATTATTCCTTTTCAGGTAAACGTTATGAAAAGAGACCCGACCAAAATGATTTAATTACTCTTGAAAAAATCAACAACTTAGAAATTAATAGCTGGTTTCCAAAAGATGAAATTATCGAGGGTGTAAAAACTAATGACCCGATCAGATTTGGATTTACTCATACTCACCATTTATATTTTAAGCGAAGTCTTTTTATTTTATCTCGTTTTTGGGAATTAACTTTAAATTTACCAATCCTTAGATTTGCTGCAACATCAGTTTTGGTCAAAACAGCTTCATTACTTCATAACGTAGGAGTAAAAAATGGTAAAATAAATTTAGCTGGTGCTTTACCAAATGCAATGTACATTCCAAGTACAATTGCAGAAAGAAATATCAGCGAGTTGTTAATTGGCAAATTATCAGATATAGAAAAAATCTGTTCTATAAAAACACCATTTAATTGCAGTCAGATTGAATCTGCAACAGACATTCGAAATATTAATAGTGATTCAATAGATTATATATTTACTGACCCACCGTTTGGTGCAAACTTAATGTATTCAGAATTGAATTTTGTTCATGAATCTTGGTTAAAAGTCAAAACTAATGCTAAAGACGAAGCAATTGAAAATAGAAAACAGAATAAAAATCTGTTTGATTATCAGAGATTAATGATTAGCTCATTTACTGAATTTTTCAGGGTGCTTAAACCAAACAAATGGATGACTGTTGAATTTAGCAATACAAGTGCTTCTGTATGGAATAGCATTCAAATTTCACTTCAACGTGCAGGTTTTGTTATTTCAAATGTAAGGGGTCTTGATAAACAGCAAGGTAGCTTTAACGCACAAACAACATTAACAGCAGTAAAACAAGACCTTGTAATTTCATGTTACAAACCTTCTTCCGAATTTGATCACAAATTTCAACAAAGTCAACACAGTGAAGTAGGCATTTGGGATTTCGTAGCTGAACATCTTAATCATTTGCCTGTTCATTTGAATAAAGGAAATGCGACTACTGCAGTAATTGAGCGTAGTCCTAAAATCTTATTCGACCGTTTAATTGCCTTTTATGTTCAGCGCAGTTTACCAGTTCCTATTGATGCTGCCTTATTCCAAAAGGGGTTAAAAGAACGATTTATTGAACGTGATGGCATGTACTTTACTGCTGAGCAGGTACATGAATACGACAGTAAAAAAGCAGAATTGCCAAACTTTGTGCAACTATCGCTGTTAGTAGCCAGTGAGCAAGATGGTGTCATGTGGTTGCGTCGTGAATTGGAAACAACCCCTCAGACTTATCAGGAATTACAACCTAACTGGATGCAGGCGTTGGCTGGTGTGCGGAAAGGAGATATTTTGCCGGAGTTGAAAGATATTCTGGAAGATAACTTCCTGCAAGATGAGTCCGGCCATTGGTATCTGCCGGACCTTGAAAATGAAATAGACCTGGAAAAGGTTAGGACCCGCCGAATGCTCAAACTGTTCGACAATTACCGTGAGCAGGCTTTGAAACCCAAAGGCAAGATTAAAGAAGCCCGTGTGGAAGCGTTGCGCGTTGGCTTCAAGCAATGCTATAAGGACAAGGATTTCAAAACCATTGTAATGATTGGTGACAGTATTCCAAACAATTTATTGATGGAAGATGAAGTGCTGCTGCAATATTACGATATTGCGATTTCGAGGGTATAATGAAATTAATGATAGTATCAACCAAAGCTAAACTTTCAATATAAGTTTTTTTTCATTCAACATAATTGTTTACTTTTGCTTTTACAATTAAATAATTCATTATTAAATAACAAACTCAGAAAAAGAAAGATAGATTATGAAACTGAGCAAAATAAAAATTGAGAATTTCAGATGCTTCTCCATATACGAAATTGCATTTGCCAAACAGGCTACGGTACTATTTGGGAAAAATGGGACTGGAAAGTCAACATTGATTCATGCTATTCACAAAGCAATGAGTATCTTTTTTACGAATGATAAAGCATTTAGCAAAACCATATCTTCAGGTAATCCTGATTTGAAAGTTGCGAACATTGCCATCAGTGACATTTGGTATGATGCAAAGAAAAGGGAAGTTGCCGAAAATGTAAGTTTAAAGTGCGAAGGATCTTTTGCAGAAAGCAAACTCAAATGGGAAATGATGAAAGGCTCTACTTCACGTGCCGGGCTTAAACCTTCCTTGTATAAAAGTGCTTTCCAAACTTTTATGAGAGAATATAAAAAATCAAATACACTTCCAGTATTTTCATTTTATTCAGATTCTTATCCACACATTGGAACAAACATTGGTAAATATGCCAAAGATACCCTTAATTCAGGGAAACCACTGCCTCGCAATTTTGGCTATTACCAATGGGATGCCGAAACAAGTTGTACGTCTATCTGGGAGCTTCGTTTTTTAAAAGTTTGGGCTGAGATGCTTAACATTAGGGGAACTATTGATATTAACAATAATTTGAAAGTAAAAGCTGAAATAGAGTTAAAATCGAAATATGAAGAATTGGAAACATTATCAAAAGATTTATCAATAGAGAATTTTGATAAAAAAATGAAACTTTATAGAATTGAAATAATTAGAATAGAAAATGATATAAAAGATTTAAATAAAACAGCAACCTTAAAACAAACAGATATAGTAAAATTAACACAAGAAATTGAATTTATTAGAGCAAGATTAATTGAATTCTCAAAGCCTATCTCTTATGAAGAAAATGAAAATGCGAATTTTGAAATTAAAGATATATCAGTAACAAGTTTATTTAATGAGAATAGAATTATTTTTACATTCTCTGATACTCGGGAAGTTACTTTTGAACATTTGCCTCAGGGATTTAAACGTTTAATTTCAATTGTATTTGATATATCATATCGTGCATTTATCTTAAATGAAAATATAATGCCAACAGGTATAGTTCTAATAGATGAAATTGATTTACACTTACATCCTTCATTAGAACAAGAAGTTTTAGAAAGGTTTAAAAGAACTTTTCCTAAAATTCAATTCATCGTAACTACACATTCACCTTTAGTATTAACAAATCTGAATAAAGATGAAGAAAATAAAGTAGTAAAGTTGCGATTTGATGAAGGGAGTTATAGTAATGGTGATATACCTAATATATTTGGAGTTGATTATAATATTGGTGTATCTGATATAATGGAAACACCGGCAAGAAATGCAACAGTAAAATATTTAATTGATTCATATATTCGATTAACATTAAGAGAAAAAAATGATAGAGCCAAACTTGTTTATGAAGAATTGAAAGATTTACTTCATAACGAAATGGAAATGGTGGATGCTGAGATTAATAAAAGACTGGAAGCTAACAAATAACTGGAATAATTATGCAGTTTATCAATAAGCGGAATAGATTATATGAGGAACCCGGGAATAAAATAGTTACCGATTTTATTGAAGGGCAATGGCAAGAAGATGCGGATAGATATATCAATTTAAATTACGAAAGCTTTGAACACACAGCAATGGTCAATCTAACTCGATCAGAGCAGTCGGATTTGTGTTGCTATTGTATGAGAACATTGACGGATAAGAATATAACTTTAGAACATGTTATTCCAAATAAAACAAAAGACCAGGTAACGTTTGATAAATACACACATATTAAAGTATTGAAAGACAACTTGGTTCTTTGGACTAATAAATATATTCACTCGAAACAAACTTTACCTCCATTTCCTCACTTTATAGCATATCAAAATCTGGTTGCCTCATGCAATGGTGAGTTGATAATTACAAATGAAAATGAACGAAATCCTGAGACAACAGAAGCCATAACTTTACACCAATGTTGCAACAATCGAAGAGGAAGTGAATATATTGAACCATTATTCTTTTATGAAGATGTTGGAAATTTAATAACATATTCAAAATCAGGTGATATTTTATATGATGACGAATTTGAAAATACAATTACCATTTTAAATTTAAACCATGATTCTCTTGTTTTAATGAGAAAAGCATGGTTTGAAATTGGGAAAGAATATTCTATTGAAGCTGTTAATTCTGCATTGTTAGACGATGAGAAACGTCTTGATATTTTAGATGATATAGACTTAGATGTCAATCTTAAAGAAACACTTGAAAAAGAAATATATTGGAATCTCCTTTTTCAATACAAATGGTTCTACTCTTACTACAAAAATTGAGTTTCATAATACTTTTCAATGTTATACAAAGGAAGATTAATAGAGAAAATTGGCGAAAAAGAAATATTTGGTCGTAAAGTTTTTTGGGTGCGTGTACTCGAAGATAATTCGCTTTTGCAAATAGCAGCGGAAGATATTGAAATTCAACAACAAAAAAATTCACTTTCTTCCGTTCGATTTGTAGCATTGGCTGCCCGCATCAAAGAAGAGATTGCCAGGAAAAATATACTTGCACCTTACGAAAGCAGTTTAATACCACTTCCTCACCAGATTTTAGTTCTTGAAAAGGTAATGCAGGCATCGCAGAATCGATTCTTATTGGCAGATGAAGTAGGTATGGGAAAGACCATTGAAACGGGTCTTATTCTTAAAGAATTAAAATTAAGGGGAGAAGTAAAACGAACCTTGATTATTGTTCCCAAATCGGCCATGATGCAATGGCAAAGTGAATTGAAAGAACACTTCAATGAGGTGTTTCACCTGTACGATTCGGATCTTATATCTTCACTCACTCGTACTTTTTCAAATATTAATGCCGATCAGGAATTCAACTTTTGGACACAACACAATCAAATCATTGTTTCGACAGATGCATTGAAACCTCTTGACCGTCGTCAGGGATGGTCAAATGAACGTGTAGATGAATATAATAAGTACAGAATGGAAGCGGTACTTAGTGCCAATTTCGATTTGGTTATTATTGATGAAGTGCACAAAATGGGTGGAAGCAATCATTTAGTTTCACGATTTCAACTAGCACAAGCACTTTGTAACGAAGTCCCTAATGCATTGCTCTTATCAGCCACTCCACATAGAGGCAAGTCTGACCATTTCCGACGTGTACTTCAACTCATAGACCCCGAAGCTTTTGCCGGGGAAGGAATGCCCACCATTGCTGAAATAGAACCTTATGTGATTCGGACAGAAAAAAGGCTGGCAGTGGATTATGAGGGAAATAAGCTTTTCAATGAACGACAAACTATCCGGTTGGACGTAGAACTAAATGAATTTTACCATAGCAAACAACTAAGACTTTACGAAGATGTTACCGATTACGTAAGGAAGGGATTTAACAGTGCAAAATTCAGCAAAAACACTGCCAGGGGGTTAATCATGGTGATGTTTCAACGATTGGCAAGCAGCTCCACCGCAGCTATTCTATCAGCAATGCGTACCAGGCATACACGATTAATAGCAGGTGAAGAATCGGATATTGCCGAGGATTTCTCGCAAGAAGTGGATGATGACTATGATTTTGAGAACCTAACACCCGAAAATGTTTCAACGATTAAAGTAGAACCGTTAAGCAATGAAATTGAATTGCTCGAACAGCTGATAGCTCAAGCTACTGATTGTCTAGCTACCGAAACTGATGCAAAAGCTTCAAAACTGATTGAATACATCCAACAATTGAAAATTGATAACAATGATTCAGACATTAAGGTTTTAGTCTTTACTGAATTTCGTTCTACTCAACAAATGTTGTTAGACAGATTGGAAATAGAAGGTTTTATTTGTGAGAGTATTAACGGAAGCCTGGACCTGGACCAACGAAAAGACGCATTACGACGATTTAAAGGAGAAAGCCAGGTGATGATAGCCACCGATGCTGCAGGTGAATCATTGAACATGCAGTTTTGTCATATTGTATTCAATTACGATTTACCCTGGAATCCTATGATGATTGAACAGCGGATTGGACGTGTTGACCGTATTGGACAACAGAACCGGGTTTCTGCTTACAACATGCTAACAACCAATAGCGTTGATTTACGGGTGTATCGGGTGATCGAAGAAAAACTGAATGCGATATTAGATCAATTGGGGATTGACAAAACTTCTGATGTGTTGGACTCAACCATTGATGTGAAACGAATCAACCAACTCTATTTACAATCATTGCTAGATCCTTCACGGTTCGAGTATGCAGGTGATAAGTGGTTATTTGAAATAAAGAAAAAACTAAGTGATTTTCAATCAACCGAAGGAGCCCTTCCGTTAATCAAAGAAGCTGATATTGACAAACGAAAAGCAGCGGAAATCAAACATAGCCCTTTGCCAATATGGTTGGAGGATATGATAATACAATATGCCTTTATCAATCGGGGTCATGTGAGCAAACAGATAGATGGCAGTGTTACTATGCAATGGGGTGAGGTAAAATTAAATGCTTCGTTCGATTCACTGGTAGCATTGAACAACCCAAATCTGGAACATATAACCTTACAACATACGTTGGTTCAGAATATATTAAATTCCATACCAGTATATTCTGTTGATGCAGGCATTTGCGTTTTACAATCGACAGAAGGTGATCAGGAAAAGGGTATTTGGAGTTTGTGGGAAATATCAGCAATAAATGCATTGGAAACAAAATCTATCTTTATAGCTCAGTTTGTTGCCGCTAATGGAAAGATATATCCGGCATACGCTAATGATATATGGAATCAATTGGTTTCAAATACTGGTATATTCAGCTATATATCTACTATCCCAGCAGATATGGGAGAAAAAATCATGAACGATGAATTTGCCAAACTGGAAAGTTCACTTCAAAACGCCTATTCAAACCTGGAAATTGCTATTCAAAGTGAGTTGGAAAAGCGAATTGAAAAACGTGCAAACCTCTATAACTTTCAGAAAAAAGGAATTGAGCGAATTGGAATAGGCAATATCCGAACTGCAAAACTGAAACGTTTGAATGAAGAATATCAAAAGTGGGTTGCAAAGTTTGAAAAAGATAAACGAATTGTCCCTAATGTTAAACGAATAATAACCATAAAAATAAATGGATAACTTGTTTCTTGAAAAACTTATTTATACGTTAGGATTGCAAATAAACCGATTGACTTTGATCAAGAGCAGCGATTTGTTTTTTGATAAACAAGAAGTGAAAACTGAATTACATAATTTAGGCATTGAACTTGTAAGTGGTTCTATTTTGGAATTACGTGTCCATTTTGAATTGAACTATAAAATAAATAATGAACAACACTATTGTTACCTGATTAATAATCGTGAAGATTTATTGGAAGATATTCCCAAGGTAGGTAATTATGAGGTTTTTCAATTATGTTCTTATTTTCCAGAATATCATTCTGACATTATCCTAAAATGCTCTTATAAGGAGTTATGTTTACTTTTTTCAGAAAAACCTACTCAAACTCTATCCGAGCCTCAAACTAATGAGTATTTAAAAAAATGTAATACAGCTGATAGTACAAATAAAATAAAAATAAAAAAACATCTTCTATCCTACTTCAAATCATTAATTAACACTGAAGACGAAATAGATTGGGAACATACCTTCCCAATCCTATCAGAATACGTTTTATCGGCTATTAGAGAAGAAATGTGGGATGATGTCAAATCCGAGATTGAGGAAATAAACAATCGCTTTCAGCAGCATTTAGAATTGAAATACAAAGCACATATCATTCCTTCTTCGTTTGTGAAAAAGCCTCTCATTGTTAGCAAAGTATTGCAATATATTAATTTTAATTTCAAACAAAATGATAAAGTTGCTGTTGTTGTGATTGATGGAATGTCCTATTGGCAGTATTTGATGTTGTCCTCCTTTTTGAGTAAGGGCATTGAGATTTCAAACGATATAATTTATTCGTGGATACCTTCCATAACACAACTTTCACGACAAGCTATCTTCAAGGGGGATAAACCACTTAGCAGTTATATTCAAAATCCAACGAATGAAGCAAATCTTTGGAAAAGCTTTTGGAAAGATAAAGGTTTATTAGATGCTCAAATTCAATACAACTACAACTCTTTGAATGAATCAGATTTGTGTAATATAAAAAGGTTAGCTTACGTCGATGTTGTGTTAGATGATAAAATGCATGCTTCTACCGATTATAATGACTTATATGATTTAACTCAGAATTGGATAGATAACTCCGGAATCATTCAAAATATTCAACGTTTAATATCGGAAGATTTCACTGTTTATCTTACAACTGACCATGGCAATATTAATGCACGTGGATTGAAAACACTTACGCATATACAAACATTAGGGACCAATAAATCAGGCAGCAGAAGCTTAAGGCATTTAGAGTACTCTGATAATTGGTTGAAAGAAAAATTTATGAATGAGCATATCGATTGGAAACCTTTTTTAGGAGAGGAAGAATCAATTGTTTTTATCAAGAATGATTGTGCTTTCACTACTGAAAGTAAAATTATCACACATGGCGGGAGTCATATGTTAGAAGTTCTTATTCCATTTATTAAATTAAAGAAAAAGACAGATGAATAAAATAGATATCAACCAGCGAATTCCACTTTCAATTCTCGAAATTGCATTGAAAGATTTTTTGGAAGATAAATACAACCCGGTTTACCTTTGTGAGCAACTCGCTTATGAATACAAAGGAGAAAACCGTATTAAGAAAGCATTGCAACATATCACTAAAATTATCACCAAAAATCCTTTGTTAGAAGATATTTTGAATAACAAAGAAGAAGTGTTGAATGCTCTCAAAAACAAAGGGGATAAATCCGTAATACTTATTGCAATGGTGAATGCAACATTTCCCTTTGCTTTCGATACACTTAACTTATTTGCCAAGTACTTTCAGGTTCAGGAATATATCAATTGGGATTTAGTTCAGAAAGAAATTAAAAACAAATATGGCAGCAACCGTTCAACAGAAAATGCACTGTACAGTGTTATCCCAATGTTACTTGAAGCTGATTTTTTCTTACGTGCTGAACCCGGTCTGTATCAATCCAAAGAAAAACTAATCATTCGAAGTGAAATAGCTTACAAACTCTATTTACAATCATTTATAAAAAACAATCCTTTGCTACAGGATAGTGAGATATTAATCCATGAGCCTTATTTTGCCATGTTGGAATTTGTAAAATAGATTTAGATAATATATTAATTGATTCGTTCTTTTTACGAACTTTAATTGATAAATTTAAAAGTTACATCTTATGTCTTAAGAAAAAAAATCGAACTAAAACCAATTGTTGATTTGCTTTCTTTTTAGAATTCAATCTTGCCACTATAATAGTTCTAGAGGATATAGTTATATTATTTGAACAAAGAATATTGTCTGGCCACATACTATTGTAGATAATTACAAAAAATGATTCGGTTGCTCTTTGCAAAGTCAGATAATCCCAAATGAAATGGAAATACAGGACACCTATCAAAAAGCCCTTCGATACGCTGCAGAGAAACACGCCCTGTTGCAGCAAACGTTGCCCGACAGCATTATACCGTATGCCGTACATGTGAGCAATGTAGCTATGGAAATACTGGTAGTAGCAACATACAATAAAGACTTTGATACAGAGTTTGCCGTACAGGTGGGGTTGCTTCATGATGTGCTGGAGGATACTGCAGTTACCGCAGAAGAACTATTAACCCTGTTCGGGAGTGAAGTTACTGCCGGAGTACAGGCACTCACCAAAAACAAGTTATTGCCCACCCATGAGCAGATGAAGGATAGTTTGCAACGCATCAAAAAATGTGTGCCGGAAGTGTGTGCCGTGAAGCTCGCCGATAGAATCACAAACATGCAGGAGCCTCCCCTATCCTGGACTACTGAAAAGAGACAATACTACCTGCAAGAAGCCCGTCTTATCCTGAAGGAGTTGAGAGGCACAAACGAATACCTGGAGAAACGACTGGAGTTAAAAATTAAAGCATATAAGAAGAATATAATTAATAATTAAAAATTAAAAATTAATAATTAATAATTGCTGGTTACATTATAGGTGAAGGTAAACAACTAAAGAACTTAAAATTGCAGTTTGATCATGTCATCAATGTCCCGTGCAAAACTATGCAATTAGAGTTATTGATACTATTCATGAAAGAACGGATGGCGGAACAAAATTTGACTCTAAGTTTGAAGAAAAGAACATAACACGCATTACTTAGTTGCATATAGTGCTAAATATGCTAAATATTACAACTAATTAGTTACATGTATGAATATAATAATTATATTTGCACACATTCTATGATATCCAAAGACGAAGTAGAGAACTTTTTGGAGGAATTGCGGGTAAAAGAAGCCAGCGGAGTGCTTCCCATCTTTTTCAAAGACGAACGATCTAAAAACGCACAATCGTTACACAACCTGGATATTCCACCCGATAAACGAAAGGAAATCATACGGAAATTAAAACCGGAAGATTTCTATAGAATTGAAGACGGCTTGTATATGGAAAAATACACCATGTGGTCGTTTGGCAAAACTGTACAACATATAGAAGTCTATATCAAAATCATTTTAACAGAGCGTAATGCGATCTGCATCTCGTTTCACGAAGCAGAATTTCCAATCACTTATCCCTTTAATTCATAAAACAGAATCATCATGCTAAGTCCGTTTACAGGAAAAGAGATGTCTATCCAAAAGGAATGGCGTACCATGACCTATAAAAAAGAAGAATTCCGGGTGTGTTTTCACTCATGGAAGTGTGAAGATACGGGAGAACAGTTTGAAGATGATCATTTTGCCCAGCTCAATTACGATCAGGTTCAGAATCAGTACCGGGCGAAATATGCTATCCCTTTTAAAGAAGAAATTGCCGGTATCAGGGTAAAGTATGAGCTTTCGGCAATAAAAATGTCACATATCCTGGGATTTGGCGATAATACCTATCGCCAGTATGAGGCAGGGGAAATGCCATCACAAGCCAATGCACGGTTGATTTTAATGGCTGCTAATCCGGTTGACTTTAAAAACATGGTTAAAATCAGCAACCTGGATGATGTAATGACTGAGAAACTAACGAAACGAATTGAGAACTTACTGCAAGAAGAGATCCGAAATACGGATAAACGCATGCTCGAAAGCTATTTTCTGGGTATGCACCGTCCGTCAGTTTATTCAGGTTTCAGAATGCCTGACCTGGATAAATTTGCCGAAATGGTTTTCTTCTTTTCTGAAAAGTTACAACCATGGAAAACAAAACTGAATAAACTGCTTTTCTATGCCGATTTCCATTGCTTTGGAAACAGTGGCAAATCAATCAGCGGGGTTAATTACCGTGCCATTCCAATGGGTCCGGTCCCTGATAAATTTCAAACACTGTTTGAATTCCTGAACAATACACAGGTTGTTGAGATTAACACCAGTTATTTTACGAATGGAGGAATCGGAGAACAATTCTTTCCGGCCAAAGAAAGAAAATTCAATTCAGCTTTATTTACCGGGCAAGAAATTAATTCGTTAGTTGCTGTAGCAGAAAGATTTAAAAATATCAGCACTGATGACATAATTGAAATAAGCCATAAAGAGAAAGCCTGGCTGGATAACAAGGATAAACTTGATTTGATAGATTATTTGTATGCCTTTGATTTGAATTAATCCAATGGTATTTATAAAAAAGATACAGTTGATTTAGTTATTCAACTACTAAACAATAAAACCTATTCGGTCATTCCATTATGCCACCCCTGAAATGCTGCACGTCTTGGAGTACATACTTCCGATTGGGCTGACTGGCATGAGGCATTGGTAGAGAAAAAGAAACTAAATTATCAGAATAAACTCAGACTTACTAAACTAAATACTTTAATTGATAGGATACAATACGATAAAATTAAACAATCAAACAATGGAAATTCAACTTATTCAAAGCAAAATTTATACAATAAGGGGCTATAGCGTGATGATTGACTTTGATTTAGCCGAAATGTATGGCATTGAAACAAGAGTACTCAAGCAAGCTGTAAGGCGCAATATTGACCGTTTCGAGGGCGATGACTTTATGTTTGAACTAACTCCCGATGAAGTGCAGGAGTTTTCAAGATCACAATTTGTGACCTTGAACAAAGGAAGAGGTTATAATGTAAAGTACGCACCCTTTGCATTTACCGAATTAGGTGTTGCGATGCTTAGTAGTGTGTTGAACTCTAAAACAGCAATAGAGATAAACAGAGGAATTATGCGGGCTTTTGTAACTGTGCGCCAAATCATGCTTAATCCACCAATTGAACATGTAACCGAGCTACAAACAGAAGTAAAAGAACTTAAAAAGTACATGGATGAGGTATTAACCGACCAGAACGACATAAACGAAGATACACGCACCCAACTTGAACTTATCAACCAAACATTGGCAGAAATGCAGGTTAATACTAATGTAACGAATAAACCCCGACGACGGATCGGGTATATGTTGGATAATGAGGAACCAACAAATTAAATCAGGAAAAGAAATCTATTTTTTAGCGATTAGTTGTTTGACCGGTTGGCAAATGTCAATTGAATATTCCGGTGCAAACTGAGCCAATTATTCCGGATGAAACTGAGCCACTGATTTCGGCGAAGTGTATACTTGCTAATGTGATTGATTTATTTCATTCCGGGAAAGTGTGCCAATCGTTAAATTACATTTTACCAGTGGATTTGTAACCCATTATCTTTGAAAAAAAAAGATGTTATAGCAAACAAATTGTAAGGCATGCTGCAAATCTAAAGGATTATTCCAACCACCTGAAGAAAGTCGCTCAAAACGCACCATATTACGTGAGAAGGGCGTTAGTTGCAGGCTGGTTGAATCTATGGGACAAGATCCGATAAATTATTTCATCAACATCAGGAAAAAACGAACGTATGTATGGGATGCCAACATCTATCTGATTGATTAAAGGAATTATTTTAAGGATAATTTTTATCCCTCACACCCTGATGGGTATTTGAAAGGGAACCATGAAACTGCTTATAAACAAGTTTGAAAAATAATTGATCGCAGGTCTGGAAATATGGAATCCGGGGGTTCTGCCTTTGGGATTAAATCCCGAAAAGCTTCGTCACCCACATAATTCCATACCAGCTAACCCGTTATTGGCAGAACCCATGTATCTGGCCGGATTTATCGAACGCTTAGGGACAGGAACCGGGGATATTATCCGTTTGTGTGCAGAGAAAAACCTGAAAGAACCGGAATTCATTCAGGAAGAAAACTTTAAAACAATTATCTGGCGTACACTAAAAACTACCGGACAAGCAGGTGGAAAAAACCCCCTGGTAGCTGCTCAAGATGCAGCTATTGAAAATAATACAGGAATAGCTACCCTACAAGCTACCCTACAAGCTACCCAACAAGCTACCCCACAAGCTACCGGACAAGCTACCGTGCAAGCTACCGTGCAAGCTACCGGACAAGCTGAGGAAGTTACAGAAGCAGTAAAAAGAGTTTTATTGGTTTTGGATGGAGACTTGAAACGGACAGAGATACAGGAAGTATTGGGATTAAAGGATAGAGTTAATTTTATAGCAAACTATCTGAATCCATCGTTAGAAGCAGATTATATTGAAATGACCATTCCTGAAATTCCAACCCATCAGGAACAGCGCTACCGGTTAACAGCCAAAGGGAAAGCAATCAGGATAAAACTTCTAAAAATCAGGAAAAGAAAATAAACGCTCCGGGTTAAATTGGAAAAAGGATATAATGTACTAAGTAGTGTAAACAATATAATGTTGTATCTCTTAAAAAAAAGACTCTATCAAATCTGTCGCCGCTATGCGGCTTTAAATTTCATTCTTAAACTGTCATTCTACCAAACTATCGCCGCTATGCGGCTAAAATATACAGATAGGTGCGTAGCACCGACAGTTTGGTAGATGAGTGCAAAAATAAGAATCTTAAGCCGCATAGCGGTGACAGAATATTAAATCATTAAATGCGACATTATATTGTTCCAATTACTTACTATTTAAAAACTGATTCATTATGTTCAAAAAATCACTGATTCTATTTATTTCCATGCTTCTATGCACGACCATTTATTCACAGGAAGTTATCGAAAACATGCAAAAAAAGAGCACAATCCTCCCGGCACAGCAGCAGGTAACCCCTCCTGTTAAAGACACCATCCAGTATTCAGGAAATAAGTATACGTTGAATAACGAAAATTTAACCGTGGATAAAATGGCTGTCATCATGCAGAACAACGCTGTGGCGATGGGATATCTGAAATCAGCCAAAGGGAATTCAGGTTTTGCCACTGTGTTAGGATATGCCGGAGGTTTTTTGATCGGATACCCGATAGGTACAGCTATCGGTGGTGGAAAACCAAACTGGATGTTAGCGGCTGTAGGGTGCGGCCTGATTGTCATAGACATTCCTATTGTTAGTTCTGCCAATAAGAAGGTGAGAAAAGCTGTGAATGCCTATAATCATGAGGGAATGGCATCCCGTATTGAAAAGTACGATATCAAACTGGGCATGAATCAAAACGGAATGGGGCTGGCTTTTCGTTTCTGATGTAAGGGTATTCGCTCAGCAATACATACTGACCTTGCATATATCCGGGAGATGTATCGGGTTGAATCTGATTTAAATCCGTATTCTACCGACAATGGATCTCAGTATTCGTTTTCGGGCAGATGGATATACAGCGGGAGAATTCGGATAATTAAATAGCGGAATTAATGATTTAATGTGATTGATCTATAGAACGCACGTTAATAATAAAAACCAACCATTTCTATTGAATCACATTATTGTCAGATTACTATGCAGGCAAAGTCAGTTCAAACAACGAAGTATATGAAAAGGATTGAATTCATATGGATTGTACTTATCCTATGCAGCCTGAATGCGAGTAGTCAGGTGGTAAGGTCATACGGTGGCCCCTTGTATTATCAGGAGGATACCACAAGCATGTATAGCGGCAAATATGCATGGAATTTATCACGGATTGTACATGGCATGAAGTGGATCGAAGACAGCCGCCTGACAAGTACGGATTCGGTATACCTGTCGGAGATTGACAACGTGTACCGTGAATTAAAGACCTATCGGGACAGCCGCATGAATTATGCCATGATGGATAAACAGATCAACCGGCAGAATCAGAAGATAGACATGGCATGGAAAGATAAGTACCAGAGAACCACGCCGTATGGGATTATCCGGAAAGAAATTCTGTCCGGGAAGCCGGATGCAACAGATAGTCTTATTCTCAACGGAATTGCATTCAACGATGAAAACATACAGGATAAAGCCTATGCGTGTTTTAAAAAAGCAGTGGAAAAGGAACCTTCCCGGCTTAAGAACTACTTTTTTGTTATCATGAATGAAATGGAATATACCCGGGATACTGCCAGAGCCCTGGAATATATCAACAAGGCAATAACCCTGAGCAACGGAAATAAAATTTCGACCTTTAACCCGTACGATACACGTGCCTGGATCAACGTATCCCGGAAACAATACAACCTGGCATGTGATGACATGAACAAGATACTGGAAAAAGAACCGGACAACCAACAAGCTCTCTATAACCGTGCCCATATCAAAAAGGAAATGACTGATTATGCCGGTTCCAATGCTGATTTTCAGCATATACTAAAGTACATTCAATCCAAACCTATCAGTCAGGCTATCGATTCAGCCATGTTGTTCAATGATATCGGCTGGAACTACTATTTGATGAAAGACTACAAACTATGTCTGGACTATGCCGGTCAATCCCTGTTGTTGACACCTGATAACCCATACGCACTGGACACCCGTGGATCGGGATATTACGGGCTGGGTGAATACGAAAAATGCATTGACGACATGACAAAATCAATCGGATCAAGCACTGAACTGGCTAATTCGTGGTATCTACGCGGGCTGTCGTACCTTAAACTGAATAGTCCGGACAAGGCATGTGCCGATTTAACAAAAGCTGCCAGGTTAGGCAATGCGAAAGCTGCTGAGGCAATGAAAGGATTATGTCATTCTGCTACCGGCACGGAAGTTGAAAAACAACGGCAATTCCCCTCTAAGAAATCTTCGAACAACAAGAGTCGTATCAGTTTTGATGCCAATGGATTCTATTTCAGATTTTAGTAAATCATCACACCCTGCTTATTTTACCCCTGCCCGGAAAAATACAAAAGATTTATATTATGTTTGAATTGTGAGAAGCCACTTATTTAAATAATCTTAAATATCAAACCTTTACCACAAGTTGTTGGTTTACATATAAACAATATATAGTATTTTTGTAAACCAACCAATCAGATAAATATGAAAGTCCTTATAGCAAAAAGAATCAAGTCAGCAAGAAACTTAGCCGGTTTATCTATGCGTGAATTGTCGGATAAGATGGACGGTGTTGTGAGCCATAATGCAATAAAAAAGTATGAAATGGGCTTAATGATGCCGGATAGTAAAGTGCTTTTGGCATTGGCTGGTGCATTGAATGTCAAAACGGATTATTTTTTCAGACCCTATGAAGTGAGCATAGAGAACATTGAGTTTAGAAAAAAGAGTAACCTGTTGGTGAAAGAAGCGAATTCAATTAAAGAGAAAGTAACTGATTCAATTTCAAACTACATAGAATTAGAGGAGTTTCTTAATCTTACCTCAGTCTTCATTAACCCGTTGAAAGATATACGTATCTCAACCGGCGAAGATGTTGAAGGAGCTGTAAACACCTTACTGGACACCTGGAAATCCGGTATTAATGCATTGCCAAATGTAGTTGAACTTCTGGAAGACAAAGAAATTAAAGTAATCGAAATTGATGATAATGAAAATTTCGATGGACTTTCAGGATGGGCTAACAACAACATCCCGGTAATTGTAATTAATAAAAACTTTCCGGTTGACAGAAAACGTCTCACTGCCTTGCATGAATTGGCTCATTTGCTGCTTGTATTTAATGAAAATATTGATCAGAAACAAAAAGAGAAATATTGCCATCGGTTTGCAGGTGCAATGTTGATGCCAAAAGACACTTTTATTCAGGAAGTAGGAGCATCACGTAAAGATATAAGCATTGCTGAATTAATAACTATTAAAGAGAGTTATGGGATTTCTATGCAGGCTATTATGGCCCGTGCCAAAGATTTAGGTATCATTACTGATGAAAGGTTTCTCAGATTCAGGTTTTGGCTTAATAAAGATATGAATCGGAGAAAAGAAATCGGGTTCGGTGAATATGTTGGAAGAGAAGAATCTACCCGATTCAAACAGCTGCTCTATCGCGCCACGTCAGAGGAACTAATATCCATGAGTAAGGCAGCTAATCTTGCAAATCAAAAACTAGCCAGTTTTAGGGACGAATTTATACAGGTATGATTGCAGTTGTAACCGATGCAAATATTCTAATTGATTTCGTGAAGCTTCAATTGTTGCCTCACTTTTTTTCATTACAACTAAAATTTTATACAACGGATTTAATTCTCAACGAGCTACATGACTGGCAAGTGGAAGAACTACAATTGTATATAAACAGCAGGACACTGACTATAGCAGAATTGACTGACTTTGAATTAGCCGAAGTAGCATTGCTTCAAGCTGAAAAAAGACAATTATCGGAACAGGACTGCTCAGCGATTGTTTGTGCCCGAAAAATAACCGGTATTCTTTTGACATCAGATAAAAACCTTCGTAATTTTGCAGTTAAGAAGTCATTTGCTGTTATAGGTCATTTATGGGTCTTTGATAAAATGATAGCCGAAAATACCATCACCACTCAACATGCCATTGAGAAACTTACTGAACTGAGAGAAGTAGTAAACCCCCGGTTAAACCTGCCTAAAATAGAGTGCGAAAACAGACTTGAACTGTGGAGAACAAAATGATTTAATATGATTATATGGAAAAACTCCTAAAGCATAAGAGAAATAATTCTGAAGAAATTGAATATGTGAAGTTGAAATTGAAGAATTTAAAACCTTATTTTTCTTTTCTTACCCTTCGTAGAAAATAAACTACCACAACTCCCACCCTTATTCCCTTATTTAGTGAAGATTATGAAGAATTTATATCGTTTTATCAACAATAATACAAGCAATAAAATATGGGAATAAGGGTGGGTTATAAGGGTGTCAGGTTTTCTACCAAGGGTAAAAAAACAAAAATAAGGGCTTTTAATATTATATTTAAACTAGTTGAATTTAGGACGATAACTTTATTTTGAGACTCATTGCGGAAAATGATCTAATTTAAAAATATTGTCTGATAATAAAAGAATGGACTTCGAATTCTAATTAGACGGAACAACAGGATGTCTAATTTATTGAAAGTAACTGCTTCTTACCATCTGTCGCCACTTCCGGCTTAACGGAAGAATTGACAGATATATAAAAACTAACTTATAAAATTGATCCGCTGTTGTGCAATTGTTGTGCAAACAATTAGCCACAAAAAAAAGACAGTCACATTTTCATGTAACTGTCTTTTTTGCTGTGGTACCACCAGGAATCGAACCGGGGACACAAGGATTTTCAGTCCTTTGCTCTACCAACTGAGCTATGGTACCATTTTCGCTTAGCGGGTGCAAATATACGGCTTTTTTTGATTCTACAAAACCCCTGAAAGAAAAAATAAGAAAAAAACAGGATGAGTGGGACATATTCTGCATTTTCGGTTCTTTAACTTGGTCTATCTGTTGGAAATAGGTATTTTTGTACAATTCCAAAAAAAATCAGTCCCTTACAACTTTAACCAAGACCCGCGAATGAATCTATCGATCGAATTCTTTCTGCTAATTGCTTCTATCCTGTTATTCTTCAGTCTGGTGATCGGGAAAACAGGATCGAGGTATGGCGTTCCCACGTTATTGCTCTTCCTGTTGATCGGGATCATAGCAGGAAGTGACGGGTTAGGGCTTCAATTCAGTTCACCAAGGATCACACAATATATCGGCGTGGTGGCGTTGAGCATTATACTTTTCTCTGGGGGAATGGAAACTCGGTTTTCCGAGATAAAGCCCATTGTATTGCCCGGTATTGCACTGGCTACATTGGGTGTGCTGTTAACAGCCTTTCTGACGGCACTATTTATCTACTGGCTGACAAACAATGTGCTTCAGACCGTTGCATTTACTTTTCTGCAATCTTTGCTCCTGGCCAGCATATTGTCCTCCACCGATTCGGCTTCCGTATTCTCAATACTGCGTTCACGGGGGCTGTCGTTAAAGGAGAATATCCGTCCGCTTCTTGAGCTTGAAAGCGGAAGCAACGACCCTATGGCTTTTTTACTGACCATACTGTTGATACAAATGCTGAAAACGCCTGATATCAGCGGTTGGGTAGTGGTCTTTGAGTTTCTGAAACAACTAATCTTAGGGTCATTGGCCGGATACCTGTTAGGGAAACTGGCCGTACGATTTATCAATAAAATTAACCTGGACAACGATGCACTTTATTCGGTTATGCTACTGGCAGTCATGTTCTTTTTATACGGTTTTACCAGTTTTATAGGCGGAAACGGTTACCTGGCGGTGTATGCCGGTGGGCTCTTGATGGGAAACCACCGCTTTGTGCACAAACGCAGCTCGATGAAATTCTTCAACGGGTTATCATGGCTCTTCCAGATTATCATGTTCCTGACCTTAGGATTGCTGGTAAATCCCAAAGAGCTGCTACCCATAGCAGGCGTAGGGATTTTAGTCGGACTCTTTATGATCATAGTATCCAGGCCACTGGCGGTATTGCTATCCCTGGCTCCTTTTAGGGGGATATCCCTAAAGGCAAGGTTCTTTACATCCTGGGTAGGTTTGCGGGGTGCCGTCCCCATTATCTTTGCCACCTATCCGTGGATAAGTGCCCTGCCTCATGCAAAGACCATGTTCAATATCGTATTCTTCATCACCATACTGTCGCTTATGATCCAGGGCACAACGGTTTCGGGCATGGCACACCTGCTAAAGCTGGCGTTGCCAAAGATAAGAACTACAAAGCTGAGAGAATTTGATGTGGAATTCTCGGACGAGATAAAATCAGCCATGAGTGAGATAACTGTGAAACAGGAAATGCTTACCAACGGAAAACGCATCATGGATATATCCCTCCCCGACCGGACACTGGTGGTAATGGTGAAACGTAACCAACGCTATTTTATTCCCCGGGGCAATACCCAACTGGAAGTAGGTGATTCGGTGCTGGTCATTACGGATGACGAAGAAGGGCTGAAAGAAACGTACCGGCAACTGGGAGTATAAGAGAAGAACCCCCGACCCCTAAAGGGGAGGAAGAAAGAAAACCCCTGGCCCCTAAAGGGGAATAAGAAAGACCCCTGGCCCCTAAAGGGGGATAAGAAAAGAAAAAAAAAGAAAAAAATTACATTAAATAAAAACGGTACTAATACAATTCCCCTTTAGGGGTTAGGGGTTCTTTTTTAGATATGGCAATTAAAGAGAAAAACATACTGAACGAGGATAACCCAAACTCCCCTTTAGGGGCTGGGGGTTCTTTATGTATCGGAGATAACATACTGAACGAGGATAGTTACCCCCCTTTAGGGGTTGGGGGTAATAGGGGTAACATGTTTTATGGTGCTTTGCCCATACTTTTTGTACTTGCCAAAAAACTCAGGGATAATCAGACTGAAGCTGAACTATTTCTCTGGAGCCAATTAGCAAATTTAAATTATTTAAAGGTCCGTTTCAAACGGCAGCATCCGGTTCTTTATTTTATAGCTGATTTTTACTGTCATAAAGCAAAACTTATCATAGAGGTTGACGGAGGATATCATGATATCCCTGAACAATACCAGTATGATAAAGAAAGGGAACATGAATTGGAAGATTTAGGTCTCAAAGTAATTCGGTTCACTAATGAACAAGTATTATTCAACATAGAAAATACGTTGAAAGAAATTGAAAAGGTAATAAAAGAAAGAACCCCCGGCCCCTAAAGGGGAGGAAGAAAAGAAGACCCCTAGCCCCTAAAAACCCTAGCCCCTAAAGGGGGATAAGAAAGACCCATAGCCCCTAAAGGGGAATAAGAAAAGAAAGGGAAATTAAGATAAGAACAAAAAGAAAAAAATTACATTAAAATAAAAACAGTACTAACATAATTCCCCTTTAGGGGTTAGGGGTAATTTTATTTATGGTGATTAATGAGAAAAACATATTGCAAGAAAACAATCCAAACTCCCCTTTAGGGGTTGGGGGTTTTTCTCTTCCTCCCCTTTAGGGGCTGGGGGTTCTTTAGGGGTTGGGGGTTTTTCTCTTTCCCCCCTTTAGGGGCCGGGGGTTCTTATTACTATCACTGAATTCGGATTAAGACCAATGCTTGCTATTTTATAAAGCAACTTTCCTTTCCTGTTAAAACACAGTAAATCGCCCTTAATTGTATAGTTGCGGGCATCAGTGAGGTACACATTTCCATTGGTTGGGTTGACAGTAATGCTGAAGGGACGTTCGAGCATGGTGGAATCGGTAATGAAATTATCGGAAATAAGTTGTTCGGTCTTACAATCAAACGTCCTGACCCAATAGGTGCTTTTTACAAAATCGTAATTATACATATAGGCTGTATCGTTGTGAATGGTAAAGTTTACTACCGGCAGGTTATCGAACGTTTGTACCACTTCATCGGTTTTACTGCTGATTCGGCACCAGGTACTCTTGATAGTGCTGTTATTTCCCCGTGAAACGACATATACATCGCCCTGGCTATCGGATTCCAGCCTGAATGGATTCACACCTACTGTAATCTTTTTTAACTCCTTAAATGAAGCCAGATCAACAACCGATACCGTATTGTCGTAATTGGGAAGATCCAGTCCGCCGGAATTAGATACATACAACTTTCCGTTAACGGCAGTTATGCCATCCGAGTTCCGGCCAACCGTAGTTATTGCTTCAATGGCCAGCGATGTGGTATCGATACGGGCAACCGTTCCATCGAACGAGCATACATACGCCTTGTTGCCATAGAATGTAATAAAACGGGGTTGTCGTGCCACATTCCCTGCATTAAAGAATGGAATTCGTTTAATTGAGATTCCAGTCTTCACATCCAACACCTCTACCTGAGAAGAGACATTGACAACAATCCACAATTTGCTGCCGTAACGTTTCATATCATTGCCCGTATCGCCCAATCCACGGTTGTTCTGAGATAAGAAGAAGTCGGATGTAAGGGTGCCTTTATCAAAATCAATCCGGCTCAACATGCTGTTGTTCATATTGAAAAGTCCTTCGGAAAGAACATACATGTATCCGGATTCACCGGGAGTTGCTGGCAGATTTACAGGGGTAGGGACGTCGTGCATATCATCGCACGATGACATGGTGATAATAAAAGTAAAAAGCAGTAAAATTTCAAGGAAGATTTTCATTTTATTTTAAAAGGATCTATGAACATTGAATTTATTAAAACCATACTGTTTACAACAGGCTTATCATTTGACTCTTATCACCTTAAATATTTAGCATCAAGATCATATTGGCTAAAGGAGCGCAAAAACTACAGCGCAAACAAAGGAAAATTCAATCTAAAAAACAGGGTTCAAAGAAACTATCTTGAAATATTGAATTAACGAATAACACAATCAAAGTTGTCTATTCACAAAAAGAGCATATTCAAATTAATATAAATGCCGGAACACAAAAGTACATCATCTAAATCATAAAACTGAACTTTCAGGAGCAATAAACACAATGTGATGAAAAACAATAAACAATACTTAATTCCCATTTTATAGCATACTACAGACAATTCATTATTCATGATTTTTTTGTATTTTTGCAAAACAAATTAAAATTGAAGAGAATTACGAATGAATAAAATCCGCAATTTCTGCATTATCGCTCACATTGATCACGGGAAAAGTACCCTGGCCGACCGATTGTTAGAATTTACCAATACGGTTTCAGGGAAAGACTTACAGGCACAGGTTCTGGATAACATGGACCTGGAGCGTGAGCGTGGCATCACCATAAAGAGCCATGCTATCCAAATGAATTTTTTATTTGGGGGTGAACAATACGTTTTAAATTTAATAGATACTCCGGGACATGTCGACTTTTCGTACGAAGTATCCCGTTCCATAGCTGCCTGTGAAGGAGCCTTATTGATTGTTGACGCCACACAAGGCATCCAGGCACAAACCATTTCGAATTTGTATATGGCCATTGAGCATGATCTGGAGATTATCCCCATTATGAATAAAATGGATATGGATAATGCCATGCCCGAGGAAGTAGAGGATCAGATTGTGGAATTGATTGGTTGCAAGCGGGAGGAAATAATCCGTGCCAGTGGGAAAACGGGTATGGGTGTGGAAGAAATTCTTCAGGCTGTTATCGAACGTATTCCTGCTCCGAAAGGTGATCCTGAAGCACCGCTTCAATGCCTGATCTTTGATTCGGTATTCAATTCATTCCGTGGCATTATTGCTTATTTTAAAATTGTAAACGGCACCATTAACAAAGGCGATTTAGTCAAATTTGTCAATACAGAAAAAGAATATACCGCCGACGAGATCGGTGTACTGAAACTTGAAATGTCACCACGCCAGACACTGAGTGCCGGCAATGTGGGCTATATCATTTCGGGAGTTAAAACATCAAAAGAAGTAAAAGTGGGTGATACAATTACCCATGTAAAAAGACCATGTCCTAAAACCATCGAAGGTTTCCAGGAAGTAAAGCCTATGGTATTTGCAGGGCTTTATCCGATAGAAACAGAAGATTTTGAAGATTTACGTTCGTCAATCGAGAAACTACAACTGAATGACGCTTCCCTGACTTTCGAGGCAGAATCATCAGTGGCCTTAGGCTTTGGCTTTCGTTGCGGCTTCCTGGGCATGCTGCACATGGAAATCATACAGGAACGCCTGGAACGGGAATTTGACATGAACGTCATCACCACTGTGCCGAACGTTTCTTATAAAGTATATACGAATAAAGGAGAATTAATTGAGGTCCATAACCCATCCGGTCTTCCTGACATTATGTCGATTGACCGGATTGAAGAACCGTTTATCCGTGCTTCCATCATTACCCGCACCGACTATATTGGCCAGATCATGACACTATGCCTGGGCAAACGTGGTGAACTGGTAAAACAAAACTATATTTCAGGGAACCGAATGGAGTTGATCTATGACTTACCTTTGGGTGAGATTGTATTCGACTTTTACGACAGGCTTAAAAGTATTTCGAAAGGGTATGCTTCGTTTGATTATCACTTGAACGGATTTCGTCCTTCAAAATTAATTCGGCTTGATATTCTGTTAAACAGTGAACCCGTGGATGCACTTTCATGCCTGATCCATGTCGACAATGCCATTCCACTTGGAAAACGCATGTGCGAAAAGCTAAAAGAACTAATACCACGCCAGCAATTTGATATTGCCGTACAGGCAGCTATCGGGGCTAAAATCATAGCACGCGAAACCATTAAAGCGGTACGTAAGGATGTAACTGCTAAATGTTATGGCGGCGATATCAGTCGGAAACGCAAATTGTTGGAGAAACAGAAAAAGGGAAAAAAACGCATGAAGCAAATCGGTAATGTAGAAGTGCCACAGAAAGCATTTCTTGAAGTACTCAAACTTGATTAGTTAATAATTTTTAGCATTCATAAATTTCCTTTTAAATTGCAATATTACTAATAAATAAGATTGTTTATTTTGCGAATTGTAAATTTATTATGTAAATTTGCGACTAATTTTTTAAAAACAGGTATAATCAATTTCAAAACGCTATAAATTTATGTCAGAGTTATTTGGACATATTTCACAGATTATTGGGCCAGTGGTCGATGTTTTCTTTGATTTAAAAGGAAAAGAAGAAGTGAAATTACCTGCCATTTACGATGCCTTAAGCATCGATCGTGGAAATGGGAAAGAACTGATTGTTGAAGTTCAACAACATATTGGCGAAAATACAGTTCGTACTGTAGCTATGGACTCAACTGACGGATTACGTCGTGGGTTGAAAGCGGTAGCTTTAGGACGGTCTATTTCGATGCCGGTAGGTGAACAGGTGAAAGGACGTTTGATGAATGTAATCGGCGACTCCATTGACGGCATGAAATTGCTTGACAAAAAAGGGTCCTATCCCATTCACCGTGAACCCCCTAAATTTGAGGAGTTAACCACCAGCAAAGAAGTGCTAACCACAGGGATTAAAGTAATCGACTTATTGGAACCTTATTCAAAAGGAGGTAAAATTGGTCTTTTTGGTGGAGCCGGAGTAGGCAAGACTGTTTTAATCATGGAGCTTATCAATAATATCGCCAAAGGTCACAACGGGTTTTCTGTATTTGCCGGAGTGGGTGAACGTACCCGTGAAGGAAATGACCTATTACGTGAAATGATTGACTCGGGTGTAATTCGTTATGGCGAAGAGTTCAAAAAAGGCATGGATGAAGGCAACTGGGATTTATCCAAAATAGACTATGCAGAAGTAGAAAAATCACAGGCAACGCTTGTGTTCGGACAAATGAATGAACCACCCGGAGCACGTTCTTCAGTTGCTCTATCCGGATTAACCGTTGCAGAATCATTCCGTGATGGAGGTGGTACAGATGTAGGTCGTGATATCTTATTTTTTATCGATAATATCTTCCGTTTTACACAGGCAGGATCGGAAGTATCGGCTTTGCTTGGACGAATGCCTTCAGCAGTGGGATATCAACCGACACTTGCTACAGAAATGGGCAGGATGCAGGAGCGTATCACGTCAACAAAAAACGGTTCAATCACATCAGTACAGGCCGTATATGTACCTGCCGATGACTTAACGGACCCTGCACCGGCTACTACTTTCTCGCATCTGGATGCAACAACCGTATTAAGCCGTAAAATTTCAGAGTTAGGTATTTTCCCTGCTGTAGATCCACTTGAATCAACATCACGTATTCTTGATCCGCTGGTAGTTGGTGAAGACCATTACGATACAGCTCAACGGGTAAAGGAGATTTTACAACGAAATAAAGAATTACAGGATATTATTTCTATCCTTGGGATGGAAGAATTGTCGGAAGAAGATCGTTTGACAGTGACTCGTGCCCGTAAGGTGCAACGTTTCCTATCACAACCATTCTACAGTGCGTCACAATTTACAGGACAACCGGGAGTTATGGTTTCCATAGAAGAAACGATTCGCGGATTCAAGATGATTCTAAATGGAGAACTGGATTATCTTCCTGAAATGGCATTCCTTAGCGTAGGAACGATTGATGATGCTATTGCAAAAGGCCAGAAGTTGATTGAGCAATCGAAAAAGTAATTTAGTTGATTGGTTGATTAAGTTGATTGGTTGATTGGTTGATTGGTTGATTGGTTGATTGGTTGATTGGTTGATTGGTTGATTGAATTAGGAGAATAAAGCTAAAACCAGAATCGAATAAATAGTTAGAAATAATCATTCCCTTAGGAAAAACCAGAAGGATTATGACTGATATAGAAGTTATTCAACATAAAATCTACGAAATCAGAGGAGTTCGTGTAATGCTGGATTTTGATTTATCAACTTTATATGGCATCGAAACAAGATCATTGAAACAGGCTGCAAAACGAAACATCAATCGTTTTCCTAATGATTTTATGTTTATTTTGACTAAAACAGAAGCTAATCACCTATTGACCATAGGGGTATCACAAAATGTGATACCATTAGAATATAATTTTGGAGGGACACTTCCAATGGCTTTTACAGAACAAGGAGTAGCAATGCTTTCTGGGATATTGCGATCAAAACAGGCAATTGATGTAAATATATCCATTATGCGTGCTTTTGTTCAATTAAGACAATTTTTACTTCAAAACAAAGATATTCTTCAAAGCATTGATGAACTTCGACTACGAGTAAAACAGTTAGAGCTTTCCGGAGAAGAAACACTTACTTCGATGAATGATTTGAGCGAAGATACGCGTCGGGAAATGGATGATATTTATATTGCCTTAGCTGAAATGGCTAATATGAAAAAAGAGTTGGATAAACCAAATCGTATTGGTTTCGTAAAAGATTAACGAATTATGAAATTAGAAATAATAACCCCTGAGAAAATATATTTTACAGGTGAAGTTACTTCGGTGACTTTACCTGGTTCAATTGGACTTTTTACAGTGTGGGAAAATCATGCTCCTCTTATTTCATCCCTAAAAGAAGGAAAGATAAGCTACCTGGCTGATAAAAAAGAAACTGAATTGGACATTGAAGGCGGTTTTGCTGAAGTAAGCAAAAACGTCGTTACTGTTTGTCTTGAATTAGTCAAACCCCTTATTTAATGGAGAAACTGAAAAGAAAGCTAAACATCATTCTTGCCCTTGTGATGTTATTAAGCGGTTGGGGGATTTGGGGAATGCTAAAAACAGCACTTCCTGATGCCTATTTTTCATGGTATCCGGTTATCCCGGTCTTCTTTTATATCATGGGGCTTGCTTTTATAGCTGTCATTACACGCGATTATAAGGAGAACCAACGGAAACTTGTAAATCTTTATATGATTATCAAGCTATGTAAAGTAGCGGCTTCCTTATTATTAGGCAGTATTTATCTGATCTTTGTAAAAGTGCAAATACGTGATTTCAGTGTTGTATTCATTGGATTTTATTTATTGTACTTAGGTATTGAAACCTATTTCTTCTATCTGGCTGAAGAAATAATTAAAAAGAAAAAAGTAAATGAATAGCTTTCGTAAGATATTAAGCATACTGGCAATATTTGTTTTATTGTCGGGATCCGTTGTTCTGGCCAATGAACCGGTGCCGGTTGAAAAGCCAAAAGAAAAGCTGGATGTGAAAGAACTGATTCTGGAACACCTTGCTGACTCTTACACCTGGCATATTACAAAAATCGGAGACACCGATATTGCCATTCCGCTTCCTGTAATTATATACAGCCAGACTTCAGGTTGGCATGTATTTATGTCTTCGGTTTTCCATGAAGGAGCGGAACATGAGGGATTAATTATTGCATCAGAAGGAAAATACAAAGGAAAAATAGTTGAGAAAGATGCTATTGGTAATGAAGTGAAACCATTCGACATATCGATCACAAAAGTGGTATTATCGCTATTGTTTAATAGTTCATTGCTTATTTTTATCATACTGATGGTAGCACGTTCGTATAAGAAAGATACTTATGAGTCGAAAAAAGGCTTTGTCGGATTTATGGAAATGTTTATCATGAACATAAACGATGATGTAATCAAACCCTGTATCGGAAAAGACTATAGAAAATTCTCCCCATATTTGCTGACAGTTTTCTTTTTTATATTCCTCAATAATTTAATGGGGATTATTCCTATTTTCCCCGGGGGAGCCAATGTGACAGGTAACATTGCCATCACTTTCACCCTGGCTATTTGCACATTTTTAATTGTCAACATATTCGGAACGAAAGAATACTGGAAAGAGATATTCTGGCCTGATGTACCAGTTTGGTTGAAAGTGCCGCTACCCTTGATGCCTGCCATCGAACTGGTAGGCGTATTTACCAAACCTTTCGCCTTAATGATTCGTCTCTTTGCCAATATGCTTGCCGGTCACTCCATCATATTAGGTCTAACCTGTCTGGTATTTGTCACAGTAAGCCTGGGGCCGGCAATGAATGCAAGTATGACGGTGGTCTCAGTCCTGTTTACTGTTTTCATTAATTTAGTAGAAGTATTGGTAGCCTATATACAAGCGTATGTTTTTGTCTTGTTATCGGCTGTATTTATTGGATTGGCACGTGTGGAACCACATCATGCAAAGGAAGTGATTAAATAAGAAATCCGTAAGGGTGACTTAAGATATAAAAGTATAGAAATAAATTATTAAAAACTCTGTCTCTAATTCTCCATAAGGAAATTTAGAGACCTAAATCAACAAATTATGTTACTGACAATTTTATTACAAGCTGCCGCTGGTGCAGGTTTAGCTAAATTAGGAGCAGGACTTGGAGCAGGTCTCGCAGTTATTGGTGCAGGTCTTGGTATTGGACGAATTGGTGGATCAGCCATGGATGGCATTGCCCGTCAACCTGAAGCAGGCTCGGACATTCGTTTATCTATGATTATTGCTGCTGCTCTTGTTGAAGGTGCTGCTTTATTTGCAATCGTAGTTTGCGGTTTTATTCTTTAATTTTAGTTACCTGTCAAGGTATAAAGTCAAAAGTATTTGCAAATTTTGATTGGCAATTGTAAATTGTCAATTATGAATTATGAATTTTTAATTGTGAATTATTATGTCGTTATTACTGCCTGATTCCGGTCTGTTATTCTGGATGTTTCTTTCATTCGGAATAGTTGCATTTATCCTTGTAAAATATGGGTTTCCTGTCATCATCAAAATGGTGGAAGATCGTAAAGCGTACATCGATAATTCGTTAAGTATTGCCAAACAAGCGCATGAAGAATTAGCAAGCGTAAAATTTGAAGGTGAAGCCATTGTAGATAATGCCCGTCGTGAGCAGGTAAAAATCATGAATGAAGCAGCCCAGACCCGCGACTTATTAATCAAGGATGCAAAAGAAAAGGCAAGCCTCGAAGCAGCTAAAATTGTAACTGAAGCAAGGAAACAAATTCTGGTTGAAAAAGAAGATGCTATTCGTGATATTCGCCGCCAGGTTGCTGAATTATCTGTGGATATTGCTGAGAAGGTTCTTCGTGGACAATTGGAAAAGAAAGATGAGCAATTGGATATGATTAATCGATTGCTCGACGAAATTAATATTTCTAAATCATAATCCTCCATGAATACAGGACTTATACCGGTTCGATATGCTACCGCTCTTTTGGACTTTGCCAATATAAGTGATTTGCAGGATCGTGTGTACACCGAAGCAAAAGCAGTTACAAAAAGTTATTTCCAATTCAGCGAATTGAGGACTGTACTGGATAATCCGGTTTTAGCAAAAGCAGAAAAGCGGAAAATTATTCTATTGGCTGCCGGAGGAGATGTATGTAATCCATTTGAAAAATTCGTTGATTTGTTGTTGCAAAACAACCGTGAAAAACATTTCCTTTCAATTGCATTGAAATATATCGACTTATTCCGTAAACAAAAGAATATACATTACGGAAAACTTACGACTGCTTCACCTATAAATGCAGTTACCGAGAAACGGTTAATGGCAATGGTGGAAAACACAACAGGTGGTACCATTGAAATGGAAAAGATAATTGATCCCGAAATTCTGGGAGGTTTTATGTTCGAAGTGGATTTTGTACGATGGGATGCCAGCATCTCGGGTCAGCTTCGCCGGATTAAGAAAGAATATATTGAAAAGAACAATAAAATCGTCTAACCATTTACCATTTTCAGATTTACTATTTACCATTTAAAAACAGGTTGAATAAGAGTTCTGAAAACATTAAATTTATATCTACTCCATTTACTGCATCAATAAGAAAGTAACTGGTAAATAATTAAATAGTAAATAATTAAAAGATGTCTGATAATATAAAGGTGAGCGAAGTATCTGAAATCCTTCGGATGCAACTTGAGGGAATTGACACCAGTGTTCAGTTTGACGAAGTAGGCACCGTTCTACAGGTTAGCGATGGTGTGGTTCGTATTTATGGTCTGCGCAATGCTGAAGCCAATGAATTGTTGGAATTTGAAAATGGGATTAAAGCAATCGTAATGAATCTGGAAGAAGATAACGTTGGAGCAGTTCTACTTGGCCCTACCAACGAGATTAAAGAAGGATTCACTGTTAAACGTACCAAACGTGTAGCCTCAATTCAGGTTGGAGAAGGAATGCTTGGCCGTGTCATTAATCCACTTGGGGAACCCATAGATGGAAAAGGAAAACTAACCGGTGAAATGATTGAGTTACCCCTTGAACGAAAAGCTCCGGGTGTTATCTACAGACAACCGGTAAACCAGCCTTTACAAACCGGTCTGAAAGCCATTGACGCCATGATTCCGATTGGGCGTGGACAACGCGAGTTGATTATCGGAGACCGTCAGACAGGAAAAACAAGCGTTGCTATTGACGCTATTATAAATCAGAAATCAAATTTCGATGCAGGTGATCCTGTTTATTGTATTTATGTAGCTATTGGACAGAAAGGATCAACTGTTGCTTCCATTTTAAATACGTTACAGGAAAAAGGAGCTATGGAATATACCATTATTGTGGCTGCTAATGCTTCCGATCCTGCAGCATTACAATATTACGCACCATTTGCCGGTGCAACCATTGGGGAATTCTTCCGCGACACCGGTCGTCATGCATTGGTTGTATATGATGACTTATCAAAACAGGCCGTGGCTTATCGTGAAGTATCCCTGATTCTTCGTCGACCTTCAGGTCGTGAAGCTTATCCGGGTGATATCTTTTATTTACACTCCCGTTTGCTTGAAAGAGCTGCCCGTGTTATTTCACAACAGGAAGTAGCCGAACAAATGAACGATCTTCCCGAAAGTCTGAAAGGAAAAGTAAAAGGAGGTGGTTCATTGACTGCTTTACCGATTATTGAAACCCAGGCAGGTGATGTATCAGCTTATATCCCGACCAATGTAATTTCAATAACCGACGGTCAGATATTCCTGGATACCGACTTGTTCAATCAGGGTAACCGTCCGGCCATTAACGTGGGTATTTCGGTATCACGTGTAGGCGGTAATGCTCAAATCAAAGCTATGAAAAAAGTAGCAGGTACTCTGAAAATGGATCAGGCTCAGTTCCGTGAATTGGAAGCCTTTACCAAATTTGGAGGGGATATGGATCCTGTAACAGCTATGACAATTGATAAGGGTCAGAAGAATACCCGTTTACTTGTACAGGCTTTACATACACCTATGTCAGTGGAAAAACAGGTGGCTGTGCTCTATTGCGGAACACACGGTTTGTTATCGAATGTACCATTAAATAAGGTACAGGAATTCCAGAAAGAATTTTTAATGGTACTCGAATTGTCGCATCAGACCGATGTACTCGATATTATCAAAAAAGGAACTATGAACGACGAAGTATCAGCTATTATTGAGAAAGTAGCCGGTGAAGTGGCTAAGAGAGTTGCAATTTTATAGTGATTAGATAGTAGTTGGCAGTAAATAGGTATCAGTCTAGAGTTATTAGTTTTTGCAAATTTATCGTTCTCAATAGTTAATTGTAAATTGCAGATTGTAAATTGAATTATGGCTTCATTAAAGGAAATAAAATCGCGCATTCAATCAGTCAAATCGACTCAGAAGATTACTTCGGCAATGAAGATGGTATCTTCAGCAAAGTTGCGTAAAGCACAGAAGACTATCGAGAATCTCTTCCCGTATGAACAACGATTAAATGGCTTGCTGAATAACTTTTTGAGCGCCGAGGAGGACAATGTATCGGTTTATGCAGAAACACGGGAATTGAAACGGATAGCAATTATTGTCATTTCGTCCAATTCGAGTTTGTGCGGAAGCTTCAACACGAACGTATCCAAACGATTTAATCAAACCATTGAAAAATACAAAGCTTTAGGAGTTGAAAATATATTGGTCTTTCCTGTCGGCAAAAAGATAGCAAAAGCCAGCAAAAAAACAGGTTTTGAACCCCAAAGTAATTTTGACTCAATGGCTGACAAACCAAGCTATATAGCCGCATTGACATTTGCTGACGATATTATGCGCCTGTTTAAGAACAAGGATATTGATCGCGTTGAGTTAATCTATCACCATTTTAAAAGTAAAAGCACCCAGGTGATAACTGAAGAAACTTTGCTGCCCATACAACTGAAACCAGCTGAAAAAGGCACAGTAGCACTGGACTATATTGTGGAGCCGGATCGTGATACAATCATGGCAGAATTAATACCAAAGGTTCTACGTTTAAAAATATATACCGCATTACTTGACTCAAATGCCTCGGAACATGCTGCCCGCACCATGGCTATGCAGACAGCTACAGACAATGCTTCCGATTTATTACAGGATTTATCACTTCAATATAATAAATCGCGTCAACAAGCTATCACAAACGAATTACTTGACATCATCGGCGGTTCATTCGGACAGAATTAAATTTATATTCATTAAACAAAGAGGCTGCACATTCTGCAGCCTCTTTTGTTTATAAGGAATTTAAAAGTAATGCCATTTGAAAATACATTCAAATGGCATTACTTATATAAATAGATTTCATTTATACGCTGAATATTATGGAATTAGTATCCGCGAATAGCTTCAATACCTGGCAGAACCAGTCCTTCAATAGCTTCCAATAAAGCTCCACCTCCTGTTGAAACATACGAAACCTGATCGGCCAGACCAAATTTATTCACACAAGCTACTGAATCACCTCCACCAACAAGTGAAAATGCACCATTTCTGGTTGCTTCAGCTATTGCCTCGCCTACTGCTTGTGATCCGTGTGAAAAATTATCAAATTCAAATACACCTGTAGGACCATTCCAAAGAATTGTTTTTGATGCTTTAATTACATCGGCAAATATTTTTTCAGTTTTAGGACCATTATCCAATCCCATCCAACCATCAGGGATTTCATCAACAGGTACAAACTTAGTATTGGCATCATTACTGAATGCATCAGCAATTTTAGCATCAACGGCTAAGATCATCTTCACATTATTTGCTTTTGCTTTTTCAAGTAATTCCAGAGCAAGATCAATTTTATCATCTTCACAAAGCGAACTTCCGATTTTACCACCTAATGCTTTTGTAAAAGTATAGGTCATTCCACCGGCAATAATCAGATTATCTACTTTGGTGAGTAAATTTTCTATGATTTCTATTTTAGAAGAAACTTTTGAACCTCCCATAATGGCAGTAAAAGGATGAGCAGTATCAGTCATGATTTTTTGAACGGCAATAACTTCTTTCTCCATCAAATAACCGAACATTTTATTGTTCACGTCGAAATACTTTGCAATCAGTGCAGTTGAAGCGTGAGCACGGTGGGCTGTTCCGAATGCATCATTCACATAACAGTCGGCATATGACGCCAGAGTGGCGGTAAACTTCTTTTGATTTTCTTTAGTTACTTTTTTTGCAGCTGCTTTTTCTTCGTCGGTTGCTGTGTCTGATATACGAGGTTTACCTTCTTCTTCTTCATAAAAGCGAAGGTTTTCAAGCATCAATGCTTCACCCGGTTTTAAAGCAGCAGCCATCTTAGCAGCTTCGTCATTTGCACAATCCGGTGCAAATTTCACATCAATACCCAACAGCTCTGAAACATGTGGTAAAATTGCTTTCAAGGAATACTTCAGATCAGGATTCTTCTTTGGTCGTCCCATATGTGAAGCTATAATTACACTTCCTCCGTCAGCAAGAATTTTTTTCAAGGTAGGCAAAGCTGCCCGAATACGTGTATCATCGGTAATTTCAAAATTCTCGTTCAAAGGCACATTGAAATCTACACGCACGAATGCTTTCTTACCTGCAAAATTAAATTTGTCAATAGTTTGCATATTGTTATTTATTTGAATGATTGATAATTAATTTTTATCTTTACCTTTAGTTTTTCGACAACAAAGATACAAATAAACTTGTAATTTTAAGCAAATTGTGCTCAGGCAATTTTGATTTAAAACACCATTTTTTATTTAGAAAAAAATTAAAGAAATTTTTCTTTAATGAATTTATAATTGTATCTTTGTCATCTAAAATGAATAATTAAAACTGAACAATTAAAAATAAAATTATCATGTCAAAAGTAACCGTAGTGGGTGCCGGAAATGTTGGTGCCACATGTGCAAATGTCCTTGCATTTAAAGAAGTAGCTGATCAGGTAGTGATGCTCGATGTAAAAGAAGGTGTTTCTGAAGGAAAAGCATTGGATATCCTCCAAACTGCTGCCTTATTGGGCTTTGATTCCAAGATTGTTGGTTGTACCAATGATTATGCTCAAACAGCAAATTCCGACGTCGTTGTTATTACATCAGGAATCCCACGCAAACCGGGAATGACACGTGAAGAATTGATTGGTGTGAATGCAGGGATTGTAAAAAGCGTTGCTCAAAACATTCTTAAATTTTCGCCAAATGCTATTATTGTTGTAGTAAGCAACCCAATGGACACTATGACTTACCTTGCGTTAAAAGCAACAGGTCTTCCAAAGAATAAAATCATTGGTATGGGTGGAACACTGGACAGTTCACGTTTTAAATGTTATTTGAGCAAAGCTTTGAATGCAAACCCAACAGAAGTAGAAGGTATTGTAATCGGTGGACATGGTGACACAACTATGATTCCATTAACCCGCTTTGCAGGTTATAAAGGACGTCCTGTTGCAGAAGTTCTGGACAAAGCTACATTAGACAAAGTTGTTGCCGACACAATGGTGGGTGGTGCTACATTAACTTCTTTGCTTGGAACATCTGCATGGTATGCTCCGGGTGCTGCTGCTGCTTACCTTGTTGAATCGATCATCCACGACCAAAAGAAAATTATTCCTTGTTGTGTTTTGCTGGAAGGCGAATACGATCAGAGTGATATTTGTATTGGTGTGCCGGTAGTAATTGGTAAAAACGGTGTTGAAGAAATTATCGATTACAAATTGAATGCTGAAGAAAAAGCATTGTTTGCAAAAAGCGCTGCTGCTGTACGTGCAACTAATGATGTATTGAAAGAAATCAAAGCATTGTAAATCTATTGTATCAAAATTAAAGTCGCAATAAGTTATTTTATTGCGACTTTTTTATGCTTTATAAACTCAGCATTTCGGATATGGATGTTTTTTTTGTACTTTTGCAAAAGTTATTATCGACTTTGCCTAAATATTTTTGAAAAGATTAAATTTCTACTGATCTTATTACAAAAGTATTTAATTAATTATTTTAATCCTCAAATTATTTCTTTATCATTATCATTCATGAACACAATTCAAATAAAAGATAAAAAATTCAGCTTAACCATCCCCGAAACAGAGATTTTAGCAGCTGTTCGAAAAGTAGCAGAAGCAATTAATCATGACATTGCAGATAAAAATCCTCTTTTCATATGTGTTCTTAATGGGGCATTTATGTTTGCCAGCGATTTAATGAAAAATGTAAATATACCCTGTGAAATTACTTTTATCAAACTCTCTTCGTATGAAGGGTTATACACCACAGGTGCAGTTAAAGAAATCATCGGACTAAATGAGAGTGTTGTTGGAAGAAACGTAGTTGTCGTTGAAGACATTGTAGATACAGGTATTACGATGGAACGCATCTTAAGTTCTCTACGTGCAAAAGGGGCCAACGAAATCAGAGTTGCTACCTTTCTGCAAAAGCCTGATGCATTGCAACGCGATATACAAATCGACTATATAGCCATGAAGATCCCTAATGACTTTATTGTTGGATACGGATTAGATTATGATGGATATGGCAGGAATTTGAAAGATATATATACATTGGTTACAGAATAGAATCATCCATCAAACGAAATGAATAGGTAACTTTTTGTTTGATTTTAGTTAATATAAAAAAGATAAAGAATGTTGAATATTATTATTTGTGGTGCCCCTGGTTGTGGCAAAGGAACACAAAGTGATTTAATTGTTGAGAAGTACACATTGAAACATCTTTCAACCGGTGATCTATTGCGTGAAGAAATTGCTAAAAAAAGCGATTTAGGGGTTGAAGCAGAGAGTTATATTTCGAAAGGGAATCTGGTTCCAGATACAATGATTTTTAGCATCCTGTCAAAAGCCATTGAGGAACAAACAAAAAACAGCAAAGGCATTATTTTAGATGGTTTTCCACGGAATGTTGCTCAGGCTGAAGCATTGGAAACACTCATGGCCAAGTTAAACAAGGAGACTACAATCTTATTGGACTTACAGGTTGATAATCAGGAATTAATTACCAGGCTGCTTAAACGCGGCGAAACTTCAGGACGTTGCGACGATAACCTTGAAACGATTAAAAAAAGGTTGGAAGTTTACGAAAGCAAAACAGCACCGGTAAGCGACTACTACAGAAATAAAAATAAATATGCTGCCATTAATGGTATGGGTACCATCGATGAAATATTCGGACGCATTTCTTCCGTCATCGATTCTAAACGATAAAACAAAGTAAATAAACTTTCTCTTTTTAACAACCATTGGAACTAAACCCGATGTGATTTGTTATCTCCTAAATTAAATAGATATCATGGCTAGCTCAAATTTTGTAGATTACGTAAAAATCTTTTGTCGTTCGGGCAAAGGTGGTCCGGGGTCAAAGCATTTATACCGCGACAAATTAACTATGAAAGGTGGTCCTGATGGTGGAGATGGCGGACGTGGAGGTCATATTATCTTACGTGGAAGTAAAAACCACTGGACACTTATCCACCTTAAATATGCCCGACATATCCATGCAGGAGATGGTGAAAGTGGAGGTTTAAGCCGAAGCTTTGGGAAAGAAGGTGAAGACAAAACCATTGAAGTTCCATGTGGTACTGTGGTGTATGATGCCGAAACCGGTGAATTCCTGTGCGACATTAAAGAAGATGGTGAAGAAGTGATATTGGTCAATGGAGGTCGTGGAGGTCAGGGAAACTGGCACTTCCGTTCGTCAACTAATCAAACACCACGTTTTGCACAACCTGGTGAAGCCTCGATTGAGAAGACAGTTATTCTGCAACTAAAAGTACTTGCCGACGTCGGACTGGTAGGCTTCCCGAATGCAGGCAAGTCAACTTTATTATCAGTGGTATCAGCCGCAAAACCTGAAATAGCTGATTATCCGTTTACTACGTTGGTTCCAAATCTGGGAATAGTAACTTACCGTGACAATAAATCTTTTGTTATGGCAGATATTCCGGGAATTATAGAAGGTGCTGCTGAAGGACGAGGACTTGGGTTACGTTTTTTACGTCATATTGAACGAAATTCCATTTTGTTATTTATGATACCTGCAGATTGTGATGACATTATCGCAGAATACAATATCCTGTTGAATGAGTTGAAACAATACAATCCTGAGCTTGTAGACAAACAGCGCATATTAGCCATCACTAAATGCGACTTATTGGATGATGAATTGATGGTTGAAATAAAAAAAACAATACCTACTGATATTCAAACCGTTTTTATATCATCAATAAGTGGATTAGGAATTCCAGAATTGAAGGATCTGATCTGGACTGAAATCAACAAAGAATCCAACAAAGTGGTTGAAATCACACACCGTCCTATGGAAGTGACTTTACATGAAGTGGAAGAAGAAGTTGAAGAAGACGAAGAAGATGAGGAAGATGATGATTTAAGTAAGTACAAAGGCATTGGTTGGGATGAACTATAAAGTTCATAGCTGATAGAAAGTATCAGGGATTATGATAACTTACGAATTACTTAATACATACAAAGAAATTGCCCATTTTTGCACAGACCGGGAAGGTGGTGTAAGTGTGGGCAATTATGCATCATTCAATTTAAGTCCTTTTTCAGGAGATAACCCTGAGAATGTCAATATAAATAAAGAAATTCTATGCAAGCAACTTGGAATAGACGCTGAAAAATTAGTCATTCCCTATCAAACTCATGGCACCAAAATACTTGAAATAGATAACTCGTTTTTCAAACTCTCACAGCAGGAGAAGACTCAAGTCTTAATCGGTATTGATGCACTATTCACACTTCTACCAAATGTGTGTATTGCCGTTACAACTGCCGATTGTGTCCCTTTATTATTCTTTGATCCTCAAAAAAAAGTTATTGCTGTTGCACATGCAGGTTGGCGTGGTACGTGTTCAAGAATTGCAGAAAAGACCGTTCACAATTTAATCAACAAGTTCAATTGTAACCCAATCGATATCCGGGTTGTAGTTGGGCCCTCCATCTCATCAGAAGTCTATGAAATTGGAAAGGACGTAGTTGACAACTTTAGCAATGCAGGATTTGATATTTCAACAATTGTTGTTGTTCGAAACAAATCATTTTTCCTCGACCTTTGGAAAGCCAACCAACAATCATTGCAAAACACCGGCATTTTAAGCGAACATATTGAGATATCAGGCATCTGCACTTATACCGAACATAACCGTTTTTTCTCAGCCCGACGACTGGGAATAAAATCAGGCCGAATGACCAGCGGTATAATGATAAAGGGTGAATAAGGGATAAAAAAATAATTTCCGAAAATGAAGATAATCATTTCACAAACAATCAAAGAAGCTTTCCCTGAACTCACGCTGGCAATCATAAGTTGTGAGGTCGTAAATACGTCAACATCCAAAGATTTATGGAGTGAAATTGAAGCAGAAGTACTAAGAGTCTCTTCCTCATTTACATTGCAAGAGATCAATAAACGCCCGCAAATAGAAGCAACTCGAAAAGCCTACAAAGTACTGGGTAAAGATCCGAATCGATATCGCCCGTCAGCAGAAGCTTTATGCCGGAGAATTGTCCGTGGCATCCCGATTTATAAAGTCAGTTCACTGGTTGATATTATCAACCTGGTTTCTATACGCAGTGGATTTTCAATAGGTGGATTTGATAGTGATAAAATTCAGGGGGACATTGAGCTGGGAGTCGGAACAGTTCAGGACGTTTTTGAAGCTATAGGCAGGGGTCTGCTGAATGTAGAAGGGCTTCCGCTCTATCGGGACAAGGTTGGAGGCATAGGCACACCTACAAGCGACAATGAACGTACCAAGATATCGGAAGACACTACAAATCTATTGATGATATTAAACGGATACAGTGGCAAAGAAGGGCTACAGGAAGCAATACATCATGCCATTCAATTATTAACAGACTATGCCCAATTACAAAAGCATGATGTTTTATGGATTCATTAGGCTAACTATCCAGATTTCCCATCATTTTTTCTAATTCCTCATCCAAATCATGCAATTGCTTCTTGCATATTTCCATCAATACAGCTGCTCGTTTCACTTTTTCAGAAATCATATCCATGTTCACGTCCGAATTGCTTTCCAATTCAGCCAGTATAGCTTCAAGTTCTGTTACTGCTTCGGTATATGTTAGTTTGAGTTTTGACATAGCGGTTTGTTGTTTGAAAAGTTTGATATTTATGGAGTTACAAGTCTGAAAAACATAAGCTGCATTCATCGATCTATTTTACAAACTAAATATTAAATAATTCTATTCATCCGAGAAATGCACCAACACATTTCTATAAGAATTAAATATTTTTGATTTAGAGACAAAGCCTAAATATACTTTATTTTCATCTACAACAGGCAAATACCATGCCCCGGTATCTTCAAAAACATCCATCACTTTTTCCATCGGCATAGTTGCATTTAATAAAGCAGGTGGTGAGGTCATTAATTTCTTTACTTTAAAACGGGTGTACAAATCCGGACGAAACATGATATTTCGCACTTCATCAACTAATACAATTCCTACCAGTATCTGAGTGGAATGATTTACAACCGGGAACAGGTTCCTCTTTGATTTAGATATAATCTTCACCAACTCTCCTAAATCCATTTCAGGATATAATTTAGCAAAATCAGTTTCAATGAAGTTTTCCATTTTTAGCATAGTCAGTATTGCTTTATCTTTATGATGGGTAAGCAATTCTCCTTTTTGAGCCAACCGCATGGCATACAGACTATGCGGTTCAAACAGGATTATGGTTAAATAGGAGACTGTCGATACAATCATCAATGTCATAAATAAATTATAGCCTCCTGTCAGTTCAGCGATGAGGAATATTCCGGTAAGAGGGGCATGCATAACACCCGACATAAGTCCTGACATTCCGGCTAATGCAAAATTAGCCTCAGGAATCATAAACCCAAAGTATATTAATATCCGGGCAACAACAAAACCTGTAATACAACCAATAAATAAAGTAGGTGCAAAGATACCTCCCACTCCACCGGCAGCCGTGGTAGAGGCAGAAGCAAATATTTTAAAAATTACAATCAAGCTCAGATACACAACTAAAACCCACGGGCTATGTCCTAGCCCTAAAAAGAAACTTTGATTCAACACAGACGCCGAATGACCATTTAGAAGGGCAACAATAGTATCGTATCCTTCTCCATAAAGCGGTGGAAAAATAAAAATCAATAAACTCAAAACCATACCCCCAATAGCTAATTTCGTATATGGGTTCTTCATTTTTCGAAATAAGCCTTCAATCCAGTTCATACCACGGGTAAAATACAGTGAAACAAGACCACATATCACTCCAAGAAGAATTAAATAAGGAATCCGGTCAATAGCAAACGGTTCATATTTACTGAATTGAAACGTAAATGCACTACCTGAGAAGAAATAGGATAGTGACGTAGCGGTTACCGACGAAATTAACAGGGGGACAATTGCTGTTAGGGTCATATCAAGCATCAACACTTCGAGTGTAAAAACGAGACCCGCTATAGGTGCTTTAAAGATACCACCTATTGCTCCTGAAGCGCCACAACCGACCAACAGCATCAATGTCTTTTGGTCCATCTTGAAAAAATTCCCCAGGTTGGAGCCTATGGCAGAACCGGTTAATACAATAGGTGCTTCCGCTCCCACAGACCCCCCAAAACCAATAGTAATTGAACTACCAACTATTGACGACCAAACATTATGAAGTTTGAGTATACTTTTCCGTTGAGAAATGGCATACAGTATCCGGGTCACACCATGGCTGATATCATCCTTAACAAGATAACGAACGAATAAATATGTGATTAAAATACCAATGGCAGGAAAAACAAGATACCAGAAGTTCACATGGTATCTACTAAAACTTTCTGTAAGTGTTGATTGAATTAAATGTATGGCCGACTTTAACAGAAAGGCTGCAATCGCAGCAAAAACACCTACAACCAAACTGAGTATAAGAATAAACTGACGTTGTTTAATGTGCTGTTCACGCCATGCTATCATATTCAAATACCAACCTCTATTTTCCATACCTTTATAAAAAAACTTTTCACAAAGATATAGAAATTACGGTATTATTAAACTCCTTTCCCTTTAAAAATTATTTCGATGGTATAGATAAGAATTTTCACATCCGTAAGAAGAGACATATTCTCCATATAAATAATATCGTAATTGAGTCGTTCAATCATTTTCTCAATTGTGTCGGAATAACCAATTTTTATTGGACCCCATGAGGTTAAACCGGGTCTGATTTTATACAGAAGACAATAATAAGGAGCATCTTCAATAATACGGTTTATATAGAATCGTCTTTCAGGTCGTGGACCAACCAGACTCATGTCTCCTTTAACGATATTCCAAAACTGAGGGATTTCATCTATCCTGTATTTCCTGAGCGTCCTTCCTATTTGAGTAATCCGGTCATCATTTGCACTACTCAATTTAGGAGTTCCATTCTCCGAACCCAGGTACATGGTTCTAAATTTTAAAATTTTGAAAGGGCGGCCAAATCTTCCGATTCGTTCTTGTCTATAAAAGACAGGACCTTTTGAATCTCTTTTTATCTGTAACATGAAATAAAGCAGGAATGGAGAAAGTACTATGAGTGAAATAATCGAAATAACAATATCAAAAAAACGTTTCACGCTCACCTCACAGTCCGACATAGATGGATTCGTAATACTCACCAAAGGAATTATTCCCATATGGGTTATTTTCGCACTGCCAATTAAAATTTCGTATAGTCGTGGTGTGAACTGGATGTCAATATCAAACCTGTAGAGTAAATTGATAATTTTAAACAATTGCTGTTCATCAGCATCATCATCAAGGACAACAATCGTTTCATGGATATCGTATTTCTCAACGATATAATCGATCTGCGACATATTCCCCAGTATCTTGTCCGGTGACACAGCTACCTTCTTATTTGTTGCAATAAATCCCGTCAGGGTATTTTGTTGAGCATGTTTTTCTATATCCTCAGCAATTTTTTTTGCATTATTACCAGTTCCTATTATTAAGGTGTTAATAGTCCATTTCTTACTCTTGTAATTGTGTTGTATTTGCGAAAAAATGATATTCCGGAACAGATAGGTAAAGAATAATAAAAGTCCAAACAACACCAACAAAGAAAAATAAAAATACTCGTATGAAACTACAGCATCACCCAGTTTTAGTAGAAGGAACACAGAAAGAGAGATAACTGCAGAAGATGTTATAGTGCTAAATATCAAACTAATCCTTGATTTCTTGAGTGGATTCAGGTAAAAACCGGATAAATAGTGGACAAATACACAGCAGAAAGGGAACAGGATTATACTGGTAAAATAATCGTAATTGGGGACGAAAATACGTGCACTATCAAAAATCTGAATATCATTAACCAACTTCCTAAATATCACAAATGCAACCCACACAAGAAGTGAAGCAAGCATATCATAAAGAATATATTTCTGAAAGAGTTTATTTTTATTCATGATCAATCATTCTCTGATTAACTGAAATAGCCCACCTTTCCCGAGTTTAATGATAGACGAAGGCATTGGTTTAGATACATCGTCTTGTCGGAAATTGACGACGTAATCTACAGCCGACTTTATTTCATCCGTAATCTGGCTAAAATTTGAGGGAGTTGCATTTCCGCTTATATTTGCCGAAGTAGATACAATCGGCTTCCGAAACTGAGCACAAAGATTTCTTGAAAATGTTTCTTTTGTTACGCGTATCCCAATCGTTTTATCTTCAGCAATTAAATTTTTTGCAAGGTTTTTTGCCTGAGGATAGATAATGGTCAAAGGCTTTTCACTTAACTCAATCAAGTCCCAGGCCATATCAGGAACTTCATCAACATACGATTGCAATTTAGCCGGATTATCAATCAGCACCAGCATTGCCTTCGCATCGGATCTTTTTTTTATTTCAAATATACGTTTCACTGCTGTCTCATTCGTCGCATCACATCCCAGTCCCCAAACAGTATCCGTAGGGTAAAGAATTACTCCCCCTGCATGTAGCACTTCTACAATTTTCTTAATTTCTTCCTGCATTTCAATAGGTATAAACTCGTTTCATCTAAATTCTATTTTTAACCTTACTTAGCAATTAAATAAGTTAACGAAAAATATTGCATATTATTTCTTCGTATCCAATAATAATTTATTCGAACAAAGATAATACTATAAATTTTTATAAGAACCATTATTGGCAGAGTTTTCATAAATTGATTATCTGTGTAACGTTCATGCCAATAATACGTATGGCCATTAACAGCTACCATCGGCTCTGCTGGTATTATTTACTCTTTTTGTCCAATAACGCTACAGACATTTAGCAATACATCACCAGAACAACATTAATTCGTGAACCCGACTTTATTTTCAGTAAAAAGAAGGGAAGTGTTATGATCCTGTCTTTTTGTTTTCCCCTTTTTTATTCATTTCAATCCAGCAGACCTTTTCTTACTTCCGTTTTAGGAACAAAGTGGGATACGAAAGATTTTCAAGAGGGTTGGTTGAGGGTTCAGAGAGCCAGATCTAACTGAACCCTAACTGAACCCTAACTGAACCCTATTTGAACCCTATTTGAACCCTAACTGAACCCTAACTGAATCCCCTCGAAACAGTATCTGGATGGTAAAGAATAATTTAAAATAACATACCAGAAAAAAAAACAGAATTCGTTTTATTTCTATGTATTTGGTTTTAATACGAAAAGGTTTTAATTGCCACTATAAAAAGGTAGCTTATAACAAAAAAATCTAATTCCATTTTTTCTCTTTTGTAGAAAATAATATTTTCCTCAACTGATACGATTGGACTAAAAAACAATTATCAGCCGACATATCGCTATATTTTAAAGCAACTCTTCGAAATAAAATCTATCGAAAAGAAAATCCTTGATAAGTCAGCTAACGCTATCATTTCCCATACGTTCAATTAAATCTAAAATCCAACGGATTACACGTTGTGGGAAATCATGTCTCAGAAACATACCCGGAGTCAATCTTGTAGATTTAAAAACTTTTCTATACCTTTACAGCACTGAATAAGCACGTTATTAGAGATGTTGATTGGATTTTTATTGAATGAAAAATAATATCACTTATTCTTTGAAGAGTTGATTCTCTTCCATCCGAGTTGAAAAATAAAACACAATGATAAATATCTGGTATTACAGAACCCTTACCGAACAACAAATTGAAATACAAAAACGATTAGCCGATGAGCTAAGTATTAGTCCTATTCTCTCACAATTGTTAGTTCAGCGGGATATTCTGACTTTCGAAGATGCACGTAGTTTTTTCAGACCCGATTTAAGTGATTTGCATGATCCGTTTCTTATGGCTGACATGCAAAGTGCGGTAAATCGCTTAACGCTGGCCATGAAAAGAAATGAGAAAATTCTCGTTTATGGCGATTATGATGTTGATGGGACTACTTCGGTTTCATTGGTCTACAAATTTTTAAAACAAGTTTATTCGAACATCGATTTTTATATCCCCGACCGTTACAACGAAGGATATGGCATTTCCATCCAGGGAATTGATTATGCTGCAGCCAATGAGTATAAACTGGTGATAGCTCTCGATTGTGGCATTAAGGCGATTGAAAAGGTAAAATATGCAACAAGCAAAGGTGTAGACTTCATTATTTGCGACCATCACACTCCCGATGAAACATTACCTCCAGCTGTTGCTGTTCTTGACCCAAAACGAATTGATTGCAACTATCCATACAAACATCTTTCGGGTTGTGGGGTAGGGTTTAAACTCATGCAGGCATTTGCCATTACAAACAACATCGATTTTTCACAGCTCACTCCCCTACTCGATTTACTGGCATTAAGCATTGCCTCCGACATTGTTCCCATAACAGGAGAAAACAGGATTCTTGCTTTTTTTGGTCTGAAACAAATCAATTCAAACCCAAGTGTCGGATTAAAAGGGATACTGGATGTGTGTGGGTTGGGGGATAAAGAAATAACCATAAGCGACATTGTTTTCAAAATAGGACCACGCATTAATGCTTCTGGGCGAATGAAGTTAGCTTATGAAGCAGTCGAGCTGTTAGTATCCACCGACCCTGTATTTGCCAAAGAAAAAAGCGATACGATAAACGAATACAACAACGACCGCAAGGATCTGGATAAAAACATTACCGATGAAGCGATTGCGTTAATTGTTGCCGATAAGCGGTATGCCGACAGAAGATCAATTGTTGTACACAAACCCGATTGGCACAAAGGTGTAATCGGAATTGTAGCCTCCCGTTTATCTGAGGAGTATTACAAACCAAGTATTGTACTAAGCAATTCCAATGGGTTGGCTTCCGGCTCTGCCCGTTCCGTTTCAGGATTCGACATATACAAAGCTATAGACTCCTGCCGCGATTTGCTTGAAAACTTTGGCGGGCATATGTATGCTGCCGGATTATCCATGAAAGAAGAAAATGTGGAAGCATTTACCGAACGATTCGAAAAGTATGTCTCAGAAAATATCCTGTTAGAACAAACATATCCACAGATTGACATTGATGCTGTATTGCAATTCAAAGACATTACCCCAAAATTCTTTCGTGTATTAAAACAATTTGCACCTTTTGGCCCTGGAAATATGAAACCTATTTTTGTTTCGAAAAAGGTATTTGATTATGGTACGAGCAGACTGGTTGGAAAAGAACAGGAGCATTTAAAACTTGAGCTGGTTGATTCAAGTTGTGAAAATGTAATGAATGGCATTGCTTTCAGGATGCATGAATACAACGATCATCTAAAAGCATTAAATCCATTGGACATTTGTTATACACTCGAAGAAAATTCATTTAACGGGAATATATCCACACAATTAATGATCAGAGATATCAAGATTGATCAAAACTAACATAGTATACAAACAAAAAAAGCCGGTGATTCTAAATCCACCGGCTTCTTTTATTTTAAACAATTAAAAATACATTTAAACACCTTCATCAGGCGAAATTGATTCATCAGCTTCTATTTGTTTCATTTCCTCATTTTGATCTGCTTCCAATACAAATCTTTTATAGTACGACATAATGAGGGTAGTTAAAGGTAAAGCTATTATCATTCCAACAATCCCTAACAAAGAACCCCATATTGACAATGAGAGCAAAATAACTGCAGGATTAAGTCCTGTTACTTTTCCCATGATTTTTGGAGTCAGTATAAGGTCTTCAATCATTTGTATCAAAATAAATACAATCGCAATACCCAAAAGAACGGAACCGTAACTTTGTCCTGTCTCGACTGATCGCAGCAAACCCATGGTTGCAGTTGGTATTATTCCTATTATCTTCAGGTAAGGCACCATATTAATCAACCCGATAAACAACCCCAGAAGAATTGCTAACGGCAAATGGATAATGCTGAACCCAATAGAAAAAAGAGTCCCTACAATTAAAGCTATTAATGCCTGCCCCCTGAAATACCTGTTCATGCCATTTTCTATATCCATAATAATTTCGGTAACCAGTGTCCGGTAATTTGGAGGAATGCTTTTAAACAATCCGCTGGCAAGTTTATCATAATTCAACAGGATCAATACCAGGTATAATAGGACAATAATCACCACGGCTAAGCCCAGAACAAAGTCAAGCGAACTATTTACAATGTTCCATAATTCAGGTGCAACCTTTTTAACAACCTCCATTACATTTTGATCCTTCATAATGGATTCAATATTCAAATGTGAAAGATAATACCGGATATCATTTTGCCATGCCACCGGCAATAGCGTATTCACATTAATTCCTTTTGTATAAATTAAAATCAGTTCCGACAGCTTGGATATTTCATTCGTGACTATGGGAGTCAGATACCAGATGATTCCAATCAAACTGCCAATAATGACTAATAGAGTACAAATAATCGACAACAATAGACTTTTCAACTTCAATTTAACCTGAAAGAACCTTACAATCGGTTGTAATAAATAAGCGAGCAGCCAGGCTATGAGGAACGGCAACAATGCACCACTCAATCTGTTGATTAAAAAGAAAATAAATACCAGAATAGCCAAACCAATGATCATTCGAACTACCCTGTCGAAAGTGTAAGGTCTAGAAGTTATGCCCATGATATTTTTTTATTTAAAAAGTAAATTATAAAATCAGGATGGAATAAATTTATTTGTGGGGTATTTTATTGTAACATTCACGGCAGATTGGTTCATACTCGCTCATTTCACCAAGCAGAACCCGTTTTTCACTTTCAACTAACCGATGTGAGACATAAGCCAAGGCACCACATCGCACACAGATGGCATGCACCTTAAAAACGTCTTCGGCAACAGCACAAAGCGCAGGCATTGGACCAAATGGCACACCCCTGAAATCCATATCCAAACCAGCCACGATAACCCGGATACCCTGATTTGCCAATTGAGTGCATACATCCACTAACCCATCATCAAAAAATTGAGCCTCATCAATAGCAACTACATCCACATCACCCGACATTAACAAAATACTACCGGAGGATTCTACCGGAGTCGAACGAATAGCAGTCTTATCATGAGAAACCACGTCTTCTTCCGAGTATCGGGTGTCGATTTTAGGTTTGAATATCTCAACTTGTTGTTTCGCAAATTTTGCCCGTTTCAACCGTCGAATCAACTCTTCCGTTTTACCTGAAAACATGGAACCACATATTACTTCAATACTGCCACGTTTTTGTTGGTTAGGATGGTTTCTTTCTGAATAAATCATAGTATTTTATTGAAAATTAGTTCAACTTTTTTTCTTTTCTCTTTCTATTATAGTACCTTTACAGCCATTTACAAATAACAATTCGTATTTCGTGATGTAAAGATTTCAGGGAATACGAAATTCAGGATAAATCAGCATCCTCTTTTTCGTTACAAACAAACTTTCTGATATTCTACCTTTTATTTTTATATCATTTTATTATTAAAAAACTTTTACAACATTTGTTAGCTTTTTTCGCCTTAAATTGTTCAGTCACTTTTAATAATGAAATTAATTTTGGCCTAAATAAAAACAATTTATTTATTTTGTTTTAAACATTGCAAAGATAAAAAAATTAAAAGTATAGAAATTGTTTTTACAAAAAAAGATACGAACAGACTGTTAAATATATTTTTACCGATAAGATTTTAAAATTCACCATATTTAAGAACAAAGTCGTATTAACAGGGAATAAAACTAAAAATGATCTTTTACAAATTTTCAAAACAGTTTTATAAGGATTTATAATATAATAAGTATCTCTGAAACAACATTTCAACAATTCATCTGTTTATCAATTCAACATTTTCTTATGAAACTATATGTAGTCCCTACCCCTGTTGGCAATCTTGAAGACATGACTTTTCGAGCTATTCGGGTTTTGAAAAATGCTGATTTAATCTTAGCTGAAGACACCCGCACCAGCGGCTTCCTGCTAAAGCACTTCGAGATTAAGACTCCCATGCAATCACATCACAAATTCAACGAACACAGGACGGTTGAAAATATAGTGGAACGTATTAAAAACGGCCAGACAATAGCCCTTATATCCGATGCAGGAACTCCAGCTATTTCAGACCCGGGGTTTTTAGTGGTTCGCCAGTGTGTGGAAAATGGAATTGATGTGGAGTGTTTACCTGGTGCTACTGCTTTTGTACCGGCTCTGGTGGCTTCAGGGCTACCAAATAACCGGTTTTGTTTTGAAGGGTTCTTACCTCAGAAGAAAGGGCGTCAGACTAAAATAAATGATTTAATCGCTGAAAAAAGGACCATGATTTTCTATGAATCCCCTTTTAGATTGGTTAAAACACTGACACAACTCTCAGAAGTATTCGGGGAAGAGCGAAAAGCTTCCGTTTCACGAGAGATATCAAAGATTTTCGAAGAGACAATCAGGGGGACTTTATTGGAATTAGTTCAACATTTTACAGAACATAATCCGAAAGGTGAAATAGTGCTAATTGTTGCAGGATTAGAAGAATAACACTACCTTTGCACTCGTAAAATTGAGGATTAATTATTCTAAAGAAGTACCAATTAAATTATTTTTGAACTAAATTATATACAGGTAAATGTTTACAAAAAATTCTCTGCTTTGTTTGAACACAACTCATTTCAATATGAAATCAAATATTGCTATTTTTACTGTTTTGCTCTTTATCTTCACTTCGTGCGGGAAACAGTCATCCGATTACAAATCCCTTAAAGCTGAAAACGACTCATTACAGGATTCAAAGCAAAAACTTCAGGAAGAAGTGGATGGATATTTCTCGGCTATGAATCAAATAGAACAAAACATTGAAAAGATTAAAAGTACGGAGAATGTGATTTCAACCCAACCAGTCGGAAAAGAACTTAGTGAAGATATCCGTACCAAAATCAATGAGGATATGACGTACATAAACGATATGATTCTGGCAAATAAAGCAGAACTTGCACGTTTAAAGTCAAAAATCAAGAAAAGTTCATTCCGGTCATCACAACTTGAACATACTATTTCACGCCTCACCAAAGCACTGGAAGAAGAAACCAGCAAAGTAGCCCTTTTACAAGTTGAATTAGCAGAGAAAGATTCACTAATCATTACACTGGACACCAAGGTAAGTGAAATGGGAAAGGATATCGTTGTTTTGTCTACCGACAATAAAACGAAAGAAACTAAAATCAAAGAACAGGATGAGACAATACACACTGCATGGTATGTATTTGGGACAATGAGTGAATTGAAACAACAAAAGATTGTTACTACTGAAGGATTATTAAGTACTCAAAAAGTGCTTCAGCGTGATTTTAATAAAAACTACTTTGTACGCATCGATGCCCGGAATACAAAGTCTATTCCTCTCTATTCGACGCATGCAAAAATTCTTACAAGTCATCCCAAGTCTTCATATACACTTGAAAAAGAAAATGGCAATTTTGTGTTATTAATAATCGATACCGATGAATTCTGGAGTATCAGCAAATACCTGGTAATTGAAGTAGACTAGAAATGACCCCTAACCCCTAAAGGGGAACTTAATTAGTACAGTCATTTTCGAACTGGAATATGTCTAAAATTTTTAATTTAAATAATTCAGTTTATCTATATTGATCTTATAGTTGAAAAAGCGTTTCCAGAATAAGGAAACGTTTTTTTTAAATACATTTACAACTTTCATATTTCAAAACAAGTTAATTTTAACACATTCTTAAAGTCCCCTTTAGGGGATTTGGGGGTCAATTCAATTATGAATTATAAAAACGTTTTTATCGATCTGGATGATACTCTCTGGGATTTTCATGCCAATGCTAAATCATCATTAGCCGAAATTTATGACAGGCGTAATTTAGGACAATTCTTCGATAGTTTCGAACAGTATTTCAGCATTTATGCTAAACGAAATATCGAGCTGTGGGAAGAATACGGGAAAGGGACTATTTCCAAAGAAGAGCTTTCCTTAGAGCGTTTCAGTCATCCTTTAATTCAGGTGGGAGTTGATAATTCGGCATTAGCAAAAGAAATAGGAGAAGAATACTTGGCATTACTACCTTCAAGAACAATGCTTGTGCCATATGCTAAAGAGTTATTAGAGTATCTACATCCCAAATACACCCTTACGATCGTTTCTAACGGGTTTGTTGAGGTCCAATACAAAAAGCTGCACAGTTGTCGCATTGAGCAATACTTCTCCCACGTGGTGCTCTCAGAGGCCGCGCAGGCATTAAAGCCGGATAAGCGCATCTTCGAATATGCACTACAACTAAATAATGCCAAAGCCTCAGAAACAATAATGATTGGTGATAGCTATGAAGCAGATATAGTGGGTGCTCAAAATGCAGGGATAGATCAGATATATTTCAACCCACGATTAGATGGATTGCAGGAAGATAAACCTGCAACTTATTTTGTGAAGAGACTGGAAGAAATAATAGGACTGATCTGAATCTTTAATTGTAAAGTTAGTAAAGACACTTTTTATTTATCAAAAAGGCTATCTCAGAATTTGAGATAGCCTTTTATATAGTTATAATAATTTACTTTTCAGGAAAATCTATCGGACACCACCTGCCCACCAAACAGGAATTGTGTAAACATAGGTTCCATCACCATATGCAGCTTCAACAGCTGGATTGGTTGTAGTATCCGAAGTACCATAAGCTAAACGCAATGGATATTTGCCTTGAGCATTTAATGGATTAGCTAAAGTTATAAAGTTTTCACCCAAAGCTTTCATGCGACGAATATCTGTATACGATTCTGTTGATTCACCGGATGCACCCCAGAAAGCAATGTATTTTTGAATCATTGTTTCTTGTAATGGATTAAGTGTAAACAATGGTGCAATTTGAGTATCAAAGAAAGTACCCGCTTCAGCTGGTGTAATTGCTGCTGTTTTTGAAATAAGTCCAGCACCTGCAGAAATAACAGTAGGAGCATTCATTGCAGCACTTACACTCACTTCTGTATTTGCAATTGCAGCTGCAACTGCACTTTTCAGTATAGGTAAAGCATCAGTTGCGCGATTTAAACGGCACAAAGCTTCTGCTCTTAAAAACAATGCTTCATGATAGCTCATTAACATAGTTGGAGCAGTTTGTGCATAAAAATAAACAGTATACGAATACGTAAATTTAACCTGATCGTTGGTTCCGTTTGGTGCAGGATTAAATGCAGCATCAGAAACTCCTGTTAATTGTTTCCCCGAATTAGGGTCAATATATACCCGACGTGAACGAGGGTCATTACGTGCAGCTAATTTATCAGACATACTTTGACTTACACCAAGTCCATCACGACTCCACTGAAAATCAAACGTTGGATTTATATTATTTGCATCATAAATATTAAAAGCAGCCTGGTCATTAACAGATGTAAACGACTTATCAAGATAAGAAATGATCGTATTTAAATCAGTCGCTTTATTTGCTGATTTATTAAGTGTATGCATAAGGTAACGTGCTTTTAACCCATATGCTAACTTTAACCATTTAGCTGCTCCAGCAGCACCACCACCATAAAGTAAATCGTAACCTCCAACAGGTGTAAGATCGCTTTTTTGTAGATCAACAATAGCATCATCCAGGTATTGATTTATTCCTTTATAGATATCTGATTGTGTATCAATTTTAGGAGTTAAATACAAAGGTGAACCAGAAGCATCAACTAAAGCAGCCTGACTCCAGGGTGTATCCCCAAACAAATCAGCTAATAAACCGGAGTTCAAAGCAGCTAATACTTCGGCTATCCCTTTTGTTACGTCATTGCCTTTTTCAGAACCGGTTGCTGAACATTTTGCAATTACAATCCTGGCATTTTTAAGAGTTGTGTATGTAGTAATCCATGGATTATCGAATGTAGAAGCAGCTGATGGCTGGTTTAAACGATGCTCGGTATTATACATTTGATTGTCTACACCTACAGTTTGCTCATTATATACCGACAAATAAGTATTAAAATCTCCACCTACATTATTAAATGCAGTAGAAGTGATAATGTCGGCAATAACATATTTTGAAGGTACACTTGTTGAGTGGTTTTTATCTAAGTTCACTTTATCCATAGCATCCTCAGAACAGGAAACAATAGTTACGGATAAAATAAATACCGTCAGTATTTTACTGATTATATTAGAATTATTTTTCATATTCATTTATATATTAAAATTTAACATTAAGTCCAAAACCATATGTTGAAGTTCCCGGTAGCGAGAAACGTTCGAATGCTCCTGACATATTGGTATTTCCTTGTGAAGTTTCCGGATCAAGTCCTTTTAATGCTGACCACAGAATAAAGTTTCTTGCAAATACATTTGCATTTACTGTCAACCAACTCTTCGCAAAAATCGGATATGACAATGAAACTTCGCGTAATTTTACAAATGATGCATCATAGATCGACGCTTCAGAAATTCCGTTCACAACTGTAAAATAGTTTTGTGCAGCACTTCCTTTAATCGTAATATCATTGGTAGCATAAGTTGTCTTTCCATTTACATCAGTTCCCGTTTCTTTAACAGCAGGCAAACCAAATAAAAATGTTCCTTGTTTACGTACATTAGCCGAATTTTGGCTAATTCCATAAAAATCCAATAGATTTTCAGTCCCACTATACATTTGTCCGCCATTTTTCCAGTCAATAACTGCTGACAATCGGAATTTAAATATTTCTAAACTTGTATTAAAACCAAGAATGAACTTTGGTGAAACTGTACCAATCACTTTTTCTGGACCTGCTTGTGGTAATCCAGCTGCATCAACAACAATTTGTCCAGCATCATTTCTCAAATAGCTTACGCCATAAATAACAGGATATTTGTAACCAATTCCGGCTCTTACCTGTGGTTCAACAAATCCACCCAAAAAGATACTGTTAACTCCAGGTGCTAATTGATCAACATAGTTATCAATTTTCGTGAAGTTAAAGGCAAGATCCCATTTCACATTCTTATTAGTTACTGGTTTTAATCCTAATGTAATTTCATGTGAATCCGTATGAATCGATCCGCCATTTGTCACTAAATAACTTGCACCCGTAGATCCGGCCATAGGAACTGAGAAAATCTGATCTTTTACATTCTGACGTGAATATGTATAATTTAATGAAATCTTTCCATTAAGGAAAATCAAATCAGTTCCCATTTCATAATTGGTTGTGTTTTGTGGTTTCAATTTAGGATCATAAACAGTAGTATTCAGCGTGTATGCGCTAATTGAACCAATTGGATACGTTATCGGTGTTCCTGAAGAAAAACCGCCACCATATACCGGAGTACTGTAATAGGTATTGTAATAGGTTCCTGCTTGTCCAACATTTGCATATGAAGCACGAAGTTTACCATAAGTCAGTACGTCTGATTTTAATGAACTTAATTCAGTAAAAACCCAACCCAGTGAAAAAGAAGGATACGTAAATGTTCGGTTACCTCGAGGCATACTCGAAATAATATCATTACGCAAAGTGGCGTTTAAATACAACATATTTTTATAATCGGCTGATAAATTACCAAAAGTTCCGAATGAACGAAAACTATTTTCCGAAGATGTTGCTAAAAAGGCTGATGTATTATCAATATGATTAAAACCTCCGTAATTGAAATTTGTACCCTGTGCAAAAGTATATCTGGTTGTTCTGTCTACAATTTCGTTTCCAACCAACGCATCAATATTTACGTCTTCGTTAACTTTCCAATTGTAAGTAATGGTTGCCAATGAATTTAATTCGTTCACTGCATAGGCATAGTTTTGAATACTTCCACCCGAATTTGCATGACCAAATCCAAATAAATCAGTATAATTTGTATTATACGCATCATCACCTATTTGATATTTGATTTCAATTTTTTGATTATCAGATATTTTAGACGAATATTTCACATAAGCGTTACCAAAAAAACGTTGCAGATCTTCTGTAAATTTATTATTTTCAATTGCCCAATATGCATCGTCAAAACCACTGGTCGAACGATACGTATTTTGTTTATAAGGATTTCCTTTGTAAAATGCAGGAATTCCTGCCAGATCATAACTTGGAGGACAAGGATAAATAGTAGCAACAACGCCATTATTTCCTGAAGATTGTTTTGAAAGATGTGATGAAATAACATTTCCACTAAATCCACTGGACCATTTATCGGTAAGTTTTGTTTCTGCTGCAATTTTTGCAGAATATCTATCCATTCCTGTTGAAGGTACAATACCTTTTGAGTTTGAACTACCCAACGTTACCGAATAACTACCTTTTCCTACTGATTGAGCCACATTTACCGAATTATTCCAGACTGATCCTGTTTGGAAAAAGTTTTTTGCACTGTTATATACTTGAGGAGTTGCCCAAGGATCTAACCCTGCATTTGCTCTTTGGGTAACATAATATTGTCCAGTGTGTAAACTGGCACCATTATTCGTAAAGGTGTTACTCGTATTTCCGCCATATTTAGGACTGTTCGGTAATTCAGAAATTAGCGGACCCCAACTTGTTGAAGAAGCCGGATTATATCCTCCTGCTGTTCCTTGTGCGAACTCAGTTTGTAAGTCCGGGAAAGCTGAAATCATTGAAAAAGCAACATTTGAATTTATGCTTACTTCAGGTTTTGAACTACGTGCATTACTTCCCTTCTTGGTTGTAATTATTATCACGCCATTTGAAGCACGCATACCATATAATGCAGAAGCAGCCTGACCTTTTAATATATTTACGCTTTCAATATCATTAGGGTCGATATCAATGGCACGATTAGCGTAATCTGATCCTGTAACACCAGAACCTCCTACTACAAAATCAGCAGTAGATGAGATTGGCATACCATCAACCACATATAGAGGCGTATTATCACCCGTAAAGGATCTTGATCCACGAATTGTGATTTTTGAAGAAGCTCCCGGCATACCTGACGAAGGAGCAATTTCTACTCCGGAAAGTTTGCCTTGCAAAGCTGTTGACAAATCAGAATTTGCACCTTGAGTTAATGCATCTGATTTTACTTCCTGTGATGCATAACCTAAAGATTTCTTAGATTTAGTAATACCGAAAGCAGTTACAACTACTTCATCAATTTGTCTTGAATCAACTTCCAACCGAATATTCAATCCGTTTTTTGCTTCAACGTCCATTGTTTTCATTCCAACGTATGAAATGACCAGACTTTTTGCATTTTCAGGCACATTGATTTTAAATTTTCCATCGGTGTCGGTAATAGTACCTATAGTTGTACCTTTTACCATCACAGTAGCGCCAATAACAGGTTGCCCATCATCTGCGGAAAATACATTTCCTGTAACAGATTTTGTTTGAGCATTAACCAAACCTACACCTACCAAAAGTAGGCAAGCCAATAAGAACGTTAGTTTTCTCATAAATTTAACATTTTGTTTATTAATCTTCTTTAATTTGCGTTTGTTTCCAGTGAGTTCATTTAATCAGTTTGCAAAAATAAAGCATTAATAATTAAAAAACAAGTGTTTTTGATGATAAATAGAAAATATATGCAGATTTTTTGTGTCAGATTGTAGCCAAACAATTTTTTCAGCACATCAATAAACCCGTATTAACACTTTTAGACCACATTAACATATATCCATAAATCTGATATTCTGCTATTTGCAATATCCATGTTGGTTAAAATCAATTCGTTTTTAATATTTGTCAATAAACTAAAAAAGAAATACCGGAAAAGAAACTTTTTTTGTCTAAACTCACATTTAACACTTTAATGAACTAAATGGCCTCTTAATTTTAGTCCAATTCAAGCAAAAGAACAGCATATAAAGAAATTTTTCTTCATATTGTACCCAATTTAATCCATCAACTTACAATTAGCAACCAATTCTTACGATATTGGAATTGTTAGAAAAGTGATTTTTTATGCACTTAAAGTGTTAATATAAATGAATTTTAGCCTAATCGTTCTTCCTCACGACAATCAATTAAGACAGATTGAAATGTACGTAAAAAAGAAAAGACCATCCAACAAATTGGACAGCCTTTTCCGTATTATTTAAAGAAACGTATTAGTGTTTGTCAAAGAACAGTTTCGTAGCAACATCATCTCCGCCAATAGCAGATGAGGCAGCTTTATATGAAACACCATTCAAAGTTTGTTCACTAACAGGATAGATTAAGCGTAATGGAATGACAGATTTAGCTGTAGCAGGGGCTACAAATACAGGGTTGTCTAATCTCACCCATTCCTGCCATGCTTCCCAACCACGGTTATAAAGTGCAATCCAGGCCTGTGTACCTATCTTAGCTTTCCAGTCAGCTCCCGATGCGGCATTTGTATAGCTCACCTTAGGAGTTAACAGATATGCATCAGCATCAGCCTGTGCACCTCCCCAATATAAGATGGAAGCAGTAACACCTGCATTATAATGTGATTGAGCAGATCCACCAACAGTGAATCCACGTTCTGCAGCTTCAGCCAGTAAGAATTCAGTTTCAGCAGCATCAAGCACCATTCCTTCGAAGGTTGGTGCCGAGATAGCTTTTGCAATATGTGAATAAGCAGAGAATGTATTGCTCAATCCATATTGTCCACCTAAGTAAACACCACCCAGGGTTGTCATATAAAACTGACGACGTGGATCATTTAAACTGTTCATGGCATCAACCAGCGTATTAGCCGGAACAAAATCCGAACGCCCACTTGCTACTAATTCTACATAAACCGGATTTGTATTCGGTTGATTAGCCTGATATGCCATTGCAGCATTATCGGCATTGTCAAGAATCACCCCTGATGCTACGGCACTTTCAACGGTCGATTTCGACAATGCATTATCGTAATCGGCAATCACTAATCCCATTCTTAATTTCAATGAGTTGGCAAATTTCTTCAATTTGGTAACATCTCCCTGATAAAAATTATCATACAACCCCATACCATCAGATGTAACATCCAAATCGGCAATTGATTTATTAATTCTTACAATCAGATCCTTATAAATTGTAGCTGCATCATCATACTTCGGTGTAGGTTTGGAAATATCCAATGCTTCGGAATAGGGCACATTGCCAAAAGTTTGTACCAGAACACTCCAGGTATATACCTTCATGATTTCGATGGTAGCCAGTTTGTTCTTTCTCACTTCAGGTGTTTCAATACCCAGTGGAGATGCTGCCAATACTTTCGATGCTTCGTCAAAATTTTTAAGACCCAGACGATAGAGTGTATTCCAGTGATTCCCCGGAATAGTACGTGTCACCAAATCGTAGTTTACTTCATCCAGATAAGTCGTTTCTGTCCATTGTTGGGTAAAAAAACGGAAGATATTAATGTTTACGTTTGTCCCAACCATTTGGTCAACAACATTTTTTTGACCATTCGAGAACAGCGACTCTCCTTTGACTGCTGCAAAGTCTTTTGTGTTTGTATTTAAATCTTCTAAGTTTCCACAAGAAGCAAATACAACAAGAGCAGATATGATAAATATTATTTTTTTCATTGTTGTATGTTTAAAAGTTTAGTTTAATATTGAAACCAAAATCACGGGTCGAAGGCAAAGAACCGATAGAATAACCCTGAACGTTACCTGAACCTAAACCAGATTCCGGATCAGCATATGGAAGGTTTTTCGATATAATCAGTGGATTTGAAGCTACTGCTGTAAGAGTCAGTCCCTGAATAAATGCACCTTTCAAATATTTTGCAGGAAGCGAATACGAGAGAGAAATCTCACGTAACTTTATATATCCGGCATCGTAAATAAATGCCTTGTTCGGTTCGGCACCATAACCAAGTCCTGCATATGTGGTAGTATTGACTCTCGTTTTATTAGGAGTAACAACCCCTGTAGAGCTAACATTTACCCCCTGATTCAAATATCCACCGGTAGTTGTTGCGTAACCGGAGGCTAAACCTGTTGTTGGATCACCCGCAACAATCGGTTTATTATAAACAATTGGATTCCTAAGCGGATTTCCAAATTCGTTATTGCCGGCAGTTTCAGCATACAAACCACTCGAAAGACCATAATACATATCCAGTGAGAATATATCTCCACCTTTTTGCATGTCAATCAGGAAACTAAACGACCAGTTTTTATACGTCATTGTACTTTGAAGTCCTCCGTTCCAATCGGGAGTAACATTTCCAATAACGTGATCGGCAGTTGTCGTTTTAACCGGTTTTCCGGTAGTTGCACTGATAATCTTCTCTCCGGCGGCCGTATATGTATAATCTGTTCCCAATAATACACCATATGGTTCACCAACGCGGGCATTCAATGTGACACCACCTCCAAATGCACCAAGTTGATAGTTATTTACACCATCAATCAATGAAACAACTTTATTGCTGTTTTTTGACCAGTTAAGTTTCACATCCCATTTAAAATCTTTCGTTAAGACAGGAGTTAACAACAAAGATAATTCAACCCCTTTGTTCTGAATTTCTCCGGCATTAATGATCATTTGATTGTACCCCGTTGTTTGAGAAAGTTTTACAGGTACAATTTGATTGGTCGTATTTGATTGGTAAACCGCCAGATCAAATCCCACTCTGCTTTTCAAGAAACGCATTTCAAGTCCACCTTCAATACTTGAAGTAAGCTCAGGTTTCAAGTCCGAATTCTTTTTAGAACTTGAAACTCCATATAACGAAGTATTAAAAGGAGTAATTACAGAATAAGTATCAAGTAACTGATCAAACTGAGGACTGTTTCCCACTCGTGCATAACTTAAACGTACTTTACCTAAATCAAGCCAGTCTTGTTTCAATACATTAGAAAAAAGGAAACTTCCTGCAGCAGAATAATAAGGATATACACTGTTTGCTTTCGGCAAGGTGGAAGAATGATCAACACGATACGTACCATCTATGTATAACAAATCTTTATACCCGAAAGATACGCTGGCATAAGCGCCATCAACTCCTACTTTTTCAGCTGTTTCTTTAGGGAAAGGTAGAGGACCTGCGCTATTTTGAAGTGAATAGATACCCGGACTAACTAATCCACCATTTGTAGAAGCAGCAATGGTATTATTAAAGTTCCGACGGATATTTACACCTAAAATTCCTGTAAAATTTAAATCTTCTGTAATGGTCTTCTTAAAGTTAGCCATGATATCATAGTTAAACTCGCTGAAGTTTATGTTTTTACGGTAATAACCAGATTCCTGATCGGTTCTGTCAAGTCCAAATGTAGTTGGCACACTTCCCACTGCCCTGCGTTCTTCCATAAACTGGTTGTATGAATCCATGGATACACGTCCCATGATACTTACCCAATCTGCAATTTTATAATTCAGGGTGAAATTACCCATGTAACGATCCCTTGAATCTGTTTCAAAATTCTGATAACGTGTCCAGTATGGATTGTCCCAGTAAATTGGTTTCAAATCGGTGATAGAAGTAAGAGCCGGATTCCAGGTAATATTACTTTTAGTGCTTAAATAAGCCGATTTTTGTTCCTGGTAATCAACGTTTGTTTCCATCCACTGACGCATAGACGACAAGATATTATCATTATATCCGGTTGAATTTCTGCCGGTAGATTGTTGTCTTGAGAAATTAGCGGTTGCCGATGCAGTGAATCTGTCGGTAATATTCCATACACTGTTTAATCCAAATGTATTTTTACTAAGATCACTGTTAGGCATTAACCCTTTTTGCTTATAATTGGTATACGATAAACGGTAAGAACCTTTATCCGAAGAATTATCGATTGCAACTGTTGTATTGTAGGTTACCGGATTTTCAAAAAAAGTGATCGGACCATTTTTAGCAGCTACCCATGGTGTTGCTTTTTTATAATTTGGCAAACCGGGATACAATGAATTCCATTGATAAACCAGTTTATTAGGATCATATTTCGCTCCAAAAGAAGCATCTTCAGTTGTAGGTACAACTTCATAATCGGATGCAGTTGGCTTTCCGGTAATATCGCTTATTCCGTCTCCATTGATATCATTGGATCCAAAATAACCATTTTGATTTGTCCCATAATAGGCTCCGTATCCCGCACCATATTTGTTTTGATATGTTGGGAAGGTACTTTTATCCACAAATCCTACTGTAGCACCTGTACTGATAGAGACACCAAAACCTCTTGCTTTTTTCGATGTCCCTTTTTTAGTAGAGATCATGATTACACCATTAGCTGCACGCGAACCATAAAGAGCAGTCGCTGCAGCACCTTTCAACACATTGACCGATTCAATATCATCCGGGTTAATATCCGAAGCTGCATTTCCATAATCATACCCAACTGAACCGGATGATTGTGATCCGGTTGCGGAAGCTGAAACATAATTGAAGTTCTCATTGCTGATAGGAACTCCATCAACTACAAATAACACCTGGTTATTTCCTGTTAATGATTTGCTACCACGCATTACAATGTTGGTAGAACCACCCATGTTGGTATTTTTCTTAACCTGTACTCCCGAAATTTTCCCTGAAAGGGAGTTCAGGAAGTTATCTGATTTCACAGTTGACAATTCATCACCCGATAAATCCTGTGTTGCATACCCAAGGGCCTTTTTTTGTCGTGAAATACCCATGGCTGTTACAACTACTTCATTGAACATATTGTCTTCAGTTGCCAAAGTAATTATAAGATCATTCTTTGCCTCCGTTTGAACCGTTTTCATACCCACGTATGAAACCACCAATTGTTTTGCATTTCCCGGCAAAGAGATTTTAAATACGCCTTCCGTATTTGTAATTGTACCCACTGTGGTACCTCTTACCAATATCGTTGCGCCAATTACAGGTTGCCCATCATCCGCAGAAATCACTTTCCCCGAAATAGATTTTGATTGAGCATTAACCAAACCCAAACCTACCAGAAACAGGCAGGCAATTAAGAACGTTAGTTTTCTCATAAATTTAACATTTTGTTTATTAATCTTCTTTTATTTGCGTTTTTTCAATTTCAAGAGTGCAAAATTACAACTTTAAACAACAGAAAACAAGTATTTTGTTGACATATTGCAAGTTTATACGGATATTTGCTATCGTTTTGTAATATTATTGTCGTTTTAAATAGACAAAGGATACATTTAAATTCATTTATTGTGAAATATGTAATTCCATACATATTTGATTACAAGAGACATAGAAACCAAATAAGAAAACAGTTGATTGATCTACTGAATTTATTTAATTAACTGTAACATTTCAATACCCACCATGAAAAAAAATATTTTTTATCGAATATTTAACGTTCTAACAGAACAAAAACAGCTTTAATAGCACCTATTTTTATCTTTTTGCTCCATTTTTTTCGATATTTAGTACATTTTGATTATATTCAATAAGAACATAAACGTGTGTAGAGACACAACCCATTATTTGATTTGCATCGTTGACTGAAAATATATTTTAGTTTTAAAATCAGGATGTAAATTAGATATGTGATACGTATTTGATAATATCTAATTAACGCTGACATGTCTCCGACGATGTCAGGTTGTTCTCCTGCAACAGGTATTCCAACCGCAGAATAATCCAAAACCCACAACGCGGAACGCAGAACGCGGAACACAGAACACTTCAAACTTTCAAACTTCTTTTAACGCTGACATGTCTTCGACGATATCAGGTTGTACTCCTACAACAAATATTTCAACCGCAGAATAATCTTTTACCAACAACGCGGAACGCAGAACACGGAACGCGGAACTTTCAAACTCTTCAAACTCTTCAAACCCTTCAACCTCTTCATTATTTTTAATAAATACAAAAGTTTTATTTCAAGATCGTAGCGACATGAAGCAATACATATTCATATTTCCATTTGAAAATTTGATTTTGCATTTTTATTATTCAATAAAAAGTGTTGAATTCAATAATAATCTTTCACCTCTTTTAAATAATTTTTATACAATACAAAAATAGATGAACTAAAGTGTACCTGTAATACCAAGAACAGGGCATATTGTATACCGCATTTGTGGTATATTATCTTTCCTTTGCATTTTCGATACAGGGTAACATTATGTTTGCATTTTCTGGAAGAACAATGTTTTTTTAATCTGTAAATCAAGTTAGTAACCTTATAATTCAAATAATGTGGACTTATATTATTACAGCATTCAACATTAAATACCTTTAAAATCAAAAAAAACGATCTTCAATTAACGTTAACTTCTCTTCAGCTATGTATGGTTGTTCTCCTACAACAGGTATTCTAACCCAAGAATAATCCTCTACCCACAACGCGGAACACAGAACACTGAACGCGGAACATTCAAACCCTTCAAACTCTTCAAACTCTTCAATTAACGCTGACATGTCTTCGACGATGTCAGGTTGTTCTTCTATAACGGTTATTCCTGTTGCAGAAGACTCTTCCCCTCCAACACGGAACGTGGAACTCTTCAAACATTCAAACTCTTCAAACTCTTCAAACTCTTCAAACTTTTCAAACATTCAAACTCTTCAAACATTCAAACTCTTCAAACCCTTCAAACCTCAGTTCTCTTACACCCCTCCATCATCCCGTTTACATCTCTTTTACCAGTTGCCACATCTGAGTCATATCAAAGCCGTATATAAGCCGTATATAAGCCGTATCTTTAATGATATGGGATATCTACGGCTTTGATACGGCTCAAATACGACTCAAATATGGGATGAAATAAAAGGGATGTAAAAGAGATGATAGAGAGATTTAAAACAAACTGATCAAGCAAAAGAAGAACAAAAAAGAGTTTCAGGAGGGTAAATAAGACATATAACACAAAAAACCTCTGTAAACAAGTTGTTTACAGAGGTTTTTATGGTGACCGCGGCGGGATTCAAACCTGCAACCCCCACATCCGTAGTGTGGTACTCTATTCAGTTGAGCTACGCAGCCATTAGTTTTCTTTAGCGAGTGCAAAGATAGGCATTTTTTTAAAACTACAAAGGGTTTTATGAAAAAAAAGTTTTAATTGTTCAGTGTTCTGTGTTCCGCGTTCCGTGTTATGGGTTGATGAATTTGTATGCGTTTATAGAGAGTTCCGTGTTCTGTTTTAAGGTTGATGAATACAAATTAAATGATCGGGTTATTCTCAGTTAATTTAATTGATAAACTAAACAACTATTAAACTTAGTATGCGAAACACGGAACACGGAACACGGAACGCTATGCTATCACAAAGTCCAGTTGCTTTTTATCCAGATTAGCCCTTGCCACTTTAATCGTAAGGCCATCACCCAGTTGGTAACGTTTATGCAGCTTACGACCAATCAAACAATAATTTTTATCATCAAAATTATAATAATCATCATCTAAATCACGGATCGGGATCATTCCCTCACACTTATTTTCGATAAGCTCAACATAAATACCCCATTCGGTTACACCTGAAATGACACCGTCGAATACCTGCCCTAACTTATCAGACATAAATTCTACCTGTTTGTATTTAATAGAAGCACGTTCGGCATTCGAAGCCAGCTGTTCCATATCCGAACTGTGCTGGCAATAGTCTTCGTACTCAGTAGCACTGACACTACGCCCTCCTTCAGCATATTTTTCAAGCAGGCGGTGCACCATCATATCCGGATACCTACGGATTGGAGAAGTAAAATGGGTATAGAAATCAAATGCCAGTCCGTAATGACCCAGGTTATTCGTAGAGTAAACGGCTTTAGCCATTGAACGAATGGCGAGTGTTTCAATCAGATTCTGTTCTTTTTTACCTTGTACTTCATCGAGCAATGAATTGATAGAAGCCGAAACAGCCGTTTGCTTACCGCTTGTTTTCAGGTTATAGCCAAAGCGTTTAATAAATACAGCAAAAGTATTGAGTTTATCGGGATTCGGCACATCGTGAATACGATAAACAAAAGTCTTCGCCTTTTGCCCTTTACCGGGTTTGCCGATATGGGTTGCCACCGTTTTATTAGCAAGCAACATAAACTCTTCAATCATTTTATTGGCATCCTTTTGTTCTTTGAAGAACACAGATGTAGGTTTTCCTTTATCGTCTATTTCAAAACGAACTTCTACCCTATCAAAGGCAATGGCTCCATCTTCAAAACGTTTTGCACGAAGGATCTTAGCCAGACGGTCCAATGTCAGCACTTCTTCCTTAAAGTCACCTTCACCGGTTTCGATTATAGCCTGTGCATCTTCATAAGCAAACCGTTTGTTGCTGCAGGTGACTGTCTTGGCAATTTGATAATGCTGTAACTCTGCATTATCATTTAATTGGAATAATACTGAATAGGTCAGTTTATCTTCGTTGGGGCGGAGTGAGCAAATACCATTCGATAAATGTTCGGGCAACATAGGGATCGTACGATCCACCAGGTATACAGAAGTAGCACGTTGCTCAGCTTCTGTTTCGATAATACTCTCAGGGCGGACATAATGGGTAACATCTGCAATATGAACACCAACTTCCCAAAGTCCGTTATCCAGTTTGCGCAATGAAAGGGCATCATCAAAATCCTTGGCATCACGCGGATCAACCGTAAAAGTAGTGACATTACGCATATCGATACGTTTAGCAACCTCTTCAGGGGTAATACCTGCAGCTATCTTTGCAGCTTCAGCCTCTACTTCTTCCGGGTATTTATAAGGTAACCCAAACTCAGCAAGGATAGCATGCATCTCTGCATTGTTATCTCCTTTATCACCGAGGATATCAATCACCTCACCAATTGGATTCTTGGCATTCGGTTCCCAGTCAAGCAACTTAACAACTGCTTTCTGTCCGGACTTTCCACCTTTTAATTTGTTCTTTGGAATAAAAATATCGTTGGTCATTATGCGGTTATCCAATGTAAGGAATGCATAATTTTCTGATACATCGAGTATGCCCACAAAAGTATCCTTAGCACGTTTGATGATATCCACCACTTCGCCCTCTGGTTGTTGGCCTTTTCGACTAGCATACAGAAACACTTTAACAGTATCATTCAGCAGCGCATGATTGGTTTTGCGTTCGGGAATAAACACGTCTTCACCCCCATCATCCGGAACAAGGAATGTTTTCACACCATGTCGTTCGATAGTACCTGATATATAACCACCACGTGAATTAACTTTAAAACAGCCACGCGATATTTCTACCAGGAAATCTTCCTCGAGTAGTTCGTATAATAACTGATTAATAAAAATACGTTGTGATTCGGACTTTATATTGAGTAATGATGCAACTTGTTTATAATTGAATGTTTTCTCCAGATTCTCATTAAAAACGTTGACTATATTGCCGATCAATTCCGTTTTGCGGATTCTGGTGCTTGGGGCAGATGGTCTTTTCTTCTTGGACATGTTGTTTATGTTTAGTGTTCTGTGTTCCGCGTTCCGCGTTCTGTGTTCCGTGTTCCGTGTTCTGTGTTACGTGTTCTGTGTTACGTGTTACGTGTATAATTAAAATTTAATTAAATCAACCAATGTTCACTCAATCAAATAATTCATATTCATCAAACCAAAACACGGAATGCGTAGCACATCTCTATCAATAAACCCATACACATTCATCAACCCACAACACGGAACACAGAACACAGAACGCAGAACACAGAACAACCAACTGCAAATATACAACAAAGCATTGACATGATAGTTTTTCAATCATTTAAAGTTAATTTATTTGTAATCGATAAATTATTTGTACTTTCGCAATTCTAAAGCCACATCAAACAATCAGGTAAAAATTGCATGAAATCGAAAATAGCTTTTATTATCAATCCATTTTCGGGTACCGGAAAGAAAGAGGACATTCCGACATTAATCAAGCAAACGCTTGACACCACATTATTTGATCCGGAGATCGTATTTACAGAGCATCGTGGACACGGAACCGAATTAGCCAAATCATTTGTTCATAAGCATTTTCAGATTGTGGTGGCAGTAGGTGGTGATGGGACAGTCAACGAAGTAGGACGATCACTGGTGCATACCAACACCTCACTGGGTATTGTGCCCATAGGTTCCGGCAACGGCCTTGCCCGTCACCTTGGCATTCCGATGAATATAAAAAAAGCCATAAAGCAATTAAACCGTTCGGAATCTATTCTGATGGACTATGGCATTGTAAATAACCGTCCATTCTTTTGTACCTGTGGCACAGGCTTCGACGCCTATGTAAGCACCGAATTTGCCAAAGGTAAAAAAAGGGGTGTCATGAGTTACATTGAAAAAATTATTACAGGATATTTTTCCTATAAATCACAGAATTATCATTTACTGGGTGATGGGATCGACCTGAAATCAAAAGCATTTGTCATCACCTTTGCCAATGCTTCCCAATGGGGGAACAACGCCTATATTGCACCTCAGGCTAGTGTACAGGACGGGAAACTGGATATTTCCATCATGAGTAGCTTCCCGATTATTGCTATCCCGACCTTGGCATTACAGCTCTTCGCCAAGACCATTGACAAAGATTTATTTATGACCACCTTGCGTTCAAAAGATATTACCCTGATACGTGAAGAATCCGGTCCGTTTCATTATGATGGCGAACCGTATGAAGAAGGGAAAGAAATTCTGATTAAAACAATTCCTGACGGATTGAAGGTGTTGGTCAATAAAAGATATTAGAACCTTTGGTGATATGATTGCATGATATGATTACTTGAGGGTCTGCAATTCAGATATTTAAACTAATAACATAAGGAATAAAAGACCCCAAGCCCCTAAAGGGGATGTAAAGAATGGTTAGCTAGATACTCTCTATTTTGAAACAGAGTGTTTTGGAGATGGTTGTAATTACATCCACTTTACGGGCATAGGATCATTTAAACCAGAATTCTTTATATCAATACGAATTCAATTTTATTTCAGGAGTTTCCGCAGGATTTAACAGCATTTTAATTCCACCTAAGGTGACATTGTCAAATATGACGTTTTCCACGTTCCGCATAATATAAGGAGTCTTGCATTGCCGAAGGTAGACGTTTTTTAAGGTTATATCTTTAAGCGGGTATTTATCGATACCCACAGCATAAAAGCCACATTCACCTGAACGGTCACCCTGGACATTTTCTATTAGAAAATTCTGAAAAAGGGCAGGAGTATGTCCACCCCGACCACCAGGATAATTTGATTCAAAGCGTATTAAAGCGGTACGAACACTATCGATGGTGATATTCCGTATCCACACATTGCGAATAAAACCTCCTCTATCCTGATTGGATTTAAAGTACAACCCACTCAACGAGTTCTTTACAACCACATTTTCCATAAATATATTTTGTACTCCGGCTGACATCTCACTACCAATACATAGGCCGTTACACAAGGAATTGAAGATACAATTGCGTATCACGATATTTTCTGTTGGTTGTCCGATACGCCAACCATCCTGATCCCTGCCTGCTTTAATGGCAATAGCATCATCTCCGACATTAAACGTGCTGTTTTCAATCAATACATTCCGGGTATACTCTGCGTCACATCCATCATTATTCAGGTTATTGCTGTTGATCTCTACCCCACGTACCGTTACATTAGTGCAAAATACGGGATGAATCACCCAATAGGGAGCATCTGAAATATGGATATCCTGTATAAGTATATTGCTGCACCCAAAGAATTGAATCATACTGGGTGGAAGAATGGACTCCAGACCAAAATTACGTTCATATACCGGAACCTGGTCAATTCCCATTTGACGTAGCTTACCCTGTATTTTAGAACCCTGTGGCCTCCAGGTGGCAAATACTTTTGAGGCACTTCCGTTCAGTATCCCCTTGCCTGTAATGGCTACATTCGAAACATGATACCCGTATACCAACGGTGAATAATTAAACAATTCGGTTCCCTCCCAAACTGTGAGGACAAAAGGGGTATAATCCTTCGGACTGGAGCTAAAAATAATCTCTGCACCTTCTGCAACTTTCAGATTTACATTGCTCTTAATAACAATAGGACCAGCCACATAATACTTTCCCGGTGGGACAAGAACCGTTCCGCCCTGCGCATTGCTGCAGGTGGTAATAGCCTTATTGATGGCAGTCCGGGTATCCGTTATACCATCATTTATTGCTCCGAAATCCAATACATTGAACACTTTATCCGGGAATACCGGAGCAACAACACTTTTCAAAATCTTTTGTACATCGACCGTCTGCGCTTTCATAGAAATCACATATAAAAAACCAGCTATTGAAACCAATAGTATTAAAACAATTCTTTTCATATTTGTTTTTTTATAAGGTTGATAATTTTAGTGATACATTACTCGCATAAAGAATTTATGACATGTTGAAACCTGATTCCCTGATCAAACAAAAGCATAAGAAGCATTAAAACAATAATCTTTATACCAAGCAAAGATACAGTTTTTTACTGACCTCCCCCACCCGATTGTCCACCACCACCTTTTACATCATCATTGGATATCGTTCTTTCCACCTTCTTTATCTGACTCTTTAATTCCCCGAACCGATAAGTTACATACATTCCAAACAATCGGGCATCATATGTAGAGGAATTATTCAAACGGTAATCAACAGTTTGGGTTGTACTACCGTAAGTAGTTGTTTTTTTAAACGGTTCCCTGGCAACAAGTGAGATATTTAGCTTTTTGTTCAGGAAATCACGGTTTATAGAAACACCAGAATAATAAAATTCGGATCGCTGACCCTGTAACAAGATTCTCGGTGAATAATAACCCCCATACAGGTTTAGTTTAATTTCTCCGGGCAACGTAAACTGTCCACCACCTGAGACGTTAAAATTAGTTCCATTGTTTTTCAGGCCGCTATTATCACTGGTTGTCATGTCAGTGTATCCTAAATTGCTGTTTAGATTTATCCTGATTGATTTTGTTGGTTGCCAGTTACCATAAACCGATAAACCGGCAGTTTGGTTTAAACCAATATTCTTATAAGTATTGTAAACGACAGTATCATTTAAGGATTTGCTTACCCTTTGAATTGAATTGTTTGTAAAAGAGGTAAACAGGCTGGTATTAATATTCAATTTGGGTGTAATATAGCTATAATTCAATGAGAACGAATGGTCAACTTCAGGAATTAAATCAGTATTTCCCTGTTGAATTGAAAACGGATTTGAATTATCAACAAATGGATTCAGATACCAGATACCCGGCCTGCTTATCCTCTGATTATAACTTAAACGCAAATTCGTTGTTTCACTAAACTTATATGACATGCTTACAGAAGGTACCCAATTGTGAAAACTGACATGAAAGTTTGTATTGGTTAATTGGATTGCCGATCCGGTTTGTTCATACCGAAGTCCTGCTTTTAAACTAATTTTCTTTAATTTCAGGGTATAACTGCCATATGCACCCAGTATGTTTTGCGTTTGGTTCAGATTATTCACCGGTAAGTTGGGAGTAGGTTCCCATTGAAGCGTTGAGTCATTTTGTATCAGATAGGTATTTACACTATTGTTCAATCGCAGAATGTATTTAGCCCCTATCTCGATGACGTGTATTTTATTAAATGGTTCGGTATAATCTGCCTGAAAAGTATGTTCATCACCTTTGGCATCAAAAAGGATATGCTGGTTATAACTCCGGTAATTTTTCACTCCCGTCAGATCAGAATAATTATCGTTGTTATTGGGAGTGCGGCTCAATTTGTACGATAAGGTCAGAAGCTGTTCTGGTTTTTTAAAAGAACGTTGATAATCCAGCGACATGTCAATTCCACCCCAGTCTTCATTACCTTTAGTTAATTGTTTGAAAGACGAAAGGGTATCAAGGTTTGCATTTAGAGCGTAAGTATCTCCATGATCCACACCAGAATTACCTCCTGCATACCCACCCATGGCAAAACTTACCAGATTCAGGGAATCAAATTCGTAACTTGCCTCGATATTTCCATAATAAAACCGGTTTCTTGAATCTGATTTTGCGTCCTGCAACACATATTTAGTTGTTTGTGCATTAAAATTTTCCTTTTTACTTGTAAATAATTGATTAGGATAATGCTGTGAATTATAATTTAAGTTAGCAGTCAACCCAAATTTTCCTATTTTGGTAGATAGATATAGTCCGCCAATATAGCCACCTTGCGTATCCGAGCCACCACGTACCGTCCCGGTTAGTCCATTCAATGAATGATCAGTCACAATATTGATAATGCCTCCTATGCCTTCCGCATCATACTTGGCTCCCGGTTCTGTAATCACTTCAATGCTTTTAATGCTGGAAGCAGGAATGCTTTTCAGCACTTGCGACGGATTATTGGCAGTCATGCCCGAAGCTTTGCCATTCATATAGATTTTAAAATTGGACGAGCCTTTCAATTGTATTTTATCATCCCCGTCTACGGTCACCAAGGGCACTTTACGCAGCATATCCAATGTGTTCGATGATTGTGCCTCCGGATCAGACTTCATATCATAGGTTATCTTATCCAGCTCCACCTTGACCAACGGCTTGAGTGCCGTAACCGTTACTTCGGATAAATTCTTACTTGCCGCAGCCATTACTATTTTACCCAGATTCAGTGACTTTTGCTCCGGAACAACGGTGATAGAACGGGTATGTTTCTTCATACCAACTGATTCAAAACTTATCCGGTATTCGCCTGTTTTATTCATGGACAATTCAAAATCTCCTTTAGCACCTGAAGCAATGCGTTTAATGAATATGTCCGGCTTTTCGGAAGTTGAAATAGAGATGGTAACATATGGGATGGATTCTTTTGAAACAGAATCCATCACTAAACCTTTTACTGTACAATTAATGTTTGGGGCGATTTGGGAATAGAGTGAAAATGTAAACAGGCATAAAGAGATTGCAAACAATGAGACTTTTCGATTCATAGAATTTGGGTTATTTGAACATTCAGAGTAAATGGGTAATGACCAGGGATAATCTTTCAGAAGCTGCAATTCAAAGGAGATTAATTTCAGGACAAATGTATTGAATTAACATTATAAAATCAATTTATTAATTTAATTATTGTATTTATTTCTTTTTATTTTAAGTAAATTCAGGGAATACTGCTTCTAATTAACTTTTATTCCTTTTGTATTCAATATTCCATGAAATACATTTTTCATTCTTAAATAAACTTTACTGCCAATGATTACCTGTTAAACTCAAAAAGGTGAGACTTTAGTCTCACCTTTTTGAGTTTAATACCTTGACATTCTAATCCTGATAGGTCATTTAAGATTTTTATATTTTCAATGTATTATAATAAGTTCGATTTCAACGCCCTGGCAATTATTAATTACTTACGTAACTTGAGCTTACTATTCAACAACCAACATTTTATTGGTTTTCGAAGTAAAATCACTGTTTGTAGTCCTGATACTTACCCGGTAAAAATAGATGCCCGTCTTTATACGTTGCCCATTGCCGGAAAGCAGGTTCCAGTATATAGTATCAGCACCCGATTGAGAGAATTTCCAGATTATACGTCCACTGATATCAAATATTTCAACCTGAGTCTTAAGTATTGTTTCAGGCCTGTCGTGCTGAACAATAATACGTGTCTCTGTTTTTACCGGATTTGGATAATTATAAACGGTAAATATTTCAGGAGCTAATCCCGTTACAACTTCAAAGCTTGTTGTCTTTGTCGATGAATTATTGAGTAAATCCCAAACCCTGAATGTAAGGGTGTGATTCCCTTTTTGCAACAAGGGTAATTTGTACGTTACAACACCACACGTATAGCTGTTTGTATTTGCCTGATAATAATTATTCAGGACAAATGATTGAAGCGGATCCCGATCAATGGTCAACATTATGTCATGACCAATTCCGCTTCCCACAGTATTTATTCCATTGGTGTCGTTGACATTGGCAATGAATAAAGGGGTTTCATTCACTTCATCCCCTGATATAAAATTCTCAGAATTTAAATACAAATCAGCCTTAGGGCCAATAGTGTCATTTAAATTGTTTATATCGGTGCCACCAACAATGAATTTTTCGAAACAACCCTGTGCCTCAAGGTTATTGGTATCATCACTAGCGTAATAATTGATTCTTCCACTGCCAAAATTATATTTTAAATCTTTTGGCAACATAAATGAAAAACGATACGTCCCGTTTTCTACCTTTGCATCTCCTGAAAATAATATATTAGGACGATCGGAATAAGTCATAGCGCCATCCCCTTCATTGTTCAACGTTGTTATCCGTTGCATTTTATCATATACAACGGCATGTACATTCCCATTAAAATTATCGATTTTCAGGCCATTCTCATCGGCAATTATACCCTGTACAGTTGCCACCGACAGCGCACGTAGGGTGTCGTTTCCAAAGATAGTACTTTCATTCACTTTATTTGTAACCACCTGATATTTTGTTGGATAATTTAATTTCAACGCAGGATCACCCACATAAACATACGGTAATTTATTAAAGTCATCCCCTATATTATTTTTTGACATAGCCACCGCATCACCAATTCGAAGGTGTTCTCCGTTTACTTTTTTCAGTAAAGTCTCACAAAAGTCTTTATCCAGATTAAAATTCAAATTCGAATATACTGTACGTGCAGCCGCTAAAATTCCTATTCCACCCCCTGTTGGATTAAACAGTACTTCTTCCCCTGCTGAATGAATTTGATTATCAAATTGCATAAAATTACAGGTCGCGGCAATAAAAAGAGGTAAATCTTTATTGGCTAATGACTTTATATCACTAAAAGTGAGCATGGATTCATCTGCCCAACCTAAAGGTGAAGCATGACCTGTATAGTTAAGCAGGAACAAACCTGAGCTTAACAAATTCATGAAACGACTTTTAGCTAACGGATAACTATCACCACTTGCATTTTTCACCTGAGAATAGGCATCTAAATAAATTTTATTTACCTGGAATGCAGGAAGGTTAGTTATAATCGATTCTGCAATTATATCAGCCTGTTTCGCATGATCGGAGTGATCACCATCATCAGCCAGAAAACAAAGTTGATTCTTCCAATGTCCTTTTCCCTCGTTATTCATATATCGAATGGTTTTATTCACCACATCGGTTGCCTGTTGTGATGTTGTCACTGTAAAGCGTCCTACACCTATCTTCATTTCATCAGAACCGTCATTGCCTCCCGAATTATCATCCAGAAATGCAAAATAGTCATCGGTAACATACGAGGATATCAAATTCAACGAATTATCCGCTTCATAGGTCAGGATTAAATTAGATCCTGAATCTGAACGTAGCTTTCGGTTATCATAAGACCCTTTGCCAAAAAGCAATAAGTATTTTGGCAAATCGGCTTTATTACCAGATAATAAAGCCTTATCATACAACATTTTCATCATCCAACGATATGCAGTAGCATCAGGGGTTCCTGATGAAAATTCATTGTAAACCTGATCGGGAGTTACAACCTCCACAGTCAGATTATCTTTGTCACGGTGAATTTGTGCCAACGTATTTGCCTGTACTAAAAAATCAGGATGAGTTATAATTACCATATCAGCCTGTGCTATAGCATGCAGGTTTTGATTTGGCACAACACCCATTATTTCAGGTTTTGGAAATGCGGAAGAGGCAGTAGGATCGATTGCCAGATAGTTTCTAATTTCACTCCCGGAATCAATAAATGAAATTTTACCATTTACAATCCCCGTTGATATTTTACTGATATTCAAAGCATCTGTTATGTCCCATATTTGAACATTCGCATTCGCATTGCTTAACAGGTATTGATTCAGTGAAGAGTGCCCTAAAAAATCAACATTCTGAAATGGCATGAGCGATCCGTTCATAATGAGTTTCCTTCGTACATTTACTTCAAGATAATTCAAATAACCTACTGAAGTACCTGTTGGTTTCAGATACGAAATATTGAAATTAAAGGCATCAACTTTCGGAGTAAAAGTATATATCGCTGAAGCAGGCATGCCAACTGTCTCCTGACTATTATCAATCTGAGCAACTAAAAGGTTCTTTTCCTGATCTCCATTTAAATTGAATACAAAATTTGACGTTAATGAAGATGTAGCTGCAACATCCAATCGCACGGTTGTAGAATTAGTTAGAACGGCATTGGGAAAGGTAAAGGGCAGATTATAGGATGTAACTTCCCTGAATGTCTCACCGTAAAATTCTTTTCCTGATTGGCCTAAATTTAGCACTTCTTTTTCATACACCTGATAGTCGATAAATTCATCAATTATGTTTATCGTTGAAGAAGAAGGCAAATCAATTGTTTTTTCTGCAATTCTCTTGCCGGTACCTACATCGGAAGTCACAAAATAATATCCGTAGCTTGAATACGAATTTACCACATGGGTAAACATCGATATCGTTTTATCGTAGGACCATTTATTTATACCCTGGGCATAAAACAAAATATAATCGCCCGAATTGAATACACCATCTAAACCTTTATTCATGTAAATGGCTACTTCAGGCAAATCATCAATCTTTGGCAGTAAAAAACTTTGTGCCAATACGCTGCCACCATACCCGAATATGCGAACATTAGCCGGGTCAACACCCATAGAAACAAGATCTTCGTAGGTTAGTTTAAAAATGCCACTTTCCGAGATTCTTATTTTCACGAATTTACCTTGTGCTAAGACTGAAGTTGATACATAGGTTCTTATTTTTAACGGGGAGATTTTTCTGGGAAGTGAAGATTTTACAACCTGCAAATCAAAAGATTGAAGTTTAAGCATGTTACCATCTTGAATCTTGAAAGGCAATATGCTTATTTTCAGATAATTTATTCCATCCTTATTCAATATATCTGTGGAAATTGAAGAAGTTGCTGAAATCAGATTACTACCAGAATGCACCTTGCTTTCTTCAATGGTCAAAGGGATATATATTGGGTTTTCAATATTGACTTCATACGAGAAAGCCGGATCACATTTAACCAATTGTCTGAAATAAGGCAAATGTGTTTGGGTAGGATACCGGGCACTGTCGAATGAGATTACATCAATATATGAATTTCCGGCATACCATTTTTCTACCCCTTTCCAATTTAAATGGTGTGAGGTAGTCACTGAAGAATGAGCCTGTAAAATCGTTACAAGCATTGCATAAAAGACTAAAAGTACAATCCTTTTTTTCATGTTGCCAATACTACAATTGATTATTATCTGATTTAAAATGAATTAACGTTTATGTTAACTGTTTATTATTTATAAATTAAAATAAACATACTATTACCAAAATTCAATATGAAATTTAAGACTGTGAAACAAGTATATTTCATTTATTATGTACAATGATTTATAAGATAAGCGGGAACAATCATTTGCCCTTATCCATTCAAATACTTATCGCCCATCAAGATAGCATAAAAAAAAAGTATCATTCCTCTTATGGAATAATACTTTTCTTTATTTTATTGAATATTTTCTCTCTATTCGACTTTCAATAGTCTACCGGTTTGGGTGTCAATCTGTACTTTGATATGTGGTTGTTTAAATAAACTTTCAGCAAGTGGAATAAGGATTCCAAACTGAGGAATAAAGAATTGTTCTGAGAATACAGCATTTACCCCATCTCCAATGGTTATTTGTGTGGAAGCAGGAAGGATGTAATAAATCCCGGCCTTTTCTCCCCTGGCTTTTGAATCGGCTCCGTTCTTCTTACCTTCAAGCGGTTTAATGCTTATATAATACGGGGTACCGCTTAAATCATCGGTATTAACAAGACCTTTCAGTGCAGAAAGCCTGAATAACACATCATTAGCCACTGCAATAGAGGGAGTCAGGTACAAGGTTTGTGTTTGCGTTTCTTTGGTAGTTTTTCCAATAAATAGTTCAGTCAACTCGCGCTCCAACTTATTCATTCCTTCCAGCATCGACTTAAAGGAATCACCATCGGATGGCAGCTTATCCTGATCGGCAGTAAGCAAACTTATGCGGCTTTCACGAATCCTGTAGATCTGTTTTGCTGCACCTTCTGCCAGTTTTGCTTCCGAACCTGCCATCATATACTCTTCACCTAAGGGTAGCAAGGCATCGGGTTGAGAATTATCTTTTATAGGTAAAACAGTAGCTTTAGCATTTATAATATCCATATCAGTCGGAACATTTACCCCGCAAAGAATCCCATTCGAATTTACCGAAACATGACTTGACTGTAAATTGCCTGATGGTACAAACGAGAATGTCCTTGCCGGATCAGGTATGGCACGTGAAATAACTTTAATGCTTTTCAACCTGTATTCTGTCTTCTCCTCGGTAATAACTTTTTTGGTAGCCAGGTAGCGTTCCGAATACCGGTAGAACATACCCGGGCTTTGTGAAGTTTTTTCTGTTTCAACAACTATGCAAAGTTCTGTTTTAGGCAATGCATAAACAATGTTCGATTCTCCTTCATTCAACGAAAGAGGCACTTGTGACGTAGCCGTTAAGGTTAGCACAAACAGAATGGAAATTAAGAATAGCTTTTTCATTTTTATTCAATATTTTAAGATATGATTAAAAAAGATATTATTTTCAATGATATAATTGCTGATATGACGTAGAGAGATTACTTTTTTGAATCAGTTAATTTAGATAAACCCCTTTAAATAAAATAAATAAGGTTTTCATGGGTATTTGTTTATCTACTAAAGTTAAAAACAAAGAAAAATAAGGTTTTAATATCATGAAATTATATCATAGAAAATGATACCACTTCAATCATATTATGAAATCGTATCAACGAAGATCATATCACGCATTAATATCATTTCTTTACTTTAGCAGGAGTCTTAGCTTTCGCCGTTGTCTTTGCTTTCGCTTTTGCCGGTGATTTCTTTTCAGGTTTTGCAGCAGCTGCTTTTCGACCGAAAGGTTTCTTTTTATTGGCAGCTTCAGGTTGCGCGGTAATCAGTTCACGGCATTTTTCTAAAGTAAGCGTTGCAGGATCTGTACCTTTTGGAATTTTATAATTTACTTTATCGCAGGTAAAGTAAGCCCCAAATCGTCCGTTCAGCACCTGGATCTCATCATTCTCACCCAGAGTCTGAATAATACGGTTCTTTTCAACTTCCCTTTTTTCTTCAATAATCTCAATAGCACGTTCTGACGTGACATCCATCGGGTCATCGGTCTTTGGCAACGAATAGAAAGTTGCATCATGACGGATATAAGGTCCAAAACGACCAATGGCAACTGTCATAACCTTATCTTCGTATTCACCCACCGTACGGGGTAGTTTAAATAATTCGAGTGCATCTTCCAGGGAAATACTTTCAATGGACTGATCACGCCGTAAAGAGGCAAAAACAGGCTTTTCTTCTTCTTCCACCGTGCCAATCTGCGCCAATGGACCATATTTACCGATTTTCACCGATAATTGCCTGCCGCTTTTAGGATCAACACCTAATATCCGTTCACCAACCTGACGTTCGGAGTTCTTCATGGTGTCCTCTACAATCGGATGGAATTTCTTATAAAATTTATCAATAGCCTTGGTCCATTTGATATCCCCATCGGCAATGCTGTCAAACTCTTTTTCAACATCAGCCGTAAAATTATAATTCAGGATCTCAGGAAAGTTTTCAGTAAGGAAGTCAGTTACAACCGTACCTATATCCGTAGGGAAAAGTTTTGACTTCTCAGCTCCGGTATTTTCAGCTTTTATGGTATCGGATATCTTTCCGCTTTTTAATTTCAGGATATTAATATCCCTTTTTTCAGGTTCACGATCCCCTTTTTCAACATACAACCGGTTTTGAATGGTTGATATGGTTGGGGCGTAAGTAGAAGGACGGCCAATGCCAAGTTCTTCCATTTTGCGCACCAGACTGGCTTCAGCATAACGGGGTGGCTTTTGTGAAAATCGTTCCTGAGCAATAATTTCAACTGGTGACAGTTTTTCTCCGGTCTTCATAGATGGTAACAGGGATTCGTCTACAGCATCAGCATCATCGTCAGTCGATTCCATATATACTTTCAGAAAGCCATCAAAGATAATGACTTCACCGGAAGCCACAAACTGGTGCTTGCTGCCGGATACCTGAATGTAAATAGAGGTCTTTTCAAGTTCTGCATCCGACATTTGCGAAGCGATCGTCCGTTTCCAGATTAATTCATATAATTTTTTCTCCTGGGAAGTACCTTCCACCGTATGAGCGTTCATATAACTCGGACGAATGGCCTCGTGGGCTTCCTGAGCACCCTTGGTTTTGGTATTGAACTTGCGTGTATGAACGTATTTCTGACCTGCCATACTGATGATTTCGGCTTTCGAAGTCCCTAATGCCAGATCGGATAAATTCACCGAGTCAGTACGCATATAGGTAATCTTTCCTGCTTCATACAGCCGTTGTGCCACCTGCATGGTCTGAGCCACAGAATAACCAAGTTTTCGGGCTGCTTCCTGTTGCAGGGTAGAAGTGGTAAAAGGAGGTGCCGGTGATTTCTTTGCCGGCTTGGTAACAATATTATCGATGCTGAATTGGGCATTCTTGCAATGTTCCAGGAATGCCAATGCTTCTGCTTTAGTATTAAACCGTTGCTGCAGTTCCGACTTCAATTCAACCGCCTTTCCATTACTATCCACCGAAGTGAATATGGCATTCACACGGTAAGCTGCTTCTGCCACAAACTGGTTGATTTCACGTTCCCGTTCCACAATAAGACGTACTGCTACGGATTGCACACGGCCTGCTGAAAGGGAAGGACGTACTTTCCGCCACAAAATTGGGGATAATTCAAAACCTACAATACGATCCAGTACACGGCGTGCCTGTTGGGCATCTACCAGATTAATATCAATATCGCGGGGAGTTTCTATGGCATGGAGTATGGCATCCTTGGTAATTTCATGGAATACGATACGGCGGGTATTGTCTTTTTTCAGTTTCAGTTCTTCGTACAAATGCCAGGCAATGGCTTCTCCTTCACGATCCTCATCAGAAGCGAGCCATACCGTTTCGGCTTCCTTGCTTGCTTTCTTTAATTCCGAGACTAACTTTTTCTTATCCGAAGAAACAACATATTGAGGTTCATAATTATTTTCGAAGTCGATACCTAATCCTTTTTCAGCTAAATCACGAATATGGCCAAAACTTGACATGACATGATAATCACTTCCGAGGAATTTTTCTATGGTTTTAGCTTTCGCCGGAGATTCTACAATAACAAGATTTTTAGACATAAAACGATAACTTAAGTATTCATTGGTTCAAATCGGGTGCAAAATAACAAAAACATGTTGGTACGAGCCAAATTTTCAGGGCATTATTTTTGTTTTTTATTGAATTTGGTCGAAAAATGGGGGCAGAAATCAGTTATTATACTTTGTTTATAACGTGAATGGAAAGAAAACTGCTTAAATTATTTCTAAAATTTCTCGAGGAAAATTCTACTTTACAGGTAATTTATGTACCTGAAACAGTTAAATATCATATTTAAAATTCAAAACAGGAATACGCTTTTTTATTTTTTCCCAATTACCAGTGATTTTCAATTGCGAAAATAGGGTGAAAAAAAATTACGGGTTACCTCGCTTTAGGTATTGATAGGAAAAGGTGAGACTTTCTTAGGGCATTCCTGGGGGTTCAGAAAGGTTTACCCCTCCGAACCCCCAGGAAACCCCCAGGAAAGCCCCAGGAAACCCCCTCGGAAGAGCGAACAAATGACAGTGAAATAATTCAGTTGAATCGATGTTCTGACAAAACCGTAACCGTCATAAAAATCAGTACATGGAGAATCATCCTCCCGATAGCCATAGATATTTAAATAAGTCCATTAATTATTCCGGCAACTTAAACCGTTCCGATTACATCCAATTATTTCACCCCTACTACAAATTTGAATATCAGTTAAATGGATCAATCAAATGTCATATTTACTCGAAAGCAATTGATTCTTAGTTGAACGATTGTTCGTAAATCTGCACATACTGAATTCCGGCAGAAGGGTTAAGTATGGCTAATCAGTTCATTCAATACGCTAATTTTCAACATGCAAAGGCGGTTATACAAATAAGAAAAACCCTTTCCAAATCAGTTGATTTGGAAAGGGTTTTTTCAGTTAACAACACAATCACATACAAATTGCACTTTCAGGTTTCATTCTACCCGAAAACAGAGTAAAAACATTTATTTAAAAAGGTCTCCTAATGTTCGATCCAATTCTTCACCTTCCAGGTTTCTGCCAATAATATTTCCTTTAGGATCAATCAGAAAATTCGATGGAATATTGCGGACTGCATACAACTTAGCCGGTGCACTATCCCAGAACTTAAGGTCCGAAACATGAACCCATGCCAGATGATCATTAGCAATTGCTGCCACCCAGTTTTCACGTTCCTTATCAAGCGAAACGGAGAAAATATTAAAACCTTTTGCCTTATATTTGTTGTATACTTTTACCAGGTTCGGGTTTTCTTTCCGGCAGGGAGGACACCATGATGCCCAGAAATCGAGTAACAGGTAATTGCCGAAATAGCCTGACAATTTCACTGTTTTCCCATCGGGAGTAGTACCCGAAAAATCAATGGCCGGAGAACCATTTTCAAGTTTCTTTTTAACAGCAGCAATCTCTTTTAATTCTTTCAGGTAACTCAGGTCACTTAGAGATGGATCGAACAGGGCCAGGTCTGCTTCTATCTCTTTGGAGGATAAACCCGAAGTAAAGTTACGATAGAGGATATAGGCTGCAACCGGTGATTTCGGATTAGCTTTTATCAACGAATCGATTTTGAAACCCTCATGTTTGGATTTATAGGTTTTGAAAAGGTCATTGGAAACCGAACCTGTAATGGTAGCCGATCGGGTATTGGCCGTATCGATATCAACCTGAATGGTGCTGTTTTCAATAAAAATGTAGTAGGGGCTGAATGTTTCATTCCGGTCAATGGTTAATCCAAAAAGCTCAGGGCGTTTCACATTACCCTTGAAACTAAATGTACCGTTTGTCACTTTTGCCGAATCGATAGTATAAAACATTTTATTTTTAAACCCTTTCAGGTAGATAGTTGCCGAATCGACATTGATTTTCCCCTGAAGGGTATACGATGCCTTATGAGTAAAATAGAAGTACCCTCCTAAGAATACGATGAGTACTACCGGGATAATTTTAATGTATGTCTTCATATTTATTCAAATTTGTTTGTTTATTTTTTATCGGATTTAATTTAAAAGAGGAATCACAGGCAAAATAAGCAATTCATATTCTTTTTCAACACCAGCCGGCATACAAGCAATTGTAGTTGTTTAATAAACTATTAAATCAGTCTACAAAAGCCTATACTTCAGCAACTTGCCAATCATTAATTATTTCTACTTACTTTACATCAAACCATAACTTTGTGGTCAACAGGTCTTTTCCCTGGCTAACAATAGCTGCCTGGTAACTTGCACCGTTCAATGATTGCTCTGTTCCGGGATAAAAGAAGCGTGAAGGTATTTTTCCGTCCAATACTGTTGCAGGACCTGCAACCAATACCGGATAATCCAATCGCCTCCATTCGGCAAATGCATCCAGCCCCTGACCGTAAAAAGCAATCCATTTTTGTTCACCTATTGATTTGGCATAATTCGTTGCATCGAATTTGACAGAAGGTTGACTCAGGTAGTTGGTAATAACAGTTGCATCAGTAATTCCAAACTGATTGATTGAAGCAGTGATAGCATTCTTATAAAGTTGTTCGGCATCTCCGGCGATATAGCCACGGGCTGTAGCTTCAGAGAGGGCAAATAACACTTCGGAATAGCTAAAAATAACTGCCGGTGACTGTGAGGTCAGAAAATAAGTGCCGGGTTTTGATGTTTTGGCAAACCCCTGGCTATTGGCATCACTGTTTGACAATCCATTGGCAGCACCGACATATTTACCCACAGTAGCATCGGAAGGCAACTGGGCATATACTGGCAACCGTGGATCAGACAACAGGTACAATTTATCAACCAGTGTTTTGGAAATACGATAATCATCACGTGTTTCAAACCAGGCGGATGCAGGATTTTGCTGAGGTGAACTGATGTATTTGAATTGAAATATATCGCTGTTGCTGCTGATCAATCCTCCGGCGTCACTGGTTGCATCAATGACGGCTTGCTTTGCCAAAACAGGTTCCCTGTCGGAAATGCGTAACGCGATACGAAGACGAAGAGAGTTTACAAATTTCTTCCACTTTGAAACATCACCGTTGTATACCAGGTCGCCGGCTACTGCACCATTGGTGGTATTCAGCAATGACTGGGCTTGTTTCAGATCGTCAAGCAATCCAAGATATACTTCTTTTTGTGTGTTATAAGCCGGGGCAACTTTTGTTCCTGCTTCTTTGTATGGAATATCGCCATATGCATCCGTCAGTAACAGGAATGTCCATGAACGGAGTGTCAGGGCAATCCCTTTGTAATTTGAATTTGCCTGTTGATCCGTGAATCCCAAAATGGTGTTCAGATCGGTAATCAGGGTCGAATATCCGGTATTCCATAACGAGGTAAAACTGGTATTTGCCACATCATACCGGTCAGGCTCTGCATATTGAATTTTTGCCCATTGTTGCACAAACAACAGGGAAGAATTAAAATTACTTTCCGAACCCCAGTACAAATCAGCTCCCTGTTTTAAATTACCGGTCAGCAAATAAGCAGCCAACGGAGTTTCTGTTGCATTCGGATTTTTATTTATTTCATCCAGCTGGTTGTTGCAAGAACTCAACAGCGAAGCAACCAGGATTATATAGATTATATTTTTTAGCATACGTTCTGTTTTTTAGAATTTTAGATTGACATTAAAGCTGAAACTACGGGTAGTAGGCAATGCAAGGCTTTCCAACCCCTGGGCATTACCGGTGGATAATGCTGTTTCAGGATCGATATTCGGTGCTGCCTTGTAGATAAAGAAAAGATTGCGACCTGCAGCAGCAATGCTGGCACCTTCCAGTCCGATCTTTTTAATCAGCCTCTTGTTGAAATTATAGGTAAGTTTGATCTCACGGAATTTCACAAAGGTTGAACTATAGATATATGCTTCGCTGATGTTATATGAAGCTTTATAATATTCCTGTGCACTGATTACTTGTCCGTTTGCGGTACCATTAGCCTGTACTCCCTGAAAAATAACACCATCATCATAGATTGTTTCCCCATTGGGTGCTGCGCCGCTACTGAGCAATATTTTCGTATTGCTGGTGTTATTACCCGGATAATAGTAATCCAATCCACCATGAGCCTTATCGCGGCCCTGAAGTGTCTGTGCCAACACCCCGGTATAGTTACCGGTCCTGTTGCTTCCTGATGATAACTTACCACCAACATTCGCATCAATCAGAAAAGACAGTTCAACATGCTTATACGTGATGGTATTCGTAATACCCCCCAACCAGTCGGGTGTGTAATGACCCAATACCTTGTTTTGAGGATCAGCTTTCGGCAATCCGTTTGCACCGACAATGATATTTCCGGCATTATCACGAAGGTAAACAGTTCCAAACAATGTTCCGTATGCTTGTCCCACAGAGGCCAGCACATCCACACCATTCGCAGAACCAATGGTATAGTTCTTAATTTGCCCTGCATAGTCAAGTACCTCTACTTTACTTGAATTGGTGGAATAGTTTAAACCAACATTCCATTTGAAATTCCGAACCTGTACAGGTGTAACATCCAGTTGAACTTCTATACCATGGTTATTGATTTTTCCGGCATTGATTAACTGGGAGGTATATCCGCTGGCTGCAGTGGTTTTAATTTCAAGAATCTGATCGAAACTATTGGTATTATAATAAGCTACATCCAAATGCACCCTGTTCTTCAGGAAACTTGATTCAAGTCCTAATTCTGTTGACCGGGTAGTTTCAGGTTTTAATGCAGGATTCAGCTTCTTTTGAGATGATGTCTGAATCGGGTTACCATTAAAAGCTGTTTGAAAATTGTACACCGTAGACAATTGGTACGGATCGGCATCATTTCCTACTTCTGACCAACCACCACGCAGTTTCAGGAAGTCAAGTGCATTGCTCTTTAAATTCAGGGCTTCCGAAAGTACAAGGCTACCACTTACCGAAGGGTAGAAATACGAACGGTTGCTGCTTGGCAAGGTAGATGACCAGTCGTTGCGGGCTGTAAGATTAAGGAAAGCATAATTTTTATATCCCAACTGTGTAGAAGCGTATCCGCTATATACCCGCAGACTTGAATATGAGTTTGAAGAAGTAAGTGCATCCCTTGAATTTGTCAACGTATATAAATCAGGTACTGCCAGTCTTGGAGCTTTCTGATAGTTGTTGGCAAAACTACGGTTACGAACGTTGAATCCGGCCAGGGCATCAAGAGTGAAATCCTTCCCAAGATTTTTCGTGTATTGCAGAATAGACTCTGTGTTCTTTTCATCTACCGTATAGGCATCTTCGGCATACGATCCGAAAGGAGTACCATTGGTGCCATACTTGATAATATATTTCCGGCGATCATTGTAATAGTCGGTACCTGTGCGGAATTTAAAAGTAAGCCCGTCCAGTATCTTTGCTTCCAGATGAATATCCCCGATTAACCGGTTTCGTTGCTGGCTGGTTGTATTATAATAGGCATTCCAGTAAGGATTGCTGTAATAGCTGTTATTCCAGTTTATATTCCGGTCATTCTTCAACTGGTTCATATCTACCTGACGTCCACTCCATAGAAATTGTAACATAACTCCGGCTGCACGGTTACCTGATGGTCCACCTGGAAGTGCTGGGGCATCAGTAACAATATAATTTGCAGTAACCCCTACTTTTATAGCTTTGGTTAACTGGTAATTTGAATTGATCGTGAAATTTGTCTTATTGATTTCAGAATTCGGTACAGTTCCTTTTTGTCTCTGGTCATTTACTCCCAGGCGGAAATCGTATTTAGCATCGGACCCTGCAATGGAAATACCATTATTGAAAGTAAGGCCGGTTTCAAAGAAATCTTTCACATTATCAGGATGTGCTACAAAAGGGACAGCCACACCATTTGAAAAGAACTGTGGTATCAGGCGTCCGTCCATTTTAGGACCCCAGCTTTCATCAACACCATCGTTAATGCCACCTCCCTTACCATCTACATAACTGAACTTTCCGTTTGACCCCTGACCAAATACATTCTGGTAGTCAGGTAAAGTTGCAACCTGTGCAAAACTCACACCTGAAGTCAGGGTTACACCAATGCCCTTCTGTCCTTTTCCCGATTTTGTGGTTATCAGGATAACACCATGTGCAGCACGCGATCCGTAAAGTGCAGCTGCATTCGGTCCTTTCAACACACTCAATGATTCTATATCTTCCGGATTGAGGTCGGCAACTGCATTCCTGAAGTCACGTGTAGCACCACCTGAATTTAGCTGGGAGTTATCAACCGGCACTCCATCAACCACAAACAAGGGTTGGTTATTTCCGGCAATAGAAGTTTCGCCACGGATTACGATACGGGAAGATCCCATATCCCCCTGCGAATTGGTGATATGCACCCCTGCCAATTTACCTGTAAGGCTATTAAGCAGATTCGTTTCATTCGGGTTCTCCAGATCCTTGCTTTTTAATGCCTGGATGGTATATCCCAGTGATTTTTTCTCTTTCGTAATACCCAGGGCAGTTACAACGACTTCGGTAAGCCTGTTTTGTTCTTCACTCAGATAAAAAGTGGCAGGTACAGATTCATAGACATCAATCTCCTGATATTTATAGCCAATGGAAGAAACCTCCAAGGTGACAGGCAACTTATTGACTTTTAAACTAAATTCACCATTAGTAGCTGTAGCAGTACCGGCTTGCTGGCCTTTAATTTTTATGGTTGCTCCGATAACCGGGAGTTTGGTGCCTTCATCAAGAATGGTTCCTTTTACTTCCTGCTGCTGGGCAAATGAAGTAAGTGTGCTGAGTAGTGCCAACAGGATAATGAGTCCTGCGTGACGCAAGTAATATCCGGGAAACTTTTTGCCGTTTCCGATAACAGTGGGTATTTTTACCATACAATTTTTTGGATTTATGCGGATTACCTACTAATCTGTCTGCTGACAGAAAAAAGGTCATACGCTTTTGTTTATATATGAATAGTGTTTTTTATTTTAACGACAGATATTTTTCAGTCAAACGATTGGTTTGTTCAGCCAGGTCTTGTTTTTCCAGATTAAGAAATCCTTTACCGTGATTGAATTCCTGACCATCGGTCAACACCCATTTCAGGAAATCAGTTACTTCTTTACGTGCTTCCTGTTGGGAATAGATAAAGCCGATCTTTTCCACCGGTATTGTTTCAACACGGGTCTTTTCAAGGATCGAAATAACATCATCCAGGTTACCGGAAGTTATATTCTTAGCTTCTTTCTTCAGATCAAGAGGCAAGAGGGCAATTCCTTCTTTCAGTTTACGTGAGCTGGTATCGAACAGATAGCCCAGGTTATTAAATGTGATTCCAATAGAGTCTTTCCGTATTGCAGAGAGCAGGTAAATGTCATCTCCCAATACTTTTTTCCCTCTGATCTCGGAAGAAACATGTCCGAAATACCTGGCAAGAGTTGTGGAAGCACTTGCCTGATTATCGCGGGCATAGATGGTTGCCCTGAATTTAGGCTTTTCTACAACAGGCTCTTCATCGTAAGCAGTAACTTCAAAGAAGAGTTTATCAATATCCTTTTTTGTCAGTCCTTTTTTTGCGGAAACTAATACCGGGTTTTTGCTATTGGTTACCGGCAGCAATCCATAGCGCCCTGTATAAAGAATCGTTTGACCTTCTTTCAGTTCATCCGTTGCCGGTTGATGGGCGATAATGCTTAAATCTGAAACATCGGAAGTCTCTGTTTTCGCTGCGAGTTTAATCGTTACATTGGGGTTTAGTTTTGCATATTCGGCAATCCATTTTTCAATCAGTGGATATGTAAAGCGCGTTCCGCTGATTAATATTGTTTTATTTACATCGTTTTGAGCTGTAATGCTTGTTATCGCAATGCTTAATGCGAAAAGAAGTTGATAGAATCTGGTTGTTTTCATATTCTTATTTGTATTAAAATGAATATAATAAATTGTATATCAAATCATGAGGACCTGATAAAGTAGTTGGTTTTAATGAAATGTAATTTGGTTTTTGTCAGTTACATGTAGCCAGGAGCTAACATTACGGACTAAGAGTCGGTTAAAAAATCAGCACGACATGCAACAACAGCACATTCGCATTGTTTGGGAAGGGTTAGAAAGAGATTGAGAAGTGAAAGTAATTTTTGCCAATGGCACTTGTTGATTTTCATTCGAAGAGAAAATCAGCGGCTTTTCCTGCTTACCAAACAGGACTCTTTGCGTAATGTAATAAATAGCTCGTTTCATAATTATTCTGTTTTATTGTGGCAAAAGAAGCGAATAAGACATGTGGTCTTTCAGAAAAATAAAAGTTCCTTTCGACATTGCAAAAGTAGTTAATGAACGGAGTACCCAAAATACCCCTAGTAGGGCATTTTATATACCATGTTTATGGTACAAAAGGCTCATCATTTCTTATTTAAATAACAATATTAATTAAATTAAGGGTTGATGTATTTATATCTTTAAAAACACAAGAAAACAAAAAACCTGAAGACATTAGAATCTGTATAGGTTAATCCATCGGCGTAAAATAACTTATTGACTCAATAAGAACATAAAAGACGAATATCTTATTTTCAATTGCAATATCTCCTCTCTTCCCACACAGAATTTATAAAATTTATTCCTTTTTTTTTTGCTTTTTGATTCATTTCTTTTACACCTCTCCATCATTTATTTTACATTTCTTTTACCTCATCCAATATTTGAGCCGTATTTGACCCATATCAAAGCCGTAGATGTCCCATATCATAATAGATACGCCTTATCTACGGCTTTGATGTGATTCATATGTAGTAACAGGAAAAACAGATGTAAAAGGGATGTAAAAGGGATGTAAGAGAAATCAGGTTTGAAGGGTTTGAAGTGTGAAGTGTTTGAGAGGATTGAAAGGTTTATAAAAGCAAATTCCCGAAAAACTATAAAAAAACCCATAAAAACAGAACCTGATACTGCTTTTACGGGCTTTTTTGAATTCACAAGATGTACTATGCCAATATTTTACTGAGCAAATAATTCGGGCTTTTATAAAAATAACGTCCCATGTTTGCAGAGAATTGTTTCTATGTAAAAGGCTGCTAATAAGAATAACAGCTCAAAATAAGTGATGACTTTTTAAGAATATAATACCGCTCACTTGCAAATCATAGTACTGTATTTGTGTTCTGACGGAATATTAATATGGTTATTCGGGTAACTTTTCCATAATAATCAAGTCAACTTTGTCTACTTCGTTATTTTCAGTATTACCCATTTTACTTTTTTTCTTCCCATATAAAAAATAGATAACCAATCCGATTAAAAGCCAGACAATCAATCTGATCCAGGTATCCAGCGGCAAAGCAAACATAAGAACCAGACTGGTAATGATGCCAAGAATCGGAACAACAGGGACAAAAGGAGTTCTAAAAGATCGCGGGGCATTGGGCTGAGTTTTGCGTAAAATCATGACGCCAAGGCAAACTAAGACAAAAGCCAGCAGCGTACCAATACTGGTCATTTCACCTACTACCCGGATAGGAACAAAACCGGCAAACAAACAAATAAACAGGCAAAGCAGGATATTCGATTTATAAGGGGTCTGAAATACCGGATGAAGTTTTGAAAATAATTTAGGTAACAAACCATCCTTGCTCATTGTAAAGAACACCCTGGATTGACCCATTAAATCAACAAGTATCACTGAAATATATCCCAATAAGATGGCAAATATAATAAGTTGAACCAACCACTTGTAGGGTGTTTTAGCAATAGCGATAGCAACCGGGGCCGCACTGTCTTTAAATTCCGTGAAATTTGCCATCCCGGTCATTACATAGGCAAACAGGATAAACAGGATAGTACAGACAACCAATGAACCAATAATTCCTATTGGCATGTTTCTTTTCGGATTTTTAGTCTCCTGTGCCATGGTAGCCACAATATCAAAACCTATAAACACGAAAAATATCACTCCAGCACCTCTGAAAATACCACTTATCCCAAATTCACCAAAAGTACCCGTATTCTCAGGAATAAATGGATGATAATTTGAAGGATTGATATATCTCCATCCAACGGCTATAAAAACGATAACTATGCTGACCTTTAATACAACCAAAATGGATGTGACAACAGAAGAAGTTCTGATTCCCCTGATAATAACTACAGTTATCAGAATAACAATAAGTATGGCCGGCAAATTTATGATACCATGAATTACAGTCCCATCTATTGATTTTACACTTTCAAAAGGCGACAAGGCCAATTGTGGTGGAATATGGATATTGTAATTACTTAAGAATTTCAATAGATACTGTGACCAGCTTATTGCAACTGTTGCTGCCCCTACAGAATATTCCAGGATTAAATCCCAGCCTATAATCCACGCGAAAAGTTCACCAAGACTTGCATACGAATAAGTGTACGCACTCCCGGCAACAGGCACCATGGAGGCAAACTCAGCATAACAAAGTGCATTGAAGCTACAACAAACAGCAGCCAATGCAAAAGATAAAATAATCGCCGGACCTGCATTATTTGCTGCAGCAATTCCTGTAAGCGAAAATAGACCGGCACCAATAATTACTCCAACACCAATTGATATTAATCCGAAAGGTCCTAACCGTCGCTTAAGGGTATGCGCTCCGGTTTCTGATGCTTCATTTAAGAGTGAAAGGATCGTTTTTTTTCTGAATAACGTACTCATTTTTAAATTTTAAGATTCCTGTAAGATGGATTGAATAGATTGTTTTTCATTCTGATTGTATTTTGAATAAATGAATTTATATGAGCATTTTAATAGTCCAATGCTCTTCCAAATTCAGCGGTTATATCATCAATATTTTCTAATCCAGTTGAAATTCGAATGAGACCTTTTGATATTCCGGCTTTGAGAAGTTCCTCATCGGTTAGTGACCGGTGCGATGTTTTAGCAGGATAAGATGTGGAAGTTGAAACACCTGCCAGACTGGGAACCAGTTTAATTGATTCGAGCCTTCTGAGCAACGTATAGGCTCCTTCTTCTCCATCAACCAAATCAATGCTCAACATTCCACCAAACTGGTTATTCAGGAATATCCGTTTGGCAACTTCGTGAGTCGGGGATGATGGTAAACCGGGATAATATACTTTTGATATTTTAGGATGGCCTTCAAGGAATGTTGCCAGTTTCAGTGCATTGCTCGAATGTTGTGCCATCCTTAATTCTAAGGTTCTTAAACTACGGACAATCAACCATGCATCAAACGGGCTCATAGTAGGGCCAAAAAGCAACCCGGATGCATATATCTTTTTCATGTTTTCTTTGTTCGAAACAACTATACCGGCTGTAACATCACTATGACCTGACAAATATTTGGTGGCACTGTAAGCCACAATATCAACTCCTAAATTTAAAGGCTGACATATAATGGGTGTTGCAAATGTATTGTCCACAATCAGCTTCGCATTATGCTTATGGGTTATTTCTGCAATTAATTCCAGGTCGACAACTTCCATAATCGGATTTGAAATAGTTTCAACATAAACGATCTTTGTATTGGGTTTAAAATACTGATTCAAATCATCATTTATCGGATCTACAAAAGTAACTTCCACATTGAACCTTGCAAGTTCAGCTTTAATAAACTGAAAAGTACCGCCATAAAGCACATTGGCTGCTATAATATGATCACCGGCATTTACCTGTGAGATAATTGACATGGCTATTGCACCCATACCCGATGAATAGACTTCTGCATCTTCACCTTCTTCAATATTAAACATGATTTCTTTTAAAGCATCATGAACAGGATTTCCATTTCGGGTATAGATATATCCTTTTGATTCTCCGGCATAAACCTCATCCAATGTTTCAACATCGTCAAATGAAAAAACAGAAGTCATGGTTATTGGCAATGACTTGGAACCTGATACTGATTCAGGGTTCTTTTCGCCCAAATGAATGAGCTTTGTTGCAAAACTTTTTAGCATAATAATTTGATTACTAATTTTTAATTGTAGTTACACGTGTTTATTTATTTTCTTTAATATTTTGTATTGTTTAAAAATCATTTCGGACTATTTTTACCGTACTGCTTACGATCGTTGCCTATCGGACAAACCTTTATGCAAATACCGCAGGGATAGCAATACTCTTTTTTTAGTTGTTCATGGTAAAGCGCACATTTCACCTTATCCATATCAGCGATAAAGTTATCGGTTGTTGTAAAGGCTTGCGTAGGACAATTTTTTTTGCACAATTCACATTGAATGCAAAGTTCTTTTTCCAGCATATTGTCAGATGGCAAAATAGCATCTGTAAAAACCGATACCAACCTTACTCTCGAGCCAAATTCACGGGTAAGTAAAGTATGGTTATACCCGATTGTTCCAAGCCCGGCATATTTAGCTGCTATAACATGTGAAAAAGCAGCTTCCGGATTTTTAACCAGTACAGAAATATCACCATAGGCATCCCGGGGGAAAAAGACAGCTTTATACCCCCTGGAATTAATATAGGATGAAAGTTTATAAGCTATGTCATCAAGAATCCTGTTCGTAGTGTTATATAATTCCGAATAGATGATGGAAGGAGTAGTTTCTATCATTGGAAGAAAAATCTGGATTCCCAATACAATGACCGATTTAGTAAAAGGGAAAATAGTTTGAGGGTAGTAAGGTGGTTTCGTTTCATTATTCTGTACCCAACGTTCTACCGGTGCAATACCAATCAGATCTTCCCCGAATAGTTTCGCTTTTTTTATTACTTCTTTTTTCAGTTTCTCGTTATCCAAATCCTTCTTCATGATACTTCTTTATATTCTAATTTGCGTCACTATAATTTCATATATACAGGGTTATAATTCCTCGTAATGATTAAAGCATAAAAAGAGACAATGAAATCTTGCCTCTTTCTATACTTTTACTTATCTTTTTTAAAACCGACCTTGTCTGGATAATAGATTCCCAAAAAGTACCGAATTCAAGAACAAACGACTGGTACCAAGCCAGGTTGCTCTAAAATTTGGATTGTCCGAAAAGAGTATAATGGTTCCGGTTCCAACATTTACATAATCAATGGCTGACGTGTTTTTTATCTTGGCTAAATTAGCTTTAGAGACATAACCGCTAACCAACGGGTCACTGGTATATTTAGCAACAGTACCGAATTGACTTTTAGTTGATTTTAACAAGGTGAGTCCTTCCCGGAAAACATATATAGCACGATTCTTAATTCCAAAACCAATCGGATTGGTTATATCCAGGTCAACATTGAAAATTGATCCACTCAGTCGACTTTCACCTGATTCATTGATTTTAGCAAAATCGACACGTTGTTTCTGTGATTTATCAATTGCAGTTGTATCGAGTAAATTTTCGTCAACAATCTTTTGTTTAACTACCCATTCACTTGCGTCTGCAGTCGTAATCAATACATTCCCATCAGCAACCCATTTTTTAATTTTACTTTCAACATTTTTACCTAAATCCCGATACGATCCGCTAACCACAACCAGGGTATTGTATTTATCTAAATCAATTCTATCCAATGAAGAAACATCAAGTTTAGTAACAGGGAAACCAAGATATTGATTCAGTGTATACCATGCCTCTCCGGCTTCAGTTGAAGATACACCCTGTCCTGTTAATAATGCAACTTTTGGTTCACGAACCACTTTGACATTTTCACTACCCAAATCAATACCTTTTGTACTAAATCCGGTACTTACGGAATAGAATTTCACTCCGGCTTCCGTGCTGATTTTACTGATTAATTTATATAAAGTATCCGGGGTTAAATTTTGTGGAGCTACCGGGATAACAATTGAACCATATCCAAAATCCTGTTCGGAGTTTCCAACTTTTGCAGTGAAAGGTTTGATTGCAGTTTTGGTGATTATCCCTGAGCTCAGTAAAGAATATAACGCTTTATACGAACTAAATTCTGTCCAGTCAAGAATATAGGCGTATCTTGAAACGCCATTGGCAACTTCCCCGTTCAATATCTTGACATCTGTAACAAGATTGCCTTTATTAATTGCCGCATCTTTTATTTTTACATATTGAATGCCATACGCATGAACTAATGACCATGCAGTGAGATCCATAAACAGTGAATCTTTAAAAGTAATATTTTCTTCAAAAATCGAATGCACCAGCCGGTATTGTGGTTGTTGAGTTGGAACAATATAGGCATAACCCGATTCAAAATTCTTATTGTTTAGTGAAATATTTTTAGGTAATTCATATACTTCAATATGATGTTGCAGCAATAAATCCAGAAATCTCTGAGTAAGGGATTGATCTTTTTTATCTCCAAATACAAATGCTTTATCAGGATTAGTTTTAGACAATTCAATGGCTGAAGTATAAAAGTCTTTTTGATGTTTTAGTAATGTTACCCTTTCATCATACCCGGCTTTAATGGTTGCAATACTGGTTACAAACTGATTTCTGATAGTAAATGCAAATGTTACATTTCCGGTTTTACTTTCCTGAACCAACCCGCGGGAACTGGCTTGTTCAAGCGTTGTACCAACACCTCCTATAATATCGGGATAAGTAGAGCCATAGATAGGGGCAATATTATCAAACTGTTCTTTGGTAAAATAAAAGGATCCGATCTTATCGAGAGCTTCAGAAAAATGATTTGCAAGAATCACATTTAATTTTTCATATGTAGACTGTGGTACGAGTGGATTCCAGGTTCCAATTGGTTTTGATGGTTCAAAATAATAGCTGCTATTTGTTCCCATTTCGTGATAATCGTCGAAAATATTAGGTAACCATTTGTGCAGAAAAGCAACTTTAGCTTGACTTTCAGGTGTTACCAGGTTTAAAAAGTCACGGTTCAAATTTATTGAATAATGGTTTCCGCGAGCTCCCGGCCATGCTTCATTGTGCTCTTTATCCAATGCATCAGCCACCGGAGGAAAAGATTTCCAGGTATTTACCCAGTTTGCGGCATGGTCACGACCATCCGGATTCTGTGCCGGATCAATGTGTACAACTACATCCTTCAGGTATTTTTGATCTTCAGGATCTTGTGAGGCGATCAGATAGTAAGCGGCAAGCAGTGAGGCTTCAGTACTTGAAGTCTCATTGCCATGAATTCCATACCCAAGATAAATAATTGCCGGCAAATTTGTATAATCGGGAGCTGGGTGTGAAGGATCGGCAAGTTTCAAATGCTCTTTTCGTATTTCTTCGAGATTAGGCTTATTTTCGGGTGAGGTTATAGTCAAAATTACCAATTCCCTTTCTTCAAGTGTTTTACCAACAACCGTCAGAGTGGCTTTATTTGATATCCGTGCAAGCTCTTTGAAGTATTCAACCACCTTATCGTATCGTGTAAAATGCGAACCGATCGGGTAACCCAAAAACTGTTCAGGACTTGGAATGCTCTGATCAAATTTATGATTATTACCAAAATAGTAGTTGCTGTTTTGTGCAGACGACCGGGAAGAAATTGAGGCAAGCAATAAAATTGCAAGCAATATATTCAATATATTTTTTTTCATTTTTTGTTTTTTCTGTGGTTACAAATTAATATACAATCAAGATTTAAAAGAATCCGGTTCAACAAAGGAACCAGTTGTTAAAGCCGGATTCTTAGTTCTATCGGTTACTCTTCTTCACTACCACGTTCGCGGCCTCCGCCAGCTAACTGGTTGCCAAAAAAGATTGAGTTAATTAACAATCTATCTGTCCCATGCCAATAATTACGGTATGTTGGATCTTCTGCAAATAAAATCACATTGCCGCGTCCTGCTTTTTGGATAACAATTGCAGCAGTATTACTGATTTGTGTAGCATTCTGTTTTGACACATATCCACTTACAAAAGGAGTAGAATAGTATTTTGCAACTGTTGAATATTGATCCTTGCTGGGTTGTAAAATGGTTGAACCTGTCTTAGTGAAATAAATCTTTCGGCTTGGCAAACCAAATGCGATTGGATTTGTGATATCAATGTCCGCTAAGAAAATACCTCCATTAACACGTTTAGCAGTCTCAGTAACTTCACGTGATCCGTAATCAAGTCTTTTTGTTGGTTCTAATCCATCGGCTCTTGTATTCTCGGATCGACGGCCACTATTTGTTCTTTCAGCAATAACTTCTGCCGGTTTTTCTTTTGCTAACAATTCCTTAAGAGCCCAATCAGAAGCATTCCTGAATGTAATTAGTGTACCACCTTCGTTTACCCAGTTTTTTAATTTTAATACATCTTCTTTATCAAGTGTTGCAAAGCTACTTCCAACCAAAATAATGGTATTGTATCTGTCGATTGAAGTTCTGGATAAATTTGAAACATCAACTTTCGAAATAGGTAAATGTAAATGATCATTCAATAAAAACCAAACCTGTCCGGCTTCTGAGTTTACATTAGCTCCGGTAAAAATAGCAACCTGAGGTTTTTTTACGGAATGAATATTGTTACTTCCAAGGTCAATTCCTCCTTGAATATTATAACCGGTTTCAGTTGTATTAAACTTTACCTTTGCTATTTTAGCTGCTTCCCCGATTAGCTGGTACAAACTGTCGCTACTGATTGATTGTGAATTAACCGGAATCACCAGCGAACCTAAACCATAATTTACTTTTCCTTCGGGAGTAACAGCACTAAATGGTAAATGGGCGTTTTTTACAAAGACTCCTTTATCCAACAGATAGAACAAAGCGGTTGAGGCATTATAGTCATTCCAGCTAAGCAAATACGCATAGTTTGATTTTCCGGTCACCGATCCTTCAACATCACTTAACGTATTAACCTGTTCGCCCAATGAAAAAGAAGGTGAATTAATTTTTGAATACTGAAGTCCATAAGCATGTACAATGGACCAGGAAGTATTGTCATAGAATGCACTGTCTTTTAAGGTCGGTGTTTCTTCAAATACTGAATGAACGATTCTGAAGAAAGGTTGTACAGAAGGAACAATAAATGCTTTCCCTTTTTCATACTTTTTACCATCAATGGTAATATCATTCGGGATATTATACACATTCAGGTGATGAGCCAAAACGAGACTCAACAAATCCTGAGTTAAACTAACATCCCTGCTGTCACCAAAAATAAATGCCTTTTCAGGATTTGCTCTTGCAAGATCCAATGCTGATTGAAAAAAATTCTTTTGTAATTTAAATAAGTTTTCTTTTTCTGCTACAGCACCTCTAACTGCTGCAATACCTGTAGAAGTGTGGTTCCGGATAGAGAATGGGAAAGTTAATAGCCCGTTTTCACTTTCCTGTACAAGTCCTCTGGAACTTCCCTGCTCAAAAGTAGCACCTACTGCACCAAAGAAATCGGGATACGTGGAACCATATATAGGTGATAAATTATCAAAATTTTCCCGTGAATAGTACAATGAACCTATCTTATCCAATGTTTGAGCAAAATATTTTGCTAATGTAGTGTTGAAAGCATATGATTCTTTAGGGATAATAGGGCTTTCATGGTTTGCTGGTGATGGTTCAAAATAATACGTACTATTCGTTCCCATTTCATGAAAATCAATTTGTACATTTGGATACCATTGATGGAAAAATGCCAGACGGTTTCTTGTTTCAATTTGTGATGCACTTAGCCAATCCCTGTTTAGGTTTGTCCCGTAATGGTTGGACCCTCCACCTGCACCGTTATGTTCCAGGTCAGCAGGATCAGCTACCGGAGGGAACGACTTCAATGAATTATGCCAGCTTGCAGCTCTGTCACGGCCATCAGGATTTAATGCAGGGTCAATAAATATTACTGCTTCCTTCAAAAAGCCGGCTGTTTCCTCCGATTGATTGGCAACAAGATAATAAGCTGTCAACAACGTAGCCTCACCACTTGAAGTTTCATTTCCATGAACGCTATAACCCAACAGCACTACAACAGGCTCCTTACTGCTTATAATTGGTTTTGATGGGTCGGTCAGAGTTAAGTGTTCTTTCCTGATATCATCAATTCGATTGCTGTTTTCAGGGGATGTTATGGTCGCAATTATCTGAGGTCTGTTTTCATAAGTTTTCCCGATTACCTGGACTTTAATTTTAGTTGAAAGCCTTGCAAGTTCATTGAAATAAGCAACTATTTCATCATGACGGGTATAGTGGGAACCAATAGGATATCCTAAAAATTGTTCAGGTGTTGGAATCTTCGGATCAAAACTTCCTGTATTTGGGAAAAAATATTGATTCTGCGAATTTCCTGTCAAAGAGGTTAATAGCAGAATAGCTATCAGAATTATATTTTTATTTGTTTTCATATTCTGTGTTTTTAAATAAAAGTGATTAATAACCTGGATTTTGAGTTACATCAGGGTCTGATTGAATATCGGAATATGGTATTGGAAAAAGCCAAAGATTCGTGTTAGTAACACCTAAAACTAAACCGGTTCTTCCGGTTCGGGCTAAGTCAAACCATCGATGTGATTCGAAAGCAAACTCAATACTATTTTCCGTTTCAATTGCTTTTATTATATCGGCCTGAGTGGCTGCTGTACTGGCCGGCACATCAGCTCTTGCTCGTATTTTATTTAAATCGGCCAATGCACCTGGTAAATTATTCAGTTGAGCCCTGGCTTCCGCACGTATCAGATAAAGTTCAGCGATCCGAATGACATACGAAGGATCCGTGCTCGATGCTGAAGTATTGTATAAAACACCATACACCTCATTTTTTGCACTTAAAGCAATCAAACTCTTTCTGGATCCTCCAATTGCAGGATTATTTACCTGTGCTACAAAAGAATCAGAAGGTTTTAATGTATATTGTCCACCACCTGAACTTGGATACCAAAGATTCCAAAAGCTGTTTTTATCATTCGTTGAAAAAGTCAATTCAAAAACTGATTCCGAAGATAAAAAAGGAGAAGTAAAAAATGTTTTATAAGGTTTTACTAATTTGAACCTCGTAATGGCGGAAGTACTAATAGAATCAGAAATCACCAGGGAAGCATCTGTTTCGGCATCAGCCCATTGTTTGCGGTATAAATGGAGTCTGGCTCTTAAAGCCCGTACTGCCGGTTTTTGAGCACGATTACGTGTGGGTTTATCCAAAGCCTTAATATCGGGTAATAGTTGCTCTGATTGATTTAAATCAGCCAGAACCTGATCGTAGGTTTGATCCAATGTACTTCTTTTAATTCCCTTTAATACACTTAAATCAGTAGTTGGTTTCAATTCAAGTTGAATACCGCCCCATCCACGTGCCAGATCAAAAAAACCGAGTGCACGTATAAAGTAAGCTTCCCCTAAAATCTGATTCTTTTCTGCCGTTGGCAATAAAGGGTCAGTAATTGCCGGAAGACTTGCAATAATTGAATTTGCCGAATTAATAGCCCTGTAAATACCCTGATATGCTGATACGGTGGTCACATTATCTGTTGGTATTGCATTCTGGTCTAATTGCAGATATTGTGAAAGTGTTCCGTTAAACACTACATTGTCCGCTGTAATAGTTCCCAACGTGGGATAATCAGAGGCATAATAACCTTGCACACGGTCGTAAGCACCAATGATAGCTGCTCTTGCGGTACCGGCGTTGGTAATTGCAGTGGCAGATGGTATTGAGTCATTTGGGACCTCCTGCAGAAATTCATTACAAGAAGTTAGGATTGCTATAAGGGAAATTAATAAAATCCCTGAAATACTTTTATATATAATTTTCATATCTGTATCCTTTTTTTAATTAAAATGTCACATTCAAGCCTGTAGTAAAGGTTTTGGATTGAGGAACTGTAGCCCAGTCGTATCCGGCGGTATTCTGGTTACCTCCCTGCGAACTTACTTCAGGATCAAGTCCTTTATAGTTGGTTATTGTCAACAAGTTCGATCCACTTACATAAAGTTTCAAATTGCTGATTCCCCATTTCTTAGTAATCTTTCCAGGAACAGTATAACTCAAAGAGACATTCTTTAATCGGATAAAAGAACCGTCCTCTAAATAACGACTGCTTAGGTTTGCCACATTACCTCCATAATTATTAGCCGATCCACCGTTAACATCCGGGTCTCCACTATAGGTTGTCAAACGTGGTATATCGGTTATATCCCCTGGTTTTTGCCATCTCTCCGACTGGAGTGTCAGGAATCCTATATTCTTTTGTGCCCCACCGTGAACCATGAAAAACTCGTTCATATTCATGATTTTATTACCCTGTTGAAAGAAGAAAAACACATTCAGTTCAAAGCCTTTGTATGAGATATTATTTGTGAAACCACCTGTAAAATCAGGCAACGCACTTCCGACAATCTGGCGGTCGGCTGAAGTGATTTTTCCATCTTTGTTCACATCCTCATATACAGCATTACCGGTTTTTGGGTCAACATATAATTGTTTGTATAACTGGAATGAATTTATTGGATAGCCTTGTCTTAGTATTGAAATATTTCTTCCTGAAGCACCAAGAGAGATATCGGAAGGTAATTTTTCTATTTTATTTTTATTAAATGAAATATTAAAATCTGTTGTCCAACTGAAACTTCTTAATTTAATATTTTCGGAATGCAATGAAAATTCAAATCCTTTATTGCTTACTGCTCCATAATTCTGAAGATAGGAACTAAAACCTGAGCGGTAAGGCACCGGTACATTCAACAGTAAATCATACGTGTATTTATTATAATAATCCACGGAGACTGTCAATCTGTTTTTAAATATTTCAAATTCTGTTCCGAAATCAGCTTGTCTGGTTGTTTCCCATGTTAAATCGGGATTATCAAGTCTGGATGGAGCAGTACCTGCAATTTCGAGATAATTGTACCCTGCTGACCATACACCTTGTGAATCATATGCCCCAATTCCGTTCTGATTACCTGACAATCCCAGGCTCCCTCTGAATTTAAGTTCATCAAAGATTCCAAGATTTTTAATAAATCCTTCCTGACCGGCTCTCCATGTGACGCCACCTGAAGGAAAATATCCCCAACGGTTGTTTTTCCCGAACTTTGAAGATGCATCAGCTCTCAAACTACCATCGAGAGTATATTTGCTGTCATAGGTATAACTTGCCTTGGTAAAGAAAGATGCTAATTTGCTTTCCGAACGTGAGGAAGAACCCGATCGGGTAGCAGCCACTGATATAGCCGTCAGGTCATTGGTGGCAAATCCCGTTCCGGAAGCATTTGTAGCCTGATACAAATTGGTACTTAATGTATTCCCTATTAAAGCATTAATGCTGTGTTTCTTATCATTCCCGAAAGAATTAATGTATGTCAACACCTGCTCATTTGTCAGAATCTGGTTTTTGGTTTCATACGATGATGCTGAGCCATTTGTTGCTATACCGGCACTGATCAGTGTGTTTGAATAATTATTCTCATATAAATCATTGTTATCGATACCCCAACTGCTTCGTAATTTCAATCCGGGTATAAAAGTATATTCAGCATAGAGATTGTCAATCGTTCTTAATCCTACAGCATCGTTTTGTAAATTATTAATCAATGCAATGTGGTTGTCAAAACTTCCATATCTTGCATATGTACCATCTGCATTGAATATGGGCAAATACGATTTCGGGAACAATGCAGAATTAATGACTCCGGTCGGATTATTGTCATTGCTGCTCACATTGCGCCAAGTACGGGCCAATGAAAAACTGGTTGCAACTTTCAGCTTGCTGGTTAAATTGACATCGTAATTAAACCTCCCCGAATATCTTTCAAAATCAGACGGTTTTACGACAGATTCTTGTTTTAAATAACCTAAACTAACAAAATAAGTGCTGTTATTTGTACCTCCCACGGCGGACAATTCATAATTAGATGTTGCAGCTGTTCGAAACAAATCAGAAAAACGGTCGTATGTTTTTAATGTGTCTGGTTGGGAAGAAACCAGTACTGCTGTTGATGCGTCTTTTCCATTGTCGAGCACTGTATTAATTGCCGATTCATTAAACAACCTGGCTGTTTCAGGTCCTGAAGCTACTTTGAATATATTTGTAGCAGTTGACCAACCATGAGAGGCATTAAAACTAATCTTTGCTTTTGAATTTTGCTTTCCTCTTTTAGTGGTAATAATGACCACACCGTTGGAGCCTAATGATCCATAGATAGCAGTGGCATTAGCATCCTTTAAAATAACCAGATCCTCAATGTCAGATGGATTTATATCAGCAAGAGGGTTTGACTGTGCCTGACTACCCATCCCTGTCTGAATTAGGTTGTTATTGCTAATTAAAACACCATCAACGATATACAACGGATCAACACCTGCATTTATGGAGTTAATGCCTCGCACTCTAAATGTGATTCCACCACCCGGAACGCCCGAATTGGATGATATCTGAACGCCTGCTGCTTTTCCCTGCAATTTTTCATTTAAACTTGATGCCGGGTTGTTTTGTAGATCAGCACTGTTTACAGTAGTTACAGCGCCGGAAATATTCTTTCTTTCCTGTGTACTATAACCTGTTACCACGACTTCACTCAACCTGTTTTGATCCTCGTTTAAGTAAATGATAGTTGGTTCAGCTTCATAGACATCAATTTCCTGATATTTATATCCAATAGCTGATACTAAAAGGGTCACAGGCAGTTTCCTGACCTTTAAACTAAAATCGCCTTTTACATCGGTAATTGTACCCCCCTGCTGCCCTTTAAGTTTGATGGTAGCCCCAATAACTGAGGCCTTAGAGCCCTCATCGAGGATGGTTCCCTTTATTTCAACCTGCTGAGCAAATGAAGTAAGTGTGGTGAGTACTGCAAACAGGAAAATGATTCCCGTTTTGCGTAAGTAGTAACTGGGAAGCGGTTTGCCGTTTCCAAAAATAAGTGGTAATTTTGCCATACAATTTTTGAATTGTAGCGGGTGTTTCCTTTGTAAGTTTGCCGACAGAGAAGGGAACGCTCGCTTTTGTTTATAATATAGAGTTATTTTATTTCAGGGTTAAGAACTTTTCTGTCAAATGGTTTTGTTGTTCTGCCAATTCCGGCTTATCCAAATTGAGAAATCCTTCTTCGTGATTAAATTTCTGACCATCAGTCAGCACCCATTTCAGAAAATCAGAAACCTCTTTTCGAACATTCTGCCTGGAATAGATAATTCCAATTTTTTCTACCGGGATTGTTTCTATCCTGTTTTTTTCTAAAACAGAAATAACTTCATCCAGGTTACCGGCAGTTATCGTCTTTGTTTCTTTCTTCAGATCAAGTGGTAATAAGGCTATTCCATCTTTCAAATTGCGGGAACTTATATCAAATAAGTAGCCTAAATTATTGAATGTTATTCCTATGGTGTCTTTCCGTATCGCTGAGAGCAAATAAATATCATCCCCCAGTACTTTTTTCCCTCTTATTTCGGAGGAAGAATGCCCATAGTAGCTTGCAAGTGCTGTTGAAGCACAGGCCTTATTATCGCGTGCATAGATAGTCGAACTGAATTTCGGTTTTTCAACAACCGGTGCTTCTTCATAATTTGCTACTTCAAAGAACAATTTATCTATATCCTTCCTGGTTAATCCCTTTTTTCTAGTTGTTGCTAATATCGGATTATGGCTATTGGTCACCGGAAGCAATGCATACCTGGCAGTATAGAGTATATCCTGGTCGACATTTAGTTCATCTTTTACCGGTTGGTGAGCAATAATGGTTAAATCAACAGATTCGGGTGCAGCCTGTTTAGCCGCAAGTTTGAATGATGATGCAGGATTCACTTTTGCATATTCGACAATCCATTTTTCAATTAGTGGATATGTAAAGCGTGTACCACTTATTAATATTGTTTCATTAACAGCATTTTGAGCTGTAATACTTGTAATCGCAAGGATTGATGCGAAAAGGATTTGATAGAATCTATTTGTTTTCATATTCTTATTTGTATTAAAAATGAATATAATAGTAAGACTACCGGTTCCTGACGATCCGGCAATAATTTTATATGAATGTACTTGAATAAAAAAAGAATCAGAATTTGTCCGATATTTAAAGTAGCTTTATGCTATCCGAAAAGGACTTATGAAATTGGATGGGAAATCAGCACGACATGCTACAACAGCGCATTCGCATTATTGGGGAAGGGTTGGAAAGAAATTCAGAAGAGAACGTGATTTTTGCTAATGACACTTGTAGATTTTCATACCTTGAGAAAATCAATTGCCTTTCCTGCTTACCGAACAGGACTCTTTGTGTAATGTAATAAATAGCTCGTTTCATATTTTATCTGTTTTATTAAGAAATACGTATCAATTAAGACACTTGAACTTTCATATAAACAAAAGTTCCTTTCAACTATGCAAAAGTAGTTAATGAAAATCATACCCAAAATACCAACAACAGGGCATTTTATATACCATATATAGGGTATAATTTATTCAGCTCCTCATATTTTAACTATTTGAGAATATTTAAATCAAGTTTCGATCATTTTTGTTAATACAAAAACAAACGAAACCTGAAAAATAAGCAGACATTGAACGGCATTTAAACGAATATAAACCGGACTAAGTATAATAACCAGTTAGAAGTTGTAAATCTCAAATAATTAAAACGCCAATGTAGAATATAAATGTACTATAGTGCCTGATCAAAATCCGCAATTAAATCCACCACATCTTCAATCCCCACTGAAACACGGATAAGTGTGTCGGATATTCCGATTTGTTGACGTATTTCTTTGGGAACTGATGCATGCGTCATCAGAGCCGGCAGTTCTATTAACGATTCAACACCTCCCAGGCTTTCGGCAAGTGCAAATAGTTCGAGCTTTTCTAAAAAGGCTTTTGCATCGTCGATTGTTCCTTCAAGTTCAAATGATATGACTCCTCCAAAACCACTGGATTGTTGTTTTGCCAATTTATGTTGGGGATGGCTTTCCAATCCCGGATAAATTACTTTTGCAACTTTAGGGTGTTTTTCAAGGTAGTGTGCAATTTTCAATGCATTTTCCTGATGCTTTTCCATACGTAAAGCAAGAGTTTTTATACCGCGAAGGGTAAGGTATGAATCGAACGGAGGCAAAACAGCTCCAACTGCATTTTGATGATATTGAATTTTTTCATACAATTTTTCATCGTTAAGCATGACTGATCCACCCAACACATCACTGTGTCCTCCAATATATTTAGTTGAACTGTGAACGACTACATCGGCTCCCAGATCGAGCGGATTCTGAAAATAAGGTGACAGGAAGGTATTGTCAACTACTAAAACAATTCCGTGTTTTTTTGTGATTTCTGAAATTGCCTGTATATCGGATAACTTAAGCAACGGATTGGTAGGTGATTCCAGCCATACCAGTTTTGTGTTTTCTTTGATCGCCTGTTCTACATTCCGGGTATCAACCGCATCAACAAAACTGATATCGAACCCAAAGTTACCAAAGACATGGTTAATCAATCTTTTTGTACCTCCATACAGATCATCGAAACCAATGATATGGTCACCCGGTTTTAAAAGCGAGAGCAAGATGGTGGTCTCAGCTGCAAGTCCCGATGTAAATGCTAACCCAAAGCTTGCATTTTCGAGTGCAGCAAGTTTACTCTCCAATGAATTTCGTGTTGGATTTAGTGAGCGTGTATATTCATATCCTCCAGTTGGTTCATCTACCTTTTTACGGGCAAAAGTAGTAGACAGATGAATGGGAGATACCACATCCCCGGATGCTCCTTCCCTGAAATCAGGCGTTTCTCCTATATGCACGGCTTTTGTAGCGAAACCATATTTCTTATTTTTTGTTGTCATGACATTTTTATTATTTAATTATATCAATACTAATTCAGGGTTTAAAACAGAAGACTCTGTACGTAAATGGTTTATAAAGTCAATGCGCGTAATTAAACCCTGAAAATCACCTGTTTCATTTTCCACGATTGCAATCAATCCATCATTCAATATGTTTGCCAGTTGGTCCCGATGTGCAGTCTGTTTAATTGTAGTCAATTCTGTTGTCATTATTTTATTTACTTTGGAATCGAGAGTATATCCTTTTGAATAAAGAGCCAGAAGCAAATCCGATTCGTCGATAATGCCAACTACTTTGTCTCTTTCTAATACAGGAAGTTGAGATATATCATATAATTTCATCCTTCCATAAATTGCTTTTAATGTATCATCAGGAACTGCTGAAATAATGGCATTGTCTTCAACCCTTCGGGAAATAAAATCCCTCAAATCACCGTATTTCTTTCGTTGAGTCAGTCCCTGATCGAGTAACCAAAAATCATTGTACATTTTGGATAGATACTTGTTTCCGCTATCACAGGCTAAAGTCACAACTCGTTTGGGAGATTTTTGTTCACGGCAATATTGAATGGCCGCACTTAGAAGCGTACCTGTTGAAGAACCGGCCAAAACACCTTCATTCTGAAGTAAATCACGAACAGCATCAAAACTTTCTTTATCGCTGACAGTATATGCTTTTTTGGTCAACGAAAAATCAGCAATGGAAGGTATAAAATCTTCACCGATACCTTCTACAAGCCAGGAGCCGGCATCTGTTCTTAAAACATTTTTATTGATATAATCTGCCAGGATTGAACCTTCAGGATCTGCCAGTACAAATTCAGTTTTATCAGAAACTTTTTGAAAGAAATGAGTCAGGCCTGTTATAGTTCCTGAAGATCCAACGCCAACTACAACAGCATCAACGTCATGTTCCAACTGTTCCCATATTTCAGGTCCGGTGGTAGTTTCATGTGCCAATGGATTGGCTGGATTCTCAAATTGATTGACGTAATATGCACCTCTTTCATTTGCTATTCGTTGAGCATAATCCTGATAATACTCAGGATGTCCTTTACCTACATCCGAACGTGTTAACAAAATTTCAACTCCCAATGCCCGCAGATGATTGATTTTTTCCTGACTCATTTTGTCGGGAATAACCAAGATAAGCTTATATCCTTTTAACCTAGCAACTAAAGCCAGTCCAATACCTGTATTGCCTGCAGTTGCTTCAATTATGGTATCCCCGGGTTTAATTTTTCCTTCCTGTTCAGCAACAGTTATCATCGAAAGACCGACCCGATCCTTAATAGAGCCTCCAGGGTTTTGATTCTCCAGCTTTACAAACAAACGGCAAAGGCCGGTGTCGGTGTGAGTAAGTTCTACCATGGGTGTGTTACCAATTGTTTCAAGTATGTTTTTTGCTACCATAATAATAAGTTTCCTGTTTTAATATTGCAAGTTTTCTGAATTCATTCCCGTTTTTTATCTTCGGAAAAGGTAATTGTTTCTAAGTTTTTTCAATTAAATGGATTATCATACATGTCTTCATATATTCAATAATCTCAATTTAATTATCTCTTTAAAAGTCATAGTTTAAATATCAATTCGGTTGAAGCAACAAAAGTGATAATTGCAATCGTGCAATATCATTAAATGGTTGATTAATTTGTATTGATAGTTTGAATAGTTTGTAAGTGTCGGAGATATTGTGAAACCAACAGGATGCAGATTTTACTTCTTTTTTAAAAAATGAATCCCTAATATAGTCGATTTCACAAACTACATTGACAACAACAGCAAGGAAGCTGTCTGAAGAATACTATTTGGTAAGTTTGTATGTTACAAAAGGGGCACATTACGATCAGTAATGATTTTGCGACAGGAGAAACTGAATGGCTCAAGGGCGTTACAACGTTATCTAAACATTGCATTATTATCTTCCTATTCATTTTATAGGAAGTAACTGCGGCATTGTCTGAAATTAACGTTCTGCTATTGAATATTGTTTCCATTAATAAATCCAACTTTGAATATGATGCAAATTTCAGGAATATTATTGAAGGCTGAAATACCTTTAATTGGTTATATTTATACCTTATCTATGGTATATTCATTCTTTTTTAGTTGAATTTTATCATCGCTGTAATGAATGTTGCAAAGCACTTCTTTAATAGCTTTGTATAATATATTGCTGCCTGTAGATTTTTATTGAAATGTTGTCTTGGGAAAAAAGCTTAAGCACTGACACGTAACTGAATATTTCCAATTAAAGTTCCATTTATTTACAACTCATATTCAGAGTGAAAGGAAAAATCTTTCTCGAAAGAGTATTTCAAGTGACTAAGTTTACATTAAATGAGCTATTGAAAGTTCAGTAAAAAGATAGATTTTACTGTCGAACTTAGAAACTCTTAATCCGGTAAAGCCATTCAAGGCTATTTGTTGGATGAGTGTTGAATTGTTCAACAACCAGGTTTTAAAGGAATGAGTTACGTATAGATACGTGGTAAAGCTCATTCCCCCGATACGCATACAATAAAATCAGCTAAATCCGGTTTCTATGATACGATGACATGATACGTAGGAGTCAACCTAGTAACCGCAGTATCTCCAGTCCTTCCTCCCAGTTGCCATACCCCGACATATCGTTAATATGACCTGCATCTCCTACTGTCAGGAGTTTACTGCCCCAGTGAGTGGCATAGAATGCTGCCTTCTGATTTTTATCCCAATGATCATTGGTACTGGCAACGACAATGGTTGGAAACTCTATTTTATCTGTGGGTAGACTGGGAAACAATCCAATATGAAGTTTCTCCTGGAAATCCTCTATATCGGGTGGTGCTACCAGCAATGCACCTTTTATCTTTTTATGTGAATGTGAAGCCCATTGAGCTATTGTGGGACATCCCAGACTATGACCCACCAGCACCACGGTTTGAGGATCGTAGGTGGAAATGGCATTATCAATGGTTTTTACCCACTCATTGATATCAGGCTCATCCCAATTTTGCTGTATAATTCGATGAAAATTAGTTCCCGATTGTTCAAAATAGGTTTGCCAGTGATCCGGTCCGGAGCCTCCTAAACCGGGTACTATAAAATAATTCGTCATAATGTTCTGTTTTATCCTGCAAAGATAGATGTTCGGGAATTGCAATAAAATACCTATCATACGGCATTTTCATACCCAAAAGATGGTATTACCCCTGTATTTATGTAAAACTCCACTCCACAAATCAACTGATTCTTAAATTTATTTCTTGATTTTTTATTAAAACGTGTTGAAATATATGTTTTTTATTTTACATTTGCACATTTTTATGTTTTATTTTAAACATAAATATAGTTTTTATCTAAAAGAAATAAGAAATCCTGGTTGAAAAGCCAAGGGTAGACACGAATCGCATATGAAAAGAATATTGATTTCCATCTTGATGTTAGGAACTTTTGTCGTGTCTGGGTACGGGCAGAAGAAGTTAGAGATTCATGCGGGGTTATCCATTCCTACAGGAAGTTTTGCAGACAATACGTATGACAACTTCATGGCTGGCAGTGGAAATGCCGCTACCGGATTCAATGCTGGGATTAAGTATTTCTATCATTTACGTAATGTAAACCACCTTTCTTTTACGTTGGGAGGAGATATCATACAAAATGGGATGAGTCAGAATTTTAAAGATAAATTTCAACAATCCTTAGACTATTCAGTGGGTACTCCCTCGGGTAATTACGGTATGAATGTTAAGGTGAAATACAGCAACTATATAAATATACCTGTTTTAGCAGGGTACAACTATGAATACCCCATTAATGGCAAGTTGGCTTTGTTTGTTGATGCCTGTTTAGGATTTAACATCGCGAGTGTATCAGATCTGACGATGACTACTGTATACTCAGGTTCATATCAACCTTCCTCTCAAACAGTAAGTATGGTTTTCTCTACGTCAAACCAGTTTGCAACACAAATCGGAGGTGGAATATTAATCAACAATTTCAGTATCGGGTTACATTTTAATCAATTGGGCAGCTATGATTATAATGGCAAAATAAAATCACCTTCAGGGAGCGACACTGATTTTAAGTCAACAAAAGGATTGAATATCAACACCTTCACATTAGCATTCGGGTTGCGTTTCAACTAAAACATCCATCTACCTATTTATCAAAATTAAGCTTCTTAAAATCCCCGAGTTTCATTGCTTTTTCACGATACTTTTTGCTCATTTTTTTTTCCTTCCCGCCATCGCTTATACGGCTTAGTCCAAAATAAGCATAAGCTTCAAATTCATTTGCATAATCCCCAAAGGGACTTATCCCGCTGATTCCTGAACTATAATACTGTCGGGCCATGCTATTGTCGTGGTATTTTTTCTCTTGTAAAACACCTTTAAAAATGGTAAGTTGTGCCTGGAAATATCTGTTTTCTACATCTTTCGCTGAAGCAAGTATCAGTTTTTCAGCTTCATCATATTGTTTCATAAGCAATAGATTTTTAATATATGTTACCGTGTATGACATATTATCCGGATACATTTCGTGCAACGACTTGCTGAAATACAAAGCCTGCTGGTATTTATTCTCAAAATTCAGATAAATCCAGGAAAGTAATAGATAAGATTCAGCCCTTAATACAACTGCGTTAACTGCAGCAGTATGAAGTTGCTTTAATCCGGTATCCATATCACCATGAGGGAGCAATAGTGCCAGTGGTTTATAAGCCGGATACACTTTCGGATAAGCCTCCCGGTAATAATTATAAACTCCCGTATAATAATACAAGTCAGAGCAGGCGTTTGTAAAATTAAAAGAACGCCTTAAATACTTGTATGTACTGCTTACAAGCGGAAGCGTTTCCAGGGTAAGGTTATTATCCGCATAAAATTTCAACAGCATTCCCCGTGAACACAGATTTGCCAGCAAGTATTCCGCCTCATAAGTTACATTCCTGTTCTTTTCAGTTAACCGGATACAATGACGCATATCTTCTTCAAAAGAAACACGGGCAGGAGCAGTAATAAGCATAGGATAATTCTTCCAGTAGGTCGAAAGTCCCCGTAAAAGAAATAAAACAGGATGTTCGGGATATATCCTGGCAATTTTTTCGTAAATTTCATTGGCATTCTTAAATTGCAGGTTATAAATACAATTAATCTCGTTTCTTACAAGGCTCAAAGAATTAGAATCCTCCAGAATTTGTGCATGAGCTGTGTTTGTGCCCGGCATCAGGAACAACCCAATGCAAACCATGAATATGTAGAATCTTCCGTGCATATTGATTAAATATATGTTGATAAAAAGATTATGAATAATATCCGCTTGAAGCACTTAGTTTTCTCCCACAAGTTACTGAATGTAAATAACCCCGTACAAAGTGCGGGGAAAAAAGATTCATTCATCATTCAGTCCATACAGGAATAAATGTTCTAATAATTACCTTCAGGCCTTTTAAGGCTTATGTTTTGTGAGTTATTGACCATATGATTAGAAAAAGGTTATTTCAATTTAAACATCTTCGAGGTCCTTTTTTATGTTTAAAAAACGAGTTTTGTTTTTGTAAAACATAACACATTTAACTGTTAGATTACGTATGTAATATGTTATAATTAAATTTATTTTATTTATTTTAACCGACTTTGAACTTTAAAGTTCTCATAACGTAGAAAGAATCGGCAATAAAGAAAAAATATATACATCCACCTTTCTTTTTTTTCCTGACAGATGGAAAATTGTATTTTCTATCTTTTAACCAGTCTCGCTGCATTCGTTCGTGCAACAATGAGAATTTCCAGAGGCTTTCGAAAGGGTTCAGATAGGGTTCAGAGAGGTTACCCTCTCCTAACCCTCAACCAACCCTATCAGAACCCTATCCGAACCCTATCTGAACCCTATCCGAACCCTATCCGAACCCTATCCGAACCCTATCTGAAACTAAACCAAATACCACACAAAAACAGTAAAAATTCAGGGTAAAACTGAGTCGTGCAAAATATTCATATTAAAACCGACAGAACGGGTAAAGTATTCGGGTAAAGCTTGTTTTCGGGTGAAATTATGGCGTATAAAAAAGGCTGCCCAGATAATGGACAGCCTTTTATTACTTTAAATCAGGGAATATTACTCGGCAGGTTTCATAACCACTTCCAGTACATTGCCTGCGGAAACAATATTCTTCAGGGTAGACTGGATAACTTCCGGAGTTAGTGCTTCCACTGACGCTTTATAATCGTCCACCAGGTTAAGTTTGTCCTGGTAGTAACGTTCAACAGCATTCTGCCACCATTCGTTTTCGGCCAGGTCCTCGGTATATTTTTTCAACATATTCTCCTTTACCTTCATCAAATCGTCAGGACGAGGACCCTTAGCCACAATCTCGTTTACTTCGGAATAAATGATAGAGATCAATTTTGCCTGTTTAAGCGGATCGGTATCGAATTGCATCAACAGGGTTGCTTCATCAATAGGCCTGTTTGACAGGCTTCCGCGAACACCAACACCATATGATCCACCTTCCTTTTCGCGAATGCTTTCGAGATAACGGATATTCAGGATACTCCCGATAGCAATCACTGCTGTACGGTTGTTCAAATTATAAGCTAAAGGTGCGCTATACAATACAAAATTCGAAGCTTTCTTTATTTTCATCTCCTTTGCAAACGTATTGCTTACTTTACCTTTTGGTTTGCGGATGTTATTATCGGTAAACTTTTCTGCACCGCTCTTTGATTTTAATCCACCCAAATATGTGCAAATGGCATTTTTCACTCCTTCGTTTGCCGGATCAATATTCCCGGTAAAAACAAACGTAAAATCAGCCGGCATAGCAAAACGATCCTTGAAAATGGCGAGGGCTTTGTCCTGATCAATCAGGTCGAGTGTCTTTAAGCTCATAAGCACCGTACGTGGATTATGATTCGTCACCATAAAATTTACAGAGTCTGAGAATGCCTTACGGGGGTCGCTGGCAATGTTTCCCAGGCTGGCACGATAGGTATTCATCATAGCTTTAAAAGCATTGTCGTCTTTACGTGGTGCCGTGAAGTTGAGATACACCAACTGCAGTAGTGTTTCAAAGTCGGTGACGGATGAATTACCGCTAAACCCTTCATCATATCCACCAATCTGAGGCGATACGTTTGCAATTTTACCGGTAAGTATTTTATTCAATTCAATCTGGTTGTAATCACCTAACCCGTTATTGGAAACGATGGCTGCGGCAAGTGTTCCTGAAGGCAGGTCAGCGGTATTCGTAACTTTGGATAGCCCGCCTTCGCTAAATGCGGTAAGCAGAATTTCATCTTTCTTGAAGATAGTAGGTTTAAATACTACTTTCACTCCATTACTCAACGTCCATTCAGTAGTGCCCAACGATTTATTAACAGCTGTTTTGCTTACTTTCCCAGCCTTTGGAATCGTCTTGATCAATGGTTTGTTGGATGTTTCCTCTGCTTTAGCTGTTAATTCAGCTTTCTTGGCAATCTCAATGGCAGCCCTGATTTGATCCTCGGATGGAATTTTTACAGCTTCTTTGTCGGGAGCCATAATCGATACTATCATATTCGTATCAGTGACATACGATTTAGCCACCTGATTCACCATATCCAGCTTGAGCTGTGGCAACATACCCTGCAGTGTGTTGTATTCCCATACTATGCCGGGGATAGGTTCCTGGTTCAGGAAGTTACGTACATATTCTTCAATCAGGTTGTTGTTTTTCTGATTATCCCTTTCGTTGTAAGCTTTCTCAACATTTTTCAGGAAATCCGTCTTAGCACGTTCCAGTTCGGAATTCGTAAATCCGAAACGCTTGATCTTTTCACTTTCTAGCAAGATGGCATTCAACCCGTTCAACTCCTGTCCTTCTTTTGGAATGACAAGTAACTGGAATGCATCTTCCGATTTAACCAACTCGCCATAATTGGCATAACCGGCTACAAAAGGAGCATCAGCCTGTTGTGTAATTTCTTCGAAACGATTGCCTATCATCGTTGATATAAGGCCGTTTATGGTATTCAGGGCATACCCGTTCATCGATAATTTCACAGCATCAGGCAGTTTGTCGTGTTTGTACTCCAGTTCTATCCTTGTCATACGTGCTTCTTTATCTTTCACGACGGATATAATCGGTTTTTCATTATTAGCAATTGGATAAACAATACGTGGTGCCTCGTTTTCCTTTTTAGGAATATCTACAAATAAGCTTTTGATTTTAGCTTCCACTTTATCCACATCTACATCACCAACAATCAGAATAGCTTGCAGGTCGGGACGATACCATTTTTGATAGAATTCGCGGATTGTTTTATGATCAAAATTATTAATAATGGCTGTATCTCCGATTACATCGCGTATTGCATATTGGGAGCCAGGATATTTCAGCTTATTCGATTCTTTCCACATACGACGGTCAGCACCTGCACCTGTACGCCATTCTTCACGTATCACACCTCGTTCGGCATCAATCTCTGTATCTTCCAGAGAAATGAAACTTGACCAGTCGTGCAATACAAGTAAGGCACTGTCTACAATTCCGTCGCGCACTGTAGGGACATCCGAAAGATTGTAAACCGTTTCATCCAACGAAGTATGGGCATTGATATCGGCACCGAATTTCACTCCTATGTTTTCAAGGTAATTAATGATTCCTTTCCCCGGAAAGTTCTTTGTACCATTGAAAGCCATATGTTCCAGGAAGTGGGCTAATCCGTTTTGACTATCATTTTCAAGAATAGCACCTACATTTTGTGCAATATAAAAATCGGCCCGCTGCTTAGGCTCTTTATTTGCCCGGATATAATACGTCAGGCCGTTATCAAGCTTTCCATAACGCACTTTCGGGTCAACCGGCAATGGCTGAACCTGCTGAGCAGCAGCAGACAGTGTTAAAACCAACATCAAACAGAAGGAAATCAATCTGAAGAGACTTTTTTTCATAACTTAATTGTTTAGTGGATTGTTTACTTGGGAATAAATGAAAAGCGAATATGTTAATAAAGTTGCAAAGGAAAGTATTTTTTCTCAATTAACAAAATTTCAAACCTGTTTTTAGTTAATCTTTTAATCCATACGAAAAACATACAGCTCTATATATCTTATTTAAAGAATCACGACTTATTTCGAAGAATATTATCGTATAAAATATTACATTTGCAACAAATTAAAAAACACGATGTCAGAAGAATTGTTCATTGCGGCAGGTGCCGGTAAAAAAGAAATGTATGAATCGCTGATCCCGCAACTGGCAGCCCTGATAGATGGCGAACCGGATTTAACAGCTAATCTTGCCAATTTATCCGCGGCATTGCATGACACTTTTGGATGGTGGTGGGTAGGCTTTTACCGGGTAATAGACAACGAATTAGTTCTTGGCCCTTTTCAGGGACCTATTGCCTGTACCCGTATAAAATTCGGGAAAGGGGTTTGCGGAAGTGCATGGAAAGAAGCTAAAAGCATGTTGGTGCCTGATGTAAATGCTTTTCCGGGACATATTGCCTGCAGCGGCAGTTCAGTTGCTGAAATTGTGGTGCCAATTTATGACAAACACTTAAAAGTAGTTGGAGTACTTGATGTAGATAGCGAACGATATGATGTATTGGATAAAGTTGATGTCGGTTATCTGGAAGAGATTAGCCGGTTAATTACGAATATTTTATAACTGAAAAAAGTCATTCAAATCCTGAATGACTTTTTTTATTTTACAAAAGGGCAAATAGTGCTATAGTGACTCTATATTTTCTTTATTAACAATACTTTTAGCTCCGGATGTATATAGGTCTTCAATACGTGCGGCATACCTTTCTTCCACTTTTCCACGCATTATTTTCATAGTACTGTTTACCAATCCGTTTTGTTCGGTGAAAGGTTCTCCAATAACTGCTACAGCAGCAGGTAACCAACGTTCAGGAAACAAACCTTCATATTTACCACCTTTTTTATATTCATTTATTTCCGACTGAAGTTTATCCAAAGCCAATTCCTTTGCCTCTGCAGCACTCCAATCCAGTAGTGGTCTCTTACCTTGCACATATCGTTTTAAGGCATCCTTGTTAGGTACAATCAATGCTGTGGTGTAAGGATTCTGATTATTATACAATACAACCTGCTCGATGTACTTTGAATTATCGGCAAGCGATTCTTCTATTCCTTCAGGGCTATACTTTTCACCATCGCTTGAAATAAGGAGACTTTTGAATCGACCCACTACATACAGGAATCCGTCGGTATCCATGTACCCCAGGTCACCGGTATGCAACCATCCATCAATAATAGTTTCGGCAGTTGATTTATCATTTTTGTAGTAACCGGCCATTACGTTTTCTCCTTTGATAACGATTTCTCCTTTTTCTAAGGGTGGCAATTCATTTCCATCCATATCACAAATCTTCAGCTCCATATGTTTTACCAGATATCCCGAAGATCCCAGTTTATGGTTTTTTAATCCATTCGAAGAAATAATGGGAGTAGCTTCGGATAAGCCATATCCCTGAAACATAGGAATTCCAACCGCATAGAAGAACCGTTGTAAATCAATATCGAGCAGCGCTCCTCCCCCAATAAAGAAATCAAGTTTTCCACCAAACCCTTCCCGTATTTTCGAAAAGATAATCTTATCAAACAAAACCAAAAGTGGCTTGCTGAATACCTGCAGCCCCCTACCCCTGTTATATCCTTCTTTATTATACGAATATGCCATCTTAAGGGCTGTGTTGAATAACCATGTCACTACAGGACCCTGAGCCCGTATATTGCTTTCAATGCTCTTTCGGAAGCTCTTGGCAAGGGCGGGAACGCTTAGCAACAAGTTGGGTTGTAATTCCTTTATATTTATCGGGATATTCTTCAACGTTTCAATGCCTGACTTACCTGATTGTACCGTTCCCACACTTGCCCCGGAAGCCATAAAGCTATAGAATCCGGCTACGTGGGCAAAACAATGATCGAGGGGTAAAATAATAAGGGTCCTGTAAGTAACAGGGATGGTCATCAGGGTAAGTGCCTGCTCAACATTTGCCGTATAGTTTCTGTGCGTGAGCATGATTCCTTTTGGATCTGCTGTTGTACCGGAAGTATAGCTTATATTTGCCAGGTCATCAGGTTTAATAGCTTTAGCCCTTATTTCAACAGCATCCGGATTAGCCTTAAGAAATGCCGAACCATTTTCAAAAAGCTCACTTAAGCTGATTTCATTCGGCTCATACGCTGCCTGCTTATCAAATATAACTATTTTCTTTATCTGGGGAATCGAACTGACGATAGCCCTGATCTTTTTTAACTGACCTCCTGAAACCAATATATATTGACTTTCTGAATGAATGATTCTGAAGATTAAATCGTTGCTTTCCTCCAGTTTTATAGACAACGGAACATTTACCGCACCGGCATGAAGCACTCCCAGTTCGCCTATTATCCAGGCATTCCGTCCTTCGGAAAGCAAAGCAACTTTATCGCCTGCATTCACTCCTAAACTGATCAATCCGGCAGCCAGCAAATGAGATTGTATTTTGGTTTCAAGATATGTAGTAGGTAAAAATTCAGTGGTTGTCTTTTCCCAAAGAAATGGATTATGTGCATACTCATCCACACTCTTATTCAACAAATCAATAATGGTAGGTCTCATTCTCTCTTTTTTATCAGTTAACAACTAAAGGAATTCATCTGTTTAGAAATTAAAATACATTCGTATAGTAAATTATTGTAAAGATAATCATTTTTTAAATATCATTCTTTTTAAACGATAATAAGTTCATAAAAAACAAGAAAGCCCACATTTCTGCAGGCTTTATAGTTACTTCTGAATTTATAGTTTGCCGAAAAAGAAATCGCATCTTCGGTTTGGTCGATAGCTCAACCGGGGTTCAATCACCTTCCCTTTTCCATTGGCCACTATGTGATCAGCCGGTATCTTCCATACATCTACCAATTCTGCTTTAACTCTATCCGAACGACGCTGACTCAATTGCTGGTTATACGGATTATTCCCCGAATAATCACAATATCCCCGCACTTCAAGAAAAAGACCGGGATCTTTCTTCATTTTAGCTGCAATTTTACTTATTTCAACTAAAGCATTATCATCCAGGGTAAACCTATCAAAATCAAAATACACAGCAGGAGCATCTTCTGTTGAAGCAACAGTAACTGAAAAGCTAACAGGAATTTTTAATGTCTTACCCCAAAAATCAACAGGAGTATTCGGAGGGGTATCAGGTTCTAAGTCCCTTACATCAGGTACTCCATCATCATCGGTATCGGGTCCGTCATTCGACAGGATCACATATAAGGAATCCAGACGGCTGGCATGAAAATCAACTTTGCTTTCTAATTTAGCAAGCGCGGTGTCTAACCTGTTTATCCCTGAGCTGAGTTTATTTTGTGCCGTGTCTAGTCTGTTTATTCTTTCTGAATTAAGCTGTGCTAAGACCATTGCTTCATCCGGAGCAAACCTGTTCATTTTAATGTTTCTCAGATGATCTTTTGATACTGAATGAAATTTATAGCGTAAGAACAAGGTTCCGGCACCAATAAAGTCATTGGTAACCCCTTTGTAGTTCAACGCTTTTACTCCTTCCAGATCGTCTTTATTATAGGCACGGTAATGCAAATTAGCACCTAAAGAAAGCGGTTTGGAAAAATTATATTCCAATGTAAAGATTACCGGAATGGAAATAGCATTGCCGGTATTTGATCCGAGGCCGACAGTGGAAGTTGGAAGAACATCATAAATATAATAGGCATATCCTAACCCAATGGCACCGCTGAAATAAAAACGTGATTTAGATTGAGGGAATATAAGCCGGGTAAAATTAATTGTTGCATTTAAATCCGTATTATGCAGATTTGTTCCTATCTGAACAGCAGGAGAATTAGTCTTAGCTCTAAGTGGAAAGTAGTAATAATCAAGTGACAACCCCCAGATTGGAGTAATGGCAAATTCAATGTTTGCCCCATGTGTTGTCTGCAATAAGGACTGTGGATTTAATTTAGTCAAGTCAACATTTATGTCACCATCAAATTTATTATAACCATACTCCAGTGAGAATGACCATCTGGAAAACTCTTTATTTTCAGAGTTAGCGTTTATAATAAATTGAAACAAAAAGACTAAAAGCAATAGCCTTTTCATGTTGGATGAATTAATATATCCCGGCATAGAAGAAAACTTACACTTTTTACGACACAAAAATTTATATACTATGTCATATAAGATTTGGAGCAAAGGTAACATTTTATTTTATTTTTCACTATTTTATCATTATACTTTAATGTTATATTTTTATTTCTTTAAACACAAGAATAAAAATTTAAGAATAGTACAATTAAAGTCAAACAAAAAGGATATCAATTGATTGTAAAAATCTCTTAATATCCTTTTTGTTTTTCTGACGCAATTTTAATATATACCCTGCGTGTCATAATTACTACAAAGCAATTTTCAACCCGGGGTTATTTCATTCATTTCACCATATCTACCTTCTTTGTAGCCTCCATAGTTGCATTTCTGACATCAACCCGTTCAACAACCCGTTGAGCTAATTCTTTAAAAGCCAGTGACATAATACTATTTTCGTCATATGCAATAGGTCTTCCTGCATCACCACATTCCCGTATGCTTTGTACAAGGGGGATTTGTCCCAAAAGTGGAATATTCAGCTCTTCGGCTAAACGTTTACCTCCATCTTTTCCAAATATATAATACTTGTTATCCGGAAGTTCTGCAGGAGTAAACCAAGCCATATTTTCAACAAGTCCAAGCACAGGAACATTCACCTTATCACCCATATACATATTTATCCCTTTACGGGCATCGGCCAAAGCTACTTCCTGAGGCGTGGAAACAACAATTGCACCTGTTATGCCTGTTGTTTGAACCAGCGTCAGGTGTATATCTCCGGTTCCTGGTGGTAAGTCCATTACAAAATAGTCCAATTCACCCCAATCGGTATCAGTAATAAGTTGTTTTAAGGCATTGCTTGCAACAGGACCCCGCCACACCAAAGCTACCTGAGGATCAACAAAAAAACCTATGGATAATAATTTAATGCCGTACTTCTCAATTGGGCTAATCACGTGCCTTCCGTCAATATCAAGTATTTCAGGTTGAGCATCCTCTACACCAAACATTTTCGGAATAGAAGGACCGTGAATATCTGCATCAAGCAACCCGACTTTATATCCGAGCATTCCAAGTGCAACGGCTAAATTAGAGGATATAGTTGACTTACCCACTCCTCCTTTACCGGAAGAAACAGCAATTATATTTTTTACTTTTTCTAATACAGGTGCTGGTTTAGGCTTTGGTGCTTCCTTGCTAATGACATTTATATTCCCCTTAATCTCCACATCTTCACCTATATAGGTTAGTATGGCCTGTTCAGCAGCTTTCACTACTGATTTGGAAAAAGGATCATTCGCTTTTTCAAATACCAGTGTAAAGCTAATCTTCTTTCCATCGATATGAATTTCATCATGAACCATCCCTGAAGAAACAATGTCTTTACCATTTCCGGGATAACGGACATGAACGAGTGCATCAAGGACTAACTGCGGATATATTGTCATATGTGTTTTGTGTTTTTTAATACAAGTTACAAGGGTTATGTAACAAGCCGGGAGTCTGAAAAGTTTGAAAATTCAATCTTTGTTTAATTATACATCCAAATTATGACGTTTGCTTCTGCCGAAACTACGATAAACGTCATGTTCTATTTCAACATCAGGTTCAATAAAATCGATGCGTTTTTCCAATAGAAACTGAATGTATTTGATCGTTAAACCCCGATCAAGCCACTGCTGCTCGTAATAAGTCTTAATACCCAGAATCGGATCTATTAAATCAGAAGCATACAAGTCATTATTTGAGAAAACGACAGGATATGCATTTGCTTTTACCATTTCACAGGTATATGTAAACATGAAATTACTGTCAGTCTTTAAATGCATCAACCCATCGGCTTTCAAAAATTGCTGATAGGATTTCATAAAATTAGTTGCAGTCAATCGCTTGGTGACTTTTTTCATTTGAGGATCAGGGAATGTCAGCCAGATCTCACTTACTTCATCTTCTGCAAAGAAATAATGGATCATTTCTATATTCGTTCGCAGAAATGCAACATTCTTCATTGATTTTTCAAATGAATCCTTTGCACCTGTCCACAACCGGGCACCTTTTATATCAACCCCTACAAAATTCTTCTCAGGATAAAGTTCACCCAGGCCGACTGTATATTCCCCTTTTCCACATCCAAGTTCCAATACAATGGGATGCGTGTTTTTAAAAAACAATTCATTCCACTTCCCTTTCATATCAAAGCTTACTCCTTCGCGTACTGCATGCGATGAAACCTGAAATACATGTGGAAACTCTTCCATATCGGCAAACTTCGCCAATTTATTCTTACCCACTATTTCTATTTACTATTTATTTATTGACTATTTACTATTCACTGTATAATTGGTAATAACCTATCTGTTTCAAGCCTTACTTTCTTACTACAGTCTACCTACTACCTACTACTTACTATTAACTACTTACTACCTACTTTCTCAACCCTCATTCCTATATCATTAATCCCCGTCAGGACACTATCCCTCATACCGTGAACAATCTTATAATGGTACGTTCCTTTTGTTTTAAACCGTACATTTTGTTGATACAGAACAGGCATTTCCAGTATGGATCCCAACCCGGATCCAAGCCATTTACCACGTTGATCGGCTAAATAACATTCAATGGAATCTTTCGACTGGATTTTATCGGGTGTTGTCTTATTCAGAAACAACCACAGGTTTTGATACGGATATTCACCCCTGTTCCTTACATTCACATATACATTATACAAAGAGATTGTATCCGTGATGGGAATATCAAAACCATACAAACTATCTTTACTCCATCCTTTTGAAGCAACCGGTTTATATTGGAAATAAACATCATTACTCGTACAGGCAACTGCTAAAAGCGAAATAATGATTATCAAAAGGCTTCTATTCATTACTTTTGTTGACATCGATGTCATTTTTCTTAATTGGTTTCTGAAATCTGGGAGCACTGATCTTATTTTCCGACGATTCAGTCTTTATTAATTGGGGTGGCCGGTTATTAGGTCGTTTGTTTGACTTTCCACCCTGACGTTTCTTAGTAGTGTCAAAACGTGTCAAACTATCCTGTCCTACTCCATTTTCATAATCAATGACTATTGGTGTTTCTTCGTCATCGGAGTGATCATCCAGCATATCAGGTTTTGTACCTTTTTTATTCAGGGCAATGACTTCCTTTGCACGACGGGCAGTAATAGCAACCACATTGGCGCCAAAATTTTGTGACGTGGAATAAGACATAATTCCTTTAAAAACATCTGTTTTAAAATGATAATACGTATTATCGAGTGTTTCAAGTTGAATTTCCTTAGAAGGAAAGTTCCTAATAGCATCCATGTATGAATCCAGTTCATAGTTCATGCAACACTTTAACTTGGCACATTGTCCGGCAAGTTTTTGCGGATTAAGGGAAATATCCTGATAACGGGCAGCACTTGTTGACACGGAATTGAAGTTCGTCATCCATCCCGAGCAACACAATTCACGGCCACATGGACCAATCCCACCTATTCGACCGGCTTCCTGGCGTGCTCCTATCTGCTTCATTTCAATACGGACACGGAATGTCTCGGCAAAAACCTTGATCAACTGTCGGAAGTCAACCCGCTCATCGGCGATATAATAGAAGATCGCCTTATTCCCATCGCCCTGATACTCAACATCCCCTATTTTCATATTGAGTTTTAAGCTCTCGGCTATCTGACGGGCTTTAATCATGGTGGCTTGTTCTTTCCCTTTAGCTTCCTGATATTTTTCCAGATCGGTTTCTTTGGCTTTGCGATAGACACGCCGAACCTCAATTTTATCCGGATGGACATTGTACTTTTTCATTTGCAGAAGTACCAGTCTTCCAACCAATGTCACATCCCCAATATCATGACCCGGAGAAGATTCAACAGCAACTACATCCCCTTTTTCAAGAGGAATTCTTGTACTGTTCAAAAAATAACCTTTCCGTGTGTTTTTAAATTGAACTTCGACAAAATCAGTATCTACCTGTGTTTCGGGTAAGTCACACATCCAGTCAAATGTGCTAAGTTTGTGGGAAGAATTGCCTTTGCAACCCTTTTTATTCATTCGGCATCCGCCGGTATCCAGTTTATATTCCATATTATTACTTCGTGATATTAACTTCGTGATATTACTTCGTGAAATTACTTTGTTATATTAATTGCGTGATATTTTTATTTTCCAGATTTTTCATAAATTCAATAAACTAACCAATCAACTATTTAACCAATCACCTAATCAACCTCCCGATAGCTATCGGGACAACAAATCACCTATCTCTTCAACAGCATAATAATCTTCAACGTCAGGTCAAAGAAAACCATTTTTGCATTTACGTTTTGTTCAATATGCCTTTCTGCCAATGCGAATTCAGTCATTATGTCCTCAACATTCCGTTCATTGATGAATGGAGAAAAGCGTTGTGAGAAGTTGGCTTCAAAAGTCGTTAAATAGTTAAGCTTTGGCTGTTGCAGGTTACATATGAAGTTCTCACGTGTCATTCGTTGGGCATAGCTCAGAAAATTCTTCTGGCGTTCACGTCCCATAGTTGCCGCAGCCATGTCGTCCGACCATTTCTTCAACGTTTTAAGTGATGCATGATCTTTTTTATTCCCTACCTGCCAGGCAAGGCGCATGATCATGATAAAACGTTCAAAATTCTGTTTGTTTTCGTCCCCTTCATTCAGTATCGCCAGGGCATTTAAATAACTTCCACTGGCAATGTGGGCAGCATAATTTGCATCATCCTCTTCAACTTCCAAGTCGTCATTGTTAAGCAATGCCTTTACAATTTCAGTTTCACTCAGCCGGGGTATATGGATATGCTGTGTACGTGAAAGAATGGTTGTAATAATGTGATCCGGTTCATTTGAGACCAACAGGAAAACTGTTTTTTCAGGTGGCTCTTCCAATATCTTAAGTAATTTATTGGAACAGGTAAGATTCATCTTCTCGGGCAACCAGATAATCATCACTTTGTACTCTGACTCATACGTTTTCAGGCTCAGCTTACGGATAATCTCCTCACTCTCGTTGCCATAAATCATTCCCTGCTTGGCATCCCCTGATATTTTAGCATACCATTCATTGACTCCAAAATACAGATTACCAAGCACCATTGCCCTGAATTCAGTAATGAAATCATCGCATACCACACTGGTTTTACTTGGTGGTTTTATAACAGGGAAAACAAAATGTAAATCAGGATGCGCCAGTTTCTTATATTTTACACACGATGCACAAACACCACATGAATCAGTTCCCTTTCGGTTTTCACAGCAAATATACTGGGCATAGGCTATTGCCAGTCCTAATTTTCCAATTCCCTCAGGTCCGCGTAACAATTGAGCGTGCGGTATCCGTTGTTCGGTAACCGTACGAATAAGTCGTTTTTTAATTTCCTGCTGGCCAATTATTTCGGAGAATAGCATGCGTATACTTTACAGTTTTAGTGCATTTTAGTATAAAGTGCAAATATACAAAAAAGAAAGGAAAATCAGAAATGAGTGTATTCGGGTTGTTGTTTGGGGTTTAAGAATATATTCGTACTGAAAGCTGAAAATTACAGCCTTTCAACTGCAACTTCCCATTCTTGTCCAAAAAGGCATTAAATCGGCAGACAATTATTTTACTGCGACAGTATCAGTTTCAACCGTTATTGAGTCATTTGCTGTCCCGTCACCATAATTTTCATCCACCATTTGCAGGTTTTCAGGTGTCAACGGATAGATAGCTACAATTATCATTCCCAATTGTTTAAGACCGATAATAAGCTGGAATTTGCTTTGAAGAATCAGCACATTTTCATTCGAGTGCTTTATATCTTTTGTATATCCTTTCAGGGCTGTTTCAAGGGATGTAAGAACTGCACCCTCTTTTCCCAACCCTTTAGTGGTCAGATTAATCCGGTATGTAAATCCCGAATGCTTGTACATTGGTTTAAGCGCATAGCTAAATCCCAGGTTCCCTTTGTATGTTTCAGCCCATGGAGTTCCCAGTATAAAGAAATCAAGGGTTGCATCATTTGAAATTCTTTCTGCTGAAATAATCTTATGTTCCGAAGCATTCTTAATGAAATCAAGTTCAGTCTTTCTGTATTTTTTAAAGATAAATGACATCGGTGTGCTAATATCCATCCCGGCAACTGCTTTTTCTGTAATATCTTTTTTCAGCCTGTTGATGATAGTATCTGCGTCGAAATAATCCGTATTGACACTCTCGTATGCCGATGATCCGGTGAGCAGGTAATCTTTTACATCTTCTGAAACGGCTTCATACTGGGATTGAATCACGTATTTTGCATTTTTATCTATAAAACCGCCTTTTCCATTTCTCATCACCCAGGCAATTCCACCGTTGAAAGGGAGTACCGAATCAAACTGAGCCGCTATAACCTGTTTACTTTTCTTATTGATAAATCCGAATTTATCTTCTGATTTTACCGGAGCCAGTTCATCTCCATTAAATGGAGCCACTTCATTAAATTGTGTTTCAATTGTAATGCTTCCGGAATGATTACACCATCCCCATTTGTTGTTTTGTTTTATGATATACTGATCGTTGTCGGCTTTCATTTCTGTAAAGCGGGGGTTGATGATAAATTTGCCATTGGCATCAATCACTCCCCATTCCTTTCCTGACTGTACAATTGCCTTTCCATTAACAAACTCACCGGCATTTGTAAATTGATTGCTTATAGTGACTTTCCCTTCTATGTCAATATAACCCCATTCACCAGCGGCGTTGCAGACAGCACATCTCCCGTCACTGAAATTACCTACAGCCGAAAATTGCGGTACAATCTTTACAATGCCTTTTTTATCGACAAATCCCCATTTTACATTGACGGAATCCATGCTGATACTAAATGCAGCAAGTCCGGCTTTATAAACCCGGACTGATTTAGCCTCTTTTAGTGTAAAAAGTGAATCGCCTTTAAGATTGATCGCTTTAGGTGCCCCGTTAGCGGCAACTACCCAGGCTACTTCTTCACTAAAAACTGTAGCTTCTTTATAAGTCGCGTTTATTTCAAAGGTTCCGTCCTCTTTAATAAATCCCCAACCCTGCCTTGCACCAAAAACCTGTACCAATGCCAATCCGTTTCTAAAAACGGTTGCTTCTTTAAATTGTTGACGTATGGTCATCTTTCCATTCGAATCAATATACCTGAAAGATATCCCGTTTCGTACAGGATATAATTTAATTACATTCGATTCTTTTGCAGATTTAGAGCAAGAACCCATAATCATAACTACCAGAAGGATAGCACTAACAAGTTGTAACTGTCTTTTCATTTCTGTAAATTTAATTCTTTATGCAATACCTTTTGCAGTATCAAATTACTTATTACTTTTTTCCAAATCAAGCAACCATTTCTTTCTCCACAGTCCGCCACCATAGCCGGTCAGGCTTCCATCCTCTCCGATAACCCTGTGGCATGGAATCAGAATGGATATTTTATTCATGCCATTGGCGTTTGCCACTGCACGGATTGCTTCAGGTTTATTGACTGCAGCTGCCTGTTGTTTATACGAAGCCGTTGAGCCATAAGGAATAGTCTGTAATGATTTCCACACCGTAAGTTGAAATTCTGTTCCCGGACTATACAAAGGTACGGTAAATTCTTTTCGTTGTCCATTAAAATACTCTTCAAGTTGTTGCTTCAACTGATCAAAGTGCTGATTTGCCCCCTGAATTATGTTCGCATTCAACCTTTTTGCCAATGATTTTAATTCTGTCTCCAGCATTTTTCTATCCGTAAATTCAAGCAAACAAATGCCTTTCTCAACGGCACAGGCATACATAGTTCCCAAAGGTGTTTCAATGCGGGTAATATTGATCAGTTGCCTGTCTTTACTATTCGAGGGGGATACTCCGAAAACAGATTTAAATGAATCGGTGAAACCGCTTAATGATTCATAGCCGGTATCAAAGGCTACAGACGTAACCGATTCCCCGTTTTGAATCTTTTTAAAAGCCGAATTAATACGAAACATACGTTGGTAAGCATGAAAGGTAATGCCATGATTCTTCAGGAACCATCTTCTGAGCTTAGAGGGCTCAATACTTTTTTGTACCAGGTCCCAATCCTTAAACCGGACTGAAGGATCAGCATTTAATTCGTTCAGAAGTGCTTTGATATAATCAGGTGTTTCGCCAATTTTCTCCAATGGATTACAAACTTTACAAGGCCTGTATCCTCTTAAAATAGCATCTTTGGTTGAGTTAAAAAACTCAACATTCTCAATCTTTGGTTTTCTGGCTGTGCACGTTGGCCGGCAAAATATACCGGTGGTCTTCACGGCAGCAATAAAGGTTCCTTCAAAGGTTACATCTTTCTCAACAAGGGCCTTATACATGATTTCGTTCGTCAGCATATCTTTTTTTTATTGCAAAATTAATGCTATCCGATTGATCCTGCAACCGATAAATTGACAAGTATATTTTATTCTTCATTTCCCATATGTTGAATTATTCAAAAACACCAGTAAACCTGTTTTTAGAAGTGAGTATTCACATAGATTTGCTTTTCCATTCAGCATGTTTTAATTTATCCGGGACAGGAAACAGGTTTTAGTAAAAAGAACATTTTAATGCCGTATTTTAAATTCAAAAAACAATAGTACATGGATATAAGCGACCCGGCAGTCAGGAGGATTATAATCCCATTCCAATGAAACCTATGATACATTCGTTTTAGGTAAAATGAAGTATAAATGAGACTTTGTTGGGGATTTGTTGAGCCCTAGGAGGGGTGTACCCCTCCCAACCCCCAGGAAACCCCCAGGAAACCCCCAGGTAACCCCCTCGGAGCATAGAACGAATGACAGTTATATTGTTCTGTGTTCAATGTTCCGTGTTCCGTGTTGTGGAAAGGTTAATAAAATAATTTTAAAACAATCTCAATGATTACCGAATTGAAATAAAAAACCGTTGCAACTTTTCAGTCACAACGGTTTTTGGGGTTTGGGGTTGCCTTGTTATCTGATCCCGGCATTATACCGGAATGAAGCTCAATTTCCTGCCTTGAAAAATTGATAAAGAATATCAAGTCAGCAACAAGTTGAATATCAACTCTGTTAGCCTTATACTTTCGAGCTTCTTTTCGACAGAACAACAAAATTGCTATTGATTAACAGGGTAACCGGATAAGTGAAATAATTATTTTTGACAAGGTTGGTAAATGGCATTTGTTGCAAAGTCTACAATGAGTCCCGGCCAAAACAATACGATATCCAGGATTAATGCACCAACTCTTACTTGTCTGGCAGGTTGTCCTTCTGCTGGTTTTGTACGTTGGCATTCACCAACCGGACCACAGAAAAGGGTAGCACATGAACTTAATGAAACTGCAATTAATAAAATTGCAGAAATTCTGATTAATGATTTATTCATTTCTTTATTTATTTGTAATTGTCCTACTCGTCAGGCTTTTCGGTTTCGCCCCGTATTTTGATGACTTACGGTTGATATATGGTTGTAAATATTAAATATCAGTTCAATTCTGTCTTTAAATGGTCTTGTCGTTCAGTTTTATTACTGTTGTCATTGAAACCAGATCGTGCAGTCCCCTATAGGCGAATAAATACGAAATGATGTCTATTGGAATAAACCGCATTAGTGTCCGAATAAAAAGGCGGAATAAAAACGAATTATTATTTTCAGTGGATGAAATGACCATCGTTTTGGTAATCATCTTGCCAATTGTTTGTCGATTAAAAAACTCAAAAAGAAAATAATACAAAAAATACAAAACACATGAAATCCATTTCATATTTTCAACCGCGATCCTGTTTTTAAAAGCCAGCATAAAAAATACCAGCAGAATAAAGAATATCACCGAATCCAATAAAAAGTTCACAAATCGTAATGTTTTTCCTGTCATAATCATTTTGTTAATCCCATCCACAGCACCTTATAAATCATAGTCATCACCATTTATTGACAACACATATTAAATATGTTCAGCACTTGTCGATATTCAATCATGTCTTCTAATCGTTTATAGACACACGTTTTTTTTTAAATATCGCTTCTGTTTTATTCAAACGCAAATATACAAAACACATTTAACAAATACAAGCGATTTATAAAAATAGTTCTAATTAATCTAAAGGAATGTAGGTTTATAGTAAATAAAACCACAAAGGGTCAATGACTCTTTGTGGCTTTACCGTTTCACATACAGGATACTAAAATTCTAATTACAAATTAAGTGACAAATCATAATCCTTATAAGTAATCGGAGATATGTAATGGTTTTTATATCCTATAAGTACTTACCTGTCAGCTATCTGTTAATTTTTAATTATTAATTATTAATTATTAATTATTAATTACTTAACGTTGTTCACGTCTATAATCTTTCAAACCTTGCCTGGAAGAAACGCAGGTATCGTGGTTCAAAAATCATTTTCAGTCCTTTCTTTTGATCCCTGACATCATACAGATTCTTGACCGATTCGGCAACGATATCCATATGCGCCTGGGTATATACCCGTCGGGGAATAGTGAGGCGGGTGAGTTCCAGCGTTGGATGATAGTTCTCACCGGTTTCCTTCTTTCTTCCGGCGCTGACAATACCCCGTTCCATAGACCTGACTCCCGATTCAAGATACAGGTCGGCTGCCAGTGTCTGTGCCGGAAACTCTTCTTGTGGAATGTGGGGATAGAACTTTTGAGCATCCAGGAAAACAGCATGACCACCGATAGGGCGAGTAATGGGAATCCCCCAGTCGAGTAGTAATTCTCCCAGATAGCGCACCTGGCCAATACGGGAACGCATATAATCGTCCTGAACACTTTCTTTTATTCCAATGGAGAGTACTTCCATATCCCGTCCAGCCATACCTCCATATGTCTGGAGACCTTCGTATACCACCACCAGGTTACAACCTTCCTCATACAATTCCCGGTCATTCAACCCAAGCCATCCGCCTATATTCGCCAGTGAATCTTTTTTGGCACTCATAGTGGCACCATCCGAATAGCTGCAGAATTCCTTCAATATCTGAGCCAGGGTTTTATCGGCATACCCTTCCTCCCGTTCCTGGATGAAAAATGCATTTTCCACTGCCCGGGTAGCATCCAGGAAAATCCGGATACCATACTTTTTACAAAGGGCATGGAGCTCCCGCGCATTTTGCATGCTGACAGGTTGTCCACCAGCCATATTCACTGTAGCTGCCAGGCAAATGTAAGCAATACTGGAAGCTCCTTTTTCGTCAATTAGCTTTTGGACCTTAGACAGGTCGACATTTCCTTTGAAAGGATGTTCTTTCTGGGCATCATGGGCTTCGTCGATGATCACATCCGTAAAAATACCTCCGGCAAGTTCCTGATGCAGACGTGTTGTGGTAAAATACATGTTGCCACAAACAAACTGTCCTTTTTTGATTGCTATCTGCGAAAGGATATTTTCAGCACCGCGCCCCTGATGGGTCGGTACAACATATTTGTACCCGTAATACTCCTGAATGGCTTCTTCGAGATGATAAAAATTGCGGCTGCCGGCATATGCTTCGTCGCCCATCATCATACCTGCCCATTGTCGGTCACTCATAGCATTGGTGCCACTGTCGGTCAGCAGGTCGATATATACTTCATCAGAGCGGATCAGGAATGTGTTGTAACCGGCCTTTTCCAAAGCCACAGCTCTTTCATTGCGCGAAATCATATGAATGGGTTCCACCATTTTTATCTTCCAGGGCTCAGCCCATGAGCTGCGTCCCAATTGTTGTCCGATTGTTTTTGTTTTCATGGTTGTTTTTGAGGATTTTGTATGTATTCATCCCAGCATGAATCCCATGGAGGATAGTGAGTATTTAACCGTTTAGTCAGTTGTGCCGGTAAAAGCGAACATTTTTATTTGTACTTAAATTAAATGTTTTTTGTTTAGCCTAACCCGTTGATTTTTATAATTTGTAACTTCTTTTGGTACAAGGATATTTTTTCAATGTCTTTTTTAATAGAGAATTGTTTTCGAAGTTTTGTATACCTGAAATTGCAAGCAAACAAGGAATAGATAGATTTAAAATATTTGGTTTTTAATTTATGAAGATGAATTATATATCTTTTTCTATCGTTAAAACCCGATAGGTCGTCGGGGTTTCACTGTTTGTTTTTCTGTTTGCAGTTCAGCCAGTGTCTGACTGATAATTTCAATCTGCATCCAGGTATCTTCATTGATGTCGTTTTGGTCTGTAAACATCTCTTCGATATACAGTTTGATTTCCCGCATTTCATTTTGAAGTTCTCCAATTCTGTCAACCGGTGGTTTTAATACAAATTGACGGATGGCTATAAACGCACGCATAATGCTCATGTTAATTTCTATAGCTGTATCTGAATTAAGGACAGTACTAAGCATCGCAACACCCAACTCGGTGAAAGCATATGGTCTTTTTCTCATTCCCATTTTGATAGAATTGGATATCGCAAATTGCGACTTCCAATCTTGAAACTCTTGTTCGGAGAGTTGGAACATGAAATCATCAGGAAACCTTTTCAGATTTCTTTTGACTTGTTCATTCAAACGTCTTGTTTCTACTCCGTACATTCCTGCCAAATCACGGTCAAGCATTATCTTGGAACCTCTAATTTCATATATTTTACTCTGAATAACTTGTAATTCCATGATGAAATTTAATTTATACAGGTTAATTACATTGGCGATGGCGTTTCATAGCGGTATCATGTTCTATAATTGAGAAACACATGTGTGAAATTGATGAGGGGAATCTTACTCCTTTTGTACCTTGATTTTTTGAGAGTCTAAATATCCCGGGATGAAATTACTCTTACGTGTCCATCAGTTTGTGAGTCAAAACCGTTGCATCATATAAACTTTTTCGGGAATTTCCTGAAGATTAAATACCGGGTGGTTAAGCGAGGAGGAATGAAACTACCCGAATGTTGTATAGGGGAAAGAAGATTCATCGTGAATAATTATGGGACAAAGATACATTTCCTAACGAATATGCACAATGATTTTGATAAAATAAATGAGATATTCTGTATTGCATAAAAATAGTGCTCCATCTATCGATCAATTTGATAGATGGAGCACTATTTTTTATGCAGTTATAGACAGTTTAGGAATCTATACGATTTCAACACCCTGCTCAATGCACAATTCCAATGCCATTTCCCTGAGTTTAAACTTTTGAATCTTACCACTACCGGTAAGTGGATATTCGTCAATAAAGAAAACATAACGGGGTATTTTATACCGGGCAATTTTATCTTTGCAAAAGTCACGGACATCTTCTTTGGTAATATCGAATCCTGAACGGGGGATGACAAAAGCAGCCACATCCTCTCCATAGCGGGGAGAAGCAATGGCAACTATCTGGGCATCCTTGACTCCGGGAATGTGGTATAGAAATTCTTCTATCTCACGCGGGGATATATTTTCACCACCACGGATGATCATATCCTTAATACGCCCGGTAATACGGTAATTTCCATCAGGATCTTTTATACCCAGGTCACCTGAATGCAGGTATCCGTTTTTATCAATAACCTCAGAGGTTGCCTGCGGATTTTTGTAATATCCCTTCATAACATTGTACCCACGGCAACACATTTCCCCCTGCACGCCATCGGGACAAATTTCATGGGTATCAGGATCTATCACAGCCACCTCGGTAAACTCATAATCGCTACCCACCGTAGTACACCTTACTTCAAAGGAATCTTCAAAACGTGTATGGGTCATGCCGGGAGATGTTTCCGTTAATCCATAAACACTGGTAATGGTCATAAACATTTTCTCGCTTACCTGACGCATCAGTTCAATGGGACACAAGGCACCCGCCATGATACCTGTACGCAATGAACTCATATCGAACAATCCGAACATGGGATGATTCAATTCTGCAATAAACATGGTAGGAACCCCATAAACAGCCGTGCAACGTTCCTTATGAATGGAAGCCAGTGTAATGAGCGGATCGAATTTCTCCACCATAACCTGCGTACATCCATGAGTCAGGCAATTCATGGTAGCCAGCACTACTCCAAAGCAGTGGAACAGCGGAACGCAAACACATAATTTATCTGCCTGTGTAAATTTCATATGTTCCCCGGTGAGATACCCGTTGTTGGCAATATTGTGATGGGAAAGCATAACCCCTTTTGGGAAACCAGTTGTGCCGGATGTATATTGCATATTGACTACTTCGTGGCAGGTCACCGACTTTTTCAGGCTTAAAAATTCAGCTTCATTCTGATTGCTTCCCAGCAACAGCACCTCGGCAGTATTGTACATTCCACGATGTTTCTCCTGACCAATGTATACTACATTTTTAAGTTCAGGAAAACGCCCTGATATCAATTTTCCGCGTTGTGTTGTTTTCAGTTCAGGCACCAGGGAATAAACCATATCCACAAAATCGCTTCCTGTAACACCATCGGTAATGCAAAGTGTATGCATATCGGAGTTCTCAAGTACAAAGGCCAGTTCGGTATCTTTATAGTTGGTATTTACAGTTACTGCCACAGCTCCCAGTTTGGCACAAGCATACAAAAATGTCAGCCAATCAGGGACATTCTGGGCCCATATACCCACGTGGGCACCTTTGGTTACACCTATCGAAAGCAATCCTTTAGCCATATTGTCAACACGTTCGTTGAATACAGACCACGAAAAACGGAGGTTACGGTCGGAATAAACAATATATTCATGGTCGGGAGTCACTGTAGCCCAATGTTCAAGCCAATCCCCTAAAGTCCTGTCGGATAATTTCATATTTTTGATTTCCACTGATTAAAGAAAGATTTACACAGATTAGAAAAAGATTTACGCAGATTAGAGAAGGATTTACACAGATTAATATAGACCCGATGTTCATCAGAAAACAATAAATGATAAATAGTAAATGATAAAATAGTAAATTCTTACATGGGTGTATAGACCACCGCAACTATCTGTGCTGTTTCTCCGTTCAGAGCACTGACCAGGTGGTCAACAATTGAATCGTAGTAGATACTATCGCCTTTATGAAGAACATGCACTTCTTTGCCATAATTAATTTTAACAGCACCCTGAAGTACAAAAATAAATTCTTCTCCTTCGTGCGAGGAGAGTATCGGCTCATTGGTCGATGAGGGCTTTATGTCAATCAGGAATGGTTCCATGTGACGACCGGTTTTACGGGCTGCCAGTGAGAAGAAATCCAAATGTGAGTTGGCACTGGATAATTGGCTGGAAAAAGTAGCGGGCTTCTGTGTATCCGAATGTTTATGAACAACCGGCCCCAATTCTTCACAATCATCCAGAAAAGTACCCAGACGCACTCCCAATGCCCGTGCAATCTTGATGAGAGGAGACAAAGAGGGGATGGTATCACTGTTTTCAATTAATTCAATCTGATCAACGCTTAGGCCGGATCTGTTTGACAATTCATCTTTTGAAATATTCTTATCGGCACATAATGTACTGATTTTTTCACCTACAATGTTCTTCTTCATAGTAAATAGTATGTTGTTCATTTATTGTCCCTAGTGGAAAATTATGAGAATAATCCACAAGCTGATATCGTGTTTGTGAAGTAAACCTCCCCTTTTCCCTACATGCTTTGCATGTACTTTTTTCGGAGAACAAAAATAAGTATAATTCTCCTTCAAAAAAAGGGTTTTGATTGAAATTTATCATAATTTCATTCAAAACCCTTTTAATTAGACATAATAATCAAGCATTGGATTGCAATTTATCAAAACATGCTAAAAAACTTCGGGAAGTTAAATCAGTTCAACTGTCATTTAATTAATCACCCTGTCAAAACAAAACGCTTTCGTTGTCCGAAGAAAACGAAAGCGTTTTAATATAAAAAGCCTGAAGTTAGCCAACTTTATTAAAAGATTATTTGACTGATAGTATTTTCAGGTATTTGCCATCAGGTTTTAGTATATCAAGTGCAACCTTTAAGTCTTTGTCGGTGCGGAGTGAATACTGAATTTCACCCTTTTGATAGTAGTAACGTTTAATAATTTCAAGACTGAGTAGTTCGGAAACCTCTTTTTTGGTGTCCTGAATATTCTTCATAACATCAGGCAATAATTTTGCTTTTAGCGCTGCAAATTCGTCTTTGGCGCTTTTATCCAATCCTTCAAACTGAGCCATTTCCAGTAACGCATTGTATGACTTCTCGGTTTGGGTAGTATATGTAAATTTCTTTTCAGCCAAATAGTCGGTAAAAGCCTTAAAATCTTCATCTGATAGTACAAATTCAGCCGGAGAAGCAATTCTGGGATGCTGAAGTACATACTGTGTGGCATAATCAAAATACAGATTCTGTGCGAATATATAATAGGCTATATTGATCTTACGTTCATCTTTTGTAATGGTATCAGGGACAATACCTCCGCCATCCCGGACTTTACGACCATTGTGAGTTTTAAATTCGGAAGTCAGGCTATCCGGTATGTGTCCAACACTCCCGTCTTCGTTGCGATGGCTGTAATCGAGCGCCTGAATACAACGTCCGCTGGGGATGTAATACTTGGCAGTTGTCACTTTTAAATGGCCTCCGTAACTTAGGGGCCGTATGTTTTGCACAAGTCCTTTGCCAAATGTACGTTCACCTACTATGACTCCACGATCCAGATCCTGAATGGATCCTGCTACAATTTCTGAAGCTGAAGCAGAAGAACGGTTTGCCAGAATAACCAGCTTCATTTGAGGATAAATAGGGTCAGTAGGAGTTTTATAGGTTCTGTCCGATTCTTTATTCTTTCCTTTGGTTGTAACAACATCAGTCCCTTTTGGCACAAAATAACCTACAATTTTTACAGCCTCATCAATCAAACCACCTCCGTTATTGCGTATGTCCAACACAACGGATTCTATCTTATGTTGTTTTACCAATTCATTAACAGCATTTTTGAGTTCTAGGGCAGCACGTTCGGTAAATTCACTCAGCATGATATATCCAACCTTGTCGGCTACCAATCCTGAATAGGTTACCGGATTTACCTGAATCTTCTCACGTGGAAATTCCTTTTCAATCAGTTTCTTTTCACCAGGGCGTTTCAACTTTAATTTAATAATGGTGTTAGGTGTTCCTTTCAGAAGAGCACTGACCTCACTGACTGTAAGACCATCCACATCTTCTCCATCTACTTCAACAATAATATCCCCGGCTCGCAACCCATTACGTTGAGCAGGCATGCCCTCATATGGTTCGGAGATACAGATAATGTTGTCCTTTTTCATGATTAAAGCACCAATACCTGCATATTCACCGGTCGTCATAAAGGTCAGGTCATCCGTTTCCTCTTCAGGCAAATAGACTGTATACGGATCAAGTTTCTCCAGCATATTATCGATGGACGACTTCATCATCTTGTCATAGCTCAGCGTGTCAACATAGAACATATCGAGCTCACGGAACACGGAATTAAAAATGGTCAGGTTTTTACTGATTCTGAAACTACGTTGATTGACTTTTTGAGCATCAGCTCCCGCAGTATGTATACAAAAGAACAACAGGGTTAGAAAAATAACTTTTTTCATATGGATATGGGTGAAATTCTCTGCCAACCGGCAGATTACTAATAGGTATTATAAAATTACATGCGGAGGTAAAAATATTGAAATATCTTTCCCGTAAGAAATTAAATCACGTACAACCGTTGATGAGATATATGAGTATTTTGATTCTGTAAAAAGGATTACAGTCTCAATTCCTGTAAGAGTCCGGTTAGCGTCGGCAACAGTCCGTTCATATTCAAAATCGCCTACTGAGCGCAATCCCCTTAATACAAAATCAGCCTTAACGGAAAGGGCAAAATCGACTGTTAAGCTATCATAGGATGCAACCTTGACTCGCGGCTCATTTACAAAGGCCTGTTGTACCATTTCCAACCGTTTTTCAACACTAAAAAGTGTTTTCTTTGCCTGGTTCACACCGATACCAATAACAATTTCATCGAAGAATGATAATCCACGCTGCACAACACTAAAGTGACCAATGGTAAACGGATCAAATGTCCCCGGGAAAATGGCTCGTTTCATGTCAATTATTTTAAAATTTGATTCAATTAATGATACAACAAACAGATTGATTAAAACTGGCACAAAGATAGATAAATTTAACTTCCACGCTTAAAAACAAATCGATAAGTTTGATTTTTTTAGTTTTTAGTACATTAATTCCTCTTAATAGCTATCTTTGTAGTTACCAAAAAGCCAAAATCCAAAAATAACTAAAAAATTATGGGATATAAATCCGGAATCATTTTATTCCTCTGTGCTTGTTTAAGCCAGTCTGTCTTTTGTGTTGAACCCATCTATTCATTTCCTATTCCTTCAAGTATGGAATTTGCAGGCCAAACCATATCGCTTGATCGATACGATATGCACGAGCGGTTTGATCGTGAACAGATAGTTATTGGTTTTAATCATTCAGTGAGCATATTAATCATTAAACGTGCAAACAGGTATTTCCCGATCATCGAACCGATTCTTAAGCAGAATGGGGTTCCTGATGATTTCAAGTACCTCGCAGTCATTGAATGCAATCTAGATCTAAGGGCCCAATCCGGTGCAGGTGCTGCAGGTCTATGGCAGTTAATGCCTAAAACGGCCCAACAGTTTGGGCTCGAGGTTAACGACGAAATAGATGAACGTTATCACATTGAAAAGTCTACCATTGCTGCATGCAAGTACTTTAAAAGCGCTTACAACAAATATAAAAACTGGACAACTGTAGCTGCTTCGTACAATGCCGGGATGGGCAGAATATCGAGTGAGAAAGAGAATCAACAGGTTGAAGAAGCATTTGATTTGTTACTGAATGCTGAAACAAGCCGCTATGTGTTCAGGATATTAGCCATGAAACAATTCCTTGAAAACCCAAAAGCTTTTGGATATACCCTTGGGCACGATCAGTTTTATCAAACCATCAATACAAAAGAAGTAGTGCTGCGGGATCCGGTTGCCGACTGGACTGTATGGGCGGCACAGAAAGGGATCAGCTTTTCTCAGTTAAAAGATTTTAATGTATGGCTACGCGGTCGGAAACTAACCAATAAAGCCGGCAAAGAATACATTATACAGATACCTGTAAAGGAAGATTTAAATTTTAATCCTGCAAAAATCAAGATCCATAACCCGATGTGGGTAACTTTTTAATTTCCATTAATAAAACAAATCATACTATTCTCCGTTTTGATTAAAGTATTTATCAATTCTATTCTTAATTAATAAAAAATTTGTTTATGAAAAAGCTAATTCTTGCGGCAGTACTTCTGCTATTTGTTTCTTTTACACAGGCTCAACTAAATTTTGGAATCAAAGCCGGGTATAACTCTTCGTTAGGTATAAATGATCTGGGTTCGGTTACGAATGGTACCTATAACTATAACTCAGCAAAAGCTGAATTGTCGAATGGGTTTCAGGCAGGCGTATTTTTACGCATGGGTTTCAGCAAGGTCTATTTTCAACCTGAATTGCTTTACTCTATGGGGAAAAAGAATTATGACATGACCGTAAAAAACAATGATAACAGTGTCGCCGGGACTTTCAACAAAAATGTAACTGTCAGTACTGTAGACGTACCATTATTATTGGGTTATAAAATATTGGATTTAAAAGTTGCTAACCTAAGAGTATTTGCCGGCCCTAAACTGAGGTTCAATACAGGCTCTACCCTTGAGTTTAATAACGTAACCGGTGGTGGTTTTAACATTAACGATTTACAGAAAGATGTAAAAGCTGCACAACTTGGACTGGAAGCTGGTTTTGGAGTAGATGTACTGATGTTGTCCCTTGATTTCCGCTACCAGGTAATTAACGATATGTACCAGACAAAAATTGCAGATCTTACCATTGATAAAATTCCTGCAAATACGTTTGTAATTTCACTGGGTTGGAAGATATTCTAATTCGTAATAAGATTTAATTGCTTACAGTAACGCCTGCTCCTCAAATTGAGGGACAGGCGTTATTTTTGTCCTTGTTTATTCTCCTGTTTCTTACCTCTTGCCCCTTACCCCTTACCTCTTACTCATTCCTCACTCCTCACTCCTCATTCCTAACTACCTACTACTTACTACCACCTACCTACTATCCCGTGTCACTAATTTTTGTATCTTTGCAGTCCGAAAGAAATAACATACTCCTATGAATTTAGAAACAATCCTTGGCACCGTGGTTGCTGACGCAGTAAAAAGCCTGTATAACCTTGAAACGGCAGCAGAACAGATACAACTTCAAAAAACAAAGAAAGAATTTGAAGGTGATCTTACCGTAGTCATTTTCCCTTTTGTAAAGGCAGCCCGCAAGTCTCCTGAACAAACAGGGCAGGAAATAGGCGAATATCTGCTAAAAAACAATCCTGTTGTTTCATCTTTCAATGTCATAAAAGGATTTCTGAATTTAAGCATCAGCCAAAATTACTGGCTTGAGACATTGGCTGAAATCCATTCAGACAGCCAATTCGGCATAACAGCACCCACTGACCAGTCTGAATTGATGATGATAGAATATTCGTCGCCTAACACCAACAAGCCCCTGCATTTAGGACATGTCCGCAACAACCTGCTCGGACACAGCATAGCTGAAATTCAAAAAGCAAATGGCTGGAAAGTTGTCAAAACAAATATCGTCAATGACCGTGGTATCCATATCTGCAAGTCCATGCTTGCCTGGAAGCTCTTTGGAAATGGAGAGACTCCTGATAGTTCAGGGTTGAAAGGCGATCATTTGGTAGGAAAATACTATGTCATCTTTGATAAAGCATACAAAGCCCAGATCAAGGAATTAATGGAGAAAGGATTAAGTGAAGAAGATGCCAAGAAGCAGGCTCCTCTTATTCTGGAAGCCCAGCAAATGCTCCTTGCCTGGGAAAACAATGATCCTGAAGTCCGCCACTTGTGGGAGACTATGAATGCATGGGTTTATGCCGGCTTTGATGTTACCTACAAAAAAATGGGCGTTGATTTCGATAAGATATATTACGAATCACAGACTTATCTTGAAGGGAAAGAAAAAGTAGAAGAAGGACTGGCAAATGGAGTTTTCTATCGCCGTGAAGATGGTTCTGTATGGGCTGACCTGACAGGTGATGGATTGGATGAAAAACTATTATTACGTGCCGACGGCACTTCGGTTTATATGACCCAGGATATCGGAACTGCCAAACTCCGGTATGACGATTATCCCATTAATAAGATGGTGTATGTGGTAGGTAATGAACAGAACTATCATTTTCAGGTACTTTCCATTCTACTTGACAAGGTAGGTTTTAAATGGGGGAAAAGCCTTGTTCACTTCTCTTACGGCATGGTAGAGCTTCCTGAAGGTAAAATGAAAAGTCGTGAAGGCACAGTGGTGGATGCTGATGATCTGATGGATGAAATGATTGAATCAGCCCGTGAGACTTCACAGGAGTTAGGAAAACTGGACAATAGCACTCCTGAAGAAATAGAAACTATTGTCCGCATGGTAGGTCTTGGTGCACTCAAATACTTCATTTTAAAAGTCGACCCCCGCAAAAGCATGACATTCAATCCCAAGGAATCGATCGACTTTAACGGGAATACAGGTCCTTTTATCCAATACACCCATGCACGTATAAAATCAGTCCTGCGAAAAGCTATAGATCAGGGAATAGATTTCAGCTCTATCAGCGATACCGGACTTTCAATTTCCGAAAAAGAATCTTACCTTATTCAACTGATTACCGAATTCCCCTCAGTTGTTAAACTGGCAGGTGAGGAGTTCAGCCCTGCATTGATTGCAAATTACATTTACGAACTGGTGAAGGAATACAATCAATTCTATCATGATTTTACCATTTTAAAAGAAGAAAACCTCAGGTTAAAACAGTTCAGACTCGTTCTTTCCGAAACAACTGCTTCGATAATTAAAACAGGAATGTTGTTATTGGGTATTGAAGTGCCTGAAAGAATGTAACAGAGTTATAAAATTATCACTTACAATTAATAATTCTTGTATGAGAAAATTCTATCCGGTTGTTTTGTCTTGTATAATAGTGATTATCATTGCAACTGCCTGTTCAACAGGTAGCCTTGCATACAAGCGTGGCGATTATTACAAAGCGTGCCTTGAATCGATCGACAGGTTACGTTCCAACCCAAAAAGCAGCAAGTCCCAGAATGTGCTTACCAATGCCTATCCGTTAGCGCAAAAAACTGCTTTGCGTGAAATTGACAACGCATTACTTGCAAACGCTACTGACAGGTATGATGTGTTGGTCTTTCAATACGAACGGTTAAACCAACTGGCCGATCAGATATTCAAATGTCCGAAAGCTTATGAATTGATACCACAGCCGACTCAATATATTGCAGAGTTGGCAAAAGCCAGACAAATGGCTGCCGAACAGTCTTATCAGGCAGGTATAAAAGCGATGGGGACAGGAACATCGGATCAGGCAAGAAAGGCTTATAAGTATTTTCAGAATGCCGACCGGTATATAATAGGCTACAAAGACGTGCAGGCCAAATTAATTGTTGCCCGGTATGCTGCCACATTAAGAATTATTGTTCAAAAGCCACTGGTAAATGAGGACTTCCAGTACTCTGCCGATTTCTTTTACAACAATATGCTGGCTGAATTGCATGAGAGCTCCAGGAACCGATTCATCCGATATTATTCAATAGAAGAAGCCTTTCATGAAAACATGCAGGACCCTCATCAACTCATTGTCCTGAATTTCGAGGATTACTCCATCGGCAATATCCGGGAATCAAAAGATTCACGGGAAATATCCAGGGATAGCGTCATTGTGGGACAAGTGGCAGCGGAAGGTAAAATCTATAATTCATACAACACGGTAAAAGCGAAACTTACCATCTTTCGACGGGAAATTGAATCCGGTGGTAAATTAACTATCAGTATTATTGATGCTCCAGGTAATCGGGGATTACAACATATGGATTTTGCAGGTTCTTATACCTGGACAACCAAATGGGCTAACTTTAAGGGAGATGACCGGGCTCTGAGTGATGAACAAAAGAAGTTGTGTAATCGTGAGCCTCAAACTCCTCCCTCCGACCAGGAAATGTTCATTGAGTTTTCAAAACCAATCTATTATAATTCCATGTCATTTATCCAGTCGATATACGGCAGATATTAAATTTCAAGGCATGTAGCAGAAAAAAGAAAGCTTCCAACGTATTTAATCGTTGAAAGCTTTCTTTTTTAGTAATATAGGTAATCTAAGACTACTCTTCGTCTACAACATCAACCGTTGAATCTATTTCAAATACAGAGAGTTGACGGCGGAAGATCTCATCCAGAGATATCTGGAATGTTTCTGTATGGGCTATTCCCGGTATGAGGGTCAAGTGTTCAAGAATGATTTGTAATAAATGACGGTTGTCCTTTGCATATATTTTCACAAACATGGAATATTTACCTGTTGCATAATGGCATTCAACTACTTCAGGAACTTTCTTCAACTCTTCAACCACCGACGTAAACATCTTGATATCGCTCAACGTAATTCCAATATATGCACAAGTCTGGAAACCGACCTTATACGTATCAATCACAAATTCAGAGCCTTTTATAATTCCTGTGTTACGCAGTTTTTGAATACGTTGGTGTATGGCAGCTCCTGAGACATTGCATTCACGTGCTACTTCCAGAAAAGGAATTCGTGCATCCTGAGAAATCAACTGAAGTATTTTTTTATCTAACCTATCAATTTGATGTTGTGCCATAGTATTCAATTTTTCCTTAATTATTGTCGATTGGTATTATTTGTAATAATTTATTGCAAATGTATTTAATATTTTTGTATTTCGTTCTATTTTTACAATAAATTGATAGTTAAATGTGCAATAATATTCATTTTATCTATATTTTCCTTCGTTACAGTCTTTCATCACACTTAAATAACTCTGGTATCTTGACGAACTGATAAATTGCTTTTCAACTGCCTGTATCACGGCACATTCAGGCTCATGGACGTGGGTGCAGTTGGTAAACTTACACCTTTTCGACGTTTCAAAGATTTCCTTAAAATAATGGCCAATCTCCGCTTCTTCCATATCGATGGTACCAAAGCCTTTTATGCCCGGAGTATCTATAATATGGCCACCAGTTATCAGCTCAAACATTTCGGAGAAAGTAGTGGTATGCATCCCTTTATTGTGGTACGTCGATATTTCAGCAGTTCTGGCAAGTGACAGAGGTGCTATGGCATTAATCAGCGTAGACTTCCCTACTCCTGAATTTCCTGAAAAGAGTGTGGTTTTTCCACTCAGGAAGGCAGTTAATCCTTTTATATTTTCCGAATGAAGTGCCGAGATCTTAAACACAGGATAGTCCAACGACACATACAGGTTTTCCAGTGCTTCCAGGTAATTCATTTCTTTCTCTGAGTACCGGTCAATTTTATTGAATACGATGCATGCCGGTACGCGGTAAGCCTCAGCGGTTGCCAGAAAACGATCTATAAATACAGTTGAGGTCTCAGGATAATTAACAGTAACTATAAGGGCTACCAGATCAAGGTTAGCGGCTAATATTTGTGAATGCTTGGACAGGTTCGATGACCGCCTTACAATATAATTCCTCCTGTCGTCAATAGCATGGATCATAGCTGTCCCATCGGCATTTTTTTCAAACGCTACATTGTCGCCCACAGCAATAGGGTTGGTGCTGCGAATCTCCTGCAACCGAAAATGACCCTTTATCTTGCATTCAAACAATTCACCTGTATCCGTTTTCACCTGATACCAACTACCTGTATTTTTAACTACTAATCCATTCATTAACAAGCCTCCTATCCCAAGTATGGGAAATTTAGTACCTACTTTATTCTTTTTAATCCTAAACCCGGTGAGTATTCGTAACAATCGCTTGCTTTCGTCATTTCTCAGAATAACAGGTTCAATTAAACAACAAATATATAAAAAACATCAGTCATCCCAACATACGTGAGATGACTGTGAATTTAAATCAGTATAACATGCAATTTTTGACCTGTAAGTTTCTAAACAGTCATAATCTCTTTTTCTTTGGCAACATACAAATCATCAATCTTTTTGATATACTTGTCATGAATCTTTTGAACGCTGGCTTCAGCATCTTTTTCAACATCTTCGGGAAGACCTTCTTTCACCATCTTCTTGAAATGCTCAATGGCATCCCTACGTGCATTACGGACACTTATTTTAGCATCCTCGCATTCTGCCTTCGACTGTTTAGCCAGTTGACGACGACGGTCTTCGGTAAGTGGAGGAATACCCAACCGGATCGTTTCACCATTATTCATTGGAGTAATACCAACATCTGAATTAAGGATTGCCTTTTCTATGATCGAGATAAGTGCTTTTTCATAAGGTTGTATACTTATGGTTTTTGCATCAGGGGTTGTTATGGTTGCAACATTGGCAACCGGAACATGTGAGCCGTAATAATCCACTTTTACGCCGTCAAGGATACGTGGATTAGCTTTGCCTGCACGGATATGTGCCAATGCTTCATCCAGAAACAACACGGTTGCTTCCATGCTATCCTCGGCACGTGTGAGATATGGTTTTACTTCTTGCATATTTTTTAGTTTTTTAGTTTCGGTTTTTAAAGATGGACCCTTTAAAGTATCTGTTTAGTTTTTTACTAATGTTCCTATTTTTTCTCCCTGCATGACTTTCTTCAGGTTACCTACCGTATCCATATCGAAAACATATATAGGCATGTCGTTTTCCTTGCACATGGTGGTTGCTGTTAAGTCCATGACCTTGAGATTACGGGTATATATTTCGTCGTATGTTATTTCCTCAAATTTCACTGCTGATTTATCCTTTTCAGGGTCGGCAGTATAGATTCCATCTACACGGGTTCCTTTGAGCATGACATTTGCTTCTATTTCAATGGCACGAAGTGATGATGCTGTATCAGTTGTAAAGAATGGATTGCCTGTACCGGCTGAGATAATAATTACTTCTCCCCGCTCCAACCCATCAATAGCTTTTTGTTTGCTGTAAAATTCACCAACCGGCTCCATTCTAATAGCGGTCAGCACGCGTGATTTAACGCCCTGGAGCTGCAAGGCTGAATTTAATGCCAGGCTGTTGATTACGGTCGCCAGCATTCCCATTTGATCCCCCTGCACCCTGTCAAAACCCTTAGAGGTACCACTCAATCCTCGGAAGATATTGCCTCCACCAATGACTATGCCCACCTGAACGCCCATATTCACAATTTCTGAAATCTGGGAAGCATATTCACCCAATCGTTTTTCATCAATTCCATATTGTTTGTCACCCATAAGCGACTCCCCACTCAGTTTCAATAAAATGCGTTTAAAAGCTGCCATATATTTAATTTTCAGCAAAAGTAAGTGATTTGAATTGGATATGCAAATGAAGAGAAAAAATTGTAATCAAAAAAAGGGATATTTCAATTTCTTCTGATTTATCCTATGAAAGGAGATATCAGGAGAATCAACAAATTCCCTTTTTCCTCTTCATATTCAAAAGTAGAAATATTTTCACACTTCTCATTACATGAAGGTAAATAATTGCAACAGCATATAAAAAGGCTGACTCAAAATCAGATTGAGCCAGCCTCTTTATCGACATTAACACGTTTTATAGTCAACGCTTTACAAACTTCAATACAATTTGACTTCTTTTTGATTGAAGTTTCAGCATATAAAACCCTTTATTCAGAGATTGTACAGGCAACACATATTGCTTCTCCCCAAAATTATCCGGTTGGCTTGTCGTTAGTATTTTACCAGATATATCTAGTATTGAAACAACTGAAGTACTAAACTCGTCATTCAGATTGATATAAAGCCTGTCATCTACCGGGTTCGGATATACTGTTACCGGTACTATTGGCGTATTGTCCAACCCTGTAAACATGTTTTTAATGGTTACATAACCTGATTTTACTTTCACTGTTGGGGTTCCTTCATTCAGTATCAGGTTTGCACAATCCATGTAAAAAGCATCTCCAATTGCCAGGGAATTATTGAAGAATATTTTAAAATTTATTATTTTACCGGTATTTACTAAAGGCACTCCGGTTGACATGGCAAAATTAGCCTGGTTCTTCCCTGTTTTATTGGCAAGTAGCCAGCTATTAGTGAGTGTCCCTGAGTTCAATACCTGAATGCTGTCAATTTTATTAAATGGACAGGAGGCATTTCCCGAAATAGAAACGATGCCCTTATTCGTAGCATTTGAACCTAATTCAATCGGAAGTACCAAAACCAGATTATTTACAGTGGCTGATGAATCACGAACATTCACCCATGTATCATAAATAGTAACGATACTTGAGGCCTGCGCACCATATACATCTTTCACATGAACCAGGGTATTTCCTCCCGAAATGGCAGTCAGGTTACCTGAACTGGTAATTGTTGCCAATGAAGTATTATCAACAGTCCATACATAAGGAGAAGTTCCTCCTGAAACAGAATATTGTTTCTTTTCTCCTGAAAACATATCGGCTCCACCGGTTGAAGAAAGATTCAATGTAGACAAAGGTTTGATTGAAAAATACCCGTTTCTGCTTTTTGGAACCAGTGTTTCATTGATAGTAGCATCCTCGAAACTGATATACGTAGCACCACTTGAAACGTTGGCAATATTAAACCTGATTTTAAACAATTGCCCGCTACTAACAATACCATTTGATGCTGCATAACTAATAACAACTCTTCCCGATTGTTTTTTATATACAATATTCACATTCCCTGAAAGTATGGAATTTGTTGTTATCAATGAGTCAAATGAAATTACATTCTCATCAAACGTAAATGAAAACCTGCCTGCAAACATAACTGTACCATCCAGATTATTTAACCCCACAGGAATATCTACGTAATTACTCTGATAAAAACTTGTATCACGCACAGTAGCCCTGAAACTTCGACAATCTATATTCCCTGATTTTCCGGAATAGCCTTTTGCATCGGTTGAAATCACATTTATCAGGCCGCTTTTTAAAATAGTCAACATTCCATCCGCCGTAATGGAAGCAATATTGTTATCACTCACCGACCAGGAATAAGGGGCTGTTCCTCCCCAGGTAGTGAATTGTTGTGTTTCACCAATATTATAGATACCACTTCCCGGGCTTACTCCTATAACCGGTTTGGGTGAAATTGTTATGTACCCGTTTGTCAGAGTAAGCACCGAAGTTCCTTCATTGAAATAATTACTGGTTACACCGTTTTGAAATTGCAAATAATTGCTATTCCCAATTAATACCAGTTTAATATTTAAAAGCACGCCTTTACCCGTTAGTGGTGTTGAACCGGCTCCTGCTATTGTAAAATACCCTGGGTATTTTTTAATGCTCAAAGCCATAAAGCCTGAAGACATTGTTCCGGTCGTATTGACATCTAACAGCTGGACATCCGTATTGCTATAGGATATCGCAAACTGATAAGCGATCACATTACTTGCCGTCAGGTCATCATCAACATACAAAGGAACCGTAATCGTATCCCCTACAACTCCGGCCAGGTTGGGTATCCTGACCTGAATTGCCCCGAGGAACTGCCCTACCCCTAGAATCAGGAGTAGGACCATAATGGTTTTCCGTTTCATAATCATAATTTTTTAGCTTGTGACCAAACGGTTATTCAACTATTATTTTTTGTACCTGGCTTTGATTCCCTGAAATCATTTTCAGGAAATAAACCCCTTGCTTCAGTTGATCCAGTCGGATTGTATAATCACCTGAATTCTGAATAGCATTTACCAATATGGTAACTTCTTTACCGGCTAAATCAAACAGCGAAATCCTGACTTGATTTCCATTATCAGCTACATGGTAATAAACTTTTGAAGTCTGATTCACCGGATTAGGATATACCAGCAGGTCTTTACCGTTCGAATCCAGTGCGCTTATTCCTGATGCGACATCACCTATTTGAATGGATTTTGGTATAGCGAATGGAGTAAAGTCTGTTTCGTTAGCCAGGAACTTGTTTATATTTAACGTGGTTAAAGTATTTTGCACCCAATTACCTACCGGTTTAAAGGTGATATTCGCAACTTCAGCCTGAGAAGGTAATTTCTCTGTACCGGCAACACTTATCATGAGTTTTCCTGTTACCTTATCAATGTTCGATAAAAATAACCTGTCAGCGACATCTTTACCAATGGTAACTGAAACAGGTTCGATTAAAGGAACATCGAATGCAGTTGCAATATCAAGCGAAATACTACCTGAACCGTTTGTCACATTTACAGGAATTGTATAAGTGTGGTCTGCATTTTTTGTAATATCACCAAATGAAAGAACCACATTAGAGGCTAATGCCGGACTCTTCATTTCTGCAGGGAATACACTGTTTATGCCGGCAACATATTGAAGAATCAGTGAAGCATCATAGGAGGTAACACTACCATCACTACTAACATCGGCTACTTTTAGTTGAAGTGGTGACAATGTGAGGGTACCTACTTTATACTGGAGAACTAACGAAGCATCATAAGCCTGGATGATTCCATTCAAACTGACATCACCTATTAGCGGATTCATTGATCCTGTTGTTTTCCATGGAGAATAAATCACTTTATCTGTAACTACTCCTCCTATCCCTCCCGGATTGGTTGCGACTGTTGGCCCACTGTTATCACCCCACCAACAATTGGTAGCATCAACATTAAATGATTTGTTCACGTTATTTACAGCAGAATACCCGTTGTTGAAGAAATCGCAATTATTGATTATAGGATTCGAAGCTCCTTTGATCATCACCCCATTGTTATTCTCTGAAATCAGGCAGTTGGTAATTAACGGACTGGCAGCAGTCATGGTTATAGCACCATCGGTATTGTAATAACCGGTATATTTAATGATGCAATGATTCAGCTTACATAAATTATCCAGAGCTACATCTTCAAAATTAATCCCACTCCAATGATACTGGGGTTTTGGATTGGTAGCTGTACTGTCCGAGTTGGTATCCCCACCATAAAAATCATCTTTAATTGAAGTGAATACAATGGTACTGTCGGGAGTCGCCCCACCTAATGCCAGCAATCCACGCTTTACATCAAGCAATGCCCAATCGGCAAATTTACAAACAACGCCGGGCTTAATAGTAAGCGTTACACTGGTACCTATGGTATAATTTCCTGAGAAATAGTACGGTATATTATTTATCCCTCCAAAATTCTTTTTATCAAGGGTAGCATCCTGTACCAGTTCCTCTGAAATCACCCCAATAGCTTTAAAAGTTGAACCCGATATGGTATTCCCGGATGAAGTTGCCGGATAGGATACCAAAGAGAGACACATAGGAGCAAAAACAAGATCCTTAAATGAATTGTTATCGATCTTCGGATTCGATACCCCGTTCAGCACTATTCCCCACTTGGAATTCATAAAGCTGGAATGTTGAATGGATGGAGAAGCCTGCAACAATTGAACTCCACGGTCATAATAATTAAATACTGCATAGTTTATGGTGCTCGAATCGTTACTGATATCCTCAAAAGTCAATGCATATCCATTCATATTATTTTTATTTGGCACTACCGTTAATCCATTATTATTGGTATCCAGAGGGTTGCCATATCCATCGTCGGACATATTGGTAAATACTACAGGTTTAGCACTTGTTCCATTGATGGTTAACTGCCCGGATACATCGAAAATTGATTGATTATCCGATTTGATGACAATACCTGCAGGAATGGTAATATGGGTGCCTGAGTTCACACTGTTCGTACCATAGAAAAAATAGGTCATGTTAGGATATCCTGGGAAATCACGAATCGGAATAGAAGCATCGACCGAATAATTCTCCTTCACCACACCTATCGCAATGATTCCTATATTGGAAATCGTGATATTACTAAAAGTCGGATTTGCGAACATACTCAGGTTCACCGGTGTGTATGTAATATTATTGAATTGGCTGTTTTTTATTACAGGCGTAGCACTTCCATAAACCCCCACGGCACACGAACTCGAATGTTCTATCTTACAACTATCAATCACCAGTTTAGCATTATACACATTCACATTGCCATAGTTTCGGTATGTTCCATCCCAGTTATATCCACTGCCACCATAATTTAAAACACAGTTCCGCATCAAATTAGAGGCATCCAGCCCTGAGCTATTAAATTGAATTTTATCCCAATTCCCTCTTCCCGGAGCAGAAACATTTCCATCACCATTCGTATCTCCTCCTTTCGAGTCATCACTGATGGACGTAAATACAATTGGTAAAGCTGCAGTGCCCACTGCAACTAATGCCCCGTTGACGTTTATTCCGTCGTAGTAATACGGAAATTTGATTACAACCCCTTCTTTAATGGTCAATGTGGTATTGGCCATTACCGTCAGGTTGTCAATAATATAAGCTATATTGGTAATTCCTCCTACATCACGCCTGGTCAGTGTAGCATTGGTCGACAGGTTTCCTTCTATAATGCGGATTCCGTTGCTGCCATTCCCCAACGAAGCAAAAGTCGGAGAAGTAAAATTAAAGACAGGATTAGAAGTTAGCGACATAGAAATCGGATCAAGTCTGCAATTTTTAATTGTCACATTATTTGTGCAGTCAGGTGCTGATGACCCTTCAAAACGCAATCCGAAATTATTACTATTACTTATCAGGGTATTTGACACTGTATTGCTTGCATCGGTAAATGTGAGTATCCCTGTATTTCCATCTCTTCCTCCGTAATAGAAATTACAATAGTTGATCTTACTGAAAACATCATCGGTTGTTCCCCGGAAGTATATACTTCCCCAGTCACCTTTCGCAGGTGCAGTGGCATTCCCATCATTTCGGGTATCACCCGGCACTCCGAAATTATCATCATTGATGGAGGTAAATATTATAGGGTCAGTCGACAAGCCATTTGGTTTAAACCCACCATTGACATAAATATTATTTTGCATTTTCATTACAATGCCCGGACTAAAAGTAACATCAATACCTGAGCTAATGGTCAGGTCTCCGAGTAATGCATAGCTAATGTTGGTGAAACCGGCAACATTTCTTTTGCCCAAAGTTCCATTAATTCCAACGGTTTCACCGATAATCCCCAATGCTGTCCATCCGTTATTCACGAATGTAATATTGGTGAATGTCGGATTGGCTGATATTGAAAGTGCAATGGGCGTATACTGTGCATTCGTAAATTCAGTATTCTGCACAACAGGGTTTGAAGCCTGAAATGCAAACAGGCCGTATGTATTGTCCTTGATGATACAATTGGTGATGGTTGGCGAAGCATTTACAGTAGTTACTGCCCCTCCACTGATGTATTGCGTATAATAACGGCTGTTCAGGCTGGCATATTTCACCTGGCAATTATTGAGCAAACACTTTGTGTTATCACTCGTACCTTCGAATATAATGCCGCTCCAGTCTCCCCTGACAGGATTCGTCTGGGTACCATCTTTGTTGGTATCTTTCGGATTTCCATGATTATCATCTTTCGAGGAAGTGAAGATAATCTGGTCGTTTCCCGAACCTCCGTTGGCTATCAATGTCCCGGCAACAGTTATAGCTGAGTAGTAATTAGGACATTTTATTACAATCCCAGGATCAATCGTCAGCGTATATGCTTGTGGTATATTCACTTCTCCCAGCATCAGGTAGGTCACATTGGGTATCCCGGTCACATCCCGTTTGATCAAATGGGAATTGGCTGCCAAAGTACCTCCTAACAGCCCAATAGCATCATATTGGTTATCTGAGAACGAAAAAGTATTGTTTGAGAATACTGGGTCAGAGTCAAACGACATGGCAATAGGCACTACCTGACTACTGGCCATAGTATTGTTCGTGAAATTGGGTTTACTCACACCTGTAATTTCGGCCCCGTAATAATTATTGGATAACGAACATGAATCTATCGTCGGGCTTGCATTTTCAATAACAATGCCTCCCCGATTACCACTACCGCCAAAATCAACTTCACAACGTCTTAAGACACATTGGGAATCGTTTGATCCATTCCTGAAATAAATGCCTCCCCACGAAGCTCGTGTCGGAACAGTAGCAACCCCATCTGCATTGGTATCACCACCTACATTATCATCACGGTCGGTTGTGAAGATAATCTTTTGACTCTTAGCGGCAACAGCATTCAACACCCCATCCACATAAATCCAGTTGTTGCATTTCAGGGCATTTCCGCTGACTATGTTCAACACACCTGAATTTTGAATAGTAAAACTGGAGATAAACACATAGGGTATGGGAAGATATTCCAGTTTCCAGGTGCTGTTAATTGAATAGAAGTTGATATATGCAGCATCGTGCTTATTACCGGTGAAATTGTTTCCACCAACATTGTGCAGCACACCCGAGTTATTAAATAAAATTGGCCAGTCACATCCGGATATGGAAGAATTGGATATAGAAACGGTTATCAAGGCATCCAACAAAACCCCTGAGCTTAAAGAATTGCTTACAGAAGTACTATTGTTCAGGGTAAGATTCCCGTTATACGCATAAAAAGTACCGTAACCGTTTTTACCGCCATATTGAATGTTGCAATTATTCAGAGTCACATTACCCACGTTGCTACCGTCCCCCACCTGGATCCGGTCCCAGTCTCCTTTTGCTTTGGTAGTCAGGTTAGAAGTAAATTCCGCTCCCGTGGCATTCATCGTGCCATACACATAGATTCCCATATTGGAATTGAATCGTACCGAAACACCGGATTCAATGGTCAGGGTAATACCCGAATTAACGGATACATTTCCGGTCACCACATACGGACTGTTTGCTGCAGTCCATGTCCTATTGGCGGTTATCGAGCCAGAGACATCGGTGGCGTAAATATTTGACATTCCAACAAAAAGAAGTAGAACAAATAAAAAGATAATTTTTTTCATTGTAGTTTAAGTTTAGTTGTTTGACAATAATTCAAAATTCACACACATACGTATTGAGTTTTTCTTAAAAGTCAGGCAGATATTGTAAAAGAACGCATTTGTTGCCACTTAGTATGGAAACTCCATTTCAAGGGTCAAAAATACACCCGTAAAACTCGTTTTACGGACTACATCACCTATGTTGCAGATAAATCAACAGCACTTGTCAATGAAAAAAGAATTGAAAACAGAATGAAAATTTCAGCTAAAAGAATGAATTCAATAATTGTAATCAGATACGTTTCACTTCTATTTAAAACCTGTAAAGCAAAATAAAGTAAAATAAAAAGATTGAAATCAATAACTAAAATTCGTGTTCAGCACAGGGAGTGAGAATGGATAAACAGACCGTAACAGCCTAATTAAATGCAAAATACATAAACAGAATAAAATATCGCGTCAAATGTATAAATTAATTATTTAAATAGATTTATTTTTTAAGTTATTTTTATGTAAAATAAAACCGAACTAATCACGTATGAATAACAAGGTGGAAATCAGTTCGTTTTCAAGCACTTAATTTCTCAGAATCCAGATAAACCTCATTTATTTTTCAACCTACATGATTAAATACTCTAAATAATATAATACCCCATCTTTTAGGTAATATTGGATATTTAATCATAGAAACAGAAGATAGTGAGTTATCAGAATTGTGTGCCATGACCAGGGCCACCATTTTCATTAGACGTATAACTACAACCGTAAGCTGACGGATCCTGCTAAGAGGGTCACTTAGTATAATCCGTCAGCTTCCGTTTTCAATTATTAAGTCCTGTCCGATATATCTCCACCACCCTGTCTTTCTATCTATGCTGCTGCTTTATATTTTTCCCTTCCTTATCCCACCAATATCCCATCCTAATATTGATATGAGATAACTATGGGATAACTATGGGATAACTAAGGAATAACCTAAAATAGGTAATGGAGTGATCAGGGTTTGAAGAGTTTGAAAAGTTTAAAGTTTAAAGGGTTTGAAAAGTTCCGGATTCCGTGTTGGAGGAAGGACAGAGTCTTCTGCGATAGGAATAATTGTTGTAGGAGAACAACCTGACATCGTCGAAGACATGTCAGCGTTAATTGAAAGTTTGAAAAGTTTGAAGTTTAAAGGGTTTGAAAAGTTCCGTGTTCCGTATTGGATGAGGTACAGAATGCTTAACCTTGCATTCTAATAATTAAGTAATTAGGTTAATAATACTAATATTTTAAATATTCCAATTCCTGCATCTTTCATAGAACCATTGTGAAAGCGAGGTAGAACGAAAACATGAGGGTATCGTGTTAATTCACATCGTGTTAAATATGTTATAACATTTTGCATATATAAAATAGATTCGTACATTTGAAAAATCAAAAAAACAGGTTCAATCTCTTTTCCCTTTTGAAAAACAAATTTAATACATAAATACTACCAGGAGGATAAATCCTAATGGATGCTACTTTCAAGCATTAAATTACAGAATAAATTTTCTTATAGACACTAACTGAGCAGGCATGATTCAACAAAAACAATACCTGGAATGGACAAATTCCACCCAGGCCAGATTTATCACCCTACTGGTTCTGCTGACCATCACGTCAGCGGCATTTTGCGAATCCCCTTATAAAAAAAACATCTATTCTGCTTTTATCACCCACGATATGGCCAAATGGGAAAACGTAATCCATAGCATTGAATCGTCGAATGCAACCAACACGGTGGACCAAAAGCTGGAGCTTATCAACTATTATTACGGTTACATTGGTTGGCTTATCGGACAGAAACAATTTGCAAAAGCCGAAAAATTCATTCCAAAAGGAGAGAAACTGATTCAGCAGGTACTGAGGGTTTCACCGAACAATGCCACAGCCTATTCATTCAGAGGCTCATTTCTTGGATTCAAGATAGGGATTGACAAATGCAAAGCCATCTTTTTAGGTTCAGACAGCAAAAAAAGCATCAATAAGGCTCTTGAGTTGGATCCTCAAAACCTGCAAGCCATCATTGACAAAGGAAACCTGTTATATTATTCACCCCGTTTCTTTGGAGGAGATAAAAAGGAAGCGTTGAATTATTTCTTACGGGGGGCCCGCATCATGGAAAAGAGTAAAGACATAAATCAGAACTGGGTCTATTTGAACTTGCTGACTATCATTGCCAGCGCGTATGAAATGACAAACAAGCTGGAAGAAGCGAAACTGGTATACGAGAAAATTATCCGTGAAGAACCTGACATTAAATGGGTAAAATATGACCTTTACCCGAACTTACTGGCTAAAATGAAAGCCTGAAAAATACACATATTCACCGGCAAATAAAAAAAGAACACATAAGAAGGTTATCCTTCGATATGTGTTCTTTTTTTATTGCATGTTTTTACCAATCCGGCCCAAGACATATCCGGCACTATGTACCGCAATTTTTAAAGCCTTCACATGTATCAATCACATAGGATCCACATCCAGATTCACCCACAAGGATTTGAACCTGGAATCGGCTTGAACCTGATCAGTAATCTGGCGAAGAATTTCCTTGGCACGTTCTGAAGAGGCTTCGTTTTCTATCTTTAGCAGGATATGTTTTATATACAAATTCTGAACACGTGCAACCACGGGTATATTCGGGCCAAGTACGCGTGCACCAAAAACCGCTCGCAGTTCATTTGCAAGCTTTTGAGCAGCCTGGCTTACTACATTCGGGTCCCGATGCCGCAATATAATTTGAATTATCCGGTAAAAAGGAGGATATTTGAAAAGCTGGCGTTCTTCACATTGAGTGGCATACATAGCCTTATAATCGTTGCGTATGACCTGCCCAATAATAGGATGTTCGGGTGAAGATGTCTGCAATACCACAGTACCCCGCTTATTCTTGCGTCCTGCCCTTCCACTTACCTGTGCCATGAGCTGGTACGCCCGTTCATGCGCACGGAAATCAGGGAAATTGAGCATATTGTCGGCATTGAGTATACCCACCAGGCTGACGCGTTCAAAGTCAAGGCCCTTTGAGACCATTTGTGTACCGATAAGGATGTCGACCTTGAGCTGTTCGAAATCAGAGATAATCTTATCGTATGACTTTTTAGACCGGGTAGTATCCAGATCCATGCGTGAAACACGGGCATCAGGAAAAATAAGTTTAATTTCGTCCTCAATCTTCTCAGTGCCAAATCCTTTGGTTGATAAACTTCCGGGAGTTCCACACTTAGGACATATATTGGGAATCGGTTCGGTATATCCGCAATAATGGCAGGTAAGGGTATTGAATACTTTGTGCACGGTGAGACTCACGTCACAGTTTTTACAATGCGGTACAAACGCACATACCTTGCATTCGATAAAGGGAGCATAACCTCGCCGGTTCTGGAAAAGGATAACCTGTTCGTGGTTCTGCAGGGCTTTTCCGATCTTTTCAAGCAGAAGGGGAGTAAAAACGCTTTCCATTTGCTTTTTACGATACGCTTCCTTGGTATCCACCACTAAGATTTCGGGCATGGCCATTTCCTCATGGCGTTGGTTCAGTTCCACCAGCCCGTATTTGCCCGTAAGAGCATTGTGATAGGTTTCAATGGCCGGAGTAGCTGTCCCGAGCAATGTCTTCGCACCATGCATCGATGCAAGCATAATAGCGGCATTGCGGGCATGATACCGCGGGGCAGGATCGTATTGTTTGTAACTCGATTCATGTTCTTCATCAACAATAACCAGACCCAGTTGCCTGAAAGGCAGGAATACAGAGGAGCGGACACCTATAATGACATCGTAGGTTTTATCGTTCAGTACATTGTTCCATATCTCCACACGCTCAGCATCGGAGAATTTGGAGTGATATACGCCCAACCGTTTACCAAATACACGTTTCAATCGCGAGGTAAGTTGTGTTGTAAGTGCAATTTCAGGAACCAGGTAAAGCACCTGTTTGCCTTCAGCCAGCACTTTACTGATCATTTGTATATACATTTCTGTTTTGCCGCTGGAAGTAACACCATGCAGCAATACCACTTTTTTATCAATAAACTGTTTCTCGATTTCGTTATAGGCCCGTTGTTGATTGTCGTTCAGCGTATATTGTTCGGAAGTAGAAACATCGTTCATATCCAGCCGTCCGATTTCTTTTACATACGTTTCCAGGGCACCACGTTCTACCAATCCGCTCAATACGGCTGCTGAAGCCCCTGCACGTTCGAGCAACTCCTTGCGGCTTACTTCGCGCTGTTTAGCAGGCAAGAGGCATTTTGACAAATCAATGTACATCATCAATACTTCCAGTTGCTTCTTTGCACGACCCAGTTCATCGAAGAGACGACGCAGATTATCTTCCTTCTTAGCTTCCTCAGTAAGTCGTACAAAGGTGTCAGTTTTAGGACGGAACTTCTGAGTCAGTTCTTCACTGATTTCCACTGCCCCTTTCTCGAGTAACTGCTTAAGAATAGGCATGACATCCTTCATTTCTGTAATTTTATTCAATTCAGAAATAAATATGGTCTTACCGTCGGACAATGCATCGAGCAACTTGCTTTCGCGTTCAGTGAGATGAGTTTCGGCCTCAAAGTCGGGATTGATACACACCAGCGATTCACTTTGCAACTTAAGTCCTGCCGGAACAGCTGCCTGGTATACATCCCCTAAATAAGCCTGGTAATAGGAAGATATCCATTCCCAGAATTTCATTTGCGGGCGGCGCAATATGGGTTCGTTATCCAGCAGGCATATGATCTCTTTGGCCTTATAAACTGTTGGAGGTACGATATGCACTAAATGAATGACACCGGTATACATTTTCTTCTTCCCGAACTGAACCACCACCCTCATACCAATGCGTGCCTGATCGGCCCATTCCTCAGGAACGGAATACGTGAAAGTATTGCCTAATGGCAACGGTAAGATTACATCAACGAATTTAGGAGATGACAACATGGTCTTGTAAAATTATTAACTGTATACTTGTTTAACAGTTGAATCGTAATTTTGTTGAATCGGGGAAATGAGGAAATTAAAAACGTATAATAATTGCAAAACAGCGTAATGCAAATGCCATTTGAGAATTATTTCATTCGTATACCATTACCGGATTTCATTTAAACTTGCATCCTTCAAGATGATCGTTTACCATTCCGGCAGCTTGCATAAAAGCATAGCAAATGGTTGAGCCCACAAATTTGAATCCCCTTGCCTGCAAGTCTTTGCTCATGGCATCCGACTCGGGAGACTTTGCAGGAATATCCCCGTTTCCTGTGGGATGATGGTCAATGGTGGTACCGCCTGTAAATTGCCAGATATAAGTATCGAAAGTTCCATATTCAGCCACTATACGAAGAAATGCTTTTGCATTGGCAACTGTTGCCCGTATTTTAGCCTGATTCCGGACAATGGAAGCATCCTGCATCAGCAATTGGATACGGGCTTCATCATACATAGAGATTTTAAGGATATCGTAATTATCAAATGCACGTCTAAAATTTTCCCGTTTATACAAAACTATCTTCCAGCTTAACCCTGCCTGGAAGGCATCAAGTACCATAAACTCAAAAAGTTTACGGTCATCATGGAGCGGCACACCCCATTCATTGTTGTGGTAAGCAAGCATCAGTTCATCACTACCGGGCCAGGTACAATCATTCATTTCGACCATAATTTGTTTTATTCCAATATATTAAATCTCATTAAAGTTACTTGTTGTAAACAAACATCATAGTGCAAAAAAATGTTGTAATTTTGTATTTTATAAATTTCTACTGCAAAGTTAGAACTTATTTTAGATAATCCATAATTACGAATCGGGCATTATGAATAATGAATTAAAAATTGATCCTCTTGTAATAATTGAAAAATATTATGTAAAAGGGAGCGACTTATATAACATTTTAGTGAGTCACAGTTTACAGGTGAGAAACAAGGCACTTGATATAGCAGTAAAACATCCTGAATTACAATTGGACAAGCAGTTCATTAGCGAAGCAGCTATGCTTCATGATATAGGAATTTTTATGTGCGATGCACCCAGGATATTTTGCCATGGATCGCATAATTATATTGAACACGGTTATTTAGGTGCCAAAATTTTAAGGGCGGAAGGATTATACAAGCATGCCTTGGTATGTGAACGGCATACCGGTGTTGGCATTAGCCTTGAAATGATACTGAAAGATCATATGCCTTTGCCTCATCGCGATTTATTACCAATAACGTATGAAGAACAAGTGATTTGTTATGCTGATAAGTTTTTCTCGAAGACCAAGTCAGGTGAAATAATTCCGGTGCAACAAATAAGGACTTACCTTAAAAGATATGGTGAATCGGAGGTAATGCGATTTAATGCATGGAACGTATTGTTTGAAAACGGGAAGTCTGCTTAGTAGAATTTATGATAAAAACCGACACTCAACAATTGCTTGAATTGCATTTTAGCACTTTCACCCGAAGTAAGAATAATCGTATTATCATATCGCGGATTAATAGAGATACGTGTTGACATGAATCTGTTTATTTTCATATTAAAGACCATTTCCCAATCGATTTCCACTTTTTGATAGTTGGTATAAAATGAGAGTTTAGAATCAAGCTGAATTTCTCTGGAAAGCGGGGCGCACAAAGTGGCAGTAAAAGAGCTCCCGATTTCACTCAACACCCGTTCACCCATTTGTATACCAAAAAGGTTGGGATCAACATGTTTGCTGTCATTCATATAAATATATTTATAGGAAACCGGCGAGATCATTAAGGAGAATATTTTCTTGTATTTATAATCCAACCCAACTCCAACGTTCAAACGAACCGGAGTTAGGAAAGATGTTTTCATTGTTGTTGAATTGATCCCGTTATAACTATTAAAAAATTGAGTGGAAAAATCAACCGACCCACTATAGAACCAGTTACCTCCTGCTTTCACTCCTAATTTACTGTTAATTTTAAATACATCATCATTGGTACTTAATTTACGTAATGAGTCCCCAGCAATTGAGTTAAAACCTATACGCCATTCCAGGTTATTTTCCCACTGAATACATTTTTTATCATCATAATTCAAATGGCCGGTAATAATTCCTAAAATAGCCACATTGCTGTATCCACCCTGATACCAGTTTGAAGATACATAATTTTGAGAGAATTGAGCATCTCCTTTGGCAGCGTATTGCCAGGGACCGAGTTGTTCACGCCGGACGATTAACCTTCTATGTCTGAAAGACTGGTCATCGGTTACAAAACGGATATTTCTTATCGATTTTCCTTTTATTAAGTGGCTCTTATACACCTCTGGATCAGGCAGCTCATCAAAACTCATAACATATAAATCCGCAGCTTTACGGACAATTTGTTCACGGGCATACTGGCGTAAATCTGCAACACTTTGTTCAGCACTTTTAGTATCAACAGGTCTTAACAAACAATCAGACAAGGTAGTTGCCTTTCCACCATAGTAAAGAGTTTTGAAATCAGGTTGAATGTTCCATTTAAAATCGAATGGCAGGCCATTATAAACAAGCTCAATAAAAAACGGGTTGGCTAAGAAAAGAAGAGAATCTACATGCACCCTTGAAAGTTTAGTTGGCAAACTAAACTGAATAGTCGTATCGATAGCAGGAACATCTAAATCAGAGATTTTAGTTTCAACCGGTTTGATACTTATTTTAGGATTATTGGCATTAACGACAGGCTTACCGGTTATTGCAGGAGTTTTAGGAATTGAAATAGTATCTGAAAACAATCCATGCATCAAACTGTCGGGATCGACCATAGTTGATTTTGGTATATTGTCAAATTCGGAATTTTGTGTTGGTTGAATAGCAAGAACTTTAAGAGCAGCAACTATAAAAATAAATGTAATCAAAACCTTAACCTTCATTATTCGATATTTTAAGTTATTCCAATCGCTTGCAAAATTACAAAGAATAGTTGACCCTGAAGTGTCAATAATTCTCAAAACCTGCAGGAAGAGATTTATTTCCGGTCTTTGCACCCAGTTCCTTTATCTTTTCGGCAGTACGGATAATATTTCCTGAACCATCTTTCATTTTCTTCATTGCATCATCAAATGCGCCCGAAGTACGATCTATGTTTGCTTTAATTTTTGCCATATCTTCAGCAAAACCAATGAATTTATCGTATAATGCACCACTTAACCTGGCTATTTCCTGGGCATTCTTAGTCTGGTTCTCCTGTTTCCAAATGGATGAAATGGTTCGTAAAGTAGCCAATAAAGTAGTTGGACTTACAACCACGATTTTACGTTCCCAGGCATAGGCAAATATTTCACTGTCACCCTGTACAGCAACAGAAAAAGATGCTTCTATCGGCAAAAACATTAATACGAAATCCGGTGTATTGATATTCTGTGCATTTTGGTAGTTTTTCTCACTGAGCAGTTTCACATGACTCCTTAATGAGTTGATATGATCTTTTAGATAAGTATCCTTTTGTTTATCCGTATCGGCAGACATTAACCGTTCATACGCAACCAACGATACTTTAGAATCGATAACAACATGTTTGTTGTCGGGCAAATGGATGATCACATCAGGACGTTGAACCGTAAAATCAGCTCCTTCAACAACCACTTCACGTTCATACTCCTGCCCTCTGGTTAATCCTGAACGCTCAAGCACGCGTTCGAGTATCACTTCACCCCAGTTACCCTGTTTCTTTACATCCCCCTTCAAAGCCTTGGTCAGGTTGTTGGCTTCTTCACTCACGCGGGTATTTAGCTCAGTAAGCTTGCGCACTTCTTCCCGCAAACTGATTTTATCACGTAATTCTTTATCATAAGTTTCGTCTACCTTTTTCTCAAACAATTGTATCCGTTCTTTCAACGGATTGAGAATATCACTAAGGTTCTTATGATTGGAAACAGAGAATTCATCCGAGCGTTCTTTTAATATTTTGGTAGCTATATTTTCAAATTCAACAGTCAATCTTTTTTGCAAATCTTCAATTTCAGTCTTCTGATTTTCGAGCTTAGCAGCTAAATTTTCATTAACCGCGTTTAGAGTAGCAATTTCCATTCCCCTGTTCCCTGAGAGTTCCAGTTGTCGGGTCAATTCTATTTGTTGAAGCAATAACTCTTCCGTTTTAAGACGGAGTGTTTCCTGCGCTACTGATTTTTGGGTTTCAACTTCAGCCAGAGTAGCTGTCAGTTTTTTTTCATTTAAATCATAGGTTGTCCTAAGAATAGACTGTTTGCGTGAAACGACAACCCATGCGGATAAAAAGCCAAGTATCAAAGTAAAAAGTGGAAGCAGGTATTCCATAATTTAATAAGTGTTGAAATAATAACGGTTGAAATACTGAAATATTTTAGAAGATACAGGTTAAAGGTTTTATTCACCTCAATATTCAACAAATACTATTTCATTTAGAATTTGTCCGTAATAAATGCACTTTGCCTTTTTCCCTCTTGGATTAAAAAGTCCATTCTATCAATCGAACAAAGTAGGATGATCTTCTTCGAGTTTTTTTATGATGGTCATCATGAGTGCCTCCCGGATAAACTTGGATTTATTCTGTACTTTATACTTTGAAATATAGCGGATTAAAGCTTTATTCTCTTCATCATTCAGGGTGAATATTTGTCGGTGAGTACGCAGTGAATTACGTTTGGAAACCAAATTTAGTGTCTTTTTTGCCATAAGGGGTCATTATTCGGTACAAAAATAATATTATCCTGTCAGAATTAACGGAAATAAATCAAAAAACTGTATTTTTGAAAAATGTTTTATTGAAAATACCGTTTTTTACACAGATATCTTAATTTTTGTATTTTCAATCAGTCCCATGTTTCGTTCTAATTTCCATTAAATTCTAAAATTATGGCAGAACACAATGTATTGGGTAATTTGGGTGAAGAAAGAGCACAGGCTTACCTGAGTTCAAAAGGCTATCACATCAGGCATTGCAACTGGTTTTGCGGCAAACTGGAGCTCGATATTGTTGCCGAGAAAGATGGGTGGTTGGTAATTGTGGAAGTAAAAACCAGGTCTACGGATACTTTTGAACATCCGAAGGAAGCGATTACCAACAAAAAAATACGGAATCTTGTAAACGCCGCCCATGAATATATTTTCCAGTTCGACTGGGAAGGTGAAACACGTTTTGATATCATATCAGTTATTCCACACGGCCAGTCATTCCACATTGAACATTTAGAGGATGCATTTTTACCTCCTGCATACTAGAATTACCAGGAATTCCGTCTAATATTTATAATTATTCAGAAAGCTGATCGTTTTAGGCTTTCAATCCGGAATAAATTAAATAAAATGTTTTATAATATGATAAATTATATTTCATGTCTAAATTTGTTTGCGTACTTTTGCACATTCTAAGAATTAATTCATTACAACTACTTAGGCTGTTAGTTTATACTAAAAACAACTCAAAATGAAATCATTGGAAAAAAGTGTAGCAGAGAAACTACTTAAAATTAAAGCAGTAAAATTGCAACCAAACAACCCATTTGTATGGGCCTCAGGTTGGAATTCACCCATATATTGCGACAACCGCAAAACCCTCTCTTATCCTCAAATACGCAGTTATATAAAAATAGAACTGGCACGTCTGATCCTGGAAATGTATCCGGAAGTGGAGGTTATAGCAGGTGTTGCAACCGGTGCTATTGCTCAGGCAGCGCTTGTTGCCGACGCCCTTGGCCTGCCTTTTGTTTACATTCGTCCCACTCCCAAGGATCATGGGTTGGAAAATATGATTGAAGGTGATTTACGTCCAAAGCAGAAAGTGGTGGTTATTGAAGACCTTATTTCAACCGGCGGAAGTAGCCTGAAGGCAGTAGAAGCAATCAGGAATGACGGGTCTGAAGTACTTGGAATGGTAGCAATATTTACATACGGTTTCCCGGTAGCTGATCAGAAATTTAAGAAAGCCAAGGTGAAACTTACAACGTTATGTACCTATGATGCTGTTCTCTCGGAAGCACTTGCCACAAACTACATATCCGTTGATGACATTGAAACCCTTCAGGAATGGCGTCAAAATCCATCTACATGGAAAACAGAAGAGAATAACATCTAACGTTCACATTGAACAAATGATGAAAAAAGCTGTTTAAGGATTAAAGTGCTTTATCAAATCATTTGTAAATTGAAACTGCTCAACTTGTAAAATAATAATATGACTACATACGAAAGCGATATTAAAACCATTTCTTCGAACGAAGAAGTGGTTTTTGGTATATTAAGTGACCTGAATAATTTAAAAGTATTACTTGGAAATACTGCTTTAAACGACAAAGTAAAGGATTTACAATTCCAACCTGACAGTTGTAGTTTTGTGGTAGAAGGATTTGGCAAAATGGGATTTAGAATCACAGATCGTGAACCGTTTAAAACCATCAAGCTCCAATCTGAAAAAGCACCGGTTGAACTTAACGTTTGGATTCAACTGGTTCAAAGAACAGAAAAGGATACTCAAATGAAGTTGACTCTGAAAGCTGATTTGCCTGCAATGATTAAAATGATGATCGACAAGAAACTAAAAGAAGGCATAAATCTCATTGCGGACATTCTTGCAAAAGCCCTTTCAAAATAGTATCAAATGTTGAGCATCGACTATCTGATTAATACAATTTTTTAAGCCATTAAGAACCTAGAAATATGACAAAACTTTGGGAGAAAAGTACACAGGTAAATGCAAAAATTGAAGCTTTTACCATTGGGTTAGATCGCGAGATGGATGTATTTCTTGCTAAATACGACGTTCTGGGATCAATGGCTCACATTCGGATGCTTGAATCAGTAGGCTTATTGCATTCGGATGAATTGGAAAGTCTGCTGAAAGAATTGAAAAACATTCACCAATTAATCATTGAAGGCAAATTCACAATAGAAGACGGTGTTGAAGATGTTCATTCACAGGTGGAAATGCTCCTAACCCGCAAACTGGGCGATGTAGGCAAGAAAATACACAGTGGCCGATCACGCAATGACCAGGTGCTGCTTGATTTAAAACTTTTTACACGCGCAGAAATTGAGAAAACAGTATCTGCTGTTTCCCATTTATTTGATGTACTTATCAGTCAAAGCAATCGATACAAAGACGTCCTGCTACCCGGATACACACATTTACAGGTAGCCATGCCTTCTTCTTTTGGATTATGGTTTGGAGCATATGCTGAAAGCCTGGCTGATGACCTGCAATTGCTGCTTTCAGCCTGGAAAATCACAAACCGTAACCCTCTTGGTTCTGCTGCCGGGTATGGGTCTTCATTTCCGCTCAACCGTCAGTTAACAACCGATTTGCTTGGATTCGATTCCATGAATTACAATGTGGTATATGCACAGATGGGACGTGGGAAAATAGAACGTACTGTTGCAAACGCACTGGCAAGTGTTGCAGCGACTGTTGCTAAACTGGCTTTCGATGCCTGCATGTTTACTTCACAGAATTTCGGATTTATTCATCTTCCGGATGAATTTACGACCGGTTCAAGCATTATGCCTCATAAAAAGAACCCCGATGTTTTTGAATTGACGCGTGCAAAATGCAATAAGATACAGTCACTTCCGCAACAAATAATGATGATAACCAACAATTTGCCTTCAGGTTATTTTCGTGACTTCCAGATCATCAAAGAAGTTTTCATTCCTGTCTTTGCTGAGCTGACCGATTGTCTGGAAATGACTACGCTCATGATGGCACAAGTAGAGATAAATACCGAAATTCTGAAAGATCCCCGTTATGACTATCTTTTTAGTGTGGAAGAAGTAAATCGCCAAACGCTGTCGGGTGTACCATTTCGGGATGCTTATAAAAAAGTGGGACTGGAAATAGAAGCAGGGAATTTTAAACCTGACAAAACTGTAAACCATACCCATGAGGGTAGCATTGGTAATTTATGCAACGAGGAAATTACAGCATATAAAAATGAAATCGTTCACCAGTTTACATTTGAGAAAGTAAAAAAAGCAGAATATGAATTATTAAAATAAAATTCAGCATTATACTAATAAGGCCCTGACTTGATAAAACGAGTCAGGGCTTTTTTAGTATAAATCAGCCATCAAAACCAGAACATGTTGATTAGGATATCTATTAACCCATTCTATTTAACTCCACACTAAAAAGATCGCTAAATAGCTTAAAAGTCAGAAATCAGGTTTAAATTCCAATCCAACGAATTTTCCCTTTTATCCTTTATAGGTATAAAGTGGAATCAGTGAGGGTTTCCAGAGGGTTTGCTTAGGGTTCAGATAGCCTGACCTAACCAAACCCTATCCAAACCCTATCCGAATCCTATCCGAACCCTAACCGAACCCTATCCGAACCCTATCCGAACCCTAACCGAACCCTAACCGGAACCTCTCTTAACAGTAATATTGTAACAAAGAAAAATCGGTTTTTAGTTAATGCCGAAATATTTTTTTAAAGCAGTACAAGCAGAGGAAAAACATAATTAAATCTATGTATTTGAATATCTTTTTGACTTCATCAAAGCTTTTTGAATTAAGCAAATGCAACTTTTAGGTATAAGTTAGATATTGAACTGCCAGAATTATGACCATTTCGCTAAATTTATTTATATAATTTCATACTTAAAATAATTTATTAAAAATAATTGTCTTATTTACTATATAAATTATTATATTTGCAAATCATTGTTACACTTAGTAAATAAACATAAACGAAATATTAGTTTAACCATTTAATTATAAACATACTATCAGTATATTCGCAATTTAACAAACAACATTATAATATAAATAACATAAAATATAATCCATATATGAAAATCAATATTAAAAACAGAAAATCACTTCTTGCAATCTGTTTTCTTTTATCACTGGGCACAATTTATGCCCAAAAAGCGCCAATGAAATATGGCAAAATAGACCAGTCAGATCTGGAAATGAAAGTTTACGCAAAGGATTCGAGCGCCTCAGCGGTTATACTATGCAATTATGGGTATTTTGATTCAAACCAGTTGCAGTTCGTTCATCAAATGCGCATTAAAATTTTGAAAGAAGAAGGAAAAGATCAGGGAAACTTCGGGGTTCCAGCATCTGAAAAAACCACGGTGAAAGGTCAAACAGTAAATTTAGAAAACGGCGTACCTGTTATTACAAAACTTAATAAAGAAGGAATATTTATTGAGAGTATCACAAAAAACCTTTACAGGGCAAGAGTGGCCATGCCAAATGTAAAAGTAGGGTCAGTACTTGATATTGAATTTTATTACAAAGGATTACCAAGCTATTGGAGCTTTCAAAAAGATATTCCTGTTCGTTGGAGTGAATTAATCCTGGAGGAAAGTTCTTACTTTTCATATCGGAAAAATTCTTTGGGGTATTTCCCTCTTTCAGAAGCAACCAACGACAGATGGGTAGCCAGGGATGTTCCGGCATTTAAATCAGAACCCTATATAAACAATTTTGAAAATTACCTGACACGGTTTAATATTGAAATTTCAAGTATTCATATTCCCGGTTATCTTTACAAAGACTATGCAACAGATTGGGAAGCTGTGGCTAAAACATTAAGGGATGATGAAGATTTTGGGGGTCAGTTAACAACCCTTCGTTTTTATCTGAATGGGCTTTCGAAAGAGATAAAAAGCTCAGCAACAACTCCTGAGGAGCGATTAATAAAAGCCTATGAAGCAATAAAAAAGATCAAATGGAACAACGAAGAGTCAATCTATACATCAAAACTTGGATTAAGCAATGCTTTTGTTAAGAAAATCGGAAATGAAGCTGATATAAATTTAAACCTGGTTCTACTGCTTCGAAAACTGGATATCGACGCTAACCCAATGGTATTGAGCACACGTCAAAACGGCCAGTTATCTCCGTATGCCGTGAGCCTTGACAGGTTGAATTATGTGGCGGTACATGTTACAATCGGTGACAAAACATACCTGTTGGATGCTACTGAAGATAATTTACCGCTTGGAATTTTACCTGAGCGTACTATCAATGGCCGTGGACTTGTTATCAAGAAAGAGAACATTGAGTGGGTCGAATTAACTCCCCAGAAAAAAGACAAATCCGTTACTATACTTAACCTGAAGCTTACACCTGACGGGACTATGAAAGGCGATTTGGACAAGTCAACCATTGATTATGCCGCATTGAATCAGCGCATTCATTACAAGTCATTTAACAGCGAAGATGAGTATTTAAAATCCATGGAAAGCAAATATATCGGACTTTCAATTGATAATTATAAAATAAGCAACATGGACAGCCTTGAAAAGCCATTAACCGAGCATTTTTCGGTCAGTATAAAAAATAAGGCAACAAAAGCAAATAATCAGCTGTTCATTAATCCGTTGTTATTCGATAAATATACTGAAAATCCATTTAAAGCCGACCAACGGGTATATCCCGTAGATTTTACAACTGCAAAAGATGAAACGCATATATTTTCGCTTGAATTACCTGATGGTTATTCTATAGATCAATTGCCAAAAAATATCAAGATGACACTCCCCGAAAACACGGCAAACTTTCAAATGGTCTCTTCGGTTTTAGGGAATAAAGTCCAGGTTTTATTTAAACTCAACATCAACAAACCCGTATTTTACCAACCGGAATATCAGAACTTAAAATTATTCTTTGATGAACTGGTGAAGAAACAATCAGAAATGTTGATTATCAAAAAAAACTAGGTCCGGAATGAAAAAATTAAGTATATCTATAATCCTGCTGTTTGCGTTGGTCAATTTATCAGCTAAAGAATTGAAATATCCGGTAAGTGAAATACCTGCGAATTTAAAGGAAAATGCACATACAGTCATGCGCCTGTATCAACAGGAAGTAGAGATCAAATCGGAGAAATCGGCTATTGTTACGGTTACAGAAGTTCGAACCATTCTGAATAAAAACGGAGAGAAGAATGCATATTTCAGTGAATCGTATGACTCAATGAATAAAATTACCGGCTTAAAAGGCAAAGTATATGACGAACAAGGCAAGCAGATAAGGAGCTTTGGCACCGATGATGTGATTGACCGCAGCAATATCAGTGGATATTCCATGTACGAAGATAACAGGAGTAAAACCATAGACCCAAAATATGCTACATATCCGTTCACTGTTGAATATTCTTATCAGATCGAAATGAAACATACTTTTCAATTGCCATCATGGGACCCTGGAAGTGAAAACACTTCGTATGAAAACTCATCATTTGTGGTTAAAGTACCAACAGGCTATTCATTCCGGTATAAAGAATACAATTTAGCTCAGGGAGTTGTAAAATCAAACCAGGATGGAAAAGACACGTATACATGGTCATTGAATAACCTGAAAGCAAGGATTGATGAACCCATGTCACCAATTTCAAAACCGGATTATCCATCAGTAGTATTGGCACCAAACAAGTTTGAAGTAGGAGATACAAAAGGATCGTGTGAAAGCTGGAAAGAAATCGGGATTTGGACTTCTTCTTTGATTGAGGGAAAAGACAAACTTCCTGAAGCTACCGTTGCAAAAATGAAAGAAATTACATTTAATTGCAAAAGCGATTTTGAAAAGGTAAAAAAAGTATATGAATATATGCAGCAAAAGACAAGGTACGTAAGCATCCAGGAAGGTATTGGCGGCTGGCAACCTTTTGATGCTGCAACTGTAGATAAATATTCTTATGGAGATTGTAAAGCGTTATCAAACTATACAAAGGCATTATTATCGTCTGTGGGCATTAAATCCTATTATGTTCGGGTACATGCAGGAGCAGGGAGCAATAATATTGATGCTTTCTTTCCTTCGAATCAATTTAACCATGTTATGGTCTGCGTACCATTGGAAAAAGATACTGTTTGGCTTGAATGCACCAGCCAGCGACTCCCCTGTGGCTTTAATGGCGATTTTACGGACGACAGGGACGTGCTACTAATAAATGGGGCAGATAGTCGCCTGGTACATACAAGATCCTATCCTGCGGCAGAGAATTGCATTAGCAGGCATTCAAGCGTAACCTTCACAGATGACGCTACAGGAACTGCTGAAGTGAAAACGAAGTATAATGGATTGTGTTATGACGATATTTTATCGATCTATAATGCAGATAATGCCGACAAGAAGCGAATAGTCACTCAACGCATTGAACTGCCTTCGTTTACACTTGACAAATTTTTATATACTGAAAACAGGAGCCAGAATCCATCATTCGATGAAAAACTCAATATCACAGTAACAAATTATATTCACAAGTTAGTAAACGACATTTCATTACTCCCGCTAAACTTTATGAACAAACTCACATCTATCCCAGAAAAAGTGAGAAACCGGAAAACTGAATTGTGCATCCGTCGTCCTTATATGGAAAATGATACGGTAGTTTATCAAATACCCAATGGCTATAAAGTAACTGAAATACCGGATAAATCAGAAATTACGGGCAAATTTGGAAAATATACGGCCAGTTCAATACTTCAGGGCAATTCTATCACCTACATTCGGCACTTTGAGTTATTTAAAGGAGTGTATCCTGCAGAGTCTTATTCTGAGTTTCGTGAATTCCTTGAACAGGTTGCAACTTCGGATGAAGCAGTAGCAAGTCTGAAAAACAAGATTTAATAGATTCTGAAGAAAAGTCAAATTAATGCATTTGCCATACAACAAAAAGCAGCCTCTCAATAGAATATTGAAAGGCTGCTTATGCTTAAGCTTGTCTGTCGATGGGTTCAAAAGATAATTTGAGCTTTTCTTTTATAATCGTTAATGCAAACAAGACTTGTATTAATTACTATCTGAATTATGTATTTTATAAAACAAAAAAGATTAAGCGATATAGTCAGTACTAAATTACGAGTTGAATGTATATCCTCTATATAAAGGTTTAGGTTAAGAGGAGTAATATCCTATGTTCACTTCACTATACCCGAGAAAGACTATATCGCTTTAATCTTTTTAATAGACTAATGATTTTAAATTGTAAAGAATCTAAAAAGTATGAATTAAGAATCTGTTTTAAAAATATCAGTATTCCAGCAGGCGTGTATTAAATATGACAACCTAAAACCAGATTACTGAGTGCGAATTTAGTCATAACATTAAAACCAACCAAAATTATGTACGGATTTTTTTGGACATCTTAATTTTTAAACTGCTGAATATATGACTATTAAATTTAGAGTATCACCTTTTTTTGGACATTAACACATTAAAACAATAAATAAGATGAAAAAACTGACAATATGAGCTTGAAGAATTATAAAGTAATGATTTTTTTATATCTCTGTCAGGTTTCTAAGAAATAAATCGAGATCTTTAGTAGTATTTAAATTCAATTTATGAGCCAGACGTTGTTTAAGTTTATACAAACTGTCGGAAGTAGCCTCAAGCAATAACATCCTGTCAGAATGTGGAATATCAAGTAGATGAAAACAACACCAGATAAGTTCTTTTTGGGTTATAGTCGGATAATTTGATTTCAACGAAACGATAATATTATTAAAAGCATGGTTCATTTCCCGATTAAAATCATCCAGGTTGTTTAAATGCAATGCATTTCTATAAAGCTCCTTGTCAAGCCGTTCTCTTTCTTCAGCTGTGGCATTTTTACGTAAATCTACCTGTAATGCCCTTGTTTCTTCAATCTTTTTGGTCAATGTCTGACTAACATATTCCTGCTTACTACTCAATTGAATTTTAAAAACGTCCAATTGATCCCTTTTAAGCTTATTCCTTTTGTACAGGTATACAACCAAAAAAGAAGATAACAACAAAACAATCAGCAACATCGAAACAATCAGGATCATATTACTTTTCACTCCTTTCGATTCCTGGGTAGTTGCATGAAGTTTCTCAAGCACGGTACTTTTAGTCTGTAATTCAACGGTTCTAATAGAGTCAGTACAGGCCTGGAAACTTGCCATATAAGCACCCATTTGCTTTATATCCTTTCGCAAGTACTCGATATTCACTAATATACGATAACATTCACGTTTAGTACTGAAATTTGCAGGCTGCTCTAATGCAATAGAAGCATATTTAAAAGATGAATCATATTGACCTAAATCAAAGAGTAAATCTGATAATTTATAGCATCGTATGGCATAACTGGTACCTTTGAAAGGATAAGGCAAACTTTTCCTTAAATAAAACTGAGCAGAATCATATTGTTTAGCAGAATAATAATTAACACCCATTTCCTGATAAACTGCTCCACACAACATTGAATCATTCATTTGTGAAAGTGCTTTGCAATATAACAGTTGAGCTGTTTTAAAATCTTTCAGTAAATGATATGATCTTCCGATTGAAAGGATTATAAATCTTTGATCAATTTTATTTACTGCCAAATTAAAAAAACCGAGAGATGTTCGATATTTTTTTAGTGATTCTTTGTAATCTTGTTGCATAACACAAATATCACCCTTATCAGAATATATTTTACCTAACAATGAATAATCTTTGTTAGAATCAACATTTTCTAATGCCTTAATATAAAAGGCTGTTGCATCATCATAACGTTGGGCATACTTAAGTGAATGCCCTTTGTAATAAAAACAGTATGCTAAATGTTTTTTGTCTCTTTTAGAAAGGTAGTAATTTATCGAGAAATCAATTAATAAACTTGATGGTAATGATTTTCCAGTTTTATCTAATGCTTGAAACAGAAGCAGATTATATAAAGCAAGTTCAGAATTCTCTTTATAATTCTGAGGGTTCAAACGTTTTAAAATACTCAATGCTGAATCAGGACGAGTATTCATTATCCTTTCGACAGTTTTTAACTCATCAGGAACAAACGAACAACCGACAAATAAAAAACAAATAAAAGGAAGTAGCAAACTGAGTTTAAAGTGCATATTGCGAAATTCTGGTAGCACAATTCAAAGATAAGAATTGAAGCGGTGGAATGCAAAATTACATAATTAAATTCATTTTTAATCCGGTTCAAATATTCCTCTCAAAAATATGTATCGAATTCCACAAAACAGTTTGTAAAAATAATTATTTTCAAAGGAAATTGGTGTTTATGGTTTACACAACCATGTTCTGAAAGCGATACCACAAGCCGGTTCGGGTATAGTTTTAATTTGTGGCTCATTAATCTCAACATTGCGGATAGAGGATTGATAGTTGCCTCCAAACCGACTCGACCGATTCGGGATATTATAACTTTCAATGATTTCATCCTTTTCGCCCAGAATCTCAACTGTAGTTTCGGCTATAGCTTCGTACAATTCTTTACCTTGAGTAATATTTACATCTACCCAGTTGACATTTGGATTCCATTTACCACCAAACAAAGGCCCTTTAATTGACGAACGCAGATTTACCAGACCATTGTTCACATTATAACCGGAAAGTGCAAGATCGGCTGATTTACGATTAAAACGTGTAACAATATCCAGTATTTCAGCCCTGTTTATAGTAGCACCTTCTTTTAATAGTTCGTCAACTATATCTGTCATACCCATGTTTCCTTTTACAACCACCTGAGTATTGTATTCGGATGGATCAATTGTCAGTTGGGTTTTTCTCAACCACGCTTTTAATACATTTTTCATGTGATATTGTTTTTTATTTAATAATACCAGTATGGAATTAAAAAAAATAAATTATACCGGGAAGGCTATAAACTTCCCCGGTATAAAAATCAGTTACAATTGAAAAGAACCATTATATTTGGTTGTGCCATAAGAGATGTAAATCGTATAGCTTCCACTATCCCAACCACCGATTTCAACAGATGAACCCAGTGTAAACCTTGTATTAATTGTTTCCTGGTATGCAATACTACCATATTGATCCACAATTGTGATAGTTGCAATTCCGACATATTTACTGAAATCAACCGCCAGTTCAGTATCAAATAAATCTATAGAAACAGGAGCAACTGAAATTGAAGCAACAGACATTGTTCTGCTTAGCATATAGTTTCCTCCTATACTTGTACCTGGGTCATCCCCTTTTTTAAGGGGAACATCAACGGCAAAAACACTTTGTAACGGAAGAGCAAAAACTAAAAACATAAGAATGTTTAGTAATGGGTTATTCATCTTTTTCATAAAAAATAGAATTATTAGTGTGAACATTGGGTTTGGAATCCAAATCAGGTATTCCTTCAAGGTGCTAAATTATACATAGCGGAGCATTGTAGCAAATTTTGAGGCAAAATAAATTAGGACACGTCGTTTTTTATCTTGCTGTTTTGTAGCAATTTAAGTGTGGACAACAACTTATTTTTAGGACAAGGGGTAAATGGGGTGAAAATAGGGGGCTAAAACAGGGGGTCTGTTTTAAGAAAATTAAGAAAAAGCGAAAAAAGTATAATTACTTACCTACCGATTTTTCTTTCAATAACTGATCAAGTTCTTTCGTACTTTTCAGATTCAATTTTTGAGTCAACCTTGATTTCAACTTATACAGACTATTCGGTTGGCTGTCGAGTACCAATGCCATTTCTGGTGTCGGAACATCCAACAAAAAAAGACAACACCAGATTAGCTCTTTTCGTGTTATATCCGAATAGTTACTTTCCAGTGATGAGATTAAATTATTGAACGTTTTATTCATAAGTTTTTTAAATGCATCCCAATCATTCAGATACAAACAGGCAATGTATAATTCCTTATCCATTTGTCTTCGTTGCAAGAAAGAGGACTTTTTGTATGTTGTAGCCTGAATTGACCGGGATTCTTCAATTTTTTGAATTAAACTACTAACAAGTAAATTCTGTTTATGGTTTATTTGAACTACAGCCTCTTCCAATTGTTTTTCTTTGCCTTCGTTACGTTTTCGTAATCTGAAAAATATAAAAAGACTCACTAATATTATAATCGGCAAAATCAAACCTAATATAAGCAGATAATGTTTAGTTTTTCCAGCAGCTTGAGAAGTTTGATGAAGATTCTCTAGAACTGTAATTTTTGTTTGAGTTTCTATTTTTCTCACAGAATCAGAACTAGATTGAAAATGTGTCATAAAAACAGCCATTTGTTTAAAGTTTCCTTTTATATATTCTGTATTTGCTAAAAGTCTATAGCATTCACGTTGAGTGAAAAAATTAGCAGGATATTTCAATGCTTTTGAAGCATATAGATAAGCTGAATCATATTTTTCTATATCAAAAAACAAATCAGCCAAATAGAAACATCTTATGGCATAACTTGTACTTTTAAATGGAAAATTCAGACTCTTTCTTAAATAGTGTTGAGCAGAATCATATTGTTTTGCAGAATAATAATTTATTCCTATTTCCTGATTTGCAACTCCATAAAATATTGAGTCAGCGGGTCTAACTAGAGCCATTCTATAATATTTTAATGCTCCTTTATAATCTTTAATAAGTCTGTAAGTCCTTCCAATATCAAGAATACTGTAACTGGCATCATTTGTCTTTCCTGCAAGATTAAAACATTTTACTGCGAGTTGATATTTCAATAAAGATTCTGTAAAATCTTTTTGAATTGAACAAATCTCGCCCATATCAGTATAAATTTTACCCAACATGGTATAATCTTTCTTATCCTGGATATTATCTAATGCCTTAAGATATAAAACTGTTGCCTGATCATACTGTTGTGCAGTTTTATAGATACGTGCTTTGTAAAAATAGCAGAGAGCCATACGTGATTTATCGTTCGAATGCTGGTAATAATCCAATGAGTAATTTATCAGGGAATCGGGCTGTAACTTCATTTTATTATTATCAAGCGCCTGAAAGTACAGTAATCCATACAATGCACGATCCGATGATGACAACATTAATTTATCTGTATGCATGTGCTGCAGGATATGCAACGCCGAGTCTGGATCAGACTCCATAATCCTTTCTGCCGTCTTAATCTCATTGGGCATGAGTGAACAACTGTACATTACAATACAGCTGATCAGGAGCAAGAAGGTTCGAAAAAATGGTGGCATGAACGGTTTTTGGATATTACCTTGCAAAAGTACAAATTTGTTTTCATTTAAAACTCTACTTTTAACGGTATAAAAGCAATCGATCTGTTAATTTTTCAATACAAAAAGCATAAAATATTGTTTATAAAATTATTAAATAATATTAAAAAACTCTATTTCAATCAATACTGAAATCTTTCTACCTTTATCAAAAGATTTTATTCTACGATTTTAGATAAAAAAACTGCTCACAGTTCTTTTCAAATTTTATATTGAGGTTTTTATTAAGACATAATAATGAATAATAATACACATTTCAATTCAATCCCTCGCAAGTGAGGAATGAATTAATAAAGGAATAAGACTAAATCTTAGTTTAAATATTGAATGCTTTGAAAATTCCGGAAAGACTTACTGGTTAAGTGGAAAAAAACATCAAGCATCAGGTTTTAAATTAAAAAAGGAATAAATCGAGGTTTTATCGTCATGCAACAGCGAGGGTAAAAATGCTTATTTTTATTTCCGTGGTTTCAAGTAACGCACGCACACACGCTTCCAATGTGGATCCTGTAGTCAGAACATCATCCACTAATAGGACATGCTTACCTGCAAATACAGTTTTATCCATTAATTCGAAAATTCCTTCTGTGTTTTCATACCTTTCAAATACCGTCTTTTTTGTTTGCGTAGCATTTTCACGGACACGAAGGAGTGTCGAGGTATCCATTGGTTTATTAAGAACTTTAGATAAACCTTTGCCTATCCATTCGCTTTGATTGTAACCGCGCAATTTATACTTTTTGGGATGTAAAGGAACCGGAAGAATCACATCGATTGATGTGAAATCAGGTGAATCCAACAAATCGATGGCAGCATATTTTCCCATTAATTCACCAATTTCCTTATTTCCCTTGTATTTAAGAATATGTAATAGCTTTTGAAAGGATGATCCTTTTTGAAAAAAGAAATAAGATGTTGCCCTATAAATGGGGACTTTACCCCAAAACCGCTTCTCAATTGGATTTTCACCCATTAAATGATAATTTGTTTTGGGAATACCATGAAGACATGAAATACACAACTGATGTTCATTTTTTTGTAACCCAATCCCACAGACAACACATAGATCAGGGAACATCAGATTAATAAAATCAACAAAAGGATTGAATTTCATAATCATTGAAATTAAATTGGTAATATTCTAAATGCTTAATCAGGTTTACAAGGAATATTCACACGAACACTTAAATGAAATTAGATATTTTAGTAGGGACAATCAAACGAAGTTGAGTCAGATATTGAGAACTTACATGAAAATTATTATGCAATTAAATGCCAGCATTTAGGAACAAAGATCAATAATCCAATCAAAACTGATATAATTGCACAGATTAATACTGCACCTGCTGCAATGTCTTTCGCTTTACCTGCCAAAGGATGCTGTTCTGGAGAGGCTAAATCTACCACATTTTCTAAAGCTGTATTTATCATCTCAGCACTGACTACTAACCCAATACATAACAGGCAAAACATCCATTCTGTCAAGCTAATGGAAAATACTATTCCACAAACAATTACAAGAATTGTTATAACAATATGAATTTGCATATTCGCCTCAGTCCCAAAGACCACACGGATTCCCCGGAAAGCATAACCAAAACTCTGGAGTCTCTTTTTCATAAAACTGTTTTTAAATTAAATTATTGCAAATTACGTAAAAAAAAAGCACATTGAATCTTGTTTTCTACAAAAAAATCCCACAAACAAAATTGTTTGTGGGATTTTCATTAAATATCAATTTTCTAATGATCTAAACTTTCACACGTTCAACATATGAACCATTGCGGGTATCAACACGAATTGTTTCACCTTCATTTATAAATAACGGAACACGAACTGTAGCGCCTGTTTCAACAGTTGCCGGTTTTGTAGCATTGGTAGCTGTATCACCTTTCAATCCAGGTTCGGTATAGGTTATCAATAAGGCAACCTGAACTGGAAGATCAACAAATAAAATTGTTTCCGATTGTGCGTGGATTACCACTTCACAAATCATTCCTTCTTTCAGGAAATCAACGCCATTAATAATGTCTTTACTCACAGATACCTGCTCGTATGATTCATTATTCATAAAGTTATAACCCATATCATCTTTATATAGATATTGGAATTCACGACGCTCTATTCGTACTTCTTCAATCCTCACTCCGGAATTAAACGTCTTCTCAAATGTTCTTCCGGTAACAACATTTTTCATTTTTGTTCGTACAAAAGCAGGACCTTTACCTGGTTTTACATGAAGAAATTCAGTAATAACTAAATATTGACCATCAATATCGAGACACATCCCATTTTTAATATCCGTGGTAGTAGCCATAAAACAATTTACAATTTAAGAAATTTACAATTTACAATTAGTTCAGAAATCCTTGCTCGTAAATTAATTACACAACTAAATGGATTTCAATTTGACACTTTTAATATCAATGGCAAAAGTACAATTTAATTTTTGATTATCAAAATAGTTTATATATCAGCCTATTATGAAAAAGCCTCTGCTTTTTAGCAGAGGCTTTTTCATAATAGTTCTTCAGTTGAACTTATTTATCATTTCGTTTTTGGACATTATAAAATATCTTCATCTGATTGCCCAGTATTTTTGTAAATCCCTTTACATCATCAGCACTCCAGGCACGATTAATTTCTCCATATTCACCGAAATCAGTTTTCATTAGGTCAAAAGTGCTTTCAACTCCAACAAGACTATATACGTAAGGTCGTAGTTTAACAATAACTGTTCCTGTAACGTTTTGTTGCGAACTTTGAAGGAATTGCTCAATGTCACGCATTACAGGCTCCAGATACTGAGCTTCATGGAGAAACATACCATACCAGTTCCCTAACTGGTCTTTCCAGTATTGTTGCCATTTTGTAAGCGTATGTTTTTCAAGCATTTTATGGGCATTGATAATAACCAATGGGGCAGCCGCTTCAAAGCCAACCCTTCCTTTTATGCCAATAATTGTATCACCAATGTGCATATCTCGGCCAATACCATATTTACCCGCAATATCTTCCAGCTGATTGATCAGTTTCACTTTATTCGTATTCTTCTGACCATTAACAGCACAAATTTCACCTTGTATAAAATCGATGGTAACCGTTTCTTCACCTTGTTTTTCAACCTGGCTAGGATAGGCTTCTTCGGGCAAGGTCTGTTCCGACTTCAAGGTTTCTTTGCCTCCGATACTGGTGCCCCATAGTCCTTTGTTGATAGAGTATTCCATTTTTTTAAAATCAGCTTCAAAACCATGTGATTTTAAATAGTTAATCTCATATTCACGGGTCAACACCAAATCACGTGTAGGAGTCAGTATTTTAATTTCAGGTGCCAATACATCAAATACCAGGTCGAAACGTACCTGATCATTTCCAGCGCCGGTACTTCCGTGGGCTACATAATCTGCTCCGATTTCCTTGGCGTAATTAATAATGGCAATTGCCTGAAAAATACGTTCGGAACTAACAGAGATTGGGTAAGTTCCGTTACGTAGTACATTCCCAAAAACCATGTATTTGATACTTTTCTCATAGTATTCCTGGGTGACATCCAAAGCCACATGGGTTACTGCTCCAAGCCGGAATGCCTTATCTTCTATAACTTTTAAATCCGCATCACTAAATCCGCCAGTGTTTGCCACTGCTGTATGCACTTCGTACCCTTTGTCTTCCGATAAGTATTTTGCGCAAAACGATGTATCCAATCCTCCGCTAAATGCTAATACAACCTTTTTTTTCATATTCTTTTAGTTTATCGTTTTTGAGTCATTTCGATATTCCTGACAAATCAGGATCATATCGAAAACCACTCATCATCTAAATTACTAATCAACTTTATCGTTTTTCTCTTCCGTTGCCGGATCATATAGCATGCCCGTACATAAACAATGTTTACGCTCTGTACGTTGCAGAATATCATAATTCACACAACTCTGACACCCTTTCCAGAATGCTTCATCACTGGTAAGTTCAGAAAAAGTAACAGGTTTATAACCCAGTTCGGAGTTTATTTTCATAACAGCCAATCCGGTAGTTAATCCAAATATCTTTGCATCGGGATATCGTTGGCGTGAGAGTTCAAACGCTTTGCGTTTAATACGCTTAGCAAGACCATGTCCCCGAAACTTATCTACTACTATTAATCCTGAATTGGCAACAAATTTCTTATTACCCCAGGTTTCAATATAGCAAAACCCTGCAAATTCCTCACCTGCTAAAGCAATAATTGCTTTTCCTTCTTTCATTTTTTGCTCGATATACTCGGGCGAGCGTCTGGCTATTCCAGTTCCACGAACTTTGGCCGCAACTGCAATGGTGGTCAAAATCGTATCAACATATCCCAGGAAGCGTTCATCTGCAATTTGCACCGTTATCTCTTCAACGGTTATTTCTTTGTCCATATTCAATTTGAATGAGTTCTTTTTAAAATTAGAAAGTAACTCTTTTATATCCTGTACAATTTCCTTTTTGACCTGTCTTTTTGAAGCAAATTATTATTAAAAAACAATATGTTTTTCCAAAAAGGGCAGCAAAGATATAGAAATTGTATCTACTCAGCAAATATTTTTTTTATAATTCCTTTTCGGAAAATGTGATATTCATCATTTGAAGAATATCTTCACGGGTAATCCCTTCTCGGGGAATAACCAGAATGGTATCGTCACCGGCTATTGTTCCCAATACATGTTCGGTGGCTTTATTGTCAATATCCCAGGCAATTGCACTGGCATATCCGGGTTTTGTTTTCACTACACCCAACTGCCCCGAAAATTCAAGGCTCAATACTGCTCCATGCGCTATCAGGGTATTGCTTGTCCCTGTATTTGGCAAAGGCTTATTGTACGAAGGTAGAATATACTTATATGCTCCATTCGACAAAGGTGTTTTCGCCACTTTCAATAATTTTAAATCACGTGATAATGTTGCTTGCGTTACTTCACACTGTCGCTCACTTAACATTTTAAGTAATTCTTCCTGACTCCCTACTACGGTCGACCGAAGAATCTCCGAGATAATTTGTAAACGGTTTCGTTTATTCTTCATAAATTGTATAATTATTTAGATTTCACACAAAAGTACTTCTTTTTATGCATATATCAAAATGCTTCGTCATATTTATTCTGTTTTAACTTAACTTTAAGGGTTTGGACTGCCAATTTTGTATATTTATAAAAAATCAAGCAAATAATCTGGTGATCCGGTTGTTTGTATTTCCATAATACAACGGGATCTGAGAAATTATTCCCAAATTGTAACTCGTTCAATTATTAAATTAAAATAATTTATTTGAATACGTTTTTAATTGGCAATTCCGGGGTAATAATTACTTGTTCAGTATATATTATTCATTCCAAATGCTGTATCTTTACAGGTTGTAAAAAGCAGTTTCAGGGCATTTGTAAGCAGTTTGAATACCAATACTCATAACAGCTTATATACCAGGGATACAGGTTGCAAATTAATAATTACGAATCATAGAAATACATGTCCAAACAAGGAAATATTCTGATAAAAGGTGCGAGAGTTCACAACCTTAAAAACATTGATGTTGAAATTCCACGCAATAAATTAGTAGTCATTACAGGATTATCCGGTTCGGGAAAATCATCATTGGCCTTCGACACCCTCTATGCAGAAGGTCAACGCCGTTATGTGGAAAGTCTTTCCTCCTATGCCCGTCAGTTTTTGGGTCGAATGAGCAAACCTGAAGTGGATTATATAAAAGGGATACCACCTGCTATAGCCATTGAACAAAAAGTAAACACCCGTAATCCCCGCTCTACGGTCGGAACTTCGACTGAAATTTACGAATACATCAAACTCCTTTTTGCCAGGATCGGCAAGACATATTCCCCTGTTACCGGTGAACTTGTAAAACGATACGAAGCGCAGGATGTTATTGACGCAGCTATGAGCTTTGCGGACAACACCAAAATAATGGTATTGACTTCATTAGCCCCAACTGTTGACAGATCCATCAATGAACAACTTAACGGCCTTCAATTACAAGGTTTCAGTCGTATAGAAGTAAATGGAGAGACAATTCAGATATCTGAATTTCTTAAACAACCTGACAACGTAGAAACGAAAGAGGTTTATTTACTGATTGACCGGTTAGTAGTAGAACATACACAAGCTGCCATTAGCCGCCTGACCGACTCGATAGAAACAGCTTTTTTTGAAGGAAACGATTCGTGTATACTGAAAATGATTACAGAGGATGAAACCAAACTTCTTTATTTCTCTAAGAAATTTGAAGCTGACGGTATGGTATTTGAAACTCCTTCCGTTCACACTTTCAGCTTCAATAGCCCAATAGGTGCTTGTCCAAAATGTGAAGGATTCGGACGTGTAATAGGCATTGATGAAGATCTGGTGGTTCCGAACAAGAACCTGTCGATCTATGAAGATGCCGTTGTTTGTTGGAAAGGTGAAGTTATGAGCGAATGGAAAAACCGGTTAATCCATACAGCCTCGAAATTCAATTTCCCGGTTCACAAGCCATATTACGAACTGACTGACGAACAACGTCATTTGCTATGGATTGGGAATGCGTATTTTGAGGGATTAAATGCCTTCTTTAAGCATCTGGAATCCAATCAGTATAAAATTCAATACCGTGTAATGCTTGCCCGCTACCGGGGTAAAACAATATGTCCCGAATGCCACGGCAGCCGTTTAAAAAAAGAAGCTTCGTATATCCGCATTGACACTAAATCGATTACAGATCTTGTTCTATTACCTATCAGCACATTAAATGACTATTTTGAGAACCTTAATTTAGACGAACAGGATGCTGCTGTAGCTAAACGGCTACTGATTGAAATCAACAACCGCATTCATTTTTTACTTGATGTTGGTTTAGGTTACCTGACACTTAACCGGCTTTCCAATTCTCTATCCGGTGGTGAAAGCCAACGCATCAACCTGGCAACTTCACTTGGTAGTAGCCTGGTGGGATCACTCTATATCCTTGATGAACCAAGCATAGGATTGCATTCCCGGGATACCCATTTGCTGATTAAAGTATTAAAACAGCTCCGTGATTTAGGAAATACGGTTGTAGTGGTGGAACATGATGAGGAAATTATGCGTGCTGCCGATTATTTGATTGATATAGGTCCCAATGCCGGTAGATTGGGTGGAAAATTAGTATTTCAGGGTGTTCCGGATATGGTTGAATTAAGTAAACACAAAGCCGATTCTCCTGAAATTGAGAATTCCTACACCTTAAAATATTTATTAGGACTTGAGAAAATAGAGGTTCCAAAACAGCGCCGTAAATGGAATAACTACATAGAAGTTTTAGGAGCACGCGAGAATAACCTCAAGGGAATTGATGTTAAGTTCCCCCTGAATATAATGACTGTAGTGACAGGTGTCAGTGGCTCCGGAAAATCATCGCTGGTTCGGAATGTGTTTTACACTGCACTGAAAAAACATTATGGGGGCATTGCCGATCGTACAGGTCAATTCGGGACATTAAAAGGCAGCATGCATCTGGCTAAAGACATTGAGTTTGTGGATCAAAACCCTATTGGTCGTTCTTCGCGTTCTAATCCGGTCACCTATATCAAGGCGTACGACGAAATACGGAAACTCTATGCCGACCAACAGCTTTCTAAACAAATGAATTACACGGCTTCCCATTTTTCGTTTAACACCGAAGGGGGTCGTTGCGAAGAATGTCAGGGTGAAGGTACAGTAACCGTTGAAATGCAATTTATGGCCGACCTGGTTCTGGAGTGCGAACATTGTCACGGCAAGCGGTTTAAGCAGGATATCCTTGATGTCACCTACAAAGAAGCAAACATATTTGATGTATTGGAAATGACAGTCAATCAGGCTATCGAGTTTTTCTCCCAACATGTCGGGAACACAGAAAAGAAGATTGTAAAACGGCTAAAACCCTTGCAGGATGTGGGTGTGGGCTATGTTAAACTTGGTCAATCGTCCAGCACACTCTCCGGTGGTGAAAGTCAGCGCGTAAAACTGGCCTCGTTTCTGGCTAATGAAAAACCGGAACCAACCATATTTGTATTTGATGAACCAACCACCGGATTGCACTTCCACGATATCAAAACGTTGCTCAAGGCCTTTGATGCATTGATCCTCAAAGGACATACAGTCATTATCATCGAGCACAACCTGGAAATCATAAAATGTGCCGACTACATTATCGATATTGGCCCAGAAGGGGGTGATTTGGGTGGTAACCTTGTATTCGAAGGAACCCCTGAAGGTATCAGGGAGTGTAAGAATTCGTATACCGGACAGTTTTTGAAAGATAAAATGTAATCACATTCTACTATATATGAATGCATTAAGCTATATTTAAAGACAATTATTAGAATCTAATTATTAAATTCTAATAATTGAAACCATCTACTTAATTCGAATGTAAGTACCATAAACAAAAAGGAAGGTTCAACATTCGTTGAGCCTTCCTTTTTGTTTACATGTACAATCTATCATCATCCGGATAATTAAATTTATCCTATTGTAATCTATTGTTGTTATTTTTGTTTTTGTTGCTATTCCAATATTTTCTTAAACAGATTCTTCATATTCACCAGGTCACCGATTATTTTATGAAGTTCATCCACCTTTACACGTTCCTGTAACATGGTATCGCGGTAACGGATAGTGACTGTATTATCTTCCATGGATTGATGATCGACAGTGATACAAAAAGGGGTACCGATTGCATCCTGACGACGGTAACGTTTTCCGATCGAATCTTTTTCATCATAGGCACATTTGAAATCGAATTTCAATTCATTCATTATTTCACGTGCTTTCTCAGGTAAACCATCCTTTTTCACCAAGGGCAATATAGCAGCTTTTATGGGAGCAAGAACAGGAGGCAATGTCAGGACAATACGACTATCCCCGCCTTCCAGCACTTCTTCTTTGTACGAAGCTGCCATGATGGATAAGAATGTACGGTCGACCCCTATTGATGTTTCAATGACGTAAGGAGTATACGATTGATTGATCTCAGGATCAAAATACTTGATATTTTTACCGGAGAACTTTTCATGGCTGCTCAGGTCAAAATCAGTACGCGAATGGATTCCTTCCACTTCCTTGAAGCCAAAAGGCATTTCAAATTCAATATCTGTGGCAGCATTTGCATAATGGGCCAGTTTATCATGATCGTGGAATCGGTATTTCTGGTCGCCTAATCCCAGGGCTTTGTGCCATTTTAGGCGGAATTGCTTCCAATGTTCAAACCATTTCATTTCCTCACCCGGACGAACAAAGAATTGCATTTCCATCTGTTCAAACTCACGCATGCGGAATATAAACTGACGGGCTACTATTTCGTTCCGGAAGGCTTTCCCAATCTGGCATATGCCAAAAGGAATTTTCATTCGGCCTGTTTTTTGTACATTCAGGAAGTTTACGAAAATCCCCTGGGCTGTTTCAGGACGAAGATAAATCTTCATGGCTCCATCTGCCGTTGCCCCTATTTCAGTTGAAAACATAAGGTTGAACTGACGCACTTCTGTCCAGTTTTTTGTTCCGCTTACCGGGCAAACCACATCATAATCTTCAATAATTGCTTTTAATTCTACCAGATTATTATCGTTCAAGGCTTTTACAAAACGGGCATGAATTTCGTCCCGTTTAGCCTGATGCTCCAGAACCCGTTCATTCGTTTTACGGAACATGTCTGCATCAAAGGTTTCGCCAAATCGCTTCGCCGCTTTCTCAACTTCCTTATTGATTTTATCATCATATTTTGCCAATAGATCTTCTATCAGCACATCGGCACGATACCTTTTTTTACTGTCTTTGTTATCAATCAATGGATCATTGAAAGCATCCACATGACCTGAAGCTTTCCAGGTTGTAGGGTGCATAAATATAGCAGCATCAAGTCCTACCACGTTTTCGTTGAGCAATACCATACTGTCCCACCAGTACTTTTTAATATTATTCTTGAGTTCCACCCCGTTTTGACCATAGTCGTACACAGCAGCCAACCCATCATAAATCTCGCTCGATGGGAATACAAAACCATACTCCTTGCAATGCGCAATCAGCTTTTTAAAAACATCTTCTTGTGAAGCCATAATATATATTTACTATTTGTTTATTTACGATTTAATATTTCTTATTCTCCTATCTTGATTGCTATTTCAGTATTAGATAGACTTGCAATTCGCGATTTGGAAATCGCGACTCCCAATATTATCTTCCAGCACTTAACTAACAAAACTCACTGCACATGCTATGATCATCTATATCCCTCAGAATCATCGCACTTTTTTTGTTAGACTTGTTTTTTTAGATGGTATTTCCCGTCTGGAATGTACCAACTACTTACTCCTTACCTCTATTCATTCCTCACTCCTCACTCCTCATTCCTCACTACCAACTACCTACTACCAACTATTTACTACCAACTACCTACTTCTTCAAATCAAACCCATTACTTTCCACCTGTTTCTTTTCAATATCAATCTGGGTTTCTTCCTTGCTTTTAAATTTCCCGAACCGATAGGTCAGCTTAAACCAAAATGTCAGGCCATCATTCAGGTTGCTGAAGTTGGTTTTCAGGTTAGGCGTGTTAAACGAGATCTCTTGTTTCACATCCTTACTTGCCTCAACCGTAAACTCCAGCTTATCCTGCCAGAATTTTCTGGTCAGATCCACAAGCCAGTATTGGATTGGTTTCTCCACCTGATAGATCTGGTATATTCCCTTTGTCAACAGAAAGTACTGTCCTTGTAGTTTCAACGAGAATGGCAATACGATTTGCGCATTGGCTACAAATACCCAGAATGGGCTTGAATTTCCGTTCGGATATACATAATCTTTAATTATCTGTCGGTTATAAGCCGTATAGAAATACAAGAAACTCATTTTATCCATGTCCATGGGCTGTTTGAAAAACTCTTTTCCCTTAGTGATCAACCCAAATGGAACTGGAAATGCAAAAGAGATATTATAATTCCGGATATTCCCGTAGTTTGTAAATGTCTGTGTCGATACCAGCGAATTTGGCTCCGTGATCAACGTCATTAAGCTGACATTCTTTGTGTACGAGTAATTGGCACTCAGGCTTACGTAATTAAAGGCTGAAAATGACAATGAATAATTATCAAAGAAATTAGGTTTCAAATACTGATTACCCACCGAACTGGAATACTGATCGAAATAACCGTTGTTATTCGGGTCCAGCTGGCTGTACGGAGGCATGGCTACTTTCCGTGAGTACCGGCCTGTCATGTTCAATACCGGGGTAAACTGGTACAACAGGTTAAATGTCGGATAAATATATGGAAACCCTCCTTTCACCGTTGTATCTTTCTGTAATAGTGAACTATTAAATTCAAGATCTTCCAGCCTGACCCCTGCAGTTACATTTAGTTTTCCGATTTTCTTTTTAAACTCGGCATACAAAGCTATATTCGTTTCGTTGTAAGTAAAATCCAGCCTATTATCATACACCCGCTGATTAAAAAGTGTTGAATCCGATTTATTCAGATTGTATCTTCCCACATCCCGCGCTTCCACCTTGTTGAATTTACCACCTGTGTTTAGTTGAAAACCTTTGAATGGTAATTCAACATCAAATTTCGCATAGAAATTTGTCAGGTTCAGGTTTATGTCGTTGATGCTGTAAAGGTACGGAATTTTTTGTTCTAGCAACGAATTGCCCTTAGAGTTTTTACCAAAATGGGAATAGTATGCCGTGATTTGCAATGTTTTACCCAGTGTATCCAACCTGGTTTTATATTTTGCCACCAGTTCGTTGTTATCGTTGTTGTTCTGATTCGAATAAAAATTGGTATAGTTTATCGCAGGGGTAAGGTTTTCGGTGTGGACAATGCCGGGTGTATTTAAATGGTTTCCGGCCATGTTCAGATTATAATTCACAATCAGATTCGAAGTGGCATTGATCCTGAAATTCACCATTGGCCTGAAATAAAAATTATTATTCAATTCTTTACCGGTTCCATCCTGGTAAAAAAGGACATTGGGCGTATAGGAGGTGTAAGTCCGGTCCACTGTATTATAATCGGTGACTTCATGCGAATTGTAGCCGGTTTGTAGCTGCCAGTTGATGCTTTTCATCCGTCCGTTCAGCATGATGGAAGGCGAATATTTATGGTTGTTACTGGTACCGTAATGCAGGTTTAAGGTCCCGCTGAAACTTTTAAAACTGTTGGACCGGGTAATGATATTGATCACCCCGCCATTTGTATTGGCTTCAAAGGATGCACCCGGATTTTCAATCAGTTCTATCTTTTCAATGGCGTTGGCCGGTAAACTCTGGATGTAATTTTTCAGGTCCTGCCCCGACAGGTTGGAGGGTACCCCATCAATATAGATCGCCACATCTTTGCCGTTCAGGTTCATATTCCCTGTTGGACTGACTATTACCCCGGGTAATTTACGGATGGCATCCGACATGGAGCCGGATGAAAGTGCAGGGTTATCTTTAACCAGGTAAGTCGTTTTATCGGCATCCACCTTTATAAATTCTTTTTTATTCCCAACAATGGTAACTTCACTTAGATTGATAGCCTTTTTGTGCTTAAACAATGTGGTCTTTCCAAGACTGACCTCCTGTTGTCCGCTTTTCACGGTAAAGGTTACATCCTGTTCATCACAGTTAAATGAATTGACCGCCATTTTATAGGTGCCCGTATCCGTAGGTAATACAAATTCGTTGTCACATTTCGTGGAAGTGAAACTCTTCACGCTTCGATACACATTCTGTTCCAATTTCTGGAAATCTATCTGTTTTGTCGTCGTATCGTTCTCGCAGGATACGTCGGCTATTTCTATCGTTGCTTTAATTTTCAGGGATTGTGAATTAGCCAAAAAACAATTAACTAAAAACACAAAAAGGAGTACTTTCGCATTCATAAGTAAATCAATTTTAAGTTCTGAACTAATTTTATGCTATCATTAACTTTGCAACTTTAAAAATATGAACGCAAAGTTACGTCTTTTTTCTTATTTTTACTTATTTTTGTCGTTGGAAATGGAAAAAACGAAGAGCCCTCTTTTTTCCACAATAGTAAATTTTAAGACTCCTGGTATAACAACCACAACAAAGTTAAAGTAAGTATCATAATCATATTATTTTACTAAAATCTTTTAAAACATGATTTTTAAGTCCCTGTTCAGGGATTTAGGGAACTAAAAAAATAATCTTTATCAATGAGTATAGACGAAATAATTGATTCAGAAGAGGAAGAAACCGAATTGACCGAAGCAGCTGCTGACATCGAAAAGGATGCTGAATCTGCTTCCCATTCCAATTATAAAGTACCTAAAATTAGCACGGATGCTGTGAAACATCATTTGTCGGGTATGTACCAAAACTGGTTTTTGGACTATGCTTCATACGTTATCCTGGAACGTGCAGTCCCCGATATATACGATGGGTTGAAACCTGTTCAACGCCGTATCCTTCATTCCATGAAACGGCTGGATGATGGCCGTTACAACAAAGTGGCCAATATCGTAGGCCATACCATGCAGTTTCACCCACACGGGGATGCGTCCATCGGTGATGCGCTGGTTCAACTGGGACAAAAAGACCTGCTGATTGACTGCCAGGGAAACTGGGGAAATATCCTTACCGGCGATAGTGCTGCTGCTCCCCGGTATATCGAAGCCCGCTTATCTAAATTTGCCCTCGAAACGGTATTTAATCCAAAGACCACTGAATGGAAATCATCGTATGATGGGCGTAACAAAGAACCTGTAGCTCTGCCGGTTAAATTTCCGTTGCTCCTGGCTCAAGGGGTCGAAGGTATTGCTGTAGGGCTGAATTCAAAAATTCTACCTCATAATTTCAACGAATTGCTGGATGCCTGTGTGGCACATCTGAAAGGGGAGTCGTTTATTCTTTTCCCTGATTTTCAAACTGGTGGATCCATTGATGTCAGCCGTTACAATGATGGCGAACGGGGTGGCGCTGTAAAAATCCGTGCTAAAATAGGCAAGCTGGATAACAAGACACTTGCCATTACCGAAATACCTTTTGGCACTAACACCTCAAAACTGATTGAATCCATTATCCGTGCCAGTGATAAAGGCAAGATCAAAATCCGCAAGGTGGACGATAATACATCAGCCAATGTGGAGATCCTGGTGCATCTTATTCCGGGTTCTTCATCCGACAAAACCATTGATGCCCTCTTTGCCTTTACCGATTGCGAACTCAGCATTTCGCCCAACTGTTGCGTCATTCACGACAACAAGCCACGGTTTTGCGGCATCAGCGAAATGCTACGTATCAGCTGCCAGCACACTGTAGAACTTTTGCAACTGGAACTTGAAATTCAAAAAAATGAATTAGAGGAACAATTATTCTTTACCTCGCTTGAAAAAATATTTATTGAAAACCGCATATACAAAGACAAAGGATTTGAGGAAAGTAATACCCAGGACGAGGTAATTGCCCATATCGATAAACGCCTCGACCCTTTCAAACCTGATTTTATCCGCGAACTTACCCGTGAAGATATACTGAAGTTGCTCGAAATAAAAATGATGCGAATCACAAAGTTCGATACCGACAAGGCCAACGACACGCTTCTGGCTATTCAGAAAAAAATAGAAGAAATAAACCATCACCTGGCAAATATTATCGAATTTACCATTGCCTGGTACCTGGGGTTAAAAGCCAAATACGGGAAAGATCATCCCCGCCTTACCGAAATACGCAATTTCGAAACCATCGTGGCTGCCAAAGTAGTGGAGGCCAACGAGAAATTGTATGTCAACCACGAAGAAGGCTTTATTGGCACTGCCCTTAGAAAAGATGAATTTGTGTGCAATTGCTCCGACATTGACGATATTATCATATTCTTTAAGGACGGCAGGTATAAGATTGTAAAAGTGGTCGATAAAATGTTTGTCGGCAAAAACATCCTTCATCTCGACGTCTTCAAGAAGAATGATAAACGTACCGTGTATAACACTGTATACCGTGATGGCAAGACCGGACCTTATTACATTAAACGTTTTGCAGTGAACGGCATTACCCGCGAAAAGGACTACGATATCACCCAGGGTACAGCCGGTTCGAAGGTGGTTTATTTCACGGTCAATCCGAATGCTGAAGCCGAAGTGATCCGGGTAACCTTGAAACCCAAACCCCGCCTGAACAAGCTGGTATTTGAGAAAGACTTCTGCGAAATTGCCATCAAAGGACGACAGTCGATGGGGAATATCCTGACTAAGAATGACATTCATAAAATAGCTCTGAAACAAAAGGGTGGCTCCACCCTTGGCGGCCGCAAAGTCTGGTTCGACCGTGATGTTCTGCGTCTGAACTATGATAACCGGGGCGAGTTCCTTGGCGAATTCCAGAGTGATGAATCCATCCTGGTGGTTTCAAGCAAAGGGAAATACTATACCAGCAATTTCGACCTGGCCAATCACTACGACAAAGACATCCTGGTCATTGAAAAATTCGATCCTCATAAGGTCTGGTCTGTGGTTTTGTACGATGCTGAGCAGAAATTCAATTACCTGAAGCGTTTCCAACTGGAACCTTCCCAGAAACCACTGGACTTCCTGGGTGAGAGCCCCGATTCACGTTTGTTATTAATGTCCGATGCCGACTTTCCACGTTTCGAAGTTGTATTCGGTGGCAACGATGCATACCGTGAAACACTGGTGGTGGATGCCGAAGAGTTTATCGGTGTTAAAAGCTACAAAGCCAAAGGAAAACGCCTGACAACGTTTGAGGTTGAAACCATCAATGAGCTTGAACCTATCCGGTTTAACGCCCCTGCTCCTACCTCTTCCAACGATGAAGGATCGGAGGATGATGACAACAATGAGGGTGGTGAGAACAGTGAAACACCTGAAGATATCGAACTGAACGGAGAAACGGGCATTGAAGAGGAGTATGAAGACATCATAGATCCGGAAGTCCCTGCCAAACCCGTTGAGCCGGATACTTCCATTCCGGAACCTACTCCGGCAAAACCTGTCAAACCAAAGAAAGAAAAGCCCCTTAAACCTGCTGAACCGTATACCGATTCGGAAGGTGAGATTATTGATAACAAGAAAATCAAGGATGATATCACAGGGCAACTGAACCTGTTCGACTAAAATCCGCAATATTTCTATTCATAAAAGTCCGGAAAGTCAATTGATTTTCCGGACTTTTTCACATCCTGCCCTGTATCATCTCTCCATCACCTCTTTTAGGTTATCCCATAGATATCCCATAGATGTCCCATAGATATCCCATAGATATCCCATATCATTAATAGGGTGGGACATCTATGGGATATAGGTGGGTCAACTATGGAACAGCAGTAGAAAAAGAAAGACCGGGTGATGGAGATAAATAAATAATTGATAATTAATAATTGGCAAAGTGCTGAAAAGTAAACTATTGTATAAGAACAAGTATATAATTAAATATCTGCGATTACTTTTATAGAACAGGACAATATTTTCAGAAGCCCGTGCAATTGAAATGGATATTCCTAAAACTCCTCCCTAAAAACGGACAGTTTATAATTATTTTTAATATATGTGTTGTGTTTTGTGAGCAATTGTGAAATTATTGATATATTTGCAGGGTGTTGAATGAGAGAAGAACGGAGAATAAGTATGGAGAACATTTTAAACATTCATCAAAACGAAAAACACAGTTCTGCAGGAGATTTCAGACTTAGAAATACATTGGTGAGCATTTAACAGCTTTTGTTTCAACAAATGATCAAGACCCATAGCCACAGTCTTTATCAATAATTTTAAAAAGAAAATATTATGAGTAAACACATTCCGCCGTCTTTAAATGCGAAATCTTTTCATTGCCCACATTGTGGAGTATTATCTGAACAAACTTGGTCTGGAGAAATTCAATGTAATTATAATCAACAGTTTCCAAATGGTCAGATACTTAGAGATTCTTACTTTCTCCAAAAAACATCAATATCAAAATGCAAACATTGTGATTTATTCTCGCTCTGGATAGACCAGAAAATGGTTTATCCATCAACTGGAAATGTTGAAATGGCAAACAATGACTTGCCAGACGATATAAAGAATGATTATAACGAAGCAAAAGATATTGTAAACATCTCACCTCGTGGTGCAGCAGCATTATTAAGGTTAGCAGTACAAAAACTTTGTATCCATTTAGGCGAAAAAGGGAAAAATATAAATGATGACATTGAAAATTTAGTAAAAAAAGGATTACCGAAGACAATGCAGCAAGCACTTGATAGTGTTAGAGTAATTGGAAATAACGCTGTTCACCCAGGAACAATTGACTTGAATGATAATATCGAAGTTTCATTTGCTCTATTTGGATTTGTAAATATTATTTGCGAAATGCTTATAAGTCAACCAAAAAAAGTTGAAGAGTATTATTTAAAACATATTCCAGAAGGAATAAGAAAAAAAATTGAGGAGAGAGACAGTTAAGCCTCAATTTGTTGAATATTCTTCGATTGATAATTATTTATTAGAATGACTTTAATTTCCAAAAGAGAATAATTAATCTTCAAAATAAATTCTATAATAACTAATAAATCAATCTCATTTGAGCAAACTCTTAATATTATAGATCCAATAATACATCCATTTTCACCTAACCCTCTTTCAACAGATATGTTATGAATATTTCTTTACTTCTATCATGGGTTTTGAATTTAAAATTGACTAAAACACTAAAGAAAAAAAACTATTGCGAATAAACTTCATTGGCACTTCGTGGCTAACATGTTCAAATAGGTTTTCACCTGCAAAGGAATATTCCATATTATAATAACCAATAAAGTACACAAAATAATATTTATAAAATAATAAAAAGCAAAAATATGAATGGAACAGAATTAGATGAAAATTTGCAAAAATTATTGAGCCATATAGACTCAATAAATGACACTTTACCTATGACATTAGTACTGTTAACGCCATATCAAAAAAAAGCAAACGAAAAGCTTCAAGAATTTATTAAAGAAAACGTAAAAGAAGTTGAAGATAATAATGGTCAGAAATCAATTTCTATCAAATATGAACATTTTAAATTTTTCCAACAATTATCAAAAAATACTTATACTTCACAACTTGCATCAAAAATAATACCTGAAAGTTTATTTGTATCGTTAATATCACAATATGATGCATTTCTAAATAGGCTTTTGAAAATTATATTTAATATTCGACCAGAATATATAAATAATTCAGATAGAGAATTGATTTTTTCACAGTTAATTGAGTTTAAAACAATTGAAGATGCAAGAGAATTCATAATTGAAAAAGAAGTAGAAACTATTTTACGAAAAAGCCACAGTGAGCATTTTGATTACTTAGAGAAAAAGCTATCCATTCCCTTAAGAGAAAATTTACCAATATGGCAGAATTTCATTGAAATAACAGAAAGACGGAATTTGTATGCCCATTGCGATGGAATTGTTTCTAGCCAATATCTCAAAGTATGTAAAGACAATAATTGTGAAATTGAAGGCATTGAATTAAACCAAAAATTAAATGTTGATTTAGATTATCTAAATCAAACTTATAAATGTATTTATGAGTTATGTGTAAAATTGACTCATACAATTTGGAGAAAATTAATTAAAGAAGATTTGGAAAATGCAGACAACCGACTTAATAATATTTGTTATGATTTAATAAATTCAAACCAATTTAAACTTGCAGACATTCTACTAGACTTCGCATGTAAACAAAATAGACATTTTAATGAGTCTTCTAAGAATTTTTTAATTGTAAATAAATCACTTTCTCAATATTTGCAAGATAATAAAAAGAATGCAAAAATTATAATTGAGAGTAAAGATTGGAGTGCTAGTAGCGACAATTTTAAATTAGCCCATCTAGTTCTAACTGAAGAACATGAAGAATCATACAAATTAATGAAGAAAATAGGAAATAAAGGAGAAGTTGAAAAAGGGAGTTATAAAACATGGCCACTATTTTCCAGATTGAGAAAAGAACTGAGATTTAAAGAAACATTCCTCGAAATTTTTCATGAAGAATATTCAATCCTCGAAAATCCAAAACGGCCTGTACAAGAACTAATTGAAGAATTAAATCAAGAAAAACCTATACTTAAAATAAACACAAAAAAAAAGAAAAAGGAACAACCAGTATAAAACTATCTTGACCTTACATTTTTTACGTTATTTGCTCAGAACACCTCTGTCTTTTGTAGAGATGCATAATGGGCCTCAACCAAAATAAATTATTGAAAGTGAAAAGTTAAAGTATATTTCGTCGGTTATGCTCTGCAAATGGGACATCACATACACCAGGTTCTAAAATGTTTATTGACTTAGTTGTCACTTATCAGGTCTTCGTTTTGGGTTAAGTTTGAAATGGAAACAGGAAAGCAACCTAATTGTATGCTCTTCTTCGTTTATAGTATAAAAGAGTGAATACGGGAATATATTGAGTGGTATAGTCCTGACATTTTTATAGCAAATCCTGAAATGTGGTTGTAAGGATAAAATAGCGTATGCTTCATTGAGTGATGAAATGAAATCCACGGGAGCATCGGAGCTGCGAATCAGATAATAATCAATTGCCTCTTCAATTTCCTTTTGAGCGCGTGGTGAAATAATAATCTTATAAACCATATTTATCTTTCAACCGATCATTAGATTCATTTAATGTATAATACGTTGCTTCGTCTTCTTTTAAACGATCATCCAACAAGGCTTTCATTTCATTCGAAAGTTTAATATCGTCTTCATTCTCTTTCACGATAATGGTTATTGGTTTTGATTTGAACGTTGCTTTAATGGTATCCAGTATCTCGGTTGATAAATCCTGAGCTGATAGGAAATGATAGGTAGTTTGCATATTCAAACATTTAATAATGAATAATTAATGAGACGCTATTAATTGATAATCGATCAAATGATCCGATCTCTCAATTAACAACTGCTTTTGCCTTTATAAAACAAATAGAAAATAAATATGTTGCAAAAATAATGTATTACAACAATATAACAATGATTCATAGTTAAAATCATTAATTATTCATTTTTAGACGAAACATAATTTTGTTATCAGGAGATACGACTTTTATAAACTAATTTTATAAAACACTCTTACTGTTAAAATTAGTTTGTACTTTTGGAGCGAATAAAGCCTGCTTTTAGATTGCAATTACTTAGAATACAAGACTTGGAATTGCAACAACAGGCATGACCATTTAATATTTGAAATGGCTATTATAAATCTGGCGTAACAGGGAAATTGAAGAAGTGTTCATTGTAAACAATTTACTACTGAAAATAAATAACCCAAGAAAAACAACCCTATGGAAGAAGAAATAACAAAACATTCGAAGAGAATCTACAAAACCTTGAAGAGTTCCAAAAACCAATTTACCGATAGACTAAAAGAGGTATTTATAGAAATCTTTATAATTGTTTTTTCAGTGACACTTTCTATCTGGTTGCATAGCCGTAGTCTGCACAGTCACCAGCAAAAAGAGACGACCGAGTTTTTAGCCGACTTAAAAGATGATTTGAATAAAGATCGGGTAAATATGGCCGAAAAAGAAACACTAATGGCCGAAACAATTAAACAGTATAACTATCTGAAAAATCTTACGGAAGAACGCATCGACAGCTTAACGAACAAAAAAGCAGGAATTGATATTGGTGTGGCTTTTGTTATCCGCAAAACAAATAACGGCAATTACGAGGGTTTTAAATCAAGCGGCAAGATCGGATATATTGAAAACAAAAAACTCAAAAAATTAATCCTGGATTATTATCAGGAAAGTATCCCTTCCATTGAAGAAACAGAGAAATATTTCAACCTACGATTGGGTAAAATCGAAGATTTGATATACCAGGATAAAGATAAAAAGAAAAAATTCTTAGACCCTGTACTTAAAATGACTTTCGAAGTGGTGATACAAACAGCAAAAAACAACAAAAACAATTACATTTCTATTTCTAAGGATGCAAAAGAAATCATCTCAGAGATTATTAAAGAAGAAAAGAAGTAACGACGAATGACAGCATTCTAAAAGACAATTGAATAGTTTTCAATATCAAAGGAAACTCTTACCGGTTAATAGCAAAATTCAATTTTGAGAAACAATTGATTTTATACGATTTGTAGGAGCGCACGAAGAATATGATAAAATAAATGCAAACACAATTTAATAGTTATACGTGAATAAGTGGCTCCATGAAGTTTAACAGAGGCTATTACTCATTTACAATTATATCTATGAACATACAACCTATAAAATCAGAATCGGATTATCGAAATGGATTAAAAAGACTTGAAGTCATTTTTGATGCAGCTACAGGTTCTCCTGAAAGCGATGAAGCCGATGTGCTTTCATTGTTGATTGATGAATATGAAAAGAAACATTACCTGATTGAAGCGCCCGATCCTATTGAAGCGATTAAAATCAGAATGGAAGAAATGCATTTAAAGCAAATTGATTTAGTGCAAGAAATTGGAGGAGCTAACCGGGTTTCTGAGGTACTCAATCGAAAGCGCAAATTGACTGTAGATATGATCCGCAAACTTACTGCGAGGCTAAATCTTTCACCTGGGATTTTAATAAATGATTATCAATTGTCTGCAAAATGATGAACCAAATAATCAAATAAGGTACGACAAATAAAACATAATGAAGTTTACAACCGGGTGAAGTTGTAAACTTCTTTTATTTGGGCTTTATCATAGAATTGAGTAATTTTGTATTTCTTACAAATTCAGTTGTTCTGCAGCAAAGAAACTGTAGGCTGGATGATATTGAATACACATACAAATAATGAAAAGACTTTTAATTGCATTACCGTTGATAGCATGTTGGTGTACCTGCGTTTTTGGAGCATTGCCGGTAGATGTAGCAGAAAACACCCTGAAAGTAAACGGGAAAAGTGAAGAGGTATTTTATTACGGATTTGCAGCAGGTGATGAACTGGTGTTTTCGTTCAAAGAAGTACATGGATGGTCGTTGAAAGAACTGGAAATCAGCGAACTCCCTTCGTCAACTAAGTTTATGGATTACAAGGTAAAGAGGATTGAGAACAAGACTTTGCATATTCCGCGGACGGGCATATATAAATTCCGATTTACCAACCCGGCAAATACTGCACGAATTTGTAAGATAAAGATTCAACGCATACCGGCAGGTTCAGGCACCATGGATTTCAATTCATCGGTTTACTGGCACTCTGTTCAGGACACAAGCTATATACCGACGCAGGAAAGGTTCCTGATGAAAAAGGACACAGTAGCCCGGACACTGGTGGAACGAATTACAAAAGTGAACTCATCGAACCTGATAACCGGCAGGTCAAAAACAGACCTGATAGACTTCACCTTGCCCACAGGGACTATATCGTGGAGCTATTATATCGGAGTTGGGACAGAAGGGCAGAAAGCATTTGTCAAAGCAAAAAGGGGGTTTTTAAATTCAGCTGCCTGTGTAGCGTCACATATCCCGGGATACGGCACCATGGCGGCACTGGCACTCTATGGTTTCAATGCATTCAGCCTGATTCAGGGAGAGGATAATGTGAAGTTCTGGTTTATAGATGATGAAATCAATGCCTCCCTGTTTAAATTCGGAAAGAAATTCAGGAGTTTCAAACAAGGTGATGTACTCAATGATGCTACTCAGTTGAAAAAACCACTCACAGGGAAAATATACCTGGGACTTGTGAATGACAACCTGATTGAAACGATCAATGTAACAGTATCGGTAACTGCCATTGTGGTCACCGAACAAAACACGTTGCAAAATAACAAAATCATGAGGATCACCACCAGAGAAGAAGCGTATCTGAAGAATTAGTATATTGACCCCTCCTCTTATTTGAAACGATTTGAGTTTTTTCACTAATTTATCAGTATTATAAAATCAACAAAATACAACATTTATTTATTGTATTTTGAGAAAATGCGATTACTTTTACATATTCATTTTAAACTCATTATCAGTATAAAAACAGTAACTGTAATCATGAACGAAAGGGAGCTTCGAAAATTTGAATCTTTCAAAGAAGCAGAAAAGATTGTAGGTGGAATAAAGCGTGGTCTTAAAGAAGTAAAACAATCAAAAGATGGTAAAATTCAATTGAAATCTGCTCGCCAACTAGCCGATGAAATTTGAAGTTACTATAGAATTTGAGAAGTCATTAAAAAGGTTATCAAAGAAATATAAATCTTTAAAAGATGATTATATTCAGTTTCTGAACGAGCTGGAGAAAAATCCTTTTATAGGAGATGAAATAATCGAAAATTGTAGAAAAGCACGAATAGCAATAAAAAGCAAAGGTAAAGGTAAAAGTGGAGTCGGACGTGTTATTTTTTATTATGAGATAGTGAACGACAAAATAATCCTTCTATATATTTACGATAAAAATGAGTTGGAGAGTGTAAAAGACGACTTTATCCGATATTTATTACAATCATTTAAATAGCCTGCTTAATTTTAGCAGGCTATTTTGATAATAGATCCGCTGCGCTGTTTACAACGATTAGTCGGGTGAGAGAATCTGTATATTGTTTCAATCAACATATAGGCATTACAGAAAAATTTCCTTAATTTTGCACCCTGTTTCAAACCCTTCAAACATTTCAAACTCTTAAACTATTCAAACTAACATAATCATGGCAAAAGAATTTAATTATCAGGAACCGTTTCCACTTGGAAAGGACAAAACAGAGTACTATCTGCTTACCAACGAGCATGTTTCGGTATCGGAATTTGATGGACAGGAAGTGCTGAAAGTAGAACCGGAAGCATTGACAAAACTGGCACGTGCTGCCATGCGCGATTGCTCGTTCCTTTTACGCCCCGCACACCAGGAACAGGTAGCAAAGATCCTTGCTGATCCACAGGCCAGTGAGAACGACAAATATGTGGCACTGACCATGCTGCGCAACGCAGAAATCGCTGCCAAAGGGATATTGCCTTTCTGCCAGGATACAGGTACAGCCACCGTTTATGCCAAAAAAGGAAATAACGTCTTTACAAATGGTACCGACGAAGAAGCATTATCGAAGGGTATCTACGAAACTTATACAGAAGAAAACCTTCGCTACTCACAGAATGCTGCATTGAACATGTACGACGAAGTGAATACAGGAACCAACCTACCGGCTCAAATTGACCTTGTGGCCAGCCACGGAAACGAATACAAGTTTCTGTTTATAGCCAAAGGAGGCGGATCGGCCAACAAATCGTACTTATTCCAGGAAACAAAAGCTTTGTTGAATCCTGTATCGCTGGAGAAATTCCTGACAGAGAAGATGAAGACACTGGGAACTGCTGCATGCCCTCCCTACCACATTGCATTCGTGATTGGCGGTACATCAGCTGATGCCTGTATGAAAACAGTGAAACTGGCATCCACCAAATACTACGATGAACTTCCTACCGAAGGAAATGAACTGGGACAGTCGTTCCGCGATGTGGAAATGGAAGCAAAAATCCTGAAAGCATCACAGGAATCGGGCATTGGTGCTCAGTTTGGGGGTAAGTATTTTGCTCACGATATACGCATTGTCCGTTTATCACGTCATGGTGCTTCCTGCTTTGTAGGCATGGCAGTATCGTGTTCCGCCGATAGGAATATCAAAGGAAAGATCAACAAAGACGGTATCTGGGTTGAAAAAATGGAAGATAATCCGGGTCGTTTAATACCTGCCGAATTGAGAAACCAGGGTGAAGGCAATGCTGTAAAGATTAACCTGAACCAACCCATGAAGGAAATTCTGGCTACCTTATCGAAATATCCTGTTTCTACACGTCTATCATTGAACGGCACCATTGTTGTAGGACGTGACATAGCACATGCCAAACTGAAAGAACTTCTTGATTCGGGTAAACCGCTGCCTCAATATGTAAAAGACCACCCGATATACTATGCAGGACCTGCTAAGACACCGAAAGGAATGGCCTCCGGTTCATTTGGCCCTACCACAGCCGGCCGTATGGACTCGTACGTGGATTTGCTTCAGGAAAACGGAGGTAGCCTGATCATGATTGCCAAAGGCAACCGTACACAACAGGTAACCGATGCCTGCCAGAAACATGGTGGTTTCTACCTGGGATCTATTGGAGGTCCTGCAGCCATACTTGCTGAACAGAACATCAAGAAGGTGGAATGCCTGGAATATCCAGAGTTAGGAATGGAAGCAATCTGGAAGATTGAAGTAGAAAACTTCCCTGCATTTATTCTGGTAGATGACAAAGGGAATGACTTCTTCAAGCAAATAAAACCAATTATGGCCTGCTGAGAGGCTTGAAGAATAAGAAATCTTCCACTGATTCCACTGATATTCACAGATTGTTATTTCTGTGGAAATCAGTGGAATCAGTGGAAGATTCTTTTTTATGTCACTCTATACTTTAATTCAGCTTTAACCGGATTCCGATATTAGCACTTGTTCCCGGCTGGGTTAAGCCACCGTAATCAGCATAGTCGGCATTCAGGATATTATTGACGTCGGCATAAATATCAAATTTCTTATGCGACCAGTTTAACCGTCCATCGAGCATACAGTAAGGAGTGAAATTTTTGATGATGGAAGCAGCACCATACACCTTATTAGCATCATACGTTCCCGAACGGTCTAAATAGGCCACTTTCCAAGAAGCGGATAAATTCCGCAGGACAGAATGATCAATGGATACAACAATTTTATGTTTCAGATAATCCAGCGCATATTTGGAAATAAAATCACCTGTACTTTTATCCATTTGTAAATATGAATAATTTACACCTAATTTCCGTACAAAGAATTGATGAAAATAATATTCAGCCGAGATATCGGCACCCAAAGCATTGATATTTGTCAGGTTTTGGCTTATCCATCCTGCAGTAGGAGTTGGCTTAACCCAATCGATTACATTCTGGCCCATCCTGTAGTAGCCTACAACATCTAGCTTCCAGTTCTGTTTAAGGATCTTAGTCCCAATTTCCAATGTTTGTGAATGCTCAGGTTTTAAATCCGGGTTTGCAGTATGCTGTGGCCCAATATAGTACAGATCGGTAAATGTAGGAAGACGAACGGCTGTATTGGCATCCGCAAATACCCGGACATGATCGTTGATCGAATATGCCAGGTCAAAACCTCCGAATGTATTTAGCCCGTAAGAGGAAGTATAGGTAGAAGCAACACCCAATGAAAAATACCACCTTTTAAGGTTCAGGGTTTGGTCAATATATCCTGTTGAGAGCAGGCGGTTAGCCTCATGCGTAAAAAAACCTTTTGTTTCAAGTGTTGCACGCATTGAATCGATCGGTGTTCCAAGCACATTGCTGAAGATATGTTCATTGCGCATGTCAACACCAAGCGTGGTTTTTCCCAACTTAGAAAGATAAGCAGCAGTGGCTTTTCCACCAGTCACATCGGTTAAGTGATAGTTCCAACCTGCCGGTTTATTAAAGTCGAGTTCAAAACGATCGTGATGCCTGCGCCAGTATGCCTGGGCAGAGTATTCAAATTTACCTTTGTTCATTGACCAGTTCAGGGCAGTCAGAAAGGTCTTTGTGTTTTCATATTGATTCGGGAAAGCCAGGGAATAAAACCCACCTGCACCGAAAGCTTTTAATTGTGCTGCCAGTTGCAAATCAAATGTTCCGGCATTCGTTGTTTTCAATGCCGATTGAACGAATGCACTTGACATATCAAAATCTGTATTCGTTGTATACCCACTGCTACTTTTATGGGACAAAGATGCAAAGGTATGAAAGCGGTCTGTCCCAAAGCTTCCAGAAACAGACTGTGCGAAATAATTAAAACTTCCAACCGTCAGTTCGGCATTCAGGGCATGCTTCTCCCTGTTCTCTGTCACGATATTAATAGCACCGCTAAATGCATTTGGACCCAATACTCGGGCGGAAGAACCTTCCAGTATTTCAACACGGCTAACATCCGACAGATTAAGTGGAATATCGAGGTTGAAATGGCCCGTTTGAGGGTCGGTGATATTAATTCCGTTCAGTAATACCAACACCTGATCGAACGAGCCACCACGAACAGATATATCGGCCTGGGTGCCATTTGTACCCCGCTGGCGTATATCCAACCCTGTCACATAGTCAAGCAACTGATCAATACTTTGTACAGGTGTTCGGGCAATTTCCGCTTTATCCACAACAGTGAGCACTCGTCCCATTTCGGAATAGAGTTTATTCCGGTTTGCATTTACCTGTAATTCGGAAAGGTTTACAGCCAATGAATCAGTTTTCTTCTGGCTTCTGATAGTTTGCAACGATAAAAAAAATAACGAACAAAGAATAAAAGTTTTTTTCATACTGAATAAAATAAAAATACGGTTGAGATGAGACAAACTCACTTCAACCGTACTGATTAATAAAATAAATATAGGTAACCTGATGGCACGCAGCGGCACTGTCAGATGAATTCTCAATTAAAGTAACTTCTTGAATAAGATGGATGGTAGCTTCCAGTTCCATTAATTCACTCAACTTATCAGGCGATTCAGATTCACCGGCATCAATACAACTTGCAGCTTTAGATATACCTATCGCTTTTTGCATCGACTTATCTGAAATGGAAACCGCCACACAACCAATTGTCACAGCACATGCCAAGCTGCAAAACATAGCATACCCCGCCCTGCTCCAGCGACGGAAGCGAATGGATGAGGAGGCTTTGATGTTTTTTGTTTTCACTCGAATTGCTGGGTTGACTGTTATTTGAAGGCGCAAAAGTAACCAAAATACTTTAAACGGATATACTTCTAATAAAAAAAGGTATTTCTGTTTTCAGAAATACCTTTTTAATATACTTATTTGCAATTTATTGACGTAAGAAATTTTTCCTGTTTAATTTACCGGTCCAGACATCGGAGAATGTTGTAGAACCTGATTTCCCTCCAATAATAAAAATTCTGTTTGACTGAAGAATCTGACCCTTCAAGGCAGGTGATTGCACTCCTTTTAATTCCAATGGCTTAAAGACTACGACAGATTGATAGTTACGTGCTGCATAACCTGCAGGAAGGAAATTACGAAGGGTATCAGGCACCTGCCAGCTTAAGCCTTCATCTTTTGAAACCCTGTAATAATTTTTGGTTGCCTTATCAGTCCTGTTTCCAAAAACCAACAATTTGTTATCATACGAAATTACTGAGGCGCCTATAGACAATGTGTCCAATGAATGGTTTTCCAGACTAAAATCAACCCAATAAACCCCATCTTCCGAGCTCCAGTTATTTTTCAATGGAATACCTGCAGTTGAATATCCTCCCAATACCAGCACCTTTGGTTTCCCAGTTGAAGTATTGAATGATACTGAAGCAAAATCTTTCACTGGAAAATTAGCAGGAATTGTGCCAGTTGTCATATCTGTATTTAAAAAATTCCCGTCAGTTGAAATTGAGAAATGATAACTGCCATCTGCTGTTGACTGAACAACTGCCCAGAGCTGACCATTAAGAACATAAAGAAGCGATTTGAATGTGTAATTGGTAACTGATTTTTTAGTCCAGGTCAACCCATCTGTTGAAGAGTAGATGTTTGTTCCATCCTGGGTTAAAAAAAGTTTCCCATTGAATTGTATCATGTCATTCAACGGTGTATTAACAGGTAAACCGGTGACTGTAGCCGAAGCCCAGTTGGATCCATTATTTGAGGTGTACAGGTAGGCATTTGAACCATCATTTGAATAGTAATACAAAATATCATTCAGAATAACGGTTTTTTGACTAGTTACATTGGCAGATGCATTCAAATTATCAGAGGCTTTATTCCAAAGATACAATTCGGGATCAACTTTATGTACATTTACAGTTACAGTATAATCTTTATATGCTTTATGATCTGCAGCATAATTTGCAGCATAATTTCTTAAACCAATTGACTGCCTGAAGTCAATGGTATCTTTTCCTGAACCTGAAACAATTGCAGAATCCTTTTTATATTTATAGCCACTTTTAAACCTCAATATTGTTCCCGCTGAACTTGCAAAGCTAAAAGTAGGATAAACACTGTCGACACGTGTTTTATACGGTAACGAGTCAACATTTATAATTGTATCGCCAACCAATGTAAATACAGCAGTACTTAAATAAGGAATACTGTCATTAGCTGCAAAGGTCAGGGAGACAAAGCTTGGATCACTTGACGTTACTGTCACAGTGGTTGTATTTAAACACGAACTAAGTAAAATGATAGAAGAGATTGAAAATATTAGCCTGAACTGATTGAATTTCATAAATACAAAGTTTTTTTGAACGGACAAAGTTAAAAACATTTTAGGTCATCTTTAGTGCACTTCCTAAGATTTATTGTTTTTTATCATTAAAAATGAGATTTTTGGGAGAAAGTAAAATGAAATAATTTATAAATTGAAGATACACTCAAAATTCAGTATGAAAATATATCTATTTTAATTCAACCATTACCGGACAATGATCAGAATGAACCGCATCTGAAAGTATTGCGGCTGACTTTAATTTTTCACGAAGTGATTCACTCACCCAATGATAATCTATACGCCAACCGGCATTCCGTGAACGGGCAGCTCCAAGGTAACTCCACCAGCTATATTGCTCGGGACGTTGATCAAAAACACGGAAAGAATCGACCATGCCGGAAGCTTCATATTGATCAAGCCATTCACGCTCTTCAGGCAGAAACCCTGAAACCCCTTTCTGTCTTTCAGGATGATTTATATCAATGGGTTTGTGGCAGATATTATAATCTCCGCATACAACTATATTAGGCCTGGTCTTTCGTAAATCAGCAATAAATGGTGCAAAAGCTTTTAAAAATTCCATTTTCAATGCCTGCCGTATTTCACCCGATGAACCGGAAGGAATATAAACACAAACAACTGACAAATCACCAAAATCGGCACGGATAACTCTTCCTTCAGAATCAAAACCTTCATGTTGCATGCCAATAACAACGTTGTCTGGAGCAATACGGCTTAATATGGCAACACCGCTATATCCTTTTTTCTCTGCCGAATGAATGTACGATGTATATCCCAGTTTTGCAAAAAGCATTGTGTCAATCTGATCCGGCTGAGCTTTAGTTTCCTGCAGGCATAGCACATCAGGATTTTCCATCTGAAGCCATTCAGTAAAATTCTTATTTAGTGCAGAACGAATCCCGTTCACGTTGTACGATATAATTTTCATTGATTTGCCTTTTTTACTTGTTTAAATAATTCAGATGCAAACACAAAATCATTCAGTGCTTCATTATGGACATGAAAAATATCTTTATTATTTCCTTGCCATGTCTTTTCACCGTTTTCTATAAAAATAATATTTTCACCTATCTCCATGACCGAGTTCATATCATGCGAATTAATTATGGTTGTAATTCCAAAAAGATGGGTGATTTCATGGATAAGTTTATCAATAATGAGCGATGTTTTAGGGTCCAGCCCTGAATTTGGTTCATCACAAAACAAATAAGTTGGCTGAAGGGCAATGGCACGGGCAATGGCAACTCTTTTTTGCATACCTCCACTAATTTCGGATGGAGCTAAACCGAATGCCTTTTCTTCAAGATTCACTTGTTTCAGGCAGAAATAAGCGCGTTCGGTCATTTCTTCTTTTGAAGTTTGAGAAAACATCTCCAGTGGATACATTACGTTTTCCAATACCGTCAGTGAGTCGAAAAGTGCTGAACCCTGAAACAACATACCTACTTCACGCCTTAAAATCCGGATATCCTTCATCTTCATATCCGGCAAATTACGTCCATCGTATTCAATACGTCCTTTATCAATGCGGTGTAGTCCTATAATGCTTTTCATTAATACCGTTTTCCCTGAGCCGCTCTGACCAATAATCATGTTGGTTTTGCCTGTTTCAAAAACAGCAGATACATTTTTCAATACCTGATTTCCGTCAAAAGATTTATCTACATTTTTTACTTCTATCATTTTATCTTTTAATGAAATTAATTCAACATTAGACTGGTAATAAGGATATTGAAAAACAAAACAAGGATACTTGCATTTACAACTGCATTGGTACTGGCTTTACCTACATCCAAAGCACCCCCATATGCATAATACCCGTAAAATGATGCAACTGAAGCAATAATAAAGGCAAAAAACAATGATTTAACGACAGAGTAGAACACATAATAAGGAACAAAGGCATACTGGATACCTGATAAATAATCACCTGTAGTAATAATAGTTGTAAGTAGCCCAACACCATAGCCACCTATTAAACCCAGGGCCATACTGAATATCACTAAAAAAGGCATCATGACAACAAAAGCAACTATTTTAGGTAAAATCAAATAACCTGCTGAATTTACCCCCATAATTTCAAGTGCATCAATTTGTTCCGTAATTCGCATGGTACCAATTTCAGATGCAATATTTGACCCTACCTTACCCGCTAAAATCAAACACATGATGGTGGAAGAGAACTCAAGTAACAATGTATCCCTGGTCACCAGGCCGGTAGTATAACTGGGCAATAAAGGATTCGCTGAATTTAATTTAGTTTGCATGGTCATAATTGCACCAATGAAAACAGAAATAATGATCACAATTGGTAAAGATTGCAACCCTAGCTTTTCCAGCTCTTTGGGAAATTGTCGAAAGAACATTCTTCGGCTGTCAGGCAAAACCAAGACCCGTTTCATTAGCAAAATATATTTGCCGGTATCATTTAATAAACTCATGATGAATAATTAAGGAGTTAGGAATAAGTTATTAGTATAACACATTAAAACAGGAAATAAAATCTCAACTGGGAAATATACTTTCATTCAAAAGTGCAAATATACTCATTTTTTGAATAACATTAAAATGGCTAAAAAGTTGAAAAGAGTTTATTTTTCAATGATTGTATATCCGTCAATAAAAAAAGAGGAAACAATAGTTCCTCTTTTTCATATCGCTTAAACAGTTTTTAAATCCTTTGATACAAGAATCTCAAAAATGTCAGTCTTTTAGTTTATTTATTCACAACATCAACCGGTAAGGTTTGACGGATATCCTTTGAAGAAGACCCGATCATAATAATAAATTTCCCGGGTTCAATATCCCAGGCTTGGGTTTTATCGTTGAAGAAAGCCCAGTCCTTTACAGGCAAATTAATTTCCACCTCTTTGCTCTCGCCGACTTCAACCATGACTTTGGAAAATGCCTTCAATTCCTTCAGTGGACGAAGCACGGAGGATTTTACATCCGAGATATAAACCTGTGCAGCTTCAGCACCTCTTACCTTTCCTGTATTTTTCAGGGAGAAGGTGAGTTTTACAGTTTCAGTTCCGACATATGAGGTCTTATCGGTTTTAATTTTACCATATTCAAATGTGGTATATGACAACCCATGCCCAAAAGCAAATAACGGAGTTATTTTCCTGGTATCGAACCAGCGGTAACCGACAAGGATATCTTCCATGTACTTTTCTTTTCCATTGTCACCCGGATAGGATTCCTTGCCAAAAGATTGTGCAGCATTATCTTCTAGCTTCTTAGGGAAAGAAAATGGTAACTTACCGGAAGGATTCACTTCCCCGGTGATCACGTTTGCCATCGCAGTCCCTGCTTCAGAACCAAGATACCAGCCTTGAAGAATAGCCGGCACTTCATTTACCCACGGCATGGCTACTGCATTACCACTGTTCAGAATTACCACCACATTTTTATTGACCGTCAACAACGCAGTGATAAGTTTATCCTGATCAAACGGCAGATCCAACGACTTACGATCACCCCCTTCACAATCCTGGTTATGATTCTTATTCAGTCCTCCGACGAACAAAACAACATCAGCATTTTTAGCTACTTCTACAGCGGCTGACAATAAAGAATCAGCATTTAGCTTAGAAGCTGCTTCACGCCCATAGTCTGATTTACCGGAAGCATAACCCCTGGAATAGAAGATATGATCTGCACCGTATTTCTTGATCAACCCCTGTAAAGGTGAAACTTCATAAGCCACTTTCAACGAAGAGGAACCTCCCCCGATAGTAAGGCTACGGGTAGCATTCTCTCCGATTACAGCAATCTTTTTATACTTTCCTACTGCTATTGGGAGAAGTTGCCTGTCATTTTTCAATAACACGATTCCCTGTTCTGCAATCTGACGGGCTGCATCTGAATGTTCAGGACTTACGAATTTACCAAATGGACGGTTGGCACTCATGGTCGTACGAAAAATAAGTTTTAAGATCCGTCTTACTTTGTCATTCAGGAGTTCTTCACTATATTTCCCTGACTTTAATCCTTTTAAAAATGGATTTGCCAGGTAATATTCAGCATATGTTGAAGTGGCTTTCGATGTTAAACCGTTTGTAGAAGTTCCCATTTCAAGGTCAAGGCCGTTATTCACAGACTGGTCTGAATTATGAACACCACCCCAGTCACTGATGACAACTCCGTCAAAAGCCCATTCACCTTTCAGAATTTTGTTCAATAACAAATCATTGTGACAGCAATGTTCTCCCCTGAACTGATTATAAGACCCCATGATGGACCATGCTTTTCCTTCCACAACGGCTGCTTTGAATGCCGGGAGATATATTTCACGTAGTGCACGGTCGCTTACCTCGACATCAATCGTCATTCTGTTGACTTCCTGGTTATTTAATGCAAAATGCTTTACACAGGCAGATACTCCATTTTGTTGTACACCCTGGATATACGGAACAACCATACGGGAAGAAAGATACGGGTCTTCTCCCATGTATTCAAAATTACGTCCGTTGAGTGGCGTCCTGTAGATATTGACACCCGGTCCTAACAGTACTGTTTTATTACGGTAACGTGCTTCTTCCCCGATAGACTGTCCGTAAATCAATGACATTTGAGGGTTAAAGCTTGCTGCCAGGCAAGTTAAAGCCGGAAATGCCGTACACGAATCATTCGTCCACTTAGCACCCGACCATTCATCCCAGAACACTTCTTCACGTAAGCCGTGAGGGCCATCATCGGTCCATACTTCAGGTATTCCCAGACGTGGTACCCCTTTGGAACTAAACTTAGACTGGGCATGACACATGGCCACTTTTTCTTCCATTGTCATTTTTGACAAAGCACTTTCAATTCGCTTGTCAATGGGTTGGTTGACATCTAAATAAATTTCTTTCTGACCATTCACTGTACCAAAACAAAAAATAATACAGAATAAAGTGATAGTTATAATACTGTTTTTTTTCATTTTTATTAATTTGATTAATTCGAATTTTTATTCATTGGTTGTTCTATATCAACCGGCACTAAGTAATCGTAGATATTTAATGAACTATTTTTAAATCTCCAAAAGCCTATATTTCAGCGTCCTGTTAATTATTAATTTTTAATTATTAATTATTTCAGGTTGTACATCTGACATCCGGCCATTAAAAAGGCTCCGACTCCGTAGACTTCAGTCATGTCGGCAGTTACACTCTTAGGATCGGCACCTATGGGTTGCACCCAGCCGACTTTTCCATCAGGATGCACGGCTGAGTTCAGTGCTTTCCATGCTTTAAGTACAATTGGCCTATACTTTTTCGAAGGAAGAAACCCTCTGTTAATTCCCCAGGCTAACCCGTATGTAAAGAATCCCGAGCAACTCGTTTCCGGCATAGGATAACTTTTAATATCCAATAAACTGGAATGCCAAAAACCTTTTTTATCCTGCAATCCGGCAACCCGTACCATCATTTCCTTGTAAAGTTTGATGTATTTTAACCTGTCTGGATGATTTTCAGGCATATTATCTATGATCAGGCACAACCCGCCAACTACCCAACCGTTACCTCTTCCCCAGAATATCTTTTCTCCATTTGCCTCTTTCCGGGTTTTATAACGTGTATCGCGGTAAAACAGCCTTTGTGACTGATCGTATAAGGTATCATAGGTCACTTTATATTCTTCATTCATAAAATCAAGATATTTTGCGTTTCCGGTAATCCTTGTTGCACGTGCATAAGCCGGAGGTGCCATAAACAAGGCATCACACCAACTCCAACGAGCACTATTCCCGTTACGGGTAAAATCCAGATCTCCGTATGTTCTGTTAGCCAGTACAAAGTCCATTCGTTTCAAGGTGGGCTTTATCATAGCCGAATCCTTGTAATGGTCAAACAACTCAAGGTATAGCTGGCTGACACAGATGTCATCGGCATGAAACAAACTGGGCCCCGGGCTATATGCTTGCTTTTCCCCTACTGACTTTAAAAAATTAAAATACACTTCTTCCTTACTTAACTTTGCCCAATCAAGCATACCCAGGTACATGGCACCATTTGTCCAGGACCACAGTGCATGGGAGTTTTTATATTGGGATCCTGCTTTTACCTGGCCTTCGAAATGTGATAACTGCCAGTCAGCGACCTTCTGCATAGTTTGATAAATTTGTTTTTTGTCAACAGGAGCTTCCGCCATGCTCAACAGGCAAATACAACTGAGAATGAAGGTCAGAAAATTACGTTTCATAAATAATATCGTTACTATTAATTTTATTGCTAATTCTTTCAAACCCTGACAAGTCTCTCCTTCTGAGTTCATCATCCTCTGAAGGATAGTTTCATTGGTTAGGGCAGTAGGCGTATTCCGGCGTAAATTTACGTTAAATATCTATTTCTGTCAAATTTTGGCTGTGTTATTTAAACACTTTTAAAAAACAGCATTATTTAACGGGCAAGGCTGATTAAGTATACAGACTAGATCATCGGGGTACGGGGCTTATGATTTTATTATCTGATGGGTGATGATAAAATCAAAGAAGTAAAAAACAAAGGATTTATTCTATCTACACTTGTAACGATCAATATCATCAGACGATCAGTACTTTCATTGCAATTTATACGTGTTTTCTAAACATATCCGGTTTAATAAATCAAATAAATATGGGCAACATGTAAGTAATTAATAATGAACAATTGTCAGGACACTGAAATGGTAGTATTTGTAGATTAACAAATAGTTAATTAAATATCTACGATTACTTAGGTGTTATCTTAACCTTTCAAGTCAATTAAATCATCAATTCAACCTTCAATTTAAAGCATCTTACTGATTATTAGTCGCTCAGTTTAAATAACAATAAGCCCGAATAATACAAAAAAGACAAAATCGCATCAGTAATATGATTCAATCTTGTCTTTAATAATTTAGAAATTACGTGTCAACATTTCATTTATATTGTTGTTTCAATTCTTCGTACCATTTCTGCATGACAAAGAATGCTTTCTTTTTTTGTCCTTTATCAGAGACCAGTCCCTTGCGGTTAAAATCATCCTGTATATCGCGTAACTGACGGCGTGGTGAACGGAAGTCTTTCAAAATCCACGGGGTTGTACCGGCTAATCCGGGAATACGTTTAAGCATTTTTACACTGCGAATATACAGGTCCTCCTGGTAATCCTCAGAGAATCGGTCGGTCAAAGCGCCTTTCAATCCATACAATGCATCGCCACCAAATTCGGTAACAATTACAGGTTTTTGTTCTGAGAATGTCCAATTCACACGGTCACACTTTTCAGGAAGTCCGTCGTACCAGCCTACATACTGATTGAAACTAAGTACATCCATTACCTTACTCAACTGATCATTCACAGTCATCAGGCCAGGTTTAACTTCTTCCTTTTCCATTGCCGCACCTACCAATCTGACAGGATCAAGTTCACGTGCTTTTGCTGCCAGACGAGTCAGGAAACTTAAGCGCTCATCTCCACGAGGAGTTTCATTCGATATCGACCAGATAATGATATTTGCACGGTTTTTATCACGTGTAATATTGTCTGTAAGCTGAGCTTCAGCATTTTTATAGGTTTCAGGATTGCCCCATTGAATGGTCCAGTAAACGGGTATTTCCGACCATACCATAAGTCCTAAGCGTTCTGCCTGACGAATCATTTGTTCATTATGAGGATAATGGGCCAGACGTACAAAATTGCAACCCATTTCCTTAGCCCATTGCAATAAAGTAATATCTTCTTCTTTGGAATATGCCCGGCCATTGCGGAAGGCAGCCTCTTCATGAATGCAGATTCCACGCAGGAATACCTGTTTCCCATTCAATAAAATCTGAGCCCCTTTTGTTTCAATTGTTCTGAATCCGATTTGATCTGCCATAACTTCTTCATCTACCTTTATGGTCACATCATATAGTTTCGGAATTTCCGGTGTCCAACAGGTTGGTTTCGCTTTTATTTCAAAGGAAGCATATCCGTTAACATCCGGAGTCAATTGTTTTGTGATCTTTAATTCAGGGATTTCAACTTTCACGGTCTTGTTCAATTGTTTCCCATCTAACTGGATCCATCCGGTGATTGTGTTTCTATCCCCCTTTTTAAGCTGTACATAATAATCACGGACAAATGTAGCCGGTGTTTCAATTAAGGTAACCTGACGGGTAATTCCTCCATAGTTCCACCAATCTGAATTAATGGTAGGCACTGCTTCCAACTTACGTTTGTTATCTACTTTAACTACTACCGAGTTTTCACCTGTTTTCAACAGTCCAGTCACTTCAAAGTTAAAAGGCGTAAAACCGCCTATGTGTTTCCCAATTTCATTTCCATTGACAAAAACAATGGCTTCATAATTCACGGCTCCAAAATGAAGGAACACACGTTTATCTTGTATTACTTCGAACTGGAATCTTTTTCTGTACCAAACTGTACCTTCATAATAATAGAGTTCATCGCGCTGTGTATTCCAGTCACCCGGAACATTCAACGTTTTATCTGTAGCAAAATTATACTCTTGCAACAGACTTTTATCAACAACATCTTTGTCAGCCCCGTATCCGCTCTTTAAGGGTAACCGGCGATAATCATAATACCCGTTTTCAAAAGGGTCTACAATGGTTTTCCATATTCCATCCAACGAAGTGGTTTTACGACCTTCCACGTTTATTATCTGGGGTGTGGTTTCAGCCGAAGCAATTGCAGCCCAGGATAGTGCTGTAAATAGTAAAACTTTCTTAACTGTTTTTTTCATTTATTTTTCGTTTATTTATTCAGAATAAATTCGCCCTTTAATTTAAGAACCGTCTATAAGTCACATACCACCAGCATCCCAAAAACTTTTCTATTGCCCGGCTTGCTATAAAGTGCCAGATTCTACCTCCTCTTCCTGACATCAATACTAAAATGTACGTAGAAAAGACTTATTAAAAAATTCACGTTAATATGGGCAACAAAAATAAGACTTTATTTATTAAATCCTACCTTTGAGTCGTTTAATCTCTTAAGAATATTCTTGTTTTAAGCTATAACAGTATAAATATCGCAATTGCTTTCATTGGCTCAAATTAAAATTACTAAGCCCCGCAGTCTTAATCTTCATTATAGTACTCAAATGATTAGAAATAAAAAAAGAGAAACCCATAGAATAGGTTTCTCTTTTTTTATTTCTTCTAAGAAGTCGGTTTTTATACGCGTCTTTCTTTGATTCTTGCTTTTTTACCGGTAAGGGCACGTAAATAATACAATTTAGCGCGACGTACTTTACCATGTTTGTTCACAGTAATGCTTTCGATAAATGGCGATTCCAAAGGAAAAATACGTTCAACTCCAATATTTCCTGAAATTTTACGAACGGTAAAACGTTTTTTACCTACGTGTCCAACAATTTTAATCACGTCACCACGAAATTCCTGGATACGTTCTTTCGTGCCTTCAATAATACGGTAAGCAACCGTAATAGTATCACCGGCTTTAAATGTTGGATGAATTTTTTCTACAAGAAATGCTTGTTCTGCAACTTTAATTAAGTCCATTATTGCTTTTTTGTTTAAATAAATATTATGCGCAATATTCACAGACCTTATTTATTCTGTCAGAGATTACGCTAAAATTGGACTGCAAAAGTACAGCTTTTTTTCTATAATGCAAATGATTGCCCTTCTTTTTCTTATAAAATTAAAAAAAACAAGGGTTTGAAAACTTAAATATTGCATGTTTATTTCCTCTTAATCAGATGTATTTGAATTTTAAATAGATATTGGATTATTTTGACTAACTTTGCACCCTCAAAAAAAAAGATTGTGTTACATGCAAAAAATTAGAAACATTGCTATTATTGCCCACGTTGACCACGGTAAGACTACCTTGGTAGATAAGATGTTATTGGCAGGACACCTGTTCCGTGATAACGAAAACGCCGGCGAGTTAATCATGGATAATAATGACCTGGAACGTGAACGAGGTATTACCATATTAGCAAAAAACGTATCCATTGAGTACCTGGGATACAAAATTAACATCATTGACACACCGGGTCATGCCGATTTCGGTGGAGAAGTAGAACGGGTTTTGAATATGGCTGATGGCGTACTTTTATTAGTAGATGCTTTCGAAGGTCCAATGCCTCAAACGCGTTTTGTATTGCAAAAAGCACTGCAAATCGGACTTAAACCCATAGTTGTTGTTAACAAAGTTGACAAACCAAACTGTCGTCCTGATGAAGTACACGAAGCTGTATTTGATTTAATGTACAACCTTGACGCTACCGAAGAACAACTCGATTTCCATACCATATATGGTTCGGCTAAAAATAACTGGATGGCTGAAGACTGGAAGGAACCTTCTACTGATATTATTCCTTTGTTGGATGCTATCATTAAATATATTCCTGAACCTCTTTACCTGGAAGGGACTCCTCAAATGCTGATTACTTCACTCGATTTTTCATCGTATGTAGGTCGTATTGCAGTAGGACGTGTTCACCGTGGTACATTGCGTGAAGGAATGGATGTAAACCTGGTAAAGCGTGATGGTACAGCCGTTAAATCACGTATCAAGGAACTGCATACTTTTACAGGACTGGGACGTACCCGTGCTACCGAAGTAAAATCAGGCGATATATGTGCACTGGTAGGTATTGAAGGTTTTGAAATTGGTGACTCAGTATGCGATTTGCAAAACCCTGAACCATTAAAACCAATTGCCATTGACGAACCAACCATGAGTATGGTGTTCACCATCAACAATTCTCCATTTTATGGCCGTGATGGTAAATTTGTGACTTCCCGTCACATCCATGACCGTCTGATGAAAGAATTGGATAAAAATCTTGCCTTACGTGTTGAAAAGAATATGGACTCTGATATCTGGCATGTTTTCGGACGTGGCGTTCTTCACTTGTCTGTACTGATTGAAACTATGCGTCGTGAAGGATATGAATTACAGGTAGGGCAACCACAGGTAATCTTTAAAGAAATAGATGGCAAACGCTGCGAACCTATCGAACAACTATCCATCAATTTACCTGAAGAATGTTCCGGTAAAATTATTGAAATGGTTGCTATCCGTAAAGGTGAAATGGTTAGTATGGATTCGGTAAACGATCGTATTCAACTCGAATTCCAGATCCCATCACGTGGTATTATCGGATTGCGTAATGCTGTACTGACCTCTTCGGCCGGTGAAGCTATTATGTCTCACCGTTTTCTGGAATATCAGCCTTATAAAGGAAATATCGAAAAACGTTCTAACGGGTCTATTATAGCCATGGAAGGTGGAAATGCATTTGCATATTCATTGGACAAACTGCAGGATCGTGGTCGTTTCTTTATTTTCCCACAGGATGAAATCTATTCAGGACAAGTAGTGGGTGAAAGCTCGAAGGATGGTGATATTGTTGTAAATGTAACCAAGCCTAAGAAATTAACCAACATGCGTTCTTCTGGAGCAGATGATAAAGCAAAATTAATTCCACCTGTAGTATTCAGTCTGGAAGAAGCATTGGAATACATTAAAGAAGATGAGTATGTAGAAATTACTCCTAACAGTATTCGTATGCGTAAAATTTATCTTGACGAAAACGAACGTAAGCGCATGACCAGAAAATAAATCTCCGGGTCAATTATTTAATCTTAAAAAGAACTATTACGCATCACCATTATACGATACTACCAAAACATGCGTTTAAAAACCGTTATTGTTTAATATTATTTTAATGATTATGAAATGTAAGCTCTTTCTTTCTTTGGTTGCCATGTTATTTTGTGCAACAGGTTTATTTGCACAACTGGGTATAAAAGCCGGGATAAATATAGCAAATGAAATTAATTCATACAGTCAGTCCGATATAAAAGCAGGATTTCATTCTACAAATTTAACGGGGTATCAAATTGGATTAGTGTATCAGGCGATGCCAAAGGAATCAGGATTAGGTATTGAAATAGGAGCTTTATTATCGCAAAAAGGGAGTACTTTTAGTGACAGTACCCATATTGACAACGTAATTAAACAAGGATACAAGGAATTAAATTATCTTGAACTCCCGTTGAATCTACGTTATCATATGTCATTTGGCCTTTTTGGAGTGTATGGTTTTGGAGGTTTATACGGTGGGTATGCATTAAGCTGCAAAACAGTTAATGAAGCCACAAATAACTCTCAAAACGAAGCATTTACAACCTTTAAAGAACATGTGGATTACGGTTATAATGTTGGTGCAGGTGTTGAATTATTCAAAAAAATACAATTCGGTGCTACATTGAGCCAGGGACTAAAAAACACTTCAACAACTATTGTCGGAGTACCTACGCCCACCACTGCAACAAACAGGGTATATTCAGTTAATCTGGTCTATTTATTTTAAAGTTATCAGATTAAAATATAAGTATTAACAAGGGGTGAATCATTTTGATTCACCCCTTGTTTTGTTTATGATAAACATCACCTCAGACATTAAATTGTTTTAAATTCTGCTGATTGTAAGCCCTCGACATAATATTTCTTGTGGAATAAAAAAAAACACAAAAGATTAATATCTTATTTTCAATGGGATTAACTTATTCGTCAAAGGAATCTATAAAATTCATTCCTCCTTTTTTTGTGTTCTTTGATCCATTTATTTTACATATGTACATCATCTCTTTTACATTTATTTTACCTCATCCCATAGTTGAACCACATTTGAGTCGTATCAAAGTCATAGATATCCCATATCATTATTGATAGGTCTTATATACGGCTTTGATACGACTCAACTTTGGAATAACAGTGATAGATTATAAAAGAGATGTAAAAGGGATGTAAAAGAAATCAGGGTTTGAAAAGTTTCGTGTTCTGCGTTCCGTGATCAGCGTTGAAAAGCCGATAAAACCAGAACCTGTTTCTGATTTTATGAACTTTTTGATTTTACAGTATCTACAACGCAACAGACTTACTTTTCAAACTGCCACACCCGGTATATATTACCAAACAATAAAAAATAATATTTTAAAACTTACTGCAGATTTATGTGTTTAATAGACCAGCAAAAGATAATTCTTTTTATAGTAAAGTAATTTTCCGGTGCACCAATACCCGGAAATTTTACTTTTCAAAATCTTCAATATTTATTATTAATTACTATCATTTTATACTTAACAACTTTAAAAGTAGAAATTATGATTAATACGAAAGGTTATGCAGCCCAAGCAGCAGGTGTTCCGCTTGCACCCTGGAGTTTTGAACGCAGGGAATTGAATCCGCAGGATGTCCAGTTGGAAATTCTGTATTGCGGTGTTTGTCATTCTGATCTTCATCAGGTACGTGATGAGTGGGGAAATGGGATATTCCCGATGGTTCCGGGTCATGAAATAATAGGGCGGGTAATTAAAACGGGCAACCATGTCCATAAATTCAAGGTGGGGGAAACAGCCGGTGTAGGGTGCCTGGTGGATTCCTGCCGCGAATGTGACAATTGTAAGAAAGGGCTGGAACAATTTTGTACGAATGGTCACTCCCAGACCTATAACGGAATTGAGCAGGACAAGAAGACACCCACCTACGGAGGGTATTCCAATACAATTGTTGTGCACGAAGATTTCGTCCTACATATATCCGATAAACTTCCACTCGAAGGTGTTGCTCCGTTGCTTTGTGCAGGGATTACCACTTACTCCCCGTTACGTCATTGGAAAGTGGGTAAGGGACATAAAGTAGCCATTCTTGGATTAGGAGGCCTGGGACACATGGCCGTGAAGTTTGCCTCTTCATTTGGAGCCGAGGTAACTATGCTGAGTACTTCCCCCTCCAAGGAGGCAGATGCAAAAAAACTCGGGGCTCAAAAGTTTGTTTTGACGACAGACAAGGAAAGTTTAAACGCAGTAACCGGTTATTTTGATTTTATCCTGGATACGGTTTCTGCACCCCACGATTATAATCTGTACCTGTCGCTATTGAAAACCGATGGGGTTCATATATGTGTTGGGGCACCGCCTGCTCCCACTGAGATTATGGGTTTCAACCTTATTATGGGAAGAAAAAGCCTTGTAGGATCATTAATCGGGGGACTTCCCGAAACACAGGAAATGCTTGACTACTGTGCCGAGCACAATATCATATCTGATGTGGAAGTCATCGATATTAACTATATCGACAAGGCCTATGACCGGATGTTAAAGGGTGACGTTCATTACCGTTTTGTGATTGATATGGCAACACTTTAATATGGTTCATCATGATATAAAAGGTTCAAATGGCTTTCCGGTAAAGCTATTTGAACCTTTTATATTTTCGTTCATGAAAGAAATCCCAAAACCAATAAACCAAACAATTATAGCCTGCAGCTATCTTTTACAACCCAAATAGAATAGTTGCCTGATTTATTCTAAAGGATATTTATTTGATGATTGAATACCTTTGGGTAAAAACGTATAGCAAATTACAGGTAACTTAAAACTCATTCCACGAATCTAACTTTTCACATCTGATAAAAATATATAATTTTTGACTTCCCGTATGTGCAAAAGCCTTCAAGTTTTTTGGAAGATATTCAGTGTTGTAAATTTTTATAAAATGCTCAACGGTTCGATAACACTTTGAAGATTTAAGGTAGCATTTTGTAAGTATTTGTCAGTCAAATTTAATGAATTAGACTTTTTTAAGTGTAAATTTTTCTACTTATCTCTTTTTTTCGTACCTTTGCACCCCATTACAAAAAGATAAAGTTCAGAAAATTACTCTATTATTAAAAATATGAATATTGTCAGAAAAGACCTCGATCTTAACAATGCCATTGTAACATTAAGCATTGAAAAAGCAGATTACACGGAGAATGTAGATAAGAAATTGCGTGAAACCCGCAAGAAAGCGAACATCCCAGGATTTCGTCCGGGCATGGTACCTGCAGGTTTGATCAAGAAAATGTACGGAAAACAAATGGTTGCCGAAGAAATCAACAAAATGGTTTCGGATCAACTGTACAACTACATTCGTGAAAACAATGTGAATTTGCTTGGCGAACCGCTTCCTAACGTGACGGAACAAAAAGCCATTGATTTTGATACACAGGAAGACTTCGAATTTGTCTTTGACCTGGGTATTGCTCCTGAGTTCGAAGTGGAACTGACAAAGAAAGATAAAGTAAAATTCTATACCATTACCGTTAGCGATGAAATGATTGAAAATCAGGTGAAATCGTATACAGGACGTTATGGAAAATACATCCAGGAAGAGGTAGTAGAAGAAAAAGATATGTTGAAAGGCGAATTGCTTGAAATGGCAGACGGCAAAGTAAACGAATCGGGAATTAAGGTTCAGGATGCTACCCTGACTGCTGCTTATATGAAAGATGATGCACAGAAAGCACTTTTTATAGGAGCAAAAAAAGGAGATATCATTACCTTTAACCCAACGAAAGCATTCGAAAGCGAAACGGAAGTCAGTTCGATGTTGAAAATATCAAAAGATGCAGCAAAATATGTTGTAGCCGATTTCCAGTTAAAGATAGAAAGCATTACCCGTTACCACGAATCTGCTATCGACCAGGAATTGTTCGACAAAGTATATGGTGATGGAGTTGTAAAAACAGAAGAGGAATTTCGTGCTAAAATTAAAGAAAACATCCAGGAAAACCTGAATGCGGACAGCGAATACAAGTTTGGCATTGACGCACAGAAAGTATTGGTAGATAAATACAACGATCTTGTTTTTCCTGATGCATTCCTGAAACGTTGGGTCCTTTCATCAAATGAAAACATTACATCGGAAACACTGGAAGAAGATTTTCCAAAAATGATTGAAAACCTGAAATGGCAATTGATCAAAAACAAACTGGAGAAAACCAATGACGTTAAAGTGGATAAAGACGATATTGACGCATATGCCCGCAAAATGGCGAAAGCTCAATTCGCCCAATACGGAATGATTGGTATGGATGACGAAATCGTTGCCAACTATGCCAAAGACATGATGAAAAAAGAAGAAACACTTAGAAACATCATGGAAAAGGTGGCAGAAGAAAAAGTACTTGCTGCCATAAAGGGATCCGTAAAACTGGAAAACAAAGAAATTACCATAGAAGAATTCAACAAAATGTTTGAAGAAAAATAATACTTTCTTAATTCATTTTGCCGAAAAGGCTTTTAACTGCTAAAAAATAAAACAAATCAGTCGTATCTTTGTTTCATTTTTAGGAAAAGTTAAAAGCCTTTTTCGCTTTTAGGATCTGAAGAGATAAGATTGCATGATAAGATTGCATGATAAGATTTGAAAAGATATGATTTCATGATAGTAAGATATGATGAGAGAAAAAGATGGTGTAATGACATAATGTCAGAACAGGAAGATGTGAAATTTGACATGTTGATGATTGGCATATATATTGACAATGGCTTAACGGGAAGTATTCTTTCAAATTGAGAAATGGTGTAGATAATGGTTTATAGTGACAACAAACTCTCCAAACCTTTTAAATTACAAACTTTTCAAACTACAAACTTATTAAACTTAAAACATATTTAATATGAACAACTATGATTTTCGCAATTATGCGACCAAACACCTTGGTATGAATGGATTGGCGTTAGATAAATATGCCAGTATAACCAATGATGTCAACTATATATCTCCTTCGATCCTGGAGGAACGTCAATTGAATGTAACCCAAATGGATGTATTTTCCCGTTTGATGATGGATCGTATTATCTTTCTGGGCACTCAGGTGGACGATTATACCGCCAATGTGATCCAGGCACAACTGTTATACCTTGATTCTTCAGATCCGGGCAAAGATATCTCTATCTACCTCAACACACCCGGTGGTTCGGTATATGCCGGCCTTGGAATTTACGATACCATGCAGTTCATTAGTTCGGATGTGGCAACTATATGCACCGGTATGGCCGCTTCTATGGGAGCGGTACTTATGGTAGCAGGAGCAGAAGGCAAACGTTCGGCATTGAAACATTCACGTATCATGATCCATCAACCAATGGGCGGTGCACAGGGACAGGCTTCGGATATTGAAATTACCGCACGCGAAATTCAAAAACTCAAAAAGGAATTATATACCATTATAGCCGATCATTCACACAACACATTCGAACGAATTGAAAAAGATTCGGACCGTGACTATTGGATGACAGCCGAAGAGGCACTCGAATATGGTATGATTGACAAAATATTATTCAACGAAAAGAAAAAAAATCTTTAAATAGTAGGTAGAAAGTAGTCGGTAGTAGGTAGTAGGTAGTCGGTAGAAAGAAAAAAAATACAGTAGATAGTACAAGACGAGTGTCATTCAATGTTTGAACTACCTACTACCTACTACCTACTACCTACTAGAACAAACCCTCTAAACAATTCAAACCTTCTAAACGCGAAACGCGGAACAATAAATAAACATGGCTAAAAACACCAAGCATTGCAGCTTTTGCGGACGTCCTGAGTCGCAGGTTGATTTCTTTATTATGGGTCAGGATGGCGCTCACATTTGTAATGAATGTGCTGTTCAGGCAGCGGATATTGTAAAAGAGAACCTGACTAAGAAGTCAAATCTACCAAACCTGCAAAAAGAATTATTACCAAAACCGGTTGAAATCAAAGAATACCTGGATCAGTACGTGATTGGCCAGGACGCAGCAAAACGTTACTTATCAGTTGCCGTTTACAATCATTACAAACGGTTGATGCAGGAAGATACGAATGATGATGTAGAGATTGAAAAATCCAACATTATCATGGTCGGATCAACCGGCACAGGCAAAACACTGTTGGCACGTACTATTGCTAAGAAGCTACATGTGCCGTTTGCTATTGTCGACGCTACAGTGTTGACCGAAGCCGGTTATGTGGGTGAAGATATCGAAAGCATCCTTACCCGCCTGCTACAGGTAGCTGACTATGATGTAAAGGCAGCTGAACGTGGCATTGTATTTATTGATGAAATTGATAAAATAGCCCGAAAAGGAGATAATCCGAGTATCACACGCGATGTGAGTGGTGAAGGTGTACAACAGGGGTTGCTAAAACTACTTGAAGGAGCCATTGTGAATGTTCCGCCACAAGGAGGACGCAAACATCCAGATCAGAAGATGATTGCCGTAAATACACAGAATATTCTGTTTGTTTGTGGGGGTGCTTTTGATGGGATTGAGAAAAAGATTGCTTCACGTCTTAACACACGCGTTGTAGGGTACACTGCTGCAAAAGAAAACGAGCAGGTGGACAAACACAACCTGTTACAATATATCGCCCCTCAGGATCTGAAATCATTCGGATTGATTCCTGAAATAATCGGACGGTTACCTATCCTGACATACCTTGAACCACTCGACAGGAGCGCTCTTAGACGGATATTAACCGAACCGAAAAATTCAATTATTAAGCAATACTATAAATTATTCAAAATGGATAAGATTGAATTGATATTCGATGAAGATGTATTGGAATATATTGTAGATAAAGCGATTGAGTTTAAATTAGGAGCACGTGGCTTACGTTCGATAGCGGAAACTATCATGATGGATGAAATGTTCGAAATGCCGTCGAAGGATCTACAGAAATTAGAGATTTCTTTGCCCTATGCACAGAGCAAGATAGAAAAAACGAATATAAACAGGTTAAAAATTGCGTAGTCAAAAACGGCTATTAATTTGACAAGCTTGTACTTAACTACATAAAACAGGATGTTGACTAAATATATTAGTTAATATCCTGTTTTTTTCTTGAAAAAATGTTGTATATTTAAAATCTGTTTCTATTTTTGTTACAGAATAGTAGAGCGAATTGAAATGCTGTTTTAGAGTTTATTTGCAATATACAATAAAAAAACATATTAATCAATGCGTTTAATTCGACAATAAATACTACTTTCGCATTCATTTTTTATACAAGAATCTGATATGGTTAAACTATCTGCATTAAATGCGCAGTTGAAAAAGAACTTCGGTTTCGACAACTTCAAAGGAAACCAGGAAGCGATTATTCAAAATGTACTGGATGGCAATGACACATTCGTGTTAATGCCTACAGGAGGTGGTAAGTCATTATGCTATCAATTGCCATCATTAATGATGGAAGGTACCGCTATCGTTATTTCCCCGTTGATTGCCCTGATGAAAAATCAGGTAGATGCCATGCGGAACTTTAGTGAAGAGGATGGGATAGCACACTTTATTAATTCTTCCTTAACACGTCAGGCGATTGATGTGGTCAAAGGCGATATTCTGTCAGGGAAAACAAAATTATTGTATGTTGCTCCTGAGTCGCTTACAAAAGAAGAGAATATTGAATTTTTGAAACAATTGAAGATATCGTTTTATGCGGTAGACGAAGCACACTGTATTTCGGAATGGGGGCATGACTTTCGTCCTGAATACCGACGTATTCGTCCAATCATAAACGATATAGGGGTTGCACCTCTGATTGCCTTAACCGCAACAGCAACTCCCAAAGTACAACATGACATACAAAAAAACCTGGGCATGTTGAATGCTTCAGTTTTTAAATCGTCGTTTAACCGCCCGAACCTATATTATGAAGTACGGCCTAAAACGGCCAATGTGGATAAGGATATCATTAAGTATATCCGTTCGCAGTCTGGAAAATCAGGTATTATTTATTGCCTGAGCCGCAAGAAAGTGGAAGAATTATCGGAAACGCTTCGAATGAATGGCATCTCGGTTCTACCCTATCATGCCGGGATGGAAACAATTGTACGGAGCACAAATCAGGACAGTTTCCTGATGGAAAAAGTAGACGTTATAGTAGCAACCATTGCTTTTGGAATGGGGATTGATAAACCCGATGTCCGCTATGTGTTGCATTACGATATGCCAAAGAGCCTGGAAGGATATTACCAGGAAACAGGTCGTGGCGGACGTGATGGAGGAGAAGGCCAATGTATCGCCTTTTACGCTTATAAAGATTTAGACAAATTACGCAAATTTATGCAAGGCAAACCTGTTGCCGAGCAGGAAATAGGCAATCAACTATTATTGGAAACACAAGCTTACGCTGAATCTTCAGTATGTCGCCGGAAATTACTGCTTCATTATTTTGGAGAAGACTATCTGGAAGAAAACTGCGGATGTTGTGACAACTGTATGAAACCACGAAAAACAATTGAAGGACAAGAACTATTGTCTTTAGTATTAGAGACGATTCTACTTGTGAAGGAAAAATTCAAAGCCGAACACATAGTAGATATACTGAAAGGAAATGAAACGTCGGATATAAAATCATATCAACACGACGAACTGGAAAACTTTGGCTCTGCTTCCGATGAAGACGAACGATTGCTGCATGCTGTTATACGACAGGCAATGATAGCAGGATTTATTTCAAAAGACATAGAGAACTACGGCCTGTTGCGACTAAACCCAAGTGGGAAATCATATCTCAAAAAACCTCAACCGTTCCCGATTGTCAAGGATACTGATTTTGATGACGAAGAAGAAGATGCCAGTGCTCGAAGTGCTGGTGGTACTTGTGCTGCCGATGATGTATTGTTTTCTATCCTGAAAGACCTTCGTAAGAAGTTATCGAAGAAACTGGAAGTACCCCCTTTTGTAATATTTCAGGACCCTTCTCTGGAAGCTATGGCTACCAGCTACCCGATTACTATGGATGAATTGCAGAACATACCGGGCGTTGGTGCCGGCAAAGCAAAACGTTACGGGGAAGAATTTCTGAAAGTGATCAAAGAACATGTCAAAGAAAACGAAATCATTCGTCCTGAAGACTTACGCGTACGCACAGTTGCCAACAAATCGAAGCTGAAAGTATCGATTATTCAGGCAATCGACCGTAAAATTGCCCTTGATGACATTGCCCTTTCGAAAGGACTTGACATATTTGAATTGCTCGATGAAATTGAAGCAATTGTATATTCAGGCACTAAAATCAATATTGATTATTTCCTGAGCGAAGTTATGGACCCCGATCATATTGAAGAAATATTCGATTATTTCAGTTCGGCTGAAACAGATAAAATTGAAGCCGCACTTGATGAACTGGGTGAAAACGACTACAGTGAAACAGAAGTCAGATTGGTACGTGTTAAGTTCCTCTCTGAAATAGGAAATTAAATAATCCAACTACATGTAAGCCCACGAAAGAGTCCCTTTCGTGGGCTTTTTGTTTGTACTGACAGAGTAGAAATTCCTTCCACTTCTTTGTGTTTACATTTCATAGTATCCCTTTATGAAAAATAATTAATAAAAATGTGTACGTTTTTGTAATTATACCAAATTTATTGATATTTTTGTATTCTCTAAGTTTTGTTGTTGTATTTCACAAATAGACGCAATGAGAATCCCTTCCATTTTACAAAAACCTTTTGCCTTTTACCGCGACGGCTTCCGGGGTATGACTGTCGGCAAAACCCTGTGGATACTGGTACTGATAAAGCTATTTATCATTTTTGCCGTATTACGTATCTTTTTCTTCCCCAATTACCTGAACACAAATTTTAAAGACGATCAAAGTAAAGCTAAACATGTCCGTCAGGAATTGATAGACAGAAAGAATTAAAAGCATATATTTTCAAAGTCATAAATACGTTATTTAAGTTTATTTTCAAAAATCCATTTCTAATACTTTAAAAGCTATGAATTTATTGGATGCATCATTAGTGGACTGGTCGAGGGCACAATTTGCCATGACAGCTATGTACCACTGGCTATTTGTACCACTCACTTTGGGGTTGGGGGTCATTATGTCGATTATGGAAACATTGTATGTACGGACAGGTAAAGAAGAATGGAAAAAAGCTGCCCAGTTCTGGATGACGCTTTTCGGCATCAACTTTGCCATAGGAGTTGCTACCGGAATTATCCTCGAATTCGAGTTTGGCACCAACTGGTCGAACTACAGTTGGTTTGTAGGTGACATTTTCGGGGCACCGCTTGCGATTGAAGCCATTCTGGCATTCTTTATGGAAGCCACTTTCATTTCCATTATGTTCTTTGGGTGGAAGAAAGTAAGTAAGAAATTCCACCTGGCATCAACCTGGTTAACTGTACTTGGGGCAACAATATCGGCTCTATGGATATTAGTGGCCAATGCCTGGATGCAATATCCGGTGGGTATGGAGTTCAACCCGGATACGGTACGCAATGAAATGATCGATTTCTGGAGCATTCTGCTATCGCCTGTTGCATTAAATAAGTTTTTTCACACCGTATTGTCAGGTTGGGTGCTCAGCGGGCTATTCGTCATGGGAATAAGTGCCTGGTACCTGCTTAAGAAGCGGGAAGTGGATTTTGCATTAAAGAGCATGATGGTGGGTGCTATCTTCGGATTGGTATCCTCGTTGCTTATAGCCTATACAGGCGATGGGTCCGCATACAATGTATCACAACGCCAGCCTATGAAACTGGCGGTCATGGAAGGCCTCTATCAGGGCAAGACTAAAGCCGGGCTGGTTGCTTTTGGGATCTTGAATCCGGCAAAGAAAGCCTATAACGATTCCAACGATCCGTTCCTCTTTAAAATAGAGATTCCCTCCATGCTATCCCTGCTTAGCCAGCGCGATATAAATGCATTTGTTCCCGGCATCAGCAATATCCTGGACGGTGGTTATCAGACAAAGAATGGTGTAGCCCTTTCATTCCTTGAAAAGCAGGCTCGTGGGAAAGCTGCCATACAATCACTGGCATCGTATCAAAAGGCAATGATTGCAAAAGATACTGTGAGTGCAAGAGCCCACAGAGCAGAACTCAAAGTAAACTACCCTCAATTCGGGTATGGGTATATTGATAAAGCGGAGACCATGATTCCAAGTGTCCCGACTGTTTTCTATTCATTCCACATTATGGTTATCCTTGGCTTCTATTTTATAGTGCTGTTTGGATTGGTGGTTTATTTTGTAAATGTAAAACAGATACAAAAAGCGACCTGGTTATTATGGATTTGTGTATGGACAATCCCGCTTGGCTATGTAGCCGGTGAACTCGGTTGGGCAGTAGCTGAAGTGGGTCGTCAACCCTGGGCTATACAGGATGTGTTACCCCTGAATGCCGCTATCTCACACATATCAACCGATTCGGTTAAGATCACCTTTTTCCTGTTCTTAATCCTTTTCACGGCCTTGTTACTGGCAGAGGTAAGGATTATGCTCAAACAGATAAAGAAAGGCCCGGAAGCGGAACATTAATCGTTCCATGTTCCGTGTTCTGCGTTCCGTGTTCCGTGTTGGGTTGGTTTGATAAATCTTTATACAATTATTCAAACAGCCCACATATTCTCAAACACTGAACACTGAACACAGAACGCGGAACGCAGAACACGGAACACGGAACTCAAAACATTCATAACTCATTAAACTCCTAAGATCATGATTACATATTCATTCTTACAACATTACTGGTGGTTCCTGATCTCCCTGCTGGGCGGGATACTGGCTTTTTTACTCTTTGTGCAGGGTGGTCAAACATTGCTATTCTCCCTGTCGAAGACAGAAGACGAGCGCCGGTTGCTGGTCAATACCCTTGGACGAAAATGGGAGTTTACCTTCACCACGTTGGTTACGTTTGGTGGTGCATTCTTTGCATCCTTCCCCCTCTTCTACTCCACCAGCTTTGGTGGTGCCTACTGGGTATGGATGGTTATTCTGTTTTGCTTTATCATACAGGCTGTATCCTATGAGTTTCAGTCAAAACCGGGGAATATATATGGTGCTACCACCTACCGTTTCTTCCTGTTTATCAACGGACTGTTAGGCACTTTCCTGATAGGTGTAGCCATAGCCACTTTCTTTACCGGTTCCGATTTCATGGTGAACAAAGGCAATATAACAAATCAACTGGCACCGGTTATCAGTCAGTGGGGCAATGAATGGCATGGCCTGGAAGCATTGCTGAACGTACGTAACCTGATGCTTGGACTGGCAGTCTTCTTTTTATCCCGCTCACTGGCCGTATTGTTCTTTGTCAATCGTCTCAATCATGAAGTGCTCGAAGTACGCTCCAGAAAATACCTGTGGTATAATGCCATTCCGTTTGTAGTATTCTTCCTGATATTCGTTATCTGGACATTGTTTTCTGAAGGGTATGCTGTGAATGCCACTACAGGAATAGTCACCCTGGAAAAATACAAATACTTTACCAACCTGATAGAAATGCCTGTTATACTGGCATTGTTCCTGTTGGGAGTGGTTGCTGTTTTAACAGGCATCGCAGGTACGCTTATAACCCCTGCTTTCAAAAGCGGCATTTGGTTCTCAGGAGCAGGAACTGTAGTAACTGTTTGCAGCTTATTACTCATAACAGGATATAATAACACATCGTTCTATCCTTCCATTAACCTGCAGAGCTCACTCACTATCTTCAATGCTTCGTCCAGTGAATTTACCCTGAAGGCTATGTCAATAGTATCCCTGTTTATTCCAGTAGTACTGGTCTATATCTTCTTTGCATGGAGGGCTATGGAGAAAAAGAGAATTGATATAGAGGATGTGAATGGAGACGAACATGCTTATTAATTCATAATGCATAATTCATAATGCATAATTGGCGGAATATATGTTTTGTCGGTTGGATTAGGTGAAATAAAAAAAGGTTGTCAATCGACAACCTTTTTTTATTATGCATTATGCATTATGAATTATGCATTACGAATTAATTTATGCCTAGCTTCTTAAGTATTTCCTTTGGTATGGCATCTTTATGCACCATGATATCAATGGTTTTATGCTTAACAAATGTCTCGCTGGCATACCAGATACCTTTGTATTTATTTTCCGTACCCCATGAGTTTTTCACCAGGTAGTACTTCGTACCATTCTGATCATTGGCCGTACCAAAGATAACCATACCATGATCATCAGTTGTCTGGTAATTATCAAAACCTTGCTGACGGGTTTCCTGACTTACCTTTTCCTCCTGTTGTGGGCCGGTTATTTTATAGATCTTTTCATCTATTTCTTTCTGGGGAATGTTTAACCATTTTGCCTGATCGGTACCGGGCAGGTTTGTTACTTTTGTTTCAGGATCAACAGCAATTCCTTTGCGGGTAAATCCTTTTTCGCTTACATCCGATGCCCATGCAACACAATATCCTTTGTTGATGGCATTATCGAATACGCTCATTAACTCATCGAGTGGTATGTTGTACGATTCCGACCAACGCCAGTTATCCGGTATCTCAATGGCAAACTTCGTGTAAAAAGGATGGTGTGTAAATGAAGTCAGTGAAACATAATCATCCAGGTTCAGTCCAAGCGATTGCTCGTAGGTCAATGGATTGTATTTTTTGCCATCCACAGTAAATTCTTTCGGACACAGTCCGATATAGGCATCCAGAATACCTTCAAAACCTGTTTTCCATGCCGTAGAAAGGCTTTTATTCGGGTTTGACACAATTACCTTCACATAGGCATTGGTAAGCGCATCCATCTCGGCATGTTTATGTTTCTCTTCACCGTAATTGAGGCCTGCCATTTCCTTGTTGGGAACAATGCCATAATTTTTAAGTACATAAACCACATCATAAAACGATCCACCTTCGGCAAAATTGATCGTACCGTTCATCCGGACATATTTATCTGCTTTATCGGTATAAGAATGATGTACTACGAACATTTGAGACAAATCCACTTCAGGTTTACCCATGCGTAGTAATTCGGATTCAAAGAAGCCCAGTCCTGAGAAACTCCAGCAAGTACCTGAACTGGCCTGGTTTTTTACGGAAGTAATCTTGTTTTGTTTGAGGATGGTAAATTTAAAGGAATCAACTGCGGTCGTATCTTTTTGAGCAAAAGTAGCAGCTGTGAACAGCAATAATCCGAGAATTAAATAGTTTTTCTTCATATGAATAAAAATAAAGAACCCCTAACCCCTAAAGGGGAATAAGAGCTAAGAGATCCTGTTCCTGGATTTCTTAGTTCCCCTTTAGGGGTTAGGGGTTGTTTGGGTTTTTTGTTATTTTACAGGTATATTTTCCAGGGTTGCCAACAGGTATTCCCAGAATTTACCAACAGTCGCAATGTTTACTTTTTCATCAGGTGAATGTGGGTAACGAATGGTTGGGCCAAACGAAATCATATCCATTGTTGGATAGTGCGTACCAAGGATACCGCATTCCAGTCCGGCATGGATAATCATCACCTTCGGTGTCTTTCCGAATTTATCTTCATATACTTTCGTCATTAGTTTCAGGATAGGAGAGTCCAGGTTTGGTTTCCATCCGGGATATCCGCCTACCATATCCACTTTGGCACCAGCCAAAAGGAATACGCTTTCCACCATTGAAGCCAGTTCTTCTTTGCGTGACTCCACCGAGCTACGCAGCAAGGATCTCAGGATAATAGAGTTGCCATCCGATTTGATAATAGCCAGGTTATTCGATGTTTCAACAACTGTAGGCAATTCAGGAATAAAACGCATAACTCCGTTCGGACATGCTGTCACCCCGTTGATCAGGTCGTCCTGTACTTCTTCCGGAATCAATCCGGTAGGCAGTTCAACCTGTTCCACCGTGAATGAAATTTTTTCTTCTACACCTTTATATTCTTCAATAAACAGGTCTTCGTATTCTTTTACAAAACCGATTAAATCGTCTACATCCTCTTCAGGAACTGTTACCACAGCAAATGCTTCACGTGGAATGGCATTGCGAAGGCTACCGCCATCAATACTTGCAAGGCGTGCTTCATAATCAGCCACTGCATCTTTCAAAAAGCGGAACATAAGCTTGTTGGCATTCCCCCGTTGCAGATTGATATCCACGCCTGAGTGTCCACCTTTAAGGCCTGTGAGTGATATTTTAAGAGCTACATCACCTTCTTCCACTTCCACTTCTTTGTAACGGAACGAAATGTCACCATCAATACCACCGGCACAACCTACATACAGTTCGCCTTCGTCTTCCGAATCCATATTGATTAGGATATCGCCTTTCAACACATTTGGTTGTAGTCCGAAAGCCCCAAACATACCTGTTTCTTCATCCACCGTAATAAACATTTCGATAGCCGGATGTTTGATATCTTTCGATTGCAGCACGGTCATTGCCGCTGCCAATCCGATTCCGTTATCCGCACCCAACGTGGTATCATGTGCTGTAACCCATTCCCCATCAATATAGGCATCTATCGGATCCTTCTGGAAATCATGAGGCACATTGCTGTTCTTTTGTGGAACCATATCCATGTGTGCCTGTAATACGACTGCTTTTCTGTTTTCCATTCCCGCAGTGGCAGGTTTACGTACCAACACATTCCCGATTTCATCCTGGATAGTTTCTAAACCAAGCGATTTACCGAAGCTTACTAAAAATGCACCGATTTCTTCTTTTTTATGCGAAGGACGTGGTACCTGTGTCAGACTATAGAAATTTTGCCACAGAGCTTTTGGCTCCAACTGGCGAATATCATTTGCATTCATAAGCTAGTTATTAATGAGTTATATTGAATATTTATACGTGTTAACGTCTATACAAATATCCGCATTTTTTTCTGAAAAACAGTTTTTAAAGCTGTTTTTTTACCTTTATTGATAATTCAATTCAAATGTGTTTTTTAGGATTGTATTTTAGCCGGAATGAATGCGATTGCATTACTTAAAAAAAAGGAAGAAAAGATATATGAATTAAAGAAACCTGCTTTTCATTTCATACACTTTTAAAGGTTGCAACTACCTGCTACTTATTTCACTTGTTTTTTCCACTCGGAGATGGACATACCTGTTTTAGCAAAGACGGTACGCTTCAGGGAGTTTATTGAACCAAAGCCGCAACTATCAGCAAGAAATTCATTTGTAACATCACGATCTCTGTGAATAATCCGTTCCAATTCTTCCATCCTGTAGCTATTTACAAAGGTACAAAAGTTCTGGTTATATCGTTGATTTATAATGGCTGAAATGTATGTCCTGTTTGTCCCTACAAGTTGTACAACATCAAGAATATTCAGTTCACTGTTCAGATAAATTTTTTGTTCGTTAAACGCCACTAACAATTTATGCAGAATCTTTTCCTGAACACCCGACAACGCCTGTCCTGTTGTGCTTTCTGGTTGTTTGTCGGGTATTATCTCAAAAGTCGGATTGATAGGCTTCTGTTTATAACCCATATACCCGATCATATACGCCACAACTGCATACAGCAATGGAAACAAAACTACCATTCCCGCATACCGTTTAAAAATCATATAGCAGATTATGGTTATTGCGCTATTAACGACGATCATATAATTCAGCATTTTAGCATTATTATATTTCCCATCTTGTATGTCCGAATAAAATTGTTCGGCTCTTTCGCCATACTTTCTGATCAGTTTATAGTTTTTTACAAGATAAACAATTACCTGGAAGAGAATATAAAAACTAATCACCGGGCGCATAATATTCAGGAAATGCACCTGGGGTGAGTCTGGGTAAGCCATCTTATCGAAAAGAAATGCTTTATATTCAATCCATGGAGTAAAAAGGACTCCGACTCCATATATGGAAACCAACAGAACTGGAAATATCAAATAGCGGGCATGGGCTTTCCATGAAAATTGTTCATCAATAGTCAATAGTCTGAAATAAATATGATAAACCGGAAATACCAGACAACCTGCGTACAAATGAATGAGATCAAAATAAGGATAGATATCGGGCAGGGGCTGAAAATTAAAAAATTTCACTGTAAAAAGCACGACTAATATAAGCATAAACTTCGACAGAAACGAACGGGGGATGCTGTGCCTTTCACTTTCACTAAAAAGGATAATAGTCCAAAACAATGCTACAAATACAGGGGCTAAAAGTGCAATTAGTCGAATCATTCGTAAATATTTTTACAAAGATAAAAAATAAATTGATAGTATAATTTCTGTAAATGTTAATGGCTTTGCTTTCTGATAAAATATTCTATCCGTTGGAAATCTGATTTTTTTTTGGATAAAGATAGTTACCCGTTTTGGGAGAAAATTGATCAGTCCTTATGTTTTAAATTAAGGCCCTTTCATTCAATTACCAAAAGTAAAGAATCAGGGTATCATTCGTTCTATGTATAAAGAGTATTTGTAGGGTCTGCCAAGGGTCTTTCCTGGGGGATAGGATAGATCTATCCCTCGAAACCCCCAGGCAACCCCCAGGTAACCCCCAGGAAAGCCCCAGGCAAGTATGGAAAAATGTCACAGTCATACCGGTTAAAAATTAAGGATTAATGGAACTTCGGTTATTAAGTTACAGTCCATTTGTATAGAAATGCTGTCAGGTATCAGCAAGCTGTCAGGTTTATGGACAAAAGCCTGGCAGTGTCGAAAACCTGTCAACGCTAAAAGGGGAAAAATCAGCAGGATTAAACACGAAGGATGATTGTTTTTTATGCCTTCTGTAAAAAGGATATATCATTACTGAAATATTTCTTTAATTAGTTGTCATTTACTTACACTAATTGAATTTTATTTGGTAATTTTGCACTCAAATTCAGACAGGACAAGCAATCAACTCAAAACAAGATAATTAGCAAATCAACTATCTTGTTTTCAACAATATAGAATAATTGAAAAATAACCCAGAAATGCAAAAAACGTACAAATTTGTCACTGCCGAAGAGGCAGCGAGCTATGTGAACAACGGTGATGTTGTCGGATTTAGCGGATTTACACCGGCAGGATGCCCGAAAGAGGTTCCAACAGCCATTGCAAAACGTGCAGAAGCCTTACATGCCGAAGGGAAAGAATTCAAAATAGGAATGTATACCGGTGCCTCTACCGGAGATTCACTGGACGGTGCACTGGCACGTGCAAATGCCATTTTATTCCGCACCCCTTATCAATCGAATAAAGACTTACGTGTTGCCTTAAATGCAGAACGTGCCCCTTATTTTGACATGCACTTGTCGGTACTGGCTCAGGAATTACGTTACGGTTTTATGCCAAAACCAAAATTTGCCATCATAGAAGTATGTGATATTACTGCCGATGGAGAACTGGTACTTACATCGGGTGTAGGGATTTCGCCTACCATTGCGCAATTAGCTGATTTTATAATTGTTGAGCTTAATCACAATCACCCGAAAGAACTCAGGGGCTTTCATGACATCTATCAACCCCTTGATCCTCCTCACCGCAGGGAAATTCCAATCTATACTCCATCCGACCGTATTGGGTCAACAGTATTAAAAGTAGATCCTTCCAAGATTTTATGTGTTGTTGAAACAAACAGGAACGACGAAGTAGGTGGTTTTAGTCCTACCGATGCCATTACCGATCAGATAGGCGCGAATGTAGCTTCATTTTTAGTAGAAGAAATTAAATCAGGCCGCATACCTGCCGAATTCTTACCTATCCAATCGGGTGTTGGAAACATAGCCAATGCTGTCATGGCTTCGTTGGGAGCAAATCCTGAAATACCTTCGTTTGAAATGTATACCGAAGTAATCCAGGATGCAGTGATTGATCTTATCATTAAAGGACGCGTGAAATTTGCAAGCGGTTGTTCGCTTACCGTTACCAACGATGTATTGAAAAAGATTTATGCTGATTTAGATTTCTTCCGTGACAAGATTGTTCTTCGTCCACAGGAAATTTCAAACAACCCTGAGATTGCACGCCGGTTGGGATTGATAACTATAAATACTGCCCTGGAAGCTGATATTTTTGGAAACGTAAACAGCACACACGTTATGGGTTCCAAGATGATGAACGGGATTGGCGGATCAGGTGACTTTACCCGCAACGCATACATCTCGATCTTTACAACTCCGGCTACTGCCAAGGGAGGTAAGATCAGTTCGATCGTACCTATGGTATCGCATGTTGACCAGAACGAGCATTCGGTGAACGTGATCATTACCGAACATGGTATTGCCGACTTACGTGGGAAATCACCTATCCAACGTGCAGAGGAAATCATTGCCAACTGTGTAGCCCCCGAATACAAACAAATGCTGACCGATTATATCAAACTATCCAGTGTGACCCACACGCCACAAAACCTGGAAGCTTGTTTTGGTATGCATGATGAGTTCATTAAAACAGGCAATATGCTGGGAACTAACTGGGACGATTATTGTAAAAAATAATTCGTTTAACCCAACAAAAAAACCTCCTGCATGAGAAGATGCAGGAGGTTTTTTGTTTTATACTGAATGATGAACTTAATAACATGAGAAAAACAGTATGCAGGAAATCAAATCATTATACGCATTCTGGAATAATTCTCACGGAATTCCTTAGGGGTAAAGCCTTTTCTCTTTTTGAAGATACGGTTAAAGTTTGACAGATTATTAAAGCCACATTCATAACTGATTTCCGAAACCGTCTTGCTTGAATCAACCAAATGGCGGGAGGCAATGCCTAAGCGTAAATCGTTCAGGTATTCAATATAATTTTTACCGGTACGCTTCTTCATAAACCGGCTGAAAGATACTTCCGACATGTTTACGTAATTAGCAACATCCAACAAGCGGATTTCCTTCTGATAATTGCTGTTCAAAAAGGTAATTACCTTTTGGATACGACGGCTTTCGGAAGAATCATCCTTCTTATTAAATGCACTGCTACAAAGGATACGTGAATTTTCGTCCATTGAAAGTTCATACAGGATAGCCAATAATTCCAGTACAGAATAAAACCCGTTTTGTCCTTTGTTCAAAAGATCTAACCGGTCTTTAACCTGTTCGATAACTGTACGTGAAAACACCATTCCTTTCTTTGCATTTTCGAGCATGACAGCCACTGTGTGAAACTGCTTTTTATTCAACAAGCTCTCCAGAAATAAATCTTTGTGGAACTGAATGGTAATTTCATGTATTTCCTTTGATTCACAATGAAAATTCATCCAGGCATGTTCAAGGCTTTCATTGCCAATCAGGCAAAGTTCAAGATCATCGATTACCTCAATTGAATCGCCTACAATGCGATGAGCTCCCTTAGCATTCTCGATAAAATTGAGTTCATATTCCGGATGGACATGAACCGGATAAGAAAATTCCGATTTAATGCGATTGATAATAACAAAGCAATCTTCTGTAGAAAGCGGAGTTACTTCGCGGAAAACGTTTGATATTTGCATACAAGTAGATTTAAGATATTGCAAATAAAGAAATTAATCTTTGAATAATTTCAAATGAATCTATAAAAAAACACAATAGCATTTAAATATACTCGATGGACCCATTCTTTGAAAGAGATTCTATTAATCCGGCTAGTTGTTATTTCGTTCACGGATAGCAGATCGGCATATTTTCCCCCAGTTTTTTAATACTCCTGCATCCCAATTGCCGGTAGAAGAAGCACGTGGCAACAACATGGAACACGTTTCATTTTTATCAGAAACAGACCACACAATCCAACTTAACTTACCAGCATCCATCCAATCAAGATAACTTTTCCATTCAGTTTCATCAATGGCTCCATCACCGGAAGCATCCATACCCGCACATTCGGAGATGAAAACAGGTATACCTTTGGCAATGGCAGCATCCGTACGATCACGCAGCCACTTTTTATGCGTACCGGCATAAAAGTGCATGGTGTACATGATATTCTTCTGATTAAGAATCGGATTGCCGGCTACTGAGTCAATATCCTGATCCCAATGGGATGAGCCGACCAGAATAAGGTTGTCTTTATCAATGGAGCGAATGGTAGTGATAAGTTCTTCAGAATATTGTTTTACAACTTTCCATGAATAATAATCAGGTTCGTTCCATATTTCATACAATACGTTCGGGGTATCCTTGTATTTCTTAGCCATACCGGTAAAGAAAGTTTTTGCTTCAGCGGTATGCAATTTATGGCTGTGGAAATCGATTAACACATAAATGCCCTGTTTGATGGCACCATCAATGACATTGGTCATACATTTCAAGGCATAATCCGGATTTTCTAGATAGCTATCATCCAACCCAACGCCCATAGAAGCACGAATCACATTGCATTTCCAGTCGTCAGCCAACCAGGCAACAGCTTCTTCATTGTAAAACCGAGGCCATAAGTTATGCCATCCGAGGCTTGCACCACGCAATACCAACGGATTTCCATTCTCATTGGACAATTGGGTACCGACAACCTGAAGCTTTCCGTTCAGAGCTACCGGTGAGTTTTGGGGTGCATGACTCTTAGCTGCTTTCGATACTGAATAACAACCAGTAGCCTGAATAATAAGAATAATAATAAACAGGATAGTTCTTTTAGTGATTGACATGATATAAGGTTTAAATGGTTTGGGCAAGCAACAATTAAATAATCGTAGTTATTTTTTATATATTTATTAATCTGCAAAAGCATATGTTTCAGTGTCCTGCCAATTATTAATTTTTAATTATTAATTGTTAATTAATTAGTTGTTTATCCGCATCATTAACTCCAGGCACATACGGCTGTTGTGGTAAGGGCATTTCCAGAATCCGGCCTTATCATTCCCATCATCCACTTTACCATCGGCTGAAACTGACCAATGCCATTCACCATTTTTTCTGTCAACAAGATATGCTTTAATAAATTCCCATGCTGCCAGTGTTTTATGTGCATAAACTTCGTCTTTAGACAGTTCATAAGCATTGAAAAACCCAATCATTGATTCAGCCTGAGGCCACCAATCGCAGTTTGTATCAACATGACCCGATGCAAAGTCTTTTTCATTCCATATGGAACCATTGGGTTGAGATCCTTCCATAGCAGCATTCGTAATTTTCAATGAAACAGCCTGAACTTTCCGTATCAGGTCAATATCACCCAGCACCTGGGCTGCCTCGTCAAGCAACCATGCGGCTTCTATGTCATGGCCATAAGACTGCAAAGTCGATTTACAGGACCAATTCTCGTCAAAGAAAAGATCGAGATGATATGTTTGTTTGTTGATTATTTTTTCAAGAAACAATTCGATTAGATTTCGAAGTTGTTTTTCAAGGATTGCATTATCCCATACCCGGAACAAATTGGTGTATGCCTCCAGAATATGCAAATGGGTATTCATGGTTTTCTTTTCGTTAGCATCTTTCTCACTCAGACGCAAGTCTTCGAGCAATACCCAGTCTTTGCTGTATGCTTCGAAATATCCATTTGAAACTTTATCAAAACTATATTTTTCAATCAGTTGAAACAGTTCAACAGCTTTATCCAGCGATTCTTTTTCGCCTGTTGCCCGATAAAACTCTACCAACCCGTAAATAAAAAACGCCTGGTTATAAATCTGTTTTTTAGTATCTGAAGGGGTTCCATCGGCATTCAACATCCAATAGACTCCACCATTCTCAGCATCAAAAAAATGATCGAAAATATAAGCTTTTGCCCTTCTGGCATATTCAATATAGACCTGATTTTTGAATAACAATGCTGCTGAAGAAAAAGTCCACAAAATGCGGGCATTCAGTATACCCCCTTTGGGTGCATTGGGTAGTAAATGATCCTTTCCTGTCATTTGACCGAAAAAACCACCGTGTTCAGCATCAGCCATTTTAGCCATCCAAAACGGAAGGATATTGTGTGTCAATTCTTCCTTAAGTTCCTGCTTGAGTTGTAGAAGTTCGTATTTCATTGCTAAGTCGGGTTATTTAAACTTTTCCAACGTAACTAAGATGTTGGAAAAGTTTAGAGTTGTTGCTATACCATTACCACATCCACTTTGTAAGTTGCACCGGCAGGCATGATTGGAATAATATTCCCATCAATTACTTTACCATCCACAAGCAGGGAGGATACTCCTTTCATGACGCTGTTGGGGTTTTTTACTTCAATCTGATAAGTTGCACCCCTGAATTGCCGGGTGACCTTAAAACCTTTCCATTCGGGCGATATACAAGGGTTAATCATTAATCCGGTATACGTTGGACGAATGCCAAGGATATACTGCGTGATGGCATAATAGTTCCAGGCAGCTGTACCTGTTAACCAGGAGTTTTTAGCTTCACCCGGCAGTAAGGCATCTTTCCCTGCAATCATTTGTGCATAGACATACGGTTCAGTTTTATGTAAATCACTTATTTCTTCAAGGTATGAAGGACAAATTTTACGGAAGTATTCCCATGCCCTGTCACCCCTGCCCTGTACAGTTTCGCCGATCATGATCCATGGATTGTTATGACAGAAGATCCCTGCGTTTTCTTTATATCCGGGAGGATAACTGGAGATTTCACCGTATTCGATATAGTATTTTGTAAACGGCGGATTGTTGAGGACAATGCCGTGTTCGCAATCCAGGCGTTCTTTCACCGAATCCAATGCCTTTGCTACCAGTCCTTCTTCAAGTCCAATACCCGCCATGGTGCACCAGCCATTCGACTCAATGAATATTTTTGACTCTTCGTTGTCTTTTGAGCCTATCTTATTACCAAAATAATCGTATGCCCTGATAAACCACTCACCATCCCAACCATGTGCCTTTATAGCTTCCACCATGGTATCGATATGTTGTTGGGCACGTACGGCTTCTTCATCCTTACCGATTGTCTTGCACAATTCCACATAATCGCGACCATACACGACAAAGAGACCTGCAATCATTAAACTTTGCGCCTGGCTACCTTCCGATTTGTTTTCAGTAGTCTGGAAGCTTTCATTCGGATCATTAGAGAAACAATTCAGGTTAAGGCAATCGTTCCAGTCGGCACGGCCACTCAAAGGCAAACCAAGAGGTCCCAGATTATTCACGACATGGTCGAACGAAACAGTAAGGTGATGGAAAAGCGATACTTCCGATCCGGCTTCATTGTCGAATGGTACAGGTTCGTCGAGGATCGTAAAATCGCCCGATTCTTTAATATAGCTTGTGGTACCGAGTATCAGCCACATTGGGTCATCATTAAATCCTTGTCCTATTTCATTATTCCCTTTTTTAGTCAGCGGCTGGTACTGGTGATAGCAACCCCCATCAGGGAACTGTGTTGATGCAATATCAATAATACGTTCACGTGCTCTTTCAGGGATTTGATGTACAAAGCCTACCAAGTCCTGGTTTGAATCCCGAAAACCCATACCACGACCTATGCCACTTTCGAAGAACGAAGCAGAACGTGAGAAACAGAAAGTAATCATGCACTGGTATTGATTCCAGATATTTACCATGCGATCAAGTTTCTCTTCACCCGAATGGAGGGTGAAAACATTCAACAATTTATCCCAATATACTTTCAATTCAGCGAGTGCTGCATCTACTTTCTCAGCCGTATCAAAACGGGCAATAGTTGCTTTAGCCTTGGTTTTATTAATAATGTTTTTACTTTCCCACTTATCCTCCTGAGCATTTTCCACATATCCCAGCACATACACCAGATCCTTCGATTCACCGGGTTGCAATACTACTTCCACAAAATGGGAAGCAACAGGCGACCAGCCATGTGCTACCGAGTTACGCGGCACACCTTCAAGCACTGTTTGCGGTTCATCAAAACCATTGTACAGTCCAAAGAATGTTTCACGGTCGGTATCGTAGCCCTGCATGGGTTCATTCACCGAATAATAGGCATAATGGTTTCGACGTTCTTTGTATTCCGTTTTGTGATAAATGACTGAATCTTCTATTTCCACTTCACCCGTAGAGAAGTTACGCTGGAAGTTTTCCATATCGGAAGCAGCATTCCACAAGCACCACTCAACAAACGAAAATATCTTGAGCGTCTTGACTTCGTTGGTTGTATTTCGCAATGTTAGTTTTTGGACTTCAGCCCAGGTTTTCAATGGTACAAAATACAACGCTTCAGCTTCTACCCCATTCTTCACCCCTTTGATAATAGTATAATTCATCCCGTGACGGCACTCATAGCTATCCAGTTCTGTCTTACATGGTTTCCAACCGGGACTCCACACTGATTTACCATCATTAATGTAAAAATACTTTCCGCCACTGTCCATCGGCACATTATTATACCTGTAACGGGTAATGCGGCGGAATTTAGCATCTTTATAGAAAGAATATCCACCACCGGTATTTGATATTAAACTAAAGAAATCCTCATTGCCCAGGTAATTAATCCAGGGCCAGGGTGTGCGTGGATTGGTAATGACGTATTCACGCCTGTTATCATCAAAATGTCCGTATTTCATAATCTATTTTAAATGATTCCCTACCCGTAAAGGGGAACAGGAAAAGTTAGTATTGTTGTTATAACCCTTGACCCCTAAAAGGGAGCAAGACAATCCCCCTTTAGGGGTTAGGGGTTCTTAATTGTTCACCTTAAAGCTTACTTTTTTTACATCCTCTGAGTTAGTACCAACCATCACATCAAAGTCACCAGGTTCAATGACCTTTTGCAAATCAGGATTGTAATATGATAACTTATCTGGCGTTATGGTAAAAGTGACTGTCTTTGTTTCATTGGGTTGCAGGGCTACCCGTGTAAAGTCTTTGAGTTCCTTTATAGGTCTGACGCCTTTACTTATGCGATCGTGGATATATACCTGTACAACTTCTTCACCCGCAACTTTACCTGTATTGGTTACCTGAACCGATACATGTATTGACTGGGTACTGGTAATTTCCGTTTTATCAATCATGGGTTCTGCATACTTAAAACTGGTATACGACAAACCATATCCGAAAGGGAATAACGGTTCACTTCCCTTGAAATAGATGTAACTACGCATTCTTGATGGTTTTCGACTGTAATAGCATGGCAACTGGCCAACAGATTTTGGGATAGTGACTGACAATTTACCTGAAGGGTTTACGTTGCCAAATAAGACATTGGCAATGGCAGTTCCTCCCTCCTGACCGGGATAGAATACCTGAATAATTGCAGGTACATTCTCTGCCACATAATTAAAACTCAAAGGACGTCCACCAAACATTAATACAACAACAGGTTTGCCTGTTTTAAGCAACATTTCAACTAATTGGTTTTGCTTACCCAATAAATCAAGATTATCCCGGTCGCCCAAGTGATCTTCGCCCCATGCTTCCCTGCTAAAAGCAACTGTTTCGCCTAAGGCGAGAATAACAACATCACTTTGTGCAGCAGTTTTCACAGCTTCTTCCATCAGTTTTACATTCACCTCATCAACAATGGGTGTCTGTACTTCGTTTTTCCAGAAAGAGCTTTCCTCTTTTGCCAGCCTGCATCCTTCAGCATAAACAACATGAAAAGTAGCTCCTGCAACATTCTGAATGCCTTGCAACACATCAATACCTCTGCGTGGTTCAGCAGTATACCCGCCAAAGTGTACTCCTTTTGCCAACGGGCCTATCACTGCAACCGTTTTCAGTTTTGAAGCATCGAGGGGCAAAGTATTTGAGTTATTTTTCAGTAACACCAATGATTTTTGGGCAACTTCCAGTGCAAGTGCTTTGTGTGCAGGGGAATTTGTAACTTCAAGCATATGTGAAGCAACAATATCCTTTGCCTCAAATAACCCGAGTTTGTATTTCAGAGTCAGGAACCTGACTGCTGATTCATCAATCAACTTTTCATCTAATTTACCGGCTTTCACAAGGTTCTCAAGTTCATCATAAGCACCAATGCTGAAACGAAGATCAAGATCCACTCCATTTTCAATAGCCAGTTTAGCTGCCTCTGCAAATGAGGACACAACACCATGGGTTCGATACATCTCATTAATGGCATCCTGATCGGACGTAATCAGGCCCTTAAAAGTCAGCTTATCACGCAGTATATCACGCAACAGCCATTTGCTCCCATGGTTTGGGATTCCATTCATTTCATTGTACGAAGGCATAATACTCAGAGCCCCGGCATGGATACATTTTTCAAAAGGCTGGATAGGGTTATTCATCAAATCGTATGCAGAGATATTGATGGGAGCAACATTTCGTCCACCTTCAGGTTGACCATGTCCAACAAAATGTTTTAGTGTCGCAGCTACCTGGTTGGCATCAGGCAGACCATTATGCCCCTGGAAGCCCCAGACAGCAGATTGACCGCAGATTGCTGCCAGATAAGTATCTTCACTATACATTTCTTCAGTACGACCAAAACGGGGTTCACGGGCTAAATCAAGTACCGGTGAAAACAGTTGCTTCACTCCCCTGGCAGAAGCTTCAAGCGCAGTTACTGAAAAGACCTTTTCAAGTAAAACCGGATCCCAGCTACACCCAAGGGCAATAGCCTGAGGAAAAACAGTAGCATCCTTTGCCATAAACCCGTGTAGTCCTTCCCCAATAAACATGGGAGGAATGGGATGAGGCAAGCTGTTGTTGTAATGACGGATGGAATTTACTACATTTACATATACTGTAGGATCAAGGTTCATATCCAGTCCGATTCCACCTATACCTTTTGGAAAGTGTTTTTTCAGACTATCAACATTTACTTCCCCACGTGGATTTACATAGTTCTTAATGTTTTCATACGAACTGATTTTCAATTGGGATATCTTTTCAGCAAGAGTTAACTGTGAAACTAATTTTGCAGCCCTTAATTCAGGAATAAGGTTAGCATTTGGTTTGTTTTCAGCAATAACGGTAAACAAAAACAAACTTAGTATCGGTATAAGGCAGCGCTTTTTTTTAATATTCATATATTCAATAATAGAACGAAAAGAAGTATTAATAATTTCATTAAATTTATTCATCATGTGAACAGGCATTTTATCACGGTTTATTTTATCAGGATTTGTCCACCAAAATAAAAACGCCACTCCATGCCGGAACTGTCACTTTTATTCCGGTAGAAGTTGAAGCAGACCTTGCTTTCAGGGTTGCATAATCCGTCGGACCTCCTGCAACACCGGCTGGCGCTGAGCCGTTCACAATTACCTTTCTTGAAAAATCACCATTATCATCACTTCCTTCCAGGGTATACCAATAAAAACGTTTTCCCAGATGGAAATTCTTTAATATGATCATAATGGTTTGAGGATTTCCTGAACTATTAAGCAATGCAACACTTGCCTGACCGGTCGTATAGGTTGAAGCGTATGAAATTACAGAAGCACTTCCGCTCTTTGTTGTTTCCACCAGACGGTCGCCTATGCATTTCTGAAAGTAGTATAAATAGTAAAATGAAGGACGTGGAGTCCATTTTGCAACACCATCCAAAGCGTCACCTGTACTAAAAAGACCATGATCATTACCACTATCCCACCCATTATATAAATCCCAGCGGGCTGATAAACCAAACTTATTCTTCAACGCTTCGCCCTGAACAATCACTGCAAATGTTCCGCTTGTATTGGATACCTGCTGCTTTGAATCCTTAGCCCACATGTTCCATTCGGAAAAAATGATTGGTTTAACTACTCCACCATTGATCGAAATCTCACTTTTCATGAAATCCATCATAGTAGTGGGTACCGTTAAAGCAGCATTTAGGACAGTAGTTGCTGTTGAGTTTTCGTTATACGGGGTTATGTAGTTATGCCCGATATAGAAATCGGGGATATTTAAAGCCCGGGGGATCATAGTTGAGTTCCAGGTTCTGGTAATCAATGCCTGCCAGGACGATGTAGCAGATTCCTGCATGACCGCACCAATATAAATCGTCTTTCCAATTTGGGCAGCTGCCCTTTTCATGGAATCGGCAAAAACAATGAAATGGCGTGCATAAAGATCACCGGTCAGATACTCCGGCTGACCATCTTTGTTTGCACCTGTATCAATGCGGTATCCCCATTCCCAATCGGCATACGTTTCGTTACCAATTTCCCAGTATTTAGTACGTCCATTATCATAGCGCACCCAGTCAGCGGCTAAATGTGCAGCAGTTGCAACCGGATTTGAACTTGTACCATATCGTGCATAGCCATAATTTACAGTTATAAGTCCCTGTGAATTTGTTTGCTGTAACACAGAATAATAATCATCAAGGGTTGCCTGCCAGCTATTAGCTGTTTTACCATAGGTATACAACCCGGTTGTCTGATAAGTGCCATCTGCTTTTTTCAACCGTGTTGGAGCATCAGCAGGCGGTTGATCCTGATTGCAATTCCAGAAGTGACAATCACTGCCACTACCTGCAGGCCAGCGAATGATATTGGGTTTCAGATTGGTAAGATGGGTAATAAAGACAGGCTCGTTATACATTCTGGTCATCCAGTTATTGGCATTATGTCCAAAAATAGTCAACGGGATTTTAGTAAGCACATTCGATGCATCCACTGTAACTGTTGTTGTTACTCCGGAGCTTGTAATGGGTGTTTCGGTAAAAGTAGGTGCAACATACGTTTTGGGTTGCCAATCAGTCAGGAAAAAACCTATTGTCGGGGCAATTTCAGGATCAACCGGTGCTTTAAAGGTAGTATCGACAACACCCGGTTTCACTACGACTACCGGTTCGTTTTGTTTGCAGGATAAATTCGTAGTCAGCAAAAAACAAACTGCAAAAGTGAAAACAAGGAATGATTTTAGTGTAGTAATCTTCATGTGGAATAGGTTATTCAAGAGAAAAAAACAAAAATGAACCTTTTATTAAATATCATTTATAGTCCTTATAAAATCAATAAAAGATAATATTTAATTTCCGGTTTCAGTTATAGTTATATAACTGAAACCAGAATTACTGAATCAATTTTCAACAACCATTTAATAAATATTTGATAAGATTCTACTTTCTGATTTTAGTAAGATCATCGCCAATTTCTTTCATCTTTGTTTCATTAAGAGGATAAATGAACATAAAGAGTACGCCGAGCAGCGTTCCTATAGCTGGGAAGAAACTCAACATCATACGAATCCCGTTTTGTGCAGTTTCTGTTTGTACCACATTTGCCTGGAAACCATAATACCCCAGCAACCAACCTGCCAAAGCACCCCCAATGGTCCAACCGAATTTCTGGGACATGGAAGAAGCTGAGAATATAAGACCTGTAGCACGTCGTTTCGTTTTCCATTCGGAATAATCAGCAGCATCAGCATACATGGACCAAATAAGAGGAAGTGTAATACCGGCACATAAACTGATCAAAAATTGCATAACAAATATTTGAGTGGTATTGCTCCTGTCGATAAAATAAAAGAATATGCTTAAAACAGTAGCGATAAGCATGGCAGTCATAAAAGTACCTTTCTTACCAATGCGACTTGATACTGGTATAGCCAACACTACACCCAGAATATTTGCAGCCTGTCCAAGCACAAAATACATGCTGCTAAGGGTAATTGTAAGTTTCAATGAATTAATCTGGAAAGCATCCTGCGTAGTGACGTAGTATTTGAAGTAATAAATAGCTGCACCATCACGAATGGAATTAAAGAAGATAACCGCAACACCAGCCCCTAACAAGATAAACCACGGACGGTTAGCCCAGAGGTCTTTTAAATCATGTTTTAAAGAAGTTTTTTCAACTACCGGTTTTACTTTTTCTTTTGTCCATGAGAAACAAATAAAGAAGAAAATAATAGCTACGATAGCAAAAACAACTGCCGCATATTGCCATCCCATTTTAAGGTCAATTGCACCACCGTTCATTTTACTGAAAATATCAACCAATGGTTCTGCTGCTGCCAATACCAACAAGCTGCCGCTAAACGCAAAAATCATACGGTACGAAGCCAGTGTAGTGCGTTGCTTGCCATCAGAAGTCATTACGCCCATCAATGAGGCATAAGGCACGTTAATAAGCGAATAGACCATCATCATCAATGAATAGGTAATGTAAGCATATACTATTTTACCTGTTGGTCCAAGGTTTGGGGTGGAAAACATAAAAACACCCAGGATACCAAATGGAATCATCATCCAAAGCAGGTAAGGCCTGAATTTACCCCAACGTGACTTAGTACGGTCAGCGAGTATTCCGACAAAAGGATCAAACGATGCATCCCAGATACGGGTCACTAAAAACATTGTTCCTACAACTGTTGCTGATATTCCGAAAATATCGGTATAAAAAAACATGAGATACATGGAGAAAAGTTTCCAGAACATCGAAGCAGCAGCATCTCCGAATCCATAACCGACTTTCTCTTTCAAACTTAGTTTTTGAAAAGTCATAATGATTTTTTTTGTATTAGTACAGTTTTAAATTTAAGGATAAAGTATTTTCGGTAATTAAAGATGTAAAAGTATAAATTCCAAACTGATTTTAAGGTATTATATGTTTCTAAAGTAATACTCTTTTTGAAATTTTTATTTCTTATTTGAATAATCTTAAACACAGCACATCATGTGCCGGAATGGTTGCTTTCAGTGATTTACGGGTATCACCGGTATTTTTTTTAATCCACAGATCGCGTAGTTTATAGAATTCCTTTCCTGTAGTATCAAGTGTTCTGTTCGATAACGAGTCATTAACCGTGAATGTTTTCCAGTCAAGACTAATACTTCTGGGCGATTTGCTTCTATTCAACATAAATACTGCCCATTCTCCATTTTTGAGTGGTTTCAGCCATGTTTCTACACTGTCCTTCACAGAATGTCTGAAACCCTGAATACCCAGCGAATCCTGATCAATTGCAATTACTTCCTTGTTTGCCAGTACACTTTGTGTTTCAGATGTCATGGTACGCAAATCATTCCCTGCAACCAGTGGAGCTGTGAGCATACACCACATGGAGAAATGTGCCCTGGATTCATTCAAAGACATACCGTTTCCGACTTCCAGCATATCAGGATCATTCCAATGTCCCGGTCCGGCATATTGCCGCAAACTATCCTGCTTATCGATGATTTGCATGACACCCCATGATTTCCAGGTTCCATGATCATTGATACAATCGAAGCAATTATAGATATCGCCGGTTGTTCTCCAGAGATGTCCAACTTCTTTAGCCCATAACCAGGGTTTATTATTTCCCCATTCACAAAGGCTGAATACAATCGGCCTTCCGGCTTCGTAAAGTGCATCACGCATAGTGATATAGGAACCTTCGGCATTCAGTTTATCGGTATTACACCAGTCGTATTTTAAATAATCCACCCCCCATTTAGCATACATCAGTGCATCCTGGTATTCATGTCCACGACCGGCAGGCCTGCCACCGCAGGTTTTATCACCGGCGCACGAATAGATACCAAACTTCAATCCTTTGGAATGCACATAATCGGCCAGTGCTTTTATTCCTGATGGGAATCGTTTTGGATCGGGAACAATAAAACCAAGACTATCACGGCTTACCTGCCAACAATCATCAATGACGATATATTCATATCCGGCATCTTTCAAACCTGACGAAACCATGGCATCAGCAGTTTCACGAATCAATACTTCACTTACATCACAGGCAAATTTATTCCAGCTATTCCAACCCATTGGAGGAGTCTGTGCCAACTTATTGAATTTCTGAGCATGAAGTGGCTGTAACAAGGTATAAATCAATGCAGCAAATAGAAATAATTTTGAGTTTTTCATTATGAGTTAATTAGTTATTTACAGGAAACAAAGTAGTACCAATCGAATTCCAAACACAATTAAATAGATTTTAAAATTATATGGTTGGCATCTAAAATCAATTTATTTTTACTCACCAGTTTTTTAATTGTTTCGACGGATGCTGCTGAACGATATCCATCTGCAGGAGAATTCAAACAATAATCCAGTAATTTATCAATTGTTGATGTAGCAACATGCATACGGGTATCCGAAGATGCATAATAAATAAAGACTTTCCCATCATCATCGGCTATCCAGCCATTACTGAACAGAACATTTGAAACATCTCCAATGCGTTCATCTTCTACCGGAGCCATAAAATAGCCGGCAGGTTCAGCAATTAGTTTAGTGGGATCAACTAAATCAGTTAGGTAAAGATAAAGTACATATCGTAATCCGGCAGCACAGTTTCGTACGCCATGTGCTAAGTGCAACCATCCTTTATCCGTTTTAACAGGATGCGGACCTTCTCCGTTCTTTAATTCTTTAATCGTATGATAATACCTTTGGTTTATGATCGTTTCTTCTTTGACTTCAGCATGTGTAATATCATCCACCAAAGCCCATCCAATACCGCCACCGCTCCCTGTATCAATAAATCCATCCTGTGGGCGGGTATATAAGGCATATTTTCCGTTCACAAATTCAGGGTGAAGTACAACATTACGTTGTTGGCTCTTTGTTTTCAGATCCGGCAATCTCTCCCATGAAACAAGATCCTTTGTCCGTGCAATACCGGCTGTTGCAACAGCTGATGATAAATCACCGGCAGGAGAATCAGGATCCTTGCGTTCACTGCAAAACACACCGTATATCCAACCATCTTCATGGGCTGTCAGACGCATGTCATACACATTTGTATCAGGATTATCAGTTTCAGGGAGTGTTACAGGTTCATCCCAAAAGTGAAAATTGTCTATTCCATTGGAACTTTCGGCAATGGCAAAAAATGATTTCCGATCATTCCCTTCTACACGAACTACCAGAATATATTTTCCTTTCCATTTCATTGCTCCTGCATTTAATGTTGCATTTATGCCAATGCGTTCCATGAGGTATGGATTTGACTCAGCATCTAAATCATAACGCCATGTTAACGGAACATGTTCTGCAGTAAGAATCGGATTGACATAACGGGTAAAAACATTATTCCCGTTTAATGATTTTTCATTTCCTCTACTTAATAGTTTTTCGTGGTTCGCTTCAAGGATCTCCAAAGCATTCATAAATTTATCCATAATCTTTATATCTTTAATCAATAATATTCTGTGTTCCTATTTAAATCAAAATAAACAATATCAATTTCACATTCATTCAATCGTACTTATAGCTGATATAATAATTTCCATTCCTTATTAACATCCCTTTTAGACCTGTTTTTCATAAACGTATATAAAACGTTAGCGACATGTATATAAAACAGATCTAAAACAAATGAAAAACACACCTACATAATGTACTATATATTCATTACCATCTAGCATTTAAATAAAATGCTGATTTTTCAAACCATGTATACAATGTCAAAAACATAATAAGCAGCAAATACCACATTCAATTATTCCCAGTACTTACGCCTGATGATTTTAATTTTAGTATTGCAGGAATCATTCCTTCTGAAGTAGCAGTTAATGTAATATCACCCGCTTGCTTTGTAGTTTTTACCAGTATCTGGGCCAATCCGTTAAACGTTTTGCGTTTCCAGGGTTCTGCCTGATTATGGACTTTAATAGTCCCCGGGTTTGTATTAAGTTCTTCCCACTCGGTTTTTTTTACTAAAGGCTTTCCAACGAATACTACAGCATTTATTCCTTTGTGAAGTGTATTATTATCAAGGACGCATACCATATCTGGATTCTGAATTGTCTGGTTTTTACTTATCAATTTTCCATTCACATAAACCGATTGATCATCAACTATACTTTTTATAAAAAAAGTAATGGTCGTTTTATCTGTGAATTGATCCAAATTAAAAGATCCCCGGAATATAATGAATTTACCGGATTCATATTCACCATATCCTTTTTGAAAAGCCTTAGACCAACCGGAATCATTATGGCTTGCATCATTTTCTGATAAATCCGACTTGCTTTTTGATAACTTATAGTGCAAATCGACTACATTCATTCTATCAATAGTTTCTACAAACTGTTCCGGTTCATGTGAAGCCGGATCACCATTGCCAACGCCCAGTATTTTACCCGGTCCGCTAAGTGTAAATGCGATTTCATTATTTGCGGTAGGGACAAGTCTGTTTTTTAAATCATTTAATTGAACTGTAATAATGGCAACATCCTGACCATCTGCTTTAAATAGTGTGCGATCAGAAGAAAGTGCTACTTGTGCTGGGATACCAATTGTTTCAAGTTGTTCTGATATAATCATTTTTCCTTTCACAAACCCTTTTGCCAATAGCGTTCCAGGCTTATAGATTACATCCCAGTCAATATGGCCATTCGTGGGCATAAGTTTCTTTCCGAGTGAATTCTTATTCAGTACCAATTCTACCTCTTCGGCATTGCTGTAAATAGTTACCTTTATATTTTTCCCTTCATTTCCATTCCAGTTCCAGTGAGGCATTATATGCATAACAGGTTTTGTACCCCACCATGATTTGAGATAATAAAAAATATCTTTTGGAAAACCACATAAGTCAACAATACCAAATTGTGAATTTACTGCTGGCCAGGAGAGAGGATTAGCTTCCCCCCGGTAGTCAAAGCCAGTCCAGAAGAACAATCCGGATAGAAATGGACGTTCTGCATAAAACTTCCAACCGGATTCAGTACCTACATTTTCAGGCATTCTGTTTGTTGCTGCCATTCTGCCATTTGTTTTATCATCGCTGTAAATCCCTCTTGTTCCTATAGTATTGCTTTCTTCAGTTCCTATCCCACATTGCCAAGGGAATTTCTTGTGGTGCTCATCAATATTGCCCTGAACAATATAATTGTAGCCCATAACCTGCGCAGTTTGTCCGCTACCATTATCCCAACCTCCCGAGACCGCAACGGTAAATGCACGTGAAGAATCTAACTTTTGTGCAAATTCCTGCATGGTTTTGGTAATTCGTGCACCTTTTTCATTGCTTTCTATGGCCCATTCTTCATTACCCAACGACCAAAGAATGACACTTGGATGATTACGGTCGCGAACTATAAAGCGTTCAAGTAAATCAAAATGTTCCAGGTTGATTCCCATTAACCTGTTTTCATCCAGAACAAGCATTCCGAGTCTGTCACAAATATCAAGCAATTCGGGGGTAGGAGGATTATGGGAAGTACGTATGGCATTATTTCCCATTTCCTTAAGCTTCTTTATCCTGAATTCCTGTAAGGCATCGGGAATGGCTGTACCAATTCCGGCATGATCCTGATGATTATTCGTTCCTTTGATCTTTATACTTATACCATTCAGGAAAAATCCCTTGTCAGGATCAAAACGTACAGTGCGGATTCCTATTGTTGTAACATAAGAATCAACAATATGTCCCTCAGTAATAATATTCGTTTTAAGTTTATACAAATATGGATTTTCTAACGACCAAAGCGTTGGCTTTTCAACATTGATTTTTTGATACCATGTATTTTGCAGATTTCCTTTCAAAATTACATTTTCCAGCTTTGTAGAAACAACCTGTTGATTATCGGCATTTATTAAAGATTGTTCAATTGTAAAAGCAGACTGGTTTGCAGACTGGTTTTCTACTTTTGTACGTACTGTTAATTCAGCTTTGTCTCCAATCATCTCTGTGGTTACAAATGTGCCGTTTGAAGCCACATGTAAACGGTCGGTTTTATTAAGCCAAACATGACGGTAAATACCTGCCCCTTCGTAGTACCATCCTTCTTCCATAGTGGCATCTACCCGGACAACTATTGTGTTTTCCCCTCCATAATTCAGGTAATCAGTAACATCATAGTCAGAAGAGGCATACCCGCTTTTTTCATTTCCCACATAGAAACCATTGACCCATACAGTCGAATTCCGATATATTCCATCAAACTGAATGCTTATTTTACGACCTAAATCGGTGGCAGGTATGTTGATCTTCTTGCGATACCACCCCACCGATGTTTCTGGATATTTCCAGCCAATGATACGATACCCATGGCTATGGCTTGCAGCAGATGAGAAGGGTAATTCAACTGCCCAGTCATGAGGCAGATCTACTTCACGCCATGTGCGGTCCTCAAACTTTGAGGCAGAAGCTCCATCACCATACCCTGCCTTTGCAAAATATGTAAAGTAAGCGGTTCCTGTATTAAAATCTTTTGAACTATCAACAGCATTACCCAAGGCAAACCGCCAATCGTCATCAAGGTTCAGATGTTCCCGCATATGGGATATTGGTTCAGGATCCTGTCTTTGAGAGTAGACAGGAAATAAAACAACTATGTATATGAAGAACAAGAACTTTATTTTTACTTTCATCGCCTTTTACGGATTTGATTTTCAACTATCGTATGACACTAAATTTCTTTGAACCTGAGAAAACCGGGTTTTCTATTTTTACAAGATAAAGACCGGTTTGAAGCATGTTAGTATTGATTCTTATGGGTGTGTTTCCATCATAATCAGACTTAGAAAATGCAGCTAAATTTCCATTCGGGGAATAAACCGAGATATCTGTAACAGCTGCAGTTTGTGATCCAATTGCAATATTCAAGCTTTCATTAGCCGGATTTGGAAAGAGCTTTATCTCTGACGATTGAACATTCGGGTTTTCAACAGCTGAAGTATTTGCTTTCAGGATAATCGCCGTGGTGGAAACCGTTGGCAAAACAATGCTTAATGAATTGCCGGAAACATTGACTGTGCTTTTCTTCAAAGAATTACTGGCATGTGAAACAAATGTTTCAGAGGTTGGTAATGATGCAATTTGCAATGTATTGTAAGTTCCATTTGCAACTGAAAAGCCTGACAGATTTACCGTAACCTTGTGCGTTAAACTCAGGTCTCTGTTGACCAGAATCACCGTCATAGAATCTGCTTTATCAGATACTGTTGTATAGCCCGATACCATATTTTCCAACGTGGATGTGCTTGTCACACTATTGTTTTTGGCGTAACGGCTAAACAAATGCAACGTTTCCCACATGCCCACATTCCATGACCATGGAGTATACAATTCCACACCATTATTGGCGAATGTTCCGAGCAGGGAAGCATAAAGAACTGAGTTTACATTTGCATTCGTAGAATTAATTCCGGATTCACTCATCCCAATGCTAATACCATTGTTTGCTCCGAAGTACAGAGTTAACCAGTCACTAATGCGTTGGAAAATATATTCTTTATTCTGAGAAGTATCCCACCCTCCGTTGATTGATTTGATACCGTTAGCCCCCGGATAAACATATGTTTTATCGTAAAAGATACGGTGTAATTGCAAAACGTCAGCATCTGCCGATTCTCCCGGATACCAATGAATATCAACCACATCAAGCAGTTTTATTCCGGTTGCTTTCTGTTCATCAGCTACCCGTTTCAGAAAATATTCAAGCCATGAATAATACTTTCCATTAATATTAAGCGTTTCAGAACCATATTTATACCATTGCCATTCGTTGGCAGTCACCGGCCCACACAGTTTAATTCCGGGAAATAAGGCACGGGTCTTTTTTGCTACGGCAAAGTATTTATCCATAAATGCTGAAGCTGCTAATTGGCTTGGCATTACGTCATCATGTGTTCCACTCCATATTTCAGGCTCATTGTCCATGTCCCAGTACTTGAAATTAGTTGAGTTCAATCCAATTCCTTTAGAGCCGAACCAATGGTTCAATACTTCGGCAGTTGAATCGGCAGGCCAGTCCTGGGTATAAAGTAAAGGATTCCCATTTACAGTTGCTGAGCTTCCACCGCTGGCATTTACAATACCTCCACCTGCCAGGTTTTGCGAACAGCCGCTCCACCATTGTGATTGGTTGTAACTCCAGTCGTTGAAGTTATTGCTCTTGCTAGAAGCTACCTTCCCGATCAGTTGAAAGGCCCACATTACCTGCATATCAGGGATATTAGCCACAATATTGGCAGATAGGTTATCCCAGTCATGATCGTACACGTTGTTATACCAGTCCGGATGACTGGATATTTTTTTACGCCAGTTATATTTAGTAGCATTATTTCCACCGTTTTCGCGGGCCAACCTCAAACCGGCTTCTTTAAATAAAGTAATATCAGAAGCTGACGAAGCTGTTCCAAACGAATTGGAGAAACTGCTATTACGACCATAAATAAAAGGTGAAACGGCTTTTTTAGCATCAGCTGCGTTCACTGTTACAACCACATCCTGAGAGAATGAAACTACACTGCAAAAGAATAGCAGGAACAATAAGATGCTGATTTTATGTATGAATAGGTTCATATTTAGTTGTTGAATTTGTTATTTAAAACTCCAATGTCTATTTTTCAGAAACATACATGGAGGAGATTTCTTTATTTAAAAGAATTCCCGGCATATCGGTGAATCTTTTAAAATCAGAAGCAGATGCATGTCCCGGGAAAGGGGCATAATAATGAGTCTTAATGGTGTAGGCATTTCTCCAAAGCAATACATAGCTGATTTTATAGGGTTCTATAGCGGGTAGTAGAACCTTCGTAAAGAAATCAGGATTTGCAATACCTTCCATCCCTGTTTCAGCCAATACAGGTATTTTGTTAGCTTTCTTTGCATAAGCTGTCACTATATCCAGTTGCTCAGAAACTTCCTTTTTAAACTTTGTATTTGTCTCATCAGTATTTTTGTTTCCACAATAAGCATCCACTCCCACTATGTCTACATAATCATCACCCGGGTAACGAAGCAAAAAATCTTCTTCTGTTTTGATATTACACGGTGAAAATGCATACAAAATATTATGGACTCCCTTAACGTCCCTTAGATAGTCTACTGTCATTCGATACAATTGATTGTATTCATCCGGAGTACATTGTTTAGCACCCCACCAGAACCAACTACCGGTATGTTCATGAAACATTCTGAAAATAACAGGGAAAGGTTCTCCATTTTCATCTTTTAAATCATGAAAGAATACAGATAAACGATCTAACCAGGTTAAGAATTTTGCGTGATTACTTCCTCCGGGTAATATGCTTCGGACTACTGAATCCTGTCCACAATCCCAGGCCGTTTTACCTGTTACAATGTTATCACCATGCCAGCTAATGGTATTAATGCCTTCCCTGTCGTACACTTCACGCATCAACCGTTTCATATCGGTAAAATAAACCGAATCCAGGTTATAAGGTGCACCTATCTCCAAATGGCCTAATTCCCAACCAACCATTGCAGGAAAATCACCTGAAACAGCCTTAACATCCGAACCACCTGCTTTGCCATACCAGGTATGTCCATAGGCTGCATCATCCTGATGGGCCAACATAATCCCTTTGCCTAAATTATTGTACATGTTTTGGAACAATGCCTGAGTTTTCTGAGTAGCATTCATATCAACCGGTGCCGGCACATTATGCATTTTTTGAACATATCGCTTTATAATCTTCACAGTAGCGTCAGTATTGAATACTGAATTCAGACCTTGTTCTTCCTGTGCAGGATCTCCCATATAATCATCCCCCTTTACCCAGTAAATATGTTTCGGATTTGGTCTGGCCATACCACCCCATGCCCAGAAATTACATCCGGCCAGTACATCATTTGTTTTTGAAGACTGCAGTATTGTTTCAAAAACAGAGGTATAATAGGCATCACGCAAAGCAGTTGAATCCTTCAGGGTATAGAGATGATGATCGCGAGGAAAGCCGAATTCTTCCAGTATAATCGGCTTTTCCAACCTGCGGGCTACTTCCATATGATTTTCCATATATACCGCAGTACTGTCAATGGATTTTTGCAATGTACCTGACATATTCTTTACATCCAACCAACTCCAGTTCTTTGGCCAGATATGCATAGTCAGATAATCTATATTTTTATCAGAATGAATTTGTTCAAAAAGATCCATATCTTCTTCACAACCATGTAATCCTTCCGAACCTATCGAAACCATATGGTTTTTATCCAACGATTTAATGTATGCTGAAATATCTTTCAACCACGCCACAAAAAGTGGTTTATTCGTGTCTGAGAATGCACGTGGTTCATTTCCGATTTGCCATGAGAAGATAGCCTGATCTTCCGTGTATTTTTTCTTTGTATACCTGTTGGTGCGTAGAATGACATGCTTTATATGGTTTTTCAACAATTGACGACATTCGTCACATCCGGCATATTGCTTTACATACTCCATATAAGCAGGCCATCCATCTACTGATGGTACAGGGTTCTTGCCTTTTCCTGCCCAGTTCAGATACTGGCTGTAACCGCCTGACCATTCCCAGGAATTCGTAAAAAACAATACAGCTTTCATATCCCGTTTACCCAGCTCGGATAATAAGAAATCCAATCCGTCAAAAATCGAATCATTGTAAACGCCTGGCTTTAACTGTAAGGTTGGTTCTACTTTCGAAGGAACACCGTTTTCACCGTCTGAACCAATAAGCACCCTCAAATTAACAAGACCGTTCTCTTTCATAAAATCGAGTTCTTTGATTAAAAGTGCCCGATTACCTCCTTGTCCTATCGAACCGAGTATTGCACCATACCAAAAGTTTGTGCCTACAAAATAGTACGGTTGGTCATTTACCACAAAATGCTTATTTTCAACCTTAGCAAAACTTTGTGTGACTTTAGCAGAAGCAATGATAGATATCAAAGTCATTACTAACAGAATTAATTTTCTATTCAATAAATTCATAGTTATTATATTGTTTTGCAGCATTTAATCCTCGTTGTATTTTTCAACAATAATCCCCTTTTATTTGTAGATCCCTTTCAAATCATTTTCAAACAAGGTATAATCTTCATTGTAAAATTTCATAAAATCAGGTACAGAATTATGTCCTGGAAACGGTGCATAAAAATGGTATTTCATACGATTATCATTTCTCCACAGCATAACATAGGCGAGTTTTGATCCTTTATAGCGCAATACCGGCAATAATGTTTTTGTAAAAAATGTGCTGTCGGTTATCGATTCCAATCCTGTTTCAGTCATCGCAGCAACTTTATCTTTTTCCTGTGCCAAATCGGATACTATCTTAACTTTTTCAGCTGCCAGCAAAGGGTTATTTGCACCATCCGGCCTGAAGTCCCAGTATTCATCCATACCCAATACATCCACATACTTATCGCCTGGATAATCAATCAGGTAATCTTTGCGGGTTTTGAATTTACAATCGGTTGAGAATGCATATAAAAAATTATGCACCCCGAGCGTATCTCTTAAATATTCTACTGTAAAACGCCACAATGATTTAAACTCTCCCGTTGTCCTGTGTGGTCGTCCCCACCAAAACCAACCACCTTCCATTTCATGAAACGGGCGAAAAATAATTGGAATCAATTTACCATCTGCACCCCTGGAATTATGTGCCATCTGTGCTATCAGCTTTAGTTTTTCCTTATAGGCTTCATGAGCTTTCCCTCCCGGAATTAATTCTTTAACTGTATTTACAACAACCTTTGTAGTATCTACCCAGGCCGTCTCACCGTTTAACGGATTGTCCGTATGCCAACACATGGTTATTACAGCTCCACGATTATATGTCTCAATCATGCGTTTAAGCAGTAATTCTGATCTGTGCGCAGTCATACCAGAAGGCTTATTCGTGATAAGTGCAAAATCAAACCCTATCAAAGCAGGATGTGACCCGCAAACATCCTTAATATCGGAACGGTTATCATCACCTGCCCATGTATGTCCATATAAAGTAGCATCATGATGTCCCACCAAAATATGATTCTTCTGAATCTTTTTTAAATTTGAATAAAGAGCTTTTGTTTCTTTTGTAGCATTCCGGTCAACTGGACCATTCTCATATTCATTCAAACTCTTACCATATGATGCTCCCGATACTATTAAACAAAGTAATAGCAGGTATATTGAATTAATTCGTAATACTTTCATGTATTTATTCTTTATTTCAATTTAAAAAGCAGTAGCATCGGCAGAATGTTCTGTATTAAATTCAGGAATCCAATTAGTTTTAATTACTATACATCTATTCTTTACCACTTATCCGTTCTAAAAGGAACCAAAGGCAAGCCATTCACATCAAAGAGATTAGGCATTCCGTCATTTGTAAAACAATAGCGTACAGCAACCGGGGTTTTTACCAATTGACTTGTCAAAGTAATAGAACCATCTTTCTCAATAATAGCCATCCCAGGATAGAAAACTTTGTCTTCACCGGCAATCTGGAAACTACTTATTATCTTGCCTTTGTAGCTCAATTTTCCTATTGAACTAGTTGTGACATTCGCTTTGTTCTTTTTTACCGTGAAAGCTGCGAAATGAGGAAAATAAGGTTGCAGGTCCTTTATTCCGTATTGTTCTTTCAATGCCATATTCACCAATCGGTTTCCAACCTCCTTTTTAATCTTCGGATGGATATTGGCAATATCATCTACCAGATCACCCACCACCACCATGCCTGTTTTGGGTAATTTTAAGGCGGCTTCCTGCTGCTCACGTAATAGAGCTGCGCTAATACCCCAGTAGCCGTTCCAAGGGGCAATTTGGACAAAATAAAAAGGAAAATCATTATTAAATGCTTTTCTCCAACCAGTAATAAGACTTTCGAATAGCTTGCTGTAATTTTGTGGTTCACCGGTGTTAGCTTCGCCCTGATACCAGATAGCTCCGGCTATTTTGTAGTTCACAAACGGATACAACATCGAATTGTAGATAATTGACGGCTCTACCGGTGCCCAGTTTACGGGTTTAGTATCATCGGCCAGCTTTTTCAGTTCAGCGTTTTGTTCATAAACTTCCTTTGGAGTCCATGCCTGCACACAAGTACCTCCCCAGTACGAAGCGATCAGTCCAACAGGGACTTTCATTGTTTCATTTATCTTTTTACCAAAGAAATAACCGACAATGCTCATTGAAGGAGTGGTCTCTGGCGAACTTATTTTCCATTCTCCATCCGAATCGGTTTGTGGGAAAGAATTGTATTTGTGTGATAGCTGGAAGAATCGCAATTGGCTGTTGGCCGAATTAGCTACCGCGTCACCTGCATCGAGTACACCTTGTTGCCAGTTAAAAGCATATTCCATGTTCGACTGTCCGGAACAAAGCCAGACTTCGCCAATTAAAATATCATTTACTATGATTTTTTGTGTCCCGCTTATAAAAACAATGGTATAGGGACCACCTGCCTTGGGTGTTTTTACAAGCACATTCCACGACCAGTCTTTCGCCGGATAAGCGATGATTGTATCCGACGGATTCCAGCTACAACTTATCTTAACTGTGTTTCCACTTTGTGCCCAACCCCACAATTTCACATCGGCTGCTTGTTGTAAAACAGCATGATTGCTTATAATTGCCGGCAAACGCATTCCCCATTGTGCTGATGCAACCATCGAAAAGAAGCATAAAATGATCGGAATAAATATCTTTTTCATTGTTAATAATTTTTTCATATCTGTTTCTATTATTGAAATATCAACCAATTAACCTAATTAACTTATTAACTAATCAACCAATCAACTTTACTTTAAACCTGGCATTTTATCTCTTGTTATAACAAAGTCATATGTAAAATATTTATTCCACCAGGCAGCTCCATTATTTTTGTCTAATCGTGTATAATCTCCACACCAGGGCATAAACCATGACCACATATCTCCATTTTCTTTCATTAGGGCAGGATCGGGTGCTGAACCACATTCGCTTAGCGTAATTAGTTTCTTACCACCAAATAAATCTTTCACTTTATTGAATGAAAAATACTGTGAACCGTGTTGATTGTCGCCCGGATAGATATCCATGCCCACAATATCGACATAATTATCCCCCGGATACCAACTCAATGCTTCACTTGAAACATCTGTTGTCCAAACCCAGATCAGATTATTTAAACCATGAACATTTACCATTCGGTCATACATTAATTTCCATAATGCTTTACAAGGTTCGGCACCTTTTGCTCCCCACCAGAACCAACCTCCTGAAGCTTCATGCAGTGGTCGCCATATAACCGGGATATTTGCATCTTTAAATTGCTGCAGATATGTGGATATTAAATCAATATCAGCTATCATTGCTTTATATTCGAGCGATGATGGATCGGTCACTTTACTGACATCAAAGTTTGTATCTGCCGTATAAAACGCTCCTGATTTATTAACCGATAATGGATCACGCCAGTGCCACATCAAATTTATAATACCGTTGTTAATCCAATAATCTTTCCCATTTCTGAGCGGAGCAGCATAGTCAACCCAATTCTGATTTATCCAGGGATGGTTTATAAAATCAAAACACACCAGTGCAGGCCATTTACCGGTTTGTTGAAATACCCACGTAGCCTCATCATTGCTGTTGTTGTTATTGGATGTGGTTCCTGATAGCACTTTTGTTCCGAAACTTGCTTTGAGAAAATTGTATAGGTTCACGGCTTCCTTCGTTGGGTTTGGAGTAACTAAACCTGCATCGATATTAAATGGAGAAAGGGTAGTACCGTAAAAAGCCAGAGATATATTATCAAGTTGCATCCAACCCCAGTTTTTTACAATGGATAAAGTATGTGTTCCGGCTGTGAGTTTTAATCTGCCGGCAGCAAGTGTCGTCCACGAACTGACTGCACTAAAGTCCAATGTAATGATTTTATTGCCATCGACATACAAGTCATTCGACTTTTTTGAATTGGACGTTGAATAACGAATCGCAACATCATAATATCCTGTTTGTGCAGCCTGTATGGTAAATGTGACATTACCTCCATTGGTATTAACAAATCCGGTTCCAGTAAACCCGGTTAATGAAGTACCTATCGAAGCATCGGTTGTCAGGATTGCATTTTCAGCTTCATATACGGTTAATTGGGCTGGCACCGATTGAATTGTTGTGAATTTAAGTGTAATTTCCTTTGCAAAATTTCCGGCAACATTTTTAATGGCAGTTCCGGGTATAAGCAATGTATAATTTGTAGATGGTTTAAGAACTGAATTAATTGTAAGTGTATTGGAATTTACGGATGCAGATACAATCTCACCATTTAATTTGATATTTGCATTTGTTGCAAGAACAATCTTTTCCGAAAACTGGATTGTAATGGTGGTATTCACATCCACCGTTGATGCTCCCTCAGAGGGATTACTTGAAACTAAGACAGGGGAAACCTGATCAATAACAGCTTCTGACTTACATGCATTTATAGATAATACAACGAAAGGAAGTATGAATATAAAAAAGCTGATTCTTTTAAACATAACCAAATATATTAACAATAAAACTGTTTTTAATAATTTTCATTTACTAAAAACAACATCAAATCTAATGAAAAAATCTTTTTTTGAATAAAAAAGGGGAGTTGTTCCTGAGAACTTCTCCCCCCCTTTTCAACAACCTTTTATTAATACAATCCAAAAACCCCTGCCGGAGCAGTAATTTTTTCAAAACGAACATTATCCACAGCCATAGTTAATTTTGCTGTTGATCCACTATCAAGCCATCCGGCTGTTAAATCAGTCTCAACATGAGCACCATTTACTACACTTGTAGCGAGGTCGGCATCTGTTAATCCGCTATCAAACTGTGAAAGAGGGAATGTAACAGTTATCCATCCTCCAGTTGTTCTGGAAGGATAGTTTGCTCCAATATTCCATGTATACCAACCATTATTAATTCTAAACTTTAAATGTAAAGTCGGGTCAACATCCAATATATTAATATCCATCTTTACAACACCATTGGCTTTTGTAATTCCGGCAACATTATATTGTCCCCAGTTTGAACTGAAAAGAGTAAACCAGCTGGTAGGTAAATATTTATCAACATAATAATATTTGCCACTGAAACCTAATGGACCTGTAATTGCTGTACCATAATCATTCCAACCAATTCCAAAATTATCAAAATCATATAAGATATAACTTGGATCTTGTACAGGATCTACACCACTTATTGTAAATATTGGAGATACAACCTCTGTTCCATCAAAAGCTTTTAATGTGAGAGTGACATTCCCTGTAGCTGCCGTCTCAGGTACGTATACTTCAATGGAAGTTTCAGTACGAACTCCGTAAAGCACTGCCTTCAGATTACCCGGGAAAAAGACTGATTCAACTAAGTTCAATTTCGTTCCGGTTATAGTCAACATTTTACCTGGTCTGACTACTGGGGTAATAGCTGTTATCACCGGTTTATTTGGTGAAACAACAACCAAAGTTCCTGTTGACGTAATTTGTGTACCATTGCTTGTTATCAGGGTAATCGTACCGTTTACTGCAGCCATAGGAACAGCTACTGTGAATGAAGTAGCTGTAGCAGCTGTTACATCAACATTCAAACCGGAAGCAAAAACAATTTTTTTAACCAGATCAAGATCTGTACCTGTAATGGTAACATTATCACCAGCTACCAAGGATAAGGGAGCAAATGATGTGAAAGTAGGCTTAACCATTGAGATGGCTGCACTCTCAGCGGTCTTGCCTGAATTAGTGCTTAATACAACGGTGCCATCCACAGCGGTCATTGGTACTGTAACATCGATCTTTGTTGCCGATTGGGTAACAATCACACCATCTACAGTTCCACCAAAAGTAACCTTTGTGGCCAGATCCAGGTTTGTACCTGTGATCGTTAGTGTTGCGCCATTCTTAACCAACGTAGGTGCTACTGAAGTAATCACCGGTGAAATTAAATTCAGCGGTAAAGATGATTCCACATCTACAGATGATAAGGTAGTCAGTTTAATGGTTCCTTCTTTTACATTTTTGGGAACCGTAACAGTAATTGCCGTTTTATCCGTATTGACAGTAAAGGTGGTAACTGTTATTGAACCGGCAAAGCTAATTGATTTCACCAACTGAAAGTTTGTCCCGTTAATAGTCAACGCTGTTTCAGGCTTCACCGGATTTGGTGCCATGCTGGTAATGGTTGGCAAAGTCACGATTAAATCTGTCAGTGTTGGTACCTGGATAGGTGTTTTTGCTCCATTCGACAGTATAAATTTCCCTGTCTGTGCTTCTACCGGTATTCTCACTTCAATTTTCTTACGGGTCTTGCTCACAAATTTAGAACTATCGACAACGACACCTGTTTTGAAAGTTACGGATGCTATCAGATTCAGATAATCCCCGTTTATTGTCAGGATATCCCCGGCTTTGACAGTGGCCGGTGTAAAGGTATCAATGACTATGGGTTCACTAAATGTCAAAGGTGTCTTAGTCGTAATATCTCCTTGTGGGGTTTTCAATACCACTAAACCAGGTTTTGCCGTTTGAGGAATCAGAATGGATATCTCAGTTGAACTTGTCTTTACAATTTCCGTAATTTCAAGCCCACCCGGGAGTACAATAGAAGTTACCTGATCCAGCGAAGTCCCCAAAAATTTTACTTCACCTCCACGCAAGGCAGGAGAAGGGCCAAAAGCAGTGAGTGTAATACCGGTTGCTTCGTCCTTTTTTTCGCACGAATTGAAAACGAAACTTCCCAGTATTAAGCAAGCCATTAAACTTGCAGTTAGTATTTTATTAAATTTATATCTCATATTGGTATTTTTTTTAGTATGCCTACTCCCTGTTACAAGAGTAGACAAGTTTAATTATAACTAATCGTTACAAAAAAATATATTTCCGTTTTATTGGGCAACCTTTGGTACAACCCTGAAGTTATCAAATGACATATCACAATCAAGTCCCGTTGGTCCCTGGAATACGACCCTTGCCCAATAACCATCATGATTTACGATAGGTTTCACTGTATAGGCTTTTACAACTTCATCATAGGAGATGACTACTGTTTGCCATTGTCCCTTGGTATCATAAGGTGGTGCCCAGTTATAATTCCCATGGTCTCCGTCCTGGGTTCCTACATTAAACAATACACCACTTCCGTTGTATGGTTTAGTAGTACATACTTCAAATTTAAAGTTATACTTCGATGGGTTAAGGATCGCATCATCCGGTATATTTTGACTTTCCGGCAACATGGTACTTGCCGGTCCGCCTGCGATTTCCTGCCAACCCCATGCACCCAGGTTTTTAATGATCCGGATGTAGTTTCCATTGATGGCAGGTACATCAGCTGTACCCGGACTGTTCACTACCATAGAGGCATTCCACCATCCCATGTAAGGATCACTGCTGATAAATATATTCCGGTTATCTTTAAACCAGAAGTCCGATTTTGTTTCTCCAAAATTAGAAGTAACTGTGATTTGTCCCGGTACTGTTCCTGCAGGCACTGTTACCGTTAGAACGGTATTGGTTGCATCGACCGTTACATTCTCACCTTTTGCTCCTCCGGGGAAAGTAACCGAAAGTGGCAGGTAAAAATAATTTCCACGCACAGTTGCAATTTTTCCATCCAGTACATATTCACTATCCATGCTTTTTATTTCAGGTTTGTTGATTTTCACACTGAAACTATACAACAATGAATCACCGTTTGCAAAAATAATCTTCAGTTTATTCGTGATAGTTACCGGCACTTTCGTGGGCACACTCACCAGAATAGAGTTTTTTGAAATATAGGTCGGTGTTAAAGACGATTGCTGGTCATTAAACCAGATTTGTTTTGCCTCTTGCAGGTTGTCCCCGATAATGGCAACCAGTTGTCCCTGACCGGCACTGATAATTAAAGAATCCGAAGCAGCAGGCCGTGTGATTCTCACATACGTAATCACTGGCGTTCCCTTACTAACATCTTCGTTTTTATCACAAGATGTAAATACTCCCAGCATAGTCATGACTATCAGAAGTAAGGGTATTGATTTATATAGCTTTTTCATTGTTTTTTTATTTAAACATTAGTGTTTACTTGTTGTAATAATCAACGGCTGGTCTCTGTAAGCTTGGTGCTGCTGCCAACTCTTTAGTTGGAATTGGAAGGTAAAAATTACCATCAGTAGCAGTAATTATCCTGTCAACCGGTTTAACCCAGGCTGTCTTTACAAAAGTCCATTGTGTTGGATTAGGGAATACATCAGGGTAAATTGCAAATAGTCCTCTGTCTTGTGAATTTAAAACAGAAAGAGCTTTTGCCGGATTATAATAAAACAGGTTGCTGATATCATACCAACACATACCCTCCATAGAAAATTCAACAAGCCTTTCATTGAAAATATCATCAAAGGTAAGGGGGGTAATAATAGCGCCCAGTCCTGCTCTTGTATGAACTTTATTAAAATAATCAAGTGCTGTAGCATCGGCTGTTGACGTTTGATTTCCTAATGAAGCTTCTGCATAAATTAAATACATTTCGGCTAAACGTAACATATACGTATCATTCGGATAATGCTGGCTTGATGCCTCACCGTTCATGTCTATCGCTTTTCCGCAAACATACTTCTTAATTCCTGCAATGCTGTTATCGGCTGTATTATTTGGATAAATCAGTTTTTGCGTTCCCGGTTTTCCATCAGGCAAGGTGATTGATTGTGTTATTTCAGGATAACTGGCACCCGGCAGCATGAAGGTAGCTTTCAGTCGTTGATCCATCGTACGCCCTTTAAGCGAATCTCCGGTTGTACCAATCTGAGAAAGTCCCTGGTATTTCTGAAGCATCCACCAGGTTGCTCCTTTGCTTCCACCCCAACCATCACCGTTTGCTATATCACCACTATAGGCAAGGTATGCAGGAGCTGAGTTACTAACTCCCCAAATAGTTGAGAATACCCATTGCAGTTCAAACAACGACTCAGAATTGTTATCATACGGATATTTGAACAGGCTGGCATAATCAGTCAATAATGATTTTCCACTCATTCGGATTACCCTGTCTGAGTAATATTTAGCACTATCCAAAAACTGTTGATTTCTTACACCATTCACGGATTCTACACCTGCACGGGTTAAGTAAAACCTGGCTAACATTCCTTCGGCAGACCATTTGTTAACACGTCCCACCTGATAACCATTATCCGGCAGATCAGTCACACAGGCACGCATTTCATTTGTCAGAAATTTCCAGATACTTTTGACCGTGTTTTTAGTAACAGTTGTATCTGTCAGGATGGCCTGGTTATTTTCAATAATAGGCACTTCACCCCAGCACATGACCAGATTCCGGTACGCACAAGCCCTCATAAAACGGGCCTCGGCAGTAGCTCCTTTTTTAACATCTTCAGTTACTGCAGTACCTGCATACTTACTGATGTTCAAGATGGCCAGGTTCGATTGTCCTATAACCGTAAAAAACGCACTCCAACCAGCCATCATATCCGGATCGTCAGAGGTCAGGTTAAATCTCACATACCCTTGTGATCCATAGGGATCATAAGCAGCTCCCCCTCTGAAATCACCAATTTCGTAGGATGCTTTGTCATTATAGTCAAACCAAACCCGGTTGTATAACAACGCTGTAGCAGCCAACACCTGGTCATTGGTTTTATAAAAATTAGCATCCGTAATGGCATCTACCGGTGGCCTGTTTAAAAAGTCCTGGGTACATCCCGGCAGCATAAGGATTGTAATCAGTAGTGCAATCCAACTATATTTTAAGTTCTTCATATTATTTAGAATTATCAAAAGTTAACCGTAATATTAAACGTATAAACCGGAGTCAATGGATAACGTCCATTATCCACACCAATGGCCTGGTTATCTGCCCCTGAATTGTTTCCAACATAAGCGCCTACTTCAGGATCATACCCTGTATAATGGGTTAGCGTGAATAAGTTCTGGGCACTTAGCATAAGTCTGACATCTTTAATGAAACTTTGCTTTGCGATCAATCTTGAAGGAATGTTATAGGCTAAAGAGATATTCTTAAGCTTGATATACGATCCATCTTCAACCCAACGATCTGAAAATCTTGTCCAGTTACCATTGTTGCTGTACGATATCCGTGGCAGGGTGCTCGTTGGGTTTGTAATATAGGTAACCCCGTTTGCATCTGTTGCCAGTTTTGAATAATTTGATGCACTGTTCAATAAATTACGGCCAATATTAATTTGTTGCGGATTGGAATCAGTCATTTTTACATAATTGTAAATGTCATTCCCGTAAGAGTAAGTCAGCAAAACACTTAATTCAAATCCTTTATATGTGAAAGTGTTTGTAAATCCGCCAAAGAATAATGGCCATGGATTCCCTATCGTTGTTAAATCTTTTACATCAATAATGTGGTCACCATTCATGTCTTTGTACTTTACATCACCCACCCAAACATTGGCAGGATCTGTTGCAAGGCGAACTCCTTTTGCATCAACTGGAACAGCACTGTTATTGATTTCATCCACCGACTGGAAAATTCCTTCTGTCTTGTAACCCAGGAACAACCAGGGTGCCTGACCGACGCTTGAACGTTGAGTCCAACTTCCCATCCACCAGGAGGTACGGTCAACTGAAGCGGCATCGTTGTTAAACTTCAGGATCTTTGTTTTAAAACCTGAGATATTAAAACTTGATTCCCATTTGAAGTCTTTAGAATTGATATTGGTGGTAATTAAATTAATTGCCCAACCATTGTTTTGCATAGATCCAAGGTTAACGGTCGGAGGATTAGGGCCTCCATTACCCTGAGTACCCATAAATGAAGGTAAGAGCATCTGCATGATCAGGTTATCGGTCACTTTATGGTAATAATCTGCTTCCAGTTGAATGCGGTTATTAAAGAAACTGGCATTAATACCAACATTGTTGGTTAAAGTTGATTCCCATTGTAATTTAGGGTTTGAATATCTGCCTGGCAGGAAGCCCACACCCCATGCTGAAGGAGCAGGACTCATGGGTGAATAAATTCCACTAATACTCCCCTGATTACCTGTAGTACCTGTTTCAAGTCTTAATTTCAACTCATTCATAAAGTCTGCGCGATACCACTTTTCTTTCGAGATTCTCCATGCACCGGAAATAGCCGGGAAAGTACCCCATTTGTTCTCTGAACCAAAATTAGCAGAACCATCACTACGGACAGATGCGGAAACAATATACCGGTCGGCATAATTGTAATTCAAACGGCCCAGGTATGATTCCATGCCTGAAGTACTATGACTGCTTCCGTTTAGATCAGCTGTTGTTTGATCACCGGCACTCACATCAATAATATCGTTGGTAAGGAAAGTGTTTATATTGGCAGCATTTCCTTTCCAGGTATTTTCCTGTGCTTCGTGGCTGACCATTAAGTCAATATTATGTTTCCCAAAGGTTTTGGTATATTGAAGCAATTCATTTAAGTTCCAATACGTACCTACACCATTAAAATCCGACATGTTGGCAACTGCTTTATCATACCATCCGATTTTTTGTTTGGGTGAAAAATAGATAGAGTTCTGGGTATTCAGGTTTGCATTCAACGAAGTCCTGAAAGTAAGTCCAGGTAAAATGTCAATTGCGATATTAGTTCCGCCGTTAAATTGCCTGCGGGTATTGTTATTGGTTACCGAATTGGCTATTGCCACCGGGTTTACAGGAGCATATTTATCTTCCGGTTTGGAAAGGTCTCCTCCACCATATGTACCATCTATATTACGTACTGGAGTTTGTGGAGTAAGCTGCAAAGCATTCGTTATTACATCTTCCGAACTGGACGTAAGCTTTTCAAAGGTCTGGTTGAAACTTGCATTAGCACCCAAACTAAGCCATTTTCTTGGTTTTGAATCAACATTCAAACGCATACCCAGACGGTCAAAGCCCGATCCTGCTGCTACACCATCCTGTTTTAAGTATTCACCCGAAAGATAATACGTGGTTTTTTCAGTACCGCCACTGATACTTACCTGATGTTTCTGCATCCCTGAATTGCGGAACAACTCACTCTGCCAGTCTGTACCTTTTCCCAATATGGATGGGTCTAAAAACTCTGTCGGAGAGGTTCCGCTTACAATGGCATGAAATTCATTGACCATTTGGGCATATTGCGGCAGGTTCATAACATCCATGCGTGCAGGGGGAGTCTGTTGCGAATAACTGTAGTTATAGGTGATTTTTGCATCTCCGGCTTTACCACGTTTAGTATTGATCAGTACAACACCATTGGTTGCTCTGGAACCGTATAACGCAGTTGCGGAAGGACCTTGCAGGATCTGAACATCTGCAATATCCGAAGGGTTAAGTCCGGAAAGGGGATTTGAAGAACTGGTTGAACCATAGCTTACCGATTGTCCTGGTATTTGTATACCATCAATCACATAAAGTGGTTCTGTTGTTCCGTTTATGGAACTCACACCACGTACGGCAACGGAGATACCTCCACCGGGTTGGCCTGAGTTTTGGGTAATATACACACCGGCGGCTCTTCCCTGAAGGGCTTGTTCCAACGTGGTGTTTACCGTTTTATCCATTTGCTTTGCCGATACAGATGTCTGGGCAGTGGTCAAATCAGCACGTTTTGCCGTACCATAACCAATAGCTACCACTTCGTTCAACATCCTGGAATCTGATTGAAGACTTACATTGATAACTCTGCCCTTAACTATGAGCTCTTGTTTTTCCATCCCAATGTAGGTGAAAACAATTTTAGAACCCTGGGCTGCGTTCAGCGTATATCTCCCGCTTACGTCTGTAATTGTCCCCTTTGTTGTCCCTTTTACCTGTACAGAAACCCCGATTAGTGGGCTACCATCACTGGCATCGGTCACAACTCCCGAAACAGAAAGATTCTGCTGTGCAGAAACAAAGTATACTCCAAACAAGAGTAATACCGTTAGAAAAGTGATTTTTCTTTTCATGGAATTAAATTTAATATTAGAAGGTTAATTTTCTCGCGAAATGATACATTCCGACAATGCAAAAATAAAGCATTCAAACGTATCAAAACTATATTTATTTAGCTATATATGATACTTTTCCTACTTTTGGAGCGATACCCTTGAATATATGTCAATTGTATAAGACATTTAAAGAGTGTATATTCTTTCACGCTAAATCTTACAGTACGTTTTCTATGAATAAAGCTATATATTTGATAAACTTGAATTAAGTCATCTACAATACTGTATTTGTGCATGTTAAATAATTAAATATCTAAACGAATGGACTTTTAAGTTCGTTAACACAGGCTCAAATTTGCAAAGAAACACTTACGTTAACGGTTACAAGATACTCATTTTTTCAATCTATGAATTCATGTACTAGTTAAAATCCCTCAAAAGGTCTCCTGATTTGAGTATTCAATAATAATTACAACCCTTTTGTAGAGGTTTACACTTGTAATGGTTCATTAACTTTGTAAAATTGAAACAAGGTATTTGAACCTGTTTCATGTCTGGCTAGCAAGTTTATCTGATTATCTCCAAATCTTACAACAAAAAAAGTGAGTACTTCATCGAGATGAAGTACTCACTTTTTAAATTTATCCAACCTGTTTTTTTGCAGGATACTCAAATTGTATAGTATGAATGAAAAGTGATAGCCAATGGAATTACTTCTCAGGAAAATCAGTTTTCACTCAATAAAGGGTATTTCCCATCAGACAAGTGTATGTTTACACTTTTACTTTGCCTGTGCCAATAAATTGTCTACAGGCCTGCTGAGTTGTTTCAATATAAACTGTGGAGCGACCCGGCTCATAATCCGTAACATATTCGACTGTCCGGGGCGTATCTCAAGTGTATCATTCCCGATACCCTTAATGGCAACCTGTACCATTTTATCCACATCCATGGATACCACACCCTTCATGTCCTCCGGACTGAATGCATTTTGCAGGTCGGTATTTGTCAGGGGAGGCATCAGCTCAAATACAACGACATTCGTATTCTTCAACTGGATACGCAGTGTCTGGGTATAAAAATGGACTCCTGCTTTGGTGGCACTGTATACGGGGGAAATGGCAAATGGCACATAAGCAAGCCCTGATGAAACATTGATAATGGCAGCCTGCTTTTTTGTCTTTAAGTGATTCAGAAACTGATTGACCATCCGTACTGGACCGGATAGATTAATGGCAATCTCCTGGTTGATATTCTCCAGATCCATGGAGGTTTCATGAAGGTTCAACTTGCGCATGATTCCCGCATTATTGATCAATATGTTAAGTTCCGGGAATTGTTTCGTTACAATATCATACAGACTTTTGATATCACTGGCTTTACCTGCATCGCTCTGGAATATATGCAGGGCAGGGTATTTTTTCTTCACGTCATCAAGCCTTGATTGGGTTCTCCCGGTAATGATCACCGAATTGCCCAGGTTTAGCAATTGTTTGGCTAATTCCAGCCCTATCCCATTCGATCCACCGGTTATCAGAATCGTATTGTTAGTTAGTTTCATATTTTTAGTGTTAGGATATTAATACTTTGTCTATCGTAAAACAAGAATGTGAAATATGAAACAAACTAAATCGTACAAAGTTTAGAAACACTGATATTTGGCCCTTTATAGCCATTAATTTATCATCTATAAAGTAAAAACGCGGACTTAAATGTGATATGTTTTATTTCACTTACTTTATCCCGTTTTTGTCGATTAGATACACCAGGCTGGCAATGGCAGCAGTACCCAGTTGCATTTCCCGACGGCTGACCTGATCAACTGTATCATTGGCTGAGTGATGGTATTCAAAATATCGCTGGCTATTCGTTGTAAGCCCGATCAATGGGATACCGAATTGTTTCAGGGGGGCTATATCCGTACCACCATGTCCTATAGACGTTTTGTAAATCCCATAGTCGAATAATGGTTCAGTAAGTTTTTTAATTGCATTGAAGACGAAATTATCGGCTTCAATTCCAAACCCCAATGGCAATAGCCCGCCAGCATCCGATTCAATCGAAACAATATGCTCCCTTTTTTCCTTACCAACCGATTCAGCATATACTTTAGAACCGGATTGATACATTTCTTCATCCATAAACAGCACCAGTCGGATGGTATTTTCAGGTTTAATATTCAACTCCTTAAATATGCGGAAAACATCAATCACCTGTTCACAACCTGCTCCATCATCGTGTGCACCCGGGGTATTAAACCAGGAATCACTGTGAGCTCCGATTAAAATAATTTTCTCAGGATGTTTGCTTCCTTTTATCTCTGCAATTATATTGGCTGTCTGTGCCGAATCAATTGTCTCGGTATCACTCTTTATCCAGACTTTTACACCCGGATGTTGCTTATTCAGCAGACTTAGTTTATCGGCATCATTGGTACTGATCGAGATATTCGGTATTTTGGTAACACCTTCCTTATACCGGCTAACGCCCGTATGCGGGAAATCATAATGTTCTGTGGACAGTGAACGCACAATTGCTCCCACAGCACCATATTGTGCAGCTTTCGATGCACCGCCTGCCCGTTGGTCGATGGCACCGCCATATTGTTCGAACGTGGTAGTCTTTGAATTATCCATGGCTCTGTTGAAGAATACGATTTTATCTTTCACAACTTTGCTTCCCAGACTATCCAGTGCACCGAGCGAACGGACTTCAAGTATTTCACCTGTAATGCCTTTTTCGGGTGTGCTGACTGACAAACCAAGGTTTACAACATTCAAAGTTTCAGTTTTTGTACCAACCTGCACGGTTGCCTGGCAGGGTGATTTTACCCGCCAGGAAGGAGTGACGTATTGCTGCAACCAACAGGCATCGGGATTGATTTTTTCTATTTGGGTTTTCAGTATCTGTATGGCACGTTCCGATGCTTTCGACCCTAACAATCTTCCCGGTGCTTTTGTGCACAACTCATTCAGGTTGTTGTAGGACTCGTAGCTGGTAAGGGCATTCTGATAGATAGCCGATATCGTATTTTTCTCCGTATCCTGTGCGCTGACAGTTAAAGCTCCGGTAAGGAGAGCAATAAGAAAAAATGTTTTAATTTGTCTGTTTATCATTCGTTCAGCATTTATTCTTTACTATGTTGAAAATAATTTTATTCTTCAAATTTCATACAGGGGCATAAATATACAGAATGGGCTAAAGCCCAATCCTATTGATTTCTTTTACCTCTTGATACCAGTCTTATATTACAGGACTTCTTTAACATCTGTACTATCAACCTGCTTTCGTAATTTTTCTTCATCCTCAACAGGCTTAAGTCCGGCTATTTCTTCCTGAATTGTTTTCAATAGCGTTTCCAGACTGTCTCTTTGAGCATAAACGTCTGAATCTGCTTCGTTTCTTAATGCTATTTTCTCTCTGAGTATGCTTAATTCAGTAGTACACTTCTGGCAATTGTCAATCAGCAATTGTTTTACACGAATGAAATCACGTTCTACTTTCTTTAATGCTAAAAGTAAATCCTGTAAATCAGGTTCATTGTTTAATTTCCCAATCAGCTCAGTTATTTTATTTTGTAACGCTTTTTCCAGGTATGGCAATCCTCCGGGCTCTCTCTCAATGTCATCAAATGCAAGTATGTATGAATCAACTATCGTTTTAAGTTTCACCGTTTTTTCTACTTCATTTTCGAGGATATTCATTTTAACCGTTGAATCCAGAAGTGTTTTATTCAGGTCTTTAATTTCTTTATTTAAAATATACCTGTTTGATAAAAGCAAATCGGATTCGTTGGTGAATGGATCACTTTCTTTATGTTGAGATGTAAGTTCTGCTGGTAACATACTGATTTTGTAGTTTTAAAAATTAAGTAAATCGTTGTTTTGATTCAAAAGGTATTAAATCATTTCCGGGCAGTAACTTAAATACAATGGGATAACCCTGTATTTGTCCGTTTGGTTCTGTCAACAAAGATACTATTTTTATTAATTTAAAGGACGATTGCAGTCTTATTGTCCTGTTTCACCTGAAACAGTTGAAATTACCATGCTCGTTTACAGAGAGTTCAGGTCCCTGATGAATTTTCAAAGGGAAGAATGCAAATACGTTCTGTTCATTGCCAACTGGTAAACACGACAAAAATCGGTCTCAGCATCGTAGTAATCCATTGCCTGAATGCCGGTAAAAGCAAAGCTCATTCTGCCAAATGAAACAAAACGTATTTCAGATAAAGAAAGAAGCTATAATATTAATTAACAGCAACTTTAATATTTCCACAACAAACATTTCATAGTGTATATTGTTTTATTATGGCGTTGAAGGGAAAACAAATAGTGTGAGAATAGGTAGTAAATGAGCTTTTTTAGTGATGCATTGAATAACTCGACAGGGATATCAATCACATGTATAAATAGCCATTGTAAACGGGTGCTACATGAAGCTATTTTTAAATAAATGCACTCATATTTTTCATTTTTAAACCGTACAACTATGGATCCTAATCATGAAAGAGAGTTAAAAACACTCGACGCAAAGATTACAGAACTGTCAAATGCATTGGCAAAGACTTCCCAGGATGGTGGAAGAGCCATGAAAGAATTACTCAAGCACATTCACAATCCGGGATGGACTACTCCTGCTGAATTTGCTTTTTCAAGGCTACTTATTGATGAAATGCTGGTTCAAGTGAGAAACATTAACACTCAGATCCAGGGCATTCAACAAGCAGCTGAAAAAGTAGGAATGAAGGAAATGGCCATGTAGCTTACAGTATCGGAATTTTGAATTGAGAATGAATATTCGAAACAGATACAACATGAATATTGATTCAATTCAATACATTAACAAAATAAGAGGACTTAGTTCCTCTTATTTTGTTTATAGCAAGAATCATTCAGGTTGGAACCATTCACTACGTTTCACTTGCCTATTTAAGGACAAAATCCGAAGGCAATGCCAATAACTGGTATTGAATGGTTTTAGCCAACCGGTAATCGCCCGTTGCATTGGGATGCAGCCTATCCGTTTCATTGTTGTGGAAGTATTGTGCCTGGGCATCAGCCAATGGGTACAGGCCACTTATCGAATACAGGTCGATTAGTGGAACTGCCCAATATGAAGCCGCTTGCTTTAAAGCATCAATGTAGACATCGATATACAATCCTTTGTCGTTGGCATAATTTTCGTCCGGTTGCACATTTTTATCGCTAAACTTAGCATACCCTCTGTGGATAGGAGTCATAATAACAATCTGCTGCCGGGGGTAATTGTTCTTCAGGTACGACATGGCCTTATTTATGCGTCCGCAAAAGGTTGAGTCGTTCAGGTTCGGTGTCCGGTACTTGCGGGTAACCGTAGTACCATTAAAGTTAGTTTGCTTCGTAGTTTCACTGAAGAACTCACCCATCTGTATACCGTGGTTAAAGTCATTCGTTCCTGCAAAAATCAGGATAGCATCAACATCTGATCCTTTTTGCTCCTTTAATTTCATCGCCTGCCGGTAAATACCATCCCACTGATTGCCGCTGATTCCGTATACAACAGGTTCTATCCCCAGCAATCCGCTTAAATATTCCCAATACACACAGGTTGTGCCTATACGGCGAGTGTCGGTCATTGAATCTCCCAAAAATGCTACCCGCTTACCCTGCCATTGTGAATTTTGTGTTTTTTCACTTGTTGTTAGTTGTACTTTGGGGGCAGCTGTCGGATCAGCCTGCTGTTGGGAATATCCGTGAAAACCACCTGTACAAATTAATATGCAGGCACTTGCCAGTATTCTTTTCATATCGTGATGTTTGTTGTTTATAAGTAGGAGATAATAATCATTGATAGATTTCATGTTATTGAATTATCAGATTTTTTTATTTTCCGGTTAATGACCCCCAATCCCGATAGCTATCGGGAGGGGCTGTTAAGAAAAGGTATTTGAAGTTTACAGTAACCATAGGAACTTCTTAACTCCACTCTTAAGCCCCCATTTGGGGGTTTGGGGGTCATAAGTGAAATATCTTATTAAATGTTATTCATTACTTATCTTCAAAAGATGTCCTTTTTAAAAGTATAAGAGAAGTATAAGCATTGTCTGCAGGTAAATGTTGTATTTTTAATTCAACCAAAACACACTCCTCCGCACATGGATTATTTCAGGCAGTACGAGTCACTTCAAACCGGTAAATATCATTTGCTTTCATCCGGATATACCTGTTCCCAGGAATAATTGCCCCCGCAATCAGTCTCCCTGACTCCACCATCAAACCAATCTGCTTCAAGCGTAACCAGTCTTGGCCCCATGATGATTCCTTCTTTCGGATGTCCCGCCGGGTACTTGAAGCCTCCAAAGTAAGGGGGTTCTCCTTCTATCATAATTCCATCTTCTACCCGTTGTATCCCAATCACTTTTGCATAACGTTCCCGTCTCCATTTGTCACTGCGGACATAGAAACCCATTTTGCAATCATTTTTCACATACATTTGATAGATATTAATTTTCTCTGACATATAATCTGAATTTAATTAGTGTTTGTATTGCACGGCAAACTTCTCAGTTTTTAGTTGCAAGTATTTTGTTTTGGTTTTACGATTTCAGTAGATTCAACCTAAAGTTGAATTTCTGATCATTGGTTTTGGCATTACAAATTAAAAAGTTTTTTTTGAAAACTCAATTACAGTACAATCGTCTTTATTGGTTGATACAGCTATTCTTTTATCGTCCATGAAATACAATTTAAAGCGCCACCTTTAGCAATAATTGAATTCATTTTTATTTTTTGAATTTTATCTTTATAATCAGGAAAATATTTCTTTATTTCTTCAACCATTGCTTCATCATCCTTCTCAATGCCCAATGAAGGCAACAGAATAAAATCCTTTGTCTGTAAATAATTCAGATAAGCAAATTTAGCGTTTATCTTTTCCGGATAATCAATATTCAAAAATTCATAGTTCAGATGATTTTCTTTTAAAGAGTCCAACAAGTAATCTAAAAAATCATCTTTGAACAGGTCTTTCCGCGTGTTATAATACCCCTGTAACAAAACAGTTTCGTTATCAATAAACCGAACCATTCCATCAGCATGACCATACCGTTCTCCATGATCCCAGGGAATTAATACTACTCTATCTACTTCAAACAATTCCCTGAGTTTAGTCAATAATTGCTCTTTGTTATATTTGTGCTTATTTTCAATCACAATTTTATCGGTCATGACAACGCAGTTATCCGATTTTACGACATTACCGCCATCCAGGATAATGTCTGACTTGACTATATTCAATTGCAAATCGGCACAAATGCTATCAGGTTCAGATTTCAGGTATTCATATTCTATCAGGTAGTCAGGATAAAATGTAAACTGAATCAGTTTATGGTCATTCACCTGCACAGGCATATAATCCCTTGCCCAGATATCTTTTGTTCCGGGCAGGAATCTACAGTCAGCACCAAAATGTATTATACTCTCTGAAATCTGTTTTGCTATTTCCGGTGACTGCTCGAGTAGCTTTTCCGAAAAGTAAATGGTGTTTGTTTCTTTATCTGTTATCATTAGAGTGAGCTCCTTTCATTAGTTTACTGTTTATAATCAAACGAATTCTTTATCACTTTTGTTTGAATTTGCAATTCACACACTTTTTTAAATTCATGATTGTTTTATGCAACACGAAAGAGCTAAAGATACTGAAAACTTTATACCTGGACTAATATACACCTGTTTTTAATATGTTTTTTCAAAGGTTCAATTATTTTAGTTTTGTATGTGACTATTACTTTCCTTGAAGCAGGTTGTATTGTTTCTTGAGTTAGGTAAAAAATTTCAGCTATAGTTCTCTTTAAAGGAAATCACCTGAATTTCATATTACAGTTAAATATGCGTTGACTTCACCAAACTGAGTTTAATAAATAACATATTCGGCAAATGTAACGAATTTCAATTTACATTCCATTCTCCAGCTTTAGTGGATCCGGTTCTTATTATTTTGCCTGATTCTTTCAATTTTGTCAATTGATATTCAACCCCTCTACGTGAAAGGCCTGTAGCTTTTATCATTTCTTTTGCTGTAACCTTTGGATTAGCTTTTATCAGGGTTATGATTGTTTCTTCCACAGTTTCTTCCACAGTTTCTTCCACAGTTTTCTCTACAGTTTCATGACCCCGTTGGAGTTTAATTGTAAACATTCCTTCGGTACTGAATTCAGGAAGTGGCAAACCGGCTTCTTTCATCAAATCATTCATCCGCATAATACCCGATCCTATTTGTTCAACCAGTTGCATACGGGCAAAAAGCCCAAAGATAAGTGGATTTCTCGAATGACTTCTTTTTCCAAAATCAGCAAGTTTAATAGCACTAACCAATCCTCCGGGATTGCTTATTTCAACCCTGTTATCATACAACTCAACAAGGATAGTTGCACCTTTATCATAATAATCACGATGTGAAAGGCTGTTGATAACGGCTTCTATAAAAAACTGTTTCAGGAATCTCCCAAATTTCTTTTCTGGGGCCGGAACCCTGTCCTTCAATATCGTAACTTATATTTATTTTTTCTTTCAACCATTGGATCGATTTGGTGTATTGCGAATGAAGTGTACCACCAAAAAACTTAACATCCACAATAAACCGTTTATCCTTACCTTTAAAAGCAACACAACGAACAATTGCTTTATCAAATATTTGTTCAGGTTGCTTTCCGAAAAACAATACAGCTCCGTTTTTGAACAATAAATCTTCAGTCAGGAGTTTCAGATTCCTGAATATTTGTTCATCAGGTGTATTCTCGTTCAAACGGGCAGCCTTTTTAAAATCTCTCAATAAATCAATATCCACATCTTTTGTTGGATCAAAATCTTTACAACCTGCTTCATCAAAATATATCTTACCGGATTGTTGGAAGAAATCCCTCATTTGTTCTGCGGTTGTTAGTTTCTGAGTGTTAGGACCAATTCGTACATAAATGGCTCCCAACAGGACATACGGTTTGTTAGCACCCGAAGGAACTTCGATCACTCCGACTGATTTACCCTCAACCTCAATCATGAGTAGGGTGCAATGAAGCGCAGAAGTTATTTCTCCAATAGAATTTTGAATAGCCGACCGTTTTGGATTATCAATAATGACCCCTTTAATCACATTCTTGTCGTCCACACCAATAACTATAACACCTCCTGCTGCATTTGCAAAAGCACAAACTTCCTCGCTCAATTCACGAACTTTCGAAGGTACTGATATTTTAAATTCAGCATTGTAACCTTCACCACTTGCAATGATGAATTTTATGTCGTCTGAAGTTACCATTTTTGTTGTTGAAAGCTATAAGTGTTCATAATTCTATGAAATGTTTTTTTATTTCTAAATAATATCCAGTTTAAAACTGTATTATTATGAGTCCAAGTCTCCGCTTCGCTCAGAACTACCCAGTGAATTGCATTATCATACTTGGACGAATAGCAGTTAATGTGAATTTATTTCTTCCCTACAATCTTCTTCTTATAAATACCCAATACAAACATCAACACCACTATCAATACACATAAAGCTATCCACATTGCTTTTTGTAGACATAAATTATCACCTGTTATTCCCGAAATACAACTATCATCGGCTTCGTACTTCATGCTAACCATTGTATTTGCAATGGCAAAACAACTCAACCAAAAAGTAATAAATAGAATAAGTTGAGAGACATAATATATTATTTTTCTCATTTAATTGTAGTAATTATCTTTAATCACAAGTCCACAAATCCCATATTTGAATAGTCTTTGGTTTCTTTCAATTATAGCTGTAATATTTTTTCTTTATTTTCTCAAATAATGGACTTCAACTTTTGTCATCGAAGATAGCGAGATTATAAAAGTGTGAATTTTACCAATAGCCAATGCTCTTTTCAACTGTTTATCATTCAAGGGACAAACTTCCTTTATTTCCAGTCAGGATGCACTTCATTAAACTCAAAAAGGGGAAATTATATTCTTTTAATATCAGTTTTGCTGATTTCAACTGTTTTTATTTTTCCAAAAGATGTATATTCAATTAAATAGTTTTCATCTTTGATTTCTTTTACCACTCCGTTTATATAAATATCAAATTTATAGCTATAGAACTTTACATTATCTCCAACATTAAATTGATCTTTTGTATGTATAACCTTCGTGGATGCATTCTGTTCGCTTGCCACCGGCTGAACATCAGTCGTACCGTTACTCATATCAGCATTAATAACACCAGGTGAAAGATTATACATAGCTCCTGTGGATACGTCAACCACAATTCCGATAAGTCCACCGATTAAGATATTCCCTAAACACAAAGCATTGAACTTTTGTGTCAGCCTGGTTTGATAAGGTTGGTATCCTTCTAACTTCATCTTCACGCTGTGTTCACTTTTTCTTGTAAGTTGCATCTCTAAAGGTGTTTTACCGGCTTCAACATCATCAATAAAAATTGTCGCAGACGAAGGATTGCTCGTAAATTTGACATATTGATTTGACCCTGAAAAAATGGTGGCACAACTTGTCACCATGATTGAAATTGCTAACGCAACATAAGTAAATTCTTTTCTCATTTTGATAAATAGTTATTAATTAATTGATTTAAAGTTGGTAGTTTGATACTCATTGCCTATCCGGTTTGCACTTTTATAAACTTAAACTGAATTTAGTATTGAATAATAAACTTGGAAGGAGTGATAAAGCCCAATCCAAATAATTTATATTTCTTTTATTTTTTGAAATCCATGTTTGCTTATTAGTTCTTCAATTTCATCATTATAAGATATTGAACTATGATGAATCTCTTGATTTTTAATATAATTACGAACTTTTTCAATCATTGATTCAGAGACTGAAACACCATAATATTCATCCTGCCATTCGAATTTTTCTTTAAACAGCCCTTCTTTATTTATCCAAAAAGACGATTCTCCTTTTATTAATTGCATTATTTTAGAAATAATCTGATCTACGCCCAATGATACCAGACAATGGCAATGTTGGGAATAACCATTTACAAAATCAACAAAAACGCCTTTTTTCCTGGCATTTTCCATGATATGAAACCAAACCTTGTCCCTGATTTCTTTTGTTACAAGAAGGGGTTCTCTGTTTTTTGAACTCCAAACGAAATGGATATAATCTTTTACAAATGGAATAGTATTTAAATTTTAAGGGTTAATTCAAAAATAATACTCCATAATTATTCGGCTAAAGCCAATTCCTTATTCTATTTTAAAGAATGGGCTAAAGCCCAATCCTATTGATTTTAAATCCATATTGAACAATCACACCCAAATCAATAGACTCCAGCTTTAGCTGGAGGAGATAAAGCAATGGTATATTGCATTTTATTCTATGAATAGAAAAATAATCTCCAAAAATACACATTCTATTTTAATAAACCTATATGTCTTTTAATGAATTTGTAAACAGAGTTAAATATACACTAATATATTTCATTTGTCGTAATAAAGAATCTCCCATACCACTCATCGAAACTCTCCATTTCACGCTGCTTACAATGTTGATTTTTTTACTTCGTGAAATTTTGTGTATCTTAGGCCTCCCTATACCCGAAATGTATATTTTTCTTCGTGGCAGGATGATTTCGTTTCGGAATGTTGTACGTGAACAAACGCTTATATTTATGTTAAAGCACTAAACTCACGGGTAGAAAACAATTTGTTTATACTAAAGGAATAAACTCACGTTAATAAAAAGGATACGGGTTAAAAGGAAGAAGGAAATAAATCAAACATTCAACGATGGATGTTGTTTTATAAGGATACATCAATCCGTACAGGATAGAAATTGAACCGGTTAGCCATATAGAGGCAACAGGCATTAAGGAGTAAAACTTACCCTGAAACCGATGGCTGGTTAAATAGTAAATATTAAATGATTAAATAGTAAATAAAATAATATGGGATTTTTTTCATTCAATCAGGAAATAGCCATGGATTTAGGCACGGCGAATACGATTATCATTTATAACGATAAAATTGTTGTTGAAGAGCCATCGGTAGTTGCGGTGGACAGTCGTACGGATAAACTTATTGCTGTTGGTACAAGAGCGTTGCTAATGCGTGGTAAAGAAAACGATCAGATACGTACGGTGCGTCCGTTGCGTGATGGTGTTATTGCCAATTTTTCTGCCTGTGAATTGATGGTACGTAGCATGATCAAGATGGTCCCTACAAAAAGACATTTGTTTGCGCCTACATTGAAAATTGTGGTGTGTATTCCTTCGGGAAGTACGGAAGTAGAGATTCGTGCTGTGCGTGATTCCATTGAACAGGCCGGTGGCCGTGACATATACCTGATTTACGAACCAATAGCTGCTGCCCTGGGTATCGGCATTGATGTAACAGCTCCCAACGGATGTATGATTGTTGATATTGGGGGTGGTTCAACTGAAATCGCTGTCATTTCGCTTGGTGGTATTGTTTCCAATAAATCCATCCGCATAGCCGGTGATGATTTAACCGATGACATCATGGAATATATGGGCCGCATGCACAACATCAAAGTAGGTGAACATACCGCAGAAATGATCAAGATAAATGTTGGTGCCGCCTTGGGAATTCTTGAAGATGCCCCGGAAGATTTTATCGTCCATGGACCGAATCGAATGACTGCCCTGCCAATGGCTGTACCCGTCAACTATCAGGAAATTGCACTTTGTCTGGAGAAATCCATATCTAAAATTGAATCGGCTGTATTGAGCGCCATGGAACAAACTCCCCCTGAACTTTTCAGCGATATCGTAAAAAGCGGTATCTACCTGGCCGGAGGCGGTGCACTGCTTCGTGGACTGGATAAACGCTTAACCGAAAAGCTGGGCATTGAGTTCCATATTGCCGAAGACCCGTTGCGTGCAGTAGCCCGTGGTACAGGTATTGCGCTGAAAAACATAGATAAATTCCCGTTTCTCATGAGGTAACAGGTCAAAGCAGGTCATCCTGTTTTGTACCTGAAATATTTAATACAAACCCCGGGTATTCTTTTAAATTCAGGAGACAGGAATATGCAAATGAGTATTTGTATATTCAACATCTTGCTTCAAAATGAGCATATTCTGGTCTCTTTCCTCTGCTGGTAAGCAGTAAATAGTTCAAAAAATATTAGTGTGTCCTGTTTTGTGCCCTTCGAACGGATTAGCTTTCAGTTGGTTGATCTGTTCTACATCTCTTTTTCCTTTTTCTACTTCCGTCATTCGGTTATTTCTCGTTTATCATACCTTTATCCCATAGTATATATGATATGGGATAAAGGTGGGATAACTATGGGACAACTATGGGACAACTAAGAAACAACCTAGACCAGGTGTAAAGGAAATGAAAAAGAAAAAGGGAAAATACCACGAAAGGAAATGACTTCAAAATGGGTGTCTTCAGAAAAGTGTGTCAGTTATTTATTTTGTTTATTTATTTTGTATTAATCATAATGATTTATGATTTGTATTTAGGCTATAGTTTCAATCGAATAAAACGGGTAATAACTTTTTGGGCC